>OLOA01000003.1_pt1 | contig 228934 bp, 203 predicted proteins | sample 1672201 | NCBI WGS metagenome assembly OLOA01 (sample SAMEA3136658, study PRJEB25190) | human gut metagenome
ACGCCACACCTTTGAATCATAAAAACCGCCACACTCTCCACATATTTTAACTGTGTGAAAATATGCACCTCCCTTGAGAAAATTTGTAGAAAAATGAAACCTTAAACAAAAAGGTTTTATTTTTTTGAATTTAACTTCTAAACAAGTCCGATAAAATGAAAATTTGAATACCTAAATTTATGTCCAAACATAAAGAAAGCCCAGTAATACTGAGCTTTCTATTGCATCAAAAGATACGTATAAACATGGTGGAGGCGAGGGGAATTGAACCCCTGTCCGAAAAATAGTCCATTTAAGCTTTCTACGAGTGTATCTAGCGATTAAAATTTCCTCATTTAACAAGTTCACTAGAATCCATGAAAAATAAGTATTCTCTGTTGCATGATCAAAGCCGAGAAAATCAATGATTCACGTTCACCGCTATGTTAGCACCTTAAGCCGGTCGCGGTAGTCCGCCAGAAGATGTCGCCTAAATATTAAGGCTAATTAAGCAGCTACAGCAGCCATCCTTCCGAAGTTGGCATGAATTACGTTGCTTTCGCTGTTGTTTGGCTTGTCGCCATAAATAGTTTTTCCGTTTAAATTAAGTGTGACTTTTAAAGCAGTTCCACCTTGCTACCCGCTTACCTAAACTTCTATTCCTCGTCGAACCCATTACGCCCCCATGATGAGCTTTTATGGTTTAAAAATTCTATTGATTTCGCTCCTTAAATGCACGCTCGATGTCTCTTTGAGCAGCTTTTTTGGCTAAATCTTCGCGCTTGTCATAAAGCTTTTTACCTTTGCAGAATCCAACTTGAATTTTAACCTTAGAACCTTTGAAATATGCCGAAAGTGGAATTATGGAAAAGCCTTGCTTTTTAGTTTGGCCGAAGAGTTTGTTTATTTCTTTCTTGTGCATCAAAAGTTTCCTTACTCTTAAAGGGTCAACGTTAAAAATATTCCCTTTATCATATGCGCCAATGTGAATGTTATTCGCAAAAATTTCGCCGTCAACGATAGAGCACCAAGAATCTTTTAGGTTGATGCTGCCGTTTCTGATGGATTTTACTTCGGTTCCTTTAAGCTCAATGCCGGCTTCAAAACTTTCGATGATAAAATAGTCGTGAGTTGCTTTTCTATTTTTAGAAATAATTTTAACTGCATCTTTAGGCATCTGTTTTCCACTCCCTTCAAATGCTTTCACAGTTCTATGATTATTATACACCAAATGAAAAACTTTTTCAATAACAAAGTTACATTTAAATAATTTTGAGAGAAATAAAAAGGGAATATTTAATAAAAAAATATAGATACTAACTATTAATAATAAATTTGTTAGGAGGAATTTTTTTGAATCCATTTGAAGAAACACCCAAAAAAATTTTCAGCAGTATTAAAAATTGGAAGGAGCTTTATTCTTACTCTTACGATAAAAATGAGGTTGACCCTTATACCAAAACGCGCATAATTCTTATGAATGGTACGGAATTTGAGGCCAACTGGTTTTCTCACCAATTTTCAAGGAACTGCGGTAATAACGACCTTCGCAGAGAGCTTGCAATGTTAAGATATATCGAAAAGCAGCAGCAAATGAAAATAGCTTCGCTTAAACCGATAGACGAAACAATCCTTGAAACGACCATAGGTTATGAGCAGCTAGCGGTTGACTTAACGGTCGCTCTTGCTAAAAGTGAACCTGACAAAAACGTGAAATCTGCTCTTGATTTTGCGCTTTTGGAGGATTTTGATCATCTTTATCGCTACGCTGATTTGCTCGAGGCCGAGCATGGAATTCACGCTGAAAAATTAGTCGGAAGATACACTGAAATCATGCCAGGCAGACCCACGATTTCTCACCACAGGCACCCTTATGACAACGTGAGAAATCACATAAATTCCAAAAAAGCTGATCCAATAACAAAATTAAACGTTGCTATAATCACGGCTGCCGAGCAGCAAACAATGAATTATTACATGAACATTGCCGGTTTTTACACTTCGGATATAGGAAGAAGGCTTTATCAAGAAATAGGCTTAGTTGAAGAAGAGCACGTAACGCAATATGGCTGCTTGCTTGATACTAACATGACCTGGCTTGAGAATTTGCTTTGCCATGAATACACTGAGTGCTATTTGTATTATTCTTGCTTTAATTATGAAACAGACTCGCAAATTAAAAAGATATGGGAGCAACATTTTCAGCAGGAAGTGGCGCATCTTCACAAAGCGGCCGAACTTTTGCAAAAATACGAAAACAAACAGTGGCAGCAAGTCATCCCGGATGGTAACTTCCCGGAACTTTTGAAGCTTGAACCTAATGTTGAATATGTTAGGAATATTCTTGTAAACACGGTGAATAACACTGCTGATAAAGAAGGCTACATTCAGGTTTCATCGCTCCCAAAAGAGGCTGATTTCTTTAAATTCCAAAATAAAATAAATAAGAGTGTGGGCGATGTCCCTTCGCACGAAGTCATTGAAAATTACATTCAAAAAAACGGCGAGGATTACAGGTTCGAAACCAAAGAAAACCCAATAAAAGAGCTTCAAGAAAGAACCAAAGATAACACTACGGTTGGCAGAAAATAATAGTACGCCTGGACTAGCGGTCCGGGCGTTTTAATTTTAATAAAGCAAATGGGAATCCGCTCCTTCATGATCACCCGAAGGAGCGGACTAATTTTATACCCTATATTGTAGGTGTGGTTTTGGGGTTGTCGTTTTTCTTGTAAACATAAAAGTTATCTGAGCTGTCAATGAAAGCAAGCAAAACGTCTTTAGCGCTTTTAATGTCCTTCTTTTCGAGCTCTGTTTTAAGCCAATCTTGGCTTTTGTTCATTATTTTCATGTTCTCTTCCAAAACTGTGCCGTCTATAATCATGTTCGAGCAAATGCCTTTATACTGAGTTGGAATTTTAACGTCTTTCGGAGTGAGCGGCAAGCTTTCTGGCTTCATTTGAACGCTCACTTCGCCATTCGTTTCAAGAATCGCAAATTCAACTTCAGATATATTAAAAGCGTTTTTGAGCCTACATTCTTCCAAAAGTTCGTTGATGTTAATTCTGGTTTTTCTCAAGTTTTCTTCTATTATTTTTCCGTCCTCAATAAGCAAAGTTGGCGCACCATTGAGGATTTTTCTTCCGATTTGGCTTTTAATGCTTATCCACGAAAGAATCAGCGGGAACAAACCGTATATTATAACGCTAGTGATGAATTCCGGGAAGTCTATGTCAAGGTCAACTGCAAAAGCTGCTGCAATGGAACCTATTGAAATCCCTATGACATAATGGAAAAAGCTGAGCTGAGATATCTGCTTTTTGCCGGCCATTCGCGTGAAAATGAAAAGGATAATTACTGAAATTATCGAATGAATTGCTGCTTGAGATATGCTTTCATGCAAGATAATCACTCCTAAATGTTTTAAATATATTCTGTGGAGTAATCAAAAAAATATTCGCAAAAATTATTTTTCTAAATGTCGTTTGTTGACGAAAGCGCAATCAAATGGTATAATATGGATAGTTTTTTTGGGTTAATAAGATGAAGATTGGAGGAAATAACAGTGAAGAACAAAATATTTAATATTTTGCTTGTTGCTTGCGGGTCTATTTTTGCGCTTATGGGCCTGATAATAATGATTGCAAACTTTTTTGCAGGATTATTCATGCTATTATTCGGTGTGACTTTGATTCCAGCAGTTTATGAAAAATCAAAAGAACTTCTAAAAAAATATTCAGGGAAAATCCCGAAAGAATATTATGATAAAATGCGTGTGTTTTGGAATAAGTTCGGCAGGTATGTGAAAATTGCGGTGCCTCTGGTGTTTCTCGTTTTGTTTGTGGTGGTCATTCCAAAAGATAGCCCTGCGCCCGCTCCGGCTGGAGATGTTGCGTCTGTTTCGTCTGCGGAAGAAAGCGCGGACGAGCCCTTAGATACTGAAGAAGCTGAAGAAGAAAAGCCCGAAATAACGAGTTTGCATTTTGAAGAGACTGAGCTGCAGCTTGACATAAATGAAAACAAAGATTTGACTTTGGAAATTGGACCGGAAAATGCAGATACTCAGGATTTGCAATATTGCACCTCGAATGAAGAAGTGGCAAAACTAGAAAAAGCAGAGGAAACCTCGGGGGAAAATAAAATTAACCTCAAGCTGATTCCAGCAAGCGAAGGGGAATGCGAAGTTTTCGCCAAAACATCTAAAGGCGTTGAAAGCAATAAAATTCAGGTGAAAATAATCGACAACGAAAGAATTCTTGCCGAGGAAAAAGCCAGGCAGGAAGCCGAGGAAAAGGCTCAGCAAGAAGCACAAGAGCAAGCCAGAAAAGCCGCTGAAGAAGAGCAGGCAAGAGCAAAAGCTGAGCAAGAAAAGAAAAAAGCAGCCGAAGAAGTAAAGAAAACTACGTCGGCATCTTCTTCCGGGAATAAGTCTTCCTCTAGCAGCAAAAACAATAACAATTCTCACGGCAGGCAAGTTTACAGAACGCCTCATGGAAAAAGATATCATTTCGACCCTGATTGCGGAGGAAAAAATTCTTACCAAATCACCATGGGCGCTGCGATTTCCGCAGGTTTGACGCCTTGCAAAAAATGCGCACATTAATATAAAAAGTTTTATAAAGTTGCCCGATGAAGGGCAATTTTTTCTTTTTTTCAAACTATAAGTGAATGGAAGCTTTTTTAAAATTGAAAGGAAGAAAAAGAATGATAACCAAAGAAATACGTTTAAAATTGTGGGGAAATAACAATGAAATTTTTTATGCAGTTAAGGGCGAAGTTGACGCAAGGTACATCAAGGCTTATTTTTTAGATGAAGAAGAAGAAAACATCAGCTTGAGTGGCAAAACGGTTAAATTTTATGCTCTTAAACCCGATGGAACGCAGATTTATAATAATTGCACGGTTGACACAAGCAACAATAGCGCAACCGTTAGCGTGACTTCTCAAATGGTTAGCGCGCTGGGGATAGTTGAGTGCGAGTTCCAAATTTTTGATTCACAAAATGCTTTGCTTAAGGCCAACGGCTTTAGAATTATCGTGACTTCAAAGGGAGACTTCACCGAAGCGGTTGAAAGCACTTCTGAATTTAACGCTTTGACGACTGCGCTTAATCAAGTCGAAAATTTACCCTCAGATGTAGTTAAAGGCATAAAAGTGAACGGAACACTTGTTTCTAAAGACTCGAACAAAGTTGTGAATATAGCTGTTCCTGCTGTGAGCCAAGGAACATGGGAACCGATACCATCTTGTCCGGTTGGGACGCCTTTAACTTATACTTTGATATTAAATAAATCGCAATATTATTGCATTGGGAATTTGGTTTTTATCAATCTTTATATACATTTGAATATAACAGACATCGGCACGGGAGTGGCTTGCGTTGATGGGTTGCCGTTCATGGTTAAAAAGAATTCTAACTGGCAAGCTATAACAATGAGCCTCAAAGGATGTTTCAGCTCAGATGTAGTGGCGATTGCTTGCGAGGGGACAACCCACTTGAAATTTTGCACGCCAATAGGAGGATTTCCAAAATGGGTAGAAGGAGATTACTTCATTAATGCCAGCGGATGCTACCTGAAATAATAGTGGAATAAAATATGCAAAAACCACCTATTTTATGGGTGGTTTTATTTTTTTAGATAAAATTGTTTAGTTTTAAAGGCTTATGTTATGGTTGTGTTTTTTTAATTTGCTAAACGCATATTTAGTTTATATGATTTTTTTATGTTTAATTCCTTGAATTTAAATAAAAAAATTAATAAAATAATTTTGAACAGTTATTTTATAAGGAGTTATTTAGAATGAAAAACAAAACCCTAGCGATTATTCTTTTGTTGTGCACCGCACTAGTTCCAACCGGCTTTGCAGGCGAAAGCCCAAGAAATCGGTCGAATTATAGCAACATAAAACTTGTTAAAATCGACCCGAAAAGTGAAAATTATGCAATGGGAACTTTAAAAATGTTATCGGATAAATTTAATGAATTATTAGATTTATTGAAGAAAGAGCGCAACAATATAAAGCTTGATAGCAATCAGCAGAAAGCATACACCAAAGACCTTAAGCTACTTACTTTTAGCTACTATGACTTTAGCATGAAAAATAGGCCTTACAGCAGAACATATGCCAGGATATATGCTGGCCAGCTTTTTAAGGGTTTAAGCGATTATCTATATCACCCTATGTATATGCTTGTTGACCCATGTTCTGGGCGTGATTTTGGGTGGCTCACTTGCAGCCCTAGCTCCAAATTTTCAGATATGCTTGATATTTTTGTTGAAAATATTCGCTTATCGGAAGATGCCGGATATTATGACGATGTAGGGCTGTGCCTGCACTACTTGAGGAGAATAGTGCGCTCAAAGCTTGAAAAAGTCCTTGAAATTAAAAATTTTTATAATAAATGCCCCACTAATTCTGACAACGCTATAGTTGTGTTTGAAAATATTATTCTTCTTATTAAAAAATTCAAAATTCAAAACGACTTGGCTATTAAGCATCTTGAATTCGTGGTTAAATACGCAAAAAGTAAGGAAAACAGCGAGGCACTTCTCAAAAAAATTGAACACATAGTAACAAATAACATTGGCCATTTTGCTAATTCTGTTGAAGAAATGGCATTTGTGCAGTTTAAAATCAGGTAAGTTAGTCATTGAAAAGTTGACGAAATTTAAATTGTGTTATATAATATGGATATAAATGTTAAAAATAGAAGTTAAAAAGGAGAGTTTTGCCAATTGAATAAGGAAATTGTGAAAGTTTTTTGTGAAATTTTCAAAAATGAAGAATTGCTTTCAAAGTTTATGCTTATTGATAACGTTGATGAAATGTATGAATTTTGCTCTAGCTTAAGGAAGGGTTATTCAAAAGCTGAGTTTGAAAATTTTTTAACGAAGCTGGCTGATGAGTGCACGCTTTGCGCCCAAAGTTTAGGTAAAAGAGCCTTAAATGACGAAGAAATTTCTAGGGTTGCTGGCGGAGTGAACGTTTTTAAAAAGTTTGTTTCATGTGGTTTGGCTGCAGCCACCGTGCTAACTTGCAGCGGCATTAATGCAGCGAATTTAAATGCTTCTGGTTCAAAATCAATTGACAGCTACATAAGCTTAGTGCCTCCTTCCCATGCGCATGAAGAAGAAAAAGAGCCAGAACAAGAGGAAAAACAAGAAAACCCTTTGAAAAAAGACGATTCTTTTTCAAGCAGAATTAAAAAAAGATTCCAAAAAGTTGGCGATTTCCTTTGGGATAACAAAGAAAAAATCACTCTTGGGGCTGCGGTTGTAGTAGGCATTATTTTAATTGCTATCGGAGTGAAACGTTATAACGACAACGATGTTATGACGGAAAGTGATGTGCTTGACACTGGAAGCATCGGAAAAAACATGAATAGGTTTATTCAAGGGGTTCCTATTGTTTCGAACGTAGTGAGTGCGACTGCTGTAAGTTTTGCTGGTCTTGCATGGCTTATAGAGCATCTTGGAAACTTCGCGAAAAGCCTTAATCAAATTCAGAATTTCTTTGGCGATAGCTTTAAAATTTGGAACACAGTGAGAAATAATGGTGCTGCGCTTAACGATTGGCTTGTTGGAGCGGACCAAACCTTTGTTCACACTGAAGAAGAACGCAGAGAAATGTTTGAAGACGGAATGAGCCATGTTAAGGGCCAAGATGAAGCTGTGAAGAAAGTTAAAGAGTTCTTTGAAGGGGTTATGAGCTACAGGCGAGACCTTGACAGAGGCGTTCTTAACGATAATGTTAAGCTTCCGAAAATAATCGTTCTGAATGGTTCGGCAGGCACTGGAAAAACCATGACTGCGCAAATTTTGGCTAGATCACTGGCTCCAGACCCAAAAAATATTTTCCACATTAGTGCTGAACAAATCAAATGCAGCAAGGAGCACGACCCTGTGCAAGAACTTTTCGGTGTTTCGAAATCAAGGTTCTTCTATTATGATAGCCCGAAAAACAATTTAGGAAAGTTCGTTATGGAAAATCCTAAAGGTGTTGCAATAATCGACGAATACGATAAAATTGGTGATTTAGCCAGCATTAAAGAGGGCTTAGTGCAACATCCTCTTGATGCTTCAATCAGAATTTTATTTGATAAAGGCGGCATATTCCCGAACCCATGCCAAGGCGGCGATGACATTGATTTTTCAGCTTTCACGTTGATACTCACAACGAACGAAGCCAACACTTCGCTTGGCCTCCCGGAAGATAAAAACGACAAAGAAGACCCAACCTGCACTCATCCGAAACATGACGGAAGCGTTCTGACGCGCTTCAAAGAGAATGCTGTTAGATTTAAAATTTTAGACAGGCAAGCCTACAAAGGAATTGCAGAAGATGAAATCAAGGCCACCCTTAAACCTTCAATGCAAGAAAAAGGTGGCAGCTGCTGGTACAAAATCAAGGATGATACAAAAGATGAAAACGGCAATGTGATTTTGCAAGACGGTGTATTTAGCAAAATGGCTGACTACATAATGGAAGAAAAGGAACTGGCGGAAATTTTGCGTGATGAAGATGACAACAACATTATTGCGCCGTGCGCCCGCACTATGGTTAACTTGTGCCGTGAGCTGTGGAGTAAAGTAAGGTCGATTTACACAGCTAGGGAAGAATCCTTGGTTCGTAAATTCCTTCAGGATGAAGAAGTGAAAAAAGCCGGTCTTAATACTTTTGAAAAAGTGCGTGAGGCAATGCCTGCAGGAGAAGTGAAATATGAAATTGACTTCAACTTTGAAAAAGACGAAAACGGAACTTTTAAAAAGGGTTTCACTGTGAAAACGAATTATAATAAATTTGCGGATGAAAATTACGACAGATTAAAAGAAGAGTTAATTACGAATAAAAAGAAAAACAAAAAATAAGCAAAAAATTTTTAGAAAGGGCCTTCAAATAGGCCTTTTCTTGTTTTTTATTAATTTTATTGAAATTTTATAATTAAGGGTTATAATTAAAGAAAAGGTATTGAATTTGAAAAATATTTTTATGATTGCTTAAGTATAGATAGTTAAGACGTATTTTTCAAAAAAGTTTTTAGTAACTTGTCAAAGGGAGAGATTTAGTTTGTTCAATTTGGTTTTAATTTGCGGTGGGCCTTCACTTGAAAGGGGCATCTCGCTTAATTCAGTTCGCTCGTTTTATGATAATGTAGGAAAGTCAGACAAAATTAACATAAAGGTTATTTTTATTGATCTTCATCTTAATAAGTATTTTGTTGATGAAACTTTTCTTTATTCTAACACAACGAGCGACTTTGATTTTAAGCTTGCAAATGAATGCGAGAAACTTTCGGAAGAAGAATTTGTAAGCACTTTGAAAGGCGCAAGTTTAGTCATGCCTGTTATTCACGGCGCTTACGGCGAAGACGGAACAATCCAAAAAATTTTGGAAGAAAATAATATTCCTTTCGTGGCTTCGGGCTCTAAGGCGTGCGACATGATGTACAGCAAAGCAAACGCCGAAACGCAAATTTTAAATAAACACAATTTCAAAAGCATTCCGAAGCTTATTTTAAGCAAAAATGAGCCGGGCATTAGTGAAAAAATAAAAGAATTTTATGAAAAATTCAATCTTTCAAAAGTTGTTATAAAGCCAGTTAAGGGCGGCTCTTCTTTTGGAGTTGTTTTGGCTGAAAATCTTCAGCAATGCCAGGAAAAAGCCATTTGTGAGCTCGAAAATTACGGCGATATTTTGATCGAAGAATTTTGCAAAGGAAGAGAATTTACCGTTCTTATTCTTCAAAATTTCGAGGGCAAACCCGTTGCGCTTATTCCAACGGAAATTGAGGTTAAAAACGCGGCCGAAAGCGAAAAAGACATTAAAGAAAATTTCTTCACTACTCGCCGCAAGTATCTTCCTACCAACGAAACTCACTACTACAATCCTCCCAGGTTTCCTGCTTCAATTATTGAAAAAATTAGGCATCAAGCCGAAAGTCTTTTTGAAATTGCAGGAGCAAAAGACTTTTTGAGAATTGACGGCTGGCTTTTCGACGATGGTGAAATCTATTTTTCAGATTTTAACCCCATTTCAGGCATGGAACAAAACAGCTTTTTATTCCAGCAGGGCGCTAAAATCGGCTTCACGCACAAAGGCATTTTGGAATACATTTTGAGGAGTTCCGCGAAGCGTCAAGGCGTTTATTTCCCGGAAAATGGCGGTAAAAAAAGAGTTAACATTTTGCTTGGAGGAATAACCTCCGAGAGGCAAGTTTCGCTCATGAGCGGTTCTAACGTTTGGCTGAAACTTTTGAATTCAAAGCTTTACGAGCCGCACCCTTACTTAATGATAATGGAAAATGGGGAATACAAGGTTTCGCCGCTTACATATGACATAATTTTGAATCATACGGTTGAAGAGGTTATTTACCAGCACCGCGCAAAGCAAAATGAAACGCAGAGCCTTAAAACCAAAATTCGCGAAAAATTAGGCCTTGAAGAAAAGCTCGAGTTCATCCCGCTTAAAGATTTCATCAAAAGGTCGAAGCTTCAAGATGCTTATGTTTTTCTTGGTCTTCACGGAGGTTTTGGAGAAGGCGGTGGAATCCAAGAATTGCTTGAAAAAGAGGGCGTTCCTTTCAATGGTTCGAGGTCTGAGGCTGCAAAGCTTTGCATGGATAAATTCGAAACTGGCAAGGTGGTTGATTCGCTAAAGCTTCCTTCGCTCAGAACTGCAAAGAAAACTTTTGTTACGATTGATGAACTTAAAAAGATTGCAAACTCAAATGATTACGAAAACTATTGGAATGAGCTAACAAAGGAATTCGGTGCAGACAAAGTTATAATCAAACCTAGGAAGGACGGCTGCTCGACAGGCGTAGTTGTTTTGACATGTGCAGAAGAGTTTAAAAAATATGTTGAATTCTTCACGCTTGGAATTGACATTGCTCCTGAAGGAACTTTCAAAATGCACAGTGGACCGATAACTTTGGGCGTTCATAACAGGGAAATTTTGATAGAAGAATATATTGAAGTTGATAAAATTTCGATAGTTGATAATAAAATTATTTATGAAAGCCCGGTAAAATGGGTTGAGCTTACAATCGGTGTGCTCGAAACCAAGGGTAAATATCATGCGCTTAGCCCGAGTATAACCATTGCAAATTCAGGCGTTTTGAGCCTTGAGGAAAAATTCCAGGGTGGAACAGGCGTTAACATAACTCCTCCGCCGGAATATATTATTGCAAATGAAATTACTGCTAAGCTCAAAAATTACATGGAAAAACTTTGCGAAAAAGTTGGAGTTAAAGATTATTGCAGGATTGACGTTTTCGTTAACGGCGAAACGGGCGAGATCATCGTGATTGAAATTAACACTCTTCCTGCGCTCACTTCATCGACTGTAATTTTCCAGCAGGCAGGCAAAGAAAATCCGCCGCTTAATCCGCTTGGATTACTCGAAAAAATTATTTCTAACCACAACTAAATTTAGATAAGAGGTCTTATTAATGAAAGCACTTATGCTTGAAGAAATTGCAAAAGCTATTGGAAGTAAAAACGAAAATTTCGAAAATGTAACCGTTGAAAACGTCAGCACTGACACGAGAACTTTGAAAAAGGGCGATTTGTTTTTCGCCCTCAAAGGCAAAAAGCATGACGGCCATGATTTTATTCAAATCGCCGAGAAAAAAGGCGCTTGCGCAGTCGTTTGCAGCGAGGAAATTGAAACTTCGTTGCCTATTTTAAAGGTCAGCGACACTTTGCTTGCGCTTCAGAACATCGCTTCTTATTACAGAGCGAAAATCGGTGCGAAGGTCATTGCTGTGACGGGAAGCACCGGGAAGACCACGACCAAAAACATGATTGCAAATATTCTTTCAAGAAAGTATAAAGTTTTTGCGGCAAACCGGAATTTTAATAATGAAATTGGGCTTCCGAAGAGCATTCTGGAGCTTGACGACAGTTATGATTTCGCTGTTTTAGAAATGGGAATGAACCACCTTGGCGAAATTGAAAATCTTTCGAAAATCGCAAAGCCGGATATTGCTGTTATTACGAATATAGGCAAGGCGCATATTGGAAGCCTTGGCTCACTTGAAAATACTTTTAAAGCTAAGCTTGAGATTTTAAAGCATTTAAAGCCAGGCGGAACGATTGTTCTGAATTCCGATGATGATATGCTCAAAAATTTTAAAAACAGCGAGTTTGAAGTCCTTTTTGCGGGTTTGAAAAAAGAAAATAATCCTGATATTTTTGCTGATAATATTGAAAATGATGAGTTTTCAAGCCGTTTTGAAGTGAACTTTAGAAATTCTAAATTTAAAGTTTCATTGCCAATTTTAGGTAAGCAAAATATTTTGAATTCTCTTTTGGCTTCGCTCGTGTGCTTGAAGCTTGGCTTCGACGGAAGCGAAATTGCGAGCGCTCTTGAATGCTTTGTGGCTTCGCCGATGAGATCTGAAGTTTCTTTCGTTAGTGGCGTTAAAATCATTAAAGATTACTACAATGCCAGCCCTGAATCCTCGAAGGTTGCTGTCGAAAATTTGGCGAATATTAAAAACGATGGCAAAAAGATTGCAATTTTAGGCGAAATTTCTGAGCTTGGAAGCTTCAGCGCTGAAGAGCATTTTAATCTTGCGGTTTGCTGCTGCAAAAATCAGATAGATCATGCATTTTTCATAGGTGAAGATTTTAAATCATTTAAAAATGGGATGAAAAAACATTCGAATTGTTTTGACGCCTCTGAAAGAAAAAATATGCTTGGTTGCCTTAAAAGTTATGTTTCTAGCGGCAAGATAAAAGCGGGGGACACCGTTCTTATAAAGGGCTCTAGGAACATGCATATGGAAGAAATTTACGAATCGCTCAAAAGATTTTTAACCGGCGAGCAATATATTCCTTCTTCGCTTAGCTCTACGAGGCTTCATGTGGATGTTAACGCTATTAAATACAATTTTATGCAAATTAAAAACGCTGTTGGAAGCGCAGTTGAAATCATGCCGATGGTCAAGGCGAATGCCTATGGAATCGGAAGCGATATTATCGCAAATTTGTTTAGTGGCTGCAAATATTTGGCTGTGGCTGATGTTAAAGAGGCGTTTAGCATTAAAAATGTGCTTATGAATGCCAACATCGTGATTATTTATCAGCCGTCTGTTGAAGATATTCCTGAAATTGTTAGGGGAGAGTTCATTCCTGCGGTTTCTGACCTTGATTTTGCTAAAGAGCTGAATGAAGAAGCTAAAAATTCAAATAAAATCATTCGTGTTCATGTGGAATTTGACACAGGCCATGGTAGACTCGGGCTTAACTTGCCTGATATTTCGGAATTTGCAAAAGAAATTTTGAAACTTAAAAATATAAAAGTTGAAGGATTATTCATGCACTATTCAAGCGCTGATGCTTTAGAAGATTCTGATATAGCCTTCACGAAGCTTCAAACTAAGCGTTTTGAACAAGGTATTGCAGATTTCGAAAATATTTATGGTGAAGTTAAATACAAACACGCATGCGCTGGGGCGGCAATATTCAATGAAAATGCTAAGCATTTTAACATGGTAAGGCCGGGATATATTCTTTACGGCTACTACCCATGCGATTTCCTTAAAGAAAAGGTTTCGCTCAAGCCTTGCCTTAAGTTCACTTCGAGCATTTTGCAAATAAGAGAAGTTGAAAGCGGCACGCCGATAAGTTACAACAGGCGCTTTACAACCGGCCGCAAAACTAGGGTTGCGACTATTGGAATTGGCTATTCAGACGGAATTTTCAGATCTCTTTTTAACAAAAAAAATCCGGGATGTTTCGTTATTAATGGTCAACGTGCGCCAATTATTGGAACCATTTGCATGGATTTGACGATGGTTGACATAACCGATATTAAAGGCGAAGTTAAAGTTGGAGACGAAGTCGCAATTTTTGACAACATTAATGTTACTGTTGACGAAATGGCGGAAATTTGCGGCACGATAGGCTATGAGATAATTTCAAGAATTGCGGAAAAAGCCGACAGAGTGGAAACTTTTTAATAAAAAATAAACCACGCGATTAAAGCGTGGTTTTTTCATATTCATTTTTAATGGCATTAACAATTTCTTCTGTGTGCATTCCGCGTGAACCTTTTATGAGGATTTTATCATTCGGGGTGATGATTTCAAAGAGCGTTTTTATGGCTTCTTGATTATTTTCGCAGTGGTAGCTGATTATATTTTGGTTTGCAGACATTGCGCCTTTTGAAAGATGCCTGGAATCTTTCCCAACGGTTATTAGAATATCGACTCTTTCCATTGCGATGTATCTTCCCGTCTCGAAATGAATTTCTTCAGATCTTACTCCGAGCTCGAGCATGTCTGCAATAACGACTATATTTTTCCCTATGCTTGGAAGATTTTTCAGAATTCCAACAGAACTTTTGACTGAATCTGGGCTTGCATTGTAAGAATCATCTATGAGAGTGATGTCTCCGATTTTCGAAATTTGCTGACGCATGCCTGCGTTTTTGAAATTTAAAAGTCCTTTTTTTATGTCTTCAAGATGAATTCCCATATCCATCGCCACAGCTATGGCCGCAAGTGCATTGTAAACGTTATGCATACCGAGGCAAGGAATTGTAATATTATCTTTTAGTTCCGGCGTGCAAAGAACAAAACTAGTCGAAGTGCTTGTTGAAAAAACGTCTTCGCAGCGGTAGGGGTAAGAGCCATTCACACCAAATTTAATAACTTGGGCATCGGTTTTTGCGCTTGCAAGCAGCGGGGAATCGCCATTGACATAAAGTTTTTTGTCTTTTCCTTTTATGATTTTCACTTTTTCGTTGCAAGTAATTTCAGTCGATTTAAAATTTTCGATGTGTGAAAGCCCAATATTTGTGATGACGCCTATGGTTGGTTTCGCAATTTTTTCCAGCCTGTCCATTTCGCCAAGCTCGCTGATGCCCATTTCTAAAATGGCAACTTGGTAGCTGCTGTCAAGTTTGAAAATCGTTAGTGGCAAGCCAATTTGCCCGTTATAATTACCTTCGGTTTTAAAAACTTTCAAATTTTCACCCAGTGCCGCAGCAATCATTTCTTTTGTGGTGGTTTTGCCAACGCTCCCTGTGACTCCTATGACGGGGATTTCAAATTTTGCTCTGTAATGAGCCGCCAAATCCTGCATTGCAGCTAGGGTTGATGCAACTTTAATCATTGGCCCAGGGATTTCACCTTCAAAGTTTTCTTCAACCAAACATGCAGCTGCGCCTAGCTCAAAAGCATTTTTCACAAAGCTATGGCCGTCAACTTTTTGCCCTTTGAGCGCCACGAACAAGCAATCTTCCTTGGTTATTTTTCTTGTGTCTACGCAAACATCGCGTATAAACTGGTCAGTATTGCCCGAAAGAAGCTCTCCACCGGTTATTTCCAAAATCTCCTTTATGCTGATTTTCTCCATAGTTCACCTCTGTTTATTTCGCGTTAAGGCCCAGCTTTTTAAGTATATCGGAAACGACTTCTCTTTCGTCCAAATGATACTTAACACCCTTGATTTCCTGGTAGTCTTCGTGGCCTTTCCCCGCGAGTATTATTACATCGCCGTCCTTCGCATTTTTTATGCAAAATTCAATAGCCTTTTTTCTGTCCGGCACTATAGTATATTTGCCGGAAGTTTTATTTATGCCTGTTTTTATGTCTTCAATTATGTCAAGCGGCTCTTCAAACCTCGGGTTGTCGCTCGTTATAACCGAAAGGTCAGAAAGTCTGCCGCTTACTTCGCCCATTTCATATCTTCTAATTTTCGGCCTGTTTCCTCCCGCACCGAAAAGAGTGACAATCCTTTTTGGATTATATTTTTTAATGGTTTTCAAAATGTTTTCCATGCTAAGTGCGTTGTGCGCATAATCAATGAACATGGAGTAGTTTCCTGCCGTTGGAAGAGCTTCAAACCTGCCTTTAACCCTTGTTTTTTCAAGGCCTCTTGAAATGAAATCTTTAGGGATTCCAAGGATGTCAGCCGCAGCAATTGCTGCAAGAGAATTGTAAACGTTAAATTCGCCAGGAATAGAAACGAAAATATTTTTGATGTCAATTTTCCCTGTAGCAGAAAAACTAATCCCGATTTTCCCGTTTTCATTTATAAGATTCAAATTCTCAGCGTTGTAATCAGCCGGCGAATTTAGCGCAAATGTTCTGATTTTGCAAGTGTGGTTTTTAATTGCTTTTTCGTGGTTCGGGTCGTCTTTGTTTATTATCCCTATTTCACATTTTTTGAAGAGTAGTGCCTTTGAATTTAGATATTCTTCAAAATCTTTGTGCTCGCCGTCTCCAATGTGGTCGTGGGAAATGTTCGTGAAGATTCCAATATCAAAATTAATGTCATCAAGCCTGTTCCTGGCAAGACCTATCGAAGAGGCCTCAATAACTGCGTATTTGCAGCCATTTTCAACGATTTTTCTTAGATATTTGTGCATCTCATATGATTCTGGAGTCGTGTTGTTCATAGGAATAACTTCTTTGCCCATAACAACGCCAATTGTACCGATTAATCCAACCTTTGCGCCCGACTCTTCGAGAATTGATTTAATCATGAATGAAGTGGTGGTTTTGCCCTTTGTTCCGGTGATTGCAACGGTTTTGATTTCATTTGCCGGGTGGCCGAAAAAGTTTGCCGAAATGTGAGAAAGCGCAGCTCTTGAATTTTCAACCCTGATTATGGTCGCGCCCGCAATTTTAATGTCTTTTTCGACTATAACGGCCTTTGCGCCTGCAATGATCGCCTGCGAGATAAACTCGTGGCCGTCAAAATTAATGCCTGAAAGGCAGACGAATATGCAATTTTTAGTCACTTTTCTGGAATCGTAAACAATGTCCGAAATTTCAATGTCGGTCGTTCCAACGATAGATGAAGTTTTTAAATTTTCAATAATTCTATTAAGATTCATAAGCTCTTCCCTTCGGAATTTAAGTATTTTTTTGTTGCTCTTTAAATTATACTCACAAAGGTTAAGTTCTGCAACTTAGTTTAAATTTTCAAGAATGTAGGCCACGGTTTCAAAAAGAATCGTTTTTGGCTCGCTTGAAGAAGTTTTTAGTTTCAAATCTGCTTTGGCTAGTTTAGAAATTATTTTTTTAATATTTTCAAAGTCAAGTTTTTTTGCCGTTTTTTCAGCGTTTTTAATTCTGAATTCTTTATTTTTATAATCGAAAAATTCTGCTAATTTCGCCGGATTTTCGCCGCTTTCTAAAAATAATTTTGCACGGTAAACGTCGTTATATTCACTTGAAATCACGCCCAAAATGGCCATAGGTTCTTCGTTTTGCTCAAGCAAGTTTTCAAGGACTTCAAAAGCCTTCTTTGCATTTTTCGAAGTGATTGCCTTAGGAAGTTCGAAAATGCTTATCTTTTGGTTTGCCTTCCAAATGATATCCAGCGAATTTTCATTTATTTCTTCGCTGTTTTCAAATTCGCAAATTTTTTTAACTTCGCTTCTAATTTCGTGAATTTGGTAGCCTTGGCATAAGTTCATTATTTTTTTCGCAATAGCAGGAGATAGATTTTTGCCAAAATCTCTTTTCGCCCAGGCGATAATTTGCCTTTCTATGGGAAAGTCGCTTTGAGTGAGGTTTGAAAAAATGCCATTTTTCTTAACGAAATTTTTGATCTTTGTGAGTTTTGCAGCGTGCTTTGCTGCGGGTGTAGGCGCCGTTTGAGTTATTACCAAAATAGAAAATTCGGGGATATCTGAAATTATTTCTGTCAAAGTTTTTATGTCATCACTATTTAAAGTTTCCCACGGGATATCTTTTAAAATAATGCATTTTTTAGCTGTCATCATTGGAAATGTATTGATGGAATCGCTTAATTTTTCGTTTGAAAACGCTTCACCTTTCATGGAAACAAAATCAAACTCGGTGAAATTTTTGCCCAGAATTTCTTCAAGAATTTTTTCTTCGAAGTAGCTTACTAAATCTGCTTCTCCGGTTAAAAAGTATAGATTTCCAAAATTTTTCAAATCCATTGATTTTTTTAGTTCTTTGTATTTCATTTCTGCCATTATTAACAAAACTCCTTTACTTTATAGTTTTCTTTGTCTAAATCTATATAAATATTTTCATTGTAAGCACTTGAAAACAACTTAATATTGGTGTTAATAAGTTTTTTTATGAGAATATCGGAGTCTTGCTTAGAATTTGAAATTATTATGTTTTTAGCTTTGATTTGCTCGTAGTTAATCGGCAGTGCCGCAGCAATTAAAAAGTCGCAGGTTTGGTGTTTTTTGGCTAATTTTGAGGCATCGCCGCCTTCAGGGCAAAGAAGAATTTTTATTTTTTCTGTTTTAATGAACGCAAAATTTTTCTCGCCTGATTTGAATGTTTCTATATTTATGTTTCCCCAAAGTTTTGAGGAAGATTTATTTTCAAAATATATAATTTTCGAATTTTCTTTTAAATTCACCGATTTTTCGGCCAAAATGAACTTTGGATTGAAATCGGAAATTAATTTTTCGGTGTAATCTCGCTTTGAAACCGGGCAGGAACCCAAAAGAAAATAGTCAAAATTAAACCCTTCAAATTTTAAAAGTTCACGGTTTAATTCCGTGGTTTGGAATTTGTCGCTTTCATATAAAATTAGCGCTTTTTGTAGGCCTTTTGAAATCACTACAGCTAGACCTTTCGAGCAGTTCAGAACGCTTACCCTTGTTACGTCAAAATTGAAAATTGCATAAGAAGCCGCGCCTGTAACACCTAGCATTAAAGATAGAGCCAAAGCCAGTTTCAGCGTTTTTTTGTAATTTTTGAAAAGAATGCTTATCGCTACTAAAACGAGCGAGAAAGCAATGCATAAATTCACATATCCGTAGTCCAGAGATATTAACGCAAATGGAATTTTGGATAAAATATTTGAAATGTATACGATTGTTTGTGCTGAAATTTCACAAATAAATGCTATTGGTTTCACGATTATTTTCGGTGCTCCAAAACACGAAAGTGGCTGAAAAATCAATAAAGTGTTTAAAAGCAAGCTTGAAAGCGGAATCATGATTAAATTTGACAGAATGAATATGAGCGAGGCTTTTCTGAAAAACCATACGCTCACGGGTAGCGTGAAAATTGAAACCGAAATGCTAACTGAAACGCTTTCTATTAAGCTCATGCAAAATTTATTTTGTGAAATACCTCCAAGTTTTGAGCAAATTAGTTTTCTTACTTTTTTCTCGTTTAAAATTATTCCCATTGATGAAAAAACGCTCAGCCACAGGTTTATTCCTAGCGCTGCGTTTGGGTTTGGTAAAATTATTGCCATTATTGCGATTCCAAGCGAATTTAAAGAATCAGATTTTCTGAAAAAAACTGTGCCTAGATTACAAATTATCATCATTATGCCTGCGCGCATGACCGAAGGCGTGAAGCACGTGAGCGCCATGAAGAAAAGCATTGCACAGCAGGAAATTAAAACTGAAATTTTGTTTCCTAGCTTTAATTTTTTTAAAATTTTGAGCAAAAAGCTGCTTAAAATGCAAATGTGTATTCCTGAAGTTGAAATTAGGTGGTAAACACCAATTTTATCAAAATTATTTTTGATATCATCTGGGAAATTATGCTTTTCACCAAGCAAAAAACCGTTCATCACATTTGCAAGTTTTTCAGGGAAGGTGCTCCTTGTGCAAGAAATTAGTTTGGCTCTCAGGAGGAGAATTTCCTTGTTTATGTTAAATTCATTTGACGAGCATTTTACGTCATAGGGCAAGTAGTTGTAAGCGTAGCAGCAAAGATAAATGTTTTTCGAGCGATAATGTTTTTCGTAGTCAAAAGTTCTTGTGCTTTTTGGCAAATAAAAATGAACTTTCCCGGTGAAAGTGTCGTAAACATCGGCTTCTAAAGGCTCGGAGGAAGAAACTTTTGTTCTAAATTTTTTAACTTTTTCACCGTTTATTTCTTCAACTTGCATAATGTAATTATAGTTGCTTTCCTTTTTATAAGGAAGGTCAACAATTTTTGCGCTTATTGTAACGTCTTTGTTCTGAAATTTTGAGGTGGGTAATATACTGGAATAATACGTATAAAAATTAACTAAAATGGCTGCAAAACAAGTTAGAAAGCACACAAAAAAGATTTTTTCTTTTCGAATTAGCGGTATAAACAGGCAAATTATGAAAACAAAAATGACCCCACCGGCGGCATATAAGAGCATGTCGGCAGGCAAATATGATGAAAAAAATAACGCTATAAGATAAGAAAAACCAACCAAAAATGGCAATCTGACCATGTTTTAAAACCTTTCAAAAAATAAAATAAAAACTCTCTGGCTTAATTTTGAAACTGAGCCGGAGAGAAAGCACTTAACCCGGAGGCCATTTTAATTTTCTGCCTGAAAGGATGTGAAAATGCAGATGCATTACTGTTTGACCTGAATTTTCGCCGCAGTTGCAAACGATTCTGAAATCATTTTCTATTCCAAGGAATGATTTAAGCTCAGAAATTTTTGCGAAAATGTGGGAAATAACATCGCTATTTTCTTCGGTTATTTCAGCTAGCGAAGAAATGTGTTTTTTAGGAATTGCCAGAAGATGAATCGGTGCTTCGGGGTTTAAATCTTTGAAAATTACCATTTTTTCATCTTCATAAAGAAGATTAGAGGGGATACTTTTATTTGCGATTTTGCAAAAAATGCAATCCATAATTTCAGGTTCTCCTTTATATTTGAATTTTTTAATGCAAAGCAACGTAACAAGCACACATTAACATACAATTTTAATATAGACATATTTATGAAATTTGTCAAACTTTGACCTAGCTTTCATATTTTCAATTTAAGTTATTGATTTTATGTTTCAAATTTAGTAAAATACAAATGTTAGGTTGCAGGGAAGTTTTTTAAATCAGTTATTACTAAAAAAATATTATGAGTGAAATTTACGGCCCTGGATTTATATTTATTTTTTAAAGGAGTGCATCGGATGAATAAATCGAGCATACAAAACGATTATATCCGAGGATTAAAGGACGGAATGCCTGTTGCACTTGGTTATTTGCCCGTTTCAATGGCGAGTGGAATAGTCGTTAGCAAAGTTGGCATAGGGCCTTTGATTTCTCAGTTGATGGCTGTTTTGATTTACAGCAGCTCGGGTCAAGCAGCTGCAGCTCAGCTTTTTGAAGGCGGCGAAACTTCAATTTTGATGTATATGCTTACGCTTTTTGTCATTAATTGTAGATATATGTTATTTGCAATTTCTCTTTCTCAAAGGTTTGACCCTTCAATGAAACTTCGCGAAAGAGCATTTGCTGGGTGGCTTAACACCGACGAAATCTTTGGCGTAGTAATAAGAGAAAAAGGGTATATATCAGGAAAATACTTCTTTGGAGTGGCAACGCTTCCTTACATATCATTTTTCATCGGTAACCTTTTAGGTTCATTTACAACAGAAATTTTACCGAAAGACATAAGTTCAGTTGTGAATTTCATGATTTTTGCTATGTTTGTTTCTATAATCGTGCCAAGTGCAAAAAAATCGAGACCGATTTTTGCTGTTGTGCTAATTGCTCTTGCAATCAGCGTTGTTTTAGAGTGCATACCGGTTGTCACAAAACATTTAACTCCGGGATGGATTATAATAATATGTGCATTGGTTACTTCCTTAATAGGAGCAGCTTTGTTCCCGATTCCGGAAGAGAAGGAAGAGGAGGAAGTTTAATATGAGCATTCAGAAATTAGTTATAGCAGTGTTTGCAATGGGTTTGATTATGTCATTACTCAAGCTCGTGCCAATACTTTTCCTTAAAAAGAAAATCAAAAATCGGTTTTTGCAGTCTTTCTTAGCTTACATACCGTTTGCAGTTCTAACTTCCATGACTTTCCCTGAAGTTTTTCATTCAACTTCAAGTGTTATTTCAGCATCTATAGCCCTTGTGGCAGCAGTGGTACTCGCATATTTCGGTCAAAGCTTAATTGTGGTCGCGCTGTCTTCCACGGCTGTTGCTTTCGTTGTTGAGCAGGTTATGAAATTCATTGGTTAGAATAAATGTATTTTTAAGCTTAAAACCGCTGATTTTTATCAGTGGTTGTTATTATTTTGGGCAGGAAATAAAATACTTTTTTAAAATGTCTTAATTATATTGAAAATAATTTGAAATTATGCTATAATTTCATTGTAATATAAAATCACTATAATATTTGTTAGTAAGGAGAGGTAAAAATGGACGACGTTAAAACTAAGAAGTTTAATAAGTTTCAAGAGCTTTTATTCCCGATTTACGGATATGAGCTTAAGAAATTTATTCCTATGAGTTTACTTATGTTCATGATAGTTTTTATCTATGGTTTAGTCAGATCACTTAAGGATTATTTTATTCACTACAACACTAATCTTTGGATTGGTGCGAAGCCGGAGGAAACCGCAGTTTTAATTAGTGCGCTTAAGCTTTGGTTTGTTCTTCCTTGTGCGTTTTTAACGGTTATGGCATTCACTGCGCTGCTTAATAAATTCGGCTCAACAAAGGCCTTTTACATAACCATTTCTGCTTTTATGATGTTTTATTTGATATATGGTTATGTTATTTACCCGAATTTAAGCATTTTTGTTGTTTCTGAAGAACAAATTACAAACATTACTTCTAGCGTCCCGATTTTTTTCAGAGCATTTTTAACTTGCCTTGCTAACTGGCCTCTAACGCTTTTCTATATCGTATCTGAGCTTTGGGGAACAACTGCAATTTCATTCCTTTTTTGGCAGTTTGCAAACAAAGTTACCATGAGCCACGAAGTTAAACGCTTTTTTGGTCTTTTCTCATTGCTTTCCAATTTAGGTTCAATTCTTTCAGGAAGTATTATCAAAAATTGTTCTTCGAATTATAATGTTGGCAACATCAGGCTTTTAATGACCTTGGTTGTTATGTCCGGCCTTATTATTCTTGGAATTTACACTTACATCAACAAAATCGTTCTTAAAGATCCTCTTCTTTATGATAAATCTAAACTTGCGCCTAAGAAACCAAAGAAAGAAAAAGTTAGTTCTATTGAAGGAATAAAAATTCTTTTCCAAAATCCTTACTTAATGCTTATTGTAATTCTCGTTCTTTCTTATGGAATTTGCATAAACTTTTTAGAAGTAATAATGAATTCATGCATGAAAGAAGCATTTACAGGTGCTCAATACGCAAGTATGCAAGGAAACCTTTTGATTTGTACTGGTGTATTCTCAGTTGTAGTTGTTGTTTTAAGCAATAATATTTTAAGGAAATTCTCATGGAAAGTTGCGGCTATTATTACCCCAATTTGCTTCTTGGTTGCAGGCGGAGGGTTCCTCACTTTGGTTCTTTACAAGCAATTCATTAGCCCTGTAATTTTTGGTGCTCCTGCAATTTTAATTATTGTTTGGTGCGGAATAGTTTCAGATTCATTGTTCAAAAGTTTTAAATATTCACTTTTCGATTCGACAAAGAGTATGGCTTATTTGCCACTTGATCCTGATGAAAGAAATAAAGGACAAGCTGCTGTTGAAATCATCGGAGGTAGAGCTGGAAAGGCCGGCGCTTCTGCAATTCAGCAGGTTATGACTGCGTTTCCAAGAACACTCCAAACCACGACCGGTATGGTTTCGGGGCTCTTAGCTTACACTCCTGCAATAGTATTACTTTTCTTTGCAACAGTAATATCTTGGATTTTCTCAGTGTTAAAGCTTAGCACAAGATATGAAAATAAAATCAAAGAAAATAATGCTTGCCAGTAGAATGAATAAAAATTATTCAAAGAAATTTTAGTTTTTATATGTCAGAATTTCTAAAATCATGATAAAATGATCATATAAGGTGGTTTTATTTAAAAGAGGGGAGGAACTTGATGTGATAACTTATCACAAAACAATTGATGGAAAAATTGTTAAAATTAATGGTTATGAATCCGGTTGTTGGGTAAATTGTGTTGCTCCAACTGAGATGGAAATTAACTATTTAATGTCAAGTTTGGGGGTTGAACCTGAGTTTTTAAAAGCCTCTCTTGATGAAGAGGAGTCTTCACGTATTGATAAGGAAGAAGATAATACTTTGATAATTATCGATAGTCCGGTAGTTGACAGAACCGGCAAAAACTTCACTTATTATACTAACCCAGTGAGTATAATTATAACCCCTCAAAATATTGTTACTATTTCGGTTAAGGAAAATTCCGTTATTGAGGAATTTTCCGCAAGCCTTATAAGATTTGCCTATCCTGAAAATAAAATTCGTTTTTCGATTCAAATTATGGCGAGAATAGCTAGTAAATATCTTCAATATATAAATCAGATTATTAAAATAACTGGCCATGTTGAAGAAGAATTGAAAGAAACTATGAGGAACGAAGATTTGGTTCAGCTTTTAGAAATTAAAAAATCTTTGGTTTATTTCTCTGCTTCAATCAAGGCAATAAGTAATGTTATTGGTAAAATGTCACGGAAGAGGCATTTTAGCCTTAATGAAGAAGATGCTGAACTCCTTGAGGATGTTGCAATAGAAATGAGGCAGGCTGCGGAAATGTCTGAAATTTACATGAACATTCTGTCAAGTTCCATGGAAGCCTACTCTTCTCTCATTTCAAATAATTTGAACGTAGTTATGAAAATTTTGGCTTCTATTACATTAATTTTGTCTATACCAACTATAGTTTCTGGAATTTACGGTATGAATAATCCTGGTATACCTTTTATGGATAGATGGGAAATCCCTTTTATTTTAATGGGTGTTGCTATTGTTATAACGTGGGCTGTTCTTAAGAAAAAAGACATGTTATAATAAATTTGTGTAATTTTTATCTAATTTGTGATATAATCCCTTCATACTTAATTTTTAGTAGGAAGGGATATTTTTATGATTAAAAATATTTTTAAAAACATGAATATATACAAAAAAATTCTTACTGCATTTTTAAGCGTTTTGAGTGTAGTTGGGATTTTTATGCTTGTTACTTGTTTTCTTATTATTTTTAAAATAAAAAATTACTCACTGAAAGAAATTTCTGGCCTTTCTAGTGAGGTTTTTGAAATTGGTGGTTCTTCACTCAAAGAGCAAGCAAAAAGTAGTCTTAAAGATATTTCTTATTCTCTTTCTAAAAATGTTCAAAACTCGTTGAATAATATTAGCGATAAAGTATTGATTTCTTGCGAAAGTATAGAAAAAATCATTCAAAATAGAGATGATTTTAAAGGATTTATTCCCCCGCTTCCTGAAAATACTATGATTTCTGAAAATGGTAAGGGAAGTTCGAAAGCTTATGTTATCGATTCTAATAGTGATAGTAGTAATCCTAGTGTGTATTTTATAAAAGAAATTTCAAATTCTTCTATTGTTTCTGAGAATATTATTCCTAAAAATCTTTATAATCAACTTTTGCTAATTAGTAATTGTGAATATATTTTTGAACCAATTTTTAACAATAATGATTGTATTTCTAGTATTTATGTTGGCACTGAATCGGGAATTTACTATAAATACTCTAATGATAATTCAAATGAAAGGTATGACCCGAGAACTAGGAGTTGGTACACTGATGCCGTCAAAGCAGCCGAAAAAAGCGATATTCCTGTTTGGCAAAATGTTTATATTTCCAAATCTACAGGCAAATTTTGCATAACATGCTCTAAAGCTTTTAAAAATAAAAGTGGAAAAATTTTAGGAGTTTGTGCCGTTGACATGTATATTGATGATATTTCTGATTTGATTTTGAAATATAAAATTGGAAAAAATGGATATAATTTTATAATCGATAAAAATGGAAATATTGTTATGCATCCGGAGTATGCTTCAATTTTTCAGGACGAGAGTTCATTTGAAAGTTTTAACCTTAGTGAATCAGGGCTTGTAAATGAAATTTTAGACAAAAAAAGTGATGTTATATCTGCTAAAATAGATGATAAGAATTATTATATTTCTTTTTCCCCAATGGAAATTAATGATTGGACATGGGTCAGCACACTTCCTGAAGAGGAATTAATGGAACCGATATATAAAATTGAAAATTTGATTGATGCTTCCCTTGAAAAGAGTGAAAAATCACTTGAAAAGGATTTTAACCTTGTTATCATTGTGTTTTTGATAGTATTTTTAGTTAGCTTTGTTATTATTTGTTTTGTATGCACTAAACTTTCTAAAAATATTAGCTTACCAATAACTCGTTTGTGCGAGGCTACCAAGAGTATTGGCAGAGGAAATTTCGATCTTAGTGTGGATAAAAATTCAGATGATGAAATAGGCAAATTAGCTAAATCATTTAACTTAATGGCTAGAAATTTAAAAAGATATATGAAAAATCTTAAAAAAACAACTGCTGAAAAAGAAAAAGTTCACAGTGAACTTATGATTGCAAATAAAATTCAAAAAAGTATGCTTCCGTGCATTTTTCCTGCGTTTCCTGAAAGAAAAGATTTTGATATTTATGCGGTGATGGACCCTGCAAGGGAAGTTGGTGGCGATTTTTATGATTTCTTTCTTATTGATGATAGCAAACTTGCCTTGGTGATTGCTGATGTTTCCGATAAGGGCGTTTCGGCTGCGCTTTTCATGGTTGTTGCGAAAATTCTTATTAAAAATCAACTTCAAAATGGTGATTCACCTGGTGAAGTTTTGAAAATTGTAAATAATAGGCTTTGTGAAAACAATGAAGTTGGAATGTTTGTGACGTGTTTTTTAGGCATTTTCGATATAAAAAGTGGGGAATTTACTTATGCTAATGCTGGACATAATCCACCTTTTTTGTATAGAAAATCTGAAAAAAATTGTATTGCCATAACAAGCCCGCATGGGTTAGTTTTGGGTGGGACGCCAAATATTACTTATTTGCAGAGTAAAACTTATCTTTATCCTGGTGACTTTTTATTTTTGTATACCGATGGTGTGACTGAGGCTGCAAACAAAAGAGGAAGGCTATTTTCTCAGCAGAAACTTGAAGAAATAGTGAATTCTTGCGGAAAGAAAAACGTCGCAATCCAAGATTTGATATTTGACATAAAGAGTGAGATAAACAAATTTGTGGGAAATGCCGCGGTTTCGGACGACATCACGATGCTCGCGCTTAAAAATTTTACTGTGAATCCTTCTAAAAACGAAAAATAATTTTTGGGTGTAGCATTTTTTTAGGTGTTGTGGTATAATGAAAAAAATGAGTAAGCTAGGCAATCGCGCATGGCGAAAGCTGTGTGAGGAAAGTCCGAACTCCATAGAGCAGGTTAACGGTTAACAACCGCCGAGGGTGACCTTAGGGATAGTGCAACAGAGATATACCGCCTCAATTTGAGGTAAGGGTGGAAAGGCGAGGTAAGAGCTCACCGGCATGCGGGAGACCGCATGGCCATGTAAACCCTAACCGGAGCAACACCGTATGGTAAAAAATGTGCTTGCTCGGCACAAAAATAGGTGGCACCGAGCTGCGGTGGTAACACCCAGCCAAGATAGATGATTGCCCACGACAGAATTCGGCTTATCGGTTTACTCATTTTTTATTTTAAAATTCAGGTGAAGACAAAAATGATGTATTCAACTCTTGCTGTTTTTCCGGTTCCTAATATGAACAAAACTGCTGATTTTTATGTTAGAAATTTAGGATTTAGATGCGTGGAGTACACGGATTCATCAGAGCCGCATATGTGTTTGTACAAAGATAATATTGAAATCATTTTAACTGATTCAAAAGGTAAAAAAGTGGTTCCGAATCGTGAACTTTACGGTTATGGATACGATACTTATGTGATTGTGGATAATCAGGAGGCATTACAAAAAGAGTTTGAATCTAAGAAACTTAAAATTGTAAGGAGAGTTTCTGAAACTGATTATGGCAATAAAGAACTTGTTTTGGAAGATATAGATGGCAGGTGGCTTGGATTTGGGATGAAAATTCGTTAGAAAATTTATGAATTTTACTAAATGTAACATATTTTGTTTTAGTGTATTGACATACGTTTTGTAATGAAATATAATATAAACGCATAGGGGTATAGCTCAGTTGGTAGAGCATCGGTCTCCAAAACCGAGTGTCGAGGGTTCGAGTCCTTCTGCCCCTGCCAGCAAAGTTTCGCTGATATAGCTCAGCAGGTAGAGCACTTCCTTGGTAAGGAAGAGGTCACCGGTTCAAGTCCGGTTATCAGCTCCATTATTTATATTCATAATTTTAAAAGATGTTTAGTGCGCTAAATGTCTTTATTTTTTTGGTTGGTGATTGTTGTGAAATCAGAAATTTTAGAAACTGCTCCGAAAATTTTGAAAGGTTTTCTTGGCTATCTTCAAACGGTTAGAGGGAAGTCTATCAAAACCGTTGAAGAATATTTTTGTGATTTGAGAACTTTTTTTAGATATTTGAAAATAAAACAAGGCAAATTTACCAAAAATGATGATTTTAGTAAGATTCCAATTGACGATATTGACATTGATGATATTAAAAAAATCAATCTTACGATCGTTTATGAATATGTGAATTATTTAGCCGAAGAGAGGGAAAACGGCGCTGCATCGCGCTCGAGGAAGGTTAGTAGCCTCAGAACTTTTTTCAAATATTTGACTCATAAGGCGAATCTTCTTGAAACTAACCCGGTTGAACAGCTTGAAACGCCGAAACTTTCAAAAACGCTTCCTAAATTTTTGAGTTTTGAGCAAAGCAAAAAACTCCTTGAAACGGTTTTAAATTCTCCGAGCGAGTTCAAAGAAAGGGATTACTGCATTATAACTTTATTTCTCAACTGCGGCATGAGGCTCTCGGAGCTTGCGGGGATTAACCTTAGAGATATTGGCGATGATTCGACTTTAAAGATTCGCGGAAAAGGCGACAAAGAAAGAATGATTTACCTTAATCATGCGTGCACAAGTGCGATTGAAAACTACATGAAAGTTAGGCCTCGAGACGGCGTTAAAGATAAAGACGCGCTTTTTATCAGCCGGCTTAAAAACAGGATGAGCGTAAAAACGATTCAATTTATGGTTAATAATTATCTTTCTAGCGCCGGGCTTGCGAACACGGGCTGCACGGTGCACAAGCTTCGCCATACTGCCGCTACGCTTATGTATCAGCATGGCGATGTCGACATCAGGGTTTTGAAGGATATTCTTGGCCATGAAAACCTTGGAACAACCGAGATTTACACCCATCTTGCCAGCAAACAAGTTCAGGAAGCGATGAAATCTAATCCTCTTGCCGAAATTGAAGCTGATTAAAAAATTTGTTAAAAAATATTATTTTCAAAAGTTTTTGTTGACGTTTTAGTGATAAATATATAAACTAATGTTTGTAAGCAAGCATAAATATTATTTTAAGGAGGAATTTATCATGAATCAAATTCAAAATTTCACTCTTTTATCTAAATTTGGCAGGGAATGCCTTAGGTTATCTCAAAGGGAGCTTTTGAATTTTAAAAACCTTAAACTAATTAAGGAGATCAGCATTAATGAGGCTAAAAGACTTGGCGTATATAGTGAAGGCGTAATTTCTAATGTGGAAGTTTACATGAATGAAAAATCATCTAATGAAGAAAAAATTAAAGCTTTGGAATCTGTGAAAAAGGCCTATGTTGGATTGGTCCCTTATGTAAAAAAATTTTACAGAAGATGCTTTGAACCAAGAATGGTGTTTTTAATGTGTGAAGCTAGGATGATTTCAGCTGGTATTGTGCCTGGCAAAATTGCTGAAAAAATTAAAGAGGTAGAAGACAACGAATACGCTGAAGATAGAAATAATTTTTAACAATAAAAAACTCCTGATGAAAGAAAAATCATCGGGAGTTTCCTATTTTTTCATGATAAAATTGATTAAAGAAGAAATTATTTAACAAGATAAGATTTAATAAGAATTTTTAAAAGCTCATATCTGTCAACGGTTTGAATCATGTTTCGTGCATTGTTGTAAGTAGTGATGTAAGTCGGGTCGCCCGAAAGTATGTAACCCGTAATTTGGTTAACAGCGTCGTAACCTTTGGCAATGAGTGAGTCGTAAACTGAAGTTAGAATATTTTTCGAATCAACATCACTGCTAAGTGAAAAAGTTATGGTCTCGTCGCACATTTCTATCACCTCATATAAATTTAGTTATGAGTATCATACAATTATTTCAAATTTTTTTCAAGTTAATTATTTATTTAAATTAACTCCTTTATTGCATTTAAGGCAAGAAGATACCCATTTTTGCCAAAACCTACAATTTGGCCAACGCAAACTTCTGAAATAACCGAGTGGCGCCTGAATTCTTCGCGGTTGTAAATGTTTGTAACGTGAACTTCGATAAAAGGAATTCTCACAAAAGAAATAGCGTCTCTTATGGCGTAGCTGTAATGCCCGAGTGCGCCAGGGTTAATAATTACCCCTTCGCAATTTTCTTTTAAACTGTGAATTTTGTCAATAATGGCACCTTCCCAGTTGCTTTGAAAAACTTCGCAATTTAAAGAAAGGCTTTCGCCGTGCTCAATTATCTGAGATTTTATGCTTTCGGCGGTTTCTTCTCCATAAATTCCTTTTTCTCGTATGCCCGTCATATTGAGGTTAGGCCCGAGCAATATAGCTACGTTTTTCTTTCTCATTTTTTGCTAACCTCCGAATATTCTCTAAAATTTATGTTCTTTTCAGGAGCGATTTTTTCTTTAACAAATTTTTCTAAAAATCTTTTTATTTTGAAAAGCAAAGTTTTGTTTTCGGTGATTGGTTCAACTAGCAACGACCTTACTTTGAAAATATTCGAGGCTAAAATATCAGTGAATATTTGGTCCCCGATAACTAAAACGTTCGCTTTTTCACAAGAAATCTCTTTTATTGCTTTTTTTAGCCCGCTCGTGAGCGGTTTCATGCCAAAGGAAACGAAGGGTACACCTAATTTCCCGGCAAATGATTTCACCCTTTTTTTCATGTTGTTTGAAAGCAATATCACTTTAATTCCGTTTTCTTTTAGGTTTTCAATCCAGCTTTTCACGCTTAAATCAGGGGCTGAAACCTTTCTTGCAACTAAAGTGTCGTCAACATCTAAAATTATTCCTTTTATTCCTTCGCTTGCCAAAAATTCGAGTGTTATATCAGTGACTTTGCAAGCAAAATAAGTGGGTTGTAACATTAAAAGTAGCCTCCATAAAAACTTGTAAATTAATTCCCCTCAAGAACTAAACGTCTCGAGGGGGAGTTTTTTTTACCATCTACCGCTGCCGCCGTATCTGCCCATCTTTTTATGTCTACGTGCTTCTTTGGATTTCTTTTTGCGTTTCACGGAGGGTTTGTCATATGCTTCCCTTTTACGGATTTCAGAAATTATTCCGGAACTTTGCTTTTTGAATTTCCGAAGTGCACTTTCCAAAGACTCAGTCTTTTTCGAAAGATGCTTAGAACTTTCTTCACTCGTCTGAACAGCTTCGCTTTCAGGTGAGCTTTCCTCTGAGTTAACTTTATCAGCTGACACATTATTAACGATGGATTTTTTTCCGTCTTCCACTTACTTCCCTCCTATCCGCTTAAAAACAGGATTTTTTACATTTGTATACATCAATATTTTAGTAAACTGGCTATTTTTATGTATAAATAAACCAACAATCAACTAATCATGAAAATATACATCGGTAATTATACAATATTCGCAAATGTATTGTCAAGTTATACTAGCAAGTATATTTTTTTACTTTAATAAATAGATAAAACGTAAATTTTTGAAAAATCGTCATACACTTTACTTTTCCTATATTTAGAGGTATAATTTTAATTGAAATTTTGGAAAAGAAGGTATCATATGCAATCAGAAAAAGTTTCGGTTATAGTGCCTATTTTAAACGAAGAAAAATATATAGAAAAATTTTTAAACTCAATTTTAGAGCAGGATTATCCCAAGGAAAATTTGGAAATAATTTTGGTTGATGGGATGTCGACGGATAAAACAAGGGAAATAATTAAATCTTATGCTGAAAAATTCAGTTTTATGAAACTCGTTGATAACGAGAAAAAAACGGTTCAGTATGCGCTTAATTTAGGAATAGAAAACTCTTCGGGTGAGTATATCGTCAGGATGGATGCTCACGCCTGGTATGCCAAAGATTATGTTTCGAAATGCATAGAATATTTGAAAAAAACAAATGCTGAAAATGTTGGCGGGCCTACAATAGTCAAAGGGAAAACGAGGGTTCAAAACGTCATTGCTGCGGCATATTCGTGCCCGTTTGCGCTTGGCGGAAGCAGCCACTACAAAAGCGACTTCGAAGGCTATGCTGACACTGTTTCGTGGGGCTCTTTTAGAAGAGATTACTTGGTTTCGATTGGAATGTATGACGAAAGCATGCCCAGAAGCGAAGACGACGACCTGAACTTCAGGATTGCAAAAAGCGGCGGCAAGATTTTTATTACTCCGAAGATTAAGAGTGAATATTATCCCAAAGAAACTTTTTCAAAGCTTTTTAAGCAATATTTTGAGTACGGCGTTTGGAAAATAGCGCTTATCAAAAAGCACGGCAAACCGCCGAGAATCACGCAGTTCATTCCTATGATTTTCGTTTTGTTTTTGGCCGGTTTTGGGCTTCTTTCATTTTTCTCGAAAGTGTTTGCGCAGCTTTGGATTTTAGGCGTTTCGCTTTACACCGTTCTTAATTTTTATTTTTCGTTTAAAAGCGAAGCTCTTGAAAAAACTTCCGATAAACTGCTTTTAATGTGGGCGAATTTCGTCATGCACGTTTCTTACGGCACGGGGTTTATTGCTGGAATATTTAAATTTTGGAATAATAATTGGAGGAAGCATGAAAATTAACGATAAACCGCTTTCGCTGAGCAGTGAAGAGCTGAGAAAACTTCAAATGAAAAGCCTTGAGATACTTCTTTATTTCAAAAAGTTTTGCGATGAAAACGGGCTTCTTTTCTACCTTTGCGGGGGCTGCTGCATTGGAGCCATTCGCCACAAAGGCTTTATTCCGTGGGATGATGATATTGACGTTTTCATGCCGAGGGAAGACTATGAAAAGCTTTTCATGCTTTGGAATAAAAAGGCTGACACTAAAAAATATTCATGTTTGAGAACCACAAAAGATCAGTTCATTGGCAATGTGATGACGACGATTGTTGACAATGAAACCGAGGTTATTCGCCCGTGGCAAAAGGGCAAAGACGGCCACAAAGGCGTGATGATTGATGTGCTTCCGCTTGACGGGTGCGCCCCTAAAGGCATGAAAAGAAAGATGCAAATGATTTACAGCATGATTTTTTCACTTTATTGCTCGAAAATGGTTCCGGTTAACCACGGCAAGCTTGTTTCGGCGGTTTCGAAAGTTCTTCTTTCAATCGTTCCGGGTGATAATCTTAAGTATAAAGTTTGGAAGTTTGCTGAAAAACAAATGAGCAAATATAAGATTTCGGATTCAAAATATATAACCGAGCTGTGCGCAGGGCCGCATTACATGAAAAATGAATACCCCAAAGAAATATTTGAAAAAGCGGTTTATAAAGACTTCGAAGGCTACAGTTTGCCGCTTCCAGTGGGGTATGATGAGTACCTTAAAATAGCCTTCGGCGACTATATGCAGTTGCCGCCTGAAGAAAAAAGAAAAGCGCACCACGATATAATTTACATGAATTTAGAAAAGTAAAATCACGGAGGTTAAAAATGATATTTGGAGCAATAGTTGCCGGTGGAGTGGGCAACAGGATGAACATGGTAGGCATGCCGAAGCAGTTTTTACCCCTTGGCAAAACTGAAAAACCGATTATAATTCACACTCTTGAAAAATTCATTTTGAGCGGTAAGTTTGATTTCATTTATCTTGGAGTTCACAAAGAATGGACCGAATATGCGCAGAAACTCCTCGAAAAATACGGTATTAATTCAGAGAAGATTTTTATTGTTGAAGGCGGAGCGGACAGAAACCTCACGATTCTTAATGTAATAAATGCTATTGAAGGAAATCACGGAAAAGACGATTCGCATATAATTGTGACGCACGACGCGGTAAGGCCGTTTGTTACTCTTAGAATGATTGAAGAAAACATTGAAGCTGCGAAGAAATTCGGCGCTTGCGACACGGTTGTTCCTTCGGTTGACACAATAGTTGAATCTAGAAACGGCGAGCTCATTAGTTCTGTGCCGAACAGAAATTACATGTATCTTGGCCAAACTCCACAGAGCTTTAACATGAATAAACTTAAAAGCCTTTATGAAAGTTTGAGTAGCGAAGAAAAAGACGTTTTAACGGATGCTTGCAAGATTTTTGCGTTTAGAAATGAGCCCGTTTCGCTCGTTAGAGGTGACACTTTTAACATTAAAATAACCACCCAAAGCGACTACAAAATCGCAAATGCGATAGTAGGGGGTAATATGGTTGATTAATTATGTTTATCAGCTTGTTACACCCGGCAATTTTTCAGTTAAATATGAAGACATAGATTTTGGCAAAGGCGTTATCGTTAGGCCGAGTTATATGGCGATTTGCCATGCTGACCAGCGGTATTATCTTGGCAAACGTGACGTGAGAAAGCTAAGGTCGAAGCTTCCGATGGCGCTTATTCACGAGGCTGTTGGAGAAGTTGTTCATGATTCTTCGGGCAAGTTTTCTCGTGGCCAAAAAGTTGTTATGATTCCGAATGTTCCGGGAATCCCAAGCAAAACTATTTATGAAAATTATCAAAAGGGTTCAAAATTTATGTCCAGCGGTATTGACGGCTTCATGCGTGAGCTCGTTTCGATGCCGAGCGATAGGGTTGTTCCTTTTGAAAATGTAAGCCCTGAAGTGGCTGCTATTTGCGAGTTCATTAGCGTTGGCGTTCATTCTTCCAGGAGGTTTGAGGCCATTTCGCATGATGTTAAAGAAAAAATTGGAATTTGGGGCGACGGAAGCCTTGGGTTTGTCATGGCGCTTATACTTAAAACTAAGTTCCCGAAAACTAAAATAGCCGTCATAGGAAGAGACGCCTTCAAGCTTTCGCAGTTTTCGTTTGTTGATGAAATTCATTTAGCCGAGGATATTCCTGATGGCTTTTGGGTTGACCACGCTTTTGAGTGCGCCGGCGGAAACGGCAGTTATTATGCTATTAAAGATATCATAAAATATATAAACCCTCAGGGTTCGGTCATGCTGATGGGTGTTAGCGAAAATGAAGTGCCCATAAATACTAGGGATGTTCTTGAAAAAGGGCTAACTTTGGTTGGAAGCAGTCGCTCGGGGAAAAGTGACTTTGAAGAAGCGGTTAAACTGCTTGAAATTCCTGAGTTTCAAAGCAAAATTAGAAGGATAATTTTTGAAGAATCGCCTGTAAATAGCATCGAAGATATTCACAGGGTTTTTAAAAGTGACCTTAACACATCGTTTAAAACAGTTTTTAAATGGAACTTATAAAGAGGAGGAATTTTGTGGGGAAAAAGAAAATTTGCTTTTTGGGCTTTAGTTTATTTTCAATTGGCGGTGCTCAAAGGGTTACGCTTTCTCTTGCAAATGATTTGTGCAAAGAATACGAAACGCATGTGATATCAATTTGCGAAATTGAGAATAAAAACAATTATTTCGTTGATGAAAAAGTTAAAATTAAAAGTTTTGGCTTGTCAAACAACGCCCAAGCGAGGGAAGCCCTTAAGTTATTTTTTAAACTCAAAAATTATATAAATGAAAATAAAATAGATGTTCTTTTTATAGCTGGCTCGCTGCCGATTCCGGTTGTTAGCATTTTGAGGCCTTTTATAAATGCAAAAATCGTTTTTTGCGACCATGAAAACTTGGCTGGAAGAGATAAGAAATCAATTATTTTCAGGAAAATAGCCTGCATTGTAAGCGATAAAGTAGTCGTTTTGACTGATGAAACAATGAAAGATTACAAAGAAAAAATCGGTAATTATAAAAATAAATTTATTCAAATTTATAATTCAATAGACGACACTTTGCTTGAAAAGAATATCGTTTGTGATATTAATTCAAAGAGAATTTTGTCAGTTGGAAGGCTTAGCAAAGAAAAAGGCTTTGATTTGGCTATTGATGTGGCTAAAAAAGTTTTTTTGGCTCACCCTGACTGGCAATGGGACATTTATGGTGATGGCCCGGAAAAAGAAGAAATTTTGAAAAAAATCGTACTTAATAATTTGGAAAATAATGTTTTTTTAAAAGGCTCTGACCCCAACGTTATTGAGAAATATAAAAATTATAGCATTTTTGTTCTTCCTTCTTACAGAGAAGGTTTTGCGGTTGTTTTGACCGAGGCCAAGCTAAATGGTCTTCCGGCTGTTAGCTTTGATTGTTCTTCGGGCCCGGCTGAAATAATTTCAGACAGTACTGACGGATTTTTGATTCCGTGCTATAATACAGAAATTATGGCAGAAAAAATTTGTGCTCTTATAGAAAATCCTTCGCTTAGGAAGAATTTTTCTGAGCATTCTAAAGATAATTTATTTAAGTTTAGCAAAAAGGTTATAATAAAAAAATGGATTAATTTAATTGAAAATATTTGAAATAGAGTATTTTGATAAATTGTTTTTATAAAATATTAGTTAAAGAGGATGGGTAATGAAGCAAATTTCAAATTTGAAGCAAACAAACTTGTTTTGTGAGTTTACGCTCACATGCTTAAGAATTGTTTCGTTTTTGGTTTATGTTGTTGGTTTTTTAAATGTTTCATATGACACAATGCTCATAGGCGTTTTGATCCTTTGGGGTTGCAACGTGGTTTACAGCATGAAGAAATCTCGGCTTTTGTTTTTGGTTTTCAATTTGGTTTTGTTTGTTTTTTTGATAAGTCGTCCGACTATAGATTTATTTCGCAAAGACATGTGGTGGCAATATAAAACGGCGGAAAATCTTTTTTCGCTTAGCAGTCTTTATGTTTCAATGATTTTTTTGTGGGTTGGATATTTAATCGGCGAGAAAATAATAGAAAAATGTGAAAATAAACCAAAGAAAATTAATATGCTTTTGAGCCCTTCTGCTGAAGAAAGTTTCACCAAAACTCTTGAATTTGTGTCGCTTACACTGTTTTATATAAGTGTTTTTTCGCTTTTCGTGGTTGAACTTGAAAAGTTTTTATACATGCGCGGCAGAAATTATGAAGAAATATATGTTTCTTTCAGGACGCAGTTGCCGTTTTTCGTGAATGCCATTGCTTCAATGAACAAATATTTCCTTTGCATATTTTTAGCCACGATGCCAACCAAAAGAAAAGCCATTTTGCCGCTTTCCCTTTATGTTTTTTCGGCAGTCCCTTATTTCTTGATAGGCGCAAGGTTCAAGCTGGTTGTCAACGCGCTTTTCATGGTCGTTTACTTCATTATAAGGGAAACGCTTGAAAACAAAAAAAGATGGATAGGCAAGTTTGAGAAAACGGCCTTTTTGGTTTCGGCGCCGGCTGTTATTGCGTTTTTGGGTGCTTACAATTATATTAGAGAAGGCAAAAAAGTGGCCTACAAAGGTTTTTTCGATTTGATAGTTGACTTTTTCTACAAGCAAGGCGTTTCATTTGAAATACTTAAAATCGGTTATAAAACTTTGCCGAAAATAAAGTATACGGGGTTTGTTAACTACACTTTCGGCGAAATTCTTGATTATTTGATGCACAGTAATATCTCAAACTTGCTTTTTGGAACGAAGGCTTTTGAGGGCGGCCAAAATAAAACACTTGGCCTTTATAGCAATCTTTTGGCGCATAGAATGGCCTATACTGCCGCACCAAGTTGGTTTTTGGAAGGCCACGGCTGGGGTTCTTGCTATTTGCTTGACACCTATGCTGACTGGGGCTATTTCGGGATTATAATATTTAGTATTTTCTTGGGGCTTGTGTTTTCTTCGATGATATATTTCGTGAAAAAAGGAAAATTCGGGCGCACTGTGGTGCTTTTAATTCTCACAAGCATTTATTATTGCCCTCGCAGCTGCGCACTTTCGTGGATCAGCTTTATAGTTTACTTGCAGTTTTATGTTCCGTTGGCAATGTGTTTTGTGGGAGCGGTGCTTCTGATAAAAAATTACAGTTTAAAAAATCAGCTGGTTTGCAATAAGCATGAATTTTAGTTTTTAATAAAGAAAGGTTGTGAACAGAGAGTGCGAAATTCGCATATCTCGGAAGTATGTTAGAACATTTTGGATTAAAAGACATTTGGGTAGTAGTTAAGAAAAACAGGAATTTAATTGCAGCGGTTTTGGCTTTGTTTTTAATTTTATTTGGTTTCCTTACTTACAGCAAACTTAAAAATTCAAACGAAAGCAGCGAAGAAGGCGAGCCGCTTTATGCTTATTCGAGTTCTTATTATGTTCAAACGAATATTTCAGGCGAAAAGACTGAAAGCAAAGACGATGATTTTTATCGTGGGCTGCCGAATGACTATATTGCTCTTGCAAGCACTGATGCTTGTGCAAATTATGTTTATGAAGGCCTCATGGAAAAATACTCTCAAGAATATTTGAAGAAAAACAGCGAATTTAACCCTCAAAATCTCAAGGATTTGCCGCCTGTGCAAGTAGTGAAAAATCTTTATAAAATTCAAAGGAATAAAAACACAATGGTTTTCAACGTTTATGCACTTGCATATAACGAAGAGCTTTCGAAATCTATTTTGGGACTTTTAAAGCAATATCTTGAAGATAACATTGACTCAAAAGTTAAAGAAGCAAACTTGGAGCCTTCCGGCGAAGCCGTTAGAGTTGTGAGCTCTGCTGAAGAGCTCAGCGCTGACGATGAAGAATCAAAAAGCGTAGTAACTTCTTTTTCTGGCAAGAAAAAAATAGTGAAAGTTTGCATTAAAAATATATTTGTTCCTGTTATTGGAATTATGATTCTCTTGGTTTTTGCCCTGGTTTTTAAAGCATTTTTAAATCCAACTATGAACAGAAAATCCGATTTTGCTGCTTATGATGTCCCTGTAATAGGCGAAATAAAAGATAAATAATAAAGGAGAGAATACATAATGTTTGGTTTTAAAAAAGAATCTAATTATAGCAAAAAAGAAAGCTGCAAAAATATTGCAAACAATTTGATTTGCGCTTTAAAAGAAGAAAAGAAAAGCGTTTTCGCTTTTGTTTCGTCGAGTTGCAATCTTAGTGAGATAGTAGGAATGATTGGCCAGGAAGCTTCCAAAAAGGTTAAAACTTTGGTCGTGAACGTTTGCTTCGATGGCGAAGCTAAAAATTCTTTAGACTTAAAAGACGTGAAAATTGTTAATGCTAGCGGTCTGGCTGAAAATTTCGAAAATGACCTTTTGAAATATAAATCTGAATTTGATTTAATCTTAGTTTCTTTAAATTCAATTCTCACCAAAGCTGAAGCGCTTGAATATGCAAAGGTTTGCAAAGAAATAATAATCGTTGAAAAATGCACTGAATGCTACTATGCAGATTATGAAAATATGCTTGCTGGGTTTAAAACAGCAGGAATTAACCCACGAGGAGTTATAACGGTTTGCTAGGCAAGCTGTGAAGGGCAGAAAGGATAAATATGAGAACGGAAAATTCAATAAAAAATATTATAGTCAGCTGTGTATCTTACGGCATTTTGTTTGTTGGCTCATTTGTTACTCGCAAAATTTTTGCGAAGATTCTAGGGCTTGAATATGTTGGAATTGACGGCACTTTCACAAGCGTTATTTCTGCGCTTGCGATAGTTGAAATGGGGCTTGGCGTTGGAATAGTTTATAAGCTTTATAAGCCGATTGCTTGCAAGGATTGGGCGCAGGTTTCTTCGATTCTTTGCTTCCTTCGCAAATCGTATGTGATTATTTCAATGACGGTTTTGGGCCTTGGAATTTCTGTTGCTTACTTTGTTGTTCAGCTGATTAAGGAAGATTTTTCTAAAGCCTGGCTTATTCAAATATTTATCCTTTATGTTTTGGATGTTGTTGCCTCTTATTTATTTTCTTACAAACGGTCAATGTTTATTGCTGACCAGAAAAATTATGTGAATAATTTGATTCACATTATTGCGCAAATTTTAATGTTTATTTCTCAAATTGCTGTTCTTAAAATTTTCTGTTCGTTTGAAGCTTACTTAGTTTGCAGGATTGCTTGCAGGCTGGTTGAAAATATATGGATTTCTTATAGATTCGATAAAAACTACGGTTTCATAGATTTGAAAAAGAAAAGCGACTTGCCTGATATAGAAAAGAAAGACCTTTTCAGAAATATAAAAGCAATGCTTCTTCACAAAATTTCTGCTTTTGGTGCAACGGGTCTTTCAAGTCTTATAATCGTTCAGGGCGTTGGACTTAAAGAAACCGGAATTTACAATAACTACATGCTTATCGTAACAGCAGTTATGACCATAACCAATGAAATTTTTAACAGTATTGTTGCGAGCTTTGGCAACCTTTTGAATACTTCCACGGCTAAAGAGAAGATTTATAACAATTTTAATGCCCTTTATTTCTTGAATTTTTTGATTTATTCTTTTGGAATAAGCGCGTTTGTGTGCGTTATAACGCCTTTCATCGAGCTTTGGACAGGCGTTGGCTCAGCTTTTGATATTACAACGGTTCTTTTTATTGCGGCTTATCTTTATATTTACGGCATTCGCCAGTCTTTGGCTATGGCGAAAATCAGCGCTGGAATTTACGATCCGGACAAATATATTTCGCTTGTGGGATCGCTTATAACCTTGATTTGCTCTTATCTTCTTGTTAAGCCAATGGGCGTTTCGGGCGTTATGCTTGGAAATATAATCGGGATTTTCTTGATTCCTTATATTGTTCAGCCGTATCTTGTTTACAGCATGGTATTTCACAGAAGTTCAAAGCCTTACCATTATAAATTCGCTTTTTACACGCTTCTTACCACGGTTTATGTTGGAATTTCATATTTAATTTGCAACAATTTAGCGTTTATTCAAAATTTCAAAGAAGGCCTTTCTGGTCTTTTGATAAGGTTCCACGTGGATTCTCAAAGCGCTGTTTTGGTCGCGTGCGTTTCGGTTAATTTTATCGTTTGCTTGATTATTCCTAACGCTTTAAATGTTTTAATTTTCTTTAGAAGCAAAGAATTTAAAAAATTGGCTTCTTCAGCGAAGTCGGTTTTAGTAAGGCATTGACCACCAAAGGAGGAAACGTAAATTTTTAGCTCAGTTATTTCGAACTTTTTTCAAGTTTATAATATTTTAATTTCAATGACTCTTTATGTTTCGCAGCTCGTCATTCCGCTTCTTGCAATTATCATTGTTTATGCTGTTTTTGATTCTCTTTTCAGGAATTTAAGCAAAAGAAGAGTTCTCATCACGCTTTATGATCATCTTAATAAAGAGCATATCCCGATTACTTACTGGGAAAATTCCATCGGCAGGAATAAACATTGCGATGTTGTTGTTAACAGCCAGGCGGTTTCGAGAGATCATGCGGTCCTTTATAGGAGGGAAGAGGGCTGGATGATCGCCGACACCAATTCAAAAGGCGGAGTTTTCTTAAACGGCAGGCAGATTGACGGCGAAAAAAAGGTTTGCGTGAATGACGTTATTAAAATCGGTGGGATGAAATTTACGCTTTGCAAAGCGCCGAAAAATCAAGCCGCGAATACTTTAAAAGAAACAAATGCAGGCGTTTATCACCCCTTATTTTTGATGGTTCTTGTGATGATATTTCATGCCCTTGCGCTTTTCCAGCTCAGTTTTTACAGCGAAAGTTTTAGCATTAACCACATCGCCGTTTTTGGAATTATCGAAGGAATTTTCTGGTCTTATTATGCCATAACTCGCTACGGCCTTCGAAGAGCAAACTTCGAGCTCGAGATTCTTGCGTTTTTCCTTAGTGTTATTGGAATAACAGTTTCATCTTCGGTTAATATGTCTGTGGCTTACATGCAAATCATTGCCCTCACTGCGGGGCTTGTGCTTTTCAGTTTGCTTATTTTGTTCATTCAAAACCCTGATTTTGCAACAAAGTGCCGCCCGTACATAGCTTTGCTAGCGATTTTGTTTTTAGCGGTGAACTTGATTTTTGGTAAGATTAAAAACGGTTCCCAAAACTGGATTATGATAGGCGGGTTGTCGATTCAGCCTTCAGAATTCGTTAAAGTTGCGTTTGTTTTCTTTGGGGCTTCGACGCTTCGTTCGCTTCAAACAACGAAGAATTTGACTGAATTTATTTTGTTTTCTTGCATTTGCATGGGCGCGCTTTTCCTCATGGGAGATTTCGGAACGGCCTGCATATTTTTCGCGGCGTTTATCGTGATTTCTTTCATGCGTTCAGGCAGCGTCAGAACGGTTTTCTTGATGCTTGCCTCGGCTTTGATAGGCGTTGCGCTTATTCTAAAGTTCAAGCCTTATGTCTTGGGCAGGTTTTCAGCCTGGAGGCATGTTTGGGAGCACACTGGAGATGTTGGCTACCAGCAATCGAGAGTTCTTGCTTATTTGGCGAGCGGCGGAATGATTGGAATGGGAATTGGCAAAGGCTGCCTTAAATATGTTTTTGCTGCCCCGAGCGATTTAGTTTTTGGCGTTCTTTGCGAAGAATGGGGCATGATTTTCGGGTTTACCGTCACGATTTCTATTGCGCTTATTGCAATTTACGCAAGGCTCGTGAGCGCTAGGAGTAGGTCTGCTTTCTATTCAATCGCAGCGTGCGGTGCAGCTGGAATCATGATTGTTCAAATGATGATGAACGTTTTTGGCAGCATTGATTTGCTTCCTCTAACCGGCGTTACGCTTCCGTTTGTGAGCCTTGGCGGTTCGAGCCTCGTTTCGATGTGGGGTTTGCTTGCATTCATAAAAGCTGCAGATGAACGCACTTACGGATTAAAAAAATGAAAGTAAAAGGTATTTATTATGAGAAATATGAGAATTAGGTCTCTGATGCTGTATTTGATTGTGTGCGCATTTTTTGCGGGCACTATCTTCTTTTGCTATGAATTCACAACCGAAGGAAAATCCTGGGTTTTTTCGAATATAAACAGGCATCTTTCGCAGGGTACTGCTTCTCAAGGTAAAATTTCAGATAGAAACGGGCTCGTTTTAGCTGGGGTCACCGACGGAAAAAGAACTTACTGCGAAGATAAATCAGTCAGAACAGCGCTTCTTCACACGGTAGGTGATGGCTCGATTTTGATTCCTTCTTCAATTCAAAGCCATTATGCTTCCGAGCTTTTTGGTTACAATGCAGTGACGGGCCTTGGTGCGCCGGAAGTTATAAGCATGAGCAAAAATATTTCACTCACTCTTGATGGTTCGGTTTGCGCAAAAGTTAGCAATGATTTTAAGGGCAAAAAGGGTGCGGCAGTTGCTTACAACTATCTAACCGGTGAGGTGCTTTGCATGGTTAGTTTGCCGACTTATGATGTTCTTGAAAGGCCGAGTGCTGAAGCTTTGAAAAGCGAAAAATACGAAGGAGTTTATTTGAACAGGGTTTTGAACTCTTCTTATACTCCGGGTTCGGTTTTCAAAATTTTCACGACTGCTGCGGCGCTTGACTTGATGCCTGACGCTGAAAAGAGAAATTTTTCTTGCGAGAAGGTTAAAATCGTTGATGGCGAGAAAGTAACTTGCATGAAAAGCCACGGCAAACTCAGCCTTAAAGAGGCGCTTAGCAAATCTTGCGATATTGCTTTTTGCGATATTGCGCTTGAGCTTGGCGAAGATGCGATGACTAAAAAAATGAACGAAATGGGCTTTAATAAATCACTTTATTTTGACAATTTGGAAATTTCGAAAAGTATTTATAATGTTGAAAGCGCAACAAGGGGCGATTTAGGCTGGTCGGGAATAGGGCAATACACAAACACTCTTAACCCCATGCACATGGTTAAAATTATGGGGGCGCTTGCTAATTCTGGTGTTTGCACTGAGCCTTTTATCGTGAAGTCTATGAGCTTTGGCCAGGATGACAAAGAAGTAAGCTTGGAACCGCCGAAAACTACGTCTTTTTTTAGCCCATCAACTGCTGATAAAATCAAAGAAATGATGAGATACACCGTTAAAAGCAACTATGGTGAATCGAAATTCCCAAATATGTGCGCTAAAACGGGCACCGCTGAAATAGGCGAGGGCAAAACTCCTCACGGCTGGATGGTTGGCTTTTCTTATGATAAGTCTTTTCCTGTGGCTTTTGCGGTTGTGGTTGAAAATGGCGATTTTGGAATAAAATCCGCCGGACCGATTGTTAGCAACATGATTAAGTATCTTCATAAAAGTTTTCAAAATAAATAATAAAATGTAAATTTTTCTTGACTATATGAGAATTTAGATATAGTATTATAGTGTAGAAAACACAAAAATAATCAAATATATAGGAGGAAGTTTATGAGTGAGTATATCCTTGAAACCAGTGGATTAACCAAAACTTATGGTCGCAAAAAAGCAGTTGACAATGTTGACCTTAAAATCAGAAAGGGAGATATATACGGCTTTGTTGGCAGAAACGGTGCAGGAAAAACCACAGTTATTAAACTTATAGCAGGCCTTGCCGCACCAAAAGAAGGCGTTATTACTCTTTTTGATGGCAAACTTTCAGAAGGACGCAAAAAGCTTGGCGTTGTTATTGAAAACCCTGCTTATTATCCTTACATGACTGCTCGCCAAAACATGGAAGTTCAAGCTTTAATGAAAGGCGTTAAAGATAACCTTATTATAGGTGAAATCCTTGAAAAAGTTGGACTTTCTGACACAGGCAAAAAGAAAGTTAAAAACTTTTCTTTGGGTATGAAGCAAAGGCTTGGAATAGCTCTTGCACTTATCGGTGAACCTGAGTTTTTGGTTTTAGATGAGCCTATCAATGGCCTTGACCCGATGGGAATAAGAGAAATTAGAGATTTAATAGTAAGCCTTAGTAGAGATTCCGGCATTACTGTTCTCATTTCCAGCCATATTCTTGGTGAACTTTCAAAAATGTGCACTGCTTACGGCGTTATTTCAGAAGGTAAACTTGTTGATCAATTCACAAACGAAGAACTTAAAGAAAGAATGCGCCCATTCATCAGAGTTAAAGTTGATGATTCTGCAAAAGCAGCTGAAGTTATTAAATCTGAACTTGAAATTTCGGATGTTGAAGAGCATAAAGGCTACATTGACATTTATGAAAAATTAGATCAAATGATAGCTATCAATTCTGCTCTTGAAGCGAATGAAATAAATGTTGGATCTATTTCAAAACAAGAGGGCGACTGCGAAGATTACTTTATAAAACTTATGGAAGGAGAAAAGAAAGATGCTTAATTTATTAAGAGCTGATTTTTACAAATTATTAAGAAGAAAATCATTTTATGTCTGCGCAATTTTAGGAATTATTGTTGCTTGTTTGTCTACCGTGCTTGAAAATATGACTGTTAATTACTCACTTCAAGGCATGGGCATGGACTTTGACTCGCTTCCGGCTATGTATCGTTTATATTTCTCAGGTGTGTCAGCTTTTAGCCGCACTATAGGAATTGCTGCAATTTTTATTACCATTATGGTTACTATGTTTGTTGCTAGTGAGTTCTCTTTTGGAACAATCAAAAACATTATTACCACAGGCAAAAGCCGCATAAGTGTTTATACTTCTAAGCTTATTATGGCATTGGTTATTTCAACTATTTACACTTTATTGTGCGCACTTGCAGGATTTGTTACAGGAAGCATTCTTTGGGGAATCGGAGAAATCACCCGCACTGAATATCTTGAAATTTTCCGCATGATCGGGCTTATTATTGCAGTTGAGTTTTCTATGCAGGCTGTGTTTACAATGATTAGTTTCATTATTAGAACAACCGGCGCAGCTATGACTGTTAACCTTATCATCGGCACAATTGTGTCGGAATCTTTGCCGATTATCAATATTGTATTCAAAAGAATGTTATCTGTTGAGGAATTCGATGTTTTGAAATACTGGCCTTATACATATTTAGGAGTGTTTAATCAGCTTGAAATTTCAACCGATCAAATCACACAAGGTTTGATAGTTTGCGCTGTAGCATTTGTAGTTCCTACTATCATCGGAATGTTTACTTTCCAAAAACGTGATATTTAAAGCTAAAAATTAATCCACCGACTTTATTGTCGGTGGAATTTTTTTTATTTTTTAATTAAATTTTTCAGGTTTTCGAGGTTTCCGTCGGAATAATTTCCGTAATCTATGCACTCGATCGTGAATCCGTCTTTTACCAAATGGTCGTTTTCGTCTCTGTGGTAATTAAAGTCAATCGTGAATGTCATTTTTCCTGGAATAAGCATTATTTTCTTTGCAATATCCGTGTCTGACATGCCAAGCTCTTTGCCATATTTTTCGAATAAAGCATTAACGATATATTTTTGCCTTTTTTCATAGAGAGAATTAATTTTTCTAACGGCTTCGGCTGTAATTCCATTGTGGCAATCAACTATTATGCGCGCTTGGAGGCGAAACGATTTTTGAATCTTTTTCAGCGTCATCTTTTAGCTGCATAATATACTGTGCTATTTTTTCGTAAACATCATTTTTTACTTTAAATTTGCATTTTCCGCAAACGTCCAATGTCATGTAAAGATCCAGCCTGCTCTTAAGGTCATCTTCAGCAATTTGTTTGAAAGCATTCTCATCTAAGCTATCGAATGTAACCACAGAATTTTTAAAGCGGTCTTTGAAATGGCTGCTGTGGTTAGGAGCTGTGCGGAAAGCGGCGAATTTGTCTTCTCTTTTCGGAAGTCCAAGGCTTTCGTTTTTTTCGTTAGTTGTAAGTATGAAAGTGAAATTTTCTAAAGGAATTTTTTTGCTGTTTGGATTTTCATAGCAGCCGTTATCATAAATGCTCTGGAATGTAGCATCCAAAGGATGAAGAACATCGCCTTCCATAACGCCAGAATATCCGTTACCAAGTCCAATTTTGTCGTATTCATCTAATATAACAACTCCGTCAGGGTTTTCAATGGCATATTTTCCTATATTATCCTTGGCTCCAAAATAATAGGGTTTAAAATTGAAAACTTCTTCTGCAGGAGTGGCGGCATCTCCTTTGGTCGAACCGTCATATCTGATGTTTTGCGCAGCGATTTTTTTATATTCGCCGTTTGGTGAAAGAGATTTAGCGAGCATTTCGGCGCATAATGTTTTCCCTGAACCTGAAGGGCCGTTTAAAATTATTATTCTGGGGTGATTTTTTGCCTCTTTTCCGGTTTTTTCGGCTTCTTTGGTTATTTGCTGTGTTTTGCTTATGTCTTGCATGATTTCTTTAAGCTTATTTACAGCTTTTTCCTGGCCTCTAACAAATTTAAGATGGTCATAAAAATCTTGTTCGCGTTCTTCGAAACTTTTTACTTGAGTATCAGCCAAATATTGGCCAAATATTTCGCCATTAGCTTTTATTTTGGCCATAATATCTACGCCTTTTCCTACGGTTTCGCCAATCTTGGTTATTCCGCCCAAAAATTTGGCGAGTTTATCCACAAGAAGCATTGTTGAAGTCAAGCCTAAAGTTCCAAGTTTAAAAATGCTTGATAAAACAGTCGCTTTTTCCGGTTGGATTTTGTCTTCTTTAGGGCCAATTTTACCTTCTTCATCTTCGTATTTCGGGTTGGAAGGATTTGAATTAATGCAAATTGCCGTGGCAACTATTGCAGTTAAAATTGCTGCTCCAAAGGCGATTTTTCCTTTGTTTTCCCAGATTTTACTCCCTACTTTTTGGAATTTTTCCTTAACTTTTTGGAAAAAAGTTTTTTCTTCAGTTTCTATAATTTTTGGGCCTTTGTTAATCGGTTCTAGGTCAGTGTAACTAGAAGCTGCTTTGTCGGCATCCGAGTCTGTTTCGGCTGCTTTTATTCCTGTGCTCGTGAGAATTGTTGCCGCGGCCAAGCTTCCTGAAATGAACTTTTTGAATTTATTCACGCCGCCCGCAATTTTTTCGGTTTCGTTTCCAATTGATTGCGTTTGGAACAAACATTCGTCTGCAAGCTCCATTAAAAAGTCTTCAAATTCCGCTTTTGAATATCCTTCTTTTATGTTTGAGCAAAATTCATATAGCTCATCGACATCATCGATTAACATAAATTTCGATAATAAATCTTTGCTAGAAAAAATTTCTTGAAAAACTTCGGTAATTTTCTCATTCATTATTAAATTCTCCCCTCTGTAATTTTTATATCGTAGTGCTTTGGCTCCTATTATTATAAATAAATCTAAAAATTATATCAATAGTTCACATAAAAATATGTATATAAAATTATATTTACCTACTATTCGTTAAAAATTACAAGATTTGGGAATAATAAAAAACCACGCCCTCAAAAGAGAGGCATGGCTTTGGCACTAAAATTCTTCAGTAAGCTCTAAAGAATGTTTTTCGTTCATTTCTTGGCAAACTTTTATAAATGAATCAAGGGAAATATCATTAATTTGTTTGCCGGTTCTCACGCGAAGCGAAATAGTTCCGTTTTCTATTTCTTTATCTCCAACGATGATAATGTAAGGCATGAGTTTGTTTCTGAAGTGCTTAATTTTGTTGCCCATAGTTCCTTCAGAAGTGTCAATTTCCGTGCGGATTCTTGCGAATCTTAATTTTTCGGCAATTTTGCTTGCGTATTCATTGTGTTCATCCCTTACAGGAACGATTCCAACTTGTTCCGGCGAAATCCAGAACGGGAATTTACCTGCAAAATGCTCGATTAAAATTCCGATGAATCTTTCAAGCGAGCCATAAACTACGCGGTGAACAACAACTGGAGTTTTCTGAAGGCCGTCTTTGTCGGTGTAGGTAAGGCCGAAGTTCCTTGAAAGTTGGAAGTCAAGCTGAATTGTTCCAGTTTGCCAAACGCGGTTAAGAGCGTCTTTCATCATGATGTCAATTTTTGGGCCATAAAATGCTCCGTCGCCTTCGTTAATTTTGTAGCCATCTTTGCCGTACCTTTCGTCCAAAACGGCTTTAAGTTCAGCTTCAGCTTTATCCCAAAGAGCAATGTCGCCCATGAAATCTTTAGGCCTTGTTGAAAGAACAGGCGAGTAGGTGAGGCCGAAAATGCTGTAGAAAAGATCAGCAATATCCAAAATTGAATTGATTTCACTTGAAATTTGGTTTTCAGTAATGAAGTTGTGCGAGTCATCCTGACGGAACATTTGAACCCTTAAAAGTCCGTGAAGAGTTCCTGAAGCTTCTTTGCGGTGAAGAACATCGCAATCTGAAAAGCGCAGCGGTAAATCGCGGTAACTTCTAGTTTTGCGGCCATAAACCACCATTGCGTTAGGGCAGTTCATAGGTTTAACGGCAAAAACTTGGTCATTTTCAGAAGGAATTATGAACATATTCTCTTTGTAATGAGCCCAGTGACCCGAAGTTTTCCAAAGAGCATTTTGGTTAATAAGCGGGGAAGAAATCTCGTGGTAGCCGCGTTTTTCATGCTCTTGCCTCCAGAAGTCAAGGAGCGTGTTGAACATTTTCCAGCCGCTTGGGAGCCAGTAAGGCATTCCTGGAGCGGTTTCATCCATGAAGAAAAGGTCAAGCTTCGGGCCTAGTTTTCTGTGGTCGCGCTTTTTCGCTTCTTCCAAGAAATTAAGGTGTTCTTTGAGCTCAGCTTTTGAAGGGTAAGCGAAAACATAAATTCTTTGAAGCATTGTGTTGTTTTCATCGCCGCGCCAGTAAGCTCCAGCAACATTCGAAATTTTAAAGCTCCAAGAATTAAGAACTTCAGCGTTTTCAACGTGAGGGCCTCTGCAAAGGTCTACGAAATCTTCGCCAAGGTAGTAAACCGTCATGTCTTCGCCGGTTTTTTTAAGGTCGTTTATAAGCTCAACTTTGTAAGGTTGATCTTTAAAAAGCTCGAGAGCATCTTCTGCAGATATGCTTTTCCTAACGAAGTTTTCTTTTCTTTTAATAATTTCTTTCATTTTGTCTTCGATTTTCGGGAAATCTTCTTCAGTTATAACGTGAGGAATCTCGAAATCATAATAAAATCCGCTGTCAATAGCAGGGCCTATGGCAATTTTAACTCCGTCAAAAAGCTCCATCACAGCTTTCGCAAGCACATGAGCTAAAGAATGACGGCCAACCATAACGTTTTCATTTTCAGGCATATGTGTTACCTCCATTTGATTAAATTGGACTATTTTTATCGTTTTTATTAAATACCATGACTCTATTATATCACATGTTGATTTTTAATTCTATATAATTTTTGCATAATTTTATAAAAATAAATTTAAGCTGTTCTGCAATCTTAACTATCATTTTAGAATAATTTACCTTGTTAAAAATTATCAATTACAAAAATTGGAATTTTGTTGCGAAAGTAGAAATTTTGTCTTTAAAAGAAAAATTATAGAAATTTTAATCGAAATAAATTATACTGTTATGATATATTAAAGTTTATAAAATGTTATTTAAGGGAGACAACAAACTTGATTGAATTGGAGAACATAGTAAATGTGCGAGATCTGGGAGGGTATAAAACTTCGGATGGTAAATTAACAAAGCATAAAATATTTTATCGCTCAGGAAATACCGACAAATCTTCGAAAAATGATATTAAGAAACTTGTGGAAATCTATAATGTAAAAACAGTGATTGATTTAAGAAGTGTTGAAGAAATTAATGAATCACCAGATAAATTTTCTGAAATTTCGCAGGTGAACTATATAAACATACCTATTGAATATAGTGAATGTTTGGAAGAATTTAAATCTACTGACCGTGGGTTGGTTGTGCTTTACGATTATATTTTGAAAGAGAAAAAGCAAGTTTTAAAAACTATATTTGAAACAATTGCAAATGCAGACAGTGGCAGTATTTTATTCCATTGTACACTTGGTAGAGATAGAACATCAATGATAGCGATGCTTTTATTAGGTTTAGCTGGTGTTAGTAAAAAAGACATTATTGAAAATTACACAGTTACATATGATTTGATAAAAAATTTAGATATAATCAAACGCGATTTGGTTTTTTATGGGAAACGCAAAACACTCACTTTACCTGAGTATATTGAAAGCGCAATGAATTTAATAGAAACTAATTATAAAACTTTTGAGAATTATTTACTGGGTTGTAATATTTCAAAGGAAAATTTGAGAAAAATTAAAAATAAGTTCGTAAATTAAAATTTGAAAGAGGAATATAATGTTAAAAAAAATATGGAAATACCTATTAAATAAGCCAGAATTTAAACCTTCTTTGATGAGCACGGCAAATGATTATTATACTGATAAAAATACAGTTCATTCGTATTTGCCAATATATCAAAAATTATTTGGACATAAAGATTTAAAAAATATTTTAGAAATAGGAATTCAGCGTGGAGGGAGTATAAAATTATGGAGCGATTATTTTCCTAATGCACATGTTTTTGGAATTGATTTAACTGATGAATTAATTTGTTTAAATATAAAAGATAAAAAGAATATATCTTTGATTTTTAAAGATGCTTACTCGGAGGATATAATTAATGAACTAAAAGACATTAAGTTTGATTTGATTATTGATGATGGTAATCATGTGCTTGATTCTATGAAAAAAGCTATGGAATTATATCTACCTATGCTTAAAGATGATGGCATTTTTATAATTGAAGATTTGCGGGATATCCAGTGGCTTGACATACTTGAAGGTGTAACTCCTCTGGAAGATAGAAAATATATAAAAAAATTTGATCTTAGGAGAAACAAAAATCGTTGGGATGATATTTTATTTGTGATAGATAGAGGGTGATATTAAGTGACGGTTTTTAAACATAAAACTAAAATTATGAAAAAAATTCCAAATTTAAATATGTCAAAAATTGAAAAAATTATGTTTGGAATATCTCAGAAAATCCATATATTTGGTGATGCAATGGTAACACCGGTGTTGTTGATAACTTTTGCAGGTGTTTTAGCCGGAATTGCAAGTATTTTTACAAATACTATTATTGTAGGCGATTTAGCAAATGAAAGCACATTTTGGTTTCGAATTTGGAATATAATAACTGAAGTAGCATTAATAATTTTACGTCCATCTCACATTCCTGTTCTTTTTGTTATAGGATTACCCATAAATCTTGCTAAAAAGCACAAATCAGAAGCGTGTATGGAATGCTTTATTTTATATTTATCTTTTATTTATTTTTTAAAATTAATATTAACATATTGGAAAAACACCAGTATTGAACTTACATTTAAAGAAAGCGTTTTTGGAATACCTACTTTGGATATGGGAATAATAGGGTCAATATTGGTGGTTGGAATAACAATATTTTTACACAACCATTATTTTGATTTGGATATGCCTGAATTTTTTGGAATATATCAAGGTATGGTATTTGTGTATTTAGTTGGATTTTTTTCTATGTTTTTTTTAGCATTTGCTTGTGCTTTTTTATGGCCTTCGGTTCAATGCGGTATAGCTTCAATGCAATATTTTTTTATCTATTCGGGGAATTTTGGGATTTTTATGTATGGCTTTTTGGAAAGAATTTTAGTTCCTACAGGATTACACCATTTTATATACATACCATTTATACAAGATAATGCTATAGTTAAAGGTGGAATTATAACAAATTGGGTAACCAATGTAGATAATTTTTCAAAAAGCATAGATTCACTTAAAACCTTATTTCCTGCAGGAAGATTTAGCTTATTTGGAAATGCTAAAGTTTTTGGATCTATAGGAATCTCATTGGCTTTTTATGCCACTGCGAAATCTGAAAGAAAAAAACAAGTTTTATCTTTCCTTTTTCCTGCAACTTTAACTGCAGTACTTTTTGGGATTACTGAACCACTTGAATTTATATTTTTGTTCAGTGCACCTTTATTGTTTTTTATTTATTCTGTTCTTGCAGGTGTTATAGGAATGGTAATGTATATGTTTGGGGTTTCAGGGTGTATGTATTTAGGGCTCATTGAAATGGTTAGTACGAATTGGATTCCTCTTTCTATGTCGCATGGTTTTACATACATAACACAGATTGCAATAGGATTAATCTTTATTGCTATATATTTTACTGTATTTAAAGTAATAATAGAAAAATTTAATTATAAAACAATAGGTCGTGAAAATGAATCTGAACAGGGGACAATAAATAAAGCTATTGAAGATGCAATGACATCAAAAAAATTATGCTTTTCTCAAAAGATATATAATGATGAGATGGAACAATTCAAAAAATTTTTGAAAAAATTAGGGATGAATGAAAATAACCGTAGATTTAAAGAAATTGCCTTTGCAGCTGTTTTGTTGAAACATTATCAGAATATAGATGAGGTGGAGATTACACCCGGTGTTTTTTCATATATGGGTAAGATTTTAAATATTCAACCTAAATCAATACATGCAAATTTTAGGAATGCCTTGGACAGGCACTGGCTTAATACGGATTTTAGAATTCTTGAGGAACATTATAAAGGTCCAATTTCTGAGTTTAGTGGTGCACCTACGCCAAAAGATTTTTTAATATATATAGTGAAAGAAGCTATTAATGGTGAGTCTAAAGTAAGCTAAATAGTAAAAAAGTGTTAATCTAAAATATTCTAAAAGTAAAATGATTGATAAAATGTGAAATATGAAAAATATAGTTATTTTATAATTTCATTGCTTTTAGATCTTCAAAGATCCAAATTTTTTATTTTAAAATCTTAATAAAGTTAATGACAAAAAATTTTAAATGAGTTAAATTTTAAATGTGGTAATTACTGGGAGGTGAAAATGTAAATTTAAAAATTGTATTATAAATGAGGAGGTTAAGATTATGGAACAACCGAAAATTTTAGGTGCAAATATGTTTGCATGTGCTGTTACAACAGGAGGTGGTTTTGCTGTTTTAGCAGCAGCATTAAAAACCGGGGGTATGGTAGCTGTTGCAGCATTATGTAATGCTCCCGCTGTAGGCACTGTTCTTGCAGTAGGATTTATTGCATAAAAATTCTAAATAGCACACGTTTTATAGTTTATTTTTAAGATTATAAAGTGTGCTATAATTTTTTTATGAAGGGAATGGTAAAATTTTGCACGGTTTAAATAAATATTTTAAGCTTATGTATAAAGATATAATAATTCAAAAAGGGATCTTACTTCTTGTTGTATTTTACATTTTGATGCCATGCTTTATTAATAATGAAATGTATAAATCGAGCTTGTTCATAGTTACAAATATGATGATTGTTTCAGAAATATTATTTGCAAATATATCTTATTTTTATGTGGAAGAAAAAAGCAAAGGCAATTTATTATTAATAACAACATCTTATACACGAAGCGATATTGCCGTATCCAAATATCTATTTTTGATGGTACTGGGGTTTGTGCAGCTTTTAATAACTTATTGCATTGTTTATGCGAATTTAGGGTCTCAAATTGTAAACCTAAAAAATTTATATGATTTTATATTGAATATTTTGTTTTTAAATATTACGGTGGCTTTTGTTACACCATTATGTTTTTTTCAGTTTAGTGCCCTAGCGAAAACTTTTGTTGCTTGCATGATTTGCTCGGTTATAGAGTGCGTACCTATGGTAATAAACTTTGGCAGATATACTTATTGCTTGAGTTTAAATGAAATTATATTTTTTAGTGTACTGGTATCTGCAGTAATTGTTTGCGGTTCAATATTTGTTTCAAATAAAATTTTTAAAAGTAGAGATCTTTAATTAATACATGGAGAATAGAAAATATATGTTTTTAAAATTATGTGAAAAATCGTTTGTTAAGTGCACTCCTGATTCTTACAGTTATTCTTTTTTTAAAGAAGGTATAAGAAACTCTTTGCAAATTAATCAAAGTGCTTATGACATATTATGTTGTTGTGATGGTCAACATAATATGGAAGATACAGTTTTACATTTATGTAAGAAATATAATTCAGATAAAAACACAGTGAAAAATAATGTAGAAAATTTTTTAAATCCATTAATAGATTCTAAATTAGTGGAATTTTCTTCTTCTAAAAGTTTAATTGGTATAAAAAAGGGTAATATTGAATTTTGCCTTCCCGATGTAATTATATGGGAAATAACAAATTTTTGCCCATTAGATTGTAAACACTGTTACTTGGAAAATAAAAATCAATCTATGATTACTAAAAAAGATATTGATAAAATATTGAAAGTTGTGGATGAATCCGGTGTGTTTCAGGTTCAAATTACAGGTGGTGAAGCTCTAACGCATCCTCGATTTGGCAATATAGTAAGCGACCTTATTGATAGAGGTATAATCGTTTCTGTGTCTACTAGTGGTATGATACTAAATGATAATATTTTAGAATCCCTATGTAAATTAAAAAAAGTGGCTGGAAGTTATGTAAGGGTAAGTTTAGACGGAAATGAAAAAATGCATAATTTTGTTCGTAATAATTTCGCATCATATAAAAATGCTGTAAAATTTATTCAAGAAATGGTCAAAAATGGCGTAGAGTGTCAAATAAGTACTATTATTTCCAATCAATCTGAATCGGAAATTGAAGAGTTGGTATGCTTTTCAAAAAAATTAGGTGTATCATTGGTTGAAATAGGTCTTGTGATAAACACGGGAAATGCTTTAAAAAATAATTTTGTATCTAATATGGAAGTAAGCAAGTATAGTATGTTTTTAAAATCACTTAGTTTGAAATATAGTGATGAAAATTTTACTGTAAAGTTGCCTTGTGACGAAAGCCAGAAAAATTGTGGTGCCGGAAGTAAAATAATAACGATTAGTCCTAATATGGATGTTAAACCTTGTCCTACAAATAATTTAGTTTTAGGCAATTTGCAAGAGCAACCTATTGAGGAAATTATGATTAATAGTGGAAAAAATCTTTGTGGTTTGGTAGCGCCGTGTGATGAATTTTGTGTAGATTGTAAAAATAAAGATATTTGTAAAAATTGTATATCACAAGGATTGGCTCAAAAGGACAGTGTAAAATATTGCAATTGGTATGAAAATCAAAAAGATATTTTGAGTAAATTTTTAGGATGTTAAATATGCTGACATATAAACAAAACATCTTTGATGTTCTAGTGAAGTATGAGAATGGTATTTCTGAATATAGTATAAAATCAGAAAGCGGAGTAAGAATTGAACATAGCAACAATATGACAGAAGTTTATACATGTGAAGATACGATGGCTATTGATGATGTGAAATTAAGTATTTCAAATGAATATTTATGTAAACTGAATAACCTTGTTTCGAAATTTTATAAATACCTTGAGGCTAATAAAATAAAACTTTCAAGTTATTTATATTTGCATAATGAAAAAGTGCTCATTAATGATATCAAAGATTTAAGAAATTATGGATTTTTAAAAATAGTTTTTGAAAAAAATGATTATTTTACAATAGAAGAAATACCAATTACAACTACTAATTTTGATGTATTAGAAAATGAAGTTCAAAAGGTTATTGATAAAAATAGTCCATTTTTGAAGTTTTCAATTGTAAATAAATATCATAAAAAATTTAATGATATTCCGATAGTATTTTCTCCACATGCTGCAGGTTTTTTAATTCACGAAATATTAGGACATACTTTGGAATATGATATTTATAAATATTATGCAGACAAATATAAATATCTTAAATTTAATCATAAATTAAATGTGAAAGATGATCCGAGAAAATTTTCAGAATTAACAGGTATAGGTAGATATGATGATATGGGAATACCAACTGATAGTATTTCACTTGTAAAAAATGGTGTTATATCTAATGTTTTTTCATTAAATGCTGATAACAGTAGGGATGGCTTTGCTTATGGTGTGGGGAGAAGAGAAAATTATAAATATAATGTATTGCCCCGAGCAAGGTGCACATATTTGGAACCTGTTGATAATATGGATCAAAGCGCTATAGTAAGTAAATATAGGCGATGTATATTGGTAAATAAAATACATTCAGGCGGTGTAAATCCCAAAAGTGGAGACTTTGAATTAAGTGGGATTGGATTTTTAGTTAACAATAATAATATTCAAAATTTGATAGGAAATTTGAAAATTTCAGGAAATTTATTAAGAAATTTTGATACCATCGAATATATAGGTAATGATCTTGAATTTTTAGGTGGTTATTGTTTTAAGTTAGGTCAAAATGTTCGGATTGCGGTTGGTGCTCCGGCTACAAGCATGTATGATCTTACAGTTGAAGGTGATTTTTGTGATTAAAAAAATGTCTGAAATAAAAATGCTTTTTAAAAAGAAAGAAATTTATAAATACAATATCACTTGCCAAAATCAAAAAAGTTTATTTTTTAATTTTAGGGATAATAATATTTTTAAAGAAATAAAAGATTTAAGTCGGTTTTTAATTTCGTTTGAAAAAGATAATAAAGTATCTGAGTTTTCAATTTCAAGTAATTGTGATGTAAATAAAATTAATAAAATAATAGATTTATGTTTGAAAAATATGTCCAGTGGCAAATTAAAAAATATAGATGAGAGTAACAAATCTACTGATTGCAAAGAAATATATAATGAACTTGATAAAAAAAATTACATAAATTGGCTTCAAAATGAATTAGATTTACTACTTAAAAACTTGTATTTTAATTTTAATTTCGTATACACGATAGATGCTTTGAAAAGTGTTACAATATCACCTGAAAAATCTAATGAATTGTATGAATGTTCATCCACATGTGGTATTATGAACATTGATAAATTTGAGAATAATGTATTTTTGAATAATTATTTTATAAACAGCGATTTGTCAACATTTATCATTAAAAAATTTGAAAGCCAGTAATATAAAAGCGTGGGAGTAATGCAAAATGGAAAATAACAATATTATTTTAAAAATTTCCAATCTTTCAAAAATTTACGATTCTTTTTTGCTAAATAAAATTAATTTTAGTGTGCAAAAAGGGAAGATAACAGGATTCATTGGAATAAATGGTTCGGGTAAAACTACTACTATTAAATCACTTGCGGGTTTAATCATACCGTCTGGTGGAACAATAGAATATTTTGGAGAAGAAATTACTTCGAAAAATGAAAGCAGGCTAAGGGATAGAATAGGTTTTTTGCTGGATGGTGATTATTACTATCCGGAACTCACTTTAAAGCAGATGAAAAATATTATTTCTGCTGCTTACACCAAATGGGACGAGAACATATTTAATTTTTACATAAAAAAATTTAATTTACCGCTTAACAAAAAGATCGGCACGCTTTCGAAGGGAATGAAAATGCAATATATGCTTTCTTTAGCGCTTTCGCACCATGCTGAACTTTTGATCATGGATGAGCCAACAAGCGGTCTAGACCCATTAGTCAGACTGGAATTAATACAAATATTAAGGGAACTTGCAGATAAGGGAATAGGTATACTTTTTTCTTCTCATATCACTTCGGATTTAGAAAAAATTGCCGATAATTTAGTTTTCATTCACAAGGGGATAATGATATTTCAAAAATCTATCCAGGAAGTGAAAAACAGTTACTTTAATGTTGAAGATGATTTGATTAATCTAACGCCGGAAAATAAAAAGCTGTTTTTGAATGTAGTAAAATACAGAGAAACTTTCAAAGGAATATATTTTGGAAATAAAAATGACATAATTTCAAATTTTCCAAATGCGAAGATTGAAAATGCCAGCTTGGAAGATATTATGATTGGAAATATATACAGGTGTGAACAATGAAAAAATACATAAATTTATTTATCAAAGATTTAGTGGTTTACAGTAACATATTTTTGTTTTTCGCCGGATTTACGGTTTTCATGAATTTTTTAACTTTCTTTTTCTTTCCGATTAATGGTTTTGTTTCCTTTATAAGTCTTTCGTTATTGGAAACGATCATGTTTTTTGTGTTTTATAAATTGGAATGCAAGAAAAACCAAGGCGAGGAATTTTTAACTGTTACTTCTTACACGCGCGAAAATATGGTGATATATAGGTATGCCTTAGCGTTTTTGTTTATTATTTTTGAATTTGTGGCTTACTGTTGCGGAATGCTTTTAATTCGCAAAAGTTTTTTCAGTTTAGATTTATTTTTGAATCAATTGCTTATGTCGTGCATACTTATCATGATTTTGCTTCCGTTTAGCTTTAAGAAAAGTGTGAAATGGTTTTCGCTGAGTTATATAGCAGTGGCATATATTTTTGGGGATTTTCAAGATAGTTCTTGTGTAGGATTTTCCCCGATTTTATTAATCTTTTTAGCTTTCGCGGTGAGCCTTGTGTCTTTAAAATTATCAATTAAAATGTTTAATTCCCAAGATTTTTAAAATTACATGCTAAAATAACAAACCCCTCAGTGTTTCTGAGGGATTTGTTTATGCAAAAATTCACCAATTTTTATTTTCTTTGCTGCTGTCGTGCTGTTTTTTACGCTTCTCAACCATTTTAACAAACCATTCTACCATTGCAGGGTCATTGTGAGAGAAAAACGAACTTTTATTTTTATCTAAGGTGGAAATTAAGTTCATATCTTCTTCGGAAAGCTTGAAATCAAACACGTTAAAATTTTCTACCATTCTTTCATAGTGAGTCGACTTAGGAATAACCACAACGCCTCGTTGCAAGTGCCATCTGAGAATTACTTGCGCAGGTGTTTTGCCATATTTGTTTCCTATGTTTTCAATATTTCATTGCCGAATAATCCGCCTCGGCCTTCTCCAAATGGAGCCCAGGCTTCCACTTGCAATCCATATTTTTTATTCCATTTTATAGCTTCGGTTTGCTGATAGTGCGGGTGAATTTCTATTTGGTTAACCATGGGTTTGATTTTTGCAAACGAGGTGATGTCAACCATTCTGTCAGGGTAAAAATTCGAAATACCTATAGCCTTAATTTTTCCTTCTTTATAAAGTTCTTCCATTGCTCTCCATGTTCCGTAATAGTCATTAAACGGCTGGTGCATAAGAACAAGGTCGATATAATCAACTTGCAACTTTTTCATGGAATTAATTATGGATTTTTTAGCTTCTTCATAACCGTAATGTTCAATCCAAACTTTTGTGGTTAAAAATATTTCTTCTCTTGGAACAGAACTTTTTTTAATTGCCGAGCCGACTTCTTCTTCGTTGAAGTAAGATTGAGCGGTGTCGATTAAACGATAACCCGCTTTAAGTGCGTCTAGCACGCATCTTTCGCATTCTTCTTTTGTAACTTGGTATACTCCATAGCCGAGCATTGGCATTTCTACACCATTATTTAATTTCACATATTGCATTATAAACTCCTCCTATTTTATATTTTTAACAGCTGATCCGCAAGTTTTAGAGTATTTACGACGAATAAGTTTAATTAATCTTAAGTGCGCTAGGAGCGATATTATGCATAATGAAATATCTTTTCTGAGATTCCAGTAAATTTCATTTTTTGAAAATTTTGGTTGATTATTTGTTGATTATATGTTAAGATATGACTGGAATTTATTGAAAGGAGTGAAATTATGAAAAAAGCACTAGCTATGGCATTGGCATTAGGAGTAGGCTTTTCTGGATTGCTCAGTTTAAATGTCGAAGCAAGAAGATGCAGAGGCAAATGCGGAAGAACGCATCATGTGGCTTCTCACTCAAGAAGGATAACAACAACCAAAAACGGCATAACGCGCACTCGCACAGTTCATGTTAATGGTCATGTGTCTCATTAATTAACAATTAAAAATCCTTCATGAGAAATCATGGAGGATTAATATTTGGTATAAAAAACTGTAGCGACTACCCCTGAAATAGAGGTGATCGCTACATAAGTCTCAAATATGGTGGACTTAAGGGGATTCGAACCCCTGGCCTCCGCATTGCGAACGCGGCGCTCTACCAACTGAGCTATAAGCCCTCAACATGGAAATTATATACCACGCCGGAGTTGTTTGTCAAATGTTTTTTGAAATTTAGATTTCTATTGACAAACGTTTGATAAAAGGCTAGAATTATGACGATGAAAGAAGTATGTGTACCCGTGGCGGAATTGGTAGACGCGCATGGTTCAGGTCCATGTGAAAGCAATTTCATGGGAGTTCGAGTCTCCCCGGGTGCACCATAATTTTAAGTATTTGTTTATATGACGTTTTAGCTCGATATTATCGTGCTATTTTTTATTTTAAAAAACTTGGGTGAAGCTTAAGTGATGCAAAGTAACTTAGTGGTCTGTAAACTGCTAAAGAGAAATCAAATGGTAATTTAAATTTACATAGTGTTCGCGCTAAAATATAGGTAAAAAATATTTTATGCAGATAAAAGATTAGAAATAGGAGCAGTGCTAGGAAAAATATTATAAACGTCAATCCCAACACGACCCTAATGTATTGATTTATTTTGGAATAATTAGCATGAGGTACAATTGCGCGTTCTAGCTTTAATGAGGCGATTGATAAACAGATAGAACTCAAATATATGTTATTTTAATAAATAATCAAAAAATATAAAACCTCTGTTCAGCTTAGCACCAAACAAAGGTTTAATTAGGTTTAAACTAAAAAATTCGTTTCTAATTTTATGGATTGATGAATGTTTGTTATTTCATTAGTGGATAGATGGCACGGGAGGAATAGGGGGCAATTGGTTTGCTATTTTAACTTTTGGGGGTTGAAGTCCTCCAGAAATTGTGCAAGTTCTAGGATAACCATACTTATCCAATCCATTTATATCATAGCCTTCTATATCATATTTTGTCCTAGTATATTTGTTAAATCCTTGAACATTAAATCCATAGCAGTCAAATCCTTCAGGATCATATTTTGTTGCAGTTATCTTGTGAATTCCATGTTTATTAAATTTTCTATGATTGAATCCGTCTTTTCCAACGCATGCACTTACTGAACTATAACTGTATATAGCACCGCTCAAATAACCGTCCCAATCATAACCATTTTTATCTAATCTAGTGCCTGTTTTCACGTTATTGCCTTCTCTGTCAAAGCCGCGCCAATCATATTTAGTGTGTGTGAATTCATTAATACCGTTTGCGTAAAATCCAAAGTTATCACTCACTTCAGCTCTCACCGGTATTAAAGTTGAAACAAAAACCATAAAAACAAATACCAAGTACTTTGTATGTTTTCTAAAATTCATAATTGGCCCCCTCTAATGTTACAATTACAATAAGATTAATTTCCTCATTTATAGTATTATAATATCAAATTATCATCATATTGTCAATAACTATTTATAAAAATTTAACTTAAATTTCGGGTAGTATCTCTTTTTTCACTTTACCAATTTCGTAATATCCAAAGTATTTGATAAAATCGTTTAGTTCCATCTTTAGTTTTCCATTTTCTGGACTTGGAGTTATTATTCGTACTCTCTTGTTTGTTTGTGGATTTATACTATAATCTACAGACCCATTCATATGTGGATTTCGTAAGTTTATATATTTGTAATAATCATTATCTTCCTCTACACTTGTTACCATTGCATAAGCATGGTCAGGTATAAGACTTGGATGATTTTTTGGAGTATTTGGTGGAGGTGGGGTTACTTGCCAAATCGTCTTAATATCAGTTGGTAGCTTTTTAAAGTCATTGCTTCTAGTATTTACTGTTATTATATTACCTTTTTTTAATTTTTTATCAAACATTTCATAGAGTTTGTTAGCATTGGTGTGATATCTGTTGGTGTTACTTTGCGCGGTGTAGTCAGGAAATTTTTTACCCAGTAAGTTTCTATTATAAGGTATTTCTTTAAATTTTGCCGTTTTACCTGTAATTGCCGCCATAGCGATTGATCCATAACCGTTGTTGATATCCTGTACAGAAGCAACTATTCCACTACTTGTAGGAAAACTTTTATTTTTTGAATACCAGCTATTTACGAATAACTGACTTTTGCAATAGGTCCCTATATCGCCAGACACTACACACCCTTTAGTATTTTTGTAAATTGTAAATGCCTTCTCAAATAAATTTACCCAAGCGGCATTCGTCTGATTGGCAATATTTTTTTGTGGAGATGGATCTACCAGTATTGTTTTGTTAACGGTTATCTCAATTCTATCGGTAGGAATAATCTTATATACATAATAGTCATCTACTTTTTCTTTTACAATAACTTTTAATTTGAAAAATCTTAGTGTTACTTTGTTGTCTTCTGATTTTATAAAACAATTTTTAATAACATTCGCGTTACCACTTTCAATAAGTGCTAGTAAGGTAGAAAGCAGATAACAGTCTCTTAAGTAACCCTGTTTAATATCTTGAACGGATGGTACCCAGTTATCTGTATGTGTAAATTGGTTAACGTTATCTTTTGTACTACTATATATTGCATAAACTTTCGAAGACGGTAAATCAACAACTTTTTCTATCTGATAGTCACGAACTGCTATTTTTCCAGTTTTTTCATCCGGGTTAATATTATTTATCATATGGTAGTATTCAACTTTCAAAACATCCTTAATGTACTTTATTTTAGCCGTCATACTTTTATTTAATAATACACTTTGATCTAATTGCTTTAATGCTTTGTGTATTGATCTTATTAAATTGGTAAATCTTAACAATCTAGGAGCGCTATTTACTTTTTCCAATGTTACTATGGCACTTTCGGTAGGACGTTTAACATCTTTGTTGTTAGCATAAATATTAAAAAATTCTTTTAAAAAAGTTTCTAATAAGTTTTTGTTATCGGAGTTATGGCATAGATCTAATCCTGTATCTTGATTAACCTTATTGATTAAATTTAGATACATTTGATTATCTGATTTGTTTCCAAGCAATATGGGTTGTGCGACAGTGCTTTCGGAAATCACTTTAGGCCTGGCTTTAGCACGTTTTGCTAAAACCTTAGCAAATTTTGGAATAGGTGGCATAGTTTATTGACTCCTTTGTTTTATTTTTCAAGTTTAATTAATTTACTAAGGATATTCGAAAGTTCACGTTCTTTTTTTAATTCTCGTTTTAATTTTTTACCAAATTCTTTGTCAGCAACAATGCAAGGCCAACTATATTCCTCAGGATTTGGATTTTTATAGATATCCTTTTTGATGTCATTATCTGAGAGAAACAATATATGCCACTTAGAATTAATATTGATGTAAATGATATTTAGAGGCTCTTTATTTAGAATTTTCAATATTTTTTCCATTAAGTTTTGTTTGTTGCCGGTTCCAAGTAAATATACATCATTTTTTATATTTTTCTTATCGAGCATGGAGTAGAGACTAAACTTTAATTTGTACTTTTCTTTTTTAAGAGCTTCCTGAGCTTTACTTTTATCTCTTTTGTATAGTATTGCCTTACTTCCGTCTGAAAGCTCTAAATAAAAAAATTTCTTTTTCATTATACGTAATGCATCTTTTGTAAAATAAATCATTTAATCTTCCTTCTTTTTAAAATTTTAAATTAACTATAATACATCATATTATTAATTCCACAAAATGTCAAATTATATTGGTATTTAATAACGATTTTAGTCGCATATAGATAAAATAAGTTTTTACGATTTCTAATGGTAAAAACAAATATGGAAACTGTTTTGGAAGTTAAAAATTTAGCAAAAGATTATGAATCTTTTTCATTAAATGATGTAAGTTTTAATGTTTGGAAACATTATGAAAATCGGCAGAAGGATCTCCAAAATTTAAAACAAAAAATAAATAATTTTATCAATTAAAAAAGCACGAAATGCCTAAGTGTTTTTAATGGTTTTCGTGTTTTATTAATGTTATAATGTATTTAATCAGAAATAACGGAGATGAATTTTATGAACGAAATTTTGCCAAGCCCAGATGAAATTTTCCCTTTGAAAAACTATGATAAACTGACTTATGTGAAGCCTACAGTTAAAAACCCAAATATTATCGTAGGGGACTTTACCTATTTTAGCGACCGAGATTTTGAAAATCAGGTTATTCATCACTATGATTTTTATGATGACAAGCTAATTATCGGCAAGTTTTGCCAGATAGCTTCGGGCGTTACATTTGTTATGAATGGGGCTAACCATCAAATGAACTGCGCTTCAACTTACCCTTTTTATATTTTCGAGGGTTGGGGCCAAAAAGTGCCACCCTTGGAAATGATGCCTATTAAAGGAAATATAGTTATTGAAAATGACGTTTGGATTGGCCAAAATGCCGTGATTTTGCCCGGGGTGCATATTTCAAATGGTGCAATTGTAGGTATGAATAGCGTTGTGGGAAGCGATGTCCCGCCCTACACCATAGTCGCGGGGAACCCTGCAAGGGAGATAAGAAAAAGATTTGACAGTGAGCTCACGCAGCTTTTGCTTAAGTTAAAATGGTGGGATAGAGAAATAAGCGAGATAAAAAAGATTATACCCATTTTAACTTCAAACGATCTTGAGTATGTTAAATCTAAAATCAAAGAAATTATTTTTAAATAATTTTGTTTAAGTGGACATTAAATAAGATGTGTGTTAAAATGAATTCGTAAAATTTTATATTAAGGAGATTGTGTAATCACAAATGAAAAAAGTTAGCAAAATTTTATCAGCTGCATTAGCAGCAAGCGTAATTTTCAGCACGCCGTGGGCTGTTTTGGCGGAAGGAGATGCTTCAGAACTCAAAAAAAATTTGACAACGGATGCCCCCAAAGCGGAAGCAGTCATTCCGGAACTTAGCAGAGATATGGTGACGGTTACCGGAAATTATGCAGGAGAAAATTCGTTTTTTGGTGTAGCTTTCAGGACCAAATACATCGACAGATGGGCAATTTCAATCAAAAATGAAAAGGAATCACTCAACGACCATCTTCTCGATACGGCAAGAATTGCTCACACATTAGCAATTATTAAGAACAAAAAATTTGGCGGAAACGTGGATGTAGGCAGAATTGCAGTTCTAGCTATGTATCACGATTTAACTGAAGTTATAACCGGTGATATGCCAACACCTATTAAATACGGTCACCCGCAAATGAAACCTATTTATAATGAAGTTGATGCTAAAGCGAATGAAGAATTGCTTTCAAAATTGCCTGAGGAATTCAGGGAAGATTTCGAGCCTCTTCTTGACAGAAAAGAGGAAGAAAAAGACCTTTGGAAGATAGTTAAAACTGCCGACACTATGAGCGCGCTTATTAAATGCCTCATTGAAAAAAGCAGGGGAAGCAAAGATTTTGACAAGATTTTAAAGTATCTTGAAAGTATTTTGCTTGCAAACAAAGACCCTGAAGTGCAGTACTTCATGAAAACATTTTTGCCGGCATTTGGCTACACTTACCCCGAAAAATTATAATTTCGGTTTTTGCTACAGATATTTTTTCTGTAGCGGTTTTATTATTTGAAGGAGGCCTTTGGAAAATGATGAAGTTGAAAATAGGCAAAAGCAAAATTTTAATTGAAAAAGGCCTTTTTGAAAATTTCCCCCATCACATTTTGGGTATAACTAAGCCTTGCAAAATTTTGATTTTAAGCGATGAAACCGTGGCGAAACTTTATGCTGGGAAATTAAGAAAAAGTCTTGCGAAATCAGGCTTTAAGGTTTTGGAATTTATTATTAGGCCCGGTGAAAAGTCAAAAACTCTTAGCACTGTGATGAAAATATATGAAAAAATGACTGCGGATTTTATTTCTCGCGGCGACATCGTGATTTCTCTTGGCGGGGGAGTTGTGAGCGACATAGCAGGTTTTGTCGCCGCGACTTATTTAAGAGGGGTTAGGTTTGTTAGCATTCCAACTTCGCTTCTGGCGCAAATTGATGCGTCAATCGGCGGGAAAAATGGCGTTAACCTTGATTGCGGCAAAAATTTAGTGGGAACGTTTTATAACCCTGAGCTTGTTTTGGTAGATTCAAATTTGCTTTCAACTCTTCCAAAAAGCGAGCTCAGATGCGGCATTGCTGAGGCTATAAAGTGCGGAAGCATTAAAGATGAATCCCTTTTTGAAATTTTTGAAAATGAAAATTTTGAAGAAAATCTTGATGAAATTATAAAAAGAAGCATTTTGGTTAAAAAGCAAATAGTCGAGAAAGATGAACTTGATTTAGGCGAAAGAAAGCTTTTGAATTTTGGCCACACTCTGGGGCATGCTTACGAAAAACTTGGGAATTTCGAAATGTTCTCGCACGGCGAGGCAGTGGCAATGGGCATGAATGAAATAACAAAAATTTCAGAAAAACTTGGCCTTACCAAGCCAGGAACGGCCGAAAGATTAACCGAAATTTTAAAAAAATATTCTTTACCTGTGAGCTCTCACTTCTTAAAAAAAGATGTTTTAAAAGCGGTTTTGCACGATAAAAAAATTTCGGGTTCGTTTATTGATTTGGCTATTTTAAAAAGCATTGGCAGCAGTTTTATTCACAGAGTTTCTTGCAGTGAAATTGCGAGTTTTTTAGGCTAAAAATTTGAAAAAGGGGAGTCCGTTTTGCGCCACGCTATCATTCGAAAAAGATTTTTAAAAGGCACGGTTTCAGCGCCTCCTTCCAAGAGTTTTTCCCACAGGGCCGTCATTTGTGCGGCTTTGTCAGGCGAGGAGTGCCTGATTTCTCCATTGGTTTTTTCGCAAGATGTTCTGGCCACAATTGATGGAATGAAAAGCCTTGGTGCAGAGATTGAATTTTTTGAAAATGGGATTAAAATAAAAGGTTTTAAAAGGCCTTCTGAAGAAGTTTTCGTTGACTGTTTTGACTCTGGGTCTACCCTTAGATTTTTGGTTCCTGTTGCGGCCGCACTTGGGATAAAAACGGTTTTTAAACGAAGCGAAAGTCTGGCGAAAAGGCCTATTAAAGTTCTTTTGGATGCTCTTGAAAAAGCTGGAGTGAAATCAGAAATAGGCGAGGATTTTTCTTTGAAAATAAGCGGAAAGATTAATCCAGGCGAATTTTCATTGCCGGGTGATGTTAGTTCGCAGTTTGTTTCAGGGTTTTTAATGGCGCTTCCGATGCTTGAAAAAAGCAGTAAAATCACGCTTACTTCTAGGCTTGAATCTTCGGGTTATATACAAATTACTGTTGAAGTTATGAAAAAGTTTGGTGTGCTAACTGAAAAAACTGAAAACGGGTTTATTATTAAAGGAAACCAGAAGTATAAACCTCTTGATTACACTGTTGAAGGCGATTGGTCTCAGGCGGCATTTTTCATAGCTATGGGCGCGCTTGGCGGAAGCGTTGGGGTGAAGGGTCTTAATAAAAGTTCATGCCAGGCTGATAAAATGATTTTCAATTTTCTTGAAAATTTTGGCTCGGATATTTCGTGGGAGAAAAATGAGGTTAAAGTTAACAAATCAAATCTTAAAGCAGTGAATATAGATGCTGCCGAAGTGCCGGATTTAGTGCCCGTTTTAGCGGTTTTAGCGGCGAATGCTGAGGGCGAAACAAGGATAAAAAACGTGAGAAGACTGAGGTTTAAGGAGTGCGACAGGTTAAGCGCGATAAGCGAAGAACTTGCGAAAATTGGTGTTAAAATTGAAGCTTCTGAAAATGAACTTAAAATCACAGGTGGCAAAAATTATGCCGGCTGCGAAGTTTCAAGCCATAATGACCACAGAATCGCCATGGCGCTGACCGTGATGGCTTCTTGTGCTGAGGGAAATATTACTATTTTAAATTCTCAGTGTGTTAAAAAATCTTACCCTGGGTTTTTCAAAGACTATAATTTGTTGGGAGGCGAGGCGGATGTCTTCGATTTGGGGCAGTAATTTAAAAATATCTGTTTTTGGCGAGAGCCACGGCGAGGCAATCGGCGTGGTTTTGGACGGTTTGCCCGCTGGGGAGGAAATTAATTTCGATGAAATTAAAGCTCAAATGAAAAGGCGCAGGCCCGGCAGCGGGAGTTTGGTAACAAGCCGAGATGAAAGCGACGCTGCGCATGTTGTTTCGGGGCTTTTTGAAGGAAAAACCACGGGCACGCCGTTTTGTGCTATCATATATAATGAAAATGCTTCTTCAAAAGATTATGAAAAAAGCAGATTTTTGCCAAGGCCAAGCCATGCTGATTTCACGGCGCATGTTAGGTATAAAGGCTTTGAGGACTTTAGAGGTGGCGGGCATTTTTCAGGCAGGCTTACTGCTTCGCTTGTTTTTGCAGGCGCTGTTTGTCGCCAGATTCTTGAAAAGAAGGGCATAACTATAGGTTCGCATATTGCTTCTGTGGGAGACGTTTTTGATGAAAAATTCAATCCGGTTGATATTCCATGCGATATTTTAAATCGTTTGGCGAAAAGCAGTTTTCCAGTTTTGAACGGAAATATTCAAAAAGAAATTGAAAACAGAATTTTGGAAGCAAAAGCGCAAAAAGACAGCGTTGGCGGAGTGATTGAATGCGCTTTAGTTGGTGTTCCTTGCGGAGTTGGCGACCCGATTTTTGATAACATTGAAAGCAAAATAGCTTCGCTTGTTTTTGGAATTCCGGGGGTTAAAGGGGTCGAATTCGGCGGTGGTTTTGAGCTTTCGAGGAATTGCGGAAGCAAATGCAATGATAATTTCACGGTTTCAAACGGCGTGATTAAAACTGTTACGAACAACAGCGGCGGAATTTTAGGCGGGATAAGTTCAGGCATGCCGATTATTTTCAGGGCGGCTTTCAAGCCTACTCCTTCAATCGCAAAGGAGCAAACGACGGTTAATTTGAAAAGCGGATTAACTGAAAAAATAAGCATTGAAGGAAGGCACGATCCTTGCATTGCTGTGAGGGCTGCTGCGGTGGTTGAGGCTGCTGCTGCGATTGCGATTTTGGATTTAATGAAAAAGTAAAGGAGTGATGGAATGAACGGGAAATTGGGGATTATCGCCGGGCCGTGTTCTGTTGAGAGCGAAAAAATGCTTGAAGATACTGCTAAGAAATTGAGAAGTTTTGGGGTTGAAATTTTAAGGGGCGGTGCCTTTAAACCGAGGACATCGCCTTATGATTTCCAAGGAATGAAAGAGGATGGGCTTAAGATTTTAAAGCGTGTTGGCGAAAAGTTCGGCATGCGGACTGTGAGCGAAGTGGTTGACACAAGGCACGTTGAAATGATGGCAAAATACGTTGACATTTTGCAAATTGGCTCGAGAAACATGCAAAATTTTGAACTCCTTAAGGAAGTGGGAAGGGCGGACCATCCAGTTTTGCTCAAAAGAGGAATGTGCGCAACGGTTAATGAATTCAAAATGGCGGCAGAATACATTAAAAATGAAGGAAACGAAAAAATAATAATGTGCGAAAGAGGAATAAGAACGTTCGAAACCGCCACGAGAAACACGCTTGACATTTCTTGCATTGCCATTTTGAAAAAGGAAACAAACTACCCTGTAATTGCCGATTTAAGCCATTCTCTTGGCAGAAAAGATATTGTTTCGAGCGTTGCAAAGGCTGTGATCGCTCTTGGAGCAGACGGAATCATGCTGGAGGTTCACCCGGAACCTTGCAAGGCACGCTCCGACGGCTACCAGCAGCTTGATTTTGACGAATTTTCGAAATTTATGGAGGAAATAGATGCCGAAAAAACTAGATGATTTAAGAGCTGAGCTTGACGAAATAGACGCCGGAATTTTAAGCCTTTTGGCAAAAAGATTTGAAAAAATAAAGTTAATCGGGGAATTAAAAAAAGAAAAAAATATTCCTGTTTTGCAAAAAAACAGGGAAGAATTTGTTTTAAATAGGGCCAAAAAAGCGGCTTTGGAAAATGACATTGATTCAGCTTATTTTGAAAAAATTTACAAAGTAATTATCAGCGGTGCCTGCGATTTAGAAAATTTAATAATTGACGGGAAGTGATATTTTGCAGTGTGGACTGATAGGGCAGAATTTGTCGCACAGTTATTCAAAATTAATTCACAGTAAGCTCGGAAACTACGAATACGAGCTTTACAGCATTTGCCCTGAAGAGCTTGAAAGCCTTGTGAAATCTAGGAGTTTCATAGGTTTCAATGTTACAATGCCTTATAAAAAAACTGTTATGAAATATTGCGATGAACTTAGTGCCACAGCTCGAAGGGTGGGCAGCGTTAACACCCTTGCTTTTGAAAATGGGGCTTTAAAAGGCTACAACACCGATTATTTTGGCCTTAGCTATGCGCTTGATCGCTCAGGGGTGAGGCTTAAAAACAAAAAGGTGGTAATCCTGGGTAATGGCGGCGTTTCGGCTACAGTTCAGGCTTTGGCGCACGATTTAGGTGCAAAAGAGGTTTTGGTTTGCTCGTCGAGAAGCAATTTTAATTACAAAAATATTTATACTGAATCTGACGCTGAAATTATTATAAACGCTACCCCTGTGGGGATGTACCCGCACAGCGAAGAAAAGCTAATTGACCTTACTAAATTTAAAAATCTTAGCGGTTTTGCGGATCTTATTTACAACCCTTTTTACACGAGGCTTATGCTTGATGCCAAGGAGATGAAAGTGCCTGTTTGCGGAGGCCTTGCTATGCTTGTTGCTCAGGCCAAGGGATCTTCAGAAATTTTCATGAAAACCAAATTAGAAAATGATTTGATAGAAAAAATTATTAAAGAAATTTATTTTAAAATGGCGAATATTGTTTTGATCGGCATGCCTGGGAGCGGCAAAACCACGATTGCTAAAATTTTGGCTGAAAAAACCGGCAAAAAATTTGTGGATTCAGATTTTGAAATTGAAAAGTTTAGCAGCCTTAGCATCCCCGAAATTTTTGAAACTAAAGGCGAAAAAGAATTTAGGAAAATTGAAAGCGAAATTTTGAAGAAAATTAGCAAGCAAACAAGCGTAGTTTTGTCGACTGGTGGGGGCTCTGTTTTGACTGAAAATGCATATCAAATTTTGAAGCAAAATGCCGAAATTTACTGGGTTAAAAGAGATTTGAGTTTGCTTGAAATGTCAGGTAGGCCGCTTAGCAAAAGCAGCAGTGAAATTGAAAATATCTATAAAAAAAGAAGTTTTATATATGAAAGCCTTTGTGATAAAATAATTGAAAACAGTGGTTCTGCTGAAAGTGCAGCTCAAAAAATTCTGGAGGATTTTCATGAAAATTCTTGTTATTAACGGCCCGAATATTAACATGCTTGGTATTAGGGAAAAAAATATTTATGGAAGCAAAAGCTATGATGATCTTGTCAATTTCATAAAAAGCGCTGCTAAAGAAAAGGGCGTTGAGACTGAATTTTTTCAGTCGAACCATGAAGGAGACATAGTTGACAGGATTCAAAAGGCTTATTTTGAAAATTTTGACGGAATAATTATCAATCCTGCGGCTTACACTCACACTAGCATTGCGATTCTTGACGCTTTAAAGGCCGTTAGCATAAAAACCGTTGAGGTTCACCTTTCTGATATTTCTTTGCGCGAAAGTTTTAGGGAAAAATCTTTGATAAGCCAAGCGTGCGAAAAAACCATAATGGGCAAGGGCTTTGAAGGATATAAAGAGGCTTTAAATTATTTTATTAAATAAAATTTTATTTTAAAAGGAGATTTTTTAAATGAATAAAAAAATGAAAAAAATAATTGCAACTATCGTTTTAACAGGAGGAATATTTTCTCAGTTTCCTGTAGCATTTTGTTCGGGTTCTTCGGATGAGATAGATTTATTAATTGAGAGCATTTTGAGATCTGATGATAAAGAATCTAAGAAAACTTCAGATGTCAGCAACAGTAAAATACCGGCAAAAACTTTGGCTGAAAAAAGAGAAGATCGTTATAATTGTGAAAGATCTGATGAAAAAATTGTATCTAAAAGGCCAGATTCAGATGCTAGGGTAAGAGAAGAGGGATTCCTTTATCTTAGTGAAGCACGTGAAAAATACTCATATTCTAGAAGTGTTAACATTCCCTATGGAATTAAGAGAATAAGTACGGCTGCTTTCAAATATTTCAATTTTTTGGAGGATATTACTCTCCCTGATGGACTCGAATCAATAGGGCGATATGCTTTTGACAATTGTAGAAGATTGAGAACAATTAGTCTTCCGAACAGCCTCTACACTATACAAGATTTCGCTTTTAGATGTTGCAAAAGTTTAGAATATATATATATTCCAAAAAGTGTTAAGCATTTAGGGTCTGGTGCTTTTGAAGGATGTGACAGATTAAGATGCATTAAATATGGAGATACAAAATACTATAGTTATAGAAGATTCTGCGAAGATTTTTATAGACAAAATGGCTAATTTTCAAAGAAAAATGCCACCCAAAACGGGTGGCTTTATTTATTTTATTTTTCTCAAATAAGCGCCTTTTTCAATTTCATTTTCAAATGGGATAAACAATTTTTGCATTGCATGCGGTGCGCAGTCCATTTCGGCTCCTTTTTCGTCAAGGATTTTTTGAACTTTGAATGTAAATGGCTTTTTGCTTGGCATTAAAACTTCAAGTTCGTCGCCTCTTAAGAATTTATTTCTTTGAGAAATTTCAATCATTCCGTCTTTGTAATTTTCGCACACTGCCACTACTTCATAGTCTTTAACGTATCCGCCATTGTCGTAAATTTGCCCTGGCTCGCCTCCAAAATAAAAGCCAGTTGAATATTTTCTGTGGCTTATTTTGTAGACTTCTTCTTTAATCCAAGGTTCGAGCTTGAAGTTTTCGCCCATTTTGTAGTAGTCTGAAAGAGCTTGCTTGTAGGCATTTGTTACAACTGCAACGTAATAAGCCGATTTAGCTCTGCCTTCAATTTTAAGGCTTGTTACGCCGGCTTTTAAAAGCTCGGGGATGTGCTCGATCATGCAAAGGTCTTTTGAATTGAAAAAGTAAGTGCCGTTTTCTTGCTCAACCACAGGGAAGTATTCGCCTTTTCTTTTTTCTTCCACGAGGCTGTATTTCCACCTGCAGGGCTGAGCGCAGTCGCCGCGGTTTGCATCCCTTCCGGTCATATATTGGGAAATGAGGCATCTTCCGGAATAAGACATGCACATTGCGCCGTGAACAAAGGTTTCAATTTCCAAATTAGGGTTTGTTTTTGCCCTTATTGTTGCAATTTCTTCCAAAGAAAGTTCTCTCGCCAGCACGACCCTTGAAGCGCCCATGTTGTAAAGGCTTCTAGCGGTTTCATAGTTAACCACGCCCGTTTGCGTTGAAATGTGAACGTCCACGTTTGGTGCGACCCTTTTTGCGATGTCAAAAACGCCTAAATCCGCAATTATAAACGCGTCTACTCCTGCATCGGCCGCTTGTTTTAAAAATTCCGGGATTCTTTCGATTTCATTGTTTCTTGGCAAAGTGTTGCAAGTTAAATATATTTTTTTGTTTTTTTCGTGGCAAATTTCAGCTGCTTTTTTTAGGCTTTCCATGTCGAAATTAGCAGGCGACGCCCTCATTCCAAATTCTTTCCCTGCTAAATAAACTGCATCAGCGCCGTAGTTCACTGCTGCAAGAAACCTTTCCATGTCTCCTGCAGGGGAGAGAATTTCGGCCGGTTTAATATCTTTGTTTTCGTTCAAAATTTTCACTCCTGAATTTCATCTTTATAACTTAATTTTATAATATTTTTAAGTTTTAGTATAGCCCTAAAGCAAAATTTTTGCACACAGCCCGGCAAGACTGCGTGCAGTTTTTTATTTTTCGAAAATTCCTGTGTAAAGTCTGTAATATTCGCCTTTTTGCGTGATTAAATCCTCGTGAGTTCCTTTTTCGATTATTCTTCCTTTTTTAAGAACAATTATTTTGTTTGAATTCTGGATGGTCGAAAGCCTGTGAGCAATCACGAAAACCGTTCTTTCTTTCATGAGCGCATCCATGCCTTTTTGAATTAATTTTTCGGTTCTTGTGTCAACTGATGAAGTTGCTTCATCGAGAATCATCACCGGTGGGTCGGCAACTGCTGCTCTTGCGATTGAAATAAGCTGCCTTTGCCCTTGCGAAAGATTGCTTTCGGAGCCGCTTATGATGGTGTTATATTTTTCCGGCAAAAGATTTATGAAGCCATCGGCGTTTGCAAGCTTTGCTGCGTTTATGCACTCTTCATCCGTGGCGTCGAGCCTGCCGTAGCGAATGTTTTCCATAATCGTCCCGGTGAAAAGTTTAACATCTTGCAAAACAACGCCTATGGCGTGCCTTAAGCTTGACTTTTTAATGTCTTTGATGTCAATTCCGTCGTAGGTTATGCTTCCCGCAGTGATGTCATAAAACCTGTTTAAAAGGCTGGTTATTGTGGTTTTTCCGGCGCCTGTGCCACCCACAAAGGCTATTTTTTCGCCGGGATTCGCCGTGAGATTTATATTGTGAAGGACTGTTTTTTCAGGCTCATAACCAAAATCAACGTTCGAAAGAGTTACTTTACCTTCGAATTTTTTGTAACTAAAACTTCCGTCAGGATTTTTAATCTTCCATGCCCAGGACTCAGTGTGCTTCGGAGTTTCTTTCATGTTCTCATCCATGCACACGATTTCAACTTTGCCGGCGTCTTCTTCGCTTTTTTCATCTATAATTTCGAAAATTCGCTTTGCGCCCGCAAGCGCCATGACCACTGAGTTAAATTGCTGAGAAATTTGGCTAACCGGGTTTATGAAATTCATTGAAAGCTGCATAAACGAAGCAATCATTCCAAGCGTTAAAATGCTTTTGCCTGCAAGGCTTATGTTCGCAACGCCGCTTAGCGCAAGGCATCCGCCAATCACGGCAATCAGCAAGTAGACTAGATACCCGCTGTTTATCATTATCGGCATTAAAATATTTGCATAAATATTCGCAAGGGTTCCGCTGTGGCAAAGTTCGTCGTTTTTCTCGCCGAATTTATTTATCGCCCTGTTTTCATAGCAAAAAACTTTAACAACTTTTTGGCCGTTTATCATTTCTTCGATGTATCCGTTTGTATCGCCTAAATCTTTTTGCTGCTTCACGAAATATTTACCGCTTTTTTTCACTATTTTCGAAGTGAAAAACATTAAAATAACAACGAAAAATAAAACGATTAAAGTTAGCCAAATGCTAAGATAAAGCATAGAAATGAAAATCGTTGAGATAGTAATAGCTGCCGAAAATGTGTGGGGGATAGCGTGGCAAATCATTTGCCTTAGGGTGTCGGTGTCGTTTGTGTAAGAGCTCATTATGTCGCCGTGAGAGTGCGTGTCGAAATATTTAATCGGAAGAGTTTGCATGTGGCCGAACATATCGTTTCGAATGTCTTTCAAAACGCCTTGGGAAACCTTGGCCATTAGCATGTTGTAAATAAGAGTTGAAACGGCCCCTGAAAGATAAATGCAGCCCATGATTATAATAAGGTTTAAAAGCCCGGAAAAATCAGGGTTTGAAGCCAAAAGAAGAGGGCCGATGTATTTGTCGATCAAAACTTGCAGGAAAAGCGACGAAACAGCAGTAACGCCGGAGCTTATGAGAATAAAAATAGAAACCAAAAAGATGTGAATTTTATATTTTGCCATGTAGTCGAAAATCCGCCCTAAAACAGCAAAATCGAGTTTTTTCTTTATGTTTTTCATTCTAAGCTCCCTCCTTTTTGCTTTGTAAGTCCCAGATTTCTTTGTAAATACCGCAGGTTTCAAGCAGTTTTTCATGGCTGTCAAACCCCGCAATTTCGCCGTTTTTCATAACGATTATTTTGTCTGCGGCTTTTACTGATGAAATTCTTTGTGAAATTATTATTTTTGTAATATGTGGGATTTCTTCTTTGAAAGCCTTTATGATTGTTGCTTCCGTTTTGGTGTCAAGTGCGCTTGTTGAGTCGTCAAGAATCAAAATTTTTGGCTTTTTAAGGAGCGCTCTAGCGATGCAAAGCCTTTGTTTCTGCCCGCCGGAAACGTTTGTCCCGCCTCTTTCAATGTATGTTTCGTATTTTTGAGGCATATTTTCTATGAATTCATCTGCGCAGGCTATTTTGCAAACTTTTTTCATTTCCTCATTGGTTGCGTTTTCGTTTCCCCAGCGCAAATTTTCAGCCACAGTTCCTGAAAATAAAGTGTTTTTCTGAAGAACCATCGAAACCGAATCCCTTAAAACTTTAAGGTCGTAACTTTTAACGTTTTTGTCACCTACTAAAACGTTGCCGCTTGTGGTATCATAAAGCCGTGGAATAAGGTGCACGAGCGTGCTTTTTCCGGTTCCTGTTTCGCCGGTAATGCCGATCACTTCGCCTGATTTTATACTTAAATTTATATTTTTAAGGCAAAGGTTGGTTTCATCCTTAACATAGCTGAAATTAACATTTTCGAAGGTAATATCGCCGTTTTTAACGGTTTTTTCAGGGTTTGCGGGGCTTTTAATGTCGCTTTCTTCGTTTAATATTTCAGAGATTCTTTTCGCTGATGAAATCGAAATAGTAATCATCGTGAGAACCATTGAAAGAATCATAAGGCTTGTCAAAATTTGAGTTGCATAAGAAATAAGGCTTAAAAGCTGGCCCGTGCTCAGGCCTTCTTGGGGGTTGTTGCGGCAGGCAACTATTATCCTCGCGCCAAACCATGCAGCCAAAATTGTTGAGCCATACATGCAAATTTGCATGAGAGGCATGTTGAAGGCTATTATTTTTTCGCCTTTTAGAAAGTATTTGTAAATTTTATTTGAAGCTTTATAAAATTTGCTTTTTTCAAATTCTTCTCTGGCAAACGATTTAACAACCCTTATAGCATTTAAATTTTCTCCTACAATTTCATTTAAATTATCATAAGATTTGAATGTTTTCGTGAACATTTTGTGCGCATTAGTCATTATGAAGAAAAGTCCGCATGCCAAAAAGGGAATACACGCTAGGAAAATGAAAGAGAGTTCTTTGTTAATTCTAAAAGATGCAATAAGCGAAAAAGCCAGCATTGCCGGGGCTCTCGCCGCCGAAAAAACTACCATTTCATAAGCGTTTTGAATGTTTGAAACATCAGTCGTGAGCCTTGTGATAATACTTGCGGTTGAAAACTTATCAATATTAAAAAATGAAAAATTTTGAACCTTTGCATACATAGCCTGCCTGATGTTTCTTGCGAAGCCGCACGAAGCAATGGCGGCGCTTCTGCCAGCAATGAAACTGCAAATTAGCGTTAGAATCGTGCACAAAACGAGAATGCTTCCGATTTTGAAAATATAATCCATGTTTCCTTTATCAATTCCATAGTCTATTAAATTTGAAACCAAAAATGGAATACAAATTTCACCCAAAACTTCTAAAATTACAAACAAAGGCGCAATAATCGAGTCTTTTTTATATTTACCTATACATCCGGCCAAGGTTTTAATCATTGAAATTCTCCTTTCTAGTATAAAAGTGTTTGGTAACATGTATTGTATTACTATTAGAACAAAAAATCAATATTAAAACACAATGTTATATAAAATATAAATAAAAAATAGTCGATTTAAATTTTATTTTATCTTAAGTACAATTATTATGTATGGTGTTTAAACTATTTATTTATATTGTTATATTATTTTAATATTAAAATTTTGCAAACAACATATTTCGAAAAATAATAGTAATATTACATAATTTAAATTTAAAAAATTGACTTTATTTCTTCCATAAAATTCCTAAAATGTGTTTGAAAAACTCATGATATGTGGTATAATCACATTGTAGGGTTTTGAAACTATAGGTTTAACTTAAAAAATGATTGGCCATCTTTCTATTTATTTTTCATTTTATAATAATTGTTAGAATAAGCTGGTTTTATTAAAATTTCAAGCTTGTGCCTTAAACCTTTTAAATTTATTCTTTAATCATTATTTAAGTTTCTTGGTTTTGAAATCCTATCATATTTTATATTAAGGGAGAGATTTAAATGAAAAAATTATTCGGCAAAATAGCTGCTGCAATGTTTGGTCTATTTACATTTTGCGCACCAATTCATGCTGAGCTTGGAACTATGTATGTTGGAAATGAAGTAGCCTTCAAACTTTTTGGTGTAGATAAATGGGTAGGAGAACAAGCGGATACAACCGATCTGGTGCCATACGTAATTTCCGATTTTAGAAGCGGAGAAGAAGAGGAACTTTACAGTATTGCTGAACGTTCAGGTGGATATGATCATATAAATATTGAAGAGCGTGCTTTGTGGAAAAGAGGAGCAGAAAATGATAAAAAACTTTTGATTTATAAGTTTAAATTTGCTAATGGATTAATTAGTCGTTCTGTCAGGCATAATGATCCTCAAGGGCCAAGCGTTCATAACACTAGATTTTTAGCTGCAATTCACAAAGAAAATGAACGCGACAGAACTGTATATGCAAGAAATAAAGATAAAGATGGTAATTTTGTAAAGGGATATAGCAAGATTCTTTTCAAAACGTCATATTTTAAAAGTGACAGAAGGCCAAATGAATTCCCGAATGATTCTAAAGATAAATTCTTTTCCGGATATTACGTAAAAAGAGCAGATGGTTCAATCGCGGCTAAGGTTATAGGAGACTATTTCCCGATAGATCTCGTGGCAATGCTTGTTTTAAATGGTGATCTTAAAATATAGTTAGTGAATTTTGAATTTCCAATGCTTTCTCATTGGAGATTTTTTTATTTCCGAAATAAAAATGCCACCTGAAAAATAACAGGTGCGCAACACAATTTAATTACCCCCATCCAAAAGATGGGGGATATTTTTATTTACATTTTGCAATGATTGCTGATTTCTTTCTTGCAGCTGCGTTTTTGTGGATAATTCCTTTAGAAGCTGCTTGATCGAGTTTTTGAATAGCGATTTTAACTGCGTTTTCTTCTTTTGAAACGAGAGCATTTTTAACAAAAGTTCTGAGTGCAGATTTATAAGCTTTGTTTCTTGCAGTTTTAATTTTTGTTACTTTTACTCTTTTTTTAGCAGATTTAATATTTGGCATTTGTGTTCCTCCTTTGTTTTTTATCTTGAATTGCCAACGAATGCAAGTGCTACTGTTCCCGGACCTGTGTGAGTTCCGATTATCGGACCTAGGTGTGTTATTGTAACGTCGAGGGAAGGGTTTTCTGCAGATATTCTCTCTGCAACATATTTTGCATCGTCAAGGCAGTCTGCATGCCCTACAAAAACTTTTTTATAATCAGAGTTTAAGTTTTCTATTTTTGAGGACATTAAATCTAAAACCTTCTTTTTGCCCCTTATTTTATCAAAAACATAGAGTTTCCCTTCATCGTTCATGCTAAGCAGAGGTTTAACATTCAAAATGCTGCCAACCACGGCTGTAGCCTGAGAGATGCGACCTCCGCGTTTGAGGAAATAAAGGTCATCCACCGTGAACCAGTGGCAAAATTTTAGTTTATTGTCGTTTACAAAGTCAGCGACTTCGTCGATTGTGGCGCCGTTTTTCTTTTTAAGCGCAGCGTAATAAACCAGAAGCCCTTGACCTATTGAAGCAGACACGGAATCTATGACTATAATCTTTCTTTCAGGATATTTTTCAGAAAGTTCCCTTGCGGCAATTCTTGCGCTGTTGTTCATACCGCTCAAGCTCAGCGGAAATCCCACATAAAGGATATCCTTGCCGCTTTCTAAATACCCGGAAAAGTAGTTTGAAAATTCTTCTACGTTTGTCTGCGATGTGAGTGACAAAGCTTTTCCACGAAGCAGATTATAGAAATTTTCCATATCGAAATCCTTGTCTACGCAAGGAGTATCGTTGACCATGTATTTCATGGGCAAAATTTCAACTTCTAAATTTTCTGCAATTTCAGAGGGCAAATCTGAAGCAGAATCCGTTATCAAAACATAATTACTCATAAGCATTTAAAACAAGCCTACAGTCTTATTTATCCACCTTTCAGGAAAAACTCGTAATGTAAATATGAAATTCAAAAAATTATCTCTTAGAGAATTGCGGAGCTTTTCTAGCTTTCTTAAGACCGTATTTTTTACGTTCTTTCATTCTAGAATCACGTGTTAAGAAGCCTGCTTTTTTGAGGCTGAGTCTGTATTTTTCTGAGTCGCATTCTAAAAGAGCTCTTGCAATACCGTGGCGGATTGCTCCTGCTTGACCTGCAACTCCGCCGCCTGTAACGTTACAAATTATATCGAATTTGCTGTCTGTTTCAGTAAGAGCGAGAGGTTGACGAACGATAACTTTCAAAGTTTCAAGGCCAAAATATTCGTCTATGTCACGTCCGTTAACTTGGATTTTTCCGCTGCCGCTGTAAAGTCTAACTCTTGCTACAGAGTGTTTCCTTCTTCCTGTGCCATAAAAAAACGGAGTTTTGTTATACATTATTTATTTCCCTCCACATCTGTCCAAACTTCAGGTTTTTGTGCTTCGTGGTTGTGGTTGTTGCCAACAACTGTGCGAAGTCTTACGATTTGTTTGCGTCCGAGACTGTTGTTTTGGAGCATTCCTTTAACTGCGAGTCTCATTGCTCTTGCAGGATCTTTTTCCATGAGTGCATCGTATCTAATGCTCTTCAAATGGCCGATGTATCCTGTGTGATGATAATGATATTTTTGGGTAAGTTTCTTACCTGTGAGAACTGCTTTGTCGCAGTTGATGATTATAACGTGGTCGCCGCAGTCAACGTGAGGAGCAAATAATGCTTTGTGTTTACCGCGGAGTAAATTTGCAGCTTTAACCGCTACTCTTCCGAGTGGTTTTCCGGCTGCGTCTAAAATATACCATTTACGCTCGATTGTTTGAGCAGTAGGCATGTATGTAGACATTTACATTCCTCCTATTTATTAAAAAAATTTCTAACTCTTAGATTTTATCACTTTTGATGCTAGGTTGTCAATAAAAATTTAATTTAAGTTTACAAAAGCTCCATTTTTCTCTTGTTTTCTTTCTAATTCATATATTTATCTCGTTTTCGAATTTTATTTTTTTGAGGAACAAATACGATTTTTAATCCCTGAAGGCAAAGCTTTTTCAAGCATCAAATTTTTCACTTTTTTATCCGTCACAATTCCCCATGAAGGGTAGGCTTGGTGCTTAGTGCCTACAAAGCTTCTTTCAATCGTTTTGCGGTAATGATCTGGGTGGTTGTCCCAAAAAGGAATGTAGTTTCTAAGCCTGTATTTAATCTGAGATTTAAAAGGTTTGCCGTTATTTAAAACGCCTTTTTCCAGCGCTTTTCTGGAAACTACAGTGCAGTTATTAAAGAAAAGAGAATATTTCGATTTTTTATAGCTTTTTATTTTTTCTTTATAAAATTCAGTAGTTTTGGTGAAATTACCTTTAATATATGTGCCGTGAACGAAATAACCGTTGCTAAAAGGCATTTGCTTTTCGATTTTTCTAACTTTGTAAAGCCAAGCATTGAAGGTATTGATGTTTTTCATGCAATTTGCGGGTACTTCTTTTTCGTAGGCGGCGTTGTTTCCCCAGTAAAAATAGAACCATCTTCCGTTTTTATCTTGAGAAATAACCGACATATGCCCCGGGCGGGAAGGCTTTTTGAAATTTATAACAACGGCATCGGCATAGGCTTTTGCGCTGAAAATAAAAGGCATAAACAAACTTAAAATTATTAATAAATTGAATTTAAATCTTTTCATTTTCTTCTCTCCTTTGTAATATTATTTTAACATTAATTTCGGCATAATTCAAGCTATTTAATTTAATTTCGTTATGATGTATAATGGTATTTCAGGAAAAAAATAAAGAGAGCGTGATTTAAATGAGTAAAGAGAAAAAAATGGTAGAAGAAATAACTTCCATGGAAGAAGATTTTGCAAAATGGTATACCGATGTTGTAAAAAAAGCTGAGCTTATGGATTATTCCTCAGTGCGCGGCTGCATGGTCATTGAGCCTTACGGCTATGCAATTTGGGAAAATATGATGCATTTGCTTGACAAGAGATTCAAAGAGCTTGGCCACAAAAACGTTTCAATGCCGATGCTTATTCCTGAAAGTTTGCTTCAAAAGGAAAAGGACCACATTGAAGGCTTTGCACCGGAAGTTGCTTGGGTGACGAAAGGTGGAAACCAAGAGCTCCAAGAGCCGCTTTGCATTCGTCCGACTTCCGAGACGCTTTTTTGCGATTACTATTCAAAGAAAGTTCATTCCTGGAGGGATCTGCCGCAGCTTCTTAACCAGTGGTGCTCGGTTGTTCGCTGGGAAAAAACTTCAAGGCCGTTTTTAAGGTCGGTTGAGTTTCATTGGCAAGAGGGTCACACGATCCACGAAACCGCCGAAGAAGCAAAAAAAGAAACTGACCAAATGCTCGAAGTTTATGCCGAATTTTTCGAAAAGCACCTTGCAATCCCTGTTATTAAAGGAAGAAAAACCGAAAGCGAAAAATTCGCCGGGGCTGAAACAACTTACACAATAGAAGCCATGATGCACGACGGCAAAGCGCTGCAATCCGCAACGAGCCATTATTTTGGCGACGGTTTTGCAAAAGCTTTTGATATTACCTTCCAAGATAGAAACAACGAAAGTCAGCATGTTTACCAGACTTCGTGGGGCAGCTCGACGAGAATGATCGGCGGGGTAATAATGACCCACGGTGATAACAGAGGTCTCGTTTTGCCGCCGGCAATTGCTCCTGTTCAAGTTGTGATAATTCCTGTCGCTATGCACAAAGAAGGCGTTTTGGAAAAAGCAAACGAGTTGCTCGCAAGCCTGAAAGATATTTGCAGGGTTGAGATCGACGCATCTGAAAAGAGCCCGGGATGGAAGTTTGCTGAGCACGAAATGAGAGGTGTTCCGCTTAGGCTTGAAATTGGCCCGAAAGACATCGAGAAAAATCAGTGCGTTATCGTGAGAAGAGATAACTTTGAAAAGATTGCAGTTTCGCTTGATACTATCAAAGAAAGAATCCCTGAGCTTCTCGAGGCTGTTAGAGACGGAATGTATCAAAAAGCTTTGGAAAGAAGAAATAACCTCACTTACAAAGCCGAAACTCACGAAGAATTCATGGAAAAATCAAAGCTTCCGGGATTTATAAAAGCACCTTGGTGCGGCGAAAACGACTGCGAAAAGAAAATAAAAGAAGAAACAGCCTTCACTTCAAGGTGCATAACCGACGACGAAGTTTCAGAAAATCATAAATGCGTTTGCTGCGGCAAAAGAGCAAAACACATCGTTTACTGGGCAAAAGCTTATTAAAAAAGGAGGAGAAAAATTGGAAGATAAAAAAGTAACAATAGACGGCAACACCGCGGCGGCAAGCGTCGCCTATGCGTTCACCGAAGTTGCGGCGATTTACCCCATAACGCCGTCATCAGTGATGGCTGACCAGACTGATAAATTTTCCTGCGCGGGAAAAGAAAATATTTTCGGCTCGAAAGTAGACGTAGTTGAGATGCAATCTGAAGCGGGGGCAGCCGGAGCCATCCACGGAGCGGTTTCAGCAGGGGCTTTGGCAACGACTTTCACTTCATCGCAAGGGCTTTTGTTGATGATTCCTAACATGTATAAAATAGCGGGGGAATTAATGCCGAATGTGATTCACGTTGCGGCCAGAACGGTTGCAGCTCATGCGCTCTCGATTTTCGGCGATCATTCCGACGTTTACGCCTGCAGGCAAACGGGCTACGCCATGCTTTCTTCAAACAGCCCTCAAGAAGCCGCACACATGGCTGCAGTTGCTCATCTTAGCACGATTAAAAGCAGCATTCCGTTTATTCATTTTTTCGACGGCTTTAGAACATCGCATGAAATTCAAAAGGTTTCTCTTCCTGATTATGAAGATTTGAAAAAAATGATTGATTTTGATGCTCTTGAAAAGTTCAGAAACAGAGCGCTTAACCCGAATTCTCCGGTTACACGTGGCACGGCGCAAAATGATGACGTTTACTTCCAGAATAGGGAAGCCTGCAATGGTTACTATGAGAAAGTTCCAGGGATAGTAAACGATTACATGCAGCAAATCAATGAAAAATACGGCACTTCTTACAAACCTTTTGAATATTATGGTTGCAAAAATGCCGAAAACATTATTATTGCAATGGGTTCGGTTTGCGAAACTGCCGAGGAAGTTATTGATTACTTGATCTCGAAAGGTGAAAAGGTTGGCCTTATTAAGGTCCGGCTTTACAGGCCTTTTTCAAAAAGTTTTCTTCTCAGCGTTATTCCAAAAAGCGCCAAAGTTATTTCGGTTCTTGACCGCACGAAAGAGCCCGGAAGCGCCGGCGAGCCGCTTTATCTTGACGTTATTTCAGCTGTTAAGAACACTGAGTTTGAAAGCGTTAAAGTTTTTTCTGGAAGATACGGCCTTAGCTCGAAAAACACTGATCCGAGCCATATTAACGCCGTTTTTGAAAACATGAAATCTGAAAAACCGAAAACCGTTTTCACCGTTGGAATAAATGACGATGTTACGAATCTTTCTTTGAATATTAAGGAAAAGATTCACACTGCGCCAGCTGAAACTTACTCTTGCAATTTCTGGGGGATTGGATCTGACGGCACGGTTGGCGCTTCGAAGAATACTATTAAAATAATAGGTGATAAATCTGATTTAAATGTTCAAGGATTTTTCTCTTACGACTCGAAAAAATCAGGAGGGCTCACCGTTTCGCACTTGAGATTCGGCGAGAAGCCTATTAAATCAACATATTATATAGAAAACGCAGATTTCGTTGCTTGCCATGCGCCGAGTTACATTTTCAAATACGATTTGCTTAAAGATTTGAAGCTCGGAGGGAAGTTTCTTCTCAACTGCGAATGGGAAGAAAGCGAGCTTGAAAAGATTCTGCCCGGCAGAATTAAGAAGGCTCTTTTTGACAAGAAAATTGATTTTTACATTTTAAACGCAACGAAAATAAGCCGTGACCTGGGCCTCGGCGGAAGGGTGAATACGGCTCTGCAGGCGGCATTTTTCAAAATAGTTAATATTTTTGCGCCTGAAACTGCGCTTGAATTCATGAAGAAATATATCGTGAAAACTTACGGTAAAAAAGGGCAAAAGGTCGTTGAAATTAACTGCCAGTGCGCTGACGCAGGGATGATGAACCTTAAAAAATTCGAGATTCCTCAGTCTTGGGGCGAATGCAAGAATGAGCCTGTGTTTGGCGATCAAGTCTTTAGGGATGGCAAAATAGAGAATTTTGTTAAAAATATTTTAGATCCTATCAGCAAAACAGAAGGTAATAACCTGCCTGTTTCAGCTTTCTTGCCTTATTCAGACGGCAGCGTTCCGCTTGGTTCTGCGGCTTATGAGAAAAGAAACACTGCGAGTTTCGTCCCTTGCTGGAATCCTGAAAATTGCATCGAGTGTAATCTTTGCTCGCTTGTTTGCCCGCACGCGGTGATAAGGCCTGTGGCTTTGAATGAAAGCGAGATTGAAAATGCTCCTGCGCAAATGAAACACAAGAAAATGCTTGGTGTTCCAGGGCTCGAATTTTCTATAACCGTTTCTGTGAAAGATTGCACAGGTTGCGGCAATTGCGCCGAAATTTGCCCAGGAATGAGAGGTAAAAAAGCGCTTGAAATGAAAGAAATTTCTTCGCAAGAAAGTGCTCAGGAAGTTTTTGATTATTCGCAGAAATTAAGTGCGAAACTCGAAGTTTTTGAGAAATTCAAAGAGACAACTATAAAAGGCAGCCAATTCAAAAAGCCGCTGCTTGAATTTTCCGGAGCTTGCGCCGGCTGCGGCGAAACGCCTTATGCCAAGCTCGTTACGCAGCTTTTTGGCGATAGAATGATAGTCGCGAACGCGACGGGCTGCTCTTCAATTTGGGGCGCTTCGTTCCCTTCGACTCCTTACACGGTGAATGAAAAAGGGAAGGGCCCGGCATGGCAGAATTCTCTTTTTGAAGATAACGCCGAATTTGGCTATGGAATCTCGGTCGCGAAGAAGCACAAAAGAAGATATTTATCCTTGAAAATTAAAGAAATTCAAAGCCTCACGCAAGACGAAACTTTGAAAGAACTTTGCAAAAATTATATTTCGAGCTTTGAAAATTCGAAGGAAAATCAAATAGCTTCCGAGGGGCTTGTGAGCTTCCTTGAAAGTGCTAAAAATCTTGATATTCCTGAAGATTTGGCCAAGAAAATAATTGAAAATAAAGATGAAATTTCAAAGAAATCCGTTTGGATTTTCGGCGGTGACGGCTGGGCATATGACATTGGTTTCGGCGGGCTTGACCACGTTTTGGCTTCGGGCGAAAATGTTAACGTGCTTGTTTTCGACACTGAAGTTTACTCAAACACAGGCGGCCAGGCATCAAAGGCAACTCCAGCGGGGGCTGTGGCTCAATTTGCCGCGCTGGGCAAGTCAACTCCTAAAAAAGATTTAGCTGCAATGGCCATGAGTTACGGCTACGTTTACGTTGCTAAAATTGCTTTGGGGGCGAACTTTAACCAGGCGATTAAAGCCATTAAAGAAGCCGAAAGCTACGAAGGCCCTTCGATTATAATTGCTTACTGCCCGTGCATTAACCACGGAATTAAAGGCGGAATGAAGAATTCCCTTCTTTCAGCGAAGCAGGCTGTGGAATCAGGCTACTGGAACCTTTTTGACTTCGACCCAAGAAGAAGCCTTTCGGGGATTCCTGCGCTTCATGTTGAAAGCAAAAAGCAGTCTCTTCCTTACAAAGACTTTTTAATGACGGAATCGAGATATTCTGTTTTGAAAAATATCTTGCCGGAAAAATTCGATCTTTTGGCTGAAAAATCTGAAAAAATTTCTCTACAAAGAGAAGAAAACCTTAAAAATTTAGCGGAAAAATAAAAAAACATCCACCGTTTTCGGTGGATGGAAGGGCTTTGATTAACCGTTGCAACCGCAACCGCAGCCACAGCCGCTGTTATCTCCGCCGCAGCAGCACAAAATGATGATAACGAGAACGATGAGTAAGCAGCAGTTGTTTCCGCCAAAGAAATTATTACACATATTGGGATTCCTCCTTTTAGTATTTACATTAACATACTATTTATTTTTCTTGGTTTTGGTTACACTTTTGAATTATTTTTTTACAAACATTTGAATTGTAGTATAATTAGGTGAGTTTGAAATTTTAAGAAAGAAGGTAAAGTGCATATGTTAGATAATTCTTTTAGCAAATTGAAAAATGGCTCTGACATAAGAGGTTTGGCCAGCGGAAGTGAAATTGAACTTACGAATGAAGTGGTTGAGAAAATTTGCCATGCTTTTGTTAGATGGCTTTCGGATAAATATAAACTAACCCCTGAGGAAATAACTGTTGCTGTTGGCCACGATTCAAGGGTTTCGGCTTCAAGGCTTAAAAATGTGGTTATTAACACCATAAGAGCCTTTGGCTGTAATATTTATGATTGTTCGCTTTGCTCGACGCCGGCCATGTTCATGGCGATTTCAGCCATAAAGTGCACGGCTTCGATTGAGATAACCGCGAGCCATCTTCCGCCAGAAAAAAACGGCCTTAAATTTTTCACTTCTGATGGTGGGCTTACTCCTGAAGACATAGAAAATATCCTAAGCCTTGCTCAAAGAGTGCCCGAAACTTTGCCGCAAAAAGGCGGAAGCGTGCGCAAAATGAACCTTATGGAATATTATTCTGAAAAGCTCAGAAATGTTATAAAAGAAGCTTTGGGAGGAAATTCTGATAGACCTTTAAAAGGAATGAAAATCGTTGTTGATGCTGGAAACGGTGCGGGCGGATTCTTCGAAAAAGAAGTTTTAAAACCTCTTGGAGCGGACACCGAAGGTAGCGTTGGAATTGAGCCAGACGGGAATTTCCCGCTTCATGTGCCAAACCCTGAAAATGCCGAAGCGCTCAAATCTATTTCTGAAATTACAGTTTCTTCAAATGCTGATTTGGGAATTATTTTTGACACAGATGTCGACAGAGCTGCAATTGTTGACAGCGACGGCAAAGTCATTTCGGGCACGAAGCTGATTGCGCTTGTTGCCGATGATATTCTTAAAAATAATTCTAAAGCGGTTATTGTTACCGACTCGATGACTTATGAATCTTTAAAAGATTTTATTTCTAAAAGGGGCGGATACCAGTTCAGATATAAGCGCGGCTACAATAATGTTATTTCAATGGCTAAAAAGATCAATGAAAAAGGCGGGAATTGCCTCCTTGCGATTGAAACTTCGGGCCATGCGGCGTTTATGGATAACGATTTCATTGATGACGGTGCATACCTTGCATGCAAAATGATTGTTCAGGCGGTTCGCGCTAAAAACGAAATGAAGAAATTGAGCTCGAAACTTGATGATTTTGTGAGCCCTGTGGGGGTGAGCGACACCAGGATTGAAATTAAAGATGAAAATGCTGATGTAAACAAGCTCCTGAAAGATTTGAAGAACCTTGCAAAATCGAATAAAAACCTTGAACTTGACGAAGATAATGTTGAAGGAGTTAGAATTCATTTTCCCTCGAAGCAGCACAGTGGCTGGCTTTTAGTCAGAGAAAGTTTGCATGACCCTGTGGTTATTATTCATGCTGAAAGTTACGTTGACGGCGGGCTTAGAGCGATGATTAGTTTCATTAAACCGTTTCTTAAAAAATACGACTTTTTAGATTTAAAAGATTTATAAAATTAATAAAGCTTACATTTTCGGGCTTGCCCTTTGATGTAAGCTTTTAATTATTTTACTAAATAATTATTTATAAAAATAATATAATAACATAGTTTTAATCATTATTTTTATTATAGATACTTGACAAAAATTGAGGAAAGATGTAATTTTTATAATAGTGGAATGAAAATAAAATGGGAGTGAATATTTATGTTAAATTCTAAAAAAGTGTTTACAGGAAAATTGGGTAAAAGCCAGCAGGAAGATAAGGAAGTTTATGATAAAAAAGTGAAGAAGCTTAAGGATAAGTGCGAAGATTTTGGAGAGCATTATTTAGGCGCAGGAAGAACGGCGTCTACTCCAGCTGACAGTATGGCATATTATTTCGAAATCTATTTCAAAGATTTTATGACCGGGAAGTTTTTTTCGCGCACAAGTAAAGTGCTTAGCGAAATGGACAAACAGTTGAGAAGGCTCAAAGATATGAGAATTGGCGATGATGTAAATGCATTTAAAAAAGCTTTTAAATACACTCCGAAAAAAATTGATGAAAAAGGATATATTAAACGTTCAGCGATAGACAACCCTGAAATCGCGGAGTTTTTTAACGTGACGATTCCTAAGAAATTAGACGAAAAAGTTGCAAATTGGGACCATGACAAAGAAATTGCAAATATGGTTCAGAGCATGGGGAACTTCAAATTGGAAATTGGCCAAACAGCGAAAGAAACCGAAGAGGCTATAAATAGGATTGAAACAAACCTTCGGGAACTGCTCAAAGTTGGCACGCCTGCGGCTAAAAGAAATTCTAAAATTTTGAGCAAAAAGAAAAGTGAAGTGGAAGCTCAAAACAAAAGGCTTTCCAGCAGCAAAAAAGCATTGGAGACAAGCACAAAAAAACTTAATGCTGCATTAGAAGAAGGAAATTCCATGAAAATTAAGCAGGACGCAGCGGCCGTTGAAAAAGTCAAAAAAACGGTAAAAAACGAAATGGAAGTTTTGGAAAAAAAGAGCAAAGAACTAGAAAACCTGAATATTCAAGCAGAAAAAATTATAAAAAGTAACTATTAAAAATGTTCCCACGCTTTTCACGGCGTGGGATTTAATATTTAAAATAGAAAATAATTTATTATAAAAACTTGACAAAAATATTTGCACGCCATATCATATAAATGCAATATATTAACAAAAATAAAGAGTAGGAGTGACGAATTATGTTGAATTTTAAGAAAGTGCTTAAAGAAGGCAGCAATGAAAAATCATTTTTAAGCGGCAAGAAAAAGAAAGACCAAGAAAATTATGAAAATAAGGTAAAAGACTTTTTGAAAATAGGGGCAAGTTTTAAGTCCGGTGTTGAAAGGCGTTTATCGCTTGATGACACTGTGGGGAAACTTACCCAAGAATTTAAAAATGCTTTCGGGCCATTAATGACAATGCGCGAAATGGCATTTTCTCATACGAGTAGAGTGCTGGGCGAAATGCATAAAAATCTTAAGAAATTGAATAAAAATGCAAAAATCAGCGATAGTATTGCAGAAATTGAAAAAGCTTTAAAGTATACTCCCAAGACCTCGAGCGGAGATTATGTTAAGCGTTCTTCGATAGATAACCCGAAAGTAGTTAATTATTTTAAGGATGTTGTGGACACTTTGAAAACCAAATTTAGTAATGTTAAATAAGCGAAAACTAGACCCACGCCGTGAAAAGCGTGGGTTTTGTTTAAAGAATATTTCTGTATTTCAAATAAAATTCTTCGAAGGTTCCGTTATCGAGTGATTCCCTGATTTTTTCAAGCAAAGTGTTGTAAAAATAAAGATTGTGCATCACGCAAAGCCTCATCCCGAGCATTTCTTTGCTCTTAAGTAGATGCCTGATGTAGGATTTTGAGTGGTTTTTGCATGTCGGGCAGTCGCATTTGCTGTCAAGCGGGGAAGAATCTCTTTCGAATTTTGCATTTAAGATATTTATAGCGCCATCCCAGGTGAAGATTTTCCCGTGCCTTGCATTTCTGCTTGGCATAACGCAGTCGAAAAGGTCCACTCCTCTTGCCACGGCTTCTAAAATGTTCACAGGCGTCCCGACGCCCATCAAATATCTCGGTTTGTCCTCCGGCATGAATGGCTCAACATTTTCAATGACGTTATACATCTCTTCGGCGCTTTCTCCAACAGCGAGGCCGCCTATCGCATAGCCGTTTAAATCCAGTTCGCGGATTTGCTTCATGTGCTCGATTCTAATGTCGTTGTAGGTGCTGCCTTGGTTAATTCCGAAGAGCATTTGCTGGTTGTTAACCGTGGTTTCAAGGGAATTGAGGTAATCCATTTTCTTTTTGCAGCGCTTGAGCCACCTTACGGTTCTGTCGCAGGAATTTTTCGTGTAAGAATACTGTGCAGGGTTTGCGATGCATTCATCAAAGGCCATGGCAATGGTTGAGCCGAGGTTTGACTGAATTTGCATGCTTTCTTCCGGGCCCATGAAGATCTTGTGGCCGTCTATGTGTGAAGCGAAAGTAACGCCTTCTTCGGTTATATTCCTGAGCTTTGCAAGCGAGAAAACCTGGAACCCGCCGCTGTCAGTCAGAACGGGGCCTGTCCATGAAGTGAATTTTCTTATTCCCCCCTGGCTTTTAACGACTTCGTCGCCTGGCCTTAAGTGCAAGTGGTATGTATTGCAAAGCTGAACCTGGCACTTTATGTTTTTAAGGTCGATTGCCGAAACAGCCCCTTTGATAGCGCCGCAAGTTGCAACGTTCATGAAGCCCGGGAGCTGAATTGTCCCGTGCGGGGTTTTGAATTCGCCGCGCCTGGCCCTCTTTTCTTTTTTTATTAGTTTATACACTTTTAAAACATCTCCTAATGTATTAAACTTTATAAATAAAAATCTTTGGAGGCTTAAAATGAAAGTATTTTTATCTATAAAATATTATGATGATATGAGAAATAAAAATTTGATTGAAAAAATCTGCTTGGCGATTGAAAATTGCGGTGATGTTCCGTTCGTTTTTGCTAAAAACGTGCAAAATTACGGCAAGTGCGAATTTTCCGCCGAAGAGATAATGAAAATTGCTTTTAACGAAATAAACAGCTCGGACGTTCTTTTGATAGACGCTACCGAGCTTAGCATCGGAATAGGAATTGAAGCGGGCTACGCTTTTAGCAAAAAAATTCCTATATATTTAATTGCAAAAAAAGATGCATACGTTTCAAATTCCATAAAAGGGGTTGCTTCGAAGGCTCTTTTTTATGATGAGCCCGAAGAAATTGAAAATTTATTTCGCAAGTAACATATCTTCCATGCTGTAAAGGCCCGCAGATTTCCCAACCATGAATTCTGCGGCTTTTATTGCGCCCGAAGCAAAAACTTCCCGTGATTGCGCATGATGAGAGATAGTTATGATTTCATTCTCGCCTGCAAACATCACTTCATGGTCGCCGCAGATGCTCCCGCCTCTAACGCAGTGCATACCGATTTCACTTGGTTTTCTTTTTTCTCTTCTTTTGGTTCTGTCGAAAATGAGCTCGCCGTCGGTTTTAACCCTTTTGATTTCTTCGGCAATCATCAGCGCAGTTCCGCTCGGAGCGTCAATCTTTTGGTTGTGGTGCTTTTCAGTTATTTCAATGTCAAAGCCACTTCCAAGGAAGCTTGCAGCTTTTTTAGCAAGAGTTAGAATCAAATTTATGCCGAGCGACATATTTCTTGAGTAAAAAATAGCTGTTTTTTCAGAGGCTTTTTTGATTTCTTTAACTTGTTCTTGCGAGAACCCCGTAGTGCAAATTACTGCGGGGGTTTTTGTTTTTTCGCAGTAACTAAGAATCTGCGAAAGCGCCGAAGGATGCGAAAAATCTATTATTACATCGGCTTTAACATTAGCTTCTTCCAAAGAAGTAAAAACAGGGAAGTCAAATTCATTGCAAGGAAACTTGTCAATTCCTGCAACGACTTTGCTATTTTCCGAACTGCTGATAAGTTTAACGAGGCATCTGCCCATTTTGCCGCAAAGGCCGCAAATTATTACATTCATTTTTCAGGGGCGATAGTTTTTATCGCCCTTTTTCACCGTCCGTTTTATTATATTAAATTGTGTTTTTTCATTGCATTTTTGAGGCTGGCCATTTGGGCTTCGCCGAGGGTTTCAAGAGGCATCCTGCACTCGCCGCATGAATAGCCCATCATGTTCATTGCCGCTTTAACAGGAATCGGGTTAACATCGCAGAAAAGCATCTCGATGAGCTCAAGATATTCAAGCTGCATTTTTGCGCTTTCTTTAACTTCGCCGTTTAAATATTTGCTAACGATTTCATGGCATTCTTTCGGGCAAACGTTTGAAAGAACCGAAATCACGCCGATTGCTCCCAGCGAAAGCATAGGGACGATTTGGTCGTCATTTCCGGAGTAAATATTTAAATCTTCGCCGCAAAGAGAAATTGTTTTCGCAACGCTTGAAATGTCTCCGTTTGCTTCTTTTGCGGCAACGATGTTCGGGTGTTTCGAAAGAATTTTGTAGGTTTCAGGCTTGATGTTAACGCCTGTTCTCGAAGGAACATTGTAAAGGATTATAGGCGTGCTTACGCTGTCCGCAATGAGGTTATAGTGGCTTACAAGGCCCTTTTGAGAGGTCTTATTGTAGTAAGGCGTAACGATTAAAAGGCCGTCTGCGCCGAGCTTTTCAGCTTCTTTTGATGCTTCCAGAGCTTTAGCGGTGCAGTTGCTCCCCGTGCCTGCAATTACCGGGATTTTTCCGTTTACTCGGTTGATTGTGAACTCAATTACTTTGCTGTGTTCGGCAGGGGTGAGAGTTGCGGATTCGCCGGTTGTTCCGCATGAAATAATGGCGTCGGTTTCGTTTTTAAGCTGGAAGTCAATTAACTTTCCAAGAGTTTCATAGTCAACGCTACCGTCGTTTTTCATTGGAGTCACAAGCGCGACTCCCGCACCTTTAAAAATTGTTTTTTTCATTTTAATTTCCTCCTAAATGTAGTTTTCTCTGCAAAGCATTTCAGCAAGCAAGATGGATCCTCCGGCTGCGCCTCTTACGGTGTTGTGGCTCATGCAAATGAATTTAATGTCATATTGCGAGTCTTTTCTGAGCCTTCCCACTGAAATTCCCATGCCGTGCTCAAGGTTCCTTTCAGAAGCTATTTGCGGCCTGTCATCTTCTTTAAAGTAGGTTATGAATTTGCCCGGTGAGCTCGGGAGGCCTTGGCTTCTTGGGTCACCTTTGAAGTCTTCCCAAATTTTTATGATTTCTTCGACCTGAGCTTTTTTCTCGAACGATGCAAAAACCGCGGCTGTGTGGCCGTCAGTTACGGGAACTCTCAAGCACTGCGAAGTTATGTTTGGGGTCTTCGAAGGAACTATTTTGCCATCTGTGATTTTGCCCCAAACTTTGAGTGGTTCTATTTCGGATTTTTCTTCTTCGCCTTTTATGAAAGGAATAATATTATCTTTCATTTCCGGCCAAGAATCGAAGTTTTTGCCCGCGCCTGAAATAGCTTGGTATGTGCATACTAAAACTGACTTAAGACCAAATTTTTCGAGCGGGTAAAGCGCAGGAACGAAGCATTGAATCGAGCAGTTAGATTTAGTCGCTATGAAGCCGCGCTTCGTGCCGAGCCTTTCCTTTTGCTTTTCAATAATATTCATGTGGTCTGCGTTTAATTCGGGAATAATCATCGGGACGTCTTCCGTGAGCCTGTTTGCGCTGTTGTTCGAAATAACGGGGCATTCGAGCTTTGCGTATTTTTCTTCGAGTTTTTTCGTTTCTTCTTTGCTAAGGCTCACCGCGCAGAAAACAAAATCAACTTCACCGGCGATTTTTTCTGCGTCTTTAACCGCATCCAAAACCACTATGTTTTTAACGTTTTCAGGGATTACTTTTTCCATTATCCATTTGTTTTTAACGGCGTTTTCATATGTTTTCCCGGCAGAGTTTTCGCTTGCTGCCAAAACTTTGATTTCAAACCAAGGGTGATTTTCAAGAAGTGAAATATATTTTTGACCCACCGTTCCGGTAGCGCCGATGATTCCAACACTGTATTTTTTCATAAAATTTTGAGCTTATGATTTTCCGGTCTTTTATTTTAGCAATATAAATAAAATCATTCGCTCTTCTCACCGCCTTTTGTTTACAATGATATTTTTATTTAAATTAAGCAGTTTCAAATTTATTTTGCTGCTCTAAAGCTTTATAATAACATTGTATTTAGAAATATGTCAATTTGATTATTTAACAAAAATTAGACTAGCAAGGAGAAGAAAAGTGAACGAAATTAAGCACGATTTTACTAAAAAAAGCGAATTTTATTATGATTTGCCTGAAGATTTGATAGCGCAAACTCCCCTTAAAAAAAGAGATGATTCCAGGCTTATGATCATGGAAAAATCAAGCGGGAAGCTGACTCATGATCATTTTTATAATATTGCAGATTATCTGCAAGAAGGCGATTGCCTTATTCTCAATGACTCGAAAGTTTTGCCGGCGAGAATCTTCGGGAAAAATGTTGACACCGGAAAAATAGCGGAGTTTTTGCTTTTGAAGCAGCATGGCACGGGAATTTGGGAGTGCCTTGTTAAACCCGGCAAGAAAGTTAAAAAAGATTTTAGTTTTATTTTTGAGGGCACTGACGGCGTTGTGCTCAAAGCCACAGTGAAGGATATTTTGGAAGATGGCAACAGAATAATTGAGTTTGAAGATAAAACCGATTTTTTTGCCAAGCTTGAAAAGGTAGGCCAGATGCCTCTTCCGCCTTACATAAAAGAAAAGCTCAAGGATCAGTCGCGCTATCAAACGATTTATGCTAAGGATCTCGGCTCGGCTGCAGCTCCGACTGCGGGGCTTCATTTCACGCCCGAAGTTTTTGAAAAATTAAAGCAAAAAGGCGTCAACATCGGCTATGTTACTCTTCATGTTGGGCTCGGAACATTCAGGCCCGTTAAAGAAGAAAACATTGCGAACCACAAGATGCATTCTGAGTTTTTCCAGATGCCGAAAGAAACCGAAGAACTCATTAAAAAGACGAAAGCTGCGGGTAAAAGAGTCATCTGCGTGGGGACCACAAGCTGCAGAGTTTTGGAGTCGGTTTACAGCAAATTCGGCGAGGCTAAAGCTTGCGAAATGTCAACTGATATATTCATAAAGCCGGGTTACAAATTCGGAATTATGGATGGCCTTATCACGAATTTTCACCTCCCTGAAAGCACGCTTATCATTCTAGTTTGCGCCTTTGCAGGCTACGAAAACACGCTTGGCGCTTACAAAGAAGCAGTTAAAGAGAAATACAGATTTTTCAGTTTCGGCGATGCAATGATGATTTTGTAAAAAAATTTGAAAACGATATTGAAATGCAATCAAGAGTGTGATATAATAGCCATTGCGCTTGTGCGCAAAATTACACACGCCGATTTAAAGTACTTGGTGATTGAGCCATAGGGCTTTTGGTGTCGGCGGAGGAAAAACCAAGGAGGACTTATATGTCAGTAGTATCAATGAAACAACTTTTAGAGGCCGGTGTTCATTTCGGACATCAAACTCGCAGATGGAATCCGAAAATGTCAAAGTACATTTTTACTCAACGTAACGGAATCCACATCATCGACCTTCAAAAAACAGTAAGAAAGCTCGATGAAGCTTACAATTTCATCAAAGAAATCACAGAAGAAGGAAAGTCTGTTCTTTTCGTTGGAACCAAAAAACAAGCTCAAGAATCAGTTAAAGATGAAGCTATCAGATCAGGTTCTTACTATGTTAACGCTCGTTGGCTCGGCGGAATGCTCACAAACTTCTCAACCATCCGCAAAAGAGTTAATAGACTTAACCAACTCAAAGTTATGGAACAAGACGGAACTTTTGAGCTTCTTCCTAAAAAAGAAGTTATTAATCTCCGCCATGAAATCGAAAAACTCGAAAAATTCCTTGGCGGCGTTAAAGATATGAAAGAACTCCCGGGTGCACTTTTCGTTGTTGACCCGAAAAAAGAAAGAATTGCAGTTGCAGAAGCTAAGAAGCTTGATATTCCTGTTGTTGCAATCGTAGACACAAACTGTGACCCAGATGCAGTTGATTATGTAATTCCTGGTAACGACGACGCTATTAGAGCGGTTAAATTAATCTGCTCAGCAATGGCAAGCGCTATCATCGAAGGAAAAGAAGGCGAAATCGTTTCTTCTGAAATCAGCGAAGAAGCTGCAGTTGAAATCGAAAAAGAAATGTTAGAAACAGCTGAAAAATCTGAATCTGAAGAAGCTTAAGCATATAATTTTTTGGAGGAATATTTATGAGTTTTACTGCTAAAGATGTTAAAGAACTTAGAGAAAAAACCGGTTGCGGAATGATGGATTGCAAAAAAGCGCTCACTTCATCAAACGGCGACATGGAAAAAGCTATAGACTTTTTAAGAGAAAAAGGTCTCGCAGCTGCAGCAAAGAAATCTTCAAGAATTGCTGCTGAAGGTTTGGCAATGGCTTATACAAACGAAGATTCTTCAGTAGGGGTTGCTATAGAAGTAAACTCTGAAACAGACTTCGTCGCAAAAAATGCTGATTTTCAAGCATTTGTTAAACTTTGCGCAGAAACCGTTATGAAGCAAAAACCAGCTTCTGTTGAAGAGCTCTTAGCTGCAAAAACAGAAGACGGCCAAACAATCGAAGCTGCACTTCAAGAAAAGATTTTAGTAATCGGCGAAAACATTAAAATCAGACGTTTCGAACGTTTAGAAGGCGTTGTTGCAAGTTATGTTCACGCAGGCGGAAAAATCGGCGTTTTAGTTAAATTCGACGTTGCAGACAAGAGCGTTGTAAGCGGAGAAGCTTTCAAAACTTTTGCTAAAGACATCGCAATGCAAGTTGCAGCAGCAAGCCCAGCTTACCTCAAAAGGGAAGAAGTTCCGGCTGAGGTTTTAGAACATGAAAAGAAAATTTTGAAAGAACAAATTGTTCAAGGCGGAGCTCCTGAAAAAGTTGCAGATAAAATCCTTGAAGGAAAAATCGGCAAATACTACAAAGAAGTTTGCTTAGTTGATCAACCTTTCGTAAAAGATGGCCATATGTCAGTTGCTGACTATGCTAAAAATGTTTCCAAAGAACTTGGAACAGAAATTAAAATTGATGCTTTCGTAAGATTCGAAAAAGGCCAAGGCCTTGAAAAGAAAGAAGACAACTTTGCTGACGAAGTTGCTGGAATGATTAAATAATTAAAAGTTTAATTCTTTAATGAGGCGGCGTTTAATGGTTAGGCTAGATTTAAAATATTTGAAAAATTTTATAAGCGATTCAGACGTTGAATTTTTTGAAGAAAAGCTAAAAAATGCTCATGAAAAGCTGCATAATCCAGATGATTTATCAAACGGAAAAGTCTGGCTTGAGTTACCTGAAAAATTCTCCGAAGATGACATTTTGAAAATTGAAAATGCAGCTCGTGAAATAAGATCGAAGTGCGATGTTTTCATAGTCATTGGAATTGGCGGTTCTTATTTGGGCGCCAAAGCTGGGATAGAGTTTTTAAAACCAAAATATTTGGGTTTTGAGTCTCCTCCTGAAGTGGTTTTTGCAGGGAACACAATGAGCTCGTTTGAAGCAAATAAAATCATCGAAATTTGCAAAAATAAAGACGTTTGCCTAAATGTTATTTCGAAATCCGGGTCTACGCTGGAGTGCGCGTTAACTTTCAGAATTTTGAGAAATATTCTTGAAAATAAATATGGAAAAGGCGAAACCTGCAAAAGGATTTATTGCACGACTGACCCGGAAAAGGGTCTATTAAAGGAAATGTCAATAAAAAATGGTTACAAGACTTTTGATATTCCTTCCAGCGTGGGCGGCAGATACTCCGTTCTTACTGCTGTTGGCCTTTTGCCTCTGGCTGTGGCTGGCGCAAACATCAGGGGAATTTTAAATGGCGCGAAAAGTGCTTGTGAGAAATATAAAGATTTAAGTTTTGAAAATGAGTGTTACAAATACGCTGTTTTGAGAAATGCTCTTTATAATAAAGGAAAAGCTATTGAGCTGATGGCTGGGTATGAGCCTTGGCTGAAGTTCCTTTTTGAGTGGTGGAGGCAGCTTTTCGGTGAAAGCGAAGGAAAATGCAGAAAAGGTATTTTTCCATCTTCTGTAGTATTTTCCACGGATCTTCATTCGATGGGCCAATTCATCCAGGAAGGTAGCAAAGTTTTGTTTGAAACAGTTATAACCGTTAAAAATGATATGCAAAATGTGGTTATACCGCATGAAAGTGAAAATATGGATAATCTTAATTATCTTTCAGGGAAAAGCTTAAAATTTATTAACGATAAGGCTTTTGAGGGAACAATTGCGGCTCATGTTGATGGCGGTGTACCTAATATTCATATAGAAATTGACGACGCTGATGAATATAATTTAGGTTATATTATATACTTTTTCGAAAAAGCTTGTGCTATTTCAGCGTACATTTTGGGTGTTGACCCTTTTAATCAGCCTGGTGTAGAGGCTTACAAGAAGAATATGTTTTCTTTGCTTGGCCGACAATAATGTTGACAAAATGCAAAAATTGTTTTATAATAAACTTACTTTAAGTTTATGTAGCCTTTTGCATTGGTGGTTTAGCAAAAATATATAAATTAAGTTGAAAGTAAATCAAATAGTTTGCAGAAGGGTAGGTGTTCAGATTATGGCAATAGTACCTAAAAGAAAGACTTCTAAAGCAAGAAGAAATTCAAGACGTTCAAACGTTTGGAAACTTGAGGCTCCGGCACTCAGCCGTTGCGGAAAATGCGGAGGACTCAAATTAGTTCACAGAGTTTGCAGCAGCTGCGGCTACTACAAAGACAGAGAAGTTATTAAAAAAGAGGCATAAGCCTGATTATAGTGTAACTTTTAGAGGAGGAGTGATCCTTCTCTATTTTCTTAAAGCTGCTTTCAAAAGCAGTTTTACGCATGAAAGGAAGGGTAAAAATGTCAAAACCAGTTGTAGCTTTTGTTGGCAGGCCAAATGTTGGCAAATCTACACTTTTCAATAAATTAAGCGGCAAAAGAGTATCTATTGTAGATGATATGCCGGGAGTTACGCGCGACAGGGTTTATTCGGAATGCGAGTGGAGAGGTAGAAAAATTTCTCTTATTGATACCGGAGGAATCGAAATAAGCGGTGCGGAAGATATTATTTCAAAGGCTATTAAATCTCAAGCTGAAATCGCAATGGACGTTGCAGACGTCATAGTTTTTGTTGTTGACGGAAAAGTTGGAATGGCTTTGGGCGATGAAGAAATTGCCAATGTTCTGAAAAGATCCGGTAAACCTGTTATTGTTTGTGTTAATAAGCTTGATAAAGTTGGAAATGAAAACTATAATTTGTATGAATTTTACAATTTAGGCCTTGGTGAACCTATAGCAGTTTCGTCGGTTCATGGTCACGGAACAGGCGATTTGCTTGATGAAGTTTTTAAATATTTGCCAGAAAGCAATGCCTCTGATGACGAAAGTTATATTTCGGTTGCGGTCATCGGGAAGCCTAACGTTGGAAAATCTTCGCTTATTAATCGCATTTCTGGAAGCGAAAGAAGCATTGTTTCTGACATTGCGGGCACAACGAGGGACACGATTGACAGTACAGTGATTAATAATCACGGGAAATATAATTTTATTGATACCGCGGGAATCAGAAGGCGCAGCAAAGTTAGCGAAAAGGTCGAAAAATACAGTGTGATTCGCGCTGGAATGGCGATTGAACGTTCTGATGTTTGCGTTATTATGATTGATGCTAAAGAAGGCGCGACCGAGCAGGACACCAAAGTTGCTGGACTTGCGCATGAAGCTGGGAAAGCTTGTATCATTGCGGTTAACAAGTGGGACGCGATTGCAAAAGAGACTAAAACTTTGGAAAATTACAAAAGAAAAATCAAAGAGAAATTTAATTTTATGTCTTATGCTCCTGTTTTGTTTATTTCTGCTAAAACAGGTCAACGCATCGAAGATTTATTCGAGCTTATAAACAAAGTAAGTGAGTACAATTCAATGAGAGTTTCAACGGGTGTTTTGAACGAGGTTCTTTCAAGGGCAGTCGTGAAAACTCCTCCGCCGAGTCATAAAGGCAAAAAACTCAAGATTTATTACATGACTCAAGTTAGCGTAAAGCCACCAACATTCGTATTTTTTGTGAATAAAGCGGAATTGTTCCATTTTTCTTACCAGCATTATATCGAAAATAACCTTAGGGAAACTTTTGGTTTTGTTGGAACACCTATACATTTTGTGATAAGAGAAAAGGGCGAAAATAGTTTTGAACCTAAAATATAAAGTTGGGAGAAGCATTGATGTTTGAATTTTTAGCAAAATATTGGTTACCGCTATTGTTTAATATGGTTTTGGCTTATCTTATCGGGGGGATAAACTCCTCGATTGTTGCTACGAAATTTTTGGGAATAAAAGAAGACATCAGGAACCTCGGCAGCGGCAATGCGGGGTTCACGAATGCGCTCAGAACGATGGGCAAAAAGGTTGCTATTTTAGCTTTTGTCGGAGACTTCACCAAAGGGGTTTTGGCGGTGTTTTTTGGAATAAAAATCGCTTCGATGGACTACATCACGGATTCTTCGCTTTTGACCATCAAAATTTTCGCTTATGTGGCAGCTTTGATGTGCATTTTGGGGCATGTTTACCCTTGCTTTTTTGACTTCAGGGGTGGCAAAGGAATTTTAACGGCTTGGGCTTCTTCTCTTTTGATTGATTGGCGCGTGTTTTTGATTCTTATCAGCGTGTTTTTGATTGTTTTTGCGTGCACTAAAGTCGTTTCGATTGCGTCAATTTGCGCAGCGATGAGCTTCCCGATAGCCAGCTTTATTGTTAGCTATTTGACTGCTTCAACTGCGGAAGTTATTGTTTCAGTGGCTTTTTCTTCTGTGATGGGCCTAATTGTGATTATCAAGCACAAGAGCAACATAGTTCGAATTTTAAACGGCACGGAAAAGAAAATTTCAGTTAATAAGGTGAATTAAAATGAAATCATACACCATAAATTTAATACGTCACGGCATGACGGAAGCTAATCTCAGCGGGGCTTATGCTGGAGCGACTGATATTCCCATTTGCGACGAAGGCAAGAAAAAACTTCTCGATCTCAGAGAAAAGCATGATTACCCAAAGGCGGAAATTTACCTTAGCAGCCCGCTTAAAAGGTGCGTCCAAACGTGCGAGGTTTTGTACCCTGGCGTTAAACCGCAGATTATTGATGGCCTTAAAGAATGGAATTTCGGAAAATGGGAAGGAAAAACTCCTGCGGAACTTCTTGAAGATAAAGAATACTCGGAGTGGATTAAAAGCGGCCGCCAAGGGATGATCCCAAGTGGCGAAAGTGCGCAAGATTTCGGGAAAAGAATTTGCGAGTGTTTTGAGTCGATTGTTTATTCTATGATTAGCCAAGGCGTGAGCAGTGCGAATATTTTTACTCATGGTGGCGTTATTATGAGCATTTTAGCAACTTATGGCATCCCGAGGGCTGACTTTTTCGATTGGATCGTTGACAACGGTTGCGGCTATTCGATCAGAATTATGCCGAGCCTTTGGATGAGAGACAGAGTTGCTGAAGTTTTCGGGAAAGTGCCTGAGGGCGCGGAAAATAAAATTAGCGGAAAATTTAAAGATTTAATAGAAAGCAAATAAAACAAGGAGGAAAATTTTAAATGTCAGATAGTAAATTGAGGAACGTTGCGATTATAGCACACGTTGACCACGGCAAAACCACTTTGGTTGACCAGATGCTTAAGCAAAGCGGAACTTTTAGAACAAATGAAAGCGTTGCGGAAAGGGTTATGGATTCCGGCGACCTCGAAAGAGAAAGAGGAATCACGATTCTTTCGAAAAATACATCGGTTTTTTACGATGATATTAAAATAAATATCGTTGACACCCCAGGCCACGCTGATTTCGGCGGGGAAGTTGAAAGAATTTTAATGATGGTTGATGGCGTTGTTTTGCTGGTTGATGCTTTTGAAGGCTGCATGCCGCAAACAAGATTCGTTTTGCAAAAAGCTCTTAAGTTAAACAAGAAACCGATTGTTGTTATTAATAAAATTGACAGAGAAAACGCCCGCCCTGATGAAGTTATTGACGAGGTTATTGATCTTTTCATCGAGCTCGGCGCTGATGATGACCAGATTGATTTTCCGGTTGTTTATGCTTCCGGAAGACAAGGTTACGCATTTTTGAATAAAGGCGACGAAGCAAAAGACTTAAGGCCTCTTTTCGAAACGATTATAAAAGAAGTCCCCGCTCCGAGCGGCGACGCTAACGGCCCTTTGCAGATTCTTATTTCAAACATTGATTATGACGATTACGTTGGAAGAATCGGCGTTGGAAGGGTTGAAAGAGGTACCGTTTCAACGGGCGAAGCTGTTGTTGAGTGCATTTCTGAAAATGAAACGAAAAACGTTAAAATAGGCAAGATTTATAAGTTCGAAGGTCTTAAAAGAGTTGAGGCTGACTCAGCTTCGGCAGGTGAAATAATTTCAGTTTCAGGCGTTCCGGGGCTTAATATTGGCGAGACTCTTTGCAGCCCTGAAAAAGTCGAGCCGCTTCCGTTTGTTAAAATCGACGAGCCGACAGTTGCGATGAATTTCATGGTAAACAACAGCCCGTTTGCCGGAAGAGAAGGCAAGTTCGTTACTTCAAGGAACATTAGGGACAGGCTTTTCAAAGAAGTTGAAACAAACGTTTCGATGAGGGTTGAAGAAACTGATTCCGCTGACACTTTCAAAGTTTCGGGCCGCGGCGAGCTTCATCTTTCGATTTTGATTGAAACTATGAGAAGGGAAGGCTATGAGTTCCAAGTTTCGAAGCCGCAAGTTATTATGAAGGAAATTGACGGCGTCCTTTGCGAGCCAATGGAAATTTTATCGGTTGAAGTTCCTGAAAGTTATGTTGGAACAGTTATTGAGAAAATTGGCGCAAGAAAAGCCGACATGACTAACATGTCTCCTAAAGATGGCGGAATGACTCTGCTTGAGTTCAGAGTTCCTTCAAGAGGAATTATCGGTTATAGATCTGAATTTTTGACCGACACGAACGGAAAAGGCGTTATCAATCAGCTTTTTGACGGCTATGAACCTTACAAAGGCGAAATCGTCCAGCGTCATCATGGCTCGCTTGTCGCTCATGAAACAGGCGTCAGCACGGGTTACGGCCTTTTCGCAGCTCAAGATAGAGGCAAACTTTTCATTGGGCCTGGCGTTGAAGTTTATGAAGGAATGGTTGTTGGCTCGACGCCTAAAGCCGAGGACATCACGGTTAACGTTTGCAAAAAGAAACATGTAACTAACATGCGCGCTTCGGGTTCTGACGAAGCTTTGAAATTGACTCCTCACACGAACCTCAGCTTAGAGCAATCAATTGAATTCATTGATGATGACGAACTTTTGGAAGTAACTCCTAAGTCGCTTAGAATCAGAAAAAGAATTCTCGATAAAACCTTGAGGCTCAGAAGTAAAGTGAAATAGCAAATAAATATCCACCCGCTTTAAACGGGTGGGTTTCATTTTTTATAAAAGTTTTTTCAAAAAATTGCCTGTGTAAGATTTTTTAATTTTTGAAATTTCTTCAGGTGTGCCAGTTGCTATGATTTCGCCGCCTTTTTCGCCGCCCTCGGGGCCGATGTCGATAATATAATCGCAGCTTTTTATAACATCAAGGTTATGCTCAATCACAAGCGCGGTGTTGCCCATGCTTACTAGCTTTTGAATGACTTCAATTAATTTGTGAACATCTGCGATGTGAAGGCCTGTGGTTGGCTCATCTAAAATGTAAAAAGTCTTGCCAGTTGAACGTTTTGAAAGTTCGGTCGCAAGCTTAACCCTTTGCGCTTCGCCGCCTGAAAGGGTGGTTGAAGGCTGCCCGAGCTTGATGTAGCCAAGGCCTACATCGCAAAGGCACTGAACTTTTCTTTTTATCGCAGGAATATTCTCGAAAAACGAAAGCGCTTCTTCGGCGGTCATTTCTAAAATTTCATAAATATTTTTGCCCTTGTATTTAACTTCGAGCGTCTCATGGTTATATCGTTTGCCTTTGCAAATTTCGCAAGGAACGTATATATCCGAAAGGAAATGCATCTCAATTTTCATGATGCCTTCGCCCTGGCAAGCCTCGCACCTTCCGCCCTTAACATTAAACGAAAATCTGCCGCTTGAAAACCCTTTTTCTTTTGCGTCGTTCGTGTTTGAAAAAAGTTTGCGAATTTCGTCAAAAACGCCGGTGTAAGTTGCAGGGTTTGAGCGAGGAGTTCTTCCGATCGGCGATTGGCTTATATCAATAACTTTATCGAGGTTTTCAATTCCTTTCATGCTTTCGAATTTTCCTGGAATTTCTTTCGAGCGATTGAGAACTTTTGAAAGGTTTTTGAAAATAATTTCGTTTACTAAACTTGATTTACCCGAACCTGAAACACCCGTCACGGCAGTGAGAGTCCCCAAAGGAATTTTCACATCAATGTTTTTGAGGTTATTTTGTTTGGCGCCGAAAACCTCCAGGAATTTTCCGTTTCCTTTTCTTCTTTCTTCTGGAACGGGAATTTTCTTCCTGCCGCTTAAGTAATCCCCGGTTACTGATTTCTTGCAAGCTTTTATTTCGTCAACCGTTCCCGCACAAACGATTTCTCCGCCATGAATTCCCGAACCTGGGCCAACATCAACTATATAGTCTGCCGCATACATCGTGTCTTCATCATGCTCAACAACGATGACTGTGTTGCCAAGATCTTTCAGGCTTTTAATCGCGTCGATGAGCTTTTCGTTGTCTCTTTGGTGAAGTCCAATGCTAGGTTCATCAAGAACGTATAAAATGCCCATGAGCGCCGAACCCATTTGAGTTGCGAGCCTTATTCTTTGGCTCTCGCCACCTGAAAGAGTCCCTGAGCTTCTCGAAAGCGTAAGGTACTCAAGCCCAACGTTTTTAAGGAAGCTGAGCCTTTTTTTGATTTCTTTCAAAATCGGCATAGCGATTTTTTTGCCACTTCCTGTGAAATTTAGATTTTCTATGAAATCAAGCGCATCGCTGATGTTTTTGTCGCAAAAATCAGAGATGTTAACGCCCGAAATAGTAACCCCCAAAGCTTCAGGCGAAAGCCTTTTTCCGCCGCAATCCGAGCAAGGAATTTCCCTCATAAAAGATCCAATTTCTTTTTTAATCCAGTCGCTGCTGCTTTCACGGAACCTTCTTTCAAGGTTCGGGATGATTCCCTCAAATGAATTTTTGTAAGTCATTTCGCCGAGGCTTGTCTTCCTAACGAGCTTAAGTTTTTCGCCATTGGTGCCGTAAAGCAAAATATTTTTGATTTTTTCCGGCAAATCGCAGAAAGGAGTATCGAGCGAGAAACCATATTTTTCAGCAATTGCATCGAAATACATGTTAGCAATCGTGTTTCCTTCCATCGACCACCCTGCGGCTTTTATTGCGCCTTGATGAACCGATTTAGTCTTGTCCGGGACAACGAGCTCAGGGTCAACTTTCATGAAAATTCCAAGGCCGGTGCACTTTTTGCACGCCCCGAAAGGGCTATTAAACGAAAACATTCTCGGCGCAAGTTCTTCAATGCTTATGTTGTGGTCGGGGCAGGCGTAATTTTCAGTGAAAATCGTTTCGGTTTTATCGTTTAGATTTGCAATTAAAATCCTGCCTTCTGAAAGTTTCGAAGCGGTTTCGATTGATTCCGCAAGCCTCGAACGAATTCCTTCTTTAATAACAATCCTGTCAACTACTATTTCAATGTTGTGCTTTTTGTTTTTTTCGAGTTTAATTTCTTCCGAAAGATCCTTAATCTCGCCGTCAATTCTTATTCTCGAAAAGCCATTTTTCTTTGCGCTTTCAATTTCTTTTGTGTGCTCGCCTTTTTTGCCGCTTGCCACAGGAGCCATAACGATTATCTTCGTTTCATTTCCAAAGCTTAGGACTTTATCGGTGATTTGGTCGATAGTTTGGTGGGTTATTTCTTTCTTGCAAATCGGGCAATGCGGCGTGCCAACCCTTGCGTAAAGAAGCCTTAAGTAGTCGTAAATTTCGGTTATTGTTCCCACAGTTGAGCGAGGGTTTTTAGAAGTTGATTTTTGGTCGATTGAAATTGCTGGCGAAAGCCCGTCGATGCTTTCGACGTCGGGTTTATCCATTTGGCCCAAAAACTGCCTTGCGTATGAAGAAAGCGATTCCATGTATCTTCTTTGGCCTTCGGCGTAAATTGTGTCAAAAGCAAGCGAAGACTTGCCCGAACCCGAAACGCCTGTGAAAACTATGAATTTATCCCTCGGTATTGTCAAACTCACGTTTTTTAAATTGTGAACCTTTGCTCCTTTGATTACTATATTTTCTTCCATTTTAAACCTCACTTTTCAAGCTTTTTTATTTCGTCTCTTAAAAATGCTGCGTGCTCAAACTGCTGGAGTTTTGCTGCTTGTTTCATTTCTTTCGTTAGTTTTAAAATTAGCTCTTCTTTTTCTTTTTTGCTAAGGTCTGGTGCGGCTATTTCAGAGACTTTGTCAGAAATTTCTATTATTTCCGAGATGCCTTTTTTGATGGTTTTGGGCGTTATATTATGCTTGATGTTGTATTCATTTTGGATTTTTCTTCTTCTTTCGGTTTCTTTTATTGCAAATTCCATCGAAGGCGTCACTTCGTCGGCATACATCGTGACTTTGCCGTGTGCGTTTCTTGCAGCCCTTCCGATCGTTTGAATCAGCGAGCGCTCCGAGCGCAGGAAGCCTTGTTTGTTGGCGTCTAAAATTGCAACGAATGAAACTTCAGGAATGTCAAGCCCTTCACGCAGCAAATTTATTCCAACGATGACGTCAATAACGCCGGTCCTCAGGTCTTTTACTATTTTCATTCTTTCGATTGTGTCCACGTCGCTGTGAATGTAAGTTACTTTTATGCCCACTTCTTTCAGGTACTCAGTCAGGCTTTCAGCCATTTTTTTGGTCAGAGTTGTCACTAAGGTTTTTTCGCCTTTTTTCGCTCTTTCGTTTATTTCTCTTACTAAATCGTCAACTTGACCTTCGATGGGCTTTACGGTGATTTCAGGGTCTAAAAGGCCTGTCGGGCGCAGAATTTGTTCGGCGATGTTTTGGCTTTTTTCAAGCTCGAAGTCGCCCGGAGTTGCACTAACGAACACTACTTGATTTATTTTTGAATAAAATTCGTCGAAATTCATTGGCCTGTTGTCGTAAGCCGAAGGGAGCCTAAAGCCATTTTCGATTAAATTTTCTTTTCGCGCTCTGTCTCCTGCATACATGGCTCTTACTTGCGGCAGTGTAACGTGCGATTCATCAATGAACATCAAAAAATCTTTCGGGAAATAATCAAAAAGAGTAAACGGCGTGCTACCAGGCTTCCTGCCGGAAATAACCGCGGAATAATTTTCAATTCCTTTGCAAAAACCTATTTCTTCAAGCATTTCGGTGTCGTAATTCACTCTCTGCTCGATTCTTTGAGCTTCGATGAATTTGCCTTTTTCTTTGAAGTATTTAACTCTTTCAGCGGCCTCGGATTTGATTTTTTTGATGGCAATTTCGAGCTTTTCCTTTGGAATAACATAGTGTGAGGCGGGGTAAATCGCGCAGTGCTTCAAAATTGCTGTGATTTCGCCCGTGACGGGGTTCACTTCGGCGATTCTGTCAATTTCATCTCCGAAAAATTCAATCTTCACAAGTGAGCTCGAAGCTGAAGGGAAGACTTCAATGGTGTCGCCCCTAACACGGAATTTATTTCTTCCAACGGCAACGTCATTGCGCTCGTATTGAAGATTGATGAGCTTTTTGATTATCTCTTCTCGGCTTTTTTCCATGCCGGGCCTTAGCGAAATAACCATGTTTTTGTAATCAATCGGGTCGCCTAAACTGTAAATGCACGAAACGCTCGCAACGATTATAACGTCATTTCTTTCAGAAAGAGCCGAAGTTGCCGAGTGCCTTAATTTATCTATTTCATCATTGATGGCGGAGTCTTTTTCTATGTAGGTGTCCGTCGCAGCAATGTATGATTCGGGCTGATAATAATCGTAGTAAGAAACGAAATATTCAACAGCATTTTTCGGGAAAAACGAGCGAAACTCCGTGCAAAGTTGCGCCGCTAAAGTTTTATTATGCGCTAAAATTAAGGTCGGTTTTTGCACTTTTTCTATTATATTTGCCATGGTGAAGGTTTTGCCCGAGCCCGTTACTCCTAAAAGGGTTTGCTCTTTGAGGCCTTTTAATATCCCGTTTGATATTGAATTTATTGCTTGCGGTTGGTCGCCGCAAGGCTTAAATTTTGAATTTATTTCGAATTTCATTTTTTCCTCCTTTTTCGTTTTTGTTTATAGTATACCACGATAAAATGAGTTTGAACCAAAATGCTTTAAAATATCTTTTAAAAATACTTTGCCGTTTTATGGTATAATGATTTTAATCCGGAATTTGAAAGGCGGCTTTTGCATGATTGAAGTTTTTGATTTATCGAAAAATTTTGGGAAATTTAATGCTCTTAAAAACATAAACTTAAAAGTCGAAAATGGCGAGATTCTTGGCCTTTTGGGCGAAAACGGTGCTGGTAAATCCACCTTTTTAAGAATTTTAAGCACTATGCTAAAACCAAGCTCGGGCAGAGCTGAAGTTTGCGGGTTTGATGTTCTTTCAAAGCCAGAAAAAGTAAGGCAAAGTGTTGGAATCCTTTTCGGCAGTGAAACTGGCCTTTACGAGAGATTGACGCCGAAAGAAAACATTGAATTCTTTGGCAGGCTTAGCGGTATGGAAAAAAATAACTTGAAAGAAAGAACAGAGTTTTTGGCTGAAAAATTTGGCTTTAAAGATTACCAGGATAAACTTGTAGGCAAGCTTTCAAAAGGTATGAAGCAAAAGGTAGCTGTAGCCAGAGCGGTTGTTCACGACCCTTCGGTGATTCTTCTTGACGAGCCTGATTCGGGGCTTGATTTCAAAGCTTCGAGGATTATTTTTAATTTCATGCAACAGTGCAAAAGCGAAGGCAAAAGCATAATTTATTCCAGCCACAGCCTTGAAAACATCAAAAATTATTCAGACAAAATAGCCGTTATTCACCGCGGCGAGATCATTAAAACCTTCAGTGTGAGCGACTTTAGAGAAAAATACACCGAAAAAGAAATAAACGAAATTATTTTAAATTGGGTTTGCGAGGAGGACGAAAATGATTAAAAAATCAATCACGGTTTTTTCAAAAGAAATGAAATGTTTATTCCGAGATAGAAAAAGCTTTTTCGCAAGCTTGATTTTGCCGGCTGTGCTTGTTTTTTTCGTGCTTTTGCTCATAAATGCCTCTTTTGGGGCAAAAATAGGGGGCAAACCGGCTGTTAGTGTAAGCTATAAAGAAAATGCGTTTTATGAATTTTTAATCAAAAAAGGTGTTTTTGAAATTAAAACCGTCAGCGAGCCCTACGAAGCGCTTAAAAGTGGAGGAATTTCGGGGTATATACTAATAGATAAAAACGCAGACGAGAAAATTTTAAACGGAGAGAATTTTAGCGTTGACGTTGATTACATGGTTTCCTCGAGTGATTCAAAAGAGGTTTTGAGCCTGGTTTCGAGCTGCGAGAGCGAGTTTAAAAGCCTCATTTCTGCGCAAAAATTTAGCAATGATAAAGAAATTTATGAATTCGTGAGCAAAAACACCACTAAAGCCGAAAAAGCAGGCTTAAACAAGGTTTATACCAATTATTTATTGCCTATTATTTCAGTGCTTTATGCCTGCGTGGCGATGGCTTCTGCGGCGGCGGAGCTAAGCGCAGGCGAAAAAGAAAGAGGAACCTGGGAGCCGCTTTTGGTAACGGGAGTAAGCAGGAAATGCCTTATTTTGGGCAAGGTTTTGGCAGTTTCTTTGATGGCTTTTTTAAGCTCTCTTTCGAGTGTTTTGGGCTTTTTCGCTTATGCCTTTTTAGCGGCAGGTGGAGCGAGCGTTTCTGTGGCAAATATTTTTAAATTCTTGCTAATTTTGGCTTTGTTTGAAGTTTTTGCGGCTTCGGTTTACTTTGCTTTTGGCGTTATTTCGAAATCTTCAAAAGAAGCCCAGCTTTATGCGCTACCGGTTTCCGCGGCTTTTACCGCTCCTATGTTTTTTTTAAATCTCATAAACCCGCAAAACATTGGCTTAAAAGAGCTTTGCGTTCCAGGGTTTAATGTAGTTTGCGTTGTTTGCGAGATCTTTAGTGCGAGCTTTAATCTTATTCATTTTTTAGCGGTTTGCGCTTGGATGATTCTTTACTTTTTTGTTATTTTGAAGATTACCGAAAAACTTCTTTCGAAAGAAAGCGTTATATTTAGAATTTAAATTTTTTGGAGGAACACAAATGGACGATATTTTTTTAAGAACGAGACTTTTAATAGGCCCAGAGGCGATAAATAAGCTTAAAAGCAGCAGGGTGGCGGTTTTTGGCGTTGGAGGGGTTGGCTCGTTTGTTACTGAGGCGCTGGCGAGGGCTTCGGTTGGGAAGATTGACATTTTTGACGGCGATGTGGTTGATGCAACCAACATTAACAGGCAACTGATAGCCCTTCAAAGCACGATTGGAATGAGCAAAGTGGAGGTTATGAAAAAAAGGCTTCTTGACATAAATCCTGAAATCGTCGTTAATGCCCATCACGTTGTTTTTAACGCTTCGAATGCTGATGAATTTAGCTTTGAAGATTACGATTACATAGTCGACGCCATTGACATGGTTTCTTCCAAGCTTTTGATTATTTCGAAAGCAAAGGCCCTTGGCAAAAACGTTATAAGTTCGATGGGAATGGGCAATAAAATTAACCCTTCGATGATTGAAATAACGGATATTTTTTCAACTCAAAATTGCCCGCTTGCCAGGGTGATGCGCCGGGAACTTAAAGCAAGGAAGATAAGTTCGCTTAAGGTGGTTTATTCGAAAGAAATGCCGCTTTATAAGCCCGAAAATAAAGTTAACTCGAGCATTTCGTTTGTTCCTTCAGTTGGCGGGCTGATGATTGCAAGCGAGATTGTTAGGGACCTTATAAAAGATTATTTAAAAAATTAAAAGGCAGGAATTTTTATGAGTTTGCGTGACTGGAAAATTGGCAAAGTGGATATGCTCCAAGCGATGGAATGCTCGAAAAGATGGAATGTGCCGGAAATTTGCGCGGCAATTTTGCTTGCAAGGGGCATAAATGACGAAGAAGTTAGCAATTTTTTGGATATGCCGGAGCATTTTGACCCAATGGAATTTACCGACATGGAAAAGGCTGTGAATATAATAGAGTTTGCGGTTAAAAGCTCGCAGAAAGTTTGCGTTTACGGCGACTACGACGCTGACGGAATAACTTCAACTGCGCTTCTTTATAACTTTTTGAAAAGTAAAGGCGCCGAAGTCGTTTATTATATTCCGAACCGTGAAACCGAGGGCTATGGGCTTAATTTGGAGGCTGTTAAAAAGCTTGCAAACGAAGGCGTGAAGCTTCTTATCACGGTGGATAACGGCGTTTCGGCTTATGATGAAGTTAAGCTTGCAAAAGAGCTTGGAATGAAGGTAGTTATAACCGACCACCATCAGCTTCCTGAAGTTTTGCCGGAAGCTGACGCGATCGTTAACCCTTGCAGGGAAACTTGGTTGAGCAAAAGCACGGATTTTTCGGGCGTGGGAGTTGTTTATAAGCTTGCCCAGGCTATGGGAGCAGAAGAAAGCTACATTGATTTAGCGGTTTTGGGGACCATCGGGGATTCGATGCCGATGTTTGGTCAATCGAGAAGGATCGTTAAAAAAGGCCTTGAATCTATTCAACATTCTAAAATTAAAGGCGTGAAGGCTCTCATGGACGCAGTAGGTCTCAAAAGCGGAAGCTTTTGCTCGACGGATCTTGCTTTCAAGGCTGTTCCAAGAGTTAACGCCAGCGGAAGGATTGAATCGGCGCAAACCGCGATTAAACTTTTTATTGCTGAAGATGAAACCGAGTGCAGCGAGCTTTGCCTTGAGCTTGAAAACCTTAATTCCGCCAGAAAAGAAATTGAAAAAGATATTTTAAAAGCCGTGGAAGAAGAAATAGATAAGAATCCTGCGAAGAAATTTGAAAATATCATTATCGTTTCGGGCGAAGGCTGGCACCATGGTGTTGTTGGAATAGTTGCTTCGAAAATCACTGATAAATACGGCAAACCCAGCATTATAATTTCTTTTTCGGGCGATGAAGCAAGGGGTTCGTGCAGGAGCGTTGAGGGCTTTTCGATTTATGACACTATTCTGGCGGGAAAAGATTATCTAACCAAATTCGGCGGGCACACTCTTGCCGCGGGGATTAACCTTAAAACCAAAGACATCGAAGATTTTTCAAAAATGGTTCTTAGGAGCACTGCGAGTAACCCTCCGAGCGTGCCGGATCTTTTCGTTGATTTGGAGCTTGATATATTTTCTTTTTCAGTTGCCACTGCCGAGGCGCTTGATTCCCTTGAGCCTTTTGGAAATGGAAACCCAGAACCCATTTTTTGCATGAATAATTTAAGAATCGAAAGTATAATAAGCATTGGCAAAGGTGGGCATATGAAGCTCGTTTTCAAAAGTGGCGGAAGGCGTGTTGAGATGCTTTATTTTAACAAACCGAGCGAAGAATTTTTATTCAAAAAAGGTGAGATTGTTGACGCTGCTTTTACTCTTCACAAGAATGTTTTTAGGTCGAAAGTTACGGTTTCGGCTTTTATAGTGGATGTAAAACCTTCGGGAACTGACGTTAAAACCGCGATTTTGCAAAAGAGCATTTACGAAAAATTCAAAAGAAATGAGAAACTAAGCGAAAACGAAATTTTTCTTTTAAGGCCGGTTAGAGAGGAATTTGCCAAAGTTTACAGGTATATCCTCAAAGGCGGCAGGTTGCGAGCTGACATAATGAGCCAAAAGATTTTTGGGAATACTTTGCACTGCGGCAAGATTTATGTTATTTTAGACGTGCTTGAAGAAATGAACCTTGTTAAAACGACGTGGTTTGGCGACGAATTCAAAGTGGAAGTGATTAAAAGCGAAAGCAAGGTTAATTTGGAAGATTCCGAGGTTTTGAAGCAATTAAATGAAATGAAAGAAGTGAGTTAAATGAGTGAATATAGGGGTTATAACACTTACGAAGAACTTTTAAGTTTAATTGACCGCAGCGGGAAGAAATATAATCTTAATTTAATCGACAAAGCTTACAACGTTGCAAAAGAAGCTCATAAGAATCAAAAAAGAGTTTCGGGAATCCCGTACATTTTGCACCCTGTTTCAGTTGCTTACATACTTGTTGAGCTCGGCATGGACATCGACTCCGTGGTTGCGGCGCTTCTTCATGATGTTGTTGAAGATACTTCTGTCAAAAAGAAAGATATCGAGGAGCTTTTCGGTTCGGATATTTGCAATTTAGTCGACGGAGTTACAAAACTCAGGCAAATTCCTTCGCAGTCGCCTGAAGAGCAGCAGGCTGAAAATTTGAGGAAAATGCTTCTTGCAATGTCGAAAGACATAAGGGTAATAATGATAAAGCTTGCTGACAGACTGCAAAACATGAGAACTATCCGTTGTATGCCAGTTCAAAAGCAGCGCGATAAATCCCTTCAAAATATGGAGGTTTACGCTCCGATAGCTCACAGGCTGGGAATAAGAACCATTAAAGACGAAATTGAAGATATTTCTTTGAGGTGCCTTGACCCGATTGCTTTTGCGGAGGTTGAAAGCTCGCTGGCTCTTTGCAAGGCTGACAGAGAAAACTTCATTGAGTCAATCAAGAAAAAAATAATGGATAAAGTCCAAAAAATCGTTCCTGACGTTTACATTGAAGGAAGAGTTAAAAGCGCTAACGAAATTTACAAGAAAATGTTCATAAAAGGCAAAAACCTCGATGAAATTTATGATATTTATGCCGTGAGGGTTATAGTTAACACCATAGGTGAGTGCTACAATGTTTTTGGGCTTATTCATGATATGTTCCAGCCGATTCCAAGGCGCTTCAAGGATTATATTTCAACGCCGAAAGCCAACATGTATCAGTCGCTTCACACTGTTGTCATAAGCAAAGATGGCACGCCTTTCGAGGTGCAAATAAGAACCTGGCAGATGCACAGAATGGCGGAATACGGTATTGCGGCGCACTGGAAATATAAGCTTGACAGGCTAGGAAGCAGCGGGGCGTTTGGCGAATCGCTTTCGTGGATTAGAAAGCTTCTTGAAAATTACAAAAACATTGATGACATAACAGATATAACCACGAGCATTAAATCTGATTTAGTGCCAAAAGAAATTTTCATTTTAACTCCAAAAGGCGGCGTCGTGACGCTCCCTGCAAAATCAACCGTGATAGACTTTGCTTATGCTATTCACACTGACCTTGGCAACAAACTCGTTGCGGCGAAAGTTGACCATAAAATGGTCCCGCTGACTTACACGCTGAAAACAGGCGAAATAGCCGAAGTCATTACAACGAAAGACCCGAAAAAAGGCCCGAGCAGAGACTGGATCAGCATTGTTAAAACCAGCGAGGCCCGAAGCAAAATCAAGCACTGGTTTAAGGTTCAGTGCAGGGAAGAAAACGTCAGGCAGGGCAAAGAAAAATTCGAGCTTGAGCTTTCTAAAAACGGCATAACGCTACCAAGCGAAAAGATTTGCGAATTTTTAAAACCAACTTTGCGTAAAAACCAATTCAGCACGCTTGAAGATTTCTTTGCGGCGGTTGGCTACGGCGGAATCCAGCTTTGGAAGGTTATGCCGAGGCTCAAAAAAGAGTTCGACAGCATGACTGAAACTGAAAAAGAAAGAAACAAACTTTCAAAAACCGGCGAAGTTGAAGTTCATGAAGAAAAGCCGAGTAAGCCGAGCAAAAGCGGCGATGTTATGGTTGACGGAATGAAGCATTGCTATGTTAGGTTCGCAAAGTGCTGTGGGCCGCTCCCGGGCGATGATATCATCGGGTTTATTACCAAAGGTTTTGGCGTTTCGGTGCACAAAAAAAGCTGCAAAAACGTTAACTTCACTGATGAAGAATCCAAAAAACGGCTCATTAAAACTTCATGGTGCAAAAATGTTAACAGTCTATTTGACGTTTGCATAAAGGTGACCGCAAATTATTATGAAGACTTTTTGGCGAATTTAACTAAGAAAATTTCAGGAATGAACGTGAAGCTGATTTCATTTAATTCAAAAATAACTGAAGATAATGAGATAGTTGCTTTTGTTACCGTTAGCGTTAAAAATCCCGAGCAGCTTAAGTTTGTGACCGATAACCTTGCAAGAGTTGAAAAAGTAATTGAAGTTAAGAGGGTTTAAAATGGCAAAAATTAAAATTTTTAAAGTGGGCAAATTTAAAACCAATTGTTATCTAGTTTCGAATGACGAAGAAAATCGCTTTTTCCTCGTTGACCCAGGCGGGAAGATTAAAAACTTCGATGTTTCTTCTTATAAAATAGATTACATTTTGCTCACTCACGGTCATTTTGACCACATTTCAAACGTGGCGGAGTATAAAGAGCTCACTGGCGCGAAAGTAGTTATTTCAAAAGCCGAAGAAGATTTCATAAATGACGGCTCGCTTAACCTTTCTTCAAGGTTTATGAAAGCTCATAAATTAAAAAGCTTTGAGGCTGATATTCTTTGCAGCGAGGGCGACGAAATTCCTTTCGCAGGAGGGGCTATAAAGGTTTTGGATACCCCTGGGCACACGAAAGGCGGAGTTTGCTACATTTTTGAGAATAATATTTTTTCAGGCGACACTCTTTTCAAAGGGGCTTACGGCGCGACGAGCTTCCCGACGGGCAGTGAAGCGGAGCTTGAAAATTCTTTATTAAAACTTGCGAATCTCGAGGGAGATTTCAACGTTTACCCCGGCCACAGCGAAGCGACGAAACTCAGCGATGAAAGAGAAGCAATTATTAAAAATAATTTTTAGACGGATATTGCAAAAATAGATTTTTTTAGCTATAATATATGAAAAAGTTAAAAAGGAGATGCTGACAATGAAAACATTAGAAGATTTAATTTCAAAAGCAAAGGGAGCGGTCGACGTAATAGGTGAAAAAGCCGGCCAGTTTGCTTCGGTTTCCAAGCTCAATTTGAAGGTTATGGACGCAAAGACCCAAGTTAAACATGAGCTCGAAGTTTTGGGAAAAATGGTTTATGAAAATTTCGGCGACGATATTAAAGACAGCGCCGAGGTCGCCACTCAAGTTCAAACCATTAAAGAACTCTACGCTAAAATTGAAAGCCTTAAATCTCAAATTGCTTTCATGAAAAATAAAATTCTTTGCAAATCTTGCGGTAATCAAAATGAAGCAGGCTCGCTCTTTTGCGCTAAATGCGGCGAAAACCTTAAAGAAGAAGGCGTGCCAATAGTTGAAGAAACCGATGAAGATGATGATTTTACTGAATTTGAAGATTAAAATTAAAGAGTGTGGTTAAAATTTTAAGGAAAACTCTTAAAGTCGTTTCATCGCTGGTTTTGGTTATGTCAATCGGGATTTTAGTGAAAATTTTGGTGATTGACAGCTATATTTCTCAAAAAGCAGCAAGTGAAATTCAGGAATTATATCATCATCAACAAGATAGCGAAAATAATAACGACAGTGAAAAAGCCGAGGAAGACAGCAAATTTTCGGAGCTTTCTAAGATTAATTCTGAAATTTGCGGGTGGATTACAGTCCCCGGCACCAGAATAGATTACCCTGTTTTGCAAGGAAATAAAAACGAAACACATTTTTATCTTGATCATAGTTACAAGCGTGAGAAATCGAAATACGGAAGTATTTTTTTAGATCCTATTTGCCAATTGAGCGAAAATCCGAAAAACTGTGTGATTTACGGTCATCATATGGCTGACGGCCAAATGTTTGCGGATTTAATGAAATTTTCATCTCTTGATTTTTATAAACAGAATCCTTTGATTAGCTTTGAAACAATTTATGATAGAAACGCGAAATGGAAGATATTTTCTGTTTTCAAAACCAACACTTTAGCTTCGCAGGGCAAAATTTTCTATTATGTGGTTTCTGATTTTGCTGATAATAACAGTTTCCTTGATTACGTTTCGCAGATTAGAAAGCGCTCGCTTCTTGACATCCCTGTGGACGTTAACGAAAACGACAAGTTAATCACTCTTTCGACCTGTTCTTATGAATTCCAGGATTTCAGAACCGTTGTGGTTGCAAGAAGAGTTAGAAATGGGGAGGATGAGGCGGTTGATACCAGCCTTGCATCAGAGGCTAAAAACCCGCTTATGCCGGAATGTTGGTACAAAAAGCACGGAGGTTCCCCTCCTGTGTGAGGATGAAAGTTGAGGTGAATTAAATTTGGCAATAAGAAATATTTTGCTCGAGGGCAATGAGCTCCTTTATAAAAAATGTAGACCAGTTGAAAAATTTGACGAAAAGCTCGGTTTGCTCATCGACGATATGTTTGAAACAATGGAAAAAGCCCAGGGCGTCGGCCTTGCAGCTCCTCAGGTTGGAATTTTGAGAAGAGTTGTTGTTATAAAAATAGACAGGCCTATCGAGCTTGTTAACCCAGAAATTATTTACACTGACGGCGAACAAAGAAAGGAAGAAGGATGCCTTTCTGTGCCGAATTTCACGGGAATAACTTTGCGGCCGATGTTTGTTAAAGTTAAGGCGCAAAACCGCAAAGGCGAAGAAGTCAGGTATGCCGGCAAGGCTCTGAGCGCAAGGGCGTTTTGCCACGAAATAGACCACTTAGACGGAATTTTATTTAAATCTCGTTTAGTAAAATAAACAAAATAAATTTAGCGTTCTCGCTTGCTGTTACAGGCAGGCGAGAATTTTTTTAAGCGTGAATTTTGTTTTAGTAAAGTAAATTTTGTTATTTTTATTCAATAAATATGTTGAAAAAAATTGGTTTAAATGATATAATCTTCACAAAATAATATCTAGGCACAAAATATTTAATATTCAAAATATTTATAGAGAATGGTGGTTTTTATGAATAACAAAATTTTCAAGAAAAAATCCTCTTTTTATCTTTTTGGTGCGCTGGCCTTTTTGCTGATTTTGGCTTGCGTGGGCGGTTTTTTCACTTTTAATACTTTAGCGGCTGACCCTGATGTAGCACAGGGGCATGTTCAGATAACAAATCTTTTACCTAATGGAATAATTGTTAGAGATGAAAGCGGTAGTTTAATTAGTGACACATCTTTTATAACCGTGGAGAGAGATAAAACTATAAAGTTAAGGCTATCTTTTGATGATTATCATATGGGTGATGAAAGTGCATTTGAGGCCGTTACTGCTTCTGATGGTAGTGGAAACAAAATGAATTATATAGTTGGTAACATTTATGAAGATAACAATAGTATTAAGGAAAATTATAACTGTATGATAACTAAAGACCCAAATGATCCGACATTGTTTAGTTTGAATTTACCTAATTGGACTGTCAGTAATAGCTATTATTATGCAAAAGTAAATTTGTCTTTTATAAATAGGACTTCAATAAATACAAAAAAAGTTACACTTGACTCGATTGCATCAGATTATGGATGGGTTGGTGCCAATGAGATATTTGGTGTTTATGAAAAAGCTGATGAAAATTATAAAAAAAATATAAACGACTTTTTCAAAGTTCCTCAGAACAGTGAAAAGCTCACATTTTATGTTAAACCGACAGATACATTTGAAGATAATTTGGGAAAGATGAGCTTTTCTGCGACGCATAAAGCAAAGATAAAGGAAAAAGAAAATGGAAAAGAAAAGGAAAAAGAAATAACCCTTAATTACGATGTGGATAAAGGAAATAATATTGTTAATGAAAAATATCAAGAAGTTACTTTAAAGCTTTTCAGTGTTGATGGCAAGGGAAATAAAAATGATGAAACTGGAATTACAGGCGATTTAACCTTAAACTTGACTGCCAGCAATATAACATGTAATAAAAGCCGGACGATTACAGTTAATGAGGCTAAGGATACATCAGGAAATACAGTTGACCTTAATAACTCAAGCAATGTGAACGTGAAGATTGCAGTCCCGGGTAAACCGCTTGAAAGTGGTAAATCGCCTGAATATAGCAGCAACCTTATGTTAGTTAAAAATGATGGTGGAACAACATATAGAATCGTTGACACAAGCAAAAGTGAGTCTACATCAGTTGAATGTGAATATGACAAAAAAGAAAATAGATTCGTTTACACCGACGCAGATGGAAACAAGATAACATATAAGTTTGTTGAGAAATATTTTCAAGATAATGATGGAGTGATATATGCTTATGATGAGACTAATAAAACCTTTACAGGTAAAGATGGTGTAATTTATACCTATAATGAAACTAACAAGAAATTTCAAGATAATTATGGAGCGACGTATGCTTATGATGAGACTAATAAAACCTTTACAGGTAAAGATGGCGTAATTTATACCTATAATGAAACTAACAAGAAATTTCAAGATAATTATGGAATGACATATGATTATTATGAGACTAATAAAACCTTTACAGGCAAAGACGGAGTAATCTACACCTATGATGAAACTAACAAGAAATTTAAAGATAATGATGGAACGGCATATGATTACAGTAATGGTACTTTCACAGGTAAAGATGGCATAGAGTTTGTATACTATGAAAATAGCAGCAAGCTTTCATACAAAAAATATACTGCATATGAAAATGTTTTAGTTCCTTATGGCGGTTCGGTTTATATAAATGTGACTCCAACTGAAACAGGATGGTATAAAGGCTCAAGTGTACAACTTACTGGTGATGTTGAAAAAGACACAATTAAAACGACCATCAATAATGAAGAAGTTATTTATTATCAAATAAAAAATGTGATAGATGATAAAATAATAAATGTTAGTGGTTTTAATCTTCAGAACTTGAATTTTAGTGTTGATTTTAGCAGTGCAAATGAAGGAACAAATGAAAGGGTTACAATTTCAGTTAAGAAAATAACCGGTAAAGATAGTGACAATAATGACGTATTAGGAAATGAAATAGAAGAATTAGATGGCAAATATTCGGGTATAACACCACTTGGTTTCGTTTGCAGAGTTAGCGCGGGAAGCACAAGAGATGGAAACACAATCGTTGATTATAGAGACATTGACCTTAGCAGTTTAAAAAATACATTTAGCGGAGTTGGGGAAGGAAAAATTTCAATTAATGAAGGCACTGATAAAGGTAAACCTTACAAAGAATTTAAAGTTACAGGCTTAAGTGATGATGTCACGCTAAGCATTTTGGAGGTGCTTTACAAAACAATAAATGTATCTTTTTGCGAACCTTCAGCAGATGGAACCCCTGGAAATGTAATTAATAATGAAGATAATAACAAAAAAGCTAATATTTACCTGAAGGATTCCACTGCTAAAGTTACATCTTTTTCAAGCGGCCAGAGCTGGAGCTTTGATTTGAAATTTGATGATAAATATGAATCTGATGTGGACGAAAATAATAAATATACTTTGGAAGCTTCGGTATATGGACGTGGTGAGTGCCCTTATAATGAAACTGATAAAACTTTTACAGGCAAAGATGGAGTAATCTATACCTATGATGAAGCTAATAAGAAATTTAAAGGTAGTGACGGAAAGACATATGATTACAATGAAACTGAAAAGTCTTTTGTGGACAAAGATGGGGTCAAGTATTCTTATTATAGCGAAGAGACAACTAAAAAGTTTATATTCGAATTTAATATTGCCATAACGCGTAAAGAAAAAGACAAAACCGGCAGAGCATTTACTTTTGAAGTTCCAAAAGATGTTAGGGGGCCTAGTGAAGTAGCGATTGTTATTAAAAACATCATTCTAAGAAAAATGCCAATACAATTTAAGATTAACAGCGATATGGCTAGCAAAAATAAAGATGGCTCGAAATATACTCTAAATGATTTTACAATAAGCTATATAAGCCAATATAAAAATGAAAATGGTTCATATTTGCCAGATGTAACTATTGGTGAAAATGGAATATATTCTTATGATAAAACTGATAAAACCAAATGGACAAATTTGAATTCGGAGGATTGGTCCTCGATTATTGGTGACACTGATAATGATATTCTTTCGAGTGTAAATAAAATTGTTCCTTATAATGGAATATTAGTTTTTAGAATAACATTGAATGACAAAAGCAAAATTAAATACATCCTTAATGACAAGCTGCTCGTTAGCGCTAACGGTGTGGTGGAAATAAAGGTTATTGACCCGGAAGATGGAAGCAGCAAGAAAAAAGAAGATTACTGCTCTTGCATTCAGGTGGTTGTGAAGGGTTCTGCAAATAGCGGAATAACTGAAGCAATGACGGGCAAAGCTGGCAGTATTTCGATCGGTGATTTCGAGTCTTCGAGCAAAGAAGTGAGTTTTAAATTCAGTAATCTTGATGGGGTAGAATATGACATTAATAATTCTGAAAATAAAACCCACGCAGGAAATATCCTGGAGAAAATGTCGGTTTATAGAATTGACAATGAATATTTCAATACCATGACTGAAAATGAGCTATATCCTTCAAGAATTCTTTATGAATGCACGCGAAAAGATGATGGCACAGTTGAGAACACAAAAAATTCGTATATGCTTAACTATAAAAAAGAAAAAAACACGATAGCGGTTCGTGCGCAACAAGGAATAGACGTTAAAAACATTGAATGCTATGTTAGAAATATTGGCGGGGGCGATGAGCGCATAGAGGATTCTTATTTAAGGACTATTAATTTAAGCGAAGATAACAATGGATATATCGTTGTAATTCAAATTCCTGATGATAAAGTTGGGGTAAATACTCCTGACGGCCTGAAAATTGAGATTAAAGGAATTGACATCGTGAAATACAATATATCACTTGAAGATTTTGGCGATGTTGGCCTTGAAAGAAGGCTTTCGAGTGAATCTGAATTTAAAGAACTAGCAGATGATGAAAGAACGTTTAAAGTTGACTACGGTGAAGATTTCGAAATTAAAATTAAAGGACAAGCTAAGCATTCATCCGAAGGACTTTTTAACAGGATCACTTTAAGAAGCGGTGCGCTCTTCCTTAAAGAAGGAACTCAGTCGGGCGGTGCAGCACTTGAAAAAAATAGCGACGGCAGTTTCACTTATATTTTCTTTGTTTACAAAGTGAAAAGTGATTCCGCAATTGAGTTTAGCAATGTTGTTAACAAAGTAATTTTGGACTTTGACAATATTGATGGAATGGAATTTTACGAATGTTCCGGAAATCAAGTGGCGGAAGACAAGAAAATTCAAGGCAAAATTTCTTGCGAATATGGCTACAAATACCAATTTGCAGTTAAAGCTTCCACGGGATATCATTTAGAAACATTCAAATTAAGAGCAACTGTGGAAGGCTCGGAAGCAATTGAAGAAGGCTCAAATGAATTTTCTAATATGTTTGATATTGACACCACAACAAATGCAAATTACAAAATTTACACCATTGTTAATAAAGATAAAGATAAAAATGAAACCGGTGTTCAGAAGAGTATGACAATTTCAGGAAATATAAACAAAGAGATAAAAACTGTAACTTTTGAACCGGCCAAAAAAGACTCCACTGTGGATTCTTCCGTAGAACCTGTTCTTAGTTATTTGAATGAGCAAGGCGATGAAATTTCTTCTCTAAGTGCTGATTATGGTTCGAATATTGCTTTTGCTATAAAGCTAAGTGACAGATACAGCAATTCGAATCTTACCGTTGGGCTTTATAAAGGCGATGAACTTGTTGAAACTTTGCACAAAGTTTCAGGTTATTACAAAATAACGAATATCACTGATAATTACACAGTTAAAGTTTCGGGCCATTCGGTGAACAGCTATTTTGTTAACTTTAGTAAAAATGATTATGTTGATTACTCGCTTATAACAGATGGCGAAGAAAAGGAAATGAGCGACAATGTGTCGGTTTCTTACGGCGGCAGCTGCTACTTTAAGATCAGAGAAAAAGAAGGCTACCAAATGGGAGAAAGCACAGTTGTTCAGGCTACTTCGGCTTCGGGTGAAAAAATAACCCTTGAAAAGAATTCTCTGGGTCAATATAAACTCACGAATATCAAAGATAATTACACCATAACCGTTGAGAATATTGACGAAATATTTTATAGTTTGAAATTTATTCCTATTGACGGCGTGACTTACTATAATGAAGTTGGTTCGGTTATCACTGGTGATTTTAAAGTTAGTTATGGCAAAAACTTTGAATTTTCAATAAAAATTGATGACGCTCATTCGGAATCTATTCAAGGCGCTTACATTGTTACGAATGAAAGCGGCCAAAGCGAAGTTAAAATTCAAAAATTAGCTTCTGATAGATATTTGATTCAAAACATCACTCAGGATATAACTATAAGAGTTGCGAATGTAAACAAAAATAAGTACACAATCACGCTTACGAAAGACGAAGGAATAGATTATTACAACAAAGACGGCAAAGTTATAACTGGAGAAAACGAAGTTGAATACGGCGGAAGCTTGAGTTTCAAGGTTAACCTTTATCCGCTGTATGCAAATTCAAACATCAAAGTAATGCTTGGAAACCAAGAGCTTTCAGCGGATGACAATGAGTATTACACCGTTGAAACGGTAACTGAAAACAAAACTGTAACAGTCGTTGGAATAGGCAAAACTGATGTGGCCGAAGTTATTGAAACCATTAGTTCGCTCCCAACAGATATTAATGACGACACCGACCTTGAACAAATAATTCAAGCGGTGAGGGATTACAACAATTTAAGCGATGCTGAAAAATCAAGCGTTGGAAACCATTATGTTCTTGAGCAACTGCAAAAGAAGGTTGCAGATATCATTCACACCTACAATGGAGTGACTGCTGAAGGCATTGACTGGAACATAAAATTGATCGCAAACCCAATTGACACAGATCTTGACGCATGCACGAGAATTTACGGCAAACTAAGTTCAGAATATATTCTTTCGCTTTATGATGTTTACCTTTGGGATACTTTAACCGACCGCAGGTATACTCTCCCTGAAGGAAAAACCATTGTGATTCACCTCCCGACGCCTAACATGGCTTACTTTGAAAATCCTTCGGGAATTCACGAAAATTCAGACGGCAAACTCAATTTCTTAACTCTTAATATGGGCAACTCCGTGACTTCGCTTGAAACTTCGTCTTTAAGCCCGATCGGAATAGTTGCGAACAGATCCATCCAGCCGGGAAGATCTTCTCTTATAGATGCGGTTGACTCGAATGTTTCAATGCTCACTAATTACACTCTTGGAAGCATTGGCGGCTCGGGCAATAAGAAGGAATCAAATTTCTCGGGAAATAAAAATAACTCTTCAAACAGTTTTGACGAAGGCGAGGCTTTAACAGGCAGCTCGAATTCAGGAACCAATAAGTTCAGAAAGACCGACAACAGCACAACTCGCTTGGGAAGTGCGCTAAAACTTATCCTGATTATCATGATTTTGCTTATAATAATTGCAGTTATTTGGGCTTTAGTTAAAAAATATAAGGATAAATCCAAAAAAAGCCACGAATAATGCAGATTTAATTGAATTTGAGTATTGATAACTACAAAATAAAATGTTATAATAAAGAATATTTCTTATAATTAAAAAGAGGTGTTAGTTATCATTTCCAAAATACCGGGAATACTCAAAAAGCTTCGTTTAGATTGTGGATTCACTCAAGGCAAGGTTGCTGATTTCTTAGGTATAGACAGGTCAACTTATTCTTACTATGAATCAGGCAAGATAAACCCCGATGTAAGAACTATACTTAACCTTTCAAAAATCTATGGAGTTGATTACACTGAAATTCTAGATGCCGATGCTGAAATGGTATGTTCCGATTACGCTAAAAACGGTGGCAAGTCGAGTGATGACTGCATTAATGAGGATAAATACCTTAAGTGTCAAGAAAAGAATATCTCGCTCGGCATCAAACTCCTTTCTAAGGAGTCGCGCGATGAAATTCTAAAAGAAATTTCAAACAAAATTAAAGAAGAAAGAAAATCCAAAAAACCAAAAGATTGGTTTTAAGGCTAGAGTTTCAAAAAGCTTACTGTAAGCTTCTTTAAAAGTTTTGAAAAATTCTTTTTATCCACACTGCTGTGGGTAACAACGTCAGAAATGCAAACAATATCATTACCCTGGCGGTAAATAATTTCACCGACTTTCTTTCCTCGGATTACAGGTGCTTCAAGCTTTTCATCAAGCACCAATTCCGGGGAAATTTTTTCTTTATTTTTATTTGCTACCAAAAAATTCTCGCTTTTAATAACCGAAAGCTCGGCGCAGCTTTCTATTCCGTTTTCAACTTTCAAATATTTGGGCACCTCAAAAGGAGGAGGACTCGAAAGGCTATATTCTGAAAAACCGTAATCAAGAAGCTTGGTTACTTCAGAGTTCCTTTCTTTAACGTCCTTGCAACCGAGAACCACTGCAATCAAGCTCATTTTGTCTTTCTCTGAGCAAATGCAGGCGCAGCTCCCGGCCTCTTTTGAAGTGCCTGTTTTTATTCCCGTCGTCCCGGGGTAAAGTTTTATTAGTTTATTCGTGTTTACTATTTGGGTTTTGCCACCCCTAATGTGATCTATCCACTTTGAGGTGTAATCGGCAGCTCTTTCGCATTCAAGAAGCGCTTTCGCCATGAAGGCAATGTCGTGCGCAGTGCTTACGTTTCCGTCGATGTCCTCTGCTATGCAGTTTTTGAAAATCGTGCTTTTTAGATTATATTTCGCAGCGTAATTGTTCATTTCCTGCAAAAATTTACCTTCATCGCCGGAAATATGGTCGGCCAGCGCTATGCAAGCGTCATCGGCTGAAACCATCGCAATAGCTTTTATCAAATCTTCTATTTTCATGGTTTCGCCTTGCTTAAGCCAAATGTTAGAGCCGCCCGTGCGAGGGATTTCTTTGCTTATGGTTACTTTGCTGCTTAAATCTTTAATCGTATCAAACGCTATGAGCAAATTCATTATCTTCATGAGCGATGCTGTATAGCGCACTTCCGAAGGATTTTTTTCGAATAAAATTTTCCCGCTTTTGCTGTCTATCAATATTGCCGAAGGAGCGGAAACATCGAACTCTTCGCTATTTTCTTCATTCGCGAAAATAGTTAAAGGATAAAAAAGGAAAATCAGGGAAACGATTATGGTGGACAAAATAACCTTAAGTTTCATTTTAAAACCTCGCTTAGAAATTGTTATTTTTTAAGCTTTAAAAGCACATCCCATAACGTCTTTTATTTTGTGTTTCACGAGGTTTTTGATTGCTACCCTTGCCTCTGAGAGGTAACCTCTTGGGTCGAATTTATCGGGGTTTTCTACGAAAAATTTTCTCACAGCGCCTGTCATTGCAAGCCTTAAATCGGAGTCAACGTTTATTTTGCAAACCGCTTTTTTAGCAGCCATGCTGAGTTGATCTTCCGGGATTCCTTTCGCGCCGGCTAGCTTTCCTCCGAATTTATTTATTTCTTCCACTAGATTCGGCAAAACGCTCGAAGCGCCGTGAAGAACTATCGGTAAGCCTGGGCACAAAGTTTCGATTTTTTCAAGTATATCAAACCTAAGTTCAGGGTTTTGGCTTGGCTTGAATTTGTAAGCTCCGTGGCTTGTTCCGATTGCTATTGCCAAGGAATCAATCTCGGTTTTTTCAAAAAAGTCTTTGGCTTGCTCAGGGTCGGTGTAAAAAGATTTATATGGCGGGACGCACACTTCGTCTTCTATTCCTGCGAGGCTCCCGAGCTCTGCTTCCACCGTTACGCCGTATTTGTGAGCATATCTTGCAACTTTAAGGCTCAGCTCGGCGTTTTCTTCGTAGCTAAGGCTCGAGCCGTCAATCATAACGGAAGTAAAGCCGCTGTCGATGCATTCTTTGCAAATTTCAAAAGAATTCCCGTGGTCAAGGTGAAGCGCTATGGGAATATCAGTCGACATTTCAGCAGCTTCCACCAGCTTTCTTAAATAGTTCATCCCGGCGTATTTTCTCGCCCCGGCAGAAGCCTGAAGAATAAGCGGCGAAGACATTTCGTTTGCAGCCTCGGTCACCGCTTGAATTATTTCCATGTTATTTACATTAAATGCTCCAACAGCATAGTTCCCTTCATATGCTTTTTTAAGCATTTCTTTTGTGTTTACTAAACTCATAATTGCACCTCTAAAATGTTTTTAACTGTTTTTATGCAAATATATATTATTATAATTATGTCTGTTTTGTCAAAATATAATTTCAAATTTTGTATTGACTTAATTTTTGTTTTGGTGTAATATTTCTTTAGTTTGGTTGCTACTGTGGCTCAGTTGGTAGAGCAGCTGATTCGTAATCAGCAGGTCGGCGGTTCGAGTCCGCCCAGTAGCTCCATATATTTTTTAAAATTGAAATTGACACCGCTAGTTGGTGTCAATTTTAATTTTTTAGTGATTAAATTAATTAAATTCCGTGCTAAAAATATCTACTTGGAAAAGTAGGTAATACTAATTTTCTTCCGATGAAAAATGCTTCCAAAGAACAGGGCACTCTTCTAGCATCTTTTGTTTGATTTTGATGTCACTACATTCGGTAGCCTTGCCGGTTATTCTTATCCACTGCCTTGAGGCTTCTTTTTTAGCGACTATTTGAATATTCCCGTTGCTTCTTAGCTGCTTGTGCGCTTCGTTTTTATTATTCGTGGAAATAAATAGCTTTCCGCCGTGTTCCATCACGGCGCCAAACGGTCTCCCGGCAGGGAAGTCTTTATTTATTGTCAAAACGTAAAAGTAACCGCATTCTTTCAAAAATTCATATGCTTTGCTCATAATTTTACCTCCGAAAATCCATCGGCTTTAAAAATCGGTGTATTTTTATTACTTTAATATTTCACCGAAATGCGAAACCCCTCGCTGAAAAATTAATCAGTGGGGCTATTTTTTAAGAAAATAAATGAGGGTATTTTTTATTAAGACTTCGGAACTGAATTGCTTCAGCAATATGCATAACTCCGATTTTTTCTTCGTTTTCAAGGTCTGCGATGGTTCTTGCGATCTTTAGAATTTTGGTTCCTGCCCTCGCTGAAAGGCCCATTCGATTAAAGGCGCTTTTCAAAATGTTTCTTGCTTCGGGCGTTAAAATGCAGGTTTCTTTCAAAGCGCTTTGAGGCATTTTCGCGTTTGAAAATATATTTTTCCCGGAGTAGCGTTTAAGCTGAATTTCCCGAGCTTTCACGATCCTTGAGGCAATTTCAGAAGATTTTTCTCCGCCAGTGTCTGAGCTGAATTCCTCGAAATTAATAGGAGGGACTTCGATGTGAATGTCGATTCTGTCGAGTATCGGGCCGGAAACTTTCGAAAGATATCTTTCTATCTTATTTTTGCTGCAAAAGCAGGGTTTCGTCGGGTGGCCGTAATATCCGCAGGGGCAAGGGTTCATTGCGGCAATGAGCATAAACGAGCACGGGAAGGTAACGGTGTTTCTGACCCTTGAAATGGTGACGGTTCCGTCTTCAAGGGGTTGGCGAAGCGCTTCGATTGATTCCCTTGAAAATTCTGCGAGCTCGTCTAAAAAGAGAATTCCGTTGTGCGCAAGGGAAATTTCACCCGGCTTTGGGTTTGTTCCGCCGCCGATTAATCCTGCTGCCGAAATGTTGTAGTGCGGGCTTCTAAATGGCCTGTTTGTTATGATTGGTTCGCCTGGTTTTATCATGCCGGCTACTGAGTGAATCGCCGTGGTTTCAAGCATTTCTTCGAACGTCATTTCGGGCAAAATTGAAGCAATATGTTTCGAAATCATGCTTTTGCCTGAGCCCGGCGGGCCTATCATCAGTATGTTGTGCCCGCCTGCAACCGCTATTTCGACTGCTCTTTTCGCTTCGTATTGCCCTTTTATTTCAGAAAAATCAAGAAGAGGATCGAGAGGTTTTTTTAGTATTTTTTGCTTTGGGTAGGGTTTTAAATTTTGACTTTTGATGGGGTCTAGAAGCTCGGAGATGTGTTTTACTCCAAAAACATTTATTCCCCCTATTAAAGATGCTTCTTTTGCGTTGCAATATGGCACGAAAATGTTTTTGAAGCCCAGTTTTTTAGCCTGCATAGTCATCGAAATTATTCCGAAAACGCCGCAAACATCCCCTGAAAGCGAAAGCTCTCCGATGAATGCGCTTTCTTTTAGGTCGCCCCTTTGAATTTGCCCGCTTGCTTCCAAAATCGCAAGAAGTATTGGTAAATCATAAAGTGAGCCGCTTTTTTTAACGTCTGCGGGTGCAAGGTTCACCGTGATTCTTTTAAGCGGGAAGGCCATGCCGAAGTTTGTTATTGCCGATTGGACCCTGTTTTTCGCTTCTTTTACCGCTATGTCTGGCAGACCGACGATGTTGCAAAGAGGCATACCTGGCGAAACGTCGCACTCAATTTTCACTTTAAAGCCGTTAATTCCTTGTATTCCCATGCTGTAAATTACAGATACCATGAAATTCTCCTTTTTATCAGATTTTAATTTAATTATAATTTAAACTTAAATAAAAATCAAGCAAAATTAGGAAAATATTTCCTCTTATAAAATAGATAAAGCTCGCCAAACAAACGGCAAGCTTTTCGTTTTTAATATGTATGGGTGCATATTTCAAGAATTTTTTCTTTCAGGTTTTGCAGGTCTTCTCTCACGAGTTCTTTTTGGTTCGGGTTTCTAAGCACTGCTGCGGGGTGAATTGTTGGCATCATCCAAATCTTTTTCTTTTTGTAGAACATTCCGTGTTGCTTTGTTATTTTAATCGAAGGGTCGATTATTCTCATTGCGGCTATTCTGCCCACAGCTACTATTATTTTTGGTTTTATTATTGCAACTTGATTCCTCAGCCAGTCAATGCAAGCTCCTTGTTCTTCTGGCAGGGGGTCTCTGTTTTGCGGCGGGCGGCACTTAACCATGTTTGCAATGTAAATATTTTTATCTCTCGAAAGGTCTACTTCAGCAAGAAGCGAATCCAAAAGCTTGCCTGATCTCCCAACGAAGGGTAACCCTTGCAAATCTTCGTTTTGGCCCGGGCCTTCGCCGATTAGCATTACCTCTGCGTTTATGTTCCCACAGCCGAAAACGAGGTTCGTTCTGCCTTCGCAAAGCGGGCATTTGGTGCACCCTAAACACGCATTTTTTAAGTCTTCCCAAGCGGTATACATCTTTTTCTCCTTTGATTTTAAACGTTGAATCTAAACAGCGTCACGTCGCCGTCTTTCATTATATATTCTTTTCCTTCTGATCTCAAAAGGCCCTTTTCTTTTGCGGCCGCAATGGAGCCGCATTTGATAAGGTCATCGTAAGAAATTATTTCAGCTCTTATGAATCCTTTTTCGAAGTCAGAGTGGATTTTTCCTGCTGCGGCGGGGGCTTTTGTTCCTTTTTTAATCGTCCAGGCTCTTACTTCTGGTTTGCCCGCAGTTAAATAAGAAATTAACCCCAAAAGGCTGTAGCAAGCCGAAACAAGCCTATCAAGACCTGATTTTTCAAGGCCCATATCGTTTAAGAATTCTTGCTTTTCTTCGGGTTCCATTTCTGAGATTTGGAATTCAAATTCGGCGCATATTGGAAGCACTTTCGAGCCTTCTGCTATCGCTATTTCTTCAACTTGCTTGTAAAAAGGGTTATCCTCGATTTTCTTTTCAAAATCTTTTTCAGAAAAGTTTGCCGCGAAAATCGTGGGCTTGGAAGTAAGCAGATCCATGTTGTTTAAAAATGCAGTTTCTTCTTCGGTGTAGCTTCCTGACTTGACCATTTTGCCTTGAGAAAGAAGTTCGTAAATTTTTTTGCAAAATTCTAGCTCTTCGGCGTAGGATTTATCTGCTTTCAGAAGCTTTTCGATTTTTGCGATTCTTTTTTCGACCATTTCCATGTCTGAAAAAATTAGCTCCATATTTATTACTTCAATGTCGTCTCTCGGGCTTATTTTGTTGCTAACGTGCATTATATTTTCGTTTTCAAAGCACCTTACGACGTGAACTATTGCGTCAACTTGCCTTATATTCCCGAGGAATTTATTGCCGAGGCCTTCGCCTTTTGAAGCGCCTTTAACGAGACCCGCAATGTCAACGAATTCTATTGTTGCGTAGGTTTTTTTATCAGGGTGATAAATTTCTGATAATTTTTCGATTCTTTCATCAGGGACGGCAACTATTCCCACGTTTGGCTCGATTGTACAGAAAGGGTAATTTGCACATTCGGCGCCTGCATTGGTTATGGCGTTAAACAAAGTGCTCTTTCCGACATTTGGCAAACCAACTATTCCTATTTTCATCAAATTTTCCTCCTAAATGTTTTTAAAGCTTATACTCTAATATAATAAAGGTTTAGCAAATTTTTCTCAATATGCACTTTTTAAATTATTTAGAAAATATCTAATAAGTAAAAATTGACATTTTTCCTAAAAATTATTTACAAATTATACAATTATGTTAAAATATATTTGAATTGTTCAGTAAGAACAATAATATTAAAATAAAGGAGGAAAAACTGTTTCTTATCTACTAGCTGACCAAATAAAATTTAAGTAAAGGAGATGCTTCATAATGAAATTAAAAAGACATTCCAAATTTTTATCTTTTCTTATGGTGAGTTCTATTTTATGCCTGCCAGGGAAGATTTATGGCTTTGGCTCGGGAACTCACCAGTATGTTACCAAAACGAGCATTGATAAAATAGAAAAGCTTTCTAAAACTTTAAATGAGAAAAATGCATTAAACAATAAAGAAAATTCGGTTCTTTGTGACATAGATGAATATAAAGATATTTTGATTACATACAGTTTAAAACCTGATGAAGATGAAAACCAGGGCTCGACTTTCAAACATCATTTTTATAATCCTGTAACAGGAAGGAACTTCCTTGGTGAGGAAAAGGGCGCTCTTTCAAAGTGCGAAGAGCACTACGGCGCGTGCCTTGAACTTTATAAATATAAAGAAGGAAATAAAGAAAAAGCCTTTGAGGAATTCGGCAGAGCGATTCACTTTTTAGAAGATGCCAACACTCCTGTTCACACCGGGTATGTTTACCCGTCTGATGCTGTTTTTAAGCTTTCAAAGCATGTTCAGTTCGAAAATGTGTGTGATTTGATAAACAAAAATTGCGATGCGCAAATTTCTGCTGAAAACCTTGATTATTACAGAATCAATGATTTAAAAACTATAGTAAAAGCTTCGGCGGTTTTGGCGCTTGATAATTTTTACAGGCTTGAAGAAATAGAAACATCAAATGAAGAAGAACTGGCAAAAAATTCAATTTTAAATGCTCAAAAAAATGTTGTCGGCATGCTCTACAAGTTTATTGGTGATGCCGGCAAATAACTATTAAATGGAGGAATCTTTATGAAAAAAACAGATTTTTTTAAAGTTGCGTTTATGTTTTTGGGTTTGGTTTTTTTCGGTAGCACACTTTCTGCAAGTTGCCTTGAATTAAAATCAGGCCAGAGCGTAAGCCGAGGAAAACTAGTTTCTTCGGAGTATTTATGCGTTGAGGATTTTGAACTCAGCCCGGAAGAAGAGATCGTTCTTGAAAATGGCGAGAAAGCCTTCAAAAAGAATTTGAATGTAGAAAAAGCATACAGAAGTTTTTATGATAAAGGCGACACTGAAACGAAAGGATATTTGCATTTTGATGTTAATTTTATATATGATAAAAAGTCGTATGCCAAAGCGGAGTCGCAGGATGTTAAAAGCGTTAAAGACAGCAAAATTTGGAAAATAAGAGATCTTCCTGAAATTCACCCGGGAGGCGCTGTGCAGTTAGTTTCAAATAGATATTCTTTTTACGAAAAGACTTTTAGCGGTGTGGGAGATTATTTATTCGATGGGCATATCGACGTTATGTGCTCTTGCAATGGCGATATTTACGCTAACACCGAGTTGTTCTAAATTTTTAACGAATATGGAGGAAAAGCGATGAAAGAGTATATTAGAATAATGGTTTGTTTATTTGTCTTTGGTAGCACATTTTTTGCCTGGCGTCCCGGTTTTGCAGCGGAGGAAACCACCTCTATAAACAAAGAAGTTTCAGAGGTCAAAACTTCTGATGAAACCATAAGCAGAAAAGAAGAAACAACAATTGAAAAGGAAACTTTGAGCGAAGCTTTTGACAAATGTGATTACAAATATTTGAAAGTGACCAAAATGATTACTTATTTAAAAGATAAAACGAATAAAAAATTGGCAGATGCCGTTATTGATTCAAATTTCAGGTATAACCCCGTTACGCGCCAGGCGGTGTGCCTTAGCAATTTAAGAAATTCTTCTATTCATGACACTGACTACGTGGTTGATGTTTTTTCAAGGTGCGCAAATAAAACCCTCGAAAATGGAAGCGGCGTTGCAAACATCAAGCTCGTTTGCAGTTCGGGCTTTGGCAAACATTTGATAGATTCTAAAAGATATGAAGTCAACTGCGACTTTAACGGTAACGTAAGTTTTAATGATTTGGAAAATTAATTTACATTTAAATAGATGAGGAGTGAAACTTTTTGTTTTGCTCCTTAAAATTTGTTACAAAAAAGAGCTTTATTGTCAAATAAAATGATTAAATGCGATGAAATATTTTCGCTTTTGAGATAATAATTGAATTTTTCTATGATATATGGTATTATAATTTTGCAAAGGACGTTTAGCTCAGCTGGTAGAGCATTCGCTTGACGTGCGAAAGGTCAGCGGTTCGAGCCCGTTAACGTCCACCATAAAGCCTCCGTATGGAGGCATATTTTTTTGTAAGGAGAATAAAATGGATTTCAGTGTTTTAACCTTTGGTTGCAAAGTGAATAAAGGCGAAAGCGAAAACATAATTTCAAACATGATTGAAAAGGGTTTTAAGTTCGCAGGAAGCAAGAATACTTCGGCGCCTGACATTGTGATAATAAATTCCTGCACCGTTACCGCCGAAAGCGACCGCAAGCTGCGCCAGTGCATTCACAGAGTTAAAAAAGAAAACGAGAATTCCGTGGTTGTTTTAACGGGTTGCATGCCGCAAGCCTTCCCGCAGGCCGCTAAAGAGCTCCAGGATGTTGACATTGTGGTTGGAAACGAAAGGAAAGCCGAAATTCCTGATTTTATTGAGAAATATCTTGAGACTAAAACGAAGATCTTCGAAGTAAGCGAAATAAGAAAAGTGACGGAGTTTAAAGAAACCGCTAAAAATTCAAGCAAAGAGAAATTCCGTGCGTTTCTTAAAATTGAAGATGGCTGCGATAGATTTTGCTCTTACTGCATTATTCCTTACGCAAGGGGCAGAGTAAGGTCAAAGCCGCTTGACGAAATCGAAAGAGACGTGAAAAACCTTTGCGAAAAAGGCTATGAAGAAATCGTTTTAACCGGAATAAATCTTTCTTCTTATGGAAAGGATTTAAATTGTAGCCTTGAAGATGCCACTCAGAGAATTTGCAGCATAGAAGGAGTTAAAAGGCTTCGCCTAGGTTCGCTCGAACCCGACCTTGTGACTGAAAAGCTCATTGACAGCCTAGCAAAAGAAAAGAAGTTTTGCCCGCAGTTTCATCTTTCTTTGCAAAGCGGTAGCGATAAAATCCTTGAAAAAATGAGAAGAAAATACACCAGGCAGCAATACCTGGATGTTGTTAAATTGATTAAAAGAAAAATACCTTTGGCAACTTTCACTACTGACATTATGGTTGGGTTTGCCGGCGAAACGGAAGAGGATTTTAACGAGTCGCTTGACATCATTTCTCAGGTTGGATTTCTTAAGGTTCATGTCTTCCCTTATTCCATCAGACCGGGCACTCTGGCTGCGAATTTTGATGGCCAAATAAGCAAGGCTACGAAAACGAAGAGAGTTCAAAAAATGATTGACACTTCGCAGAAAATAAGTAGAATTGTTATCGAGAGTTTTCTTAACCTTAAGCTTGAGGTTTTGTATGAAAGTAGTGCGGGAGAAGGCTTTTACAGAGGCTACACTAAAAATTACATTCCCGTTAAAACCAAAAGCGCCGAGAACATTTGTGGCAAGATTTTGGAAACCTCTCTTATTTCAGTTAACGAAGATTTTTGCGAAGGAAAATTAATTTAAAGGAGAGATGTTAAAATGGAAAAAAATTTGCTTGAAGTAACAAACCCTGAATTAGAAATTGAAAGTTCAGAAATGCCGGTTTTAGCTGATTTTTTCGCAACTTGGTGCGGCCCATGCAAGATGATTGCTCCTATAATTGAAAGCATTAGCAAAAAATACGAAGGCGAAATTAAAGTAATTAAAATCGACGTTGATAAACACAAAGACTTAGCGGAAAAATATGAGATTATGTCTATTCCATCAATTCTTTTCTTTTCAAATGGCAAGCTCGTTAGAAAAGAAGTTGGGTTTAAATCCGAAAGAGAAATTTGCGACATAATAAATTCGGAGCTTATTTTAAAAAAATAGCAAAGGAAGAAAAATTGTGACAGACTTAGTGATAATAGGCGGCGGCCCTGCAGGCCTTACAGCTGCGATTTATGCTTCAAGAGCAGGGCTCAGCGTAACAGTTTGCGAAAAAAATATTTATGGCGGGCAGACTTCGATAATTGATAAGATTGAAAATTACCCAGGGTTTAAAAAAATAAACGGCATGGAACTTGCGAGCCAAATGTATGATCAGGCAGAAGATTTGGGCGTGAACTTTATTTTCGATGAAGTGGTTAAAGCCGGGCTTGAAGGAATCGAGAAGACCATAACCCTTAAAAGTGGCGAGGAAATTAAGTGCAAAACCGTTATAATTGCAAATGGGCTTAAAAGAAGAACCCTTGGCTGCAAAGGCGAAAGTGAGTTTTTGGGCAAAGGCGTTTCATATTGCGCCACTTGCGACGGCTCGTTTTTTAAATCGAAAAGAGTTTTAATAGTTGGCGGGGGCAACACCGCTCTTCAAGACGCTCTTTACCTTTCGAACATTTGCTCGCAGGTTTATGTGATTGTTAGGAAAAATAAATTAAGAGGCCAGGATTTCCTTTTCAAAGCTATTCAAAAACGCCCTAACATTGAAATTAAATTCGAAAGCAAAGTTAAAGAAATCAAAGGCGAGAAGTTTGTTACCAGCGCAGTGATTGAAAGCAAAGAAAACGGCGAATACGAAATGCCCGTTGACGGAGTTTTCATTGCAATTGGCTATGACCCTGACTGCGAAATTTACAAAGGCCAGATCGAAATGGACGAAAACGGCTACTTCAAAGCCACGGAGGATTGCGAAACGAACCTTGATGGAGTTTTCGTTGCGGGTGACTGCAGGAATAAGCCTTTAAGGCAGATTGTTACTGCTACGGCGGATGGAGCGGTTTGCGGAAATAAAGCGGCCGAGTATTTGCTCAGCAGATGAATTTTTGAGGAAGGATGCTAATGGAAGACGAAACTAAATGGTATGAAAAAGAATATATTCCTTTAATTTGCTTTGCTTCGGTTGTTTTTATTCCCGTTGGAGCGGTTTTGCTCTGGAAATTTGGCAAGCAAAGCACCAAGTTTAAGTCTTTCGTGGCGGCTATTTCGCTCGTTTCTTTTGCTGTTTTTTCTTTTTTGGTTTATGAGAATTTTTCGCCCAAACCTGAGCCTGCGGTTAAAACCGTTGTGGAGCTCCCGGAGGCAAAGCCTTCTTTAAATAATGAGAGCAGGAAGGAAGAAAGCAAAACCGAAAGTAAAAAAGCAGAAAAAACCGAAAAAGATAAACCCAAAGTAGTTTACATAACCAAAAGCGGCAAGAAATATCATTATTCTAAATCTTGCGGGAAGAGAAACTACAAAGCCGTGAGCCTTAGTGAAGCTGTGAAAAAAGGTTACGAGCCCTGCAAGAAATGCGCAAAATAAAAAATTAAATGTTCTAAAAGATTGGAGTAATTTTATGATAAATATACCCGAAGTGTTTGGCAGCATGGTGTTCAATGATGACGTGATGAAAAAAAGGCTCCCTCCAAATATTTATGAAAGCCTCAGGAAGTCTATCGACGAAAATTCTTCTGTGGATGAAGCAGCCGGCGAAATAGTCGCGCAAGTTATGAAAGATTGGGCACTCGAAAAAGGCGCCACTCACTTCACGCACTGGTTCCAGCCTCTTACCGAAATAACGGCTGAAAAGCACAACAGCTTCTTGGATTTCACGCCTGACGGAAGCGTTAAAATGAACTTTTCGGTAAAAGAGCTCATCAAAGGCGAATCAGATGCTTCGAGCTTCCCTTCGGGCGGCCTTAGAGCTACTTTCGAAGCAAGGGGTTATACCTCCTGGGACCCAACTTCATATGCTTTCGTTAAAAATGGCTCGCTTTATATTCCAACGTTCTTCTGCTCTTACAGCGGAGAGGTTCTTGACGAAAAGACCCCTCTTTTGAAGTCAATCTATGCGCTTAATAAACAGTCTCTTAGAATTCTTAGAATCCTTGGAAACGATAAGATCAAAAAAGTTATTCCAACCATGGGCGCAGAGCAGGAATACTTTCTTATTGACAGAGAAATTTACAACAAAAGAAAAGACATGATCTTCTGCGGCAGGACCCTTTTCGGTGCTCCTCCGGTTAAGGCTCAAGATCTTTCTGACCATTACTTTGCTGCTTTGAAGCCAAGGGTTATGTATTTCATGCAAGATCTCGACAGGGAACTTTGGAAGCTTGGTATTCCTTCGAAAACCAAACACAACGAAGTGGCTCCGGCTCAGCATGAAGTGGCTCAAATTCATTCTTATTCAAACCTCGCGACTGACCAAAACCACCTTATAATGGAAATGCTCAAAGTTATTGCCGAGCGCCATAATCTTGTTTGTCTGCTGCATGAAAAGCCTTTCAAAGGAGTAAACGGTAGCGGCAAGCACAACAACTGGTCGCTTTCTTCGGATACCGGCATTAACCTTCTTGAGCCGGGCAATTCCCCGCAAGACAACGTTCAGTTTTTGATTTTCCTTTGTGCGATGATTAAAGCAGTTGACGAATATTCTGACTTGCTTAGAATTTCAATTTCTTCTTACAGCAACGATTTCAGGCTCGGCGGAGCAGAAGCGCCTCCGGCGATAGTTTCGATCTATCTTGGCCAGGAGATTATGTCTATTTTGGAAGCAATTGAACGCGGCGAAATTTACACAAGGCAAAGAAGAAACTTTGAAATTGGGCTTAATGTTATTCCGTCCTTCCCGTGCGATACTTCCGACCGCAACAGGACTTCGCCTTTTGCATTTACTGGAAATAAATTTGAATTCAGAATGGTTGGTTCGAGCCAATCAATCGCTTCGCCAAACATGATTCTAAACACCATTGCGGCTCAAGCTTTGAAAGAATTTGCCGATGAACTCGAAAACTTTGCCGAACCTTCAAAGCATTTAAACGAGCTTCTTGTGAAGACGATTAAAAAGCACAAGAAGGTTATCTTCAACGGTAACAGCTACTCGGACGACTGGGTTAAAGAAGCTGAAAAAAGAGGCCTTTATAACTTCAAAACTTCAGTCGATGCTCTTGAGCATTCGCTCGATGAGAAAAACGTCAGGCTCTTCGAAACCCATGGCGTTCTTTCAAGAAGAGAGCTTAGTTCTCGTTGTGAGATTCATTTGGAAAATTACTGTAAAATGGTTCACATTGAAGCAAAAACTCTTGCGAGCATGGTTAAAAATGAAATTTTGCCTGCAACGAGTAAGTACACGAAGATTCTGTGCGACACAGTAATTAGCAAGCAAAATCTTTCTTGCGAGTGCTTTGCTGAAAAAGAAACTTTGAAATATCTTTCTGAGCTTTCTGATAAACTTTACAAAGACCTCAATACTTTAATTACAGTTAACGACGAAGCTAACAAAACAGGGGACGCCGTAAAGCGTGCTCATAAATTCAAAGAAGAAGTTCTTTTAGCAATGGATGAAGTAAGGGAAAGCATTGATAAAATTGAAGAAAACATCCCGAAAGAATACTGGCCATACCCAACTTACGAAGATATTCTCTTCAGCGTTTAGCTTAATTTTAGCTTGACATTGATTTGTTAAAATTAATATAATTAAAGCATATCAAATATGAAAATTTGGAGTGATATAAATGTCTAAACAGGTAATCTTAACCGAAGAAGGCCTTAGAAACCTTGAAAACGAACTTGAAAATTTGAAAACCGTTAAAAGAAAAGAAGTAGCGGAAAAAATAAAAGTTGCGCTTTCATTTGGCGACCTTTCTGAAAACAGCGAATATGACGAAGCGAAAAACGAGCAAGCAATCATCGAAGCAAGGATTTTGGAAATAGAATCAATGCTTAAAGACGTTAAAATCATTGATGAGCATGAACTCAGCACCGAGCTTGTTAACGTCGGTTCAAAAGTTAAAGTTGAAGATATGGAATACAGCGAAGTCATTGATTATAAAATCGTTGGACCAAGCGAAGCAGACCCAAGAGAAGGTAAAATTTCAGATGAATCTCCTGTTGGAGCGGCTTTAATCGGCCATGAAGCTGGGGAAATCGTTAAAGTTGAAACTCCTGGTGGAATTTGCACATATAAAATAATTGAAATTTACAAGTAATTTTTTAAAAGGGATGATAAAATGAGCGAAGATATAAACGTTCAAAACGAAAATACTGAAGAATCCGGCAGCGAAGTTTTTAAGATAAGAAGAGAAAAATTTAAAACTTTGAAAGAAAGCGGCAGAAATCCTTTTGACAAAACCACTTTCGCTTGCGACGCTCTTTCGAAAGATATTATAGAAAATTTTGAGAATTTTGACGGCAAAGACGTTTGCATCGCCGGAAGAATAATGAGCCACAGAGATATGGGTAAGGCTTCTTTCATGGATATTGCCGACGGTAGCGGTAAAATTCAAATTTACTTTAATATTAACGGCCTTGGCGAAGAAAAATACAAAGAAATTATTTCCCTTTGGGATATTGGCGACATCGTTGGGATTAAAGGATATGTTTTCAAAACTAGAAGGGGCGAAATTTCGGTTCATGTTACTGACATGGAGCTTCTTTCGAAATCTTTCTTGCCGCTTCCTGAAAAATTCCACGGCCTTAAAGACACCGACACTAGATATCGCCAAAGATACCTTGATTTGATTTCTTCCCCGGAAGTTAAAGAAACTTTCGTAAGTCGCAGCCTTATCATCAGGGCTATAAGAAATCTTTTGGATTCCAAGGGCTTTATCGAAGTCGAAACCCCGGTTCTAAACGTTATTCCGGGCGGGGCAGCTGCGAAACCTTTCATAACTCACCACAACGCTCTTGACATGGACCTTTACCTTAGAATTGCTCCTGAGCTTTACCTTAAAAGGCTCATCGTTGGCGGCATGAACAAGGTTTATGAGATTGGCAGACTTTTCAGAAATGAAGGAATTTCAACCAAACATAACCCGGAATTCACAACCATTGAGCTTTATGAAGCCTATTCTGACTATAAAGACATGATGGATTTGGCCGAAGAGATGATTAGAGACTGCGCAAGAGCTATTGGCAAAACTGAAGCAATTGAATACCAAGGCGAAAAGATTGACATTTTCAAGCCTTTCGAAAGATTGACAATGATCGAGGCAGTTAAAAAATACACTGGCAAAGATTTCGGCGAATTTGCTTGCGACACTGAAAAGGCAAAAAAAGTTGCTAAAGAGCTTGAAGTTGAAATCAAAGAAGGCGACTCATGGGGCGACATTTTAAATAAAGTTTTTGAAGAAAAAGTTGAAGAAAACTTGCTTCAACCAACGTTTATTTATGATTACCCTGTTGAGGTTTCGCCGCTTACGAAAAGGAAGAAAGAAACTCCATATTTGGTTGAGCGCTTTGAACTTTTCATAACCAGAAGAGAACTTGCAAACGCTTACTCGGAGCTTAATGACCCGATTGACCAAAGAGAAAGATTTGTTCGCCAGATGGAACTTCGTGAAAAAGGTGATGAAGAAGCCAATATGATCGACGAAGATTTCATAACTTCGCTTGAATATGCAATGGCTCCTACAGGTGGCCTTGGAATGGGAATTGACAGGCTTGTTATGCTTTTGACCGACAGCCCTTCAATAAGAGACGTAATTATCTTCCCAACAATGAAGAAATTACCTGTAGATAAAGATTAATTTTTGGTTACATATGGCTGTATCGTAATTGATATGGCCTTTTTCTGTGTGAAAATTCGAAATTAAGGAGAAACAATCATGAAAAACATAACTGTGATGGGCGGGGGCGTCCTTGGAACTCAAATAGCCTTTCAGGCGGCTTACGCCGGCTTTAACGTTAAAATTTGGCTTAGAAGCGAAAGCAGCATCCAAAGAACTAAGCCGAAATTGGACGCTGTTAAAAAATCTTATGAGGATGCCATAAAATTAATGGCGACTGACGAGGGCAAAAGCGCAAGAAATTGGTGCTTTGGAATTGCAAATTACGATGAATTCGATGAAAATCAGTGCCTTGAAAAAGTAAATAATGCTTATGAAAACATCATTTTGGAGCTCGACATTAAAGAAGCAACCGAGGATGCTGATTTAGTGATTGAATCCATGACAGAAGACTTTAAAGCGAAAAAAGACCTTTATTTGCGCTTGGCGCCAATTTTGCCTGAAAAAACAATTTTAGTTACTAATTCTTCGACGATGCTCCCGAGCAAGCTTGCTAAATTCACCGGAAGACCCCAGAAATTTTTAGCGCTTCATTTTGCAAATTCAATATGGAAAAACAACACAGCTGAAGTCATGAAGCATTCAAAAACCAGCGATAAAGCTTTTGAAGAAGTGATAAAATTTGCCGAGGAAATAAAAATGATTCCTCTGTCGCTTAAAAAAGAAAAATCAGGATATTTGCTCAATTCCATGCTCATTCCGCTGTTGTTTTCGGGGCTTGATTTGCTTGTTAACGGAGTTTCGGACTGCGAAAGCATTGATAAAGCCTGGGTTTTGGGAACGGGTTCGCCGAAAGGGCCTTTCCAAATTCTCGACACAGTTGGGCTTAAAACCGCTTATGAAATAGTCAATATGTATGTTAAAATTCCTTCGTTTTTAGCGCCTTATAACTTCAAAGGCATGGCCAAACTTTTGAAAAAATATATTGATGAAGGCAAGCTTGGAAAATCAAGTGGTGAAGGATTTTATAAGTACTAAAATTTAGTGCAAATTGTTATATAATTTGAACACTGCGTTAACTCTAATGTGCGAAATTACAAATATATTATGAAAATGAAGTTCTCTCGAGGAATTTCCTAAATTGCATTTGCTGATGATTTTTACGGTATGAGTAAGGTCATTGGCATTTTAATTTTTTTATGGTTAATTTCTTATTTGTTGGTTTTGGCGGGTTTATAGGCTCTGTGGCGAGATATTTGTTTAGTTAAATCCTCTCCTGTTCCTACTTTGATTGTGAATTTTATTGGTTTGTGCGGCGGCTTGACGACTTTTTCTGCCTTTTTGCTTGAAACCTTTAGTATGATTGAATCCGGGAAAATATTGCTGGCGGGAGCTTATTGCTTTGCAAGTGTTGCGCTTAGTTTGGCGGGTGTATTTTTAGGGTTTAAAATGCTAGCAAATTTTTAATTGTTATTTTGGGTTTAAAAATTTAATAGAAAATAATTAATAATATATTGACGAAACCTTATAAAATTGTTACAATTAAAATAACAAAGGGGGATGTTATTAATGAAAAAATTTGTTGCTACTTTTCTTTCGGTTTTAATGTCGTTTTCTGCCGTAAGCGCGTTGCCTGAAACTAACGCTAGCTCCGCACAAAATGTTTCTTACAAAATAGTGAACGGAAAAGATGCTGTTTTGACGGAATTAAAGTTTTCGGAGCAAAAAAAGTTAAAAGGCCCGATTGAAGGCCGCTATAATATTATTGAAATTGCGGATAATGCCAGCAAAGTTAAAGTTGTTCCGGAATATTATGGTCGTGCCGATGTGGTTTCGTTTTGGTTGTTAGCCGCGGGGCTTATGTGTTCTCCATTTTTTATGTTTGCTGGTTTTTTGTTTGATAACCCTGACAACGTCCCGAAAATGGGTAAAATCAAAGGTAATAAATATGTTTATTCCGCAATAACTTCTGTGGATCTTCCTTATTGCAAAAAAGTTGGAAAAAACGCTTTCCTTAATTGCAAAAGTCTTAGAACGGTGAATTTGCCTAAGTGCACTGCTTTGGCAAAAGAAAGTTTAGCATGCTGCCACAATGTCACAAAGCTTGACATCCCCGAATGCTTGGTTTTAGATAATCCTTTTGGAATTAACACAAGCGACCATATACGCTACGAAGCATATGAAAAGCTCAAAGAATTAAATGCTCCAAAGTGCACAAGAGTCGAAAGCAGATGTTTTGGTGGTTTCGTGAACCTTGAAAAAGCTAATTTGCAGGGTGCTACTTCCATTGGGTGTGAAGGCTTTGCGCTGTGCAAATCTTTGAAAACGATTTCTCTTAACTCTTGCACTGAAATTCAAGAAAGCGCTTTTAAAAAATGCCGCTCTTTGAGGAATATAGACCTTCCTAACTGCAAAAAAATTGGTCGTGGCGCTTTTGAAGGCTGCGCTAAGGTAAAAAAACTAAATGCACCCAAAGTGACCGAAATCGGCGCAGAGGCCTTTGGCGGATTTAAATGCCAAGAAGGCGAAAAAGTTTGGTTTTTCCCGAGTGATTTAGAAGAAGTTTATGTTCCAAATTGCAATTACATTGGCGAGAACGCTTTTGACGGTTGCAAAAAATTGAAGAAAATAACTGTTTCGCACGATTGCAAATTCGCAAAAAATGCACTGCCTGATGAAAGAGTTCAAAATAATAAATTAGAAATAGTCAGGGTTTAAACATAGAAAATTTGATTTTTAAAGTCTCATCTGCCAAATAACCGGCAGGTGAGATAATTATTTTTCGCGGTTTTAGCCTATTTGTTGGCAGCGTTTTTGATCAAGTGCAATTTTTAGTTGTGGACTTTAACATGCAAAAATGGTATAATAAGACTGCTTTTGTATATAAAAACACAGGTAATATAATTAAACTGGCTTATTGAAAAATTGGCTGAAACCGAGGAGGACCATATATGAAAGATAAATTAAACGCAATTCTTTGCGATGGAAAAGAAAAAATTGAAAAAACAAAAACATTAGATGAACTGCAAAATGTAAAGGCATATTTTATCGGGAAGCAGGGAGCTTTAACGGATATTTTAAAGTCTATTCCGCTTCTTGAAGTTTCTAAACGTGCTGAGGCTGGGCGCCTTTGCAATGAGACCAAAAAATCTATATCAGACATGATTGAAGCTCAAAAAGAAAAAATTTATATGAAGGAATCCGCAATATCGGAGGATTTCGATGTTACAGTCCCTGGGATTTTGCCGCCAGCGGGAACTTTGCACCCTATAACGCAGATGTGCTATGACCTTAATGATATTTTTCGTTCGATGGGTTTTGAAATATTCGAAGAATCAGATATAACTAGCGAACTTTATGCATTTGATAATTTGAATTTCCCTAAAAACCATCCTGCACGTGAAAGCATGGATACATATTGGCTTAAATCAAACGGTGAATCCGGAAGCAAACTTTGCTTGAGGCCGCATTTAACGGGCGCAAGCGTTAGATACATGCAAACGCATGAGCCACCTTTTAGGTTCGTTTACCCCGGCAGAGTATACCGCAATGAATCGACGGACGCTAGGCATGAAAGAGCGTTTTTCCAATATGAGGCACTAATTGTTGACCGCAATTTCACTTTTTCTTCAGGTAAATTACTTATAAAAAGCATTCTTTCGAAAGTGTTTGGCTGCGATGTTGATGTTAGAATGCGCGCAGGGTTCTTCCCGTTCGTTGAGCCGGGCTTTGAAATAGACATGAAATGTCTTGTTTGCGGCGGAAAAGGCTGCAGCGTGTGCAAACACGTTGGCTGGATAGAAATTATGCCTGGCGGAACACCTCATCCGAACGTGCTTCGTTCTGCGGGGTTAAACCCGGATGAATTTACCGGTTTTTATGTAAATATAGGGTTAGACCGTTTGGTTATGATGCGTTACGGTGTGGATGACGTAAGATTATTCCATAGCGCAGATTTAAGGTTTTTGAAACAATTCAGTTAGGAGATGGCACGATTATGAAAGTATCGTTAAATTGGGTAAAAGACTATGTAGTGCTCCCGCAAGATATGGACATGGCTAAACTTGCGTATGATTTGACTATGTCAACAGTTGAAGTGGAAGATGTAAAGGACTTAAGCAAAAATTTTGAAAATATAGTGCTGGGGGTTATAAAGGAAGTATTGCCACACCCAAATGCAGACAAACTGAGGGTTTGCAAAGTTGATATCGGCAGCGAAAACTACTATGATATAGTTTGCGGCGGAACTAATTTAAGCCCAGAAATGAAAGTTGCAGTTGCTGTTCCTGGCGCGAGAGTCAAGTGGCACGGCGAAGGAGAACCAGTAAAAATTAAAAAAGCAAAATTGCGCGGCGTTGAAAGCTATGGTATGATTTGCGCGTCATCTGAAATTGGTTTGGGTGATTTATTCCCGGAAAAAAGCCAAGGGGAAATAGTTGATTTATCAGACTTTAATGCCCCTGCAGGAACTAACCTTGCCGAGGTTTTGGGGCTTAATGATGTGATATTGGAAATAGACAACAAATCGCTCACCAACAGGCCTGACCTTTGGGGTCACTATGGAATAGCTCGCGAAATAGCAGCACTTTACGACCTTCCACTCAAAGAGTTTGCGCCGTTTGTGCCTCCTAAAGTAAAAAATTTGGAAGTAGACGTGAAAGAAACTTCGCGTTGCTTCAGATATATTGGAATGAAAATTGAAGGAGTTACTTTAAAGCCATCTCCTTTTGAAATCAAAAAGCGCATTTGGTGCGCAGGTTTGAAACCAGCAAATGCCATCGTGGATATAACCAATTATGTGATGCTCGCAGTTGGCCAGCCGGTTTATGCTTTCGATGCAGAAAATGTGAGTGGTGCCATAACAGTCCGCTGCGCTAAAAATTCAGAAAAAATTGTGCTTCCGGGCGAAAAAGAGTTATCTTTATCGGAAAATGATTTGGTTGTTGCTGATGATAACGGCCCGATTTCTCTTGCAGGAATTATGGGAGGCAAAAAAGACGCCATTACCCCTAGTATGGGCAAATTTATTTTGGAAATAGCAAGTTATGAACCCTCGGGCATAAGGCGCACCGAAATGCAATATGAATCAAGAACAGAATCTGCTACAAGATTTGAAAAAGGAATCGACCCGCAACGTTGCGACATGGCATTATCGCTTGTTTCTAAGATTTTTTGCGAGGTTTTCGGTTCTATGCCGATAACGGAATATAGCGATGTTTATAGCACGCACCTCCCGAAAAAAGAAATAGACGTTTCTCTTTCTTGGCTGGAAAGCCGCATGGGCAAACACATTGGAACTGACTACATAACCCGCAAACTTGAAAAGCTTGGATTTGAAGTTGAATTTAATGAAGATATTATGCATCTTACGGTTCCTTCATGGAGGGCTACCGGCGATGTTTCCATAAAAAATGACATTATGGAAGAAGTTGCAAGAATGTATGGCTTTGAAAATTTTGAGCCACTGCCGATCACAACTTCATTTAAAGGCGCAATAAACCAGCCTAAAACGGATTTAGACAGAAAAATAAGAGAATATTTGGCATTTAGATGCGGAATGAACGAAATATTTACGTATCCATGGGTTAATAACAAATATGTTAGTGCACTGTGCTTTGACACAGCTGAAATGTTATCCATAAACACTCCTCCGTCGCCTGATGAATGCTATATTCGTTCTTCGCTTTTGCCGAACCTTTGCAAATCAGTTTCTGAAAATTTGAGAAATTTCAGTGAATTCGATATTTTCGAGTCTGCTCAGGTGTTTTCAAACAAAAAATTTGAAAGCAAATATAATCCTCTTGAAATTTTGCCTGTTCAAAGGAAAAACATTGCAGGAGCCTGCGTTGGCGATGCCAAGGATTTAAATTTCCTTTTCCGCAAAGCAAAAGGAATAGTGGAATCTATGCCCAGGTATGTTCACATGGAGCCATTGACATTTAAAAAGGCGGAAAAACCTGTTTGGGCAGATGACACAGTGTGGCTTAACATTGTTCAAGGGGAAGAAATAGTAGGAAATTTAGCTCTTTTATCAAAAAAATCCGCACTAGGTTGCGGCGTGAAAAAGAGCATTGTGATGCTTTTTGAGCTTGATATAGATTCGTTAAAACCATACATGTCAAGAACGAATAAATTCAAACATTTGCCGGAATATCCAATGGTAGAGTATGATTTATCGTTGATGTTTGATGCTTCAGTTAAATGGGAAAACATTTTTAACACTATCAAGAAAAATAGCAATGATTTGATCCATGGAATATATTTCGTGGATGAATACACAGGAAAACAAATTCCAGAAAATAAAAAATCAGTCACATTTAGAATGATTATTGGCTCTTTCGAGAAAACTTTGACATCAAAGGAAATAAAAGACTGCGCAGACACTGTAATTAAGCAGTTGAAAAAATCATTGGGCGCTGCATATCGTGATTAAAATATAAAAAAATTAAACACCGGCCATTTTCGGCCGATGTTTTTTATTTTGCTAATTTCCATTCCAATATTTTACCTGTAGATTTTTCAATGTGAATTTCGGGCCCTCCACCGCCAATAGTACGCACCGAGCGCTTTATAGGTTCCCCTTCTGGAAGTGAAGCATGGTCAGATATAGCACATTTTTTAGAAGGTACTCTATAGTATACTATATATGTGTCTCCTTCATCGGATACTTTAGGTATTTCTTCATATTTATCAAAATCCACCAGGCTGGTTCCATCATACAACTGATGAGCTACAAATTCTCCTACTTCTAGTGCTTTTTCTTTGGATTCCACGGGTTTAGCGAAAATCAAATTATAAGTTTGCACCCAAAAAACTGTTGTTGAGTAATCTATCATTTGAAAAAACATGAATTTATACTCCTTTATTTTTCTATTTTCATGACTATTTTACAGCAAAGCCCTGCTTCTAAAATTTAATATTATTTTTATTGTTTTTATATATTTTATTAATATCATATTATAAATTTAACGTTTTGTCAAATTTTTTACCTTTTATGATTAAATAAAAAATACCTCGGTCAATTTGCCGGCTTATAGAGCAAAAAGCAACTATCTTTAAAACAGACAGCTGCTTTTAGAGTTGTACTTTTGATTGGTGAGAGGTTATATAAGCGGTTTACAGCCGGTAGTAATATTTACAACTAATTTATTATTTCATATTCAAAAAGTTCACCCCATTTTGCGCAAGTTTTTACCATATCGTCAAGTATTTCATGAATCGTTTTCAAATACTTATCAAATTGATTATTCAATGTATGTTCACCAAACACTTCAACTTTATCGGTATCACATTCACTCCAAAGTAAATCCCAATTTTTTTCCGTACCACTCGGGGAAATTAAAAGATTTTCTTATTCTTTCGTGAATTTCTAATAAAGATTGACATTCTGTTAAATCTAATTTTATTATTTTGGGTGTTTCATTAAGTCTTTTCAATTCCTTTTCCATAACTGTTCTCTTCTCGAATTATTTTGTAAAATTTTTCGTAATGGTCATATGTTACAAATATTAATCCATCATTTAACCAAAGAAGCCTATGTTTGTTACGTTTGCCCTCATAGTAATTTATATCAGCTTCATACCAAACCCTGCCTTTGATATCTGGTAAACGTCCATTTCTGTTTTGATATATACCCCTAGTTACTATTTTGCCCGGTGCAAATTTTTTTGGAGATTTACCACGCTTCCAACCTAAATCCCTTATTTCTTGTTCTGAAATATAATAATCAGGTAATTCTTCGTAATACTTTATCCAAAAGTCAGCACCATTTTTTTCGTCTTTTGTTGCGTTACCTGCCACAATAGCTTTCATAGATATTAAATTATATCTACATCGTGGATGCACGGGAGGTTTTAAAATACTTTCAGCGCTTAAACCATATATATTTCCCTATATTGTTCCAAACAAACAGAACAGGTTGTATCTGTGATATTTGTATGCCATTGCTTAAAACGCATGCTTTCAATGGTTGGCGGCTCATAAGCATCATCTAAATTTTTGTGAATAAATTTTAAATCTCTTTCGCATATGACGTAACCATAAAATTTTTTAATACCTATTTTCTGTATTTAACCTCCGTAAAGTATTTCTATTATACGGATTAAAATGGATATAATTTACACTATTAAGGTCAACTATATCAAAGCTCTACAATATACACAAAACAAAAAGCCGATTATACAATAACCGACTTATTTTGACAATGGTGCGGCGTTCCATAAGGGGCATGAACAAATCCAGTATTTAAGCGGATTACAGCCATTAGAAATATTTACATTTTAAAAATTCGACATAAAAGTACAAGTCTACAAACCATCTTGTCTCAAATTCCACTGAATTGTATTTGAAATGTCAACTATCTTAAAAAATTTATCTGACTAAAACACCTAACGAAAGTTAGGTTGTTTTTATGCTCAAAAATAATTTGAAAGGACAAATCAAAATGATAATTACAAAATGGCTGTTATCCATTTCGATAACAGTTTTATTTATTAATCAGATAATCATTATTCTGGAAAAAGAAAAGTTAGAAAAAGAAATCAAGATAATTCTAAAAATTATGTATGGAAAACCTCTAACAAGAAAGGAAGAAGAATATGCTAGAAAGTTTAAATGACAGCTCATATTTAGAGCCACCAAAATACTCAAGAGATTATGTTTATAGATGTGATATTTGCGATGAAGAAATTTTTGAAGGTGATAGTTGTTATGAAATTGATAGCTTAATTTATTGCCCTGAATGTATGGAAATGCACTTTAAACTTACTGCTATAAGCACAGATATGGAGGGTTATCTTTCGGATTTAGAACATGAAGATATTACCGAATAAGTTGGTGATTAAATTGGAAGAAAAAATAAGTAAAATCAAGGAGATTCTAAAACGTTGGGATCTTTGTGTTAGCGAAAAAGTCATTCTAATATACCTAATAAGCTTTAGTGAAAAAGATGTAATTAAAGTTTCAAGGAATAAAATTTCAAAGGATATTGGGATTTCAAATTTAACGCTTGGCAAGTATTTAAATTATTTATCGGATAAAAAGCTGATATATAAGAAACAAGTTAGATCCGGCGGCAGATTTTCAGCAAATGAATACTCATTTTTAGAAGAAAAAAGGAGCGATTGAATGTCTACATTAGTATTTGTAAAAGAACAACACCAATATTTTTTAGATGACAACCTTATTCCCTCTGTTTCGGAGATTTTGAAACCTATACATGATAAAATTTATGGAAAAATAAATGCAAAAACGCTCAAAAAGGCATCTGAACGAGGAACAAAAATTCACAGAGCAATAGAATTCATGTCAAAGTATAAGCTAAGTAAATTTGACGGCGAAATTTCGGGTTATCTCGAAGCGTATAAAAAATTCAGAAGCGATTATCCTACTTGGAAGCTGCTTCATTCAGAATATAGAACTTACCATAAATCACTTCTATATGGAATGACGATTGACGAAGTGTATAAAACTAAAAAAGGCATAATTTTGCTTGATTTGAAAACAACAAGCGAAACATATTTAAATACCTGGAGTGTTCAACTATCGGCATACAAAGATGGTTATGAAAGTCAGCATGAAAAAGTGGCAAAAACATATATCTTAAAACTAAACAAAGGCGGAGAATATCAGCTTTTTAAATTAGATGATAAATTCTCTGTTTTTTTATCTTGCCTAGAAATTTACAGATTTGGAGAGTAGATTATATGAACGAAGTGGAAATTAAGAAAAAATCAAATGACATACGTAGTTTAACTGAAAATGCAATTATCAAAAACAGATGCAATTTAGAAGAAGCTCTAGAGATGCTAAAAACTATAAGAAAGCATAAAACGATGATTTCTGACTATTGGAAAGAAGCTAAGGAATCAGCTAAAAAGACATATCAAAATATAGTATCAAAAGAACGTCAAATGCTCGATATTTGTGAAAAATGTGAAACAGACCTTAAAGACAAGATTTTGAAATACGATACACTCCGAAAATCTTACGAAAACAGGCTTTTGAAGGAAGCAAACAGAGATAGAATGTTTGAGGTTCAAGAATTGCTTGAAGAAGCAAAAGTATTTCAGGAAAAGGGAGATTTGCCAAGAGCAGAAGAAAGATTTAAACTTGCCGAAAAGCTTGCTCATATAAAAATAGATTTTGATAAAGAAAAATATCTAAAAGGGCTTTTATTTCAGGAGCGAACAAAATGCGAAATCGTAGATAATAAGCTCGTTCCGTCGTTTTTTGAAGGTGTTGAGTTACGAGAGATAAACACTAAAAAAATCCTTGAAATCAAACACAAAAATCCCGAAATAGATATTCCTGGTATTAAATTTTATAAAGAAAAAAGTGTGGCGGTACGAATATGAAATCAAACCATATTTATTGTGGAGATGCAGTGCAAATATTAAAGGATTTTCCAAACGACAGTATAGATTGTTGTGTAACTTCACCGCCGTATTATGCTTTGCGTGATTATGGTGTTTGTAATCAAATTGGAGCTGAAAACACACTTGGAGAATATATTGACAAACTCTTATGTGTATTTTCGGAGGTGCATAGAGTACTAAAAAAAGATGGCACATTTTGGCTCAATTTAGGTGATACTTATTCGTATTCATCAAGAGATTCAAACGCTCATAAAACAAGGTCTTTGCTCCAGAGAACAAATATCGGAAGTTTAAGTATGCCTAACCACGAAAGCATCGATTTAAAAACTTCTAATCTTAAACCGAAAGACTTAATGGGCATACCGTGGACAATAGCACTTGATTTAAGAAACAAACTTGGATTTTATTTAAGGCAAGATATTATTTGGGCAAAACCCAATCCAATGCCCGAAAGCGTAAAAGATAGGTGTACTAAAAGTCATGAGTACATCTTTCTTTTATCAAAGTCAAAAAAATATTACTTCAATGCCGATGCAATTAAAGAGAAAGTCGATGAGAAAAGCATTATACGATATAACTCAAGATTTAATACAGGGGCTAAAGAAATTTCGGGATCTGGAAGATTAAAGCAAGGGTCAAATACTGCCGGATTTAAAAAGTTTACAGGTTATAAAAACAAACGTGATGTGTGGAGTGTTGCTACAAGAGGATATAAAGGAGCCCATTTTGCTACATTCCCTACTGCATTAATCAAGCCTTGTGTTTTAGCCGGATGCCGTGAAGGAGGCATTGTTTTGGACCCTTTTTTTGGGAGCGGTACTGTTGGTGTTGTAGCCAAAGAGCTAAGCAGAAATTATATAGGTATAGACATAAATGAAGATTACTGTAAATTAGCAGAAAACAGAATAAATGGAGGAAATAAAAATGCCTAAAGAAACAACAATGTCGGTTTATTTGTCAAAAGATGATACTAAAAAATATTTAAACACGATTCTTGGCGAAAAGGAACGAGTAAATCAGTTTATAACAAGCCTTACAAGTCTTGCCGGAAGTTCGGAATCACTAAAAAATTGCGATAGAAATTCATTATTAGCGTGTGCATTAAAAGCAACTTCAATGGGCTTGCCTTTTGACCCGAACTTAGGTTTTGCATGGGCTGTTCCTTACGGAAATGTTGCAACTTTTCAAATTGGAGCTAAGGGATATATTCAACTCGCACTTAGGACTGGACAATACCGATACATTGGCTCAAGAGATGTCCGTGAGGGTGAATTTTTAGGGCATAATTTTGTCGGTGATCCTGAAATTTCTTGGTTACCTGACAATGAGAGAAAGGATTTAAAAATTATCGGATGTATGGCTGGAATTGAACTCATAAACGGCTTCAGAAAAGTTATTTTTTGGACTATCGATGACGTTGAAACTCATGCACAGAGGTATTCTCAAAGTTATCGAAAATACAAGAAAAGTGGCAATAAAAATGATGCAATTTGGGCTTTGCAGTTCGATAAAATGGCTGAAAAAACGCTACTCAAGTTATTAATTTCAAAATATGGAATAATGTCGACAGATATGCAACAAGCGGTGGCTTCAGACCAATCAAAAATCAATATTGACCTTGATACAGGGGAAGAAAACATTGAATATATTGATAATCCGACAGTTTTGGAAAACAATAGTTTATCTGATGGTGAACAGCAAAAATTACTCCAAAAACACGGAGGAGAAAAGATTGAGCAAATACTTGATAAAATGAAAATTCCTAATCTTGATAAGCTGAAAAAATCAGATTTGGAAGCATTTGAAAAATATTTGAAAGAGGGAAAGAAAGTTGAGAAAAGTAAAAATATTTGATGATGATAAGTTAATTTATGAAAAGAATTTAGCAGTTAATACAGCCATTTTAAGAGGAAGAATCCATAAAAGCGTTGATAAATTCGGTAGTACTTACCATTTCACAATTAAGCTAAGCAACGGAATGGACGAAAAAACAGGCGAGTGGCGAAAACCAACTTATGCCGATTGTACGGCTTTCGGAGAGCTTGGTGAACAAATTTATATTAATTACTGTGCAGGTGATGAGATATTCGCTATTGGAAAATTTTACTCAAATAAGAATGAAGATAAGGTCTATAAAGGCTTTACGATTAGAGAAGTTATTGGATTAAAAACGGTCGGTACGCAAGAAACATTTACAGACAATAAAAGTCAGCAAAATAAGGAAAATACAGAATTTGAAGATGACGATTTACCATTCTAACTGATAAAGGAGATTTTAATCATGGACGAAATTAAAGGAATTTGGATACCGAAAGAAATTTGGGATTTAGACGAATTAAGCTGGACAGAAAGAGTTTTAATATCAGAAATTTTGGCTCTTTCAAATAAACAAGAATGTACGGCAAATAACGAGCATTTTTCAAATAGATTAATGGTAACAAAAGAAAGTGCTTCAAGATTAATTAACAAACTTGTGAAGCTCGGATATTTGAAATCAACGATAAAATTCAAAAAAAATACTAAACAAGTTGAGAACAGAAAATTGGAAGTAAATTGGGAATTTATCATAAACCAAAATAATAATACCTCTCTGCCACCAACTACGTTACCTCCCTGTGAGGAGTGCGTTTACCCCCCTGTGCAGATGCTAAAGAAAGAATACAATATAGAATACAATAAGAATACACCTACTGCTCAAAATTTTTCCGAAAGTGAAAATAACTCCCAAAATAAACCTTCGAAAAATTTGAGCGAGTTGTTTGAAGAATTTTACAAAAATTATCCCAAGAAAAAAGGCAAACACCGAGCTTTCAGATGGTTTAAAACTCACAAGCCTGATGAGAAGCTCGTTGCCAAGATGATAGGAGCCACGAATCTACAAAAGCAAACGTTCCAATGGAAAAAACAAAATGGAAAATATATTCCGCATCCGGCAACGTGGCTTAATGGTGGTAGTTGGGAAAACGAGATAAAACCCGAAGAAATTGCTCATACATCAGACAAAAGTATAGCTCGATTTTTGGCAATCGAGCTATATGAAAAACTAAAACATAAGACTTTTGAAAATTTCAGTCAAGATAAAAAAATTGTGGATTTATGGACACTCGATATAGACAACTACCTATCTCTTAATCGCACCAGAGAACAAGAAGATAGGATTTTTTATGCTATAAATTCTCTTGAAAGCTCATGGATAAAAGAAAAAATCCATGATGCACGAAGTCTAATTAAAAATCTTGACCTTATCGGGTGTAGTAGGTTATGAACCCAAATAAAGACTGGATAGGAAATGGTGCAAGTGTTTTTAGAGCCATAGCTGCAAGTAATCATTCAGTCTATGAAAGAGAGCCAACAGACTTTTACGCAACTGACCCTAAAGCCTTAGAAATTTTCCTTGTCACTATAAAGCGAGATGGTTTTATCTTACCACACAAAATTTGTGAACCTGCTTGTGGCATGGGGCATTTGTCAGAGGTTTTAAAAAGTCATGGCTATGAAGTCGATTCATATGATTTGCATAATCATGGTTATGGAAAAATAGGTGTTGATTTTCTTAAAAGCGACTTGAAATACGAATGTTTTTTAACCAATCCACCATACAAATATGCTCTTTCTTTTGTCAAGAAAGCACTTGAAAATGTCTTGCCTAATGGATATGTAATTATGTTCCTTAAGATTCAATTTTTGGAGGGTAAAGAGAGGTTTGATTTAATCCTCCAAAATTTGTTTATGTAAATTCAAGCAGACAAAATTGTGCAAGAAATGCTGATTTCGCTACATTTTCAAGTTCAGCTGTATGCTATGCGTGGTTTGTTTGGCAAAAGAGATTCAGCGGTGAACCTATTATCTGCTGGATTCCTTAATTTTTTAGGAAAGGAGTAAATGAGATATGAATCAAGAAGATGAACTGACTAGAACTGCTGAAGTATCGGTCATCGGAGCGATTTTGATTGATGAAAAAGCGTTGCCAAACATCTCAGAAAAGCTAGTTATTAACGACTTTTATCATGAGGATTTAAAAGAGATTTATGGGGTTATTCTTGAATTATCGGGTAATGGAAAACCTGTTGATTTTCTAACTGTTCTTAACGAATTTCCGAATGAACGAAAAATCGAAATGAAAAAGTTACTTCTTTTCTGTGCCGATTCTACTCCCAGTGTCAGCAATGCTTCTTATTATGCTGAAATCGTGCATAAACTAGCTATGACAAGAAAAATCAAAGAAAAATTGATAGATATTATACCCGATTTAACGAGCAAAAATATTTTAGAAAAATCCGAAAATTTGATTGAAGATATATCGTCAGTTATTATGCCGATTCAAGCAAAAAAGATGCAAAGCTTAGAAAAATCAGCACAGACACTACTTGATTTTTACACAGGTAAAACCTCAAATATTGAAAATCGTGCGGAAACTGGATTTAAAAAAATTGATGGTATTTTGCAAGGAATGTCGGGAGGAAACTTAATTGTGTTGGCAGCTCGCCCGAAGGTGGGTAAAACTGCTTTCGCCTTATCTGTTGCCGAAAACGTAGCAAAATTGGGTAAAAAAGTAGTGTTCTTTAGTCAAGAGATGCTCTCAAACGAGCTTTGTGAGAGAATACTCTCAAAAAATTCTGGTGTTTCAATGACGAAACTGATAAACAAAAATCTAAGTCAAGACGAGATTGTATCTCTTGAAAAAACGTTAGAAATCTTAAAAAGTAGAGAATTAATAATCAATGATTCTTCCGGCATATCTGTAAATGATATTCGCATGAACTGTAAAATGCTGAAAAACTTAGGTTTGATAGTCATTGATTATCTTCAACTCATGCACTCAGGAAACGGAAAATGTGAAAACAGAAATCAAGAAATAGGGAAAATAAGTCGAGATTTAAAAAAACTTGCAACGGACTTAAATGTTCCTATTCTATGCCTTTCACAGCTTAATCGTACTTCGGTAGAAAATCAAAAACCCTCACCATCTGAAATACGTGATTCGGGTGAAGTAGAGCAAAACTGCAATAAACTTATGCTTATGTGGTGCGTATCAAAGAATGAAGGTTCCAAGACTATCGGTCTTGATGTTGCTCTTAATCGTAGAGGTAGTACTGGTACTGTTCTACTTAATTTTTGCGGTGATAGAATGAAGTTTACAGAGCTAGAAACTAAGTATGAAGAAAAAGCATCCTCCAGCCAAAATTATGACTGGAGGCAAAAGTATTATTCTAAAAGTTAAGCTGATAATATTTTATTCATTAGTTTTTGTATGATATCAAGGCTTTCGGTCAAACTTGCTTCATTTGTGTAGTCAAACGTTTTCCTATATCTGTTCCATAGGTCAGTAATTCCGCCATCTTTCGATATTTTTTCAAGTATTGTCTTGTAATCACTTAAGAGATACAGCGTATTCCTTTTATTTAGCGTTTCATAAATAGCATTTTTTAAGTCAGAATAATTTATTTTATCATCGTACAATTTGTGAAGTATATAAATATCGTAAAAATCTCTTGCTCTTGTGTTTGCTATGGATCTTGAAAGTATAGTTTCGATTTTTTCGGCTAATATAGTTTCTAAATTGTAGGCAAGAACTTTTATTTTTCTATCCTCAAATAATGAGTTAAAACTATAATTTATTTCTCTCGGAGTAATCTTATCTCCCGTAGTCATATCAATGCTAAGCGGTACTTTTAGTGGAGGATAAATTCCGTTTATTTTAACTCTTATACCGGGATAATCATCTTTTTCTCTGATATCTTCAAGCCCCAATATTTCAAATTTAATGTTATCATTTAAATCTATACTGCATATTTCGCTGAGTACATCTTTTAAAACGTCTTTATCTAAATCAATTCCCTTAATAGTAGTGTCTAAATCCATTGTTGTTCGTGAATCTATCCCGACTATTGCTGAAATTAGAAATCCACCCTTTAAAATGAAATTATTTTTGTATTTTGATAAAGATATTCGTTCCAGTAATCGCTCCAACATATAGTTTTGCATTACAAGTTGAGAGGGAATATGTTTTTCTTTAGCCTTGTTTTTTATGTATGCTTTTAGACTCATTGAGTTTTTTATTTCTTTCATAGCAGCACCTTTAAATAGTTTGAAATTTTATTTTTTACTTTTATTTTCTCCGCATATTCCAGTAGTTTGTTTACGTTGCAATTAACTGAATTTATGTAACGTTTCATAGCATCGTTTATAATTTGCAAATCATAATTAGCTTTTAGAATATCGCATAGAGTGTGTTCTATATCATAGACTCTTATGTTGTTATTGCAAGGTGATTTTTTATTTTCTATACCAAATTCGAAAACATCTTTTGTTAAATATTTGATTTTCAAATTATCTTCATTTTTTCTAAAGTGGTATTTTTGAGGGAAACTCATTTCATATACAATTGGAGTTCTATCGGTCATCCCATGTATGTAAAGTGCCGTTCCGTGTGAGAATACCCCTTTCGGATAACTGCAAGCTAAAACATACATTTCATCTTCAAAAACATCTGGCAACATATAAAATCCTCTTTTGATTCTGACAAGATTTCCTTTTTGCTGCATTGCTGATAGGTAAGTTCGGGGTATGTCGGCATTTGTTACTTGCGAAGAAGTTATCATGCCACCATTTTTCTTTATAAGTTTTAATAGTTTTTTTGTGTAGTCCACCTAAATCACCTCTTTTTATAAATGTAAAGTCTAAGAATCTAATGGCTAGTTGTAAATTAATTTTTTTTACAAGTATCCATTAGATTATATCAGATTAATGGATACTTGTAAACAATATTCGTTATAAAGCTAGATTTTATGCACTATATAGCCTATTAAAAATTGACAGTGTTTAACCATTTGAGAAATCTACCAATTTCCAATCCCCAAAGGTCAATATATATTTTCCACGCTGTATTTCCGTCTTGATAAGCATCATATCTGTTAATAGTAAAAACACCATTAATGTAAGTTACTTTTTTCATCAGCATATATCATTTCCATATCAACTTTTGGAAAAAGCTCTGTCAGTTTTTTAAATACTGGAATAGGGGAATCCCAAGCTGTATCGAAAATAACACCATTTTTAAATTTATGGTAATGGTTAGCATTCCATTTTGTACCCCAGTTTTCTATACTCCAATCATACCAGTTATTCTTTTGGATTTTCTTGTTTACTAAAAATTCTTCTGTACTTAGTTTCTTTTTACTTATGTAATCCGGCATGGGAATTATTTTGCCAAAGTCTATAAATGCTTTTCTTTCTTTACCTTTTATAAATGTTAGTATTTCTTTATTTTCTTTGTCTTTACCCAGTAAAGTTAGCTTATTTGTTACCCATTTTGGCATATTAAAAATCCTCTCTTATAAATATTACGTCATCAATAGTGATTTTATAAATTTGCATTAGCTTGATAATTGTAAATATCGTTGGTATATTTACTCCGCTTTCGTAATAGCTGATACTAGAGCGATTAAGGTTTGTTAATTTAGACACATCATTTTGACTTATACCTGAATATATTCTTGCTCTTTTTAAGTTTTTACCGAGTTGTTTTCTGTTTTTTATGTATTTATGAGTTACCATTTTCCGTTACTTCACCTCATCAAAAAGCGTTCCGTCTTGCAAAAATTCATACTCCATCGTATCGCAATATTCTTGCAGTTCATCACTTGTTATGCCATAAAAAAATTCATATCCCCATTTTTTATATTCATCACATAAATCCAAGTACCATTCTTTTATGTTTTTTATCAGCTTGTCCGCAACTTTTCTATGATTTTCATAGCTTTTAGGACTTAAATTTCCGTCAATATAAATATCAATATCAACTGAATGTTTGTGATAATACCGCCCTGAATGATTAAAATTTATTTGGCTATACTCCTTTAAGCTTTTTAATATTTTGTAGTCTGACAACTTGAAATCTTGATAGAAAATATTTTTAAGTTCTCCTGTTATTTCCTTAAAATCTATACTCCCATAGATGTATAAACCATCACCTTGACAATAGTTTAAACTGTAATATGGTCTTAGATTTTCAAGCCCTTTTTCTCTTAAATCTTCTATAACTTGCTCTGTGAAAATGCTTGAATCAAGATTATTTATATAGTCATTTCTAACTTTACTTTTGGCTTCTTCGATTAATTCTGAATAGCTGTATATTTTAACTTCTTTTGTTATCGTTCGCATATTTTAAATTCCTCACTTTACTTGTTTCTTTATTTTGGCAAGCTATGAATTTAAGATCATAACTTGCCACTTTGTACCGGTAATTATTAATACTCGTCTGCAAATAAAATTGTTGTACAGCTTCTGTCTTGCTCTGTAATTATGTACACTCTACCTTCTGAGGTGTCATAGGCTGCTAAAACACTCTGGCTGTACCTGTTCTTAGTGTGTTACCGTTCATTTCTTTGTCCTCATCGCACATGTTCCCCCAATCGCAAGTAATGTATCTTTTAAAACAATCTGTTATTTCATTTGCAAATTTCTAGCTTTCTGCCATTTTATTACTGATACCATTAGTCATTACTACTTTCCCTAAAGAATAATTTATCATTATGTATTCTCCTTTACTTTATCTAAGCCATTGATTATAGATTTCTTCATACGGACATTCCATTATTTCGGATAGTTTCGCAAAAAGCCGTTCTCTTATTATTGTGTCATCTATGGCAAACAAGTTATAAATATCTTGATAGTTATCAAGAGCTTCAAAAAGGTCGTAAAACGTTGCCCGACTATTTAATTCTTCTCCCAATTCGTCATCTGGATAAGTCTTTGTGTACCAATCCTTTAGAAATGTATTAAGTGCTTCATTATAAATTTCTTCTTGTGTTTTCATTATGTTTACTCCTTAAAGTATTTTACTTTTTAAGGCGGTTAGTGTATTATTAAATTGTAACCGCCTTTTTGACTTTGGGTGTTGTTACTTGTCGTTTGCTTTCGTGCCTGATAGCATTCGACCTTTTTTATTATTTACAATCATAAGGCATTCCCCCTTTAGACTTCCTTTTTTACTTCTTCCAAAAATTTTTCAAGTAGTTTATTTACTTTTTTTACTTTAGTATCGTGTTTTATATCCCAATTTTCAACGATTTTTCGGGCGGTGATATCATATTTTACTTTTATGTTGCCAAAAGGTGCATATCCTGTTGATATTGCTATATCATCAAAAATATAAATATCACTTGCCCAACCCTCACGGCGTATAGTGTAATATATAGGTGATTCATAGCTTAATAGGTGTTGTAAATCTGCATACCCAACACACACTATTTTTTTAAATCTGTTTTTTATTTCTTTTTGTATTGTTTTAATTTTCATTTTTATAGCTCGTTTATTTCCTCGATTAAATTATTTAATATTTCATCGGTCAAAGTAATATTTTCATTCCAATATTTATCCGCCGTTTCGCACCTTGAAATTAAATAATTTGCTACTTCAAGAACTATAACCACAATTAAGCGGTCGGGATTATCGAAAATATCAAGCAAAATTTTGTTTACATAGTCAGCATCAAATTGAAATTTTATTTCTTCCGCTATTTCTCCGATATACTCAAAATTTTTATTCACCCATTCTTTAGCGGTGTAATTATTGCAAAAATATGCTCCGTTTATGTTTTCAGATTCAAAAAGTGTATAATTTAAATCGCACATATAGTGTTGTTCTTCAAAGCCTTTTAAATCTTCTAGCTTGTCGATAATTTCGCCTTTTACAAATTCTTTTATTGTGTTGTCGGTTACTTCATAAACTGTAATATCGCCGTAAATTTCGCCGTCTTTATTGCAAAAGTTTTCAAGTTTGTAATAATAGAGGATGTTAGACCAATTATAAAAAACTCTTTCTTTTTTCAAAATGTCTGAACCAAGTTCACGCACACACCCATATATAATGGGCTTTTCTTCAAGGTTTGTTTCTTTAAGTGTTTCAATGTCTAAGTCAATATCTCCCTTGTGTGCTTTGATACAGCTTTTTTGAGCCTCCAACCATTCCAGAATGTTTGTGTTTTTTAAGTTTATCATTTGAAAAAATCCTTTCTTTAGTAGCTTTTTATAAACTACTTTGTTTTTATTTGTAAGATTTTCTTACTATCTATATTATACACTGATAACAGTACAAAGTCAATACATTTTGCATTAGATAAAACACTGGTATCAGTAAATAGTTTTGTGCATTTTGCCAGTGGTTGACTTAGCTTTTTTACTGCATTAAAATTAAGATATCAAGAAAAAAGAAGGTGCATAACAATGGCAAATAAAAACAGCCCCGCACGTTTAAAAGCCAATAACGAGTACAACAAGCGAGCATATAAAAGCTTTAATTTGAGAATGAAGCCTTATCAAATGGAAGTTTTTTCAAATCATTGTGAGCGGTTTAATCACTCAAAAAATCAATTTTTAATTACTGCAATGATTGAGAAAATAGAAAGAGAAACAAACAAAAGTTTTGATGAGCTATTGAAAGAACTTCAGCCAGCCGAAGAAAACGAAACGGCAAAAAGTGCGGAAGCTTCAGGAACTGAAAAAGGCGAAAAATAAGCCGAAAAGGGCAAAAAAATAAATGCCGACTAAATACATAAATCAGCATTCAAGCGGTTTTCAGGGGGATAGTTTACATCAAGCAAGGCGAAGAGGGTATCAAAAAATATAAAAGTTACTCCCCCTAAATCTCCCAAAATTCCCAAAAAAACATTCTAAAAAGCTTCAGTATAATGAGCCGAAAGTTACTCAAAATATTGAAGCCTTATTTTTTTATTACTTAAAACAATTGTAAAATATCAGAATTTACGAGCTTTTCACAGAGCCCTTGAAATTTCAAAGTTTGTGAATCAGAAGTTTTTTCGATAAACACTAGATTTTCAGCATACTCTGTCAGAGCTATTAAATATCAAAACTAGTGTATCTTACAGTTATCTTCTTAAGCTTTTCAAATACTCTTTTTGTTGAGTGGTTATTCTATAACTTTCTCTTGCTTTTTGAATTGTTTTGTTATGAACCGGGACGTCTAATTTTTTTCTTTCAAGATACACTATTGTTTTATTCCAATGCTTTGACAAAGCTGTCGCAAAGAACCAAGCTATCATCATTTTTAAATAGTACTCATCAGATTTAATATTTGCCACGTTTTCTAAATATTCAGGTGTAAAATAATCGTCTAAAAAGTGTTTCATGAGCATTAATATACCGAATCTGCAAACATACGTTTTCTTTGATGATATCCAGATTTTAATTTTTTCAATGAGTTTTTCTCTGCTCCTTTTAAATACTTTAGGAGAAATCGTATCGCATACAGCCCAATTATCTACGTATGGGAGAAATTTATCAAGCTCGTTTATGCACTTATCGTAATTTTTAATCTCGGAGATAAGCATACCATGAAGCAAATTTTCATCGTAGTATTTGTGTGGTAAATCATTTAAAAATAGCTTAGATTCTTCGCTTTTGGAATATTCTTTTGCAAGTTTCCGCATATCCGGAACTCTGACACCAATTATTTTTTCTCTTGGGATATTTGGTATTAATCTGCTATGGAACTCTGCGTATTTTTCGTCTTTTAATTCAAAAAGCTTGTCTAAAACTTTAAGCATTTATATCCTCCAAAAATTTATACTTACCATATAATAAGATAACTAAACGAATTAGCCGGAACAAATAACAAAATAGCGACAACTAATACTCCAATCAGAAATTTTGTTATAGCTCTAAAAAATAGTTTCGCATTCATAAGTCTACCATACATTCTTTCAAAAATTTTTAGCATATTACTTCTTTCTTTTTTGATTTTGCAGGCCTTTACAAGTTTGGGTTACTATTTCTTTTAGTAATTCTTTGTTATCGACTTCTTCTACAAAGTGCATTGGTTTCGCACTTTCATATTGTATTTGCTCCTCCATATGATATTTCTCATTATTTGGAACTATTTTCACAAGTAATCTATCATCGTAAATTCCGCCAAATAAAACACCATTATAGTAAAGCAAATATTCACCCATCATAGCTCTGCAAGTTATATCTTCCAGCAAATTAAGCTGCTCAAGTATGAAATTTTTATATTCTTTAGATGTTGACATAATAAGTTATCCTCCAAATAGTATGAATTTGTTTTTTCTTTAAATATACCACAAAAAGAAAGAACCACCAAAAATATATGCCATATTGCCCAAGTTTTAAAATCATAAATTATTATGAATATTATACCAAAAATGTTAATTTTGCAAACTTAAGATCTAATGTAATAGTTTCTTACATTTCATGCGGTTTTCTTTGGGTTTATGGTATAATATAAGTATGAAAAATTACATAAAAACCGAGAGGAATAACCCATGCGAACACAAATTTCTTTTTACGATTTAAATTTTGAACCTTATGAAAAAACACTTAATAACGTTATCAAATTTCCTGCGAAAAAATCTACCAAGATATCCGAAATTAAAAAACTGGGTAAGCCAAAACCTACACCGGCAGATTCCGTTAAAACCTTAGAGGAAATCGAAAAAATCAAGAAGTATTTTTTGGATAGACGAGAATACAGAAACTATTGCTTATTTATCATCGGAATTACAACAGGTTACCGCATAAGTGATTTACTTAGTTTAAAGTTTTCAGATTTTTTTGAAGATTATGAAACGTGGAAACGAGAGATTTATATTGTAGAGCAAAAAACAAAAAAGAGAAGAACAATGCCAATTAGTGAGGGTATGAAAACAGCTATAAATCTATATGTAAAAAATAAAGGCGGTTTCTTACTAAACGAATATCTTTTCCAGAGTCGAAAAGGCAAAAACAGTCCGATAGACAAATCAAGCGCAAGAAAAATCTTTAATAATATGGCGATAGACTTGAATCTTCCGTACCACCTCTCAACGCACTTTTTAAGAAAAACTTTTGCTTATTGGTTTTTGCAAATTCACAATAACGATATGTCAGCACTTGCTATCTTACAAGACATTTTGAATCACAGCTCGGAAAAAATGACCCTCAAATATTGTGGTATTGAAAAAGAACGGAAAGAGGCAATGATTAAAAATTTATCTGAATTGTGGTAAGCTTTAAATCATAACATGTAGTGAGTCAACAATGGAAAATATAGTGTAGATCGTTGATTTAAAGCATATTGCACTATTTGTTTAATGATAACATTTTGTTTTTGTACATATTTTTTTGTATAATAAGTATACTTAACTTATTTAGAAATTAGGAATTTATAAATAAGGTAGAAATTGGTAGTTTTTTGTTGATATACATTGTTTTTTGTGGTTTGAGCAATGTATAATATAATCCTAATGGTTATTAGACTGGTTGTGCGTTTGGGCTTTGATTGAATTTGTCGTAGCAAAGTAAAACTTGAGAATGGCGATCAGCATGTGTTTAAAATTGTAGATTATACTTCACAGAGGAGGTTAGTGCCAGTTTGAATGTTTTTAATGGTTCAAAGGCAACTTTTTGCTTAACGCATCCACAAAAAAGAGTTTGGTACACGTCCAAAATCTTTCCCAGTATACCCATGTATAATATTGGTGGCTATGTGAAAATAACTGGAAAAATTGATTTTAAGTTGTTGGAAAAGTCGATAAACTTATATATAAAAAATAATGATGGTTTAAGATTAAAATTTTTGAATAAAGATGACCTCATTCAATATGTGGATGATTATAAATATATGAATTTTGAATTTAAGGATTTTTCGAATTCTAAAGATGGCGAAGAATATTTCGCCGGTTGGTTAAACGAGAAAGTAAAAGAAGATTTTGAAATAGAAAATAGCTTTTTATTTAAAATTTATATGTTTAAATTGTCAGAAGATGTTGGTGGATATCTACTAAATATACATCATATTATAGCCGATGGCTGGTCTATTGGCATAATGGTAAAGGAAGTTTTAGAAACTTATGAAAGATTATCCCGTGGAGAAATCGTAGATGATGGTTTGTGTTCTTCTTATTTGGACTACATTGAAAAAGAGAAGAATTATATATGTTCTGAGAAGTTTTATAAACATAAAAAGTATTGGAACGAAATGTTTAAAAATGAGGATTGTTTAGAAAATATTGTTCCTACCGATTCTCTTGAAGGTGCGAGAAGGACATATGAGATTGATAAGATATTTGCAAACAAATTGTATGACTTGGCAAAAATATCAAATTGTTCTTTGAATACTTTGTTTACCTCACTTTATGCCATTTATGCCAATAAGATTTATGGATTTACAAAAATCCCAATCGGTACACCATGTTTTAATAGGTCGGGCAGAAAAGAAAGAAAGATTTTCGGTATGTGTACAAGTACTATTTCTTCCATTTTCGGTGTATCTTCCGATGATAGTGCAGGCGACTTAATAAAAAAACATAATGGGGTACTGATTGGTGCATATAGAAATCAGGAGTATCCTTATGATTTGCTTATAAATGATTTAGGTTTACAAAAGCGGGGGATAAATAGTCTTTTTAATGTTTGTGTAAACTACTATTCAGACTTAGATATAGATCTAAATGGTATAAAAGTTGATATTTATCAGTTTTATAACGGATACCAACCATATTCTCTTCAAATTATAGTTAGAAAATGGGGTGGAAAACTGTATCTGGATTTTGATTACAAAAAATCACAATACACTGAAAAAAGTATAGATGTATTCTACAGTTGTTTGGTAAATTTGGCTGAGCAAATTTATAGAAAACCAGATATTAAAATTTATGATCTTGAGCTTGTAATAAATGATGATTTTAAAAAGTTAGTTTATGATTTTAATGACACAAACAGTAATTACCCACTTGATAAAACTGTTTGCGAACTTTTTGAAGAGCAAGCCGAAAAACATCCCAATAAATTGGCGATAACTTTTAAAGATAAAGCAATAAGCTATAAAGAATTAAATGAAAAGTCAAACCAATTGGCAAATTTATTGTTAAGAAAAGGGCTTGGACTTGAAGAAAAGGTCGGGATTTTGTCAACCCATTCAATAGAAACCGTTATAGCGATATTGGGCGTTTTAAAAGCTGGGGGAGCCTATGTTCCTATAGATTTTAATTATCCTAACGACCGAATCAAATATATGATTAAGGATTCCGATATCAATATAATTCTTACAAATATATCCGTTAATTCGCTTCATTTTAGCGGGGAAGTTATAAACTTGGATGAAAATTCTTTTTGTCATGAATCCGCAGCGAATATTCGTGGAAAAGTTGGACCTGAAAATTTAGCATATATTATTTATACTTCTGGGTCTACCGGAAATCCAAAAGGCGTTATGGTTGAACATAAAGGTCTGACAAACTACATATACTGGGCAAAAAGGCAATATGTTAAAAATGAAAATGATGTATTTGCACTTTATTCATCGCTGTCATTTGATTTAACGGTTACGTCAATTTTTACCCCTTTGATTTCCGGATGCGAAATAGCTGTATACAGTGACGATGACGAAAACGAGTATGTACTCAATAAAATATTGAAAGACAATAGGGCAACCATAGTTAAGTTAACTCCTTCGCATTTGTTACTTTTGAAAGATTTAGATAACACAAAATCGGTAATAAGAGTTTTTATAGTAGGTGGAGAAAACTTAAAAGTTAGTGTTGCCAAAGATGTATATGATAGTTTTGGTAGGGACATAGATATCTACAATGAATATGGACCGACTGAAACGGTTGTTGGGTGTATGATTTACAGATTTGATCCAAATAAAGATTTAGATGGTTCGGTTCCTGTAGGATTTCCTATAAATAATATGCAAATTTACGTCTTGAATAGTGACTTGCAGCCTTTGCCTCCCGGATATGTTGGAGAAATGTATATAGGGGGTTATGGGGTCGCAAGAGGTTATATGAATCGTCCTGAATTAACAAATGAAAAGTTTATTAACAATCCATTTGTTCCAAATACAAAAATGTACAAAACAGGTGATTTAGCCAAATTTTTGAATTTTAGAGAAGTTGAATATCTTGGTAGAACAGATAGCCAGGTTAAGATAAGAGGGTATAGGATAGAGCTTGGTGAAATCGAAAAGGCGATAGCCGGTTATAACAACATAAAAGATGTGGTTGTTACGATATTGGAGAATCGTGATAGTAAGGTTTTGTGTGCATATTTTGAGGAAAATGATCAGGTGGTAACAAAGAATTTAAGAGATTATTTGCTTTCTGTTTTGCCGGAATACATGGTTCCGGTACACTTTGTAAGAATGGATAAGTTTCCGCTTACCTGTAATGGAAAAATTGATAGAAAGCGATTGCCTAAACCGGAATTTGAGTTTACAAGAGGTGCTACCCCGGTTGTGGATCTCGACCCCAAAGAAGCAATACTGATTAAGGTTGTTTCCGAAGTTTTGGGTGTAGAATCGGTAGGGCTGGAAGATAATTTTTATTATATTGGTGGTGACTCAATAAAAGCAATTCAGATATCTTCAAAAATGAATATGAATAATCTGAGCTTGTCTGTAAAGAATATTTTAACTTACCCAGTCTTTAAAGAAATGGTAAGATATATTTCTTGTGATAAGTCCAAGGAAATCTCACAAAAAGATTGTGTTGGCGAGATAAAAAGCATCCCTATTATAAGTTGGTTTTTTGATCAGGGTTTTCAAAATATTAATTATTATAACCAATCTGTTGTTCTGTCTGTTTCGGCGCAAGTTTCTTCTTCCGGCTTGAAAGAAATGTTTTCTACGCTTATAAAAAGACATGATGCATTGAGGATTAACTTTGATGTTCAAAAAAACATTGGATATTATAATACAAAACATCTAAATGGTGAATATGATATACCCTATTTTGACATTTCAGACGAAGGCGAAATAGAACAAAATGAAAGAATAAGAATTTTGGGCGAGAGATTTAAATTCGGTTTCGATATTACGAAAGATTTACTTTTTAAAATTGTAGTGTTCAAACTTGGTGAAAATAGCTATAAGTGGTTAATTATAGCGCATCATTTAGTTATGGATGGCATTTCTTTTAGAGTTATAATTAGTGACATTAATGCTATGCTCAAGCAGTATCTGCGTAATGAAAAATTTAAACTTGAAAGAAAAACTTCTTCATACTCCGAGTGGTCAAATCTACTGCAGGATTTTGATTGTGATTCAAAATCGTTTTGGGAAGAAACCTGTGAGAGTAAATTTAGATTTTTGGGCAATGTACCTGAGAGTAGAAAAGTTAGCTTTTTAAAAGTAAAACTCAGCAATTTTTTAGATGCCGAAAAGACAAATCTTTTGTTTACAAAGGCAAATATCGCTTATGGTACTAAAATAAACGATTTAATTGTAACAGCCTTGTTTGTTACAATAAAAGAATTAACAATGCAGCGTGATATATTAATTGCATTGGAAGGACACGGTAGAGAAGATATATCGAAAGATGTTGATATTTCCCAAACAGTCGGATGGTTTACCAGTATATATCCTCTGAGGATTATTTTAAACGAGGATTCTCTGAGGGAGTCAATAATTAAGGTTAAGGAAAAATTAAGGAATGTACCCAATAACGGTTTGGATTTCGGAGTTTATAAATACATAAAAAAAGAAATAGATTATGATTTAAAGGATTTGATAAGATTTAATTTTATGGGTGACTTTGATACTGATAATTCAGAAAGTGATATTGCTAAATTAGTTGTTCAAAATACAGGTAATGATTCTGATAAAAATAATGCTTTGGGATGTTTGATGGATATAAATTGTTTCAAAACTCAGGGAAAATTTTTTATAAACGTTATTTTCAATGGGAATATGTTTAGTAGAGAATGTGTAAAAACCTTTATAGAAAAATATCTGCAAATTTTAGATGAAGTAATCATCCATTGTGTGGACAAAAACGAATCGGAATTTACTGCTTCCGATTTTAACGAATCCGGTCTTAGTCAGAAAGATTTAGAGGCACTATTTATTTAAAAAGAAGTGATTGTTTATGAGTTCAGTCATCAACGGAATAAAGGCAATGGCCCCCGATTTACTCATTAAGTATAGTGTTCCGGGTGCAGCTGTATCGATAGTAGAAAATAACGAAACAGTATTATTGCAAGGGTTTGGAAGTGCAGATTTGGAAACAAATAAGCCTGTTGATGTGAATACATTGTTTCAGGTGGCATCGATATCCAAAACTGTTACAGCGTTTGGAATTTTAAAATTGGTTAAACAAAATAAGTTGGATTTGGATTTACCTGTAAATACTTTTTTGAAAAAGTGGAAATTAGTAGGCAAAAACGGTCTCGAAAAAAGAGTTACGATAAGATTTATACTGAGCCATTTGGCCGGTTTAAATTCAAAAATTTATTCGGGTTATTATTCTGAAAAGCGGAGTTATGATTTTGAGTCGGCACTAAACAGATTAAAAATAATAATTCCTCCGGGGGAAAAATTTGTTTATTCCGGTGGTGGATTCAGTATATTGCAGCAAGTAATCGAGGATGTTACGTGTGTTAAATTTGAGGATTATATGCAAGAAGTTTTAAATGAGCTTAGAATGAGTGATAGTTTTTTTGACTGGAAAAGGTTAAGCGAATTTAAGAACGTTGCTACTCCGTATAATGCATTTAAAGTGTCTTTGCCCAATTATATTTTTCCTGAGATGGCGGCGGCGGGATTGTATTCAACGATTTCCGATATGTCCAATTTTTTAAAAGCTAATTTGTCGTGTGAAAATTCAGTAATTGGTGATACTAGATTTTTAGATTTAATGCAAAAACGTGTAATAAGGAATTTTCCGACAGGGCTTGGCACTTTTGTTTTTAATTTCGAAAATCAAAAAATTGTAACTCATTCTGGGGTAAATAGAGGTTTTAGATCCAGATTATTGGTTTTACCCAAACTTAGAAGTGGAGTGGCTGTGTTAACGAATAGTGATAACGGAGAAAACTTAATATTTGATGTTATTCGCTTTTGGATCAATAATAAAATAAAATTAAAAAATAGTCATTTTTCAAAAATGAATTTTAGCAAAAAGAATAGGATTCGAAATTTTATAGAAAGTAAAGTTATAGATATAAAAGGAGGTATAAACTTGTGGAAAAGATAACACTTTTTTGTTTCCCATATGCGGGTGGTTCGGCTGCATCTTATGCAAAGTGGTATTCGTTATTCCCCGAAAATATAAAGATTGTTCCTGTTGAAATTTCTGGTAGGGGATGTCGCATGAATGACCCTTTACTTTATAGAATTAGCGATGTGGTTGATGATGCATATTCTCAAATAAAGAATGATATAAAAAATACTAATTACGCAATTTTTGGACATAGTATGGGAAGTATTGTTGCTTTTGAAATTGCAAATAAAATTTTTGACCTAAACGAAAGCGGTATACCAAAGCATGTATTTTTTTCAGGGAGGAATGCTCCTTTTATCAGATCTAAAAATATTATTTATGATTTACCTGAAGATGAGTTTAGGAATGAGATTTTGAATATAGGTGGAACTTCGGAGCTTATATTTAAAGAAAAGTCTCTCAGAAGCGTATTTTTGCCTATATTGCGAGCTGACTTTGAGGCAATAGATACATATGAGTGCAAAAATTTCAAAAAACTAAACACAAATATATCGGTTTTTTATTCTAAAGAAGATAAATTGTGTTATAAAGAAGGAATAGAGGGTTGGAAAACATTAACAGAAAAAAGTTGTAAATTTTATGACTTTAAGGGCGATCACTTTTTTATAGACAGACAAATCAATAGTGTAGTCAGTACAATAGTTGATATTTTAAATAAAGAAGGCTAAAAATGGTTTCGTATTATCGTAAAAACAAGGCAGTACTAGAAATAAAATTTAGAATGTGGATTAATCGATTAAAGAATCCTATGAAGTCAAAATTTTCTTTAACTGATTCGCAGCTTCATGATTGTATTTTAGAGGCGAAGAAACATTTTCAGAATTCACTCGAGCATCTACCGGATATTGGTGGATCTGATAACCCTATGATTGAGGAGTTTGTATTTTATTCTTGGTGGGTAGTAATCTATAAATGCTTGACTAGGTATTCACTAGATTCGAATGAAATCGGTAAATTTTTGTATGAAAATTCGGTTTCGTATTTCAAAAGTTTATCTAAAGAGGAAATAGATAGGACTAGAGAAAAATGGTTTACTGAGGGTAAGGAGCAATTTAGAATTTGTTCTGACAGCAAAAACTATTATCCTGAGAACTGGAAATATGATTTTGTTGAAGGTAATGGAAGAGATTTTGACTTTGGTGTTAATTTTACGGAATGTGCAATTAAGAAATATTTTGTTTTTCAGGGTGTGGGGGAACTTTTGAAATATGTTTGCGCAATGGATTATGCGTGGAGCGATGTTTTTGGTATGGGAGTATCGAGGCCAAAATCAATAATTAACGGTGATAACAAGTGTGTTTTGAGGTGGAAGAAACGATAAGAATTAATATATATACTGGTAAACGAGGTTAATAATGAACGATAATAAATTAAATAGAAATGATGTAGAAGATATTCTTGCTCTTTCTCCTACACAACAAGGTATACTTTTTCATTTTTTAAATGACAAGGATAGCAGAGTTTATTTAGAGCAAACAAGCGTTAGAATTGAAGGGCCTGTTAATCGTACATTTTTGAAACAAGCTTTTGATATTCTAGTTCAGAACAATGAGATGCTAAGGACCGTGTTTAGGTTTCAAGGGATAGAAACTCCTGTTCAAGTGGTGCTCAAAAAATCATCTTCAGAAGTAAGTTTTGAAAATTCAAATGAAAATGACGTCGCAAAAATCCGTGAAAAGGAATATGAACGTCAATTTGACATTACTAAGAGTTGTTTTAAAGTTAGAGTTTGCATATTTTCAGAAAATTCTTTTGAACTAATTATTACAAATCACCACATAATATATGATGGATGGGGTAATGCTGTATTAATAAACGAATTTTTGGACATATATGAAAATCTAATTAATGGTAAGAAATATTTTCCGCCTCCAAAAGCAAAGTATAAAGATTTCATAAAATTTAGTAAAAATATAAATGAATCAGATCAAAGAAAATTTTGGAGCAGTTACCTTCAAGGTGTCGATACTCGAACGATTTTGCCCAAAGATTATTTAAATAATTCAAAATTGGATAATAAAATATTGAGTGTATACTTAGGAAAGCAACTTTTTTGTGCTATAGATGAGTTTTCAAAAAGTAATAATGTAACTGTTTCCTCTGTTTTATGCTTGGCGTGGGGAATGTTATTGCAAAAATATAACAATTCAAGCGATGTGGTTTTTGGAACGGTAGTATCTGGCAGAAATTCTGGTATTTATGGTGTTGAAAATACAGTTGGGTTGTTTATAAATACACTCCCTTTTCGTGTAAAAAATTCATATAAAGATCATATTATTGATATTGTTAAAAAAATCAATAATGATTTAAAGTCCATTCAAGAATTTTCTTTCGTGTCTGCATCACAGATAAAATCTTATTGTAATCAGGATATGTTTAATACACCTTTTGATTCTATTTTGATTATAGAGAATTACCCAATAAGCGAAAATCATTTAAGTGATGAAAAAACCTTAAAAATAAGATCTTATACTGCTTTTGAGAAGACAAATTTCAATATGGCTGTATTTGTATCTTTGTCATCTGACGACATAAAAATTGATTTTAATTATAATAGCAATTTATTTGGCTTAGAAAGCGTAAGAAGATTTCAGACATTTTACATCAATATTTTAAAACAAATAATTAGTCATGCTGAAAACACTTTGGATGAAGTTAGTCTACTGCCATTTGATGAAACAAAGATGTTGCTCGAAGGATTCAATAAAACTAAGTTGTACTATAGCCTTGAGGAGAATATTATTAGTTTATTTGAAAAGCAAGTTTTGAATAGCCCTCATAATATTGCTGTAGAAATGGGTAAAGAGTCATTATCTTACTTTGAACTCAATGAAAAAGTTAACAAATTTGCTAATTACATCAAAAGCTGTGGCATAAAGAATGGCGATAATGTGGTTTTATTGTTGGGTAGATCCATTGAAATGTTAATTGCGATTTTGGGAGTTTTAAAGCTTGGTGCAGCATACATTCCTGTAGACCCAGATTACCCTGTTTCGAGAATAATGTACATTATAAATGATTGTAATCCGTCTAGTGTAATAGTGGATAATACTACTGTTACAAAATTTCCTTTCGAGAAAAATGTAATAAATATAAACGACCCTCAAATAGAAGAGAATTCTCGTGATGATCCTGGCGGTATAATTTTGAGAAACGATTTGGCATATATTATCTATACTTCAGGGACTACTGGGAATCCTAAAGGAGTTATGATATCTCACGGTGCGCTTACAAATTTTATATTGGGGACGAAACAAAAAATATTTTTTCAAAACTACAGCAGTATACTTTCTCTGACCACGATTTCATTTGATATTTTTGTTTTAGAAAATCTGTTACCTTTAACAGTTGGATTAAAAGTTATAATTGCATCTGTGGAGCAGCAAAAAGATCCCAACGCTTTAGCAAAATTAATATCTGCATCAAAAGTTGATATGTTGCAAATGGTGCCATCTAGATTACAATTGTTACTTATGAATCCTGAAAATGTTTGTTGCCTGAAAAATGTAAAAGTAATTATGGTTGGTGGTGAAGCTTTTCCGGATGCGCTTTTTGGTATGTTAAAATCTAATACTTCAGCTAAGATTTATAATATGTACGGACCAACTGAGGCAACTGTTTGGGTATCTATTTCGGATTTAACCGACAAAAAAATTATAAATGCTGGTAAGCCGATTGCTAATACTGAATTTTATGTTCTGGATGAAAATAAAAAATTACAACCTATTGGTGCAGTCGGAGAGCTTTACATATTCGGAGATAGCTTGTCGTCTGGCTATTTTAATAACGAAAAGTTGACGAATGAGAAATTTGTTTTAAATCCATACAAAAACGATGGCTCTAAAATGTATAGAACTGGTGATTTGGCCGTTTGGAATTCTGATGGTGAAATTAGCATTTTGGGAAGAACGGATTTTCAAGTGAAAATTCGAGGGTTCAGGGTTGAACTTAATGAAATTGAAAATGTACTTTTGAAACATCATCTGATAAAGCAGGCTGCTGTTACAGTTAACAAAGATGATGAGCAAACCCTATGTGCGCATTATGTTTCTTCTTCAAAAATTGCAGTTAGTGAAATAAGAAATTTTTTACTGAAAAGATTGCCAACATATATGATACCATCTGTTTATATCCACCTTGATAATATACCAGAAACTCCGAACGGGAAAATAGATAGAAAAATGTTGAAAAAACTCTATGAAAAAAGTGAGCATCAAGCACTTTCGGCAGATACTCATAATAATATGTTGAGCGACATAGAAAAAAACATATTGAAAATTTGGCAGGAAGTTTTGCACAGAGAAAATATCGGTGTAAATGAAAACTTTTTTAGTACGGGCGGCAATTCAATCAATTTAGTTCAGATGCATTATAAGATTGATTCAGTTTATCCGGGCGTGTTTTCAGTGATGGATTTATTCGATTATAATACAATTTTTAAAATTTCTCAGCAAATTGAAAGCAAAATTGGCTGTGGGAAAAAATCGTTCGCATCAATAAAGCTCAATTGTCCTCTACAGACTGTCGGAACTCCATCATATCTAAACAGTGTAGTAAATAAGGATGTGATAGATAAGCTTTTATACTTTTCGAAAAGAGAAGGCGTAGCTTTAAAAGATATTTTGATAGGTTTGTATGCATTTGTTTTGTATCAATTTTCTGAATTTGATACTGTGAGTTTTTATAAAATTCAGAATAAACTTTTTTCAAAGATAAGCATTGATTTTAGTGATATAGAAAGTAACAAAGAACTATTTAAAGTTGTTGCCGACGAGGTGGAATGTTTTGGTCAAATAAAAAAAGTTAATTATGAATTAGAAGCAAAAGATAGCAACAGGGTATGTGCACTGTATTGTGAAGAATATTTATCAAAAGATGAGCTTTTATCTATCAAGTCACTTTTTGATATAAGAATTTTTGTTAGTAAAACAGAGGGCGAGTTGAATATAGATTTCAGTACAAGTGAAAAAATAAGTCATACTTTAGCTACCGATATGTTTACAAAATATGTGAATCTTTTGAATTCATTATGAATTAAAAAATTATGAAAGAGGTAATAATATGAACAATTTATCGTTATTATTTTCTGGCCAAGGGTCCCAATATGTTGGGATGGGGAAAAAACTTTTCGATGAGTTTTATGAGGCTGAAACTATTTTTAACAATGCAAGCGAAATACTTGGTTTTGACTTGAAGAAGAAGTGTATCGAGGGTAATTTGAATGAGCTTACACAGACGACTGTTGCTCAGCCTGCAATACTTACATTGAGTTTTGCGATGTATAAATTTTTTAAAACAAGATATGCCATTCAACCTAAATTTTTAGCAGGGCACAGTTTGGGTGAAATTAGTGCCTTGGTGTGTTCAGGTGCAATTGATTTTACTGATGCAATAAAAATTGTAAAATATAGAAGTCAGATTATGGAGAATAGTACTCAGTCGGGTGATTTCGCGATGGCTGCAGTTGTTGGAGTCACATCGGACATTGTAGCTAAAAAGTGTGATGAGTTGTCAAACGATAAAGAAAGGGTTGTTATAGCAAATTACAATGCTCCTTTGCAAACGGTTATTTCAGGGCATGAAAGTGCCATTAATAGGTTGAAATTTGACGATTCTTCGATTTCTGTTATTAAGCTTAATGTTAAAGGGGCATTTCACAGTTGGGTAATGAAACCGATGGCTGAGAAATTTTTAGAGTATTTGAAAGGCGTAGAGTATAAAGAATTTCAAACACCTGTTTTATGTAATGTGACCAGTTTGCCTTATGCCAGCAAGAACGATATACCCAGTAGTTTGGCAAAACAGATTTACAGTCCTGTGCAGTGGGTAAAGTCGATGAGCTTTTTAAAAAATCAAAATGTAGATTTTTTTGTTGAAATGGGTCCGGGGAAAGTATTAAAAAATCTTGTTATGAAAAATATTCCCGATGTAAAAAGTTTTTCATTTGATATTGATGAAGATGTTAAACATATAGAGGATCTTATTGGATTTAAAAATTTCAAAAACGATGTGACGGTAGTAACTAAGTGCTTAGCTTGTGCGGTATGTACTCCTAATGCAAATTTTAATGATGAAGAATATAGAAATTTTGTGATAAAACCATATAGAGAAATTGAGAAAATTCAAGAAACCATAGAGTCTGAAAAAAGAATGCCAAATTTTGAAGAAATGAAAAAATCTTTAGAGCTGCTGTCTTTGATAGTTAAAACCAAGAAAGTTTCTTCAGATGAGCAAAAAGAAATTTTTAATGAAATACTTGAAGAAACCGGCACAAAGGACTTGTTTTTGAATTTTTTGTGTTAGGAAGGAACATTGTATGAAGAAGGATTTATTTACTGATCTGAATGGTAATACGAATACTGTTATTGAAGATATAGAAAATCCCCGTACAAGTGATGTTGCTGTAATAGGGGTTGCGTTAAAAGCTCCTGGGGCCGAAAATGTAGAGATGTTTTTTAATAATATAAAAAATAAATTAAATATGATATCAGAGTTTCCTGTGGACAGAAAACGAGATGCAGATGCTTATTTACGTTCTAAGGGAAAAGGGATTACTAATTATGAGTGTGGTGGTTATTTAAAGGAGATAGACAAATTTGACTATGAGTTTTTTGGTTTATCACCCAAAGAAGCGAGTTTAACAGATCCCAATCAAAGAGTATTTTTACAAACCGTGTGTGAAGCTATAGAAGATGCCGGATATTCTTTTTTGGGGCTAAAGGGTAGCAAAACTGGTATATATGTAGGATTTAATAGTAATCAAATTAACACTTATGGACAAATGGTTTATGATTTAGACCCACAAGACATATCTATTGCCGTTCCCGGAAATATAACTCCTATTATAGCCGGCAGAGTTTCCCATTTTTTAGATTTTAAAGGGCCAAGCGTAGTTTTGGATACAGCATGTTCTTCATCACTTGTGTCTGTTCATTTGGCATGTCAAGCCTTAAAAGTAAAAGACTGTGATTTGGCCATAGCCGGAGGAGTAAGAATTAACTTATTACCGGCAGAGAGTCCTATAAAAATAGGAATAGAATCAAAAAATAAAATAATAAAATCTTTTGATGCCGACTCAGATGGTGTAGTATGGGGCGAGGGTGTTGCGGCATTAGTTTTAAAGCCTTTGAGTGCTGCTTTAAAAGATAAAGATTCTATATATGCGGTTATAAAATCAAGTGCCGTAAACCAAGATGGTAATTCTATAGGTATCACTGCTCCCAGTATGATGGCTCAAGAAAATTTAATACTTGAGGCTCTTGAAAAAGCTAATATCCATCCCGAAACAATATCGTACATTGAGGCGCATGGCACGGGTACACAATTGGGGGATCCGATAGAAATAGGAGCAATTCAAAAAGCATTTTTAAAATATACTCCGAAAAAGCAGTTCTGTGCGCTTGGTGCATTAAAGACAAACATTGGGCACCTTGATAGTATGGCTGGAATAGCAGGGCTGATTAAGTGTGTTTTGTCGTTGAAAAATAAAACATTATTACCATCTATTAATTTTAAAATTCCAAATAAAAAGATTAGATTTGAAGAATCTCCTATCTATTTTAATGATAGAACAAGATTTTGGGAATCAAATCCAAGTTATCCAAGAAGATGTTGTGTTAGTGCTTTTGGTCTGAGTGGAACAAATGCACATGTTGTTTTGGAAGAAGCTCCAAGTGTTGTAAAAAAGGATAAGTCATTAAAAAGTTATATATTTACAATTTCAGCGAAAAATAGGAACTCATTTTTTGAATTGATTGATAAGTATAAGAAATTTTTGAGCGACACAAATGTATGTTTTTCAGACTTGTGTTTTACAAATTGTGTAGGAAGAGATCATTATAAATATAGAACTGCTGTAATTGCGGACAGTTTAAATGGGTTACGATGTGCATTAGACGATTTATCAGAGAAAGATGTTTATATTAGTGAGAATTTAGAAAGTGATGGGAAGTTCTCTGAAGAAGCAAATAGACTAATAAAGGCTATTTCTGATTTTCCGGAAACACGTAATGTGAGTTTAAAAAAATTGATAGATTTATATGTTAAAGGTGCAAATATTGATTGGAATTATTTTTTCAGTTCAGAAAGATGTAATAGAATTCATTTGCCTACTTATCCATTTTTAAGGGAAAGGTGTTGGTTGAGTTTCCCTGACTCGAAAGTAGGAAAAGATTTTTATAAAATGGCATGGACTCCTCTGAAAATTAGTGAAAATAATTCACCGTATAATTTAAAAACAGTATTAATTTTTTCAAATGATGAGAGTTATCTGGTTAAGATGAAAAGTATATTGAATCAAAAGTGCCAAAAAATTATTGAGATTTCCGAAGCCGATAAGTTTGAAAAAATTTCAGAAACAAAATATACAATATCACAAACTGAAGAGGCGTATTTAAAACTAATTAATTGTGTTAAGTCAGAAGATTTGTCTACGATATTTCATTTATTTACAGCAGAGCAAAATGGGCTGATTAATTCGTTAAATGATTTAAAAAATACACAAAAAACCGGTGTTTATAGTTTGCTGTGGCTTACAAAAGCATTATCTGAAAGCAAATTTTTAGGAAATTTAAAGATATTTTTGATTTCTCAATGTTCGTGTAAAGTTAGTGGTAATGAAAGAACTATATATCCTGAAAAATCCACATTGTTTGCGCTTGGAAAAGTCGTAAATGCCGAATATTCCAACTTAAAATGTAAATGTGTTGATTTAGAAGGAATTGAAGATATTAAGTTTTTAAGTCGTGAGTTTAACGATCTAAGCAATATATATCAGGTTGCGTATAGAGATGGTAAAAGGTATGTAGAACAATTTGAAAAATTGAAATTTCGAAATAGCCTAAACTCAAATCCCGTTATAGCGGACAATAACGTTTATGTGATTTTCGGCGGAACCGGTGGCCTGGGGTTGGAAGTTGCGAAATATATATCTTGTGTTGCTAAATCAAAAATAATATTGGTAAGCAAAACTTATAAAATTTATGATGAAGATGCTGTCAGTAATGAGAAAGACAAACATAAGGTACGTCTGATTAATGAAATACGGAAGAGTGGATCTGAAGTTGAAATCTACAATGTTGATATTTCTGATTTTGAAAGATTATCAGATTTATATGAAAATATAATATTAAAGTATACAAAAGTAAATGGAGTGTTTCATTGTGCAGGTGTTCCGGGTAAAGGTTACATAACAAATAAGCGAATTGAGGATTTTGATAGAACGATCGCTCCAAAGGTTTATGGTACTTGGAATATAGGAAATATTTTTAAAAATATAGATTTCATGGTTCTGTTTTCTTCTGTAAATTCAATTTTCGGAATGCCTGGTCAATCAGATTATACATCGGGTAACGTATATCAAGATAATTATTGTGACTTACAAAATTTAAAGTGCCGAAAAACGATTTGTATTAATTGGGCTCCATGGGCAGAAACCGGTATGGCTGTGAACTTTAAGCAAGAAGATAATAAAATGTTTAAGGCTTTGAATACAAGAGAAGCAATAGCTTTTATGGACACTCTGTTAAACAGCGATACCGAAAAAGCAATAGTAGGAAGAATACACAGGGCTAAAGTCACAAAGAAATTGGTAGATAGTTTGCCGTTCTTAATTTCTGGCGATATTATTCACAATTTCAAAAATATAAATGAACAAGAAATAAATATAGATTGGACATATGAAGATATAGAGGATTTTGTAGCAAAAACGTGGAAAAGTACATTGGGGTTGAGTAATATTTCTAAAACGTCTAATTTTTTTGAAATAGGTGGAAACTCTATAATGGTTTCGGTGATGGCCAATATTTTTGAAAAAAAATTTAAAGATATTTTTGGACTTTCTGATTTATTCTCGTATCCTACAATTTCTGATTTTTCGAAATATGTATATAGTAAATTATGTGATGTTTCAGAAGCAGAGAGCGGAAGAAGCAGTAATAGTAAAACGGTTTCGGATGATGAAATAGACAAACTGTTTGAAGATCTCAGTGCGGGAACGTTAAGTGTAGAAAGAGCAAGTGAAATTTTAGATTTGGAGAAAATGTAGATGAATAATTTAATTAGCCTAATAATTGAAAACACATCTAAGGGTAAAATTGAACAATCAGTTGCTTCCGAGATAGTGAAAAAGCTCTTAAAAAATCAAAATTTAAAGGTTGAAACTGATATAGCCATAGTGGGCATGGCTTTGAGAGTTCCGGGGGCAGAAACAACTGATCAGTTTTGGGATAATTTGGTGTGTGGTAAAAAAAGCATAGATGTGTTTCCAGAGGGCAGAGTTTTAGATGCCGAAAATTTAATAAAGTGTGTTAATCCTGGCAGGGAAAAAATCGAATTTTCTCGTGGTGGATATTTAACTAATATTAAAAAATTTGATTATGAATTTTTTAAACTTTCTCCGAAAGAAGCTAAGTTTATGGATCCTAATCAAAGGATGTTCCTAAAGGTGGCATATGAAACTATAGAAGATGCCGGATACACCAAAGAAGATTTAAATAATACTAAAACTGGAGTGTTTGTTGGAAATACTGCCTGGCCGTTGTATGCGCAGTATATTGTGCAACTACAAAGTGATGATTTGTCTACGGCTATGACTGGGAATGTTTCATCAGTTTTGGCAAGCAGAATTTCTTATATGATGAATTTAAAAGGCCCAAGCGTAGTTATAGATACGGCATGTTCGTCATCACTTGTTGCTGTACATTTAGCATGTCAATCAATAATAAATGGTGAATGTGAACAAGCTATTGCGGGTGGGATAAAATTAAATTTGTTTCATACTGAAGGCTTAGTAAAAATAGGGATAGAATCAGAAGATAGCGAAACGAGGACGTTTGATGATAATGCAGATGGTACTGTTTGGGGAGAAGGTGTTGCAGCAATATTTATAAAACCGTTATCCAAGGCTATAAAAAACAATGATCATATTTATGCAGTGATAAAAGGAAGCAGCATAAACCAGGATGGGACTACAGTTGGGATAGCGGCTCCTAATGCCAAATCGCAAGAAGATGTGATAACGAATGCTTGGAGAAATTCAAATATTGATCCTGAAAATATTGGTTATGTAGAATGTCATGGAACAGGGACAAAATTAGGTGATCCAATAGAAGTTCAAAGCTTGCAAAGGGCATTTAGAAAATTTACTAAAAAAAATGATTTTTGCGCTATAGGTTCGGTTAAACCAAACATAGGCCATTTGGATAATGCGGCAGGGATAGTAAGCCTTATAAAATCCGCGTTAGTACTGGAAAACAAAAAAATTCCTCCCCTTGTTAATTTTAAAAACCTTAACAATAACATAGATTTTAGTAATTCTCCATGTTTCATAAATACGGAAATGCTTGATCTTAAAAAAGAAAACAATTTATGCGGAGTGAGTGCATTTGGACTAAGTGGTACTAATTGCCATGTCGTTTTAGGAGGCTATAATAATAAAGCTTCAGATTCACAAAATTTGAGTGAAAACATATTTTGCATATCTGCCAAATCCGCTTTTTCAATGAAAAAATTGGTTAAAAAATATTTGGAATATCTTGATTGCAATTATGATGTAAACATAGGAGATTTGTGTTACACAGTAAATGCCAGGAAGAATCATTTAAAAGAATACAGAGCCGTTTTAATCGTAAGTAATGTTGACCAATTAAAAAAGCAGCTGATTTTTTTGCTTGATGATATTGAGGTTTGTCAGGGGAAAAATTTTTTAGATTGTTTTCAGAGCGATAGAATAAATGAAAATTTAGCGAAAATCAAAGATTTATATTTGACAGGCAACGAGATCGACTGGAATGAGTTTTATAAGAATAGTAATTTTAAAAAAATCAAAGTTCCGCTTTATCAATTTGATGAAAAAGACTGTTGGGTTAATGTTCCGTCAAATTATAAATTTAGTAAAGCAGAACCGTCCTCACAAAAAGATGAAAATTTTCATACTTTCTCTTTATGTGGTAGAAAAGATGGTTTTTACACGGATAATGAAAAATTTGTAGGTGAGCTTTGGTCAAAAGTTTTGGGATACGAAAAATTGGATATAAACAAAAATTTTTATGAGCTAGGTGGAGATTCCATTGCAATCATGAAAATAGTTTCCGGTATAAACGAAAAGCTGGGTACTAATTTGGCTTTGAATGAATTTACACAAAACTGCACCATACATGGCGTAGCACAGTTATTGCCGGGGCAAATGATTAAGTCCGCTTCAGATGATTCCGAGATAAAAATAATTCATCGCGAAGAAAATCAATATGAGCCATTTAGCCTAACCAATATACAGCTTGCTTACTTCATAGGCAGAAGCAGGAAGTTGAATATGGGAGGTGTCTCTACTCATGTGTATACTGAGATAGAAACCGATATGGACATAGAAAGATTTAATTTGAGTTTAAACAAGGTTATTGTACGTCATCCTACTTTAAGAAGTATAGTACTTGAAAATGGTATGCAAAAAGTTCTGGATGATGTCCCCATATACAAAGTAGATTACGTTGACTTAAGTGAAAAAACTCCGGATCAACAGAAAGCAATTTTACTTAATGAACGTAACAGAATGTCGCATTTTGTTTTTAAAACGGACCGTTGGCCACTGTTTGAGTTTAAGGCGTTTAAACTATCAATTGATAAAAGCTATTTATTGGTAGGGTTTGATATGCTTATCGGCGATGGATATAGTATACAGATTGTTACAAATGAAATAATTAAGTTCTATAAAAATCCAGATTTAAAATTGCCGACTATAAAGTATTCATTTAAAGATTACTTAGAGGCGTATGAGAAGCTAAAAAATTCTGATAAGTACAAGAAAGCTAAGCAGTATTGGCTTGAAAAAGTACCGAATTTCCCTTCTTATCCTAAACTTCCTTTTATTAAAAAAGTCTCTGAGATTAAAGTGCCGAAATTTAGTCGTATTTCAAAAAGCATAAGCAAAGAAAAATATGAGGCACTTAAGCGATATGCTACAACGCATGAGGTTTCAATTTCTGTATTATTATGTACCGTATATTTAATGGTGTTGTCTTATTGGAGTAATCAAAAAGACTTGTCGATAAGCTTAACAATTTTCAATAGATATCCCTTTCATCCGGATGTGGAAAAAATTGTTGGCGATTTTACATCAGTAATTGCACTTGACGGACATTTTGGTGATAGTATTTCGTTTGTAAAGGCATTAAAAAATGTTCAAAAGACGCTTATACAAGCTTTAGAAAACAAACTCTATGACGGTGTGGAATTAATAAGGGAACTTTCAAAATTCGACGGAAGTTCTTCAAGCATAACCATGCCCATTGTTTTCACGAGTTTACTTTTTGGAGATAGTAATAAAAAGGACTTAGAAGATACAAATATTCTAGGGAAAATAATGTTAAGTGTCAGTCAAACTCCGCAAGTTTTCCTAGATTGCCAGGTTTCTGAGCACAATGGTAATCTTAATATTAATTGGGATTATGTTCAGGAACTTTTTGGAATGAGTCTAATAAACAAGGTGTTTGAAAGTTATATATCGTTTTTGGATCGAATAATAGAAAATAAAATTCCTGATGATTTTGGTTTAAGTTTAGAAGACGACCGAATTCTGAAAAAGTATAACAATACACAAAGCGTTATTGTTCCAAAAACTTTACACGATGGTTTTTTAAGCCAATCTGTTAAAACGCCTGAAAATGTAGCTGTTAGCTTTAACGGGGAAAATTTGACCTATCGTGAATTATCTGAAAGATCTTTAAAAGTGGCCAATTGGCTAATAGATAATGGAATATCATTGGGCGATTTTGTGGCTGTATCAGGCGAAAGAAATATTGAAACTATAGTCAATATTTTTGGGATTTTAAGAGCGGGTGCAGCTTATGTGCCAATTGACCCGGACTATCCGCAGGGTAGAAAAGACTATATTTACAATAACAGTAGATGTAAGATTTTTTTAGAAAGCAATTTGTTTGAAACTTGCGGATTAGAAAATTATTCAACTACAAACGAATTGCCGGAAGTAGAGCCTGAGAACGTAGCCTATGTAATTTATACATCAGGTAGTACGGGTACACCCAAAGGAGTTGTCATTACTCATAAGGCCGCTTGGAATACAATATACGACATTAATAAAAAGTTTTCTGTAACTCAAAGTGATAGATGTTTAGCAATTTCATCTTTAAGTTTTGACTTGTCTGTATACGATGTTTTCGGTACGCTAGGTGTCGGTGCTACACTTTATTTGTTGGCTGATAAGAGAGATATAGTAGATGTTGTGGATCAAATAAAGAAAAATAGCATAACTATTGTTAATTCTGTTCCGGCCATAGCAGGTATGATTGTTGATTATGTAAATGATAAAGAAGTGCTCAGTAGTGTAAGATTAACTCTGCTTAGTGGCGATTGGATTCCTGTTAATCTTCCACGAAAAATAAAGCAAAAATTACCAAGTACAAAAGTGATAAGTTTGGGCGGAGCCACGGAAGCCTCAATTTGGTCTATATACTATCCTATTGAGGAACAAGATAAATCGTGGAAATCCATTCCTTATGGAATGCCCTTGGCTAATCAGAGATTTTACGTTTTAAATTATAAGAATCAGAATTGCCCAGTTGGTGTCCCTGGGGAACTCTACATTGCTGGTGATGGACTTGCAGAAGGATATTTGAATGATGAAGAAAAAACAGAAAAATCTTTTGTGCAGCATCCTAACTTAGGCAGACTTTATAAAACCGGAGATCTTGGAGTGATGAATAGATCTGGTTACATAGAATTTTTGGGTAGAAAAGACTTTCAAGTTAAAATTAGAGGATATAGAATTGAGCTTGGAGAAATTGAGAGTGTGTTATTAAAATTTCCGAATATAAAAAATGTTATGGTAACGGACAAATCAGATAAAAATGGCAAAAAGTATCTTTGCGCTTACTATATTTCGAATTTCAATTTAGAAATTTCTGATTTACAAAATCATTTGAAGAAGTTTTTACCTGAATATATGATGCCGGCACATTTTATAAAGCTGGAAAAATTTCCCGTAAGTGCAAATGGCAAAATTAACAAAAAAGCGTTGCCCGATCCAGTTTTAGTCGATGCCTCGTCAAATTATGAGAAACCACAAAATGCAATCCAGAATGCTATATTTAAAATATGGAGTAAAGTTTTAGGTGTTGAAAAAATAGGAATAAATGATAATTTCTTTGAAATTGGCGGAGATTCAATTTTACTTATGAAAGTTTATTCGCAGATTGATGATATATACCCAAACAAAATTAAAGTTGTGGATTTGTTTGCTTACACAACAATCAGTCAAATAGCTAAATATATTTGTGATAGTGATAGACAAGAAGAAAAAAATATAAGTTTAATTCCTCTTAAGATTCTCAAAAAAGATTTAGCTTTAGATTCTGAAAATAAATCTGACGTTCTGGGATTTGACCTTAAAGCAAGTATTGATGATTTAACAATAAATGGTATTAATAAAATTGCTAAGATTAATGGTTTAGATATTGTGGATGTTTTTTTAATTGTGTATTGTTATATTTTATTTGAAAATTTTGAGATGAGTAGTGGTTCTAAATTACAAGTAAGTACAATGCTAAATGAACAGGAACAGCTTGGAGTTTTTGAGATAAATCTAAATTTGGCTACAAGTTTTGAAGAATTATTTGAGATTTTTTTAAAGTCCAAGAATTCAATGGAAAGTATTTATGCGGATACACTTAGTAAATATATGCTTAAAAAAGAAAGCAACGAAATTTTCCCGCTAATTTTTGATAAAAAAATTACTAGTAAATTTGATTTAACTGATTATTATGATTTATTATTAGAATTAGATGAGAGTAAGAATTATAGGGAGATAACGCTTAAATATAATTCTCATATCATAAAAGCAGAATCAGCAAAAACGTTTTTGAATCAATATTTAAATCTGCTCAAATCGATAATAAATAAAATCTTAACTGATAGAGGTAAGCAATATGAATAAGTTATTAGATTTTGTAAGACAAACTAATAATAGCGACGTGAGAAATACTATAAAACAGATTTCCAAGAAAGATGTTGCCATTATTGGAATTTCTGCAAGATTACCATTTGCGGAAAACGCAGATGAGTTTTGGGACAATATGAAAAACGGTGTAGATTGTTTAGGCGATTTGCCCACAAATCGTAAAAAAGATGCCAATGTTTGTTTGGGTTTTTCAAACTATGATTCAGTAGGTGTAAATTACTGTAAGGCAAATTATCTGCAAGATATTGATAAATTTGACTACGAATTTTTTGGGATATCTCCAAAAGAAGCTAGTTTGATGGACCCAAATCAGAGACTTTTTTTAGAGTCTGCGTGGAAAGTTATAGAAGATGCTGGATATGGTAATCGGATTAATGGTACCAGAACCGGTGTTTTTCTAGGGTATAAGTTTGATGAATATTATGATTACAAAAAACTTATATTAGATGTTGAGCCACAATCACTTTTAGCTTCTTTTAATGGAAATCTAACTGCAATCACACCAAGCAGAATATCGTATATACTAAACTTAAGAGGACCAAGTATGCTGATTGAAACAGCTTGTTCATCTTCATTGCTCGCTGTGCATTTGGCATGCCAAAGTATTAGAAATAATGAATGTGAAATGGCTATTGCAGGTGGATTAAAAGTTAGTATGATTCCTTTGGAGACAAAAGAAAAATTGGGAATCGAATCTTCAGATGGAAGAGCTAGAACGTTCGATGAAAGGTCGGATGGCACCAGCATGGGTGAGGGAATAATTTCTATACTTCTTAAACCTCTTAATTTGGCTATTCGTGATAAAGATAGTATTTATGCAGTAATAAAAGGAAGCTCATCAAATCAAGACGGTAAATCAATAGGGTTAACGGCACCAAATGTTTTAGCGCAGGAAGACTTGATTGTAAAAGCATGGAAAGATGCTGAAGTTGATCCTGAAACAATATCATTTATCGAAACACATGGAACGGCCACAAAACTTGGTGACCCAATTGAAATTGATGGAATAAACCGGGCATTCAAAAAATTCACCAATAAAAAACAGTTTTGCGCTGTCAGTTCCATTAAGTCAAATATTGGGCATTTAGACAATGCTGCTGGAATGGCGGGGCTTTTACAATGTGTTATGGCACTTAAAAATAAACAAATTCCACCTGTTTTTCACTTTAATAAACCCAATAAAAAAATTGATTTTATAGATTCCGCTGTATATGTGAATAAAAAATTATCCTCTTGGAAATCTACTAATGTTCCAAGAAGATGTGGGGTCAGCTCGTTTGGATTTAGTGGAACTAATTGTCATGTTGTTTTAGAAGAAGCGCCTACTTTAGAGGTTAGCTCCATCAAAAGCCAAAAAGATATTTTTACAATTTCCGCTAAAAGTTTAAAGTCACTTTCTAGGATATTAGATAATTTAAAAGATTATGATTTTAAGGGAAATATAAATGATATTTGTTTTACACAAAATACAGGAAGATGGCATCATAATTATAGGATAGCTTTTGTTGTGGAGAGTACAGAAGAATTAATCAAAAAATTAAATTTAATCAACTTGAGTAATCTAAAAGGTATGCGCAGCAATGGCATTTTTTACAAAAAACATAAATTAGTTATTAATAAAAGCGATAAACAAAATGCGAGCGATATTTTAGTTAGTGAAGCTAATGAAAGAGCCTCCGCAATTGAAGAAAAATTTTTAAAAAATAATGAATTGTTTTTATCTGAAGATTTTTTAAATGAGACTTGTAATGCATATGTAGATGGGGCTAATTTAAATTGGAATATTTTTTATGAAAATGAAAATAGACAGAAGCTTAACTTACCATCGTATGAATTCCAAAGGAAACGCTGTTGGGTAAAATGGCCTCAACACGAAATTAACGATATTTATTATGATACGTACTGGGAACCATCAACAATAGATATAAATCAGTCTGAATATAAAAATAATGAAAAAAACACAGTACTAATTATTGGCAATTCTAGTAAAATGAAAAGTACGCTTACAGAAGCCTTTGAAAAAAGCGATTGTGAAGTAATACGTGTGAATTTTGGTGCAGAATTCAAAGTAATAGGCGAAAAAAACTTTACAGTTGGTAACAAGGAAGATGATTATCTAAAATTATGTAGTAAGATTCCTAAAAATATAAGCAAATTAATATTTGTTTCGGCAAATGCTGAGAATAGCAGCTCTGATACAATATCTGATTTACAAAAATATATGGACAGCACTTTGTTTGGACTTGTTTTTTTGATTAAGTCATTAATGAAAAGTCACATTAATGAGATAGAGTTTGATTTGGTTTGTGATAATGTAAATTTAGTTGATAATGAAAAGCTTATAAAGCCTGAGAATTCTATGATTTTCGGACTTTCAAAAAGCATTATTTGGGAAAACCCAGGTTATAGATTTAAATGTATTGATATTGATGGTAGCACAGATGTTGATGAAGTGTTAAATGAGATTTTGCACGGAAAAGATTATCTTGCAGTCTATAGAAATCATAAAAGATATGTTCAAAAAATCAAAAAGGCAAGTTTAGAAAATAATGATTTAAGGCTGAAATCTGACGGGGTATATGTAGTTACAGGCGGAATGGGCGGCATAGGATTAGAAATTATAAAAACGATATGCGAAATAAAAAATGTTAATTTGGCAATTTTAGGCCGTACAAAGTTGCCTGAAAAGAAAGATTACAGAAAAATTTTAAAGCAGAGTAAAGATTTAAAATTAAAGAATATTGTACAAGCTTTGAATGAATTGGATGATATAGATGCAATGTTCAAGTATTACCCTATTGATATTTGTGATGAAAACAGAATGCAAAAACTATTTAATGATTTGCGTGACAAATACGGTAGAATTAATGGCATTATTCATTGTGCTGGTGTAACTGACGGAAATATATTGAAAAACGAATCCGAGAAAACCATCAAAAAAGTGTTACTGCCAAAGGTATTTGGAACATATTTGTTAGATAAGCTAACTTGTAATGATGATTTGGATTTGTTCGTAATGTGTTCATCAGCTATCACTCTTACAGGAAAAATTAGTGGTTTGGCGTATACGACGGCCAACACTTATTTAGATGCTTTTTCTGATTATAGAAAAGCATTAGGGAAGAATGTACTTTGTATAGATTGGGCTTCTTGGCAAGAAACTGGTATGATAAAAAATACAAAGATAAATGAAAATAAAGAAATATTTGAAATGCTAAAACCACAAATTGGTGTTGTTGCCTTCAAAAAACTTATTTTTAGCAAATCTCATAAGGTAATTGTAGGCAAATTGAACACGAAAAGCCAAACTTTCGAATTGAAAAACTATTTGCCATTTTCGTTTGACGAAGAAGTTTTAAATGTTAAAGAAAAAGGTGAAGGTGGTGAAACTTCAAATATTAGTGTTGGGGATGTTATTTTAACCGGAAATGATGATGGTAATTATACCTCAACGCAGCAGGCTATCGGAAATATATGGAAAGAAATTCTTGGATTTGAAAAAATAAATGTTAAAAGTAGTTTTTTTGAAATAGGAGGGGATTCTGTTATGGTTACTCGAATGCACAGCAAATTTCAAGAGCTGTTTTCAAAGCCAATGTCCATAGCTGAGATGTTTGCTTATACTACAATCGAAAAACAAGCAGAATTTTTTGATGATTCGTTTGAAGATATTTCCATTAATGAGACCATATCAGAAAAAAATGAGCTGGACGATATTATTGAAATGCTCGAAAGTGACAATTGATTGTTGCTTAAAAATATTTACCGAGGTTAGATATGAATAGTACTGTAAATTTAGTTTTAAAAAATATTAAAGATGGCAGCATAAATAAAAACGTTGGTATTGACATTTTGAAATCCATAAATCACGAAACAAAAAAGAAAGAGGTAGCTATAGTAGGTATTGCTTTAAATTTTCCTCATGCCAATACAACTGCCGAATATTGGTGTAATTTGATCAATGGTGTTGATTGTACAAGTGATTTTTCGAAAAATCGGATTGAGGATATAAAAAACTATACTTCGTATTTTACTCAAATACCTTTTGAAAAATTAAATTATTTGTATGGCGGATATCTGGATAACATAGCTGATTTCGATTATAATTTTTTCAACATATCGTTGAGTGAAGCGAAACTAATGGATCCATCTCATAGATTGTTCTTGCAAAAAGTAATAGAGTCTTTAAAAGATGCTAAGATATCGAAAAACGATGTGATGGGTAAAAATGTTTCGGTATATTTAGGATACAGTAATAATCCTATATATGGTCAAGTTATTAGCCGTAGTGATCCTTCCCTGCACGCAGCTACAGTGGCTGGAAATACTCCTTCTATTGCAGCAGGGCGAGTTTCTCACTTTTTGGACCTACATGGTATCAATATGGTTATTGATACTGCTTGTTCGTCTTCACTTGTTGCTGCTCATATGGCTTTTAAAGCAGTTCAAAACGAAGAATGTGAAATGGCGATTGCAGGAGGAGTTCGCTTATCTATTTTGCCAATAGATAGTGGAGTTAAGGTCGGTATAGAATCTTCTACAACTAAAACTTCTGCATTTGATGATAGTTCAGATGGAACTATATGGGGCGAGGGAGTTGCTGCGGTAGTTTTAATGCCTCTTGAAAAAGCAATAGAGAAAAATCTTAATATTTATGCTGTTATAAAAGGAAGTGCAGTAAATCAGGATGGTAAGTCCATAGGGTTGACTGCTCCAAACATGCTGGCACAGTCGCAAGTAATTGAATCTGCTTGGAAAGATGCAAAAATTAATCCTGAAACTATTTCATACATAGAAACACATGGGACAGGCACGAAATTGGGTGATCCTATAGAGATAGGGGCGATTAAAAATGCATTTTCCAAGTACACAAATAAAAAACAATTTTGTGCTATTGGTTCCGTAAAAAACAACATAGGTCATTTGGATAGCGCGTCAGGATTGGCAAACCTGATAAAAGCTTGTTTGTCACTAAAAAACAAAAAGATATCACCGACAATTAATTTTAATCGGCCCAATAAGAATATAGATTTCATTGATTCTCCCGTGTATGTTAATGTAGAACCAAAGAGTTGGGAAACAGCTGAAGTGCCTAGAAGATGTGGAGTAAGTTCGTTTGGATTCAGTGGTACAAATTGTCATATGATTTTAGAGGAAGTTACTGTGGACTCAAGGGATTTTAGTAAGAAATCTGATTTTGGCAATTTTAAAAATCAAAAGTGTTGGTATGATCCTAATTCTAAGCAGAGGGAACATTTAGTACAAATAGAAAACTCTGAGTATACAGATTTAGAATTTAAGATAGCAAAAATTTTTGCAAAAACACTTGGAATATCGAAAGTGAGTTTGGACTCAGATTTTTTTACATTGGGTGGTAATTCACTATTGACAGTTAAACTGATTTTGGAAATTGAGAAACTTGGATTTAATACAGAAAAATTTAATATTTATGAATTTAAAACTATAAGAGAAATTTCTAATTATTTTTCGCATAATAATATAGAAAGCAAAAACATTTCATCTACTGTTCATAGTGAGGACGAAAAAATTCATTCAAAAAATGATTGTGTTATAGATAATATCGAACCTTTTAATGAATTCTTTTATAAAAATTGTTTCTACAATTCATTTTTTCCTGTTTTAAGGCACTTTAACAAAAATTTGTTGCAGATCCTGGCAAATGATATGATTTATTATGACATAAATAGCAAAGAACGTTTGAGTTTAATAGCTAAATATACTGGTATAAAATCCGATGAGGAAATGATCAGTGATATTGGCATAAGAGTTATTGCCTCTGAAAGTAAAGATAATCTTATAGCAAGTATTCAGAGTGCGATAAAAAGGGCTTGCCCGGTTATCATATGGGTAGATTATTATTATCTTAGAAACAGAAGTGATACATACCAAAAAGAGCATGGTTCACATACTCTACTGATATTTGGTTTTAACAGTAGTAAAAAAATGTTTAATGTTATTGAACATTCTAATCGTAACAGTATGAATTATTCGAAGATATATATTAATTATGATGATGTAGAAAAAGCTTACAAAAGTTATATAAACAGATTTTCAAGCGAACAAAAATATAGCTATTTTGAGTTTTCGGCAGACAAACAAACTTTTTCATCTAATGTTGCAGAGGCAATTACAAGCAGCTATAAGACTAATTTTAATAATTTTAAAACATCTATGCAGAATTTTAAAAAATTTGTGTGTGAGACAAAAAAATTATTTTTGGATGGTGAAGATTTAAAACCTAAAAGCCAAATAGTGCTTAGTTCCTTGAATTCCATAATTAATGCAAAAAATGTTGAAAAATATAAAATATTAAATGCTTTTGGCGAAAATACAGTTGTTCACGATATAATCTCTGAAATTGTAAAAAATTTTTCTTTCGTCAGAAATACCCTGCTTAAATTTATTTATACGGGTGTACATAATTTGAGTCAGTTTAATAAAGCATGTTTGAAATTAGAGAGCATCTGTGACTTAGAATACGAGCTTTATGAAAAAATGATTCAACGATAAAATTTATATTTAAATTAAAACAAATATGGAGGTTTTTATGTTAACAAAAGAAAAAATAGAAGATAAGGTTATTAGAATTATAAAGAATAATTTGAATCTTGGTAGTGATGCAGATAAATTAACCAAATTTGATAATTTGGAGTATTGGGGAATAAATTCGATTTTGTTCGTAAAATTGGTGGTTGCATTTGAGGAAGAGTTTGGAATTGAGTTTGATGACGATGATTTATATTTTGAAAATTTCAAAAAAATTAGCGATTTAGTTGATTATTTATATGAGCGTATTCAAAATTCGTAGAAAAAGGAGTATATAAATTAATATGTTGGCTATAAAAGTTGAAAATTTGAGCAAAGATTTTGAATACTACAAAAAAGATGTTGGACTTAAAAATTCAATAAAAAATTTATTTAAAAGAGAGAAACTTATAAGGCATGCTGTCAATGATATATCTTTTGAAATCAATGAAGGTGAAATGGTTGGATTTTTAGGCCCTAACGGAGCGGGTAAAACTACTACTCTTAAAATGCTGTCTGGCATTATTTATCCGACAAATGGAAAATTAAATGTTTTAGGATATACTCCATTTGAAAGGAAAAAAGATTTTAAAAAACAATTTTCGATTATTATGGGGCAAAAAAGCCAATTGTGGTGGGATTTGCCGGCTAATGAGTCACTTTATCTTAACAAGTGTATTTATGAAGTAAATGATGATGATTTTAATCATACAGTTAATGAATTAGCTGAAGCTCTGGACATAAAGGACTTACTTAAAGTTCAGGTTAGGCGCCTTTCCTTAGGTGAACGGATGAAAATGGAACTTATTGCAGGCCTTATACATAAGCCAAAATTGATTTTGCTTGATGAACCAACTATAGGGTTGGACGTGATATCGCAAAAAAAAGTAAGAAAATTTCTTAAATATTATAATGAAAAAAATAAAATCACGGTAATACTAACCAGTCATTATATGAATGATATTGAAGATTTATGTGACAGAACAATAGTTATAAATAAAGGTAGTTTGACTTATGATGGTAAACTTTTGGATATAAACGAGACGCTAAATTCGAGGAAATTAATAAAAATAAAATTTGAAAAAATTATAGATAATAATGAGCTTAAACAATTTGGGCAAATAAGGTCTAATAATGGATATTGTGCAATTCTTGACGTTCCTCGTCAAGAATTAAAAGAAATATCTAAATCAATACTAAATGCACTACCAGTACTGGATTTAAATATTGAAGATATACCGCTCGAAGATTCTATATCCCTGTTGTATCAGTCAAGAGAGGATGATGCTGATGTTTAAAAAATATGGGAAAGTTTTCATATTGGGAGTTCAAAATTCGTTGGAATACAGGACTAATTTTTTGCTTAGTTTGTTAAGTATAATTTTCCCCGCGGTTATGCAATATTTTTTTTGGACAGCCGTTTTTAAGTGCTCTAGTTCGGCAACTATATATGGTTATACACATTCTCAAATGATTTTTTATTCGTTGATATCTGCACTGATGGCAAAATTAGTTGCTTCGGGATTTGAATATGAAGTTAATGATGACATAAAAAATGGTGGCCTAAACAAGTTTATAGTGAAACCTATTGGATATATGTTTTATCGCATAAGTTGCTTTTTGGGTGAAAAAAGTATACAAGCGGTTATAATAATAGTTTTGATTGGTTTTGTGACCGTTTTATATAAAATACTCTTTGATCTCAATATTGCTCTTATAAACATAATTTTCTTCTTAGTTTCAATGATTTTTGCAATTATTTTGAATTTTTTAATTTCATTTTGTGTTAGTACGATTGCTTTTTTAGTCGACGAAGTATCGTATTTATTTGCAATGAGTGCAATGTTTTTAAATATTATAAGTGGTGGAGTTTTACCAGTTGATGTGTTTCCGAGTGTTGTTCAAGATATTTTTAAATTTTTGCCGTTTAGGTACACTATATATTCAGTGGTAAACATAGTTAGTGGAAGAATGAGTAATATGCAATCTATTGAAGTTTTGGTATTGCAGATTATTTGGATTTTAATTATGAGTGTGGTTTCAAATTTATTATGGAAATCCGGTGTAAAAAAGTACACTGCTGCGGGAGGTTGAAATATGTTTAAAGAATTAAAAAAACATGTTTATATATATGGCGTGTTTATAAAAAATTGTTTGATAGCTCAAATGGAATATAGATTTAATTTTTATATGAGTTTATTGCTAGATTTTGCATTTTTGATTACACGTTTGCTATATGTGAGAGTGGTGTATAAAACAAATTTGAGTGTACTTGATTTGAATCCTGACACCATACTCTTGTTTATAGGTGTATTTACTCTGATGTCTGGGGTATATGCTTTTTTCTTCGTAAATAATTTTTTCAAAATTTCGGAGTACATAAGGCAAGGTACGCTAGATATTTTAATAACTAAGCCTATTTCTTTACAATTTTTTGCTACACTCAGATATGTTGATTTTGGTTTGGCCATACCCGATACAGTGGGCGGGTTGGCGATGATCATGATTGCTTGTTTTAAATTAAATATTAAATTTAGTATTTTAAATGTATTGGGATTTATTGGTTTAATTTTAGCTGGTGTGATAGTGATGTATTCAATATTTTTACTGCCACACATTTTGTCTTTTTGGGTAGTAAATACTAAAGCGATAAATAATATTTCAGATTCACTTTTTGAATTCAACAATATGCCTATGAAGATTTATAGTAAATGGCTGCAAAGAATAGGTGTATTTGTTTTTCCTATTTTTGTAATTACTAATTTCCCATCGATGTTCATAATTGAAAAACTAGGTGGAATATATGCTGTTTGGGCAATTATAGCACCAGTTCTAGTGTTTTTACTCGTAAAGAAATTTTGGGATTTTGCAGTTAAGAGTTATTCTAGTGTAAGTTGTTGAAAAAGGTGGCTAAAACGGATTTGGGAAAGATTTATTTAAATTCTATAAATGAAGAATATTCATGGCAGGAGTTGGATTGCTTTTTTAGACCATTATCTATCATATTTGGAAAGGACAATAAACTTTATTCGGATATATTCCTGATTTCTGCAATGTTTAATATGATTTTTGGGGACAGTTCGGATAAAGAACTAGATGAATGGTTTTTGGATTTTTCCAAAAAGCATTTGGAATATTCGGTATCCATACAAAATTGTAGCACGATGCAAGATTTTTTTGATAAGATAAAGCAAAATATAGATTACGGCAAACTGATTTTAATTCCTGCCGACATTTTAAAAGTACCATATTATCACGGTTTTATGAAAAAATCTCATCCGCATTTTTTTATAGTTAACGGCTACGATGAAGGAGCAAAAAAATTTAACATTTTTGATAACCTTCAAATAAATGATGGGTTTTGCAAAACTTATTGTGATTTTGAAATGAGTTTACCTTTACTTTGGGAATGTAACAGATTGTACGTAAATAACATTTTAAAATCAAATCATTTGTCATACTTTTGGTATATAAAGCCACCTTCATTTGATAAAAATAATTTTTTAAATTTACATTTTGTTGACATAAATAAAATTGATGAAGAAAAAATTTTAAAAAACATATTCGGAAATTTGGGAGTGGCAGGATTGGATAGTAGAGAAAGTATGATCTACAAGTTATCTCATTATTTGAATTGCAGGTATGTCTATCAGAGATTGATTTTCCCTTTTATGAAAGATGCTGGTTATGATTTTGGACATGAAACAATTGCTAAATTTCAAGAAAATTTTGATATGAGTAAAAAAAGCATATACAAACTGATTTATAAAATTCAAAAGAAAAATCCCGAAATAAAATCAGCAGTATCCGAAATTCAAAAATTGACTAGAGATTATATAGGCCTATGGAAATTAATTACGAAAAATCCAGAGGTAGTCAGATGAAAAGCATTTTAATAAGGTATATACGGTTTGATAATTTAGAAAATAGAGATGCTCATAATCTAAGTAAATATTTATCACAGGAAAAAGTTGAAAAATTAAATCGTTTTAAAGTTGATGCGGATTACAATCGATCTTTGTATGCAGAAATTATCGTAAAACAATTTTTTGCAACGAAGTTTGGTTTGCACCACAGTAAGATAAACATAGTTTATGACAGAAATGGTAAACCGTATGTAAAAAATTTTCCCGATGTCCATTTTAGTATATCGCATTCTGGAGATTATGTTTTGGTGGCATTTAATAAGGGCCCTATAGGCATAGATGTTGAAAAGTCGAATGATTTTGATTATAAAGGGATTGTAGACAGATATTTTGAAAATTTTGAAAAAAATTATGTTTTTAAGCGGAGTGACGATTATTTTGATAAATTGCAAAGGTTTTATCAAATTTGGACGGCAAAAGAAAGTTACACAAAGCTTAAAGGAGTTGGTTTATCTAGTGGATTGGATTATTTTTGTGTAGAAGATTTATCAGACAAAAATATGTTTATTTTAAGAGATAAAGTTTTGAGCGAAAGATATTTTGTTAAATCTTGTGAAGTAGATAGAAATTATATTCTTTCGGTTTGTTGCTCAGATGATAATTTTGATATTTTTTTAGAACCTCTAAATATTTTAAAAGTCAAGTCATTTTTTGAAATTTTTGACAACTATGTCGAACTTATTCACAAGGATAAGACAAGCTCTACTAATGATGATGCAAAGAAAATGTTAAAAAATATTAATGGTAATTTTATTTTAATAGCTGATGAGCAAACGAAGGGTAGGGGTAGAGTAAAGAAAAATTTTTATTCTCCCAAAGATGTTGGCATATATATGACAATAGTATTGAGAGATTTTAAAGAATCAATGCCTTTCCTATCTATGTCAGTTGCCCTATCAGTGTTGAAAACGATTAAGAAAATCTCAAAAAACGCGTACATAAAAGAGCCTAATGACATTTTGCTCGGTGGGAAAAAAGTTTGTGGGATACTGATAGAATCGTCTGTTTCAACTCAAAAAAGTATTTTTGAATATGTAGTGATCGGTATAGGACTAAATGTGAATAACGAAAGATTTTCGCCTGAAATTCAAGATATTGCAACCTCAGTGAAACTCGAAACAGGTCGGGAGATTGATAAAAATATATTGATTAATATTATAATATTGGAACTTGGATTACTTTTGAAGACTCCAAAAGATATAGTTCAAAAAGAATATCAAGATAACCTTATAAAAAATTATGGAGATGTTTGAAGTGTTAGATTTAGAAAATTGTTCGGAAATATTAAATTTGATCGCTAAAATTTTAAATGATTATGATTTTAGTGCTATTGAAATTTCAAAGGGTGATTCCAAATATAGAATTGAAAAAGGATTGAACATTAGTACGGTCAATTGCAATGTTGACAAAAAAAGTGCTGAAGAAAACATATTAAAAGATATATCCTCTCCGTTGGCTGGGATATTTTATAGTTCTGTTTCTCCGGAAAGTGAAGCTTTAGTAAAAGAAGGTCAGCAATTTTATAAGGGTGACGTTTTGTGTATACTCGAATCAATGAAAACGTTTACGGAAATAAAAGCAGAAGAAAATGGTATCATAAAGGAAATATGTGTTAAAAACGGAGATATAATTGAGTATTCTCAAGTGCTTTTTAAGTATTTACCGGTTTAAAAACTGAAGTGGAGTGAATTTATTGTGTTTTCAAAAATATTAATTGCTAACAGAGGAGAAATAGCAGTTAAAATTATAGAAACTTGCAAAGAAATGGGAATAAAAACAGTTGCCATTTATTCTGAGGCTGATGCGGATTCGTTACATATAAAGCTGGCAGACGAAAGTTATTGTGTAGGGCCTGCGAATATGCAAGACAGTTATTTTAACATGAATGCTATTTTGACTATTGCTTTGGCAACGAAGTCAGAAGCAATTCACCCTGGATATGGTATGCTGTCTGAAAATTATGAATTTGCCGCAAAATGTGAAGAAAATAATATTTGTTTTATAGGTCCAAAGTCTAGCGTTTTAAAAAAAATGTGTAATAAAATTGAAATTAAAAAATTTATGAAAAATTGTGGTATTCCTGTAATACCCGGAAATTGTGTTGGGAATGATATTGATAAAGTAAAGGCGGAAGCGCAAAAAATAGGCTATCCAGTAATTATAAAAACGCAGAACGGCGGAGGAGGGCGAGGAATAAAAATTGTTTATGAAGAAGAAAATCTGGAAAAAGCAGTTAATGAAGCTATAAGTGAGGGCAAAAAATTTTCAAAGTGTGACAAGATTTATATAGAAAAATACCTTTTCCCCGTTAAACACATAGAATTCCAAGTTGTGGCTGACAAGTTTAAAAATGTTGTTATATTGGGGGAAAGAGATTGCTCAATTCAAGTAAATAATCAAAAGATAATTGAGGAAGCACCTTGTTACGGATTAGATTCTGAGTTAAGGGATAATCTTTTAACGATGTGCACCAATGCGATTAAAAAAAGTGACTATTATGGAGTTGGAACGCTTGAGTTTTTAATGGGTAAAGATAAAAAATTTTATTTTATGGAGATGAATTGCAGAATTCAAGTAGAGTATCCCGTTACTGAACTTGTTACCGGAATTAATATCATAAAAACTCAAATTATGATTGCCAACGACAAAAAAATAAAGTTCAAACAATCAGATATTAAGTTAAGGGGGCATGCTATTGAGTGTAGAATAAATCTGTGTAATAAAAATTCAGAAAATATAGTAACCAAACTTAGCATTCCAAAGCTTGAAAATATAGAGTTTCATACTTACATTGATGAAAATTGTAAAATTCCGGTTTTTTATGATTCAATGATAGGAAAATTGATTGTTTATGGAGACACCAGAAGTGAAGCAATAGCCAAAATGAAATTTGTACTCCAGAATATCTATATCGACGGATTGAATACAAATTTAGAAACACATAAAAATATACTTACGGATAACGATTTTATTAAATATAATTATTACACCAATTTTATGAGCAAACGGCAAAATAAATTTATCAAAAGATATCTTTCTGCGAGGGAAAAATTAAATGCTATAGTAGATGCCGAAACATTTTCGGAACTGGATCAAACCATTGTATCGGATAATATTTTAGACTTTGCGGATTATGATAATAAACTAAAAAAAGCAAAAGATGTTACCGGTGAAACCGAAGCTGTAATTTATGGGACCTCAAAAATTGGCAAACATGATGTTGTTATTTTTGTGATGGATGCAAATTTTATGATGGGGACTATGGGCAGAGTTGTTGGAGAAAAGATCACTAGGGCGTTTGAATTGGCAACAGAACGAGAATTACCGGTTGTAGGAATTGCAGTTTCGGGTGGCGCAAGAATGCAGGAGGGTGTTTTTTCGCTTATGCAGATGGCCAAGACTTCTGCAGCGGTAAAAAAGCATGGAGATGCGGGGCTTTTATATGTATCCGTTATAACTAATCCTACGCTTGGAGGAGTTTCGGCAAGTTTTGCCAGCTTGGCTGATATTATAATTGCGGAATCTAATGCTGTCTACGGATTTTCGGGTAGGAGAATCATAGAAGAAGCGCTAGGCAAAAAGTTGCCAAAAGATTTTCAAAGTGCTCAGCTTTGCAAAAAATACGGAATGGTAGACGTAGTTGCTGATTTTAAAGATATTAAAGGTATTTTGGAGAATATTTTAAAAATTCATAGTACCAAATTCGAGGTGATAAAGTGAAAGATGTTGAAAAGTGTTTGGAAATTTTATCTAATCCATTAAGACCTAATTCCTTAGACTATATAAGCATGATATTTTCAGATTTTCTTGAACTTCATGGGGATAGGCTTTTTGGTGATGATGAGTCAATGTTAACAGGAATAGGGCTTCTTGATGAGATACCTGTAACGATTATTGGGCAAATGCGTGGAAGAAATTTGCAAGAAAATATAAAATATCACTATTCTATGAATTATCCGGAAGGATATAGAAAATCTTTAAGAATTATGAAACAAGCTGAGAAGTTTAAAAGGCCTATTGTTTGCTTTGTAGATACAAAAGGAGCTTTTCCAGGAGATTTTGCGGAAGAAAGAGGGCAAAGTAATGCCATAGCTATGAATTTAAAAGAGATGTTTAATATAAAGGTACCAATAATAAGTATTTTAATTGGTTTTGGAGGTAGCGGTGGAGCTTTGGCGCTTTGTATTGCAGATGAAATAATTATTCTTGAAAATGCTATGTTTAGTGTTATTTCACCTGGTGCGTGTGCCAATATTTTATGGAAAGACGCGAAAAGAAGTTTAGAAGCGGCAGAGATGCTTAAGATTACTTCCTATGATTTGAAAAGATTCAACGTTGTTGATAAAATTGTCGAAGAACCTGATGAATGGGCACATGCGAATTCTAAGAAAATGATTTTAAAAGTAAAAAGTGTGATAAAATCAAGTTTGGAAAATCAATTGAAAATTAGTGAAAACTTTCGCATTACGCAGAGGTATAATAGATTCAGAAATTTCTGAATATAGAATGTAATTTTTAGCAAATTGATTTTGGATATTGATAAATAAAAGTAACTTTTTTGTAAAATGTAAGTTCCATAGTGGATCTGTACTTTATAAAAACGATACATGTTTTTGCATTATTTATTGTTTATAGTAAATTTTTTGAGCTAAAATCCAATTTTCAGATATAAAAAACTACCCATACGGCAAAATAAGATATAGGAACACCCGCAATTTAACTGCTAAAATCTAAATATGATATTACACGTAAATGCCGGCAAAACATTTAGATTAAAGAGGCGGATATTTCTATGACTAACAAGCAACTTTCGCAGCTTAACTATCTTAAAAAGGAAATTAAAATGCACCAAGAAAGGCTAACAGAACTTAATGCTTTAGCGGAGATTAAATCATCTGCAATCACAGGAATGCCAATGTCAAAAAGTATTTCAGACAGAATAGGGTATTCCGTAATTAAAATAATCAGTATAAAAGATGCTCTTTCAAAACTTTGCGAAGAACTGACAGATTATATCGAAAATGTTGATGACCCGATTATTCGAATGATTCTAACTTACAGGTATGTAAATAATTTCAGTTGGGAAAAAACCGCTTCAAAAATTGGTGGTAGGAATAGAGTAAGCGGTTTAAAAAAACGACTTTATAGATATTTCAGAAAAGAAAATAGAACTCGTCCATAAATGTCCACATTTTATGCGGTATAATATAAGGTGTAGGAATATAAGCTCTCGAAAGAGAGCTATTTTTCTTGCGAAAAATTAAATTAAAAGTAAAGGAGTAGGCAGAAAATGAACAAAAAACAATTTATAAGGAAGTATGCCGAATATGCTAATTTAAAAATCTGTGAATACGAAAAAATTTTAAAAAGTTTAAGCGAGTTAATCACAGATATGGTTGCATCGGGAGAAAAGATTAACATTCATGGTTTTTTAGAAATCAGCACAAAAGAGGTTAAAGACCGCATGGGAACCGACCCAAGAACAGCAAAACCGATTTTAATTAAAGGAGGTACGAAAGTAGTATTCAGACCCGGATCAATACTAAGAGCTGCTGCCAGAAGTGTTGATAATTCATGAAGCAAAATCAAAAACAAAAAGAACCAAAATATAGGTGTTCAGTATGTGGCGATGAGTTTAGACGAAAAAGCAATGCTTTTACACCAACAAGGTCAATGCTATATAAAGGCAATGGTGGTTTTTTAACTATCTGCAAAACTTGTGTCGGAGAGATATACACAAAGTATCTTGAAAAGTTTGACGGCGATGAATGTAAAGCAATAAAGCGAATGTGTATGCTCCTCGACATATACTTTTGTGATTCCTTATTCGAAGCTTCGAACAACTCCAATCAGTTAAATCGTATGAATGCCTATCTTTCGAAGATAAATTTAGTTCCATACATTAATAAAACATTTGATGATTATCTTTTTAGCGGTAATTATGAGGATTTAAACATAGAGGAAACACCAGAAACTAAGGAAAGAAAAATATCAAGCAAATATATAAAAGTTTGGGGTTATGGTTTTACTTACGAAGAATACCGGTTTTTAGAGGGTAAATTTTCTGAATGGAAATCAAAGGTCATAATCGACAGCATGGCAAGAGAAAGTTTAGTTCGGGATTTATGCGTAATAAAACTCCAACAACAAAAAGCAATTCAAAGTGGCGATGTGGACCTTTGGGGCAGACTTCAAAAGACATTTCAAGATACGCTTTCAAGTGCCAATCTAAAACCAATTCAAGTCGAAAATGACGAAAAAACTGCTGAAAAACCGCTTGGGGTTATGATAGAAATGTTCGAAAATGAGGACCCGATACCCGAAATAAATCCCGAATGGAAAGATGTTGACGGAATAGTTAAGCTTTTTAATATCTATTTTCTCGGACACCTTTCAAAAATGCTTGGGATTAAAAACCGATACTCCGAAGATTACGAAGAAGAAATGCAAAAATACCGAGCTGAAATTGATGACATCAAAGACGTTCCTGATGAAGATGTTTTTGAATATCTGAGCGAAAAAGGATTTACAGAAAGCGAGAAACAAAATGAGTAGCGATAAACTCAAAAAGCTCAAAAAAGGTGTTGGAAAATGGACGGCTTTTTACAGGGAAAATCCTCATAGATTAGCGGTTGATTATCTTGGAATGAAATGGCTTAAACCATTTCAGCAAGCGTTGATTGTCATGGTCCGCCCGGAGGGATTCGAACCCCCGACCTTCAGAATCGGAATCTGCTGCGATATCCAGCTTCGCCACGGGCGGATACATAATTATTTTAATTCAAATTATTTTGATTTTCAATAGCAAAAACTTTTTATGCAATTCTCTTCTTTTAAAATATGCTTATATAGCCCTCTTTGAAAAGGTTTGTTTAACTTTATTTTTTATTTGCTGTAATAGTGAAAACGGCCCAAATAATCATTTGATAATAAAATAATATAGATAAGTATATAAAATATGTTATAATTGCTTTGGAAAAACATCAGAAAGGTGGTGGCGAAAGCTAAAATTTAAATGATTTTATATTCCGACAAAAATTGGAATATTTTAGCGCTAAATTTAAAAAAGAAATAATTTGAATGGGCTGATTTTATGGTAAAACAAACCGCCGGCAGGGATACCTTGAATGACTTTGCGCCGAAATTCGCAGAGCTTAACGATAACGTGCTTTTTGGGCAGGTGTGATCAAGGGAGGACAAGCTGCCTATTAAAATTCGCTCTATTGTTACTCTAACTGCTCTTGTCAACAAAGGAATCGTCGGCAGCTCTCTTTCTTACCATTTGAGCACCGCCAAGAAAAATGGCGTGGTCAAAACCGAGATGGTCGAACGCTTGGGCTGCTTTTAAAATGGCCAAAGAAGTTTACAATGATGATAGCTACGAAGAAAATCACGGTGGATTTTTTGGCCTTGGCAAACCTAATGTAGATTTCGCGACATATTTTGTTGGCAAGAGTTATTTAAACTCACTTACCTATGGCAAAAAGATTTGAACCTGTCTGCAGGAATAAATGGCACATCCACCACGCCTCGAAAGTCGGCGGGCAAATATTTTTATGCGTTGACGGCGAAGTCTGGTACCAAGAAGTTGGCAAACCCCGCTTACATAGAATCTAATGCAATGCTTGATTTCACCATTTCTGATGAAGACATGGAAGTGCTGAAAAATATCAAGCACAACAAAGATTACGGCGAGCACAGTGGGTTCCCTGTTTTAGGAGGGAAGATGTAAAACTATAAATTTCAGGGTGATCATTGCCTTTGCAGTGGTTACCCTGTTATTTTATGACTATTTCAATAAAATTTTATATTATTTTTTATAAAGTATTGACAAATTTATTCATAAGTAATAAAATAATCTCGGAAGGTGGTGAGAACTATGTTAGATAACAATAAAATTGACGAAAAGCAAGCTGAAAATGTTTCTGGTGGGGTTATAGTAGATGGCCATTCGTATGTTAGAATTAATCAAAAAGACATCGAAGGCTACGAATACAGATGCAAAACTTGCGGCTACGTAGGCTACAAAAAGAAAGACTCCGGGCCTAAAAACGAAACATGCCCGAGATGCCTAACCCCAGGAAAATACTGTGAAACAGGCAGATTTTACATGGATTATAATAAATGCAATTCAGCTGCTACTGATGCTTACTACTACAACAGCTAGAAAGGAGGCAAAAATGATGGATGAAAATAAAAATCTTGAGGAAAACGACGAAGTCAAAGTGGCCGGTGGCGCAACTATTAATGGAGCACAAAAAACTTTGATTGAGGAATCGGAAATAAAAAAATATGAATATAATTGCAAAAATTGCGGCAGAGTATCGTACAGGAACAGCAACTGCCTTAATTCTTGCCCATATTGCGGAAGATATTTTGGATATTCTCCAACAGGTGTAGTTCTTATTGACTACAACTATGTCAATGGAGCTAACTGGAGGTCCGTTCAAAGTCGAGATACATAATTAACTTAAAATTAATAATAAAATAATATTAAATCTTACAATTTTTAAATTTTGCTGGCAAATTACATAAGGATGCGGTAAAATTAATATGAAATTGTAAGATTTTATTTTTATTAATAATTTTTTGGAGGAATTAGGTGTTTTGTTCACATTGCAATCTTAACGATGGCTATAAAAATAATTTAGTAAATAACATTGAAATTTACAGCAGTAAAGACGGAATTTACCATTGCCAAACGTATTTCGGCGTTTTGCAGTCGGTAATAGAAGTTTCAAATCCCAGAGATGATGTTTATGAAAAATTCAAATCTTTGAAGAATTACAAAAAATACATTGATAATGAAACTCCGGCTGAAAACTTGGCAGGTTTGGACCCGAGCGAAATCAGGGATTTTGATAATTATTCGAATTTAATTTGCGACGAAAAGCTCAGAATGATGAATAGAAAAGAAATGGAAGAAATTAAATCCGGCAGGACTCTTTTGAGAGTAAACGATGAAAATCAAGTTATTTACACCGTCAGCAAAGTAGGAGATAGATTCATTTTTAGAAATTTCAGCTTAGCTGACGACTATCCGGGGTCAGGCTATAGCCTGAGGCTTTTCCTTAACTCTGCGTGGTACGTGAAGCAATTGCCACACATTGAAGACTTTAAAAAAGTGATCCCTTATTGTACAACTGTAGATGACATTATGAAAATTGACCCTAGCTTTAGATGCTGCTTGAAAAATGGCGTTCTTTATAGCACGCATTATTTTGCCAGCAAAATTAATAATGCGATTACTATCAAATATTATAAAAACTTCCAAGGGATTTATAAGGTTGAAAGTGTTACTGGTTGTACGGAAGGCTATAATCTTCTGCCTTATTTACTTCCAATTGACAGGAAGCTCATCGACCCAAATTATAATTCTGACGATAAAGAAGAACCAAACCCGCAACTGATTCCAAATGATGCGTTTCAACCCCCAAAAATGTTTTACAGCATATGTAAACTAAATAAATTAGAAAACAAGTGTAATTAAAATACACTTGTTTTTATTTTTTAACCTTATTTGTCTAATTGTTCCAAAAATGTGTGTTTTTGTAAATTAATATTTTGTTTCAACTGGTAATAATTATAAAAAAAATATCATTTGACAAACTTTTTGAGTAATTTTACAATATAAGCGAAGATTTGAATTTTAAGGGGGAATGAAAATGTTTTACTATAATCAGGACATACAAACGTCTCAAAGAATAACAGACTATAGTCAAATCGACGCTTCTTTTGCAAGCTGGTTTAAAAATTCCAACAGCATAAATGCCGAAGGAATTAAAGATATTTATGGCGCGAAAATTAAAATGCTCAAAGAGCAGATGAAAAATTTGAAAAGTGCAGTTAAAAAGAAGGAACTGCAGGACCAAATCAAAGCGCTGAACAACGAAAAAAAGCGAAAAATCAAGGAAGTTAAAAAAGCTGATAAACAAATTTTGGCGTTTAAAAAACTAAGAACCGCTTTTAAATCTTGCTCAGAAGCAATTGACCTTGCCAATACGGAATCAAACGGCAACGACATTGTTAACATAGATAAAACGTTTCTTAATGACTATGAAAAAATTTTAAACGGCAGAAAGGAGGGGAATATTGAAGCTGCGGACTACAGCGCGAACTCTATTAACAACAAAACGAAAGAGCTTTTGAAAAAGACGAAAGAAGTTCTTCAAAATAGCAGGAAAGGCAAAAAAGCCGAAAATTACATAAAACTTTCTGAAGTGTGGTACAGGAGACTTTTGGCGGGAATTAACTTTAGCAAATCGTCGACAAAAAATGTTAGAATAGGAAAAAGCGCAAAATTTAATTTGGTGGGTGAAGATGACCTTTCGAATTGGATGGGAAATAAAATCAAAGATGACGCTAAACTGGCGGACGTTATCATTCCTGCCTCGCATGACTCTGGAGCGTATTCGATTGTTCCGCTTTCAGCTACGGACGTTTTTGCCAAAGCTGCTCAAACCCACACCGTTAATTTCAGGGGGCAGCTCCGTGCAGGAATAAGATACTTTGATCTTAGAATGAACCTTGAAAACGGCATTCCTGTGATGGCACACGATTTTGTTAATGGTGCGCCTGCTTCGGAGGCGATTAGGCAGCTTGTGAAGTTTGTTAAAAGCCACCCTAACGAAGTTGTAATAGTTGGAATAAGCCACACTTCGAGTGAATGCCTTAGCAAGTTTTATGAATTGCCGATTGTTAAAGAGCTGGAAAAATATAATTACTACACAGGCGGTAAAGTAGGCGACAAAACATTTGGCGAAATTAGAAAATCAGGTAAGAATTTACTGATGTTTGTGGAGGCGGACTATAAAACCATAACTGACATATACAACGGCGCGCAAAGAGAAAACCGGGATGAAAAAGTTATGCTTGACAATGAAATTAAAAACTTGAATAAAAATTATGAATACAACCAAAACAGCGGCAGAGTTCTTCACAAAATAACTCCCACACATTGTGCAACTGTGAAAGATTTCGTTTCGCTTGGAAGTTACTGGTACCCGCTTAAATACGCAGCTAATAAATCAAGAAGCAATTATACTTATCTTCTCGAAAACGAAGATTTCAAAAACAAAGCAAATGTCGTGAGCTATGACGACGCCATTGGAAGTGCATGGTTCACAGAAGAGCTTTTAAAGATAAACGAAGAAAGAATGAAAAATAAATAAGAAATAGAAAGGTGATAATTATGTTAAGAGCTTTTTTCGCAGGAACGAGTATAAGACCAAGGCACTGGGACTATTTAAATGACCCTAAACCTTTGTATGAAAACCACAAAAATGTTGTTTATGTAAGAGATGGAGATTCATTTTCATATTATTTCCCGGGTTCTTTGTCAAAAATTAGTCTTGACCAAGGGAACTACACAATAGAGAAAAACTTCAAAAGAGGCGTTGAGATTCTTTCGAATGATATTATGGATTTGATGGAAGAAGACCCTACGGAAAAAATTGAGGTTGAAATTGCAGGGCATTCACGCGGAGGCGTCGCCGCAACTAGGGTTGCTGAAAAAATAAGAGAGGAATTTAAAGATAATGAAAACGTTAAAATTAATCTCATAACGCTCGACCCTGTTCCAGGGCCAATGCACTTTAAAGATAATGTTAAAATGGAGCTCGCTGAAGGAAAAGCGGATAACAAGAGCGTTGTTGTTTATACAATGGATGACAAAAAGGTTTTTTACACCCCTCAAGAGATAAAAAATGCAAACGTTGTTATAATTCTCCCGGGCGACCACGAAAGCGTTTATGGCCACAGAGACCACAGCCTTAAAGGCGACACAGACGACGTTTACCATTATTACTACAATGGCGAAAACTGCTCGCTGAGCCAGCTTGCGAACCTTGAAGATGGCATTTATATTTCTGATGCCAGCTATAACGTTAAAAAGATAACAAAAGAAAACTTGAAAGAGTCCATTAGTGAAATATACAAAAAATGCAGCGATTCAACCCGCCAAAAAGTTTTGATGAATTCAATAATTGAAAAGTCAGAATTCAGCCTTGATGATATTCTAGAGGCAAACTCTAAGTATAAATCAAAATTCGAGAAGAAACTTGAATTGGTGGAAAAAATGCCTCTGCTGAAATTATCCTTTGAAGTTGCACTTGATATGTTCAGGGGGAATAGTATATTTAAAGTTATGCTTAACAGAGAAGGAGCATACGAGCCTATTTTCCAGGCAAGGCATGAGCTATTTGATGCTAAAACTCCTGACCCACAAAAAGCTTGCTCGATTTTGAAAAACGCAAAGCAAGGCAAAGGAGTTTACGCAAGCAAATTGCTTGAAGCAGTTGAAAAGAAAGTTAGCGACCGCTATGCTCTTGAAAAAGCCTAACATCAAAAAGTAGGGGGAAGCTAATATGTTTTTTGGAATGTCTACATACGGGATGCCGAGCCTGAAAGTTCAAGCTTACAATTTGCTTTATGCTAAAATTCCACATGCACCCGAAGAAGCGCTAGAAATAGCCTCAGAAACCGCTAAATGGATTTTCGGTGATTCTAAAGTAGAAGAGTATCCCGTTGTGGGAGTTTTGGGTGAAGAGGGTAGATGGAAAATAAGATTTCTACCTCCAAAAGGCCTGGAACAGGACGAAAACAAAGGAATAGAACTGCACCTAAGCATGAACACCGGGAAAATAAAATACTGGGATTTAAGAGAATAAATAATTTACCGATGATTAATTTCATCGGTATTTTTATTAAAATTTTGAAAATAAATTACATTTATCAAGAAAAGTATTGAAAAAATTATTCCTTTTGAATATAATTATCTAAAATGGCTTTATTGTAATTTAGGAGGTCATAACAATGATTGAAAAAATTAAAACAAAAATGACGAAGAAAACTTTCTTGCTCCTAGGCGCCCTTATCATTGCGATTTTCTCTGCAGTGTTTTTTGCAATTTCATCAAAAAGCAAGAAAGAAGTCAATTTTAAGAATATCTACAGTGTTTACTGTTCGCCGATTTGGGCCACGCTTACCGAAGATGGCAATTCCCTTTGCGTTGACACAAACCCGCGCGACAAAAGCAGCCAGGGGATGGCAAATCCTGAGGCTTACAAAGCCGTAGAAGATATCAATAAAGCGCTCAAATTGCCAAGCGATTTGATGGATAAAATGGATAAAACGAGTTACTCAGACGGCAAGCAAACCGAAACTTTTGAGGATCTGGGCATTGAAGTTTCGTGGATATATTACCCCGACAAAGGCCTCGAAGTAACTTACAAAAAAATGAGCACCTAAAAGCGGACTCACTAAGGGATTTTTAATCCTTTAAGAATTCGGCATAACTTACAGCATTGTAGGTTATGCCGTTTTTGTTTATTCTGTGGGAATATCAACTGCACCAATGAAGTTCCAATGGATGCAGATTGTTTGTTTCTTGGTTCTTGTTCCTGGTACCTTTTCAGGTTTGTAAACATCAATTTTTTCAACAAAGCTGCGAATAATCTCGCCAGTGATTTCAGTAATATCAGTGTACTTTCGTACTACTTTGAGAAACGAGTCCACATTCAGGGATTGCTCTTTCGTTTGGTCTATGAAAGAATTTAGCTCATTTTTGCGCATAAGTAATTCTTTCTGTTCCACCTCATAGTTTTCAGTCATCTTCATAAATCGTTCATCAGAAATCTTGCCATCAATATTGTCCTCATAAAGCCTTTGAATAATGGTATCTAACTTTGTGATTCTTGCAGTTGCCTGTTCAAGTTCCTTATGGCTGTTACGAAGCTGTTGGTTAAGTTCCTTTTCGCTTTGCTTGGTTATAATCTCTACGAATTCATCTTCATGTTCACGAGCATAAGCAGTAATCTTCCTTATCTCTCTAAGAAGAATTTCTTCCACCTGAACATTGTGAATCTGATGTGAAAAACAACCACCTTTGATTTTTCTGTATGTAGCACATACGAAATGTTCCTGCTCGTGTGTTCAGCCTCTTGTCCTGACTTGATATAGCTTAGCACCACAGTCGGCACAGAATAGCATTCCACTCAATACAGGCATTTCATCCATAGGTGTAAGTCTGCGTCTGCCATCTCGGATTCTCTGAACAATATCAAAAGTTTCCTGATCAACAATTGGTTCATGAACATTCTTATGGGCCTTTACCTTCTACACACATTCTGAAAATATCCTTTACAACCGGAGCAGCCTGTTCATCAATTACCCAGTGATTTTTATCGTCAGGGTCTTTGAGATAACCGTAAGGTGGATTGGTACACAATGGCTTTCCTGAATTGCCTTTTGCCTTGAACACTGCTTTGATTTTCTTTGATGTATCCTTGGCATAGAATTCATTGAATAAGTTGATAAATGGAGTCATATCGTTATCCACCTGATTAGCAGAATCAACACCGTTGTTTATTGCAATGAATCTGATGTCGGCATTTGGAAATACCATCTCCGTGTACATTCCAACCTGCAAGTAATCACGACCCAAGCAGCTCATATCTTTCACAATAATGGTTGCAACTTTCCCTTCATCGATAAGTCCCGTAAGTCTTATCCAGTCAGGTCTGTTGAAGTTCGTTCCACTGTATCCGTCATCCACAAAGAACACTAAATTTCTGAATCCATTATCTTCAGCATATTTCTTAAGCATTTCCTTCTGATTTACGATACTGTTGCTTTCACCTTGAAGCTCATCATCTCTGGAAAGTCTACAGTATAAAGCTGTAATCTTTCCACTTGTGATAGTGTCCGAAGACTGTCTGTTATTTAATTGTTTCATGTTTTACTCCTTTCCGACAGTCTTCAAGCGGGATTATATATTCCCGTACTATCACACATATGTCAAGTAATTAAGTGTTAATTATTGAGAATAACCTACACAAAGTTTTGTAGTATTTTCTCGGTTGTTTAGTATAAGATTTTTCACCTTGTCATTGACTGTTTCCTTGGCAGAATCACTCTGAACTCTGTCCCACTTGTCACGCATAAGACCTAATCGTCTGAAAAGTCTGTCCATCTGCTCGGTATCACCACCACACCAGAAAGCAAGTATCTCAGCTAGAGCCATATCTGCTTCACTTGGGGATTTGCCATCAGGTATTTCGCCATTCCATAGAACATTAAATTTAACTCCCTGCTTTGATTTCGATGCCTTGGTATACACACTTTCATCAGAAAGGTAGCTACCGGGCGCATCTATTGTTGAAGTGTTGGTATCTGCATCAGGTCTTTTCATGTACTTATCAAGCACAATCTGTAACTGACTGATTCGTTCACAAACATCAGTGCCATGAATTGATTTGCCTGTAAGCGTAAGGAACTTGCCTGTAACATCGGGAGAATAGACTTCCGCATGAGTATTGCGATTGTTGATGTAATAACGTTCGCTGCCATATGCAAATCCATCTACAAGAATGAAGATGTGGATACCATTGCCTGATGGACTAAGTTCTGTATAGGAATCAAGGGTATCAACGATATCCTGACCTCTAGAATCAAGAGCTCCATTGGCAACACAGTCATCAACATCCACAAGTCTTAATGGTTCAAAGCAACCTATACCGATACCTGCATAACCACCTTTTGCATAAGCATCAACAACTTCATCAAAAGATGCATAATACTGTGGGTTGGTTGCATCGGCTCTTTTCTCGTTAATACGATATGGTATCTTGTCTGGTTTGCTTTTTCCTGACTTCATCTCAAGTTTCCACAAGCAGAACTTTCCATGCTCCTGCATGAACTTGGGTGTTGTAGAGTAATCAAACTCCATTTCTGATTTATGTTTTTTTCTATCCATACATCTGTATGACCTCCTTCCTTGAGGACAATTTTTCTGTCCTTCTATCTGTTAGCCTTGGGAGATATATGAAAAGGACGTTTTCGGCAAAAAATTATAAAAAAATCCTGCAACTATTTGAGTTAGTCGCAGGAGGTAGAAAAATTCATAAATATATGTTATAATAATGCTATATCATTGACATATAACTTTTAAAGGAGATTGAAATATGACTTATTCAGAAGAAATCAAGAAAATCCGTCAGAAATGTTTCTTATCACAGGAAGCGTTTGCACGAGAATTAGACGTTTCATTTTCCTCAATCAATCGTTGGGAAGGTGGAAAGAGCAAACCTAATATGTCAGCCATGAAAAAGATTATGGAATTCTGCGAAGCACATAACCTGGATTTTAGTGCATTAGAAGAACAATGGATGAACACCGGAAAGGATGATAAATAATATGGCTAAGAAAGCTACAAAAAAGGTTGCTGATAAAGCCTTGAACATAGATAACATTTTATTTAACTGCCGTGATATTCTGCGTGCAGCTAGAAACTCAGGCTCGTTTTTTGAAAAGAGAGATATGATGCTTACTCTTGTATTCCTTCGCTTTATCGGAGAGAAATATGAAGACGGAATTGAAAACTTGCGTCAGACATTAACCAGTCAAGGTCTTGACCCGGATGATGAAGATATCAGAGCAGCATTCTTTGATGATGCTACATTTGCAGATGGAACATACAATCTTCCAGCAGAAGCTCGCTGGTCAACTATCATAAATACACCTGCACCAAGCCTTAATGTTGCCTTAGATACTGCTCTTCACAGCATTGCAACAAGTTCTAAAGATTTAAAAGGTTGCTTTATCGAAGGTACTTTCACTTCTCGTAATTTTAGTGCAAATGACATTAAAAAGCTTGTGGATGAAGTTAATAAAATCAGTCATAAAGCTTTTGGTGAAGAAAAAGACCTTATCGGTCATGTGTATGAATATTTTCTTAAGGAGTTTGCAGTTAATGCTACTAAAGAAGAAGGCGAATTCTATACCCCACATGACGTTGTTCAGCTTATTGCAACTATGATTGAACCTTTTGACGGAACTTTATATGATCCTGCCTGTGGTTCTGGTGGTATGTTTATCCAAAGTGCTGAACTTGTAAAGTCTAAGCAAGGGAACATTTCAAGTGTAAATGTATACGGACAGGAAAAAGAGGCAGCTACTTATCGACTTGCCAAAATGAACCTTGCACTTCGTGGTATTAGCCATCATCTTGGTGATATGAGTGATTCTTCATTCACTAACGATTTGCATAAAGGACTGTACTTTGATTACATCATGGCAAATCCTCCATTCAATCTTAAAGGCTGGTACGACTCTAACTTGCAAAATGATGCTCGTTGGGCAGATTATGTTACTCCACCCGAAAGCAATGCAAACTATGCGTGGATTTTACATATGCTTTCTCATTTAAAGAAGTCTAATGGTGTTGCAGGATTCTTACTTGCGAATGGTGCTTTGAATGACAGTGACACTTTAGAAATCAGAAAAAGACTGATTCAAAATGATAAGGTTGAGGCTATTATCGTTCTTCCTAGAGAATTATTCATTACAACTGATATCAGTGTTACCCTTTGGATTTTGAATCAGAATAAAAAAGGTGGTAACTACCACGGCAGAAATCTTCGTAACCGTGAGCATGAAATTCTCTTTATGGATTTGCGTCAATGGACAGAAAATCCTGTTAAGGGAGAAAACAAGAAGAAAGTTCGTCTTGTACCTGAACAAATCGAAAAAGCCGCTGAAATCTATCACACATGGCAAAGTGCAGGCACAAACGGAGCAAACTATGAAGTTCCTGAATTGTATCGCAGTGTTAGTATCAAGGAAATTGAGGATAAAGGCTGGGCGTTGACACCAAGCAAATATATCGAGTTTATTGACCACGATTTGGAAATCGACTATGAAAAAGAAATGGCTCGTATTCAGACTGAAATGCAGGAAATTATGAAACAGGAAAAAGAATCCCAGCAAATGCTGGAAGACGCATTTAGGGGGATTGGATATGGCATTGACTAAGTATAAAATGGGGCAATTAATAGAACTTGTTCTCGATACAAATTATGAACTTTTATATGGTCCCGATGATGTAAGAGGGATGACTATTGCTAAGGAAATTATTCCTACAAAAGCCGATGTGTCAAAGACGGATTTGTCAAAATTTTTGGTAGTACATCCCGGAGAGTTTATCTATAATCCGAGAACACACGGGAAAAGAATTGGATTTGGCTATAACAACACTAACAGTAATTTCATTATTAGCTGGAACAACATAGCATTTAAAGTAAAAAAAGAAATGATTACAATTGTTTTGGCAGATTATCTTTTTTTACATTTTAAGCGTGATGAATGGGACAGAGAAGCTTGTTTTCAGTCTTGGGGAAGTTCCACAGAAGTTTTCTCGTGGGATACTCTAAGCGACATGGAAGTAGAAATCCCTTCTCTTGAAATTCAGCAAAAATATGTTGATGTTTATAACGCAATGCTTGCCAATCAGCAAAGCTATGAGCGTGGCTTGGAGGATTTGAAACTTACTTGCGATGCTTATATTGAGAATTTACGAAGAAAAATGCCTTGTGAGAAAATTGGACCGTATATTACAAGAGTAGATGTTAGAAACGGTGAAAATGGAACAAAAAACGTTATGGGAGTTAGCACAAGTAAGGAGTTCAGAGAACCTACATCAAAGGTTAATAGAAATGAACTGGCTAACTATAAGGTTGTTAAGCCAAGACAAATTAGCTTTGTACAGACTACTCACAATGAAAAAGTGTTCTGCAATGCTTTCAATAATACTGATGAAGATATTGTAGTAACTTCAGTAAATGAAGTGTTTTACACTAATGAAAATTATTTATTGCCAGAATATCTGGTTATGTTTTTCAATCGTACAGAATTTGATAGATATGCAAGATTTCACTCTTGGGGAAGTGCTAGAGAAATTTTCACTTGGGATGATTTGATTAAAGTAAAAATACCTATTGCAGATATTGCTATTCAGAAAGATATTGTGGATATTTTCACTGTCTACAAAAAACGTAAAAGTATAAACGATAAACTCAAAGCACAAATCAAAGATATCTGCCCTATCTTAATAAAAGGCTCTATCGAAGAGGCAAGAAAGGAGGCATAGCTTATGGCTAAGCTAAAAAACTATAACGGACATTTTTGTGAATCCGATTTTGAATATACCTTCATAGCTTTTCTTGAAAAGGAAGGCTGGAACTATCTTGCAGGAAATAAAATCAATCGTGTCACAAAAAATGATGTGTTGATTGCAGATGATTTCAAGACATTTATTTCAAAGACAAATATTGATTTGAATGACGAAGAGGTTACACAGATTTTTGATAATGTTCGCCTTGTGGGTGCTGAGAGTGACTTTGCCACTCTCCATAAAGTATATAGTTGGATGGTTGATGGAGTTCAGTTCACACCGCAAAACGGACTTCCTAAAATGGTAAGTCTGATCGACTTTGAAAATCCTGATAATAATATTTTCAGAGTAGTAAATCAGTTTACTGTAGAATACATAAATAACGGGCAGAAAGAAAATCGCAGACCTGACGTATTGTTGTTTGTAAATGGTATGCCCCTTTGTGTGGTTGAACTTAAAAATCCCGGAGATGCTCATGCGACAGTATTCAATGCGTGGGAGCAGATAAATATTCGTTATTGGAGAGATATTCCACATTTATTACACTACTGCCCACTTGCCTGTATTTCTGACGGAGTAAAGACAAGACTTGGTACAGTGCGTACCCCTTACGAACATTTCTATGCTTGGCGTAGAGTTAATGAGGGTGATGAAGTCTCCACTTTACCATTTGCAGAAACAGAAACGATGATTAAGGGTGTTTACAGTCCTGCTCGTTTTCTTGAACTTTTCAGAGATTATATTTATTTTCAGGATACGATTTATGACCACGAAGAAGTTGAAATCGTATGTCGATATCCACAGTTCTTTGCATCTAAATTATTAAAGCAAAGCATAGTTAATTCCATTGTTGCCGGTAGTGGTAAAGGTGGTACATATTTCGGTGCGACAGGATGTGGAAAGACTTACACAATGGCTTTCCTTACTCGCCAGCTTGCACTCCGCTGTACTGATATACCTGCTATTGGCTCACCAACGATTATTCTTATCGTTGATAGAGAAGAATTGCAGAAACAAGGTGCAAAGCTTTTTACAAAGAGTAAAGAGTTCTTAAATCTTGGTGAAGTATCTGTTGTTAAGAATAGAAAACAATTAAGAGAAGAACTCGGTGCAAGACAAAGCGGTGGATTCTATATCTGTACTATCCAGAAATTCTGCGACCGAGAAGATGACAAAATCGGTCTTATCAATGACCGGAAGAATATTATATGTTTTTCTGATGAGGCTCACAGAACACAGCTTGAGCATTCAAAGAAAATCCAGTTCAGCAAAGATGCTGATGAAAATATGAAAGCTATGGTATCAAAGCCTTATGCAAAGGTGTTAAAAGAGGCGTTTCCACAGGCTACATTTGTAGGCTTTACAGGAACACCTATAGCTGAAACATATCAGACCTTCGGTGAAGAAATTGACCGTTATACAATGGATCAGGCTGTTGCCGATGGACTTACTGTGCCTATCAAATATCACCCTCGTATTGCAAAAGTGTTACTTGATAAAGAAAAGGCTGCAGAAATTGAAAACTACTATAAAAAATGTGCTGATGATGGTGCGACATATGAGGATATCGAGGCAAGCAAACGTGCTATGAGTTCTATGGAAGTAATTCTTGGTGAGCCATCACGATTAGAAAGACTTGCTGTTGATATTCATGACCATTACGTTTCTGCTTGCGACCAAGACCCTGAAAGAACTCAGAAAGCCATGATTGTATGTTCAAGCAGAGCCATTGCCTATGCACTTCTTCTTAAATTTAAGGATAAATATCCTGAATGGTTTGAAGAAAAGAAAGTTCCAGATGGTGTTGTCGCAACAGATGAAGAGTTAAAGAAATTAAAACCTATGCCTTTCATGGCTATGGTTTCCAGTGTTGGAAGTAACGATGAACCGGAAATGTACAACTATCTTGGTGGCGTTAAGAATGATAAGCGTTCAGAAGAACTTGATGCTTCGTTCAAACAAGAAAAATCAAACTTCCGTATCGTTATCGTTGTTGATATGTGGATTACAGGATTTGATGTTCCTTCGCTTACATTCTTGTATAATGATAAGCCACTTAAGAAACACTTGCTTATTCAGACAATCAGCCGTGTTAATAGAAAATTCCCGGGAAAAGACCATGGAATGATTATTGATTACATTGGCATTCGTGATAATATGCGAGAAGCAATGAAAGTTTATGGTGGTAATACATCTGTTGCTCCAACTTCAGATGATGTAGAACAAGCTACTATGATTTTCAGAGAAGAACTTGAGGTTCTTAAAACACTCTTTACTGATTATGATTTAGCACCGTTCCTTAATCCTGACTGTGACCCTGTGCAGCGATATATGTTGCTTGCAAAGACAGCCGAATTTGTATTCGCATCAACACAAGAGTTAAGCAGTAAAAAAGGAAAAGTATCATTTAAAACCTATTTCTTGCAAACTGTAAAAAGAATGCGAACTGCTTTTGATATTTGCCAGCCTTCTGGTGAACTTGGCGAAGAAGAATCTGCTCTTGCACAATGCTTTATGGCTATGGCAGGATTTGTTCGCAAAATGAGTGGCACAAGCGAAGTTGATACAGATACTATGAACCGTGCTGTTTCAAAAATGGTTGAAGAAGCTTTGAAATACAATCAAGTTGAAAGTGTTCTTGAAAGTGGCGAGGAAGAAGATATTTTCTCCCCTGAGTATTTTGAGAAACTATCTGACGTAAAAATGCCTACCACAAAACTTGAACTTCTTATTAAAATGCTTCGTAAGCAGATTAAGGAATATGGAAAAGTTAATCAAGTAGCTGCAAAGACATTCCAAGAAATGCTTGAGAAGACAATTGCAGAATACCATGAAAGACGTAAGCACCTTACTGCTGAAAATGCCGGAGCAACACAGGAACAGGCATCTGAAGACATTATTAAGGCTGCCACAGAACAAGCACTTGCCATCTTACGTCAAATGAATGAAAACAGAGAAAGCTTCCGTAAAATTGGCTTAACTTTCGAAGAGAAAGCCTTCTATGATATATTGATTGCTTTGCGCGATCAGTACAATTTTGAATATGGTACTGATAAGGAAATTGATGGTGTTGTTGTAAATGACAAGTGCAGGCTGCTTGCAAAGAAGGTAAAAGAGATAATCGATACTAAATCTTCATTTGCAGATTGGCTTAACAACCAAAATGTCCGTAACCAATTAAAACTCGACATTAAGATTTGCCTTGTCAAAAATGGCTATCCGCCACAGTACAGTCCAGAAGTATTCAATAAGGTTATGGAACAGGTGGAGAATTTTGAAGAAAACTCAGATGTAGCCACTGCAAATACAAGCAGTAATGCAAGGCTTTATCAGTATGCTTCTCCTGAAACTACTTTGAAAGTTGCGGAGTCTCCTGTCACCTATGGGAAGAAGGTGTAATTAGTGAATATTGAAAATTATATTGAAAGCCAATATAGAGAGATTAAACCTTTTCAAAACTACGAATATATCGGTTTGTATAAAGGCTTTCCATCAAACAAAATGCAAGAAATATTTGCCACAGCTCATTATTTGTTTACTTCAAACTATAAACGAATGAATGAGAGGCTGCCAACCAAAGAATATGGTACTCACTTTTGGGCTGAAGAAAGTAGAAATCTTCTTTTGGCAATTAATACTATTCGTGGAATGCAAAGAACATTAAAGAATACTTCTTATGCATTTGAATTAGATAGTTATTATGAAAAAGTTGTTACTTTGTCTGAAGAATTTCTAAGTACAAGTGGTGGAAGTGAAATACCGCCACACACTGATAAAGTACAACTGTATTATACATTGCCAATCTTTATCAGTAAAAACTCTATTGAATTAGGGACTGATGAGAATTCATCTCGTAATTTTGTTGATTTGAAACTTATCGGTGAAGGATCCTATGCAAAAGTGTTTTCTTTCTTTGATGATTACTATAATAGAAAATATGTTCTTAAGAGAGCGAAGAAAGAATTGAACGAAAAGGAGATTGAACGCTTCAAACAAGAATTTGAACAAATGGCAAACCTTTCTTCACCATACATTGTACAAGTATATCGTTATGATGATGATGATAAAAATGAATATATCATGGAATACATGGATATCTCATTAGACAAATTTATCGAAAAAAATAATCAATCATTATCAAAAGAAGATAGAAAAGGGATTGCATATCAAATATTGAAAGCATTTAGATACATCCATTCAAAAGGCCTACTTCATCGAGATATTAGTCCTAAGAATATTTTAATAAAAATGTATGAGGATGTAAAAGTTATTAAAGTATCGGATTTTGGTTTAGTAAAGGTGCCTGAAAGCGATCTGACAACAGTTAATACGGAATTTAAGGGGTATTTTAATGACCCTAGTTTGATAACAGAAGGATTTTATAGCTATAACCTTCTACATGAAACTTATGCCATCACAAGATTGGTATACTATATTATGACAGGCAAAACCAATACTTCCAATATCAAAGATGAGAAATTGCGAAAGTTTGTTAATAAAGGTTTGTCTGCAAATCACACTGAACGTTACCAAAGTGTTGATGAAATAATTGATGGTATAAGAGAATTATAAAAAGTATCTATTATGTATTTGGAATCTCGCATACCATTTCGGTACTTGAGATTTCAATGCATGAGAAAACGACCACACAGGAGCATTCCAACTCTTGTTTGGTCGTTATTTCTTTTGTCACCGCTTGAAGACATCACTCAAAATCTGTTTTTCTACAAATCCCTAAGTGAAGTCCTCAAATTTTAGGTGCTTTTTGTTATTTCATTTCTTCCGGCTATTGCTCTTGAAAGCGTCACTTCGTCGGCATATTCAAGCGTTGCCCCGATTGGTATTCCGTAGGCGAGCCTCGTTATTTTGACTCCTGAATTTGCAAGAAGCTTTGAAATATACATTGAGGTTGCTTCGCCTTCAACTGTTGGGTTCGTTGCCATTATGATTTCTTTGATTTTTCCTTCTCTTACCCTTTTTATGAGCTCAAGAATTTTAATTTCATCAGGTCCGATTGCGTTAAGTGGCGAAATAACCCCATGAAGAACGTGATAAAGCCCGTCGAATTCCCCGGTTCTTTCGATTGCTTCAATGTCTCTTGAATCTTCCACGACGCAAACTATTGATTCATCCCTCGCGGAATTAGAGCAAATTTCGCAAACATCTTTATCGGTGAAGCTGCAGCAAACTTTGCAATATTTAACTTTTGATTGAGCCTCTAAAATGGCTTCAGCGAAGTCTTTTGCGTCTTCTTTTGGCATACCAAGAACGTGGTAAGCTAGCCTTCTTGCGGATTTTTTCCCGATTCCTGGCAAGCGCTCAAAATGCTCGATTAATTTTATTAAATAAATACTGTTATATTTCCACATATTGCTTAAAACATATTTGGCAAGTTCATTTTGCCGGAAATATTCTCAAAGGCGCTGTCTTTTTCAGCAGTCGCTTTTTTTATTGCTTCGTTTGTAGCAGCCATTATCATGTCAGCGAGCATTTCTGGGTCTTCAGGGTCGATAACTTCGGGTTTAATTTCAATGTTTGTTACTTCAAGCTTGCCGCTAATGGTAACTTTAACGGCTTCTCCACCTGAGGTTGCGCTGTAGCTTTTGCTTTCGAGTTCCTTTGTGGTTTTTTCCATTTCTTCTTGAGCTTTTTGAGCTCTAGCCATTAATTCTTGCATGTTTGGTGCGCTTTGTTTTGGTAATCTTACTTTCATTTTTCTGTCTCCTCTTGATTTATTACTATATCTATATTACTCGTTTTTGCGCTGTTAATCAAGTCGTCGAGTGCGCTAGGCTTTTCCTCGATTTTTTTCTTGTTGTATGGCCCGATGCTGTAGGCCTTGCCGAGAACCTTGCTTATAATGCTTTTCAGGCTGGCTCTTAATTCCGCTTTTTTAAGGAACTCAAAAGCCATTGTATTTTCAGATTCTATCAAGATGTAATTCCCGGTTTTGTGCGCTTTTGAGTCTTTTAGCGAGATGTAAAGCGCCTTTAAGGAAGAATCTTTTTTCATTTCATTTAGAACTGCCTGCCAGTAGTCCTCGTCTGTTACTTGCGTGGGTTTAGCTTCGGGCTTTTTTGCTTTTTCGGGTTTGGCTTCAGAGTGCCTTTCGCCCGAGAACCTAAGGCAAAGCTTCACCGCAGCCATTTCCATTTCGAGCTTCTTATCCGCCGAAGTGCTCATGCTTTTCTTTGCGTTTTTTAAAGCTTCAAGTGAATAGATAACGTCATCGAGGCTGATTTTCTCGCTAATTTTCGAAAGATTTTCCTCTTTTGGCGAAGTGCCCGAAACTTTGGAAATCATTAAATCTCTGAAATTCGAAATCATTTCTTCGCAAAGCTTGGCCATGTTTCCTGATTGCCTGTAAATTTCGTCTATTTTTTCGAGCGCAGCAGGGCAGTCGTGCGAAGTCATAAGAGAAATTAAATCCGAAATTGCGCCTGAGTCCGCTATTCCGAGCATGTTTCTCACGGATTTTTCATCAATAATTTTTTCGCAAGAACCCCGGCACTGGTCAAGGATCGAAAGGGCGTCTCTCATTGCGCCGTCAGCTGCAAGGGCAATGGCTGAAACCGCTTTGTCTTCGATTTCAATGTTTTCTTCGTGGCAGATGTATTTTATTCTTTTCTCGATTGCTTCTTGCGAAAGCCTGTAAAATCTGAATTTCTGGCACCGCGAAATTATGGTTAAAGGAAGCTTTTGGAGCTCAGTTGTAGCCAAAATGAAAACGACGTGTTTCGGCGGCTCTTCGAGCGTTTTTAAAAATGCATTGAACGCGCCGGGCGAGAGCATGTGCACTTCGTCAACGATGTAAACTCTGTATTTGCATTTGCTCGGCGTGAAAACGATTTCTTCGCGCATATCTCTTATGTTCTCAACGCCGTTGTTGCTCGCAGCGTCAATCTCAGCAACATCAAGGCAAGTTTCATTTTCAATGCTTTGGCAGCTTTCGCACTTCCCGCACGGGCTACCGTCAATCGGGTTTTCGCAGTTGATGGCCTTGGCAAGAATTTTCGCACAAGAAGTTTTTCCCGTGCCTCTTGAACCCGTGAAAAGGTAAGCATGAGAGATTCTTTTTGAAGCAACTTCATTTTTTAAAATTTTAGTTACATGGTCCTGACCGATAACATCTTCAAAGGTTTTCGGCCTCCATTTACGGTAAAGAGTCTTATACAATTTTCATAACCTCGCTTAAACTCAGAATAAAAAATCGTGTAATCTAACATGCAGTAGAGAGAATTAACCATATCGCACGGAACATATTGCTTAATGCTGCTCGGTTCCCCGCCTGACATGGTTCACAATCATCCGTCGCATGGCACCCACCCCAACTGCATGTTGGATTACACGCCCCTTGATAATTATATTAGGTAGTTATAATATTATTATATAAGTTTATTCAAAAAATGCAATACTTATTTTTATTTTTTAAGGAGGAAACTTTGAAAGTTAAAATTGCTCACTGTGCCGATTTGCATTTGGAATCGAAATCAGAGACGAAAAACTACGAAATTAAAGAAACTTTTTTAAATATGCTTAAAGTTTGCAAGGGCGAAAACGCCAATTTTTTGCTTATTTCCGGCGATTTCTTTGATGACACAAGCGTAAACGAGAAAACCCTTTTGTGGGTTAAAAACGAACTTGAAAATTTTGGCTTAAAAACGATTATTTCGCCGGGGAATCACGACCCTTTCACGAATGATTCGCCATACAACAAAGGCGCTTGGCCCAAAAACGTTTATATTTTCAAAGAAAATAAATTAACTCACTTTGACTTCCCAGAACTTAAAACCAAGATTTTTGGCGCGGCTTTCACGAGCATTTATCAAAAAAAGACGCTTTTTAATCTGAAAGAAAATTTAGATGACGACTTTTTAAACATCTGCGTTATGCACGGAACAATGACTAAATCAAGCGATGAATTTTACAACCCCATTAGCCCTTCGAAAATTGAAGAAAGCAGATTTGATTACGTCGCTTTGGGGCATATTCACAAACGAAGCGAGATTCTAAAGCTCGGCAAAACTCTTTGCGCTTATTCCGGCTCGATTTGCCCGAAGGGCTTTTCGGAAACAGGTGCTAAAGGAATTTACATAGGCGAAATTTCAAAAAATGAGCAGAGTTTTAAATTCAAAAAGGTTTGCAAACATTCTTATGAAAAAATCACGCTGGATATTTCAGGCGTTAGTAGTATTTCTGATTTCATTTTAGAAAGTATAAAATCGAATTTCGGAGAGGGCTTTGAAAATAATTCCTATGAAATAACTTTAACGGGCGAAGTAGAAGAAGAATTTAATTTGGATACCGATGCAATAAAACTTTTTTTGAGCAGGCATGTTCATTTTGCAAGTATTAAAGATAAAACAGAAACGAAAATTGATATTGCAAAGTTAAATCTCAGAAGCGATTTTAAAAGCCTTTTCATAAAAGAAGCTTTGAAGCAGATTAATGATGCTGAAACAAAAGAAGAAAAAGAAATTGCGAAAACCGCATTAAAGCTAGGCTTAAAAGCCTTCGCAGAGGATGTGACTTATAGTGATAATTAAAAAAATTAAAATAAAAGGCTTTGGCAAATTCAAAGATAAAAACATAGATTTTTCCCCGGGGATTCAGGTTGTTTACGGGCCGAACGAAGCCGGAAAGTCAACCTTGATGGAATTGATAAAAATGATGCTTTACAGCCGCAGGAAAGGCGCCTCGACAAGCAGCGAAGACAAAGCCTTGAGGAATAAATTCCTGCCTTGGGATAAATCCTCAATGTGCGCGGTGATGGAATTTAGCCATGAAGGGAGCGATTATGTCCTTCAAAAGGAGATTCACGAATCTTCGGTTTTGAAAGATGTTACTGTGCTTCAAAATCTTTCTTCAGGGCAGAGCGTTAACCTCGGGAAGCGCCAAGAAGTGGGGGAATATCTTTTCGCGCTTGACCTTGCTAGCTTTGAAAGAAGCAGTTTCATAGAAGACGTTGGCAAGGCAGGGTTTGAAAACATCAAAACTTCTGATGACAGCATTCTTAACAAAATGCTCAATCTTTCGCAAACTGGCGAGACGGAAGTTTGCGCTGTTAAAGTGATGACTAGGCTGGAAGAAGCCATGAAAGAAATGGAAAGAGCCCGGGGTAAATCCGGCAGGATTCCTGAGATTAAAAGCAAAATTGCTGGCATCAAAGGCGAAATTCAAACCTTAAAAGATGAAGAAAAAGAAAATTTCGAGCTTTTGGAAAAATCGGCTGAAATCAAAAAGTTAATGGCCGAGAAAAAAGAAATAGAAAGCAAATTGGAAGCTGCCGAAAATTTAAGAAAAATCGCGGATATAGAAAAGCTCGTTGAAAAGATAAAGGCATCGGAAGAAAAACTCAAAAATATCAAAACCATTGAAGAAAAGATAAGTGAGCTTAGTGATATCAATACGGATTTAAACCTTTGCAGGCTCAGCGTTAAAAGGCAAAAAGAGATTACCGAAAAACTTTATTGCACTAAAATTTCGGAAGAAGAAACCGAAAAACTAAGCAACTTTCTTAAAAATGAAGAAACTTTAAAAGATAAACTAAGTGAAGTTAGAAACGCCGTTAATTTTAAAAAATCGAGTGATTTAAAGGCGTTAAGTAATAATGAAGAAATTTTGGATTTAGCTGAAAAATACGAAAAGAAGCTTGAAGATTCAGAAAATTTCAAAAATAATTTTAGTGTTAGCAGCAATGATGACCTGAAAAAACAAAGTGCATTTACCAAAGAAAAAATAATTTTATGTGTGCTGTGCTTGGCTTTTGCCGCAATGCTTTTCTTTGCTCCGGCGCCCGTTTATCTGGCTGTTTTGGCGCTCGCAGCATTGGAGGCTTTTAGAGTTTTCAAAATTAAATCTAAAATCGAAACCGAAAAGAAAACAAAAACAGCCATCGAAGAAGGCACTGCCAAAACTCAAAGCGAGGCTGAGGGCTTGAAAAGCGAAATTTTGAATCTCATAAAAACCGAAGAGGAAAAACTGGAAGAAAAACTTCAAGTTCAAAAGCAAATGATAAACGACTTTTTAGAAAGCAAAAATGCGAATTCAGTTAAAGAATTTTATGAAAATTATGCTAAATTCCAAAATTTTTCTCAGAATAAATTTATGCTTAAAAACCTTGAAGTTAAACTCGGAAGTTTAGAGAAAAAATTCATAGAAGCTGCCAAATCGGAGGATTTAAACTCCGCAAACGAAACTTTAGCCGAGCTTTGCGCCCAAAAAGAAGAAATAATCAGGCAGAGAAACGAAATTTCAGCTATGGCGAGCGCGTTGAGAGTAAACGGCCTTGGCCTCAAAGAGCTTGAAGAAAAGCTTAAAAATTTGAAGCTTAAATCCGAAGATTTTTCAGAAGAAAACACCGAAGCTTTAGCTGAAAGATTGGAAAATCTAAAGATACTCGAACTCGAAAATGCGTACATTGAAGCTATGAAAAAAATAAAAATGCCGGAAAAAACACTAGGTGATTTAAACGCTGAACTTGAGCTTGAAAAAGAAAATTTGGTTTCTGCGAGCAGCTACTTTGAGAGCCTTAAACTTGCGAAAAACCTGATTGAAAAGGCTTCGGTTGAAATAAGGAAGAACTTCAACCCGAAACTAAATAAAGAAGCTTCGAATATTTTTAGCAAATTAACTGGCGGAAAATACGAAAATATTTATGTTGGCAATAATTATGGAATTTTGGCTGAATACGAAATGATGCAGAGAAACCTTGAAAACCTCAGCAGTGGCACTGTTGACCAGGCTTATCTTTCTTTGAGGATTGCAATTTCAAAGTTGATTTGCAAAAATCAGGTTCCGCTTATTTTAGACGACACTTTGGTTCGCTACGACCTTAAAAGAATGGAAAATGCACTGGAATTTTTCAAAAATAATGGGGAAATCCCGCAAACGATAATTTTCACGTGTCATGATTACATAGTTAAAGCCGCGCAGGCGCAAGGAATACACATAATAAAAATTTAAACCATCCGGATTTATTTCCAGGTGGTTTTTGCTATAATTTATAATTCCATAAATATTATTGAACATATAACGCCAGGCAAAAATCAGACATACCGACGGAATTACATAAGACAATATTATTAAAGAATTTACCAGTTTTTTACCTACAAATTTACGGTTCAAGAAGCACGCCATTGCAAGTCCAACTACCGTACTAAGTACAACTACTACAAATATAAACACAAGTGTTGTAATTACACTGTGATAAAAGGATGGATCCGTTAATACAGATATATAATTATCTAATCCCACAAATACAGAAGGCTTACGTGGGTTTACCGGAACGTCCAGAACACTGATATAAATGTTATAAAGCATTGGATAGCCAATTAATGCTGCCAGCAGAATCAAACTTGGGGCTAACAGCAGATATGCAAATTTTGTATCGCTTAATGCTCTTCTTTTCCTCATCTTTTCTACCTCATTTATCGGGAAAGTGTTGACATTTCCGGGGCACATAATAACCTGTGCCCCTTCCATGTCTTTCTTCTTATTTCAGCATTGTTTCAACTTCTGCCTGAGCATTTGTCAGCTCTGTCTGAGAGTCACTTCCCTGTACTACTACGTTATTAATCATCTTGCTTAAAATTCCTTTGTTGGTAACATCACCCATTACCATGTAATTTTTACCATCTACACATCCAAATAACTGAAGATTATCAAATGCTACTCCAACTTCATCTAAGAGATGTGCCAGTGGGACAATTGCTTCGTTCTCTTTGTATGCTGCATCTTCTGCTACTTCACTTAATACCGGCTGGATTCCGCCAGGAGCCATCAGCAGCCAGGATTCATTATTTTCTTTTTCCAACATGAAGGAAACAAATTTCTCTGCAGCTGCTTTCTCTGCATCACTCAATCCGGAAGCAATGGATAATACGATAACACAACCATATGCTGCCTGCTGTGTCTTATTTGGTAATGCAAGTTCTACATCATCCAGGAAACCTGCTTCCTGAACAGCACTTAAAATATAAGTAGAATACAAACATAATGGTGCACTCTGATTTACAAATGCATCTTTTACATCTGCAACTTCAGTAGAACCCGGCATAGAATAAGAAGCAAGCTCTTTATAGAAATCTAATGCTTCTTTCATTTCCGGTGTATCAATAGTTACATTTCCATCTGCGTCAAATACATTTGCTCCATTGGAAATTGCAAACTGTGAAAATACCTGTTCACTAAATGCAGATTCTGATGTAGGTAATGCAATTCCGTACTGTTTGTTGTCCGGATCATAAAATGCTTTTGCAATTTCTAATACATCATCCCAGTTCTGAGGTACATCAAATCCTTTTTCCTTTAACATTGCTGTATTGCACCAGATTCCCTGTACCCATCCGGAAACAGGAACTCCAACATAGTCATTTCCATCTTCTGTTTTAATTACGTTTAATGCTCCATCAAAGAAAGCATCTTCACCTTTTCCATCAATAACCTCTTTATTTGCTTCCAGATCAATAAAATCATTCGTTACACTTGTCTTTGCCTGATCCTGCGAAAATTCCATAACTGCCGGAAGTACGCCGGTTCCACCAAGGGATGTGATTTTGGTATCATAATCATCCTCATTTGTAGGC
>OLOA01000005.1_pt1 | contig 212474 bp, 222 predicted proteins | sample 1672201 | NCBI WGS metagenome assembly OLOA01 (sample SAMEA3136658, study PRJEB25190) | human gut metagenome
AAAGCCCCAGGCGGCCCACCAGAGAGTGAATTTCCAGCTCGGCCAGCAGGGCGGCGGCGGCGGCCGGCAGGAAATACAGAAGGTTGATTCCCTGGGCCTGGTGCTGGTCTATGGCGGCGAAGGAGGTAAGATAGATGAGCAGCAGGGACCCTCCGCCAATGCCAAAGGCGGAGAGAATTCCTGTGATGGTGCCGGCCAGCAGGGCGATCAGCCAACCCATCATCCGCGCAGCGCCGACCAGGCCCCGTAGAGGATCAGCAGAGCAAAGGCCCGCTTCAGCCATACCACGGGGATTTTTTCAAAGATTTTTCCGCCGATGAGCCCGCCGATGAGTCCGCCGACCAGGTAGGGGAGTGCCCCCATCAGGTCCAGATGGCCCCTCGTATAGTAAATAATAGCGGACAGGGCGCACAGGGGAAAGATGATGGCCACGGAACTGGCAAAGGCATGCCGCCGGTCCAGGGCACATCGAGACATGAGCAGGGGCACCAGCACCATCCCGCCCCCACCGCCGAAGAATCCGTTGACGATTCCCGCTGCGCCGCCGGCCATGGCGGCGGGAATCCAAGAAGTTGATCGTTTCAAAGCAAAAGCCCTCCTCCGGCATAGTTTGCCAGAGAAGGGCCATTTTATTCTGCGATGAGATCTTGTATGACAGCGCCTGCCAGCAGAAAGCCCGCCACGGGAGGAACCCACGGGGCGCTGGCAGGGACAGAGCGCCGGCCGGGCGGGGGTGCCTCCCCCTGGGTGGTGGGGGCGGGGAGCTCGGGGGAAAACACCACCTTGTGGTGGAGGATCCCCCGTTTCCTCAGCTCTTTCCGAAGGACGCGGGCCAGGGGGCAGCCTTGGGTCTGGGAGAGGTCCGCCACACGGAATTGAGAGGGGTCCAGCTTATTCCCAGTCCCCATGGAAGAGAGGATGGGAATGGAGCGGCTCCGTGCGGTCTCAATCAAATCCAGCTTGCAGGAGACCAGATCAATGGCGTCTACGATGTAATCATAAGGCAGGCGGAAGAACTGGTCACGGTTCGCCGCCTCGTATTTTTCGGGTATCAAGTGGAGGATACAGTTGGGATTGATGTCCTGGATGCGCTGGGCCATGGCGGCGGTTTTCTCCAGCCCAAGGGTGGAGTGAAGGGCTTCCGCCTGGCGATTCAGGTTGGTGAGTCCCACCTGGTCGTGGTCCACTAAGGTCAGCTGGCCGATCCCGGCCCGCGCCAGAGCCTCGGCGCACCAGCTTCCCACGCCGCCGATGCCAAAAACGGCCACATGGGACTGGCGGAGCCGCTCCATGGCAGGGGAGCCCAGCAGCATTTCTGTGCGGAGAAATTGTTCATGATCCATGGGGATGCCTCCTAAAAAAGCCCCGCGGAAGCGTTATGCCTCCGCGGGGAAGGTGGTTACAGTGTGGGGATGGCCTTTCCCTCTTCGGTGAGCTCTGCGGGATATTTGGCCTGCAGGTCTTCGTACCACTGGTTGTAGTCTTCCGAGCGCAGGGAGCTGGTGGCCTGGTACTTCCACTGGATCTCGCCAAAGCTCTCCACATAAAGCACCTGGTAGCCGGTGACGTTCCCACTGCTGTCCGTGCTCTCCACCACAGTGGTGTCCCCAACCTGACGCCCCTGGGCAAAGAGCCAGTCGGTGAGGGCGGCATCCAAGCTGTCCCGGTTGGCATCCTCATGGAGACCGCCGTTTTCCTTGGTGCTTTCATCGGCGCTGTTCTCCTTAGCCAGGGCGGCGAAGGAATCCGCAGTGGCGTCTCCTGCTTTCCACTGATCCAGCAGCCCCTGGGCCTGCTCCTTGGCGGCGGCCAGCTGATCCTCAGTGGGCAGGGCGGTGGAGCCATCCTCGCTGGGGGTGGTCTCTGCCAGAATCTGAATGCTGCGGTAGTTCATGGTCTGGTAGCTGTCGGTATCTTTTTCCCGTCCCAGGAACTGGACCACGCAGTAGCCGGTATTCTCTACCTCAATGGAAGTCAGGTCTCCCGGCTGACGGCTGTCGTCGGTGAGCCACTCCCGGTAGGTGGAGGTCACGGTGCTGCCCAGATCACCGGTCTTGTGGTTATACTCGGGATCACTGTAAGACTCGGCGGAGGTCTCATCCAGATAGTCCTGTGCTGCGGTGTTGAACGCGGTGCCGCCCCGGACTTCCGCGATCATTTTGTCGGCCTTCTCAGCGGCGGCGTCCATAGCGGCCTTGGTTTCCTCCTCTGTGGGCTCGACGGTGTTTCCATCCTCGTCCGTCTTGTCCTCGAATTCAGCGTTGATGTAACAGAAGCGGTAGTCATAGGAGTCCAGATCGGCGGCGTGCGCGTCATAATAGTCGTCCAGCTCCCCGTCAGTATAGGTGAAGGACTCGCTCTTGACAGCGGCATATTCATCGGCCAGGATGGACTTGGTCAGAAGTTCTTTGAACAGGGATTTGGTCATGTTCCGGCCGTAGATCATGCGGAGATAGGATTCCTCCGAGCCGGCATTGCTCTGCACACTGTAGGTGTACAGCGCGTCCATGTTGTCCTGAATGGACTGTTCGCCCTCTGCAGAGAGCGTGTATCCCGCAGCTTCTGCCTCACGGCACAGGATGGACACCTGCTGGAGCTGGTCCAAAGCCTGCTCCAGGAAGTAGTCGGCGTAGGTGGTCCCTTCCTCCTCGTTGTAGGTCTGCTCCGAGGGGGACAGGGAGGGGTCATAGCCCATATCCATCCCCATCTGCTGATAGGCTTGCGCCTGCTGGGTGAACCCGTTGGCGACGGAGTAATAGTAGTAGGAGACCTCCGTGGTGGTGTATGTCTGGTCGCCCACAGTGGCAGCGGTCGCGTTGGCGTTCTGCTTCCCGAAGAAGAAGGTGTGCCAGATCAAAAGCGCGGCGACCAGAATGGCAATGATGATGCCAATGGCCCAGTAGAGCTTGGCCTTTTTGCTCATGGGCTCTTTCTGTCGTTGGGATTGGTTCATAATGTTTGTGTCATCCTCCTTGTATCTGCCGATAAGAAAAGTTTACAAACACGTATTATACTAAATATAGGGAACGTTTGCAAGGGAAAAAGACAGGATTCCCATTTTTGCGCGTAAGGGAATTGATCTTTTCTATCAGATCAATTATAATAGAAAAAATACCCACAGAGGAGAAAAGGGGATGGCAAGAGATGAAAGACGTCATCACAGTGGCAACCATGCGGGAGAGTGACGCCCATACCATTGCGTTATATGTACCCAGCAGAGAACTGATGTACCGGGCGGCCATGGGGGTGTACCAGGCGGTGAACTGGCAGGGAAAGAAGGTCGCCATTCTCACCGGCAGCGGCAACAATGGCGGGGACGGCTATGCCCTGGCGGGCATTCTGGCGGACCATTCTGTGCCCTGCTGCCTGTACCAAGTCACGGAGCACTACTCTGAGGATGGAAAGTATTATTATGACCAGGCTGTGGAAAAAGGGGTGGAGCGGAAGCGATTTTCTGAGGGGGAGGATCTGTCCCGCTATGACATCCTGGTGGACTGCCTCTTGGGAACCGGATTTTCTGGGCCCGTGCGGGGGGCGTTTCAACAGGCCATTCAGGCCATCAATCGGGCCAAAGCCTATGTGGTGAGTGTGGATATCAACAGCGGTATGAATGGGGACACAGGGAAAGGGGACCTGGTGGTCAGGTCGGACCTCACGGTGACCATCGGCTATCTGAAAGCTGGTATGTTCTTGGGAGAGGCTGTATGGAAGGTCGGCCGGCTGGTGGTGGCGGACATTGGGATTCGCCTGGTGCGGGAGGATTTCTTCCTGGCCACGCCGGAGGAAATGGTCTTTCCCCGCAGTGGTCTGTCTCTTCAGAGCAGCCAAGTTACGATGATGACCCCGGGAGAGGCAGAGAGCGTCTCCAAAAACGGGCAGACCATTCCTGACGTGGCGCAGGAAATCGCCTTGCGCAGTCAAAGGCTAGTCCGGGTATTGGGTAAGCACTCGTTGGTGACAGATGGTTACCGGACCTATTTTATGGAAGAGGGGGAGTATCCCGCAGAGATTGCTTCCTTGGGAGAGGGAGAGCGCAAGGAATAAATCGCCTTCCCGTTCAAAAAATCCGCCCAGCGGCAGCCGCCTCAGGTGCCGCAGGGCGGATTTTGTCTGTTCTGGCAGAATTCCAGGGAGAAAAAGCGGGATACGGGGAAACGGAATAAAAGGAATATATTTCCCAGTGGATGAAAACGGTATGAATATTCATTCATATTATCTGGGACGGCATCTGCAAGGTGCTGTGGGCCAACGCATCCCGCTCTGCCGGGTCATGGGTGACCAGAAGCAGGGTCCGCCCCTGAGTATAGCGTTTCAAGTAATCCAATACCACCTTTTTGGTATTTTGGTCCAGCCCTGTAAAGGGTTCGTCCAGGACCAGAAGGGGCCCGGGGGCCAGTACGGCACGGGCAATGGAGACCCGACGCTTCATTCCACCGCTGAGGGCACGGACAGGGAGGGATAAGCTGTCCGCCAGCCCCAGTGCGGTGAGGTGGCGGGCGGCCTCCTGCCGGTCCCCTTTGGGGCAGACCACAGCGGCGTTGGAGAGAGCGGAAAAGTCCTCGAAGAGGCGGTTCTCCTGAAAAACTGCGGACACAGGGCGGACCTGTCCCTGGATGGTGCCGTGGTCAGGCTGTTCCAGCCCCAGGATGATCCGCAGCAGCGTGGTTTTTCCACACCCTGAGGGACCCATGATGCAGGTACATTGCCCGGCGGGAAACCGAGCGGAAAAGTCCTCAAGGACGACATGGTCTCCGTATCGTTTGCTGATATGTTCTAAGATGAGATCTGTCACAGCGTTTCCAACCTCCCAAAGACCCCCTTCAAAAGAGCCAGGAATCCTTTTTCAAATAGCACGCTGATCACCACCACGATGACGGTCCAGGCAAAGAGATCTACTGTGTTGAAATAGACCTTGGCATCGTAAAACATTCGGCCGATGGACCCGGCGGGAATGCCGATGATCTCCGCTGCGATCCCCGCTTTCCAGGAGATGCCCAGGCTCACTGTGCAGGCTGAGAGAAGGTAGGGCTTGAGTTGGGGAAGCCAGAGGTAGAGTGCCCGCTTGGGCCAGGACAACCGGAAGATGGACACCGCTTCCAGCAGTTGCCGGTCGGCGCTGCGGATACTTTGAAGCACATTGGTATAGATAATGGGCAGAACCATGAGAAAAGAGATAAAAATGGACAGCCGGGAGGAGGACATCCAGATGAGACAAATGATGATGAAGGAGGCCACCGGAATGGACTTAATCATGGTGGCCCAGGGACGGAACAGAATCTCAAAGAGTGGAAACCGCCCGGCCAAAGCCCCCAGGCCCAGACCGAACCCCAGCCCCAGCAGGAAACCCGCCACGATCTTCCGAAAGGTAAACCACACTGTGCCCCAGAAGTCGGCCTCCTGCCAGATTCCCCCCAGGCGTTCCACTACGGACAGGGGAGAGGGGACCAGTAGTTGCTGGCCTACGCCCATTGCAAGCCCCTGCCATACGGCCAGGGCCAGCAACACCGCGCCGGCCCGCTGAAGGCCGCTTCGATATCGAGAGAAAAATTGTCTTACCCGTTTCATCCGGTCCTCCTGCGCGCTGGTTTTAAGTATCCCTATTCTACCCCATTGCAGGGGATGAAAGCAACCAAATTTTGTGGAGGGAGGCGGAATAGGGGGATTTTCAGTTGTAAAACGTCGTGGTTTCAGGTACAATATTGCCCATCGAATGATGGAAAGATACGGTGAATCACGATGCTGTCTGAAGAAAAACAACTACAATTTGCTGCACTGCGACGCCGGGTCATTGCCCAGGCGTTTGGTAATCTGAACCCCCGTCAGTTGGAGGGGGTGCTGACCACGGAGGGCCCCTTGCTTCTGCTTGCTGGGGCGGGCAGTGGAAAGACCACGGTGCTCATCCACCGCATTGCGAACCTGCTGCGCTATGGCAGAGGCGCAGATGCCCAGGAGGTACCCGACCATATCACAGAGGAAGATGTCCGCTTTTTGGCGGAGTATGTGGAGAAAACGGCCCCCGATGAATGGGAGACCAGCCAGGCCAACCTCCTGTGCGCCCTGGAACCCGCCGCCCCTTGGCAGGTGATCGCCATCACCTTTACCAACAAAGCCGCTGGTGAGCTGAAACAACGGCTGGAGGAAAAGATTGGCCCGGATGCCCGGGACGTCTGGGCGGCGACCTTTCATTCCGCCTGTGTGCGGATTCTCCGGCGGGACATTGAGAAACTGGGATTTCCCGCCTCCTTCACCATTTATGATACCGACGACTCCCTCCGGGTCATCAAGGAGTGCCTGAAGGAGCTGAATATGGACGACAAGGCCTTTCAGCCCCGCACGGTGCTGGGGTATATTTCCCGGGCAAAGGATGAGATGCTTTTGGCCCAGGCGTATCTGGACCAGTGCAAGGCCAAAGGGGATTTCCGGCTGCAAAAGATTGCCAATGTCTATCTGGCCTATGAGAAAAAACTCTGGGCAGCCGGTGCATTGGACTTTGACGATATCATTCTCCACACTGTCCGCCTCCTCCAGGGGTTTGACGACGTGCGGACGTACTATCAGCGGAAATTCCGCTATGTCCTCATCGACGAGTACCAGGATACCAACCACCTGCAATATCTCCTGGCAGCCCTGCTGGCAGGGGGGCAGAAGAACATCTGCGTGGTGGGGGACGATGACCAGTCAATCTACCGGTTCCGGGGGGCGACCATTGAGAACATTCTCTCCTTCGAGCAGGAGTATCAAAATGCCCGAGTGATCCGTCTGGAACAGAACTACCGCTCCACGGGAAACATTCTGGAAGCGGCCAACGCGGTGATCCGGAACAACCGGGGGCGGAAAGGGAAGAACCTGTGGACCGACCATGGGGAGGGGGAAAAAGTACAGTTCTATACCGCCGGAAATGAACGGGAGGAGGGCATGTACGTTGCCACGCAACTGCTTCGAGCCTATGGGGAGGGGAAGCAGTGGAAGGATTGTGCGGTTCTCTACCGGATGAATGCCCTGTCCAACCAGATCGAGATGGCGCTGAAAAGCAACAGCATACCCTATCGGGTGGTGGGCGGCTTCCGCTTTTTCGAGCGGGCTGAGGTGAAGGACATGCTCTCTTACCTCTGCGTCATTCACAATCCCCAGGACGACCTCCGTCTGCTTCGGGTGGTAAACAACCCGCCTCGGGGAATTGGGGCAAAGACCATGGAACATGCCCGGGGAATCGCGGCCCAGGAGGGACGGAGCCTGTGGGATGTTCTCTCCAATGCCGGGCAGATTCCCGCCCTGAAGAAGGCGGCGCCCAAGTTCCAGACATTTGTGGACTTGATTCGCTCCATGCAGCGTTTGGCGGAGGAGGTAGACTTACCTACATTTTATGAAACGCTCATCCAGGCCAGCGGCTATGGAGAGATGCTTTCGGCCAAGACAGACCACGAGAGCAAGTCCCGGTTGGAAAACATTCACGAGTTGTCCTCCTCCATTAGCGGGTATCTGGAGCATGCGGAAGATCCTTCCCTGGGAGGGTTCTTGGACGAGGTGGCTCTGTATACAGATTTGGACAGTGTGGAGGAGGCGGACAACTGCGTCACCCTTATGACCATGCACGCGGCCAAGGGCCTGGAATTTCCCGTGGTGTTTACCGTGGGAATGGAAGAGGGGGTTTTCCCAGGGTTCCGGGCCATTGGGGAGGAAGAGGAATTGGAGGAAGAGCGCCGGCTTTGCTATGTGGCGCTGACCCGGGCAAAAGAGCGTCTCTATCTGACCTGCGCGGCCCAGAGAATGCTTTTTGGCCGGACCTCGGCGAATTTGCCCTCCCGCTTTGTGCAGGAAATTCCCGCTGAACGAGTCCAGGCCGGCGGAAAGATCCGGCGTCCCCAGCAGGAACTGCTTTCAGATACCGGATGGTCTGGGGAGGAGCGTTTTTCTCAGGTGCAAAGGCCGGCTGCGCCGCAGCCCGCTCGGCCCTCGGGCACGCGGGCGGCGCCTGCGGCCTATCGCAAGCCGGCGCCCAAAGCCCAGCCGATGCTGGACCTTCGAAAGGGAGACATGGTCCGGCATTCGGCGTTTGGAACCGGGATGGTTCTCACCGTCCAGTCCATGGGAGGGGACGCGCTGCTGGAGGTGGCCTTCGACAATGTGGGGACCAAGCGGATGATGCTGAAAGCGGCCTCCCAGTTTATGACCAAGGAATCGTGAGGAGGAGAAAACATGGAGGAACGGGAAGCCATCCTCCGCCGCTGGTTTTCCATGTGGCTGGAGGGAAAAGACCAGGGAATTGCGGCCTTGTTTCAGGAGGACGCCCTGTATATTGAAAGCTGGGGCCCCCAGTATCAGGGCGTTGAGAAGATCAAGCACTGGTTTACCGAATGGAACACCCGGGGCAGGGTCCTCCGGTGGGACATGGGGGTCTGTTTTCACCGGGCGCAGGAGACCATGGTGACCTGGCGGTTTCACTGCCGGATGGACGACGGGACCGAGCAGGCTTTTGAAGGGGTCTCCTACGTCCTCTGGAGCAGCGAAGGCCGCATCCAGCGTCTACAGGAATTTGGCTGCAACGAAAAGCGGTACGATCCCTACGAACAGGGTTCGGCGCCTGTATTCCAGGAGCAGACGATCCTTTGGTTTTAATGCGGCGGTATGACGGGAGGGCAGAGATATCTGCCCCCCTTTCATTTTTAGGAAGGAGATGGTAATAAACCGTAGGCAGGGAACACATTGGAAAAAACAGAGAAGGAAAACAGTTTTTCTTGACAGCAGGAGAAAAACATGATAATTTACATACAGACCGTCGGTATGTTAATGGGAAGGAGGCACGTCTATGGCCAGGAACAAACACCCAGAGGAGACGGTGCAGCGCATTCTCACCACGGCCTCCAAGCTTTTTTTGGAGAAAGGGTATGAGAAGACATCACTCCAGGATATTATCCGGGAAACCGGCCTGTCCAAAGGGGCGATCTATCACCACTTCTCCTCAAAAGAGGCGATTTTTGAAACGATCTGCAACCAGATTGGCCAGGAAAATGAAATCCGCCTTTCAAAGATCCGGGATGACGCCGCGTTGACGGGGGAAGAAAAGCTCAGGAAAATCTTTCGTTCAGCCATTCTTCATCCCAATCAAAAAGAGGCGTTTCATATCATGCCCTACCTTCTGGACCATCCACGCTATTTGGCCATGCAGATGCAGGAGATTCTTCACATTTCCGTCCCGGAGTATATTCAGCCGATTTTGGAGGAGGGGGTGGCAGACGGCTCCCTCCAGGTCTCGGACATTCAGGCTGTGGGGGAGGCGATTATGGTGCTGATGGGAATTTGGCTCCAGCCGATCAGCCGCCCCACAACGCCGGAGGAAATGCGGGCCCGCTGTGTGGTGTTTAATCAAATCACCCAGGGCTGCGGCCTGGGGACCCTGCTGGAGGAAGATTTGATCGACTCTTTCGTGGCGGACAGCCGTGGAATTTGAGGGGAATCCTAATAAACTGCTCCTTTCAGAGCAGTTTATTTTTGGGACTTTACAAACCGACCGTCGGTATTAAAATGGAGGTAACACGATGAAACTCAAGCAAATTTTTTCTCGAGATATGACCATTCTGGTGTTAGGGCAGGTGATTTCTCTGTTTGGCAACGCCATTGTCCGCTTTGCTCTGCCGTTGTATCTGCTGCGGGAGACCAATTCCCCGTCCCTTTTCGGGGTGGTTACAGCCTGTTCCTTTCTGCCCATGGTGGTGTTTTCCTTCCTGGGCGGCGGAATTGCGGACCGGGTGAACAAACGAAACATTATGGTGGCCTTGGACTTTGCCACATCCTTGCTTATGGTAGGGCTTGCCCTGGCCTTAGAGGTTCTGCCGCTGGTCCCGCTGCTCATTGGGGTGCTGATGCTGCTCTACGGTATTTCCGGGGCCTACCAGCCTTCTGTCCAGGCCAGCTTGCCGCTGTTGGTGCCGGAGGAGGGACTGGTTCAGGCCAATGCGTTGGTCAATATGGTCAGCACCCTGGCTGGCCTCTTGGGGCCGGTGGTTGGTGGCGTCTTATTTGGCGCGTTTGGCGTGTATCCCATTGTCCTTGTGAGTGCCCTGTGTTTTTTCGCCTCCGCTGTCATGGAGTGTTTCCTTCGGATTCCCCACAACGGCCGTCCCCGGACGGACAGTCTGCTCCGGACCGTGAAGGGGGATTTGGCAGAGAGCTGGCGTTTTATGGGGCGGGAAAAACCGAATTTCCTACGGGTTACTCTTCTTTTGGCGCTGTTTAACTTGGTTCTCTCTGCGGCCATCATTGTGGGCATTCCCATAATGGTGGTGCAGCTTCTGCATGGGTCCGATACTCAATTGGGACTGACCCAGGGGGCTTTGGGTCTCGGGGGACTGATGGGGGGCTTACTGGCCAGCGGGCTGGGGGCAAGACTTCGGCTTCACCACAGCCCGCTGCTGTTGCTGTTGGCCTCCGGAGGGGTGGTCCTCATGGGAGTTGCCCTTCTGCCCCTGGTTTCTCCTATCGTGGGATATGGGTTGATCACTGTGCTGAGTTTTCTGGTGATGGGGGTCTCCACCCTGTTTACCGTGACGATTTTAGCCGCCATGCAGGGGCAGACCCCTCCGGATCTGTTGGGAAAGGTGATGGCCACGGTGCTGGCTACGGCCAACTGCGCCCAACCCTTGGGACAGGCGGTCTATGGTCTGCTGTTTGAGGGATTGGCGGACCACGCCTGGGCAGTGATGCTGGGGGCTGGGCTTCTTGCGGCGTGCCTGGCGCTGCGCGCCCGGCCTGTGTTCTGGGCGCTGGAGAAAGAAACGGACCGCAGCGCTGGTGACGCTACGGTCCGATAAGATACCGCCAGGGGAAGTCTACCGCCTCCTCTGCGTAGTCAATGCCGACGCGGGGCCCCGCCACAATGGAGAAGGGGCGCAGATCCTCAGGCGGCGTGGTGAGTCCGAGATCCTCCAGCCGGTCGCAGACAAAGAGACTGTCTCCCAGCAGGGAGCAGCCATTCTCCGTCCGGGTGAGTGAGAGAGCCTGGCAAAGTTTGCCCGGCCCGTTGAGAAAATTCTTTCTCTGATAGGCAGACAGCTGCTCCCAGCCGACGCCATATCGGTTCCGGGCCAGAAAGGGAAGATTTCCCCGGGGCTGACCGCCCCGGATCAGGACGGCGCAGGGTTCTCCCTCTGGCTCGGTCACAAAATTCAGGCAGTGATACATACCATAAATGAGATAGATATAGGCGGTGCCCGGTGGGGCGAATAAGGTCTCCGTCCGGGGGGTTCGCCGGTAGTTGTAGGCGTGACAGGCTTTGTCCATCCGTCCAATGTAGGCCTCGGTTTCCTGGATTCGCACCACCAGGGGAAGGCCGTCCTGGAACCGGACCAAATACTTTCCCAGCAGTGCCTGGGCAACCAGGCGGGTGTCTCGGTGATAAAAGGCTTGTGTCAGTTTCATGGTGGCTTGTCCTCCATCCAAACAATTTTGTCGGGAGGGGATTCCTCCCCGCACACGCAGGCCCGCCAGCCGCTGCCGGCATAGGTCTGAAAAAACAGACCTGTCTTCGGAGGGGAGGCGCCCCAGTGGCGGCGGAGGCCCTGCCCTGTGTATTTGCACCAGGCTTCCTTTTTGGTCCATAGACCGTAGAAAGCGGACCAATCTCCCCCCTGATGCTGGAAGGCGTCGTATTCCTCTGGGGTCAGAGCATACCGGGGAAGCGTGGCAGCCCGGGGACGGACCCACTCCACATCAACTCCCACAGGGGAGTCAGACAGCGCGCACAGCACCAGGGAACCGCTGTGGCTCCAGTTGATGTGGAGGTGGGGATACTGCGGGAAATAGGGCTTTCCCAACGGGGTCCTGGCCAGAGCCGGCGGGGGAGAGAGCTGATATCCGTGGGAAAGGGCGTAGGCCAATAAGACCTGGGGAGAAACACCCTGAGCGCCGTAGAGTTTCATGGAAAGGACCTCCCTTGGGGAACAAATTTTTCCAGGGAAAACCCGAGAAAAGCAGTCGGAAAGACTTGCCAATTTCAGGGGAATTGGATTATAATAACTGACTGATATCAGTATTCTGGAGAGAAACGAGGTATTTTTTACCGCGTCCAGCCTATATTATAGCGGAAGGGAAAAGGTGTGTAAACCCAATGGCGATTGATCGAATCCATGATTATATCGTGCCCGGCAAACGGGCACATTTGGTGGGGATTGGCGGCGTGTCCATGTCCCCCTTGGCGGAGGTTCTTCAGGGCGAGGGCCTGGTGATTACGGGCTCTGATGTGAAGGAGAGCCCGGCGGTGGAGCATCTGCGGTCTCTGGGCATCCCCGTGGTCATCGGCCACTTGCCGGAAAGTGTGGAGGGAAAGGACCTGGTCATTCGCACCGCCGCAGTCCACGACAGCAATCCAGAGATTGCCGCTGCCCATGCATTGGGGATTCCCGTCTTCGAGCGGGCCCAGGCCTGGGGCTCGATTATGCGGCGGTATGAGAATGCCCTGTGCATTTCCGGCACCCACGGCAAAACCACCACCACTTCCATGTGTACCCACATTGCCATGGCGGCCCGGGTGGACCCCACGGTGATGATTGGCGGGACCCTTCCCATTTTAGGGACTGGCCACCGGGTGGGAAAGGGAAAGACCATTATTTTGGAGTCCTGCGAGTATTGTAACTCCTTCCTGTCCTTCTATCCCACCCTGGCAGTGATTCTCAATATTGAGGCAGACCACTTGGACTTTTTCAAGGATTTGGAGGATGTGGAGCACGCTTTCCGGGCCTTTGCCGATTTGGTCCCGCCGGAGGGAACGGTGCTGGCCAACGGGGAGGATGCCAATACCATGAAGGCTCTGGAGGGTAAGGAGGGGGTGCTCACCTTTGGCTTAGAGAAGGGAACCTTCCATGCGGAGAATCTAACCTGGGACCATGGCTTTCCTTCCTTTGATGTGGTTTGGAATGGGAAACCGGCTGTGCATGTCGCGCTCCAGGTGCCGGGGGAGCACAATGTGAAAAACGCCATCGCGGCGGCGGCGGCGGCGCTCCTTTTAGGGATGCCCAGCCAGGCCGTTGCCCAGGGGCTCCGGGATTTCCGGGGGGCCGGCCGCCGGTTTGAGTATAAGGGAACGGTCAAGGGTGCTGCGGTCTATGACGACTATGCCCATCATCCAGGAGAGCTCAAGGCTCTGCTGGAGACGGCGGCCAGCTTGGGCTATCAGCGGGTGATCTGTGCCTTCCAACCCCATACCTATACCCGCACCAAGGCGCTGTTTTCCGAGTTTGCGGCGGTTTTGCAGCAGGCGGACGTGACTTTCCTGGCGGAAATTTTTGCCGCCCGGGAGAAAAATGAGGTGGGTATTTCCTCCCAGGACCTGGCGGCCGCTGTCCCAGGCGCCCGGGCGGCGAAGAACTTTGACCAGCTGACCCAGTGGCTGTACGACTTGGCCCGGCCGGGGGATCTGATCCTCACGGTGGGGGCAGGCGATATCTACACGGTGGGGGAGGAATTGGTCCGCCGGGGGCAAATGGAATCCACCTGAGATGCAATCGTTGCGGAGGGAGCCTTCCCTCCGCGATGTTGTTTCCCATTTTGGGATGTCATGGGACGCAAAAGGTTTGGAGACGATACAAAATGGAAAGAATGATGATACATGAGATCCCGGGCTTCTCCTTTGGGCAGGTCCAGGACCTTGCTGCCGGAACGGGCTGTACGGTGATTCTATGTCCCGAGGGCGGGGTCACCGGCGTGGATGTCCGGGGCGGTTCTCCGGGAACCCGGGACACCGATGCTCTGAACCCGGTCTGTAACCGGGAGGTGGTCCATGCTGTGGTCCTCACTGGCGGCAGCGCCTTTGGGCTGGATGCTGCCGGAGGTGTGATGAAGAAGCTGGAAGAGGTGGGCGTTGGCCGGGATGTCATGGTGACGGTGGTTCCCAATGTCTGTGCCGCGGTTCTCTTTGATCTGAAATTTGGGTCTATGGAGATTCGCCCGGATGGAGCCATGGGCTATGTGGCCTGTGAGGCGGCTTTGCGGGAGCTTCCCTTTCAGGAGGGGAACTTTGGAGCGGGGACCGGGTGCACCATTGGGAAAATCCGCGGCGCGCAGTTTTCCATGAAGGGGGGCATCGGGGCCTGCGCCTTTCGGCAGGGAGACCTGATGGTGGGGGCCGTGGTGGCCTGCAACGCCATGGGGGACGTGTTGGAGAACGGCACCATCCTGGCCGGTGCCCGGGACGACAGCGGCAGGGGATTTGCCGACAGTGAGGCGTGGCTGGTGGCCCACGGACAGCGCCAGCGGGATGTGTTCAGCGGCAAGCTGGTGGGAGAAAACACGGTCATTGGCTGTGTGGTCACCAACGCGGCGATGAATAAGGCCCAGGCCACCAAGCTGGCGGCTGTGGCCCAAAATGGAATTGCCCGCGGCGTCCGTCCCGCCAACGCCACCTTTGACGGGGACTGCCTGTTTGCCATGTGCCATGGCACGGTCCAGGCGGACCCGGACGCAGTGGGGATTCTGGCAGCCCGAGCGGTGGAAGAGGCCATTGTCCGTGGCGTGAAGGCGGCGGAGAGCCTCCATGGCCGGATTGCCCTTCGGGATCTGTGAAGAGAACAGGAATCCTGAATTGGAAAGGAAGGAACTATGCAGAAAGTATCTGAACTGAAGTATGAACGCCTGTCCATGGAGGAATTTGCCCAGGAGATAAAGGAAGTGATCCACCAGGTAAAGACTGCGGATTCGGCCCGAGCGGTTCTGGCTGCCCGTGACCGCTGCAATCAGCTGATGATCCGGTGGGAGACCGCCCAGGCGCTGTCCTATATGCGGTATAGCATCAACACGGCAGATGCGTTCTACCTGGCAGAGAAGGAATACTATGATGAGGTCGGCCCCCAGGCCCAGAATTATCTCTTGGAATATACCCGGGCCATGCTGGAGACGCCGTTCCGACAGGAGCTGGAGGAGAGTGGACAGATCATTCCCCTGGTGTTCCGCTCGTTTGAGGTGGAGCTGAAGGCCATGTCCCCGGAGATTGTCCAGGATATGATTGAGGAGAACCGGCTGGTCAGTCAGTATTCTCAGTTGATGGCAGGCATGGAGTTCCCCTTCCGGGGAGAGAACTTACCCCGTCCCATGCTGATGAAGTATGCCAAGTCCCCCGACCGGGCAACCCGGAAGGAGGCCTATGAGGTTTTGGGAAAGACCCTGAAGGCTCACAGTGACCAGCTGGACGGTATCTTTGACCAGCTGGTGCATGTCCGGGACCGGATGGCCAAGAAAATGGGCTATCAAAACTTTGTGGAGCTGGGCTACTACCGCATGGGACGCCTGTGCTATGGCCCGGAAGAGGTGAAGCAGTTCCGGGAAAATGTCCGCCGGGATGTGGTTCCCGTGGTTGCTCGGCTGCGGAAGGAGATTGGCAAGAAGCTGGGGGTGGACACCCTCATGCTCTATGACTATGATCTGATTTTCCCCCAGGGGGACCCTGCGCCCAAGGGGGGGAAGGAAGCGATTTTTGCCGCAGCCAAAAGAATGTACCATGACATGAGCCGGGAGACGGGGGAGTTCATTGATTTTATGCTGGCCACAGAGGCCTTTGATGTGGACGCCCGGAAAAACAAGTGGGGTGGCGGCTACTGCACCAGCTTTATGGCCTATCACCAGCCCTTCATCTTGGCCAACTTTAATGGGACCGCCGGGGATGTGGATGTGGTGACCCACGAGGCCGGCCATGCCTTTGCAGACTACACCACGGCCAATAACCAGTACGTTGTAGAGCTGGGCGTAGGCGGTATGGAGACGGCGGAGACCCACTCGATGAGTATGGAATTCTTTGCCTGGCCTTATATGGCGCAGTTTTTTGGAGAGGATGCGGGCCGGTATGAATTTATGCACCTGCTGGACGCCCTTTCCTTCCTGCCTTACGGCACTATCGTGGACGATTTTCAGCGGCAGGTCTATGAAAATCCTGATTGGACCCCCGCCGAGCGCAAGGCGGCTTGGCGGCAGCTGGAGGCAGAGTTCCGTCCCCACATTACCTTTGACGGAATTCCCTACCTGGAGGAGGGGACCCGTTGGCAGTATCAGATGCACATTTACGAGACGCCGTTTTACTATATTGATTACTGCCTGGCGCAGACGGCGGCCTTGCAGTTCCTGCTGGCCTCTCGTAAGGATTATGATGACGCATTTCACCGCTATGTGCGCTTCCTTTCCCAAGGCGGGGAGAAGGTCTTTACAGAGCTTCTCCAGGAGGCTGGACTGCGCTCTCCCTTTCAGAAGGGGGCGCTTCAGACCGTGGCCCAGGAGAGCGAGGCACTGCTGAACGAATTGGAGCGTGCGCTCTCCCAAGAAACGAAGTGAGTGGGGCGCGCCTCAGTGATAAATGAGAAAGACGGCCCGCCGGCGGATAGCCGGCGGTCCGTCTTTCTCGTTGTGAGAGGACAGGATATTGTACACAAAGGACAGTTCCGAGAAATATCCTCTGGAACAAAGCTTGCTGTTTTCTCAAAGGGGCTGCTTGGGTTGTGGCGTTGCTTTCTTCTCCGCCACAATACAGAGCCAGCCTTTTGGATTTTCACTCATTTTCAGATTGGAGAACCCTGCCTGCCGGAGTAAGCGGCGGAGGTCTTCTGAGGAATAGACGCGCATGCCTTCAATGAGACTTGCCCATTTGGCCCCCTTGGCATCCGCTCCGCTGGCTTCATTGCAGAGCAGAAAAAGGCCGTTGGGCTTTAAGACGCGGAACACTTGAGCAAAAGCTTGCGCCAAGTTGGGCCAGAAATAAATGGTCTCAAAAGCGGTTGCCACATGGAACGCGTCGTCAGGGAAGGGGAGGTCCATGACGTTTCCCAGGACGATTTCACACCGGCCCGCTTCTATGGCGGCAGCGTTGCATTTTCTGGATTTTGCCACGCTGACCTCAGAGTAATCAAGCCCAGTCACGTGCCCTTGGGGGCTTCGAGCCAATAGCTTTTTGACGTTGGCGCCCCCTCCGCAGCCAAGGTCCAAACAGGAGGCGTTCTCCTGTATGGCGATATGCTGCAAGCCAAACGCGGACAGAGAGGCATGACCGTGGTTCATCATGGTTACCATCAGCTTTCCGCCCAATCCCTCCGGCTTTCGCGTATTTTGGAAAAAGGCCATAAACACCTCCAGGTATATAGAATGTTGAGGTTTGCTTCTGCTAACTATTTAGAGTATACACTGTTTTCCTGGGATTGTAAAGGGAGATTCTTGCCTCCTTTCTGGACAGGGTATCTCCTTTGTGGTAGTATGGTTGCAAAGAAAAGTAAATATTGATTTGGAGGGAAAATGAAAGAGGAATACTTGATTCAGGCTTGTACGGGAAAAAGAGTAGACGTGTTTAAGGGGCAGACCATTACGGTGATTGATGTTTCTGGGGGGCAAGTGGCTGATTTCTTTGCGGAGTCCCTGGACAACGCGGAGGAGTTCTTATCCACTGGGGTTACAATGGACTGCAATGAGTCCCTTCGTTTGAAGGTAGGAGATTTTATTTACTCTAATTTATATCGGCCAATGTTCCAGATTGTGGAGGACGAGGTGGGAATGCATGATTTGCTCCACCCATGCTGTCGGCCTGAGATGTATGATTTTTTCTATCAAAATGGAAAGGGACACCCCAACTGCCACGATACGATAAACAGGGTCCTGGGGGAAAGCAGAGCGATGATCTGTCCGGTAAACTTATTTATGAATTCGCAAATTGACGAAGAGGGAACGATAAAAGTAAAGCCCCCTTTGTCAAAGGCGGGAGATAAAATTGTTTTCAGAGCTGAAATCGATGTGCGGGTAGGGATTGCGGCATGCAGCGTGGCGGAAAGCCCATGCAACAGCGGTGTATGCACATCCATCCAGGTTATTGTGGACAGAGAATAATGTGTTAGGCCATAGAGAAAGCGGGGATGGAAAGGCCGTATAGCGGGCTCCTTCTGGGCTTCCCCTTGACTTTCCTGGGCTCTCGTGCTAAAGTTAAACATATTACACCACGAGTTTAAAGCTGTAAAGGTTAAATGATCTTGAAAGACCTTTTGTCCCAACAAAAAGAAAGGACCGTCCCACTATGCCTGTGACTGATTTTTTGGAACGCAATGTCAAACTCTACGGGGATGAGACCGCGCTGGTGGAGCTCAACCCGGAGATGAAAGAGACCCGCCGGATGACCTGGAAGGAATACGATCTGATCCAGCCCACCACCGATGAACCCTACCGACGGGAGATCACCTGGAATGTGTTCAATGAGAAGGCCAACCGCTTTGCCAATATGCTTCTCTCCCGAGGGGTGAAGAAGGGGGACAAAGTGGCGATCCTGATGTACAACTGTCTGGAATGGCTCCCCATTTATTTTGGGGTGTTGAAGACCGGGGCACTGGCCGTCCCGTTTAACTTCCGGTATTCTGCGGAGGAGATTCAGTACTGCGCGGACCTGGCGGAGGTTCAGGTGCTGGTCTTCGGCCCAGAATTCATCGGGCGGATTGAGACTGTGGCGGACAAGCTCAGCAAGGGCCGGCTGCTGATCTACGTGGGTGACAACTGCCCCACGTTTGCCGAGAGCTATCGAGAGCTGGCAGCGGACTGCTCTTCTGCGCCGCCCCAGGTTCTCATCACGGATGATGACGATGGCGCAATCTATTTTTCCTCCGGGACCACGGGATTTCCCAAAGCAATTCTACATAAGCACCGGAGCTTAACCCAAGCAGCTGAAATGGAGCAGAAGCACCATCGGATTGAGCATGATGATGTGTTCCTGTGTATTCCGCCGCTCTACCACACCGGCGCCAAGTTCCATTGGATGGGCAGCCTGATTGCAGGCAGCAAGGCGGTGCTGCTGAAAGGGACGGCCCCGGAGATTATTTTGAAAGCGGCCTCAGATGAGCAATGCACAGTAGTATGGCTTCTGGTTCCGTGGGCGCAGGACATTTTGGACGCGTTGGACCGGGGAGAGATTCAGCTGTCGGACTACAAGTTGGACCAGTGGCGTCTGATGCACATTGGCGCCCAGCCGGTCCCGCCCTCCCTGATCCGGCGGTGGCGGGAGTATTTCCCCCACCATCAGTATGACACCAACTATGGCCTGTCCGAGTCCACCGGCCCGGGCTGTGTCCACCTGGGAATAGACAATATTCAGAAGGTGGGCGCCATCGGGGTGCCTGGCTACCGCTGGGAGGTCAAGGTGGTGGATGAGCACGGGACGGAAGTCCCCCAAGGTGAGGTGGGGGAACTCTGTGTGAAAGGCCCGGGCGTTATGACCTGTTACTACAATAATCCGGAGGCCACTGCCGAGGTGCTGAAGGATGGGTGGCTCTATACTGGAGACATGGCCATGCAGGATGCCGACGGATTTTATTTTCTGGTAGACCGGAAGAAGGACGTGGTGGTCAGCGGTGGGGAGAACATCTACCCGGTACAGATTGAGGATTTCCTCCGGGCCAACGATAAGATCAAGGATGTGGCGGTCATTGGTCTGCCGGATAAACGGTTGGGAGAGATCTGCGGCGCTGTGATTGAGGTGAAAGAGGGGATGCATTGTACGGAGGAGGAAATTCAGGCGTTCTGCATGGATTTGCCCCGGTATAAGCGGCCCCGAAAGATCATTTTTGCGGAAATTCCCCGCAATGCCACAGGAAAAATTGAAAAGCCAGCCTTGCGGAAGCGGTATGGGGCCGATCACTTAGTGGCTCAACAGAATCGAAGCTAATATCCCTGGGAACCGGAACAAAGGAGGGAGCAAGTATGCCGAGGGCAAAAAAGAAAGAGCGCAGCTTAGCTATGTATGAGCACATTGCAGCGCTGAACTCTGTGGAGGAGTGCTGCCGATTTTTCGATGATCTATGTGCCGTGACGGAACTACGGGCGATGGAGCAACGGTTTGACGTGGCAAAAATGCTCCATGCCGGTAAGGTCTATACCACCATCCTCCAAGAAACAGGTGCCAGCTCTGCCACAGTGAGCCGGGTGAACCGGATGCTGAACTATGGCACTGGAGCCTTGGAAGAGGTCATGGAACGGGTAGATCAGCAAAAGGGTGTCGCCAAAGAAGAGACAGAAACACGGAGGACAGAATGAAGGAACTGATGTTGGGCAACAAAGCCGTTGCCCGTGGGCTCTATGAGGCCGGATGCTGTGTGATCTCCAGCTACCCGGGAACCCCCAGTACGGAGATCACTGAGGAAGCGGCCAAATATCCGGAAATTTACTGCGAGTGGGCCCCCAATGAAAAGGTGGCTCTGGAGGTGGCCCATGGAGCTGCGGTAGGTGGAAAACGAGCGGCCTGCTGCATGAAGCACGTGGGCTTGAACGTAGCTGCGGACCCGTTGTTTACTATTTCCTATCAAGGGGTGGAGGCTGGTCTGGTTATCTGCGTGGCGGATGACCCTGGTATGTTTTCCTCTCAGAATGAGCAGGACTCCCGGCACTATGCCATAGCGGCCAAGGTGCCTATGTTGGAGCCCTCTGACTCCCAGGAGGCGTTAACCTTTGCAAAAGAAGCTTTCCGCCTGTCTGAGGAATATCACACCCCGGTTTTGCTGCGGATGTGCACCAGAATCTCCCACTCACAAAGCATTGTGGAACGGGGCGTTCGCCAGGAAGTCCCTGCCAGAGAATACGTGAAAGATCCTCTGCGGGTGATGATGACCACCAATTCCCTCAAAGCCCATTATCGGGTGGAGGCGCGCACCAAGGCCATGACGGAGCTGGCGGAAACCAGCCCGCTAAACCGTCTGGAAATGGGGGAGGATACCTCTTTGGGCATCATTACTTCTTCTACCAGCTATCAGTATGTTCGGGAGGTCTTTGGTGAGAAGGCCTGTGTACTGAAGCTGGGGCTGTCCTGGCCCATGCCGGTACAGAAGATCCGGGACTTTGCCGCGCAGGTGGGCCAGGTGCTGGTGGTGGAGGAACTGGAACCTATCATTGAAAACCACTGTCGTCAAATTGGTGTGGCGGTCACTGGGAAGGAGAAAATTCCCCTGGTGGATGAGCTTACCCAAGGCGTGGTGGCCAGAAGCCTGGGGCGGGAGGCGAAACCGACCCTGACCTTGGACGATCCCATTCCCGGTCGCCCGCCGGTTATGTGCGCGGGATGTCCTCACCGGGGGGTTTTTTACACGCTGTCGAAAAATAAATGTATGGTCTATGGGGATATCGGCTGCTATACCCTGGGCGTCATGCCGCCGCTGAACGCGATGGACCTGAATGTCTGTATGGGGGCCTCCTGTTCCGGACTTCATGGGTTTAATCTGGCCGGTGGAGAAAAGCATGAGAAGCACAGCGTGGCGGTGATCGGAGACTCCACCTTTGCCCATTCGGGGATCACGGGCATTGCGGATATCGCCTATAACCGAAGCAACTCTACGGTCATCATTCTGGATAATTCCATCACGGGGATGACCGGACACCAGCAGAACCCCACCACGGGAAAGACCCTGCGGGGAGAACCGGCGGGAAAGATTGACCTGGAGGCCCTGTGCCGCGCCGTTGGATTTGCGCGGGTGCGGGTGGTGGACCCCAACCAGCTCAAGGAGATGGACCGGGTTTTGAAGGAAGAACTGGCTGCGGAGGAGCCCTCTGTGATCATCACCCGCAGTCCCTGCGTCATGCTGAAGGACGTACCTAAGGCGCCGCCCTTGAAGGTAGACGCGGACAAGTGCAATGGGTGCAGTCTGTGTATGCGGATTGGCTGTCCCGCCCTCAGTCTCCGGGATGGAAAGGCGGAGATTGACCGGACCCAGTGCATTGGATGCCAGGTGTGTATGCAGATGTGCCACCGGAACGCATTGATTGTATAAGGAGGAAACAAGACGTGGAAACTGTCAATATTATGATCGTCGGTGTGGGGGGACAGGGTTCCCTGCTGGCATCCAAAATGCTGGGGCACCTGTTGGTAAATGCCGGTTACGATGTCAAGGTCTCCGAGGTGCATGGGATGAGCCAGCGGGGTGGCAGCGTGGTGACCTATGTTCGCTTTGGGGACAAGGTCTACTCGCCCATCATTGACAAGGGAGAGGCCGATTTTATTGTCTCCTTTGAACTGTTGGAGGCGGCCCGCTGGATTGCCTACCTGAAGCCTACCGGCCGGGTGGTGACCAATACCCAGCAGATGGAGCCGATGCCCGTGATCGCTGGGCTGGCGCAATATCCGGAAAACCTGGTGGAGAAGATGCGGGCCAAGGGGATTCAGGTGGATGCTATGGACTGTCTGGCGCTGGCGGAGGAAGCTGGGTCTGCCAAGGCGGTGAACATGGTTCTGATGGGCCGGTTGTCCCATTACTTTCCAGACATTGCGCCTGAGGCCTGGCAGGCCTCTCTGGAGGCCAATGTCCCGGCTAAGGTGCTGGAGCTGAACCGCAAAGCGTTTGCGTTGGGCCAGAAGGGCTGAGAACGGGAAAAGGATAAAAGCAAGAGAGGCGAAGGAGCCTCTCTTGCTTTTTACATTTCTTTTTCGTATTTGACCCGATAATAAATGCTGCATCCCAACACCAAAAGGTAGCAAAAGACAAACAGAAGAATCGCCGCCAGATCCACCTGCATGAGGGCAAAGGAGAGCATCAGGGCGCCATAGACAAACAGCATAATATCAAAGGCTTTTCCCTTGGCGGAATTGGAAATGGCAATGTTTCGCTCGTCTTTCTGTTCAATTTCCAACTGCTTCTGCAGGTCGGGGGAGCCTTTCAATGCCTTCCGGCTCAGCATCCCTCCCATGCCGTGGCCAAAGGCGCCGCAGCCCACGCCAATGCAGACGAAGGGGAGAACCGCCATTACCCCTTGAGAGTCTGCATACCGTCGAAGCAGAACAAAGCCGATGGCAGCCAAGAGAATTCCTACCACAGTTTTCACCACATCATAATTGCGCTCTTTCATGTTGCATCCTCCTCGTAGATAAAAATATCCTCAATGGTGGTGTTAAAATAGCGTGCGAGTTTGAAAGCCAAAATAATGGAAGGGTTGTATCTTCCGTGTTCCAACGACCCGATGGTTTGCCGGGAAACCTCCAGGGCAGCGGCCAGCTCTTCTTGGCTGACGCCATGGCTTTTTCGCAGTGCTTCCAATCGATTTTTCAAGAGAGACCTCCTTTTTTGAATGTAAAGTAAACTTTCCAATTTTGACGAAAAAATTTTGAGAAAGAGAAAAAAGCCCTTTCTGTTGGAAAGCTTACTTTCCATAAAGAGAATACCATGGCGTCAAAGAAATGTCAAGTATACTTTCCGTTCGGAGAAAAATTTTTGAAAAATCCCCCGCCGGTCGATTGACAGGCGGGGGAAGAGAGGGGTCACTCACTCAGTGCATTCTTCTGAGAAACAGGTGCCTTTTTTTCGTAGCAGGAGAAGGCTTCATCCACCATGGCTTGATCAGGCTTTTTGGTGAACAAGCTCACCACAGGGACAATCACAAGGCCTGCCAGCATGGCGAAGGCGCCGCAGTTGATCGAGGATTGCAGCAGGGTGGGAAAAGCAAACCATCCGGTGGAGGTGGAGATCAGATTTAGAGTCATAATCCCCGAACCAAAGAGGAAAGAGGCCCAGCAAGCCGCTTTGGTGGTTTTTTTCCAGTACAGACCATAGAGGAAGGGGGCCAGGAAAGAGCCAGCCAGCGCCCCCCAGGAGACTCCCATCAACTGGGCGATGAAGCTGAAGGAATTTTTGTACTGAACAATGGCCAGGACCATGGAAATCAGGACAAAAACCACGATGAAACAGCGCATGATGAACACGGCCTGAAAGTCGTTCATCTTTTTGACAATGTTGCCTTTGAGCAGGTCGATGGTCAAGGTGGAGGAAGAGGCAATTACCAGAGAGGACAAGGTGGACATAGAGGCAGAGAGAACCAGAATCACCACCACCGCAATCAGCAGATCGGGCAGGCCCGAGAGCATGGCGGGGATGATGGCGTCATATCCCTCGGAGGCCACGTCAACCTGATCAGCGAACAGACGGCCGAATCCGCCCAGGAAATAGCAGCCCCCCGCCACCACCACGGCGAACAGAGTGGAGATGATGGTGCCCTTGTGAATGGAGTCCTCTGACTTGATGGCGTAAAATTTCTGAACCATTTGAGGCAGTCCCCAGGTCCCCAAGCTGGTCAGGATTACCACCCCCAAGAGGTTCACAGGGTCGGGGCCAAAAAAGGAGGCAAAAATACCGGGTACCTCTCCGTTTACAGTTTCTGGATCGGAAACTGCGGCCAGCCCGTGGAGCGCTTCAAGAAAACCGCCCTGGGTATTGAGCACGGCGGCAATGACGACGCAGATGCCCACCAGCATGACACAGCCTTGGATAAAGTCATTGATGGCAGTGGCCATATAGCCGCCGGCGATCACATAGATACCTGTAAGGACCCCCATCAGAATGATGCAGACGGTGTAATCCATGTGGAACGCCATGCCGAAAAGCCGGGAGAGACCGTTGAACAGGGAGGCCGTGTAGGGAATCAGAAAGACAAAGACGATGACGGAGGCGCCGATCTTCAAAGACTTGCTCTGAAATCGCTGACCAAAGAACTGGGGCATGGTGGCGGAATTATAGTGTTGGGTTAGGATGCGGGTTCGCCGGCCCAGAACAGCCCAGGCCAGCAGAGAGCCCAGGATGGCGTTGCCAATCCCAGCCCAGGTGGCGGCGATGCCGTACTTCCAGCCAAACTGCCCGGCATAGCCCACAAAGACCACAGCGGAAAAGTAGGATGTGCCATAGGCAAAGGCAGTGAGCCAAGGGCCCACGGAGCGCCCGCCCAGCACAAAACCGTTGATGCCTGAGGTGTGCTTTCGGCAGTAGAGGCCGATGCCTACCATCACGCCAAAGTAAAGGATTAAAAGCGCAAGCTTCACAGGGAATCCCTCCGATCATGGATATCTTTAATGCTTTTTGACTTTAACACCAAAAAGCTAAAAAGTCAAGAAGAAATGAAAAAAGAGACGAAAAAACACCGCCTCCTCCTGGCAGCATACCAGGGAGGAGGCGGCGCGGAGTGTATGAGAGGTTGTACTTATTTGGTAGCCCAGTTACCTGTGGCTACGGCGGTGAGATAGGCGTTAATAAATCCGTCCAGGTCTCCGTCCATGACTCCGTTGACGTTGCTGGTTTCAAACCCGGTTCGGGTGTCCTTAACCAAGGTATACGGCATGAAGACGTAGGAGCGGATCTGGCTGCCCCATTCAATCTTCAGCTGGACCCCTTTCAGGTCGGAAATTTTTTCCGCCTTTTCCTGCATCTGCAGTTCCACCAGCTTGGCGCGGAGCATCTTCATACAGTTGTCTTTATTCTGGAACTGGCTGCGTTCCGTCTGGCAGGAGACCACCACGCCGGTGGGGATATGGATGAGGCGGACAGCAGAGGAGGTCTTATTGACATGCTGGCCGCCGGCGCCGCTGGCGCGGTAGACCTGCATTTCAATGTCCTCCGGACGAATCTCCACCTCCACATCCTCCGGCAGATCGGGCATCACCTCCACGGAGGCGAAAGAAGTCTGCCGGCGGGCATTGGCGTCAAAGGGGGACACGCGGACCAGGCGATGCACGCCGTGTTCGCCCCGGAGATAGCCGTAGGCGTTTTCCCCTTCAATCATAATGGTGGCGGATTTCAGTCCAGCTTCGTCTCCCTCCTGATAGTCCATGACCTTATAGGAGAAGCCATGACGTTCGGCCCAGCGGGTGTACATGCGGTAAAGCATTTGGGCCCAGTCCTGGGCTTCCGTTCCGCCGGCACCGGCATGGAAGGCCAAAATAGCGTTGGAGGCGTCGTACTCCCCGGTGAGCAGGGTCTGCAGTTTGGCGGATTCCACGCTCTGGATCAGGGCGTTGTACTCCTCTTCCAGTTCAGGCAGGAGAGATTCATCTTCCTCTTCATTGCCCATTTCACACAAAACCATCATGTCCTCCCAGGAGGCACGGCGCTTTTCCTGGGATTCCAGCTTGTTTTTCAGCTGTTTCAGTTTCTGGAGAACCCGCTGGGAGTTCTCGGGGTTATCCCAAAATCCGTCAGAGGCGCTTTGTGCCTCTAAAAAATCCACCTCACGGGCGGCGCTTTCCAAGTTCAGTGCCTTTTCCAGCTCGTCCAGCTGGGGGAGGAGGTTGTTTAGTTTGACCTTATATTCGTCAAATTGCAGCATCGTTACAATCACTCACATTCTGAAATATTGAACTTATTTATTATATCCGATCTCCCATAAAATTGCAATAAGAAGAGGCGGGATTTGAAAAAACAGCATACCGGGGCAGGACCAGCCCTTTGGTCGAGGGAGCCAACTAATCAGCGGGATGCCGCTGCTTTTTGTAATCTTTGGGGTTGATACCGTATTTGTTCATTTTCCGGTAAAGGGTGCTCAAGGGCATGGAGAGGGCAGCGGTGGTCTCCTTTGCGTTGCCGCCGCAGGCCTTCAAGGTATCGACGATCCGCTGGGATTCCTCCAGGTTGGCCCGGGAGTAAGGGGAAGCGGGATCTGCTGGAGGAGCGGATGGAAGGGTATCCTGGAGTTCTGATTTGGCGTCCTGGGACTGCTTTGCCTTGCCGGCATAGTAACTGCTCAGCAGATTGGTGGGCAGATCACTGAGATGAAGCACAGGACCCTCCGCCGTGTGGAGGAGCTCTTCGATGACCGACTCCACCTCCCGGGTATTGCCAGGCCAGTGGTATTGGAGGAATGCGGCGGCGGCCTCCTCGTCCAGGGAAACCGCGGCAGTACCAGCGGTAAAGGACTCTTGCGCGATGAAATGGTTGACGATGGGGAAGATATCCTCTTTCCGCTCCCGGAGGGGAGGAATTGTAATGGCAAGTGCGTTGAGACGGTAATACAGGTCGGCACGAAAGTTCTTTTTCTGCACCGCCGAGAGAAGGTTCACCGTGGTGGCTACAATGAGCTTAAAGGAGACGCTCTTGGGATATTTGCCACCCAAACGGGTCACTTGGCCGGTTTGCAGGACCTGTAAAAGGGAGGCCTGGGCCTCCAGAGAGAGACAGTCGATTTCGTCCAGGAAAAGGGTTCCGCCGTTGGCCTGCTCGAACTTTCCGGTGTAGCCATTTTCTTTCCCGCCGCAGAATACGCCGCCTTCGTAGCCGAAGAGCTCACTCTCCAGCAGCCCTCTTGGAATTTTGCCGCAGTTAAGGCAGACGAAGGGGCCCTTTGCCCAGGGGCTTTCGTTGTGGATGGCCTGGGCCAGAATCTCCTTTCCCGTGCCGGGCTCTCCAAAGATCAGTGTAGGTGTGGCAGTCGTTGCGGCAATTCTACCCATGGTCTGTACCGATTGAATGGAAGGGGAGGTCCCAATGATGGAGTCAAAGGTGTAATGGGCGGAAAATTCATTGCTGCGATAAACCAGACGAGTCAGCGCGGATTGGTCTTCCAGTTTGATCAGCGTTGTATGCAGTCCCGTTTGGTCGCTGGTGGGAAGGACCGTTAGGCTGACATCCAGCGGTGTTTGATAACGGTTCAGAATGGTGCACTCCATGGAAGAGATCCTTTGTGACAGACCCTGGGCAGGGGCCGGCAGGGAATCCTGCCGGAGTACGGAATAGATAGACTGACCAATCAAGGGGTCCTCGCTGATACGAAGGACAGAGCGGGCTTTGGCGTTGTGATGAATGATGACTTTGTGGTCATCGAGGACCAGAATTCCCTCTGTAAAAGCGTCCAGGGCAGAGGTGAGAACCGCATTGGTCTGCCGGAAAGAGAGCTCCCGCTCAATGCTGTTGATGGCTGACTCCAGCATAGTTAGAGCGGAGGGATGATAGTTGGCCAGGGGACCGGAGATATCCACGCACCCTATCAGATGATGGAACTGATCGTGGATGGGAGCTGCATAGCAGATGCTGTTGTGGAAACGCTGCTGAAAGTGCTCTGGACCGAAGACCATCACTGGTTTTTCCAGAGAAAGACAGAGGGAAATTCCGTTGGTACCGGACTCTTCCTCTGAGAATATGGTTCCATTGCTGATCGGGTACTGGATAGGAGGGGCTTGGGAGGTTCCATCGTCAAAGATGGTATCTAAAATACAGCCGTGGGCGTCCACGATGGTGATTTGATGCTTGGTCTCCCGCAGGTATTGAAAGAGGTTCATTAAATATGGACGGGCAATGCGGATAAGCTGAGCATTGTCTTGGACCAGTGCCTGGAGGTGGTCTGAGGGAATGGTTTTCTCAAGGGCAAAGGGATCTGCCTGCCCCTTGGAGCGCCGCCAAGAATCGACGATTTCTGGTCGAACACCAGGGATTTGCTCGGGGACAGATTCTGGTCCGGCAACGTAACGTGTCCAGGCCGTCTGAATCCGCTGGAAATCCAGGTTTTCTTTCATGGTATCCTTCCTTCCCCAAAACGAGAATTTTCTACGATAGAAAAAATCTAACACAAAAATAAGAAAAACACAAGAGATTTCTTGAAGAATCAAGAAAAAACAACGCACTCTATTTGGTGAAAAAGAAGAAATGAGAAATTATCACTTTGAATTCTTGAAAAGCTGGGGGAAAACTGATAATATTATCACCAGAAGGCGCGAGAATTTTTGGAGGAAATGAGAAAAATGAGAGAGAAAACGCTATGCCTGCTTTTGGCAGACCAAGGGTTTGGCGTATCTCTGTCTCACGACGCTCTCCAAAACGCGATCTTAAACCATTACGATTTGGGAGGATGCATCATGATTTACAAACCAGACAAAGTGTCAAAGATGAAAGGTGCGGACATCATCGCAGAGTACATGATGAAGGAAAAAATCCCCTATATGATCGGGTACGCCGGTCACGGTGCCATTGGGATGCTGGATTCCTTCTTCAACAAGCAGGACGACATCAAAATTGTATGGCCCCGGATTGAGACCGCCTGTGGCTTTATGGCCGACGCCTATTTCCGGGTGACCAAACAGCCTCTGCCGGTCTATGTCTCCACCGGTCCGGGACCGGCTCTTTCCACCTGTGCGGTGGCCAATGCGTTTTATGACTCATCCGCGTTTCTGCAATTTACCGGGCAGGCCCCCTTGTCCCAGTTTGACACAGGAGCCCTCCAGGAGCAGTACCGGTATCACCAAGCGGATTTCTCCACGGCTATCCAGCCCTATGTTAAACAGAGCTATCAGGCTGTGACCGCCGGACAGCTGTCCTCCTTCCTGCCAAAAGCTTTCAAGCTGATGAAGACGGGACGGCCGGGACCAGTACACATTGAGGTGCCCTATGACGTCTACCAGCTGGAGGCAGAGACTGTTGTGGCAGACCCCATTGACTGGTCGGATTCCATTGCCTGGCGGACTGGCGCGGAGGACCGGGTTATCGGCTCGATCCTGCAAAAACTGAAAGAGGCCAAGCGGCCCCTGATTCTGGCCGGTGGCGGGGTCAACCACTCCTCCGCCCAGGAACAGCTGCGGGTATTTGCGGAGACGATGAATATCCCGGTGATTACCTCTCTCATGGGGAAGTCCTCTCTGCCGGAGAGCCATCCGCTGTGCCTGGGTGTCAACGGAACCTGGGGACACTATCCAGCGGTGGAGGCTGCCCGGAACGCCGACATCATCCTGGCCCTGGGTTGCCGCTTCAATGATCTGCACACTGCCACCTGGCAGCCGGGCTTTGCCTACAACTTCCCTGTGACCAAGCTCATTCAGGTGGACATTGACGCCTCTGAAATCGCCCGAAACTATCCGGTGGATGTGGGCGTTGTGGGAGATATCCGCACAGTTCTGACCCAACTGATCGACATGGCACAGGAGAAACAGGTGACCGGAGACTACACCGTGTGGCACCAGGAGATCGCCGGGTATCGAAAGGAATGGGGGGACTTCATTACACCCTATGGTCAGAGTGATGCCGATCCCATTGACCCCCGCCGTCTGATCACCGACATCCGCAAGGTAGCCCCCAAAGATGCCATTATGTTCTCCGACGTGGGCAATAACCAGCCTTGGGTGGAGCAGTATTGGACCACCGAGGTTCCCAACACCCATTTCACAGCAGGCGGATTTGCGGCCATGGGCTTTGGCGTGGTCGGCGTCCTGGGTGCCAAGCTGGCCCGGCCGGAGACCACCTGCATTAACGTTTGCGGCGACGGCGGCTTCATGATGATGCCCCATGCGGTGGCCACCGCGGTGCAGTATAATCTGCCCTGTGTTTGGATTGTCATGAACAACTATGCCATTGGCGCCATCCGGGACCTGCAGAAATTCTATTATGGAGGCCGGATCATTGGGACCAGCTTTGAGAAGTATGAGGGCAGAACCTACCACGATGGCGAACTGTGGAATCCTGATTTTGCTGCTATGGCCCGGTCCATGGGCGGACAGGGCGTTACGGTCACCAAACCCAGTGAGATTGCCGGCGCGGTAGAGCACGCCATCCAGTCCGGCCTGCCCACGGTCATTGACGTGAAGATTGACCGGGATATCACCGTCCCTCTGACAACGACTTGGCAGATGCCCCCCATCCCGCCCGCTCTGCCCACCTTCGGAAAGATCAAGGTGCGCTGAAAAGCGGAAGGTTTGGCAAATGGCGGGAGAGGATAAACCCTCTCCCGTCCAAGAAAGGAGTTCTGCTATGGAGGCAATGGAACGATGGCTGTCCTCCCAGCAGGGAGACCTTTCTGCCCCAGGACTGCATCTGTTGGAAGCGGCCCTGGCAAGCTGGCGTTATTGTCCAGCAGGCGTGCTTCCAGAAGGGCTGAGGGAAGACCTTCAGCAGGCCTTGGGAGAGGAAGAGGTCCAGGCAGGGGTGTCGAATCTGCTGGCCTGCCACATTTTAGAGGAGGTGCCGGGACAGGAATCCTCTGGACTCCGCCTGCGGGAGGAAGCGAGAACTACGGTATCCGCCTACCTTCGTCGGACGCGGGAAAAAGTTCTGTGGAGAACGGCACAGGGGATGGTGACAGGGGAGACATATCTTTTCCAACTGGTGCAATACTTACAGCAGTTGGAACCATCCTGTACAGTGGCAACGGGACAGGATGGGGAACTTTTCCTCACTGTGGAAGGGGAGCGTTACCAAATTTGGAGAACCCTCTCTCCCTTTTGGTTGCCCTTGGCGGTGAAAGAGGAGGATGGGGACAGGATCCTTGTCTTTGGTCCCTTTGCGGCCCAAGACTGGGGACGGCTTTACCCCTACTATGATTGGGAGGCCTTTCGGGACACAATCGCGCTGTATGATCCCTGGCGCCAAGAAAAGATGAGCTTGTGTAGAGGGCGCGTGCCGGTGTACATTGATTGGTTCCACCGGGATCAATATCAGGGCAGATTCTCCATCCCTGTTAAGTTCTGTGACGTCCTGCATCAGCTGGGACTGATGCGATACAACGATGAGCGATAAAGGGGTGGGAATGCAACAATCAATGCGATTAGAAAAAAGAAAGGAAAAGAGGTGCAGGCAATGACAAATGAACTCCTGTTGGTTGGAACGCTGGTAGCCTACTTTGGATTTATGCTCCTGGCGTACAAGCTGTTTGGCCGGGCGGGATTGTATGGATTCACCATATTTGCCACCGTGGTGGGAAATATCGAGGTGTTGTTGTTGGTCAATGCCTTTGGCATGGACCAAACCTTGGGCAACGTCATCTTCGCCACGACCTATTCTGCGGCCAAAATTTTAAGTGAAATGGAGGGTGAAAAGGGACCGGACTACGCAAAGAAAGCCACTTGGCTTAGTGTGGGGACCACCGGGGTGTTTATGCTCATCACCCAGACGTGGGCCTGGTACGCGCCGGCGGATGGAGGACTGCTCCAGCAGGTGTTCTCGAACTCGCCCCGGATCATGCTTTCCAGCCTGGTGGTGTATGCCATCTGTATGCTGGTGCAGATTGCGGCTTACAAGTTCATTTGGACGCTGCAAAAGCATCGGGAGAGCGGACAATGGGTCCGGGCAGGTGTATCCACTCTGTTTACCCAGCTGGTTAATACCATCCTCTTTACGCTGTTCGCCTTCCTCGGTGTCTATGAATTTAGCGTGATGGTTGACATTATGCTGGCAAGCTATATTATCTTTATTGTCACATCGTTTTGGGATACGCTTGTCCAGATCGTGGCAAAGAAAACTTGTAAAAAGAGCAACATTCTATTTAAGGAGATTGACTGACGATGAAAGTTTTGGTAACCGGAACCAGCACGGGAATCGGCCGTGGGATCGCAGAGAAATTTTTGGCTGAGGGCTATGATGTCATCGGATTTGATGTGGCGGAGAGCACCATTGATCATGATAGATACACCCATTACATCGTAGATGTTGCCTGCCAGGAGCAGCTTCCTGAGATTGGCGAAGTGGATATACTTATTAATAACGCAGGCGTCCAGGACAGCGGACGTGACATTGATGTCAACCTGCGGGGTACCATTTACTGCACGGAAAAGTATGGGATTCAGCCCAACATTAAGGCGATCATCATGACGGCCTCTGTCAGTGCCCACAACGGCGCGGAGTTCCCGGAATACTGCGCCAGCAAGGGCGGCGTACTGGCCTATACCAAGAATGTGGCGCTGCGAGTGGCCAAGTACGGGGCGACCTGTAACAGCATCTCCGCCGGTGGCGTGATCACGGAGCTCAATGCACACATCCTGGAAAACAAGTCGCTGTGGGACCAGGTCATGGCGGAAACACTGATCCCCAAATGGGCTACGGTAGAGGAGATGGCGGAGTGGACCTATTTCCTGGCGGTGGTGAACAAGAGCATGACTGCGCAGGATGTTCTAATTGACAACGGAGAGATTGCCAAGGCCAATTTCGTCTGGTAACCGATTGCTTCCCGAACGGGGGCAGAGGGACTTACAGCCCTCTGCCCCTGGTATCAAAGGAATTGCATTCCTGCCCCCGGACGAAGCGCCGGAATCCCCCGGGTTTTGGACCGCGATAAAAATAGGAGGGACGGCCATGAAGCGTGAACGGGAGACAGTACACCAGCGGGGCAGGCTGGTTTATCAGCTGGAGGAAACCCCGCCTATGGGCAGACGCCTTCTCTACGCCATGCAGTTTGTGATTATCTTCATTGGTTCCATTGTGCTGCTGCCGATGCTTGCCGCGGACGATCTGGGTTGGGGACCAGAGCAGGTCACATTCCTGCTCCAGTGTGCCATCTTTACAGGGGGCATCGCCACTTTTGTCCAGGCCAAGGGCCTGGGACCGGTGGGGGCCCGGCTTCCGATCCTTCTGGGGACGACGTTTGTGGTGATCACGCCGCTGGTGGCAATCACCACGGAGTATGGGTATGACGCGTTCCTGGGCGCGGTCATTGCCGGGGGCGTGGTTTATGTCCTCCTGGCATGGTTTGGCTTCCGATTCCTGCGTAAGTTGTTCAGCAGCACGGTTTCCGGTACCCTGGTGATCTCCATCGCGCTGACGCTGGCCCCCTCCTGCGCGGATATGATGGCAGGGGGCAGTAACCCAGTGGGCGGCGGTTACAACGGATGGCAGAACTGGGTTCTGGCGGTAATTACTATGGGAATCTGCCTGGTGGGCCACTGTTTTGGAAAGGGATTTCTTAAAACCACCAGCCTGTTTTTCGGGTTGGCCACTGGATATATACTGGCGCTGGTCATGGGGGTGATTCCCTTTGACAAGGTGGAGGAAGCGGCATGGATTTCTCTTCCCAGGCCTTTTGCCTATGGGGTGTCTTTCCACCTCCAACCGATTCTGATTATGGTGGTGATTTATTTGGTGACTGCGGTGGAGTTTATTGGGGACACCACGGCCACTGCCATGGTCTGTGAGGACCGGCTGCCCACCCAGCGGGAGCTGCGGGGCGGAATCCTCTGCGATGCACTCTCCAGTGTTTTGTCTGGGGTATTCAATTTTGCCCCCAATATTTCTTACAGTGACGGTGTGGGGATCATTGGAAGTACCCGGGTGGCCAGCCGGACGGTTATGATGACCAGTGGAGTTCTCATTACCCTGGCAGGGCTGGTTCCCAAATTCTCGGCGCTGCTATATACAATGCCCGCTCCTGTCTTGGGAGGTGCATGCCTTTTCCTGACGGGGATTATGCTCATGGCGGGCATTGAAGTGGTTCTGACGCAGCCGCTGACCCTCCGCAATTCTGTTATCATCGGGACATCTCTGGCGGTTGGGATTGGGTTCGGGTTCAGCGGTGTTTTGGAACAGGTGCCAGTGCTGGTACGTACCCTGTTCAGCGGGATTCCTGGAACTGCGTTGACAGGGGTATTTCTCAACCTGGTGTTGCCATCGAATCACTGATATTTCCTCCCTGTCTTGATAAAAGCCCTTTCCCCCAGTGGATTCCACTGGGGGAAAGGGCTTTTTGGGTTGTTGTATCCTGGGATTAGCCGTGAGAAGGCGGCGCAGAGAGGGAGACAAAGCTGGCGCCGGAACGAGCCGCCAACTGCCGATAATGTTTGTACAAAGGGGCAAAGCGCGTGGCATAGGAACGTTTCCAAGGCTTTCGCTTGCCGCAGAAATGTAGGATTGCCGTGTGCTGCATCACCCAGTCCATATGGTATGCACCGCCACTTCGCAGCAGGTAGCCGGAGTAGTATCGGGCGTCATAGTTCCACAGCGCGTCATCAATTTGCAGGGTTTGAGCACCATACAGTGAGTTGAATACATCTTGGTCTGGTAGAAGAAGCTCATTCTCATGGTCACGGACATATTGGAAAATGGCTTCTGGCTGCACCAAGACACGGGCAGCCTCTAAATCCATGAGCATCACACCGGAGTTGTAATAGTCCTGTTCCGTCTTCAGGCGGATGCGATTGATCCCGTTCATCACGTCAACCACACCGATGTGGGAGGCGGCGGCAAAAACATTTCCCTGCAGATCGAGGTCCCATAGGGGACGCAAAGGATTAATCACGAGAATATCCGGGTCAAGGTAAAGAACCCGTTTCAGTGAGGCTGGGAGGATGTGGGAAGCCAACAGCCGATAGTACATTTCCTGTGGATACTGCTTTGTGATGGGAGCGCCCTGAAAGAGCTGCCGTTCCACAGCAATCGGCGTCAGTGGAACGCCGTGGGCACGGCAATCGTGTTCCAGTGCGTCCAGCGCGGTCTGAGGAATGGCGCTGTGCAGAAGCCAGACATGGAACTGTTCCCCGGGGTTGTTGAGAAGGATAGAGGTCAGCATGGTTTCGAAAGGGGCGATATAATTTTGGTCAAAGGTGACCAAAAGATGAATGCTTGTCGATTTCATAGGCTGAGATTCTCCATGGATCGCATGCCGTTGGGGGCTTGTCCAAGCGTAGAAAAGTCCACCTCTGGCAGAGGATAAATTTGAACTGATTTTTTATATCTTAGACCGAAACCAAGGATTTATCAAGTAAATTGGTTGCAAATTCTTTTGCAGTCATGGTAAGCTCAGGAAAAAGGGAGACGATGGGAGAGGATCACCATGATAACTTCTGGTAAAAAAGCTATGCTGCCCAGTGAGCGTTCCAAGGTATGGAAGGTTGTCACTTCGGTGGAACACTATACATGGCGCAGTGATCTGCGGGGGACGGAAATTTTGTGTGAAAATCAGTTCCTTGAATACCCCAAACGAGGCCCTGTGACTGCCTTCACCATTACAACAGTGGAGCCTTGCAACCGGTGGGAGTTTGATATGGAAAACACCAACATGCGTGGGCATTGGACGGGGCTGTTCACGCAGACAGAGGAGGGGACAGAGATGGAATTTACAGAGACCGTGGAGGTGAAAAAACGTTTTCTCAAGCTGTTTGTAAAAGGATACCTGAAACGTCAGCAGACGCGATTTGTCTCCGATCTAAAGAAAGCCTTGTTAAAATAGAAGGCATAGCTGTGTCAGTTTTTTCTATGCGTAGCAAGGGGGCAGTATGGATAAAAAAATAGAGAGCGGATGCAGCACCGTTCTCCATTTTCTTCGATCCTATCTGGTAAACAATCAGAGCCATGGGGGTTCCTGGAAGGGAAGCGTGAATCAGTGCTTCCCTTAACGGTCGCTGACGGGAGGAATGTTGGACTCCCAGTGGAAGATAAAGTCATCCAGGTCTTGCGGCGCTGGCAGGACAGGGGGAAGGGTGCGGGTATTGTGCTCAGACATAAAGAAAGCCTCCTTTTGAAGATATCCAACCCAGTATATGCAGCGGGGGAGAAACTATGTGCGTGGCAAAGCCGGAAAATATCGCCGGACGCAACCCTTTGCCACTTTGGGCAAACATTGCAAGAGACAGATGGGAATGGGGACTATGGTTTCGGGCAGACTATGCCTGGGTGATGAGAATGAAATATGAAGATCCCCGGATGGAAGCTTATTTTAACTCGCTTCCTTCCAAAGTGCGGGCGTTTATCAATAATTCCCGCGCCGATATCAGCACACCCGGTGAGCTTATGCTTATCGGAGAACATTTTCGAAAGAGCTTTGGGGAGCCGGAAGAGGGCCCCCGGGGCAGGAACTAATCTGTTTTCTTTTGGACTCCCCCGAGCACCAATGTACTGGTGTTCGGGGGCTCATTTCACGCCAAGAGAAAACAGCGGCTTTGGCAATGATGATATATCGGGAAACATTCCCTGTGTGCGGCAGCGTTTCCGCTTTCCCAGCCGGGGATTCTGTTGCATTTTGCGAAAAGAAATTCCCTTAAAATCAAAAAAGGGGATTGACAATTCCATCTAACCGTGCTATATTAATTAAGCACTTAAGAGTGTGACGACCGGGAAATGCCGGAGTGGCGGAATTGGCAGACGCCTGGGACTTAAAATCCCATGGGAGAAATCCCGTGCCGGTTCGATCCCGGTCTCCGGCACCATATCGCGGAGTAGAGCAGTTGGTAGCTCGTCGGGCTCATAACCCGGAGGCCGCAGGTTCAAGTCCTGTCTCCGCAACCATGAAACGTGACCGATTATATCGGTCACGTTTTTTTGTATTCAAAATGAACCATATTTGTCATACTTAAAGAAGAATACGATATACCATAGTTTGGGATGCCGGCGGGGGCATGGTCCAAAAGAAGCATAGGGGGCACCTGCCTGCATCGACCTGAAAATAGTAGAAAAAGAGTCGGCAGAATGCTATAATAAAAAAACCTTCGGTGGCTCTGTGAAGAACCAGGGAGGGAAAAAGGGGCGTGGAAACCGATGCCGCGACAATCTGGGATGAGTGCCTTGGAAAAAGAGTGGAAGGCCATTGAAAAACGGGAACAACGCCTGGCCAAGCTGGCCCTGCAGGGAAAAGATTCTGCCTGGAAGGGGAAGCTGGAAGAGAAGGTCCCGCCTAAGGTTTCCCGGGCGTTAGAGGCGGCGTTTTGCAAAGCCTTTGCGCTGGTGTTTGAAAAAGGAACGGGGATCATTGAGAAAAGTTATGACAGCGCGGACCTGCGGCAGGCCTATACCCGCCGGGAGGAGGGCGTGCGGCAGACGATGGACCGCCGGTCTCTTCGCCGGGTTCAAGGGGAGGCTCGAACGGGGGAGAGCCGGAACCTTCTCCTGACCACGGTGGAGGGGATCGGCCTTGGGGCCCTGGGCATTGGCCTGCCGGACATTGTGCTTTTTGTGGGAATGCTCCTGAAAGGAATCTATGAGACCGCTCTGCGGTATGGGTTTTCCTATGACACACCGGAGGAACGGCTGTGGATTCTAAAGGCGATGGAGGCATCCCTGACGAAGGGATCGGGCTGGTTGGAAAGGAACCAGGCAGTGGACCAAATTATGGCAGGCAGCGTGGTTCCAGATCAAGAGGCATTAAAGCGGCAGAGGGACCGAACCGCCCAAACCTTTGCCATGGATATGCTGCTGTTGAAGTTTGTCCAAGGGCTTCCCTTAGTGGGGGTGCTGGGAGGCGCGGGGAATCCGGTGTACTACCGCCGCGTACTGCGCTATGTCGCGTTAAAATATCGTAAACGATATCTATTCCAAAAGAGAGAGGAGCTGGCGGAATGAACGAATTTATTTTGCCCCAGGGAGACCGCGCGGCACTGATGCCAGGGGCCGCATACAGTGTGCCTGGGCTGTTTCTGTACTCGGATTTGATTTACCAATGCCTGGATCAGGTCAAGGAGAAGTTTGGCTACGCCATTCCTGTGCGGTATCTCTACGGTGCGCCTAAGGTCCGATGGAATTGTGGCCGTCTGATTATTACGGACCCCCATTATACCCGGGAGGAGATATTTCAGGAACTGGCAGGGGCGGTGGCACGGGGAATTGTCCCATTGCTGACCTTCTCCTCCCCAGAGATTGCCCCGGCGGATTTGGGGGATTCTGCCTGCAATGAGGTTCTGGCCATGGCGGAGGAGGTGGGCGGTGGAGTGATTGTCTCCAGTCCGCTGCTGCGGGATTATATCCGGGCGCATTATCCCCGGGTGGAGATTCACGCCTCTGTCATTATGACTGCCTTTCCTGAGAAGCGAGACCGGGCGTATTATGCTGGCCTGGCGCGGTCGTATGATCGGTATGTGGTCCACCCGGACGACAATTTTCAGTGGGATTTATTGGAGAGCCTCCCCAAAGACACTGCGGAAGTGATTCTCAATGAACGGTGTGTGCATCAGTGCGCCCAGCGCAAAGCCCATTATGAATCCATCGTACAGGATCAGAGGGTGCTTATAGAGGGGGAGGGAGAGCTGACCAATTTCCTGGACCGCTGTCCCTTTGTGCCGGATCATAAGCAACACGGGACCAAAGCCAGAAACATATCCCTGACCACGCAGGAGGCTGTGAGACTGCGTCAGATGGGATTTACCCTGTTCAAGCTGCAGGGACGGCTGGACATCCCTTACGTTTTTTTCTTTGATTTTCTCCGCTATACGTTGGAAAACCAGGTGGCCTTCCCTGCGATGTTCCCCATTTTTTCCTATGCCATCCGAGGGCATTTGAAAGACAAGGAGCGCCGGCGCAGGGAGCGCGGAACACGGTAAAAAGACACGCCCGTGAAACAAATGCACTTTGTTTCACGGGCGTGTTTCCATTCATAGATGGAACCGGCGCCGGACTTCTTCCCGGAGGGAAGGGACCCGGCGGACAACGATCAAGGGAATGATCAGAATCACGCAGACGGCCAGGACGATGAGGGACCAGCCGGGAGACCAGTGGCCCAGAAAGAAGAGGTCAACAAACCGCTCTACCCCCAGAATGAAAACGCCGATGGAACCGATCACCAGTGTCATGGAGGTCAGCGTGCTCCGTTTCCTGCGGCCCATGGTCAGCCCCCAAAAAAGGAAAAGAGCGCCCAGCAGGAGAATAATGGGGAGCGCCAGGTGCCAATACCAGTCCCATCCGTCTAAATCCACGGCAATCAAAGAGACATAGACCGCGATGGCCAGCACATCTGCCAGCAGCTGGAGCCGAAAGGTATCCTTCCGATGATGGAGCAGAGGGGGAACGGTCCAAATCCAGATCATCAGCGCCGCCCCGATCACGTACAAAGACCAAGTGCGCTGGGTGCGCAGAAAAACGTTTAGCACACCGCAGCAGACAGCCACCGAGGCCAGGATTGTGGAGAGAAGAATGGCGACCTGGAGTTTGGAGGCAGGGGGAACCTCTTTCCGCTCTGTGGGAAAGGGCTTGGGCGCCGTCTGATTGACTGGCTGGTTGGGGTTATGGACTGGGGTGTGGCAGAGTGGGCAGAATGCGGCGGTGTCGTCCAACTCCACACCGCAGTTGACGCAGTAAGACATGTGAATCCCTCCCAAAGGATCAATGGGTGCGATTGGACTCTACTTTCACGGGAATCCCTTCGCGGACCAAATGGCAAAAAAATCTTCGTTCTGTTTCACTGGAGACTCCGGTGCCGGCAAAGGTGATGGCCATGGTGTTGCCATAGCTGATGGAGGCGCAGTGGGGGGAGGGGCGGGTGGCCTGTCCCAGCATGACCTCCATCCGCTGAATGTGGGGTTCCATTTCCGGGGGAACCGGGAAGGCGCCGGGGTTGGTATAGGTTCCGGAATAGGGGCGCACGCCCACCAGTTTGTAGGAAAAAGCCATGACGGGGTTTTTTAGGGCCAAAGGAATGATTTGCAGAAAGTGATTCTTGGTAAACTGCACATTCCCTGTGAGTTTGGCCTGCATTTCCTGCCGGTTAGCGTGAAGGTGCATATAGCTGTGAACCTGCCGCACAATTTCAGGCAAAGTATATTCCCCTAATGTGGGGTCAATGCAGGGGCGCATGGTAAGGATAAAGTTTCGCAGGGTTTCCGAGGGGAACCAGGGGCGCAGATTGATGGGAATGGCCAGTGCCACAGGCTGGGGATGGCGAAACCGGCGGGCTGCCTGGTTTTCCAAAAGGCATTGGAGAAGAACTGCGGTAAGATACTCTGTGATGGTGGCTTGGTATGATTTTGCAACCTCCCGCAGCCGGTCCACCGGAACCAGCCCCAGGGTGACGTTGAGGGTATAGAAAGGCTCGGGGGCGCTGGTGTTGGGGAAGGCGGTCTTTTCCAGCTTGCCCCGCAGCGTCCGGCTGCCGGCATACCGGGCATAGGCGTCCTCCAGCTCTTCTTTTCGGGGTGGGGCGGTAACATCCAAAATGCCCGGCCCATTGGGGATGGAAAAGCCCAGCTCCCGGAGATAGACCGCCAGCAGCGTGCGGAGGAAGACCAGCGTTCCGGCACCGTCGGAGATGGCGTGGAAAACCTCCACGGAAATCCGCTTTTCATAATAGAGGATGCGGATCAGCCAGTCATTGTCCTCGTGAAACCGGAGAGGCTGACAGGGGTTTGCCATGTCCGGTTTCACAAAGGGGCCGGGATTGGGGTTGGGCTCAAAATAACACCAGAATGCGCCCCGGCGAATCCGTACCCCAAAGCCGGGAAAACGCGGCATGGTCTTCTGCACAGCCCGCTGGAGCGCCTGCGGGTCTACCGCCTTAGTCATAAGTGCCGAGAAGCGATAGACTGCGGAGTAGCGTTCCTTCTGAATGGCAGAATAGAGTACCCCTGCGTTGTCCAAGGGGTACCAAGTATTTTTTTCCTGTTTCCTGGGCACAGGCAGGGCCTCCTCCAGAAAAATTGTGTGTTCACAAATACATTATAGCAAGAGAAAAGGAGAACGCAATAGTTTTCTGGCACCGCATCCAAACATCAGAAGAATCCAAACAACCTGCTGGAAGCAAAGGAGGACTTCCCTTTCCCGGCAGAACATGATATACTAAAAAATCAACACGCGCTGGAGAACTGGCCAGAGAGGAGCAATGCTATGGAACCGAAAAAACTCTCCATTCGATTGAGCGCCAAGGGGAAAAAAGAGGAGAAGGCAGGAAAAGAGGACCGCCGTTTGGCCCCGATGATGCGGGCGCTAAAGGCCATTCACTCTGTTGGAGCACCGGATTCCATGAATCCGGAGGATTTGGCCAAGCAGCGGGCAGGGCAGGAGCTTCTGGGCAGGCTGGCGGCACCGATGATTGTCATGAAAAAGTGGGAGCCCTTTTCCCTCAAAGGGATGGCCGCTGCCTGGGTGAAGCCGGATTGGCCCCACGACAGACGCCGGGTGATCCTTTACTGCCATGGTGGAGGCTATACCAGCGGAAATTTGGGATATTCCCGGCCTCTCGCTTCCAAGCTGACCAATGCCACTGGATGGGAGACCCTGTGCTTTGAGTATCGTCTGGCTCCGGAGCATCCGTTTCCCGCTGCGGTGGACGATGCCCGAAAGGCGTGGGACTATCTGATGTATCTGGGCTATGGCGCTCGGGATGTGGTGGTGGCGGGAGACTCCGCAGGGGGAAATCTGGCACTGGTTCTCTGCCATCAGCTCAAAGAGGCGGGAAGGCAGCTCCCGGGACGGTTGGTGTTGATGTCGCCTTGGACCGATATGACCGCCAGCGGCCGTTCCTATACCCAGCGGGCAGAGATGGACCCCACCATCACTATGGACTATATTCAGGCAGTGCGGGAAGTCTACGCGGGGGGAAGGGATCTGACCTCGCCCATGCTCTCGCCTCTGTTTGGAAATTTTGAGGGGTTTCCTCCTACCTTGATTCAGGTGGGGAGCAATGAAATCTTGTTCTCAGATTCCCTGCGGCTGCGGGAGCGAATGCAGACGGCCAAGGTTCACTGCCAGCTGGAAGTGTGGAATGACATGTGGCATGTTTTTCAAATGTTTCCGGTTCGGAAAGCGGCGCTGGCCATGGAGAGTATTGGCAATTTCCTGCTGGAACAGTAATATGGAGTCAAATAAAGCGGCAGGCTCTTCAGATGGGCCTGTCGCTGTTCATATGATAGGGAGAACACAAGAGGAGGAGATGCGCGGCAACCAAAGGCGATACAACCTTCCTATCATTCTGAATGGATTCCCTTTTAGATGGCGTACAGCGTGCTGTTCCGCAACCTGTTCTGTGACCAGAAAGGCAATGATATGGCAGTACCTCCAGGGCAGATTCTCCTGGTTGACAGGCACGGCAATCGTTGCTACAATGGGGGCATCTGGAAACAAAATATTGTAGAGTATTTGTAGCATACAGGTGCTTGCCTGCGGGCGAGTGAAAAGGGAATACGGTGAGAATCCGTAACGATGCCGTCACTGTGTATGGGAGCTGCTTTTCGTGCAATCACTGGGAAACTGGGAAGAGAAAAGCCGCGAAGAACAAAGTCAGGAGACCTGCCTGTATGTAGAATCTCAAATCTGCGGTCCACGGATTTTTGTTCTCACAAATGACGTCTAAAATACGGGAGTATTGCAGCTTCATTGGTGGAGAGACGGTCGCGGAAACGCGGCCGTTTTTTGCAATGTTTTATACCAGAAACAAGCCATAGAAAGAGGTATGAAATGATGGGAAAGAAACTGCTTGCACTGCTGCTTTGCGGGGCGCTCCTGGTGACGGTGCTGGCCGCTTGCGGCGCGCCAGAGGAGAAGGATGTATCTGCGGAACAGGACAGCCAACCGGTGGAGACAGAGAAGGAACCAGACACTGGGGACGCCTCTCTGGACAACCCCCGGAATCAGGATGGTATCGGGGAGAAGGAACTGCTGGTGGTCAGCTTTGGCACCAGCTACAATGACAGCCGACGGCTGACCATTGGCGCCATTGAAAATGCCATGGAAGAAGCATTCCCAGAGTATGCGGTCCGGCGGGGCTTTACCAGCCAGATTATCATTGATCATGTGAAAAGCCGGGACAATGTCTCCATTGACAATGTGAAGCAGGCCCTGGACCGGGCTGTGGAGAACGGCGTAAAAACCCTGGTGATCCAGCCCACCCACCTGATGGACGGACTGGAGTACCATGAACTGGTGGACGAGGTTGCCCAGTATTCCGATGCCTTTGAGCACCTGGCCATTGGAAAACCGCTGCTGACGTCAGAGGCGGACTTCCAGGCGGTGGAACAGGCCATTACCGAGGCCACAGCGGAATACGACGATGGCAAAACCGCCATCTGCTTTATGGGACATGGCACAGAGGCAGCGTCCAATGCGGTCTATGAAACCCTGCAGGATCAGTTGACCCAGTCTGGGCATGAAAATTACTACATCGGCACGGTGGAAGCAGAGCCTTCTCTGGACACGGTGCTGTCTGCGGTGCAGAAAGGAACCTATGAGCGGGTGATCTTGGTACCGCTGATGATCGTGGCGGGAGACCATGCCAACAATGACATGGCCGGAGAGGAGGCGGACTCCTGGAAAAGCACCTTCGAGGCAGCCGGATATCAGGTGGAGTGCCTGCTGAACGGTTTGGGTGAGCTGGAGTCCATTCAGAAAATTCTGGTGGAGCATGCCCAGGATGCCATAGACTCCTTGCATTCTTGATAGAAAAATAGGGAAACAGCAGCCCGAAAGGGAACCTTTCAGGCTGCTGTTTCTGAGTGGATGGAGGAAATCATGAAGAAATGTATCATGTGTTTGGCCGCAGCCCTGCTCTTGACCATGGCTGGCTGCGGAGCACAGCCGGAGGAATCTAAGCAGGCGGTGGCCGATCAAAGTGATATGGCACAGCCCCAAGAAGTCGTAACCGAGGGAATGGAACCGGTCTATGCCTCCCAACTGAAGGAGGGCGAGTATTCTGTGACCGTGGACTCCAGTTCATCGATGTTCCAGATTGTCTCCTGCACTCTGACGGTGAAGGATGGCGCTATGACTGCGAAGATGACAATGGGGGGAACCGGCTACCTCAAGGTGTTTCTGGGGACAGGAGAGGAAGCGGCCGCTGCGGACGAGGCTGACTGCATTGCTTATGAAGAGACCGCCACGGGGGAGCATACTTTCACCGTGCCGGTGGAGGCCTTGGACAAAGGCATTGACTGTGCGGCATACAGCAAGCGAAAGGAAATGTGGTATGACCGGACTTTGGTGTTCCGTGCCAGCTCCCTGCCCCAGGAGGCCTTTGTGGAAGGGACAATGACCACAGTGGCTGATCTGGGACTGTCAGATGGTCGTTATGAAGTCGCTGTTACGCTGGAGGGCGGTTCCGGTCGGGCCAGCGTGGATTCTCCAGCGCAACTCACCGTCAAGGAGGGGCAGGCGACTGCTACCATCGTGTGGAGCAGTGCCAACTATGATTATATGAAGGTGGACGGCGTGCAGTATGATCCGGTCAACACAGAGGGAAACGCAGCCTTTACCATTCCCGTGGCGGGATTTGACTGGAAATTGCCTGTGCTGGCCAATACCACAGCAATGAGTACCCCCCATGAGATCGAGTATACCTTGACATTTGATTCTGTAACCCTGGAGCGTGTGGAATGAAGACAAGAAAAAAACTCTGGATTTTTTTGCTGAGCCTCTTCTGTCTTGTCCTGGGTGGATGTGGAGCGCAGGAGGGAGAGACAGAGGCAGAAGCACCAGGCGTGTCCTGGGAAAGCCTGTCATTTCCGCAGGAATTGGAGATTCTGTATGCCACCCAGTTTTCTGCAGCGTCTTCTCCTGAGGGATATACCAAAATTTCCATTGAGGACGGCTTGTCCTATCTGGTGGTGCCGGAGGGCGCGGCGGTCCCCAGCGGCGTGCCGGCAGAGATCACGGTGATTCAGCAGCCCTTGGATCATATTTATTTGGCGGCCACCTCTGCTATGGACTTGTTCCGGGCGCTGGAAGCCATAGACAGGGTTACCCTGTCCGGCGTGGAGGCGGACGGATGGTATATTCCGGAGGCCAAAGAGGCAATGGAGCAGGGGAGGATGGAGTATGCCGGAAAATACCGGGCTCCAGACTATGAACTGCTTCTGTCACGGTCCTGTGATTTAGCCATTGAGTCCACCATGATCTACCATACTCCAGAGGTAAAAGAGCAGCTGGAGGACTTTGGTGTGCCGGTGCTGGTGGAGCGGTCCAGCTATGAAAATCACCCTCTGGGCCGTATGGAGTGGATTAAGCTCTATGGGCTGCTGCTGGGCCGGGAGGATGCGGCGGCGGAGTATTTTGATACGCAGGTTGAGAAACTGAGAGACATACTGCAAACAGAGAACACAGGGAAGACAGTGGCGTTTTTCTACATCACCTCCAATGGAGCGGCCAATGTGCGAAAATCAGGAGATTACCTGGCCAAAGCCATTGAACTGGCCGGCGGAACCTATTTGTTCCAGGATTTGCCGGGGGAAGACAATGCCCAGGCCACTACAAACCTGCAGATGGAGGCCTTCTATGCCAAGGCAAAGCAAGCCGATGTGCTGATTTACAGCAGTACCATTGACGGAGAACTTCAGACCATGGAGGAGCTCTTGGAAAAGAGCCCGGTTTTATCGGATTGCAAAGCGGTCAAAGAGGGGGCGGTCTGGTGTACGGGGAAAAATCTGTTTCAGGAGAGTCTGGGGCTGGGAGACTTGATGGTGGATATTCATAAAATTCTGACCGAGGACCAAGTGGCCCAGGATGAGCTGACCTACTTGCATCCCTTGCGGTAATGGGGGAGGACGGCACACATGAAGCGGGAGACGAGACGATATGGGATTGCATTTGCAGTGCTGCTTGTGCTGTTGGGAGGGCTTCTGATCTGGAACCTGAACGCAGGCAGTTTTCCCATGACGGCCTCACAGGTGCTGGCAATCCTCTTCGGACAAGGGGGAGATGAGACGGCCAGCCGGATCGTTTGGGATATCCGTCTGCCGCGGATTTTGGGGGCGGCGCTACTGGGCGGCGCACTGTCGATTTCCGGCTTTTTACTGCAGACATTTTTCGCCAATCCCATTGCCAGCCCCTTTGTGCTGGGGATTTCTTCCGGGGCCAAACTGACCGTGGCACTGACTATGATTTTTCTCCTCCAGCGGGGGATTCTATCCAATTCCTTTGTGCTGATTGGGTCAGCTTTCGTGGGGGCCATGCTCTCCATGGGGTTTGTGCTGTTGGTTTCCCAAAAGATCCGGCGGATGTCTGTGCTGGTGATTTGCGGAATTATGGTGGGTTACATTTGCTCCGCCGTGACCGATTTCGCGGTGACCTTTGCCGAAGACGCCAATATCGTGAACCTTCACAACTGGTCGGTGGGCAGTTTTTCTGGAATCACGTGGAGCAATTTGGGGGTCATTGCGGGGACGGTGGGCCTGGCGGTCCTCTGGGCCTTTTTTCTGTCCAAGCCAATGGGCGCGTATCAGCTGGGGGAGGGCTATGCCCAGAGTGTGGGGGTTTCCGTCCGCCGGTTTCGTGTGGAGCTGATCCTTTTGTCCAGTGTTCTGTCCGCCTGTGTTACGGCTTTTGCCGGCCCCATCTCCTTCGTGGGCATCGCGGTGCCCCACTTGGTTCGAACATTGATGGGGACCGCAAAACCCATTTTGGTGATTCCCGGGTGCTTTCTGGGCGGTGCGGTGTTCTGCCTGTTCTGCGACTTGGTCGCCAGAACGGTTTTTGCGCCGGTGGAGATGAGCATCAGTTCTGTGACCGCCCTGTTTGGCGCGCCCATTGTCATCTATATGATGGTCCGCCGGCAGAGCAAAGCCATGTAAGTGGGGAGAGACAGATGAACGCGTATTATCTTCAGACAGAACAGATGACGGTGGGCTACCATGGCAAACCCCTCATTGAGAAGATCAATCTCTGCCTTCGGCGGGGGGAGATCATGACGCTGATCGGCCCCAATGGGTCTGGCAAATCCACCATTCTCAAGAGCATCGTCCGGCAGCTGCGGCCTTTAGGCGGTGTGGTGCGGCTGGAGCAGGTCTCTCTGGAAGAACTGTCCCCCCAGGCGGTGGCGCGGAAGATGTCCGTCCTAATGACAGACCGCCTTCAGCCAGAGCTCATGACCTGCCGGGAGGTCGCGGCGGCGGGACGGTATCCCTACACCGGAAAACTGGGGCTGCTGACCCAGCGGGATTGGGAGAAAGTCGATGAGGCATTGGCCCTGGTCCACGGGTCTGCGCTGGCGGATCAGGCCTTTACTGCCATCAGCGATGGGCAGCGGCAGCGGGTCCTGCTGGCCCGGGCACTGTGCCAGGAGCCTGAGATTCTGGTGCTGGATGAACCGACCTCTTTTTTGGATATCCGATACAAGCTGGAGATTTTGAGTACTTTGAAGGAACTGGTTCGTCAGCGTCAGCTGGCGGTGGTCTTATCCCTTCACGAACTGGATCTGGCCCAGCGTGTTTCCGACCTTGTGGTGTGTGTCCACAACAATGCCATTGAGCGGTGTGGGCCGCCGGAAGCGGTGTTTACCTCTGATTACATTACTGCACTGTATGAGCTGACCCAGGGGAGCTATGAACCTGGCTATGGAAGCCTGGAACTGCCCCGGGTTCAAGGCGCGGTCAAAGCCTTTGTCATTGGAGGCAATGGGGAGGGGATTGGGACATATCGCCGGCTGCAGCGGGAGGGGGTCCCTTTCGTCGCCGGTGTTCTCCATGAGAATGATGTAGAGTTTCCCGCAGCCCGGGCTTTGGCGGTGGAGGTGATTGCCCAGAAGGCCTTTGAGCCCATTGGGGCGGCACAGTATCAACAGGCCATGGCGTGGTTGGAACGCTGCGAGCGGGTCTTTTGCTGCTGTGAGACCTTTGGCACCATGAATGAACCAAACCGTTGGCTGAAACAGGCGGCGCGGGAAAGGGGAAAACTGGTGGATTGGACGGAGGCACCCCATGGCCTTTGAACACTATATCTATTCCAATGGAAAGAAGCTCCGCTGCGGATTCACCACCGGGACCTGTGCGGCCTTGGCGGCCTCGGGGGCAGCCCAGAGACTGCTCACCGGCCGGTGGCCGGCGTCGGTTTCTCTGCGTACCCCCAAGGGACTTTTGGTGGAAGTTCCCCTGGAAGACTGCCGTATGGAGGGACCAAGCGCGGTCTGTGGGGTGCGGAAGGACGGCGGAGACGATGTGGATCAGACCACAGGCGCCTTGGTCCAGGCTGCGGTGTCACCCTCTGTTCAGCCGGGCATTTCCATTGAGGGGGGGCCTGGTGTGGGGCGTGTGACCAGGCCGGGGCTGGACCAGCCGGTGGGGGCCGCGGCCATCAACCGGGTTCCCCGGCAGATGATCCGGGAGCAGGTGGTGTCCCTCTGCCGTCAGACGGGATATAAGGGAGGGCTCCAAGTGACCATCTCGGTACCTGCGGGAGAACAGATTGCCCAGAGAACCTTCAATCCCCACTTGGGAATTGAAGGAGGCATCTCCATTTTAGGGACCTCCGGCATTGTGGAGCCCATGAGTATCCAGGCGATGATAGATACCCTTCAAATTGAGCTCCGCCAGACTGCGGCCCAGGGGCATCGGGGGGTGATTCTGACCCCGGGAAACTATGGGCAGGATTTTCTTCGCCAGTGCGGACTGGGAGGCGGAAGGATTCCTGTGATTCGATGCTCCAATTTTGTGGGAGAGGCTCTGGATGGGGCAGCGGCAGAGGGATTTGAGTGCGTACTGCTGGTAGGCCATGTGGGAAAATTGGTGAAGCTGGCCGGCGGGATTATGAACACCCACAGCCGCTGGGGTGACTGCCGGACAGAGTTGTTTTGTGCCCATGCGGCTGTGTGCGGGGCGGGTCAAAGCACCTGTCAGGCGCTGCTGGAGGGGGCCACCACCGATGCCTGTCTGGAGATTTTGGAACAGGCAGGCCTGCGGGAAGCGGTGATGGCCCGCCTGATGGACGCCATAGAGGCCCATGTCTCCCGCCGGGTAGGCGGTGCTTATCGTGTCGGGGTAATCCTGTTCTCCCATGTGTTTGGGGAGTTGGGCAGGACCCCGGGAACCCAGGAGGTGTTGAAGCAATGGGAGCAGGAAGAGGAATTTTTTTCGGAGTAAGCGTGGGCCCGGGTGACCCTGAACTGCTGACAAGAAAGGCATGCCGGGTGCTGGAGGCCTGCCCAGTGATTGGAGCGGCTCAAACAGCCCGGGGGGAGCAGCTGGCTCTGTCTATTGCCCGGAGGGCGGTGGATCTGACGGGCAAAGAAATCCTGTCTCTGCCGTTTTCCATGGCGCGGGATCTGTCTGTGCGTCAGGCGGCTTGGCGTCGGGCAGCGGCGATGGTCCGGCAGGTTCTTGACAGAGGGCAGGATGTGGCCATGGTGGTGCTGGGGGATGTGTCGATCTACTCCACATATTGCTATTTGATGGAGTTGCTCCGGGAAGAGGGCTATGAGACGGAGATGATCCCAGGGGTGGCCAGCTTTTCCGCTGTGGCGGCTCGGCTGGGTGTCAGTTTGACCACCATGGAGGAGCCTCTGCATATTCTTCCGGCCTCTCAGCAGGCACAGTGGGAGGGATTGACACTACCCGGCACCAAGGTGCTGATGAAATCCGGGCGAAGCCTGAAGGACTTGGTGGAAAAGCTGGCAGAAACCGGGCAGTTGGAGCAGGCTGTCCTGGTGGCAAACTGCGGTCTGGACCAGGAGATGGTCTGCACCGATTTGCGGGCCCTTCCAGAGGGGGCGGGGTATTATACTACCATTCTTGTGAAGGAGTGAAAGCATGGTTCATTTTGTAGGCGCGGGGCCAGGAGCACCCGATTTGATTACCCTGCGGGGGGCGGAGCGGCTGAAGAAGGCGGATGTGGTCATTTATGCCGGCAGCTTGGTCAATCCGGTGCTGCTGGGTCTGTGTTCTGCGCAGTGCCGTATCTTTAACAGCGCGGAGATGACCTTGGAGCAAGTGCTTTCCACCATGGAACAGGCGGAGAGGGAACAGAAACAAACGGTGCGTCTGCATACAGGGGACCCCTGCCTCTATGGGGCGATCCAAGAACAGATGGATGCGCTGAAAAAACGGGGGATTCCTTACACGCTGACACCTGGTGTGTCCAGTTTCTGTGGGGCAGCTGCCGCAGTAGAGGGGGAGTATACCCTGCCGGGCATCAGTCAGACTGTGATCATCACCCGGATGGCGGGCCGAACCCCAGTCCCGGAGCGGGAGAATATTGCCTCTTTGGCCGAGCATGGGGCGACCATGGTGATTTTCCTGTCGGCCTCTTTGCTGGATGGGTTACAGGAAGCACTGCTCCAGGGGGCCTATACCCAGCAGACCCCTGCGGCGCTGGTGTATAAAGCGACCTGGCCAGAGGAAAAGGTGGTACGCTGCCCCTTGGGAGAACTGGCGCAGGCGGGACGTGACCATGGCATCTCCAAAACAGCATTGGTGCTGGTGGGGGATTTTTTGTCGGGAGACTATACCCGAAGCCGGTTGTATGCGCCGGATTTCTCCACGGAGTTTCGGAGGGCATCCGAATGAGGCTGGGATTTGCGGCGTTTTCCGCCCAGGGCTATGCCCTGGCCCAGCGGCTGGCCCAGGTTTTGGGGGGCACGGCAACCCGCTGCGGGGTAGACTGCCCTTTGCGTGACTGGATCAGAGAGGCGTTTTCCCGATACGAGGGCCTGGTATTTGTAGGCGCTGTGGGAATTGCCGTTCGGGCCATTGCCCCCTATGTGCAGAGCAAAACCACAGACCCCGCTGTGGTAGTGGTAGATGAGGGAGGACGGTTTGTGATCCCCCTGCTCAGCGGTCACTTGGGCGGGGCCAATGGGCTGGCTCACCGAATCGCGGCAGCGGGAGGGGGAAGTCCTGTGATTACCACGGCCACAGATGGGCGGGGGCTGTTCGCCGTGGACAGTTGGGCGAAAGAGCAGAACTGCCATGTGATGGAGCCGGAACGAATCAAAAGAGTATCCGGAAAACTGCTGGAGGGGGAGACCATCTGGATGCGCTGCCCGTGGGCGGTGTCCGGGCTGCAGCCGGAAGGGGTGCTTCTTGGGGAAGCGAGGGACTGTGATGTGGAGGTGACTCTTTCTCCTGGGAAGGACCCAGCCCTTCATCTGGTGCCGAAAATCTTGGTGCTGGGTGTGGGCTGCCGGAGCGGTGTCGGCAAAGAGACCCTGGCGGCAGCGGTGGCCCAGACAATGGAGCGGTTACACTTCGTGCCGCAGGCTATTGCCCGGGTCTGCTCCATCGATTTGAAGAAGGAGGAGCCGGGCCTGCTGGCTTTTTGTGCAGAAAGAAAGCTGCCTTTCCTTACCTACTCCCCCGAGGAGTTGGCACAGGTCGCAGGGGACTTTACTCCATCAGAATTTGTCCGTCAGGTGACAGGGATCGACAACGTCTGTGAGCGCAGTGCGGTTTTGGGCAGTGGGGGCGGCCCACTGCTCCAGAGAAAGTGCAAGGGGGATGGAGTGACCTTGGCGGTGGCACAGATCCCCTTTCAACCAGAATGGCGGTGGTGACATGGAAAGAAAACGGATTTACTTGGTGGGCTTGGGGCCTGGTGGAAGGGAGCAGATGACCCAGCAGGCCTATGCGGCCCTGGCGGATGCGGATGTTTTATGCGGCTACACAGGATACGTGGACCTGGTGAGAGGGTGGTTTCCGGAAAAGGAGACCTATACCACACCGATGACCCAGGAATTGGCGCGCTGCCGCTGGGCGCTGGAAACCGCGCGGGGGGGCAAAACTGTGGCTATGCTGTGCAGCGGGGATGCTGGTGTATATGGCATGGCTGGCCCTCTGCTTCAGCTGACCGAGGGCGGGGAAGAGGTGGAGATCACAGTGGTGCCTGGTGTCACTGCGGCGCTGTCCGGCGCCGCTATGCTGGGGGCTCCGCTGATGCACGACTTTTGTGTGATCTCACTGTCAGATCTGCTTACACCTTGGGACCAGATTGCCAAGCGGCTGGTGTGCGCGGCAGAGGGGGACAGCGTTATCGTTTTGTACAACCCCGGCTCCAAGAGGCGGAGAGGGCATCTGCGGCGGGCCTGTGAAATCCTGTTGGAGCGGAAGCACCCAGAGACGGTGTGCGGATGGGTCCGCAATGTGGGAAGAGAGGGGAGTGAAGTCCGAATTCTCTCCTTGCAGGCGTTAAAAGAGACCGAGGTGGATATGTTTACTACCGTATTTATTGGCTCCAGTACCACCCAAAGGATAGGGCGCTGGATGGTCACGCCGCGGGGGTATGAGAATAAGTGATGAAAATTCTTCTCTTTGGTGGCACCACGGAAGGCCGCCTGTTAGCGGAACGGCTGGTGGGAATGGGACACCAGGTGACCGTCAGCGTGGCCACGGAATTGGGCGCTGAGATACTGCAAGGGCAGTTTTGCGGACCAGTTTTGACCGGGCGAATGGACCTGGAGGCCATGGCAAAACTACTTCCATCGTATGATTTGTGCGTAGACGCCACCCATCCCTATGCGGTGAAGGTGACAAAGCAGCTCCAGGCCGCCTGTGCTGCGGCGGGCGTTCCGCTGCGGCGTCTGCTTCGGAAAGAGAGTGGGCAGGAGGGCTGTATGGTGGTGGACAGCTGTGCCCAGGCAGCATCGTTCTTGCAAAAACAGCGGGGCAATGTGCTCCTGAGCACTGGGGCCAAAGAACTGGGAGCTTTTGCTGCGCTGGAGCCTGACCGGCTGTTCCCACGGGTGCTCCCCACCCATGCCAGCCTGTCGGCCTGTGAAGCGTTGGGCATTCCTCACCGAAATATCCTGGCCTTGCAAGGGCCGTTTTCCCAGGAAATGAACGCGGCCATGCTGGCGCAGTATCAGATTCGCTGGCTGGTCACCAAGGATGGCGGAGCGGTGGGGGGATATGAGGAAAAGTACGCGGCGGCCCAAGAGCGCGGGGTTCCGGTGATTTTGATCCGTCGTCCAGGGGACAGTGGCAGTTCTATGGAGGAACTGCTGAAGTCGTTGGAAGGGGGAGAGATGCCATGCACGTTACGTTAATTGGACTGGGATGCGGCGACATGGAGACCATAACGGCGGCGGCACAGCGAGCCTTGTCCCGGGCGGAAGGGATTTTCGGGTCACGCCGGCTGCTGGAGGGACTTCCGCCCAGCGGTGCGCAACGGGTTGCGGCGGTGCAACCGGAAGAAATTCGGGACCATCTGATCCATGCCGGCTGGGCAGAGAGCTGTGTGATATTGAGTGGTGACACAGGCTTTTACTCCGGGGCGAAGCGCCTGCTGCCTGTGCTGGCGGCGGCGGGGTTTACGACGACGGTGCTGCCGGGAATCTCCAGCCTGCAAGTTTTTTCGGCCAGGCTGAAACGCAGTTGGCAGGACTGGCACCTCTGTTCTGCCCATGGAGTAGCGGTGGACCCGGTGGCGGAGGTATGCCATGGGAAGCCCGCATTTTTCCTCACGGGCGGTAGCTTGACCCCGGCGGAACTATGCCGGCAGTTGACGGAAGCTGGACTGGGGGGCTTGCAGGTGACAGTGGGGGAGGACCTCTCCGGGGAAGGGGAACGCATTTCTCATGGCACGGCGGAGAACATGGCGGAGAGAACCTTTTCGTCCCTGAGCGTCCTGTTGGCCGAGGCGGCCCCCCGCCCGCCACGCCGGACGCCGGGGCTTCCCGATGAGGCGTTTCTGCGGGGAAAGGTGCCTATGACCAAGCAGGAGATCCGGTCCGCTATCCTGGCGAAACTGGCGGTGACGCCCCAAGATATCTGCTGGGATGTGGGGGCGGGCACCGGCAGTGTCAGCGTGGAGCTGGCCCTCCAGGGTCGGTCTGTCTGGGCAGTGGAGCGGCAGGCGGAGGCCTGTGAGCTGATTCGGAAAAACCGAGCCAAGCTTTCTGCGTGGAATCTCCATTTGCAGGAGGGAACCGCGCCGGAGGCCTGTGAGACACTGCCCGCGCCGGATGCCGTTTTTGTGGGGGGCAGCGGCCGGCGGCTGCAAGAAATTTTGACGCTGATTGTCCGCCGGAATCCAAAGGCCAGAATCTGCGTATCCGCTATCGCCTTAGAGACATTACAGGAGGCAGTGAGATGCTTGGAAGGACTTGGGTACCGAGCAGACGTCACACAGATCTCCGTCAGCCGGGGCAAGTCAGTGGGGCAGCTGCATCTGCTTCTGGCACAGAATCCGGTTTTTTTAATTACGGGAGAGCCTGTATGAAACGGCTGATGATTTCCGCTATGGCCAGCGGAAGCGGGAAAACCGTACTGACCTGCGGCTTACTGGCGGCTCTAACGGCCCGGGGACACGCTGCCCAGGCGCTGAAATGTGGGCCGGACTACATTGATCCCATGTTTCATGAAAAGGTTCTTGGCGTACCCAGCCGTAATTTAGATCTCTTTCTTCAGGGGGAAGATGGGGTGCGGCGGACCCTGTTGAAACAAAAAGGGGACTATGTTGTGGTGGAGGGCGCCATGGGATTCTATGACGGTGTGAACGGCACAGACCGGGCCAGTGCCTGGCAGGTGGCGCGGACAGCCAATCTGCCGGTGGCTTTGGCCATCCGGCCGGGGGGAAGCAGCCTGACTTTGGCCGCTCAGGTCCGGGGACTTTTGACCTTTCGGGCGGATTCTCAGATTCGTGGGTTGGTTCTTACCGCCTGTCGGCCCTCTCTTTACGCCCACTTGGTGCCTATTTTGGAAGAAGAAACCGGACTGCCGGTTTTGGGTTACCTCCCTCCCATGGAGGAGGCAAACATTGGCAGCCGTCATCTTGGCCTGCTGACGCCAGGGGAGATCGCAGACCTGAATCAGCGGTTCCGCAAAGTGGCGGAGCAGTTGGAAAAGACAGTGAATCTGGACGCCTTATGGACATTGGCGGAGGCAACAGAGAAAACAGCCGTTCAAGACCGCCCAAGACGGTTCCGACCAAGGAGCTGCTGTGCCATCGGCGTGGCGTGGGATGCGGCCTTTTGTTTTTACTATGCGGATAACCTGGATGCCCTTCGGAACGCCGGGGCGGAGTTGGTTTTTTTTAGCCCCTTGCAGGCGGACGCGCTCCCAGAGGTGGACGGCCTCTATCTGGGCGGCGGCTATCCTGAAGTATATGCCCAAGCGCTGTTCCGACAGGCGGGAATCCGCAGTGCCATCCGGGCTGCCCTTCAGGACGGCATGCCCACGGTGGCGGAATGCGGAGGATTTTTGTATTTGCAGGAGCAGCTGCAGACGGAGCAGGAGGTTCCTTGGCCCATGGTGGAGGCGCTGCCCGGTATGGGCTATCCTACCCGCCAGCTGCGGCGGTTTGGGTATCTCACCCTCCAAGCGGAGCGGGACAGCTTGCTGTTTCGCGCGGGGGAGGAGATTCCAGCCCATGAATTTCACCATTGGGACAGCACCCAAACTGGAACGGCATTTTTGGCTCAAAAACCATCGGGAAAGCACTGGCGGTGCGGATATGCCACAGACACCCTTTATGCGGCCTTTCCTCATCTCCATTTTGGGGGAGGGCTTCCTTTGGCGGAACGCTTTGTGTCAGCGGCAGCGGCCTATCGGGAAAGGAAACAGAGATGACTTGGAAGGAGACCTTGGAGAAAATCCAGGCAGGAGAGGAAACGGCGAGAGCGCAGGCGCTCCGGCGCTGGGACAGTCTGGCCAAGCCCTTGGGGAGCTTGGGCATTTTGGAAGAGGCCATTGTCCGGATTGCAGCGCTGACCGGGACAGCGGAGGTCTGTTTGAAGAATCGGGTACTGGTGGTGCTGTGCGCGGACAATGGAGTGGTCAGCCGGGGGGTCAGCCAGTCTGATGCGTCTGTGACGCGGGCGGTGACCACCGCGCTGGGAAACCAGAGCAGTACCGTCAACTATATGGCCCAGAAGGTAAACTGCCAGGTGGTGCCGGTGGATTTGGGGGTACTGGACTTTTTGGGCGCGCCAGGGGTGAAAAACTGTCGAGTCTGCAATGGGACGGGAGACATTTCTCAGGGCCCTGCAATGACCCGGGCGCAATGCATCCAGGCAGTAGAGACTGGGATTTCATTGGCTCAGGAGGCCAAAGAGACAGGGGCGTCCATCCTCCTAACCGGGGAGATGGGGATTGGAAACACCACCACCTCCTGTGCCGTGGCCAGTGTTTTGCTGGGAAAGGACCCGGGCCAGCTGGCCGGACGGGGCTCGGGACTGTCTGAGGAAGGCTTCCGGCGCAAAGTGCAGGCGATCCGGCAGGCCATCTGCCGCAATGCCCCTGACCCGGGGGACCCGATTTCAGTGTTGCAAACCGTAGGCGGGCTGGATTTGGCTGGCCTATGCGGTCTGTGCCTGGGCGGGGCTTATGTGCGTCTGCCCGTGCTGCTGGATGGGCTGATTGCCGATGTGGCGGCCCTCTGTGCCGTCCGACTCCGTCCCCAGGCGGCGGATGCCCTGCTGGCGGGACATGTATCGGCGGAACCCGGGGCACAGTGGGTTTTGCAGGCACTGGGCCTGCGAGGGATGATCCAGGCAGAGATGCGGCTGGGAGAGGGAACCGGTGCGGTGGCGGCCTTGCCGCTGCTGGACCTTGCCCTGGCGGTCTATCAAAGCGGTCATACCTTTGCGCAATTGGGCATTGAAGCCTATACGCCGCAGTAAGAAGGAGAGGACGAGCATGTTTACCCTTGTCATTGGCGGTGCTGCCAGCGGAAAAAGTGAATATGCGGAGGCCCATGTGGAGACCCTCCCAGGCCGCCGGCTGTACATTGCCACCATGGAGCCCTGGGATGAGGAGTGCCGGGCGCGGATTGCCCGCCACCAGGTAGCCCGGGCGCACAAACGGTTTACCACAGTGGAATGCTATCGGAATCTCTCCCAGCTTACTGTTCCCCCAGATAGCAATGTGCTGCTGGAGTGTCTGGGAAATCTGGTGGCCAATGAGCGATATGGGAGACAGGGCGGCGGCGTGGCCCAGGCTGTGGCAGGGGTAGCGCATTTGCTGCGACAGTGCAGGCACGTCACAGTGGTGACCAATGAAGTGTTTTCCAGCGGGGAGGCGTACCAGGGGGATACCTTATCCTATTTAAGGGACCTGGCGTGGGCCAATCGGACCCTGGCCCGCCGTGCGGACCGGGTGGTGGAGCTGGTCTGCGGCCTGCCCTGCGTGTGGAAGGGGGCGGAAGGATGAGGAGAATCCTGGAAACCGTGGCGGTGGCGTTTTCCATGTTCTCCGCGCTTCCCATGCCCCAGATTTCCTGGGAAAAACGGAATATGCGGTATGCGCTGTGTGCCTTCCCTCTGGTGGGAGGGGTGATCGGTGGATTGTGCTGGCTGTGGGGGGAGCTTTGTCAGTGGGGGGGCGTGCCGGACCTTCTGCGAGGGGCCGTGCTCTGTCTACTCCCTGCGGCGGTGACAGGGGGCATCCATTTGGACGGCTATTGTGACACGGTGGATGCCCTGGCCAGCCATGGCACACCGGCGCGGCGGCAGGAAATTCTGAAAGACCCCCATATCGGCGCCTTTGGGGTCATTCGTCTGTGCGGATATTTTTTGCTCTCGTTTGCCCTGTGGACCACGCTGGCCGCCCCGGTGGGAAAGGAGCTCTGCCTGAGCTTTTGTCTCAGCCGGTGCCTGTCCGGCTGGGCGGTGGCGAGATTCCCGCTGGCAAAGCATTCGGGCCTGGCTTATACCTTTGCCACCGCCGCAGATCGGAAGCGGGTGGCTTGGATTTTGCTGCTGGCCGGCGTGGGTCTGGGGGGAATCGTATGCTGGAAGAGTTTGGCCGGCGGAGCCATGGTGCTGGCGGCACTGCTGGTATTTTGGGATTACTGGCGAAGGTCCAGGAAATACTTTGGCGGGTTGTCCGGGGATTTGGCTGGCTGGTTTTTGCAGCGGGTGGAGCTTTGGATGCTGGCGGCCGTATGGATTGTGGAATGGGGGGCGCATCTTCTGTGATTTTTGTAACGGGCCCGTTGTTTGCGGGAAAGAAAGAATACATTTGCAAGGCTTTGGGCTGGTCAGAGGAGGACTTGGCCCGGCGGGGAATCTGGGAGGTGCAGAACCTGGCGGGCCAGGAGGAAGACCTGGAGAAGCTGGCGAAAAACCTGGCCCAATATGAGGTGGTCATCGCCACGGAGGTCGGGGGCGGCGTGGTTCCCGTGGACCCGGTGCAGCGACAGAACAGAGAGGCCGCAGGGCGCTTGGCCTGCCTCTTGGCCCAGCGGGCGGACCGGGTGATCCGTGTCTTCTGTGGTTTGCCTCAGGCGCTGAAGGGGGAACTTCCATGAGAGTGGAGCTGATCCGCCATGGGGAAACCCTGTGGCAGGGGACGGGACGGTATCAAGGACAGACCGATGTACCACTGTCTGAACAGGGAAGACAGGCGCTGTCTCCCGCGTCGTTCTCGCCGGAGAAAGTCTACATCACCGCTTTGCAGCGAACGAGGCAGACGGCGGAACGTCTGTTTCCCCAAGCGCGGCTGGTGGTGGTGGAGGACTTAGGGGAAATGAACTTTGGACGGTTCGAGGGACGAAGTGCGGCGGAGATGGAGGAGGACCCGTCCTACCGTGCCTGGGTGGAGGGCATGTGCCGGGGACAATGTCCAGGCGGAGAGAGTCTGCCTGCGTTTTCCCGCCGTGTCTGCCGAGCTTTCGCCCGTCTGCTGGATTGGGCGGCGGCCTCTGAGGAAAAGCAGCTTGTTCTTGTGGTCCACGGGGGAACCCAGATGGCGGTGATGGAGGCGTTTGCCATCCCATCCCGGCCCTATTTTTCCTGGGGTCTGCCCTGCGGGCAAGGCTATGTACTGGAGGCCGAAGGATGGTTAGAACACCGCCAACTGCGCTTGCTGGGAAAGCGGGACTATACAAAAGGGGGATGACATGGAACTTGTGGTGGCTGGGGCACTCAGCTTCTGCCTGGACCTCCTGCTGGGGGACCCAGGCTGGATTCCCCATCCTGTGGTATGGATGGGCCGGGCAATTTCCGGCCTGGAAGAGCGGCTGCGGCGGATTTTTCCCAAGACGACGCGGGGAGAATGGGCCGCAGGTGCTCTGCTTGCGATCTTGCTGCCGGCAGGGACTTTGGCACTTACCTTTTCTGTATTGTGGTTTGCTGGGCAGATTCATCCTGGGCTTCGCTTCTTTTTGGAGGTTTTCTGGGGGTGGCAGGCGCTGGCTGTACGGGGACTGGGGAAGGAAAGTAGCCGGGTTTATCGGGCGCTGCGGGAGGGAACTCTGGAGCAGGCCCAGCAGGCGGTGGCCCGCATCGTGGGACGGGACACCCAGAGGCTGGACCGGGCGGGGGTCACCCGGGCGGCGGTGGAGACCGTGGCGGAAAACTTTTCCGATGGAGTGGCGGCGCCTCTATTTTATTTTTTCTTGGGCGGCGCGCCGTTAGCCCTCTGCTATAAATCCATCAATACCATGGACAGTATGGTGGGGTACCGGAATGAACGGTATCTCTACTTTGGCCGCTGGGCGGCCCGGCTGGATGATGGAGCCAACTGGCTTCCCGCCCGTCTGTCGGCGTTGCTGCTGGTGGCGGCGGCTTGGCTCTTGGGGGAGGATGGGAGAGGTGCCTGGCGGATCTGGCGCCGGGACCGGCGCAACCACGCCAGCCCCAACGCAGCGCAAACAGAGGCGGCGATGGCCGGAGCGCTGGGGGTTCAGCTGGCCGGACCAGCTTGGTATTTTGGGATACGGGTGGAAAAACCGACCATTGGAGAGCATCAGCGCCCGATTGTACCAGAGGATATTCTGCGCAGTAACCGGCTGCTCTATGGGGGCAGCGTCCTTTGCCTTGGTGTTCTGATCGGGCTGCGCTGCGCCCTTGTCTTGGGAGGAGGGATTGGATGAGAAGGGGAGAGCATGGCGGGGACTGGGCCGCCTACCAGATACAGTACCATGGGATGCCCCTGGACTTTTCCGCTAATGTAAGCCCTATGGGGGTTCCTGCGGGCGTGAAACGCGCTCTGTACCAGGCGGTGGAGGAGGTAAATCGGTATCCAGACCCCTTGTGCCGGCAGCTTCGGGCGTGTCTGGGCAGGTACCATGACGTCTCTTCCGCCCAGATTCTCTGTGGGAATGGGGCCTCCGACCTGATCGACCGCCTGGTGCTGGCGCTTCGCCCTAAGCGGGGGATGGTAACTGCGCCGGCATTTTCCGAGTATGCCCAGGCGCTGAGGCGGGTGAGCTGTCAAGTGGAGGAGTTTCCCCTGCAGCGGGCAGAGGATTTTCGGGTGACAGCGCGGATTTTGGAGCGCATTACGCCTGCATTGGATATTTTATTTCTCTGTGAGCCCAGCAACCCCGCTGGACAGACAACAGACCGGGCTTTGCTGGAGAAGATCCTGGAGCGGTGTGATGCCTGTGGCGTCCTTCTTGTGGTGGATGAATGCTTTGAGGAATTTCTCCTGGACCGGTCCCATTCCATGGTTTCCAACCTGACGGGACATCACCTTTTGATTCTCCGGGCCTTTACCAAATTTTATGGGCTGGCTGGGGTTCGGCTGGGGTACTGTCTGTGCCAGGAGGAGACGTTATTGGAGCAGATGCGTTTGGCGGGGCAGCCCTGGCCGGTGTCCCACCTGGCCCAGGCAGCGGGGATGGCGTCCCTGGAGGAGACGGTGTATGGAGACCAACTGCGGGCGTGGACCCGGCGGCGGCGGGAGGCACTTCGGTTGGCGCTGACCCAGCTGGGCTGTGATGTGGTGCCGGGGCAGGCCAATTATCTGCTGTTTTTCCATCGGAATTCGTCGTTGGATCAGGACTTGGCCCGACGGGGGATTTTGATCCGAAACTGTGAGACCTACTCCGGCCTGGGGCCTGGCTGGTTCCGGGTGGCGGTTCGAGAGGAAGAGGCGTGCCGACGGCTGATCCAGGCCATGGAGGAGTGTGTGGGATGACCAAACGATTGATGATTCAAGGGACCATGTCAGGCGTGGGAAAGAGCCTGCTCACAGCGGCCTTGTGCCGGATCTTTTGGCAGGATGGATATCGGGTGGCGCCGTTTAAGAGTCAGAATATGGCCCTTAACAGCTATATCACCGAGAACGGGCTGGAGATGGGACGGGCACAGGTGCTTCAGGCCTGGGCGGCGGGCCGGGAACCTGATGTACGGATGAACCCGATTCTCCTAAAACCGTCCAGCGACGTGGGCAGTCAGCTGATTGTCAAAGGGGAGGTCCGGGGGGACTACCAGGCGTCGGAATATTTCCGCAAGAAACGAGAACTGATTCCGGAGATTCTGGCGTCTTACCACAGCCTGTGCCAGGAGAATGACATTCTTGTCATTGAGGGGGCGGGGAGTCCGGCGGAGATCAATTTGAAAGCGGATGACATTGTTAACATGGGGCTGGCCCGGCTGGTGGACGCACCTGTCCTGCTGGTGGGGGACATTGATCGGGGCGGGGTGTTTGCCCAGCTCTATGGAACCCTGGCGCTGCTGGAGCCAGATGAGCAGGACCGAGTGGTGGGCTGCGTCATCAATAAGTTTCGGGGGGATGTGACGCTGCTCCAACCAGGGCTGAAAATGCTGGAGGAGAAAACCAAGGTCCCGGTACTGGGGGTGATCCCCTATGTGCCGCTGGATCTGGATGAAGAGGACTCCCTGGCGCCCTGTTTGACACGGACTTCCCACCATAAACCAGTGGACCTTGCGGTGATTCGCCTGCCGCGGCTGTCTAATTTTACAGATTTTGCGCCGCTGGAGCGACATGAGGCATTGGGCGTTCGGTATGTCAGCCGAGTGGAGGAACTGGGACGTCCGGACGGGGTCCTGCTGCCTGGCACCAAGAACACCATGGGGGACCTTCTGTGGCTGCGCCAGAACGGACTGGAAGCCGAGATCAAAAAACTGGCAGCCCAGGGAACCCCGCTGCTGGGCATCTGCGGCGGGTACCAGATGCTGGGACGCAGTCTGTCCGATCCGGATGGGGTGGAAGAAGGCGGTATGCTGGCAGGAATGGGCCTGCTGCCCTGTGACACGGTGTTTCTCCGGCGGAAGATCAGGCGAAGAACCCGGGCGAAGGTGGTAGCGCCGATGCTGGCAGGGGGAAATTTGGCAGGGTATGAGATTCACATGGGAGAAACCACGGTCCACGGTGCGCCATTTTGCCGCCTGGACGGAGGAAAACCGGAAGGAGCCGTCCAGGGAAATGTATTTGGGACCTATCTTCATGGGCTGTTTGACACGGGAGAGCTGACGGAACATCTGGCCCAGTGGCTCCTGTCCCGGAAAGGACTTGCGGGAGAGACCGGAGGTCTGCAAAGTCATCGGGCGCATCAGGAAGAGCAGTTAAATCAGTTGGCCTGTATCGTCCGGCAGCACATAGACCTGCCGGCTATTTATGAGGCAATGGAACAGAACGGGAGGGGAGAACGGTGAAGCACAGTAGACCAGCTGACATTGAGCGGACCAGCATGGCGATCATCGCAGAGGAACTGCGGCAGAGGGGGATACAGGTCCCGCCGGATCAGGAGGCCGTGGTAAAGCGGGTGATCCACACCACGGCAGATTTTGAATATGCAGAAAATCTTGTTTTTACAAAAAATGCAGTTTCGCTGGGGGTTGCGGCCCTTCGAAAGGGAACGCCCATTGTGACAGACACCAATATGGCAAAGGCGGGCATCAGTCGGCCTGGGTTGGAGAAATTGGGGTCTCATGTGATGTGTTTCATGGCCGACCCTGCGGTAGCCCAACGGGCCGAGGCGCAGGGAACCACGCGAGCGGCAGCCGCCATGGAACAAGCGGCACAGGTGTGTCCCGGGGCAGTCCTGGCGATCGGGAATGCACCCACGGCGCTGTTTGCCATTGCCCGACAGATGGAGCGAGGACAGTTTCCGGCGATGCTGATCGGGGTGCCTGTGGGATTTGTGAATGTGGAGGAGGCCAAGGAGCAGGTGCTTGCGCTGTGCCGGCGGTTTGAAGTGCCGGCAATTTTGGCCATGGGACGGAAAGGTGGCAGCAATGTGGCAGCGGCTATTTGCAATGCCTTGCTCTATCTGGCCGGGGATATGCTGGATCCTGCCGAACGCGGCTGGCAGTGAAAAGGAAAAAACAGAAAAAGAAAGCCCTCAGAATTTCTCTTGTTCAAGGAATTCTGGGGGCTTTTTGGGATGATTTTGGAACATTTTATACAGTAAAGCGAGAGGAGAAGTCCAAAATTTACCCGGCGTTTTGACGATTTTATCGTGGAAGATGCGAAGAAAGCACTGTGCTTTTGGAGAATTGGAAAGCAAACGGGTAGGAATCAAGGATAGAGAGGAGATTGGCCGAAGGGGGAGCAGGGAAAAAATATGATAAGAATATCTTATGGGAAGAGGAGGGGGGAAAGAACAGAAGGGAGGAAGATGATCATGTGGAGGAAAGAATCAGGGAGAAGAAAATTGGATTCATAAGAAAAAGTGAAAGGAGAAGAGAAGCGTATAAAGAGAAAGGAAAGGGGGGATGGCTCGAAAATGGACAGGAAAAAACTTGCACAAAGGTAAAAAGCAAGTTTTGGATTTCTTTCTTGCAATTGAGAAAGACCTATGGTAGATTGTTCATAATTTCACAGAAAGTTTTCTTAACATACGAAAGGGAGAGAGAAAGGGGGTGATCGGATGTCTCTGGATGCGGTGAAACGAGTCATGGAAGTGGAGAAACAGGCTTCACAGCAACGGGAAGAAGGGGAACGAGAGGCCAGGCGCCGAATCACGGCGGCGGAAAAGGCAGGGGCGGAGCGCTTAGAGAGTGCTTGTCGAGCGGCGGAGATAAAAGTAAAGAAAATGATGACGGAAGAGGAAGAAAAGAATGCAAAAGAAACAGCAGAGCGGCAGGAGGAGGCTGCGCGCCTGTATGAGGAAATCAAGGCAGAAGGAGAGCGTCATTTGGACCAAGCCGCAGAGTGGATCGTGAGAAGGGTGGTGGAGTTCTAAGTGTCAATTGTAAAAATGAAGCGGCTGCGGCTGCTCTCATTGACTTCAGAGCGGGACCATCTCTTGGCCCGGCTGCAGCGTGCTGGCTGTGTGGAGGTGACAGAACCGGAAGAACCGCAAAGCATGCCGGAATGGGGCAGCTTGCTGCGTCGGGATTCCACAGCGCTTCTGACGGTGAAAAGTCAAGCCACTACGGTTCGGACCGCCTTGGAGAATGTAAACCGATACGCAGCAGTTCGGTCAGGATTGTTCATTCAACGGGAGGCCATCCGGGAACAGGACTTTTTCCGGCAGGAAACGATGGAAGAGGCCTTGGCGCTGGCGGAAAAGATCAATGCCTGGAACCGGCAGCTGGCAAAGCTCCAGACCCAGGAGACCAATCTGAAGAACTTGAAAACCAGTTTGATGCCGTGGGCCCCGCTGGACCTTCCTCTTGAACTTCAGGAAACGGCCGCATCGGTATTTCAGCTGGGAACTTGCCCTCTGGCGGTGAATCTGTCCGAACTGACCGCACAACTGGAGAAAACCGCGGAGCGAGCCCATCTCCAGGAGATTTCCCAGGATAAGCATCAGCGGTATCTCCTGCTGATCTGTCATAAGGAGGCGCTGGAGCGGGCAACGCAGTGCCTGCGGGCCCACGGATATGGGATTTCTCACTGGAAGGCCCATACAGGGACACCGGCGGAGAACATCCGTCGGGTGGAAGAGGAACTGCTTCAAAATCAACGGGAACGGGAAGACGTGATCCAGTCCATTTCCGCTTGCCAAAGCCAGAGGAAAAAACTGGAACTTTGTCAGGACCGCCTCCAGCAGGAACTCCAGAAGGAGCAGGCGCGGGAAAAAATTCTCACCGATGGCACAATGATTTTTTTGGAGGGGTGGGTTGCCCAGACGGGGCTGTCCCGGCTGGAAGAAGAATTGAGCGACATTCTCTGTGCCTATGAATGGAGGGACCCTGATCCCGAGGAGATTCCCCCTACGCTGCTGAAAAATCAAAAGTGGCTTTCCTGTATCAACATGGTGACAGAGATGTACTCCCTGCCGGCTTACCGGGGAGGAATTGATCCGAATCCGCTGATCTTTGGATTCTTTGTGGTGTTTTTCGGCATGATGTTTGCAGACCTGGCCTATGGCCTGGTTCTCTGGGCAGTCTCCCTGGGAATCACCAAAAAGTATCGTCCCAAGGGGACGGTGGGAAACATGTTTCAGTTGGGACAGTACTTGGGAATCTCCACTGCCGTGTTCGGGGTGCTGACAGGTGGTTTCTTTGGAGACGCAGTATATCAGTTTACCACGGCGTTCTTTCCGGAACACGTCATTACCTTGCCGGCGCTGATCAACCCTCTGCAGGACCCGATGACCATTATGGTGATCGCCCTGGGGTTGGGGGTGCTTCACATGCTGTTTGGACAGTGTGTCCATATTTACATGGAGGCCCGGGATGGACGCCTTCTGGATGGCATTTTGGATGTGGTCCCTTGGTGGATTGTGTTTGCGGGGATTGCTCTGGCTGTTTTACAGGGGAGCGCTGTGGTGGTTCTGGTGGGATTTCTGGCACTGTTGTTTACCCAAGGACGGCATAAGAAGGGTATTGTACGGAAACTGCTTGGTGGTCTGGCCAGTTGGTATGATATCACAAGCTGGCTGGGGGATATCCTCTCCTACTGCCGTTTGATGGCCCTGATGCTGGCCACCTCAGTGATTTCCCAGGTGTTTAATATTTTAGCCACCCTGCCTGGAGAGGGCCTACCCAAGCCCGTGGGTATCCTGGTGTTTCTGGTGATTTTTTTGGTGGGAAATCTCTTCAACATGGGCATCAACATCATTGGGACCTATGTTCATGCGGCCCGCCTGCAATATCTGGAGTTTTTCAGTAAGTTTTATAAGGAGGGCGGCATCCCCTTCCACCCCCTGAAATACCAGACCAAGTATGTGGATGTGACCACAGACGGCGGGGAGGTGGTGGAATGAGTATCCACGGAATTTTCCAGACGGTACCCTTGGAAGGGACTGCGCTTGCCCTGCTGGGCGCGGCCTTGGCAGTGGGACTGCCCTGCGCTGGTTCTGCCACTGGAGTGGGAACTGTGGGCCGGGCAGGGGCTGGTCTATTGTCTGTGGACCCAGGGAAGTTTTCTCGGGTGCTGGTCATGCAGATTCTGCCGGGCACCCAGGGACTTTATGGCCTGGTCATCTGGTTTTTCGCATTGACCAAGCTGGGATTTTTTTCGGGAGAACTGGCGCATCTGACGCCGTTTCAGGGACTGGAGTTTTTCGGTGCCTGCTTGCCGGTGGCCCTTGGCGGCCTGATTTTCGGCATTGTTCAGGGTAGGATTTGTGCTGGGGGACTCTCTCTCATTGCCAAGAAGCCCAATGATCTGAGCCGGTCGGTTATTTTGGCCATTATGATGGAGTTTTACGCGATTCTGGCCCTGCTGGCATCGTTTTTAATGCTCAACCACTTTCAATTTTGAGGAGAGAGTCTGTGCCTCTTCTGACAGGAACAGGAGGAATCATTCATGGAGACAATTGGAATTGCATTGGCGTTTGTCGGCGCGGCCCTGGCAGTGGGCTTGGCCTGCTCGGGGTCTGCCCGCGGGGTGGGCAGTGTAGGAGAAGTGGGGGCCGGTGTGCTGGCCAACGACCCGGGAAAGTTCTCTCAGATTCTGATTTTGCAGATCATCCCTGGAACCCAGGGTCTGTATGGACTGGTGGCCTGGTTTTTTGCCTTAATGAAGCTGGGCTTTTTCTCCGGGGAACTGCGGGTATTGACTGGAAGTGAAGGACTGATGTTTTTGGCGGCCTGTCTGCCCATGGCCATCGGTGGCTTGCTGTCCGCCATTGCCCAGGGAAAGTGTGCAGCGGCCGGCGTGGCCCTGGTGTCCAAGCGGTCAGAGGAACTGTCCAAGGCGATTATCATGGCCATTATGGTGGAGTTCTATGCCATTTTGTGTCTGCTGGCATCCTTCCTGATGCTCAATAGCTTATAATTATCCAGTCTGGCAGAAAGGAGAGCGTGGGGATGCACGGGATTGAAAAAATTACAGACCGCATTGCCCAGGATGCCCAGGCAGAGCTTGAGGCCCAGCTGTCTCAGGCGCAGGAACGGGCGGACCAAATTCTGGCGGAGTATGAGACCCAGGCGCGGGAGGCGGTGGAACGTATTTTGGCGCATGGGCAGAGAGAGGTGGACGCGCACCGTGCCCAACTGCACAGCATGGCACGGCTGGAGGCGCGGAAACGAGTTCTGGCAGCCAAGCAGGATGTAATAGAAGCGGCGTTTGAGAAAGCTTTGGCCCGTCTGTGCGCCCTACCACGGGAGAAAATGGTGCCTCTGCTGGCCCGGTTGGCGGCAGTTTATGCGGAAACAGGGGAAGAGGAAGTGATCTTGCCTCCAACATCCCGGCGGGCTTACGGACAGGACGTGGTGGACCAGGCCAACCAGCTGATTGGGGAGGGACACCTGACCTTGGGGCCGGCGGAGGAAGGAATCGCAGGCGGTCTGCTCCTGCGGCGGGGCCGGGTCGATATCAATTGTACCTTTTCCATGCTTCTGCAGCGACGGAGGGAATTGCTCAGTGCCCAAGTGGCAGAGATTCTCTTTCCCCGAGGAGAGCAGGTGTGAACGACGGATGAAGGAGGGCGCCTTGTGACAAGAAAAATACATGATACGGACTATTTGTTTTTAACTACCCGCGTCCGTGCTCTGGAGGGCTGCCTTCTGAACCGGGGACAGATGGAGCAAATGCTGGAAGCCGGAAGCCCGGAGGAGGCAGCCCGCATCCTGACCGACTGCGGTTATCCAGAACTGGAAACGGTCAGCGCAATAACGGTGGGGGAGATGCTGACCAGAGAACGGGAACGTTTGTTCCAGGATTTGGCGGAATTGGTTCCTGACCCGGCGATTTTGGCCGTATTCCAGTTGCCCCACGACTATCACAATGTAAAAGTGCTCTTAAAGAGCGAAGCAATGGGGATTCAGGAGGACCGGCTGCTGGTGGATGCCGGCCGGATTCCGTCGAAGCAGCTGGCCGCTGCGCTACGGTCGGGAGAGGTTCAGAATCTGCCGCCGCAGCTGGGAGAGGCCATAGACGAGGCCCGCCAAGTGCTCTCAGCCACACGGGACCCGCAGTTGGGGGATATGGTTCTGGATCGGTGCTATTTCCAGGAGCTGCTTGTCTTGGCGGAGGAGACGGGATCTCTGTTTTTGCAGGGATATGTTCAGCGCATGATAGATGCGGCCAATCTCCGGACGGCAGTCCGTGTTCTCCGTATGGGGCAGGGGACGGAATTCCTGGAGGGAATCCTTTTCCCGGGAGGGAACATGGAGGTGGAGCGGCTTTTGACAGGGATCAATGGCGGAAGTATGCTGGAGGAATTGTATGCTTCCTCCCCCCTGGCACGGGCTGCGGAATCAGGAGCTATGGCGGCCCGTGGCGGTTCCTTGACACAATTCGAAAAGGACTGTGATGACGCGGTTTTGGATGAGGTCCGGCGGGCACAGTTTGTTGCGTTTGGAGAGGCGCCAGTGATCGCCTATTTGGCGGCAAAGGAGGCTGAAATCCTGGCAATCCGCATCATTCTGACAGGACGTTTGGCGGATTTGGCGCCGGATATTATTCGGGAAAGGCTGCGTGAGGCGTATGTATAAGATCGCGGTGGTGGGGGACCGGGACAGCGTGCTGGGCTTTCAGGCTCTTGGGCTGTCTGTCTTCCCCGTTGAAACAGCGGAAGAGGCCAGAAGGGTGATCCACGCCACAGCCAAGGAGGCGTATGCGATCATTTACCTGACAGAACAGCTGGGCACGCAGTTGAAAGATTTGCTGGCACAGTACGAAAAAAAGCTGGCACCCGCAGTAATTCTAATTCCCGGAAAAGAAGGGTCGCTGGGGATCGGGATGCAAAAGATAACAGAAACGGTAGAACGGGCTGTGGGGGCGGACATTCTGGCATAAGATTTTTGCGCTAAGAAAGACGAGGCACAGCGATTGCCGCTGGCAAGGTCCATGGACGGAAAGAAGGGAAAAAGAGCAATGAGCAATGGTAAGGTTGTGAAGGTTTCCGGGCCCCTGGTGGTGGCTACGGGACTTGCAGAGGCGAACATGGCGGATGTGGTCCGGGTAGGGGAACAGCGGCTCATTGGAGAGGTGCTGACCATGACAGGGGACGCCGCTTCGATCCAAGTGTATGAGGAGACCTCTGGCCTGGGGCCCGGAGCAGTGGTGGAAACCACGGGGGCGCCGTTGTCCGTAGAACTGGGGCCGGGACTGATCGGTATGATCTATGACGGAATTCAGCGTCCTCTGGAGCTGATTGCCAGCCTCACAGGCTCCAATCATCTCCCCAGAGGGGTAGAGGTTCCGGCCCTGGATCGGGAGAGAACTTGGGAGTTTGTGGCGTCGGTTTCTCCAGGCACCAAAGTAGTGGGCGGGGATGTCATCGGGACAGTTCAGGAGACCCCTTCGGTCCAACATAAAATTATGGTTCCCCTGGGGATGACGGGGACCCTTCGCAGCATTCAAAGCGGAACCTATACGGTGATAGAAACCGTGGCTGTTTTGGAGAATGAGCAGGGAATTCAGGAGCCCCTGACCATGCTGCAGAAGTGGCCTGTGCGGAAAGGCCGCCCTTATCAGACAAAATTTGCGCCGGTGACCCCGCTTCAGTCGGGGCAGCGGGTAATTGACACCATGTTTCCAGTGGCCAAGGGAGGAACCGCTGCGGTTCCAGGGCCCTTTGGATCGGGAAAGACGGTGGTGCAGCACGCTCTGGCCAAATGGTCTGATGTGGATGTGGTGGTCTATATTGGCTGCGGAGAGCGCGGCAATGAGATGACCGATGTGCTCCGGGAGTTCCCGGAACTGGTAGATCCCCGGACGGGGGAATCCCTTATGAAGCGGACGGTTCTCATTGCCAACACGTCGGATATGCCTGTGGCGGCCCGGGAGGCCTCTGTATACACCGGGATTACCATTGCGGAGTATTTCCGGGATATGGGCTATGATGTGGCGGTCATCGCGGATTCGACCTCCCGCTGGGCGGAGGCGCTCCGGGAAATGTCTGGCCGCTTGGAGGAGATGCCCGGGGAGGAGGGATACCCGGCCTATCTGGTCTCCCGTTTGTCCCAGTTTTATGAACGGGCCGGTGTAGTGCAGTGCATGGGGTCCGATGGACGCCGGGGTTCTCTGACTGCGGTGGGAGCGGTGTCTCCCCCGGGCGGGGATTTGTCCGAACCTGTTTCTCAGGGGACGATGCGGATTGTTAAGGTGTTTTGGGCTCTGGATGCTTCACTGGCCTACGCCAGGCATTTTCCAGCGGTGAACTGGCTCAATTCCTATTCTTTATATTTGGATTCTCTCAGACCTTGGTTTGAGGAGCATTTGGGAAAAGCCTTTGTGCAAAATCGTACCCAGGCGATGCGCCTGCTGCAGCAGGAGGCCAGTCTGAATGAAATTGTCCAGCTGGTAGGCAAGGATGGCCTGGCGCCTGGGGATCAGCTAACCTTGGAGACCGCCAAAATGATTCGAGAGGACTTTCTCCAGCAAAATGCATTTGTTGAGGTAGATTCCTTCTCCAACTATGACCGGCAGTCCAGGCTGCTGGCGATGATTTTGGACTATGACCGGCTCTGCCGGGGAGCCCTGGAGAAGGGGGCAGACCCTGATGCGCTTTTCTCTCTTCCGGCCCGTGCGGCCATTGGCAGAGCCAAAAGTGTACCGGAGGAGCGATATATCCAGGCCTATGAAACCATTGCCCGGGATATGGCCCAGCAGATTGCCCAGCTGACAGAGAAAGGAGGGGCGGATATATGATCAAGGAATACCGAACCATTGCGGAAATTGCGGGGCCATTGATGGTGGTCCGGCAGGTGGAGCGCGCGACCTTCGATGAACTGGTGGAGATCGAACTGTCAGACGGATCGGTTCGCCGTGGAAAGGTGCTGGAGGTCAATGGAGACAGTGCGGTGGTCCAGCTTTTCGAGGCCAATGCGGGGATCAATTTGGCCCATGCCAAGGTTCGTTTCCTGGGGCATCCCCTCCAGCTGGCGGTGTCCCGGGATATGCTGGGGCGCGTGTTCAATGGGATGGGGCAGCCTATCGACGGGGGACCGGAAATTTTGGCGGAGGAATATCGGGACATCAACGGTTTGGCGATGAATCCTGCGGCCCGGGCCTATCCCAATGAGTTTATTCAGACGGGGATTTCCTCCATTGATGGGTTGAATACCTTGGTGCGGGGGCAGAAGCTTCCCATTTTTTCGGGTTCCGGGCTGCCCCATGCGGCACTGGCGGCACAGATCGCCCGGCAAGCAAAGGTGTTGGACGGAGACTCAAATTTTGCAGTGGTCTTTGCGGCCATTGGAATTACTTTTGAGGAAGCGAACTATTTTGTCGAGGAGTTTCAACGGACAGGCGCCATCGAACGAACGGTTCTATTTACGAACTTAGCCAACGATCCGGCAGTGGAACGAATTGCTACCCCCCGTATGGCGCTGACCGCCGCAGAGTATTTGGCATTTCATGAAAACATGCATGTGTTGGTGATTCTCACGGATATCACCAATTACGCGGAGGCACTTCGGGAGATCTCCGCGGCCAAGAAGGAGGTCCCCGGCCGGCGGGGGTATCCCGGCTATCTTTATACGGATCTTGCCACTATGTATGAGCGGGCAGGCCGTCAAGTGGGGCGGGCGGGTTCCATCACCATGATCCCCATTCTTACTATGCCGGAGGATGATAAGACCCACCCGATCCCAGACCTGACAGGCTATATTACGGAAGGACAGATCATCCTTTCCCGGGAGCTGCACCGGGCTGGCATTCAGCCGCCGGTGGATGTGCTGCCCTCTCTGTCTCGCTTAAAAGACAAGGGGATTGGGGCAGGAAAGACCCGGGAGGACCATGCGGGGACGATGAATCAGTTGTTTGCGGCCTATTCTGCAGGTAAGCAGGCGAAAGAACTCATGTCAATTTTAGGGGAGGCGGCCTTGTCGCCCACAGATCTGCTGTATGCCCGATTTGCCGAGGAATTTGAAAAGAAATACGTCGGTCAAGGCTTTGAGGAGAATCGATCCATTCAGGAGACTTTGGCGATTGGGTGGGATCTGCTGTCGATCTTGCCGGAAACGGAGCTGAAACGGATCAAGCAGGAACACATCGACAAATATCTTCCCCGGCAAGCGTAAGGAGGCGGAAAGATGCCATCGGTCACAGTGAATGCCACGCGGATGGAATTGACCCGGCTCAAGAACCGGTTAAAAACAGCAGTGCGGGGGCACAAGCTGCTCAAAGACAAACGGGATGAACTGATGAAGCAGTTCCTGGAGAGTGTCCGGGAAAACCGTACCCTTCGGCGTCGGGTGGAGGAAGGATTGATGCGGGCCCATGGTTCGTTTACCGTGGCATCCGCTCTGATGTCCCCGGAGGGGTTGGAACAAGCGCTGCTTTATCCCAAGCAACGTGTGGAGTTGGATATGACCACCCGCAACATCATGTCAGTTCCTGTTCCTATGTATACTTTTTGGACGAAAGAGTGTAAAGGGAAAGGGCTTTATCCCTATGGCTTTGCCATGACATCCTGCGAAATTGATGGCGCAGTGGAGGCGCTCTCCTCTGTTTTTCAGGATATGCTGAAGCTGGCGCAGGTGGAAAAGACCTCACAGCTGTTGGCGCAGGAGATTGAAAAGACGCGTCGGCGGGTGAATGCGTTGGAATATGTTATGATTCCCCGTATGCAGGAGAGCATCAAATACATTAGAATGAAACTGGAGGAAAATGAACGAAATAACATAGTTCGATTGATGAAGGTCAAAGATATGCTCCTGGCTGAAGCGTTGGAAGAGAAACGGAGGCAGGATCAGGAAATAGTTCAACATCTGTAAAGTCAATTTACTTTACATATATTCAGGGACGGTCAACCTTGCAGTTTAATGGTAAGGTTGGCCGCTTTTGAATTTTGTATTCATTATAAAGAGAGAACAACAAGCTGGACCAGGCATGAAAGTGGAGAGCTGGACCAGCGTTTTTATTTCTTGGGAAACTTTCTCTCGCTGCTCCAGATAACTTGCAGGTATTTGGGTAGGCTATGCAGGGATTGGAAAGGGGGGCAGAGCGGATTTGTGCTTTGATTTCTCGAGAAAATATTAATATAACTTTAACACTCCAGGGAATTCGCTAAGGGCACATTCACGAGGGTTCTGCTATAATTGCTCTGCAAAAAAGAGAAAAACAAAGGAGGGAACAAAAGTGCTTGACCTAATTATGGTGGCCACATTGGCTGTTTGCTGTGGGCTTGTCTATTTGTTGGTCCACTGGTGTCACAAACAGGTGGACAGCAACGAATGACCCAGGCCAATGTATGAAAGGAGGAAGTATTGTGATCATACTTGGCGTAATCGTATTGCTTCTGGGCGCTTACCTTGTTTATGCGCTGGTTCACCCGGAAAAATTCTAAGGCACGCAGGAGGTAGCCATTATGCTGCAGTTAATCCTGACGATTATCATTTACCTGATCATCGTCATTCCCGTGGGCGTTTATTTGTATCACGTCGCCGCGGGGAAACGCACCCTGGCAGATCCGGTTTTTAACCGCATTGACGGGGCAATTTACAAAATCAGCGGGATCAATCCCAACCAGGGCATGAATTGGAAAAAATATGCCCTTTGCCTGTTAGGAACCAATGCCATTATGATTCTGATTGGATACATCATCCTGCGGATTCAGAGTATTGGCCTGTTCAACCCCAACGGGATTGGCGCCATGGAGGAAACCCTTTCCTTCAACACCATCATCAGCTTTATGACAAACACCAACCTCCAGCACTATTCCGGTGAGTCTGGACTGTCCTATCTCTCCCAGATGCTGGTCATCACCTTTATGATGTTTGTCTCTGCCTCCACTGGGTATGCCGCTTGCATTGCCTTTATTCGTGGCCTGGCAGGAAAGACCAAGGACAACGTGGGTAACTTCTTCGTGGACTTGGTTCGTGTTACAACCCGTGTGCTGTTGCCCTTCTCCATTGTGGGTGGCCTGCTGTTGGTATGGCAGGGAGTGCCTCAGAACCTCACGGGGAACCTGGTTGTGGACACCATTGAAGGAACCAAGCAAGCCATTGCGATGGGCCCTGTGGCAGCGTTGGAGATTATTAAGCACTTGGGAACCAACGGCGGTGGCTTCATTGGAGCAAACTCCACCACACCAATTGAGAACCCCACGATTATCTCTGACCTCATTGAACTGTATTCTATGATGCTTCTGCCCGGCGCATGCGTCATTACCTTCGGTAAGATGGTGCGGGATCGTAAGAAGGCCATGGCAGAGAGCAGTGAAGTAAAGGTTGATCTGAGAAAGAGCCTGACCGCCCGAATCTATGGACGGGAAGGACGCAGCATCTTCCTGGCAATGGGAATTATCTTCCTGATCGGTCTCTCTCTCTGCTTCTGGTCGGAGAGCCAGGGGAACCCGGCACTGGCTGATGCGGGCTTGTCCCAGTCCATGGGTAGCATGGAGGGCAAAGAGGTCCGGTTTGGCATTGCCCAGTCGGCGATGTTTACCACGACCACCACATCCTTTACCACAGGTACCGTCAATAACATGCACGATACCTTAACGCCTTTGGGCGGCATGGTGCCGCTGCTCCACATGATGCTGAACGTGGTCTTTGGCGGCAAAGGCGTTGGCCTTATGAATATGATTATGTACGCCATCCTGGCAGTCTTTATCTGTGGCCTGATGATTGGGCGTACCCCAGAATACCTGGGCAAAAAGATTGAAGGACGGGAGATGAAGCTCACCGCACTGTGCATCATCATTCACCCCTTCCTGATTCTGGCGTTCTCCGCGCTGGCGGTCGGTACCGCAGCAGGGCAGGAGGGAATTACCAACCCTGGTTTCCATGGCCTGAGCCAGGTGTTGTATGAATACGCTTCCTCTGCTGCGAACAACGGTTCCGGTTTTGAGGGCTTGGCCGATAACACCTATTTCTGGAACATTACCGCCGGCTTGGCGATGTTCTTCGGCCGCTATCTGTCCATTGTGATTCAGCTGGCGATTGCGGGGTCGCTGATGAAGAAACGCTTTGTCAATGAGTCTGCTGGCACACTCCACACCGATACCCTCTCCTTTGCGGTGATTCTGGTGTTTGTGGTGTATATCTTTGCCGCACTGACTTTCTTCCCTGCGTTGGCCCTTGGCCCGATCGCAGAGCACCTCACCCTTTGGGCGTAAGGAGGAACTGTGAATATGAGTAAAAATCGCAACCAAAAACTGGTGACGCCCGAGATTTTTCATCAGGCGGTGATTGGGTCCTTCACAAAGCTCAACCCCAGATACATGATGAAAAACCCTGTTATGTTTGTGGTGGAAGTGGGCTGTATCATCACGCTGCTTCTCTCCATTTTCCCTGGGTTATTTGGGGATGTGAGTGCCGGCACCAATCTTCGCCTGTATAATGTGATCGTCTGCATCATTTTGTTCATTACTGCCTTGTTTGCGAACTTCGCGGAATCTGTGGCAGAAGGACGAGGAAAAGCACAGGCGGCCAGTTTGAAGAAAACCCAAAAGGACACCAAGGCACGTCTTTTGCTGGAAAATGGCACGGAGAAGGAAGTCCTCTCCAGCCAGCTGAAGAAAGGTGATGTGGTTATGGTCTCGGCCGGGGAGATTATTCCCGGCGACGGTGAGGTTATCGAGGGCATTGCCTCCGTGGATGAGTCTGCGATCACAGGTGAGTCTGCTCCCGTGGTCCGGGAGTCCGGCGGTGACTTCTGCTCGGTTACCGGCGGCACGACCATCGTGTCTGACTGGCTGAAAATCCGGATCACTTCTGAGCCCGGCAACAGCTTCCTGGATCGTATGATCGCGCTGGTCGAAGGCGCTTCCAGAAAAAAAACCCCCAACGAAATTGCACTGAACACGTTGCTGGTCTCTCTGACCATCATTTTCCTGATCGTCATTGTGACGCTGTATCCCATTGGCCTGTACTCCGGTGTACAGCTGCAGACCTCTACCTTGATTGCGTTGTGTGTCTGTTTGATTCCGACGACCATCGGTGGTCTGCTTTCCGCCATCGGAATTGCGGGTATGGACCGTGTTACCCGGTTTAATGTCATTGCCATGTCTGGTAAGGCAGTAGAAGCCTGCGGTGACGTGGATACCATGATCCTGGACAAGACAGGCACCATCACTTACGGCAACCGTTTGGCAGCTGACTTCTTTCCTGTGGGCGGCGCTAAGCGGGAGGATCTGATCCGCTGTGCTGCACTCTGCTCTCTGAAAGATGAGACACCGGAGGGCAAGTCCACCTTGGAGTTGGCGCGTCAGCTGGGGGATAAGAGCAAGGAGCTGTCTGGTTCCGAGTTCATTTCTTTCTCTGCACAGACGCGGATGAGCGGTGTGGATCTGCCTGACGGCACCAAAGTACGCAAGGGTGCGTCTGATGCCATTGAGGAGTTTGTATCAAAACTGGGTGGCAAGGTACCCTCTGACCTGCGGGAAAAGGTTTCCGAAATTGCCGGCCTGGGCGGCACCCCGCTGACGGTTTGTGAGAACAACAAGATTCTGGGTGTCATCTACCTGAAAGATACGGTAAAGCCCGGCATGGTAGAGAGATTTGAGCGGCTCCGCAAGATTGGGATCAAGACCATTATGTGTACCGGTGACAATGCGCTGACAGCTGCCACCATTGCCAAAGAAGCCGGCGTGGATGGATTTGTGGCAGAGTGCAAGCCGGAGGACAAGATCAAGCTGATTAAGAAGGAACAGTCCGAGGGTAAGATCGTGGCCATGACTGGTGACGGTACCAACGACGCCCCTGCGCTGGCGCAGGCCAACGTGGGCCTGGCGATGAACAGCGGCACCACCGCTGCCAAGGAAGCGGCCAACATGGTGGATCTGGATTCCGACCCCACCAAGATTCTGGAAGTGGTGGAGATCGGCAAGCAGCTGCTGATTACCCGCGGGTCCTTGACCACGTTCTCCATCGCCAACGATATTGCCAAGTACTTTGCCATTATCCCGGCTATGTTCATGACGGCCATCCCTGAACTGGGTGTGCTGAATATCATGAATTTGGCAACGCCTTACAGTGCCATCCTTTCTGCGTTGATTTTCAATGCCATCATCATTCCCTGCCTCATTCCTCTGGCCATGAAGGGTGTAAAATACCGCCCCATGTCCTCCGGAAAAATTCTGGCCCGCAACATGCTGATCTTTGGGGTGGGAGGCATCATCACCCCGTTTGTCGGGATTAAGATCATTGACCTGATCATCCATCCGTTGCTCGCCCTCATTGGATTCTAAGGAGGTCCAGGTAATTATGAAGAATTTTTTGCACAATGGTCGCCAGGCACTATTGGTGACAATCGTATTGTTGCTGATCTGCGGTCTGTTGTTCCCTCTGCTGCTCACGGGGCTGTCGAAAGTTTTTTTCCCCAGTCAGGCCGCCGGCAGTCTGGTGACAGTAGACGGACAAGTGGTTGGCGCAAAGAACGTCGGCCAGGAGTTTACAGAGGACTATTATCTGTGGGGCCGTCCCTCTGCCTATCATTATAATACCTATGTGGAGCAGGAGGATGGAACCCAGACCTACAACGATGGTTCTGAATTTGCAGGTCTGTCTTCCGGTTCCAACAACTACGCACCTTCCAACCCCGCTCTGACAGAGCGTGTGGAGGCTGATTTGGAGACCTTCCTGGAGAAGAACCCGGAGGTGAAAGAGGAAGACATTCCCACCGATTTGCTCACGGCTTCCGGCTCCGGCTTGGACCCTCATATCTCTCCGGATTCTGCGGAAATCCAGATTCCCCGGATTGTGGAGGCCTCTGGTCTGAGTGAGGAAGAGGTCAGAGAAATCATCGACCGGAATACAGAAGGAAAGACACTGGGCGTCTTTGGAGAGGACAAGGTAAATGTTCTCTTGGTAAACATTGAAATTGCCCAGGCTATGGGATTGATTCCTGCTTCTTCTGAGGAATAATCTTGGAGTTTTTCTTTCAGATCATCAAAGAGAGCCGCAGAATCTGCGGCTCTCTTTTTCAATTTGGGATATAGGGTGGAAATGGGGGCGATGAGATGCTAAAATTAATTGTATTACTTACAATCGGTGTAGGATTGTTCTTAAGATTTTTGCAGAAGTGGAATAGAAGAAAAAGGAGGCAATGAATGAAAAAGTGGTATGCGGAAGAGTATGCGTTTGAGATAGAGGTTATCAGTTTTCTCCGGGGATCGCGTACAGAGCGATACTGCCGCAATGGGGAGGAAATTGGAGACCGGTATACTTGTACCTATGGTTGCCCGGTGAATGGGGAAGGGCAGGGAATTTGCTCTAAAGTAATGATGATGCTGTTTCCCATCATGGAGGCGGTGAGAAGCGGTGGAGATTTAGAGAATATTGGAGGCGTGAGAAAGGATTGCAAAGAGGTGGTTTGCCCTGATGGATGTGTCGTGTTTCGATTAACGGCGAAAAAACTCGGGAATGAAAATTTTTATAAGGGGAAATTTTTTGACTGAGTAATTGACCAGGTCCAGAGATTCAAAAAACCGCTTCCTATGGGAGAAAACTGAGAATGTTTTCTGCTGCATAGGAAGCGGTTTTTGCTGCTGGATTTTTCTATTTTCAACGAGACAATTTGAAAAGTTATTTTTATTCCCACTCGAGTGCCAGACCTTAATTTCTCGTGATAATATGCACTGATAGTACGCTTTTCATCCACATATTCCACACATTTTAGGCTATCCGTAGCGTCCTTGGAAATTCTGTAGCCATTTTGTAGCCACTGGCTGCGACGCAACCTCCGCTGGCTGATTCACCTCAAAGCCGCTTGTTACTATCTATTTTAAGTAAATACATGGAGGTTTGCAATATGGAAGAATACATCTATAACAGCAGCAACGGACTTTGGTATGAGCTGCATGGAGATTACTACATCCCTTGTCTGGTTCTGCCGGATGCCGAAGGACGCCCTGTCGGCATCTGGGGTAGGAAGCACCTGATTACATTAAAGAACACCGCCCGGTGCTGTATGCCGATCTGGTTCTCAGTGGCAAGCTGTACAGCTACCTCGCAGACATTGACACTCAGGCTCGCAATAAGCTCGACCTGCTCGTAACGCAGCTGGCAGAAAAAGGAGGTATCAATGAGCAACTGAAAGCACGGGATCAACTGGCATGGGTCAGAGCTATGAATAACATCCGCAACCGTGCAGAGGAAATCGTCCTCCAAGAGCTGATCTATGGGGAGGATGCAGTATGAGAATCCTTGAAGAATTCTGGTATGGCAATATCGAGCCGACCGAGTACGACACATCCTCCTGTAAGGAGTACAAAAAATGCTGGAGTTGATTTGCAGGAACGAAGAAAAGCTCCAAGCCACCATGACGGACGAGCAGAAAGAACTGTTCTCCCGCTACACAGATGCCGTTCGTGAGCATCAAATGACAACAGATTGCCTGATATTCCAGAATGGTTTTAAATTGGGTGCCAGGATGATGTTGGAGGTCATGGAAGAATAACAATACTGACAATCAGCCGGGCGGTATGAGCTGCTCGGCTGATTCTTTGTATAGCGGCTGTAGCATTCCAATAGCGACAAAACTGATGGTTTTCTTCTATATTAGCAGGTAATGTTTCAAAAATGTTATGTTCAATAACGCTATCAAAACCAATTCTAAAAATAACATTTTGAGAATATTGCATCGTAATCGTGTTTGAATTATAATTCTGGCACACAACATTTTCGATATATTATCTAATATTTCGAAAATATTATTGACTATTCGACATTTGAGTGCTACTATATAATCAAACAGGAAGGAGGATTTCCTATGAAGAAACAGGCCGAAGAAAGCAAGCACGATAAGTTCGTTAGGCTTGCTGAAGCCAGAACAAACAAAATCATTGATACCTTGCAGCTCCTTGGCAATTGTTCAAATACTTCAGTCTATGAATACACACAGGATGAAGTAGAGGAGATTTTCCAGGCAATCGAACAAGAACTGCGAGAAGCGAAGAAGAAATTCACAAAAGTAGAACCTGAAAAAGCAACCAGATTCTCGTTGAGCAAGCGCAAGAGGTGAGAAATATGTTCAATCTTATACAGAAGTGGAACTTCCCATCAAATAACTATGGCCAGATTTTTGGCATTGCCGATTCTGGCGTTGAAACTTTTAAGGGTACTCCCATCAAATCTTTGGCACGAGAAATCTGTCAAAACTCTCTGGACGCTGCGCTTGAAAATGGAGAACCTACCCGCATCGAATTCAAAACCTTTGAAATCGACCCTCATAAAATTCCCGACTACAGCAATTTAGAAGATGCCCTTAAGCGAGCTTTGGATTTTTGGTCGCAGCAACAATCTACCAAAGCTAAAACCTTCTTTAAGCAGGCACTGGATGTAATACATAAGTCTACTATCACTTGCTTAAGAATCAGCGACTTTAACACTTCCGGTCTTGTTGGCTCCCGTGAAGAATATAATTCTCCTTGGTGTAACTTAACAAAATCTTCAGGTGCATCCGATAAATCCGGCAGTCATGGCGGATCTTTTGGCATTGGCAAGTTTGCCCCATATGCCTGTTCTTCTCTTAGAACTGTTTTCTACAGCACCAGCGACAAAGATGGGCTTTGTGCATCTCAGGGTGTTTCCAGATTGACTTCCTTCAAAAGCAAGAAGAATGAAATCACCCAGGGAACAGGATTCTATGGTAATGATAAGAATAGCCCTATGTACAAGCAGTTTTCGTTAGATCCTGCTTACTCTCGCAGTGCCGAAAACTCTGGAACGGATATTTTTATCGCCGCTTTCAATGGCGATAAAGGATGGCAACACCAGATGGTTGCTTCCGTTTTGGATGGCTTCCTTTATGCCATTTATAACGGAACGCTGGTGGTAGATGTTGATGGAACTATTATCAGCAAGGACTCTCTCGCTGACCTGATGATTTCTCACAAAGAATACTTTAATGAGCACGCCGATGAATACTATCAGGCGCTTACAGATGAAAAATTAGCAAGAACCTTCACCAAGGAACTTACCGATGATCCTGAAACTATCGGCAAGCTCACGTTGAAACTGATGATTATGCCATCTTTTAGCAGACGAGTTGCAATGATTCGTCAGACAGGCATGAAAATCAAAGACAAGGGAAACATTAACGGATTGATTCCATTTGCTGGCACACTGTTCATTGAGGGGGATGCTATCAACTCGTATCTCCGTAGCCTTGAAAACCCACAGCATCTCGAATGGGAAGTGGAACGTGCTGAAAACAAGAGCAAAGCCAAGCGCCTGCTTACTACGCTGACACGTTTCATCAAGGCATCCTTGGATGAAATGAAAAACGACGAAAGTGAAGAAGCTCTTGATCCGACCGTCGGTGAATACCTTTCTGCCAGTGACTTTGATAAGTCCCCAAATCAGGAACGTACTGAGGCATTGCAGGATAGTATTAAAGATATTAAAATCCGTGTGACCGAAGTTGCGCCTAAGCCTTCTGGAACCCAGACTGGAGAACCCGGACAAACTCTTGTAGATGATGAGGAAGGCGATATTATCGTTACCGATCTTCCCGGCGAAGGTGGTAGCGGTAGCCAAGGCCAGGGCGGACACGGTGGCAACGGCGGCGGTAGCAATCCTGGTGATGGCGGTGGCAATGTTCCTGTAGAGCACCACAAGAAGCTATCTGCTATTTCTGCAGCCAGTGTTCGTAATGTGGTTCGTAATAAGGCCACAGGTGAATATACGATTGTATTTACCCCTGGTTCTTCTGCTACGAATGGCATTTTGGAAGTATTCATGTCGGCTGAATCTCAGAACTACGATGCTTCCATTATTGCAGCTTCTTGTTCTGAGTGCCCCGATCTGAAGTTCGATAAAAACAGAATCACAAATCTGTCTTTTACCGAAAAAAAAGCTATCAGGCTCAATATTCAGCTTGATTATCACGATTATTGTTCTTTGGAGGTGAAAGCGTATGGAAATCAAGTATAAATTATATCCGTATCCTGTTCTGTCCTCTTATTCAAACGATTATGGAACTGGTGCTTTTGATGTAGCCATTGATATTGTACGTGATGGTTACGATCTGCGTATTGATTTCCTTGCCACCCTCACTTGCCAAAGCCTTCAGGACTGTATCAAACAGGGTGTTGCAAAGTTTGTATATCACTTGGAGTGTTCGCAGACTGGCTTCCGTACGGTTGTCCAAACAGACAAGGTCAGCGAAGTATACACTCTGCTGAACAAGGCAGTAAATGGCAAATTGCAAATCTGTCCGTTTGTTGTGGCAGTTGATGATTTGAAGGGCTTTACAAGTCCTGACTTCCATGAAGATTATCAGGGCATCGCTTTCGACATCGAAGCTGGCTGTGTTATGGCTGTTGGAAAAATGGTAACAGTGGATATTTCCAAAGATATTGATGATCTTGCAAATACACCGTCCATTTTTAATATCAGCAAGAACCCTGACGAAAGTTGCAAGCAAATGCTGGTGGATATGTCTCAGCGCAAAATTATCATTAAGCTCCCTCTCAGCGATTTTTATAGCTACAAAGCCTTGAGTGCTACCCCTCTGGCACAGCCAATTCTTAACTCTCTCACTGTTGTGCCTGCCCTTGTATATGTTTTGGAAGAACTGAGAGCTTTACCGATTCAGGAACGAAGTGAGAACTCTGACACGCTATGGTACAAAGTTCTATCAAAAGCACTGTTAACGCAGTTTGACTGCGATATTGAAAGCGAAGAATTCAACAACCAAAACTGCTTAATTCTTGCTCAAAAGCTGATAAACAATCCGGTTACGGATGCATTTACATTTTTGACAAGTAGCTTTGGTGCAGCAGGAGGTGACGAATAATGAAGCTACAGTTTGTAAGCTACGATAACATCGACATTATCAAGTCCAATCTAAAAAGCTGGGTTGATAATTTTAAGCAGGATTCCTCTGACTGGCTACAGGATGAACTGGGAAACGCATTGTTCTCCGACACCAAATTTGCTGAAATACCTGATTTCAGCTTGGATATGTCTGCAGATAAACCTTTCCTTACAGAAGCTGAAAATGTCAAACGAATTTATGGAAACCTGCGTTTCCTGTCCGATTCTCAGGCTTCGGACGAGCGTTTGTGGGCTGGTCTGTGCCTTGGGCCTTTCTGGGACTATGTGAAATACAGATGGGACATTAATAAGAAATGCACCGTCGGCAACGTGCAACAGCATTTTTTCTTTGGCTTTGGTGCCAGACGTTCTTTAACGAGAAATGCTTTATCCAGACTGTGGTGGATTGGTCGTCTTACATACGACGAGAAGCGTTCCGATCCTTGGGAACTCACAAAATTTGTCTGTGAAAGTTCGGACTACATTATGCACATTCTGGAACGTAACACTTCCAACAATCCATCCATTATCCGTCCTTTCCTTAGCGCAATAATCGAGGCAAAAGCACAGGGCTTGCCGATTGACACAAACATTGTTGGCGAACTGGCTAAGTACCTCAACTTGCTTGGCGGCATTTATATCCTTGACTGTCTGCCCGAACAGCGCATTCACGATAAGATTCTTGCTAAAGCAAATGAGATTTGCAAGGTTCCCGATAAAGTAACCGCTTAAAGTAAATGGGTCACCCCTAAAACCGTAGGAGTGACCCATTTTTTATTCTGTCGCATTATTCAAGATACTAATAACACTATCTGCGATAGCCTTTGCCAGATACGGAGGTACTGCATTACCAACCTGCTGGTATTGAGAATCTTTTGTTCCTTCAAAAATGAAGGTATCCGGGAACGTCTGCAATCTGGCTGCTTCACGAATGGAAATAGCACGATCCAGCTCAGGATGAATCCACATGGATTTACGTACATTAACAACAGTTCCAGATGGTTCGTTATATTTTAGACGCATATAGATAGTGTTTTGCGTACGGTCTGCGTTGCTATAGGTCATTTTAAGCTCAGGATCAAGATCATGGAAATTTTCGCCCGCTTTGAGTGCCTTGAATCTCGCCATCGCTGTTTCTCTGGTAGCTGTAGTAATGTGATTATACAGTGCTCGACCTCTCAACTCTTTTTCAAGTCCTGTCGCATTTGGGTGAGCTTCCAATTCAATGTAATCTCCAGTCACTTCGGTAACGGGGATCACATCCTGAATATCTGCAATCGCATCATAGACAGTTCTATAGTTGCCTTCTGTAAATTTGATTTCAGGAGCAATATATTTGGCATTCATTTCTTTTTTGAGGCCTACGATGATGAAGCGTTCCCTTCTTTGCGGAGCACCATAATGGATTGCGTTAAGCGTATTTTCGCTTAACGTGTAGTTATAAGGCTCATTCTCCAAAATCGCTCTAATGTAATCCATTACAGGGTAAGACTTAACTACCGCAACTAAGCTACCGTTATCTTCTTTGTATTCAAAAATATGAATGTCATTGTCGGTTAACTCTTTGATTTTCATAATTGCTCGCTGCATCATGATGGAATTGCTAATTGCCAATACAGCATCATCAAAGTTATCTTTCTGGTCAATATACTGTAATATTGCCTTTGCCATTTTTGCATCGTTTTCCTGCAAAACATTGAGTTCTTCCGTTTCGGCAGTTATCTTCAAAATCTCATTGAGCTGTGCAATCAGCTTCTTCTGATACTTTTCAAGGGTAGTATCAAATTTGGCAGGGTTGATTCGATAGCGATAAAGGATATTGATGATCTTATAAAAACTCTCAGCCCATGCATATCCCATTTCTGCCCGTGCAGTTTCGAGGAAAGCAATAGAATTACTAAAATTCACACATTCGGGCAAAATCTCAATTTTATCCTCTGACAAAGGAAGTGCCATGATTCTTTCGTTATCAAGGTCTTGTTCTTCAAGGAAAAATCTATGCACCTGAGAACGTAGCATAGCAACATTTTCCATAACAAAAGCTTTCGGATTCAATTCACAGATTGCACGGACATACTCTTTTACAAGTCTGTTGTTCATGCTGATTACCGTAGTGTGTTGACGATTTGCATTCGAGAACCCCTGACATGGCGGACCGCCAATAACAATATCAACAGGTCCAACGGTATCTTGCAATTCGGCATAGTCTATTGTTCTCACATCAGAATACAGCCGGGCCAACTTAAAATTCCTCTTGTAGGTTTTTCTGGCATTCAGATTGTTTTCTGCGGCAGCCACTATTTTTACTTGTCCTGTTTGCTTAAAGCCCAAACTTAATCCACCGGCTCCTGCAAACAGATCTATCACGTTATATATCATTTTTGTTCTTCCTCCGTTAACTGCTTGCTTACATCGAAGTCGATTCCATGAGTTTCGCAAAAACTATTGATCAACTTCATAGTTTTGAAATTCGGCTTACTTCTTCCAGATTCCCATCTATTAACAGTAGCAAACGACACGCCTAATGCTTCTGCAAATTCTATTTGACTCATCAGACATTTGTGGCGGATCATCTTTATATCATTACTAAAACTCATTTATAGCACCTCCACCGCAGGTATATATCATAAATATAACATCTTTATCACTTTTTTGCAAGAAGAATTACCTGCGGTGGACTGATGCTATCGGAAATCGACTTAGGAAATCATCGTGTATCTTGTTTTGTAGCTACTTTTTCTTTATGCTTGGAAAAATACGACCACAGATTATTGCGGGAAATGACATCTTCATAGGTGCGAATCCTCTTGCGTAGCCGGTCATTTTCCTGCTCCAGATCCGCTGTGCGGAGCTGACCACGGACGGACTTGTACTGTGCCAATTCCTCCTTTACCGTTGCAAGCTCTGCTACAAGCGATTCAATTTTTGCTTTCAGTTCGGCAATGGTTTTCTTGGCTTCTTTCAGAAGCTTTTTCAGCTTGCCTTCTTGCTTTTCCTGCACCACAAATTTCTGTGCTGCTGTCACCAGCGACTGATAGTCCTCACGCTCTACAGCCATCTTGGATGTTAGCGGCAAGGGTTTGGCTTCGATCTGCTCCACCGCTTGAACGGAAACTTGCTTCTGCTGGACACGCTCAAGGGTCTGTTCCAGTTCCGCAATTTCCTCTTTTCGTTTCTGTCGCTTAAATTCCAGAACGCTGAGATGTTCCTTGTGTTCGCCTTTCTGCTCCCACTCGATACCATGCTCCAACATAATCGCTGCGAGTGTTTCTTTCTCTTTTTGTACCCACAAATCACGCTCTGTCAGAGATCGTCCCTCTCCAGTAATGCCTTGATCAGCAAGCGCCTGTTTCAGTGAAACACGGGTGGATAGTCCTCTCTTGCTTCCAGTGGTAAATGGGATGAAATCAATGTGAAGATGGGGTGTAGCTTCATCCATGTGCAGATGAGCTGAATAAACATGGAGCTGGGGATTGCGTTCAAGGAAACTGTGATAGAACTTGTCCAGGATGGCTTTTGCCAGCTCGCCATTTGCTCCAGCAGCGCCCATATCATCTTTGTTTCCTACTTGGAATATCACTTCGTAAAAAGGCTTTTCCTGATCGCCGTTGCAGATTTTTTCGTAGTAGTTTTCAACACGGCGATCTTTGCGTTTCTGCTTAGCGTTGTATTCAGCTTGTGCTTCATCAAATAGCTGATGGTAAGCATCCTCGATAGGCATGTAGCAATACTCGACGTTCAGATGGGTTCGTGTTGCATCTACATTTTCTGCGATATAGGTACGACGGTTATGAGCAACAACGCCGTCACCAGACATAGCACTGATTGTTCGTTTTATAGCTGTCACCTCCATAATTGCGGTATTTTTATCGAAACTCGTTTTCGCCGCTCGGCGGCGGGTTTTGTTACTTTTGTCAAAAGTAACGCAAAAGCACTTTTGACACTACGCATCAAAAGCGCATTGCGCTCTCCGAGGGGGTATGCGGCTTCTGCGGAAGCCTATGCCATGTTTGCAACCTGTACAGGTTCTTCAAAACACGGCGTGGTCGCTGCCTGTCCTTCAGAACATTCACCACCCATCGTCTGAGAGAAACAGAGACTATTTCTCTCAGACTGTCCGCTTCAAATCTGCGGATTTTCAGCGGGGATGGGAGATGCGCTGGGGTCTGTGTCAGCCAATGCTTTGCCTTGTCTGCCATTTACAGGAGCGTGGCACGCTCCTGTTATAGCTCCCAAGGAGAAATAGTCCAGCGGTAGCTCTGAGGGATACCACGCTCATCCAGATAACGCTGGCGAGCTTCTTCTCATTCTTCCGGGGCAAGGGCAGTCTTGTACTTGGCATACAATTCGTGCCTTACCATGGCTTCCAGCTTCTGCTCCAAGCCCTGTCGGATTTCATCCTCATAATCGTCATCCATCATCAGATGGTACTGAAGCAAAGCCAAAAATAAATCGTAGGGGATTTGTACGTTCTTCATTTCCGTTCCCTTCCTTTCCGTGTCGGTGGTGACGGTGGTGACGGTGTTTTAGACACCGCCACCACTCTCAAAATCATCGTCACAACCGTCACGCATCGTCACGCTGTTCTGAAACTCGCTTTAAGGCAATCCTTCTTCCGGCGTGTGTGCGTACAGGCTCGTAATCAATCTGATACTCATTGAATAACCTTGCCTTGTTTACATTCAGATGCTTTGTAAGCAGATTGGGCTTCGTATCCAACTGCAATGCTTCCGCCAACTCCGTCGGACTGCCATTCCACTCTGGACGTTCCTCGGATAACATATCTGCAACCTTTTCCAGAATGGGATCGGGTGGCGCTTTCCATAGTTCCGTTTCTGCTCGTTCCAGTTCCCAGGTCAAACGCTCCATATTCTTTTTCAGAATGAGCTTTTGTTCCGGCTGATCTCGCCCAGACACTTCCAGAACTGCTGTATCTCCGGTGCGTTTTTCTTTCTCCAGAATAAACGCTCCATCCGCAGCTCCCAACAAGCCGTTTGTTCCAGAAATGCGTTCAAAACGATCATCGGCCTGTTGTTTTCTTGTGTGATGCACCAACAGAAGGGCGATACCTGTCTGATCGGCAAAGTGTTTCAGCTGACCAATGATTTCATAGTCATTGGCATAGCTAAACTTATCACCGCCAGCTTCTCTGATTTTCTGCAAAGTATCAATGATAATCAGTCTGGTGTCCGGATGCTCCAACACGAAGCGGTTAAGCTGTTCGTGAAGCCCTGCGCCGAGCTGTTTGGCGCAAGTTGCGAAGTGGAGGGTATCAGTACCCTCTACTCCGAACATACGGAACAAACGCTCCTGTAAACGTCTGTAATCGTCCTCCAGGGCAAGGTATAAAACGGTACCTGCATGGACAGGATAATTCCAGAGCGGCTGTCCTGTGCTGACATGATAGGCAATCTGCGCCATCAGGAATGATTTGCCGACCTTGGGAGCGCCTACGAACAGGTAGGTTCCCGGATAGAGCAACCCATCAATGATCGGCACTCTGCTCTCGTACACTGTGTCATACAGCTGGCTCATGGTCATGGTTGGCAGATAGGAAGGTTCTGCCATTCTCTGCATTTGACGAAGAATTTCCTCCATGTTTTCATCCGTAGGATTGATTTCTTCGCTTTCAGTTGCTATAATTTCATTACTCACATAGGAAAGCGACTGTTCCCCATCTGCGCCAACAGATGGAATCGGGACGGTCGTTTTTTCTTTTTCTCTTATCAAGCGCTTTCACCTCCGATTTCCAGACCGTAGAACTTCTGCTTGAAGAACTGAATAGGGCATTTGCCAGCAATGGTGTGATAGCCCATACTTTTCAGTTCTTTGTTCAGATCTCGGATGATCTGATAGGACTTGCTGCGGCTCACATTCAAAATCTGCTGGACTTCTTCTGCGGTGATAAACTGTGCTCTCATTAGTACCTCCTGTGTTCAAAAGTTGATTTGCGTATTTTTTATTCACTAATCTCCGATACGTTTTCTAAATACGCACTTTTAATACATCTTCATTATATGAACAAAGGATACTTTTGTCAATACTTGTGAAATAAAAATATGTACTTGAAATTCGCATTATCCTGTGATATGATATGGACGAGGTGAATGATATATGGACAATTTCAATTATTCCATAATTGGCCAGCGGATAAAAACGCTACGAAAACGCAAAGGGCTGAATCAGACACAACTGGCAAACCTAATCGGCAAATCTCTGCGCACTATGCAGAAGTATGAAACCGGAGAAATCGAGGTTTCCATTGATGTCGTCAACGCACTGGCAAAACATCTTGATACTACGCCGACCTTTATTCTGGGCTATGAAACCAATACGGCGCCGATCAGAAGTCTTGCAGACATAATGAGCTTCCTGTTTGAACTGGACAAGGTTTCTTCGCTTAAATTCGATGTGGATGTGCAGAAACCGCCCCGTAGCAATGAGTGGACCTGCTCCATCCGTTTCAACGGCAAGGAAATGGATGCCGACCATAATGCGGATATGTGCCTGTTCTTGGAACAATGGGAAGAGATGCGTGAGGATATGCGCAGCTACAACTGTACTCCTGCAGCATTACATAGCTGGCAAGAGCAGACCCTTGCGTACTATGCTGGGGCTTCCGTGGAATGTGTAGAACCGGAAGAACTTGACGAGGACGAGCGCTTGGCTCGTCGCAGGGCTTATCTTGAAAAGGAGTTTGGCTCTGAGAAGTAATTAAGGTCTGACATTGGGATAGAAAAGGAGAACACAATGTCAGTAACAAGAGACAAAAGTACAGGAAAATGGATGTCTCAAATCCGAGTAAAGGATTGGACAGGAAAGGAGATTCACAAAAAGAAAAGAGGCTTCAATACCAAGAAAGAAGCCGTACAATGGGAACGTGATTTTATCAGTCAGGCAGATGGCAGCCTGGGTATGAAGTTTAAGGATTTTGTTGCACTCTATATGAAAGATGCTGATCCTCGTCTCAGAGAAACAACTTTAGCCAACAAGCGCTACCTGTTCGATAAGAAGGTCCTTCCTTACTTCGGTGAGATGCCGATCAATGCCATCAAGCCGACCGATATTCGCAATTGGCAAAACGAGCTGATTCACTACCGCCGTCCCAACGGCAAATGTTACTCGCCGACCTATTTGCGAACCATCAACAACCAGCTCACTGCAGCCTTCAACTTTGCAGTGAAGTTCTATGGACTGAGAGAGAACCCCTGTCACAAGGCAGGAACTATGGGTAAGAAAAACGCCGATGAAATGTTGTTCTGGACGAACGAGGAATTCAAGGTGTTTATCGAAGCCATGGAGGAAAGACCTGTTGGATACACAATCTTTACGGTGATGTACTACACCGGGTTGCGTGTTGGCGAGCTACTGGCTCTGACACCAGAGGATATCGACTTTGACAGACACATTATTTCTGTCAACAAGAACTATCAGCGTCTGAACGGAAAGGACTACATCTATCCGCCCAAAACGGAAGCTGGCTACCGTGAAGTGGTCATGCCGAAGGTGCTGGAAAACTGCCTGAAAGACTATCTGGCAAAGCTTTACGAGGTACAGCCGACAGACCGCATCTTCCCTTATGATAGGGGCTGGGTCGGCAGACAGATGAAGTATGGTTGTGACCACTCCGGAACACAGAAGATCAGGGTGCATGATGTGCGTCATACCCACGCCAGTTTGCTGATTGACATGGGCTGTACACCGCTTCTGGTAGCAGAACGCTTGGGTCACGAAAGGGTGCAAACCACCATGGAGACATACAGCCATCTGTACCCGAACAAGCAGACCGAAGTAGCCGCTCAGCTTGATGCCATAGCCACAAACGATGATGGCTACGAAAAAATGTCCTGATGTAGCCAATTTGTAGCCAGCAAAAAACAAGAATCCCGAAAAACCCTGTAATATCAAGGTTTTTCGGGACTCAAAAGCCTAATTTAATTTATTCCCACTCGATGGTTGCCGGGGGCTTGGATGTAATATCGTATACAATCCGATTGACCCCAGGAACTTCATTTACAATGCGCGTGCTGATGCAGTCCAAAATATCGTAGGGGATACGGGCCCAGTCAGCGGTCATAAAATCATCGGTCGTGACGGCGCGAAGGGCCAAGGTATGGTCATAAGTACGGCCATCGCCCATGACGCCCACAGAGCGGGTATTGGTGAGAACGGCGAAAAACTGACTAAGATTTTGGGCTTCCCGGGATTTAGAAAGCTCGTCTCGGAAGATGAAATCGGCCAGGCGAAGGATATCTGCTTTTTCCTTGGTGACATCTCCGATGATGCGGATGGCAAGACCTGGCCCGGGGAAGGGCTGACGACTGACTAAATATTCTGGGAGTCCCAGTTCTCTCCCCAGCTGACGGACTTCATCCTTAAAAAGCATACGCAACGGTTCGAGAATCTCTTTAAAATCTACATAGTCCGGCAGGCCACCGACATTGTGATGGCTCTTGATGGTGGCGGCTTCTCCCGTCCCGGATTCAATTACGTCGGGATAGATGGTGCCCTGTGCCAAAAAGTCTACGGCACCGATTTTTTTTGCCTCCTCTTCAAAGACCCGAATAAACTCTTCGCCAACGATTTTGCGTTTCTGTTCTGGTTCCTCTACACCTGTCAGTTTGCCCAGGAAACGGGTTTCTGCATTGACCCGGCGGAAGTGCAGGTTCCACTTGGAAAAGGCGGCCTCTACTTCGTCTCCTTCGTGCAGACGCAAAAGGCCGTGGTCTACAAAGACGCAGGTCAGCTGATTTCCCACTGCTTCTGCAAGCAGTGCGGCGGCAACAGAAGAGTCCACACCGCCGGAAAGAGCAAGCAGGACCTTGCCGCTGCCCACCTTTTTTCGGATGGCGGCAATGGCAGATTGGCAGAAATCGTGCATCGTCCAGTCGCCGTTGGCGTGACAGACAGAATAGAGAAAATTGCGGATCATTTCCATACCATATTCTGTGTGGTTGACCTCTGGATGATATTGTACGCCGTAGAAGCCTCTCTGCATGTCAGCGATGGCGGCGTTGGGACACATTTTCGTATGGGCGGTCAAAGAAAAGCCGGAAGGAACCTGGGCCATATAATCCCCGTGGCTCATCCAGGAGATGCCCTCTGACGGGATTCCTTGGAAGAGGGGACAGGTAGTGTCGTAATAAGTGACTGTCTTTCCGTATTCCCGGGCTGTGTCTTCCTGGGCGGGGGAAACCTCACCGCCCAAGCTGTGGGCCATCAGCTGACATCCATAACAAATACCCAAGATGGGAACGCCCCAGGTGAAGATCTCAGGATCCACATGGGGGGCGGTGTCCAGATAAACGCTGTTAGGCCCGCCAGTGAAGATAATGCCGATTGGTGCCATGGCTCTCAGCTCTTCCAAGGGGATTGTATAAGGTTTTACCTCGCAGTAGACGCCGCATTCCCGAACCCGGCGTGCAATGAGCTGGTTGTATTGCCCGCCAAAGTCCAAGACGAGGACAAGCTCGTGTTTCACAGGGACCATCCTTTCTCTTGCGTAAAATGATGATGTTTTATTGTACTGCGCGTCAGTAGGAATTACAAGTCCGGTTTGCCTGATCTCTGTATCTTTTGGTTACATATTTTGTAAATGATAGGGCATGCTATGGCAAAGAATGGGACGATCAAAGGGGGAGAAGGCATGATTACTGCTGTGGTCCGGACAATTATTTTATATCTGCTGATTATCCTTGGAATCCGCCTCATGGGGAAACGGCAGATCGGGGAGTTGGAGCCCTCCGAACTGGTGCTTTCCCTGATTATTGCGGACCTGGCGGCGGTTCCTATGCAGGACTTTGGAATTCCCTTGATTATGGGGATTATTCCGATTTTAACTTTGTTGTGCTTGTCCGCGATCCTGTCTGTGCTGACGGTGAAGAGCATCCGGTTTCGGGCACTCTTATGCAGCAGACCCAGCATCGTGATCCAGGACGGGAAGATTTTAACCCGGGAAATGGTGAAGAACCGCTTCACTGTGGATGAATTGATGGAAGAGCTTCGCATGGCAGGGGTTACGGACCTCTCCACGGTGAAGTATGCCGTGCTGGAGACCACGGGCCGCATTTCTGTGTTGCCTTACGCTGAGCATCAGCCGGTCACGGTCAGAGACATGGGGCTGAAGGTGAAGGAAGCCGGACTGCCGGTGATTGTGGTCAGCGATGGCCGGGTACTCTCCCACAACTTAAAAACCAGGAATCTGTCTATGCGGTGGGTGAAGGAGCAGATGGGAAGCCGGGGCGTTCAGGACATCCGCCAGGTGTTTCTGATGACCGTGGACGAAGCCGACAATGTATATTTTGTCAAGAAGGAGGAGAAAACTTGAGGCAGCTTTGGATTTCTGTGGCGATCTTAGCTGGTATGGTGCTCCTTCTGTCCTGGAACATGGTCCATGTGCATCAGCTGACGGAACCCATGCGGGAAGACCTGTCCCAAGCGGTTGCAGCGGCGCGGGAGGAGGACTGGCAGAAGGCAGAGGCACTGACCCAAAAGGCACAGGAGCATTGGCAGAGTAATGTGTCATATCTTCGGTTTGTACAGTTTCATGAGGAGATTGATGAGGTTACTGTACTGCTGAAGGAGGCAAAAGGATTCTTATGGGATCGGGAAGTGGGCGAGTACACGGCAATGAGTGTCCGGATCTGTGGCAAGCTGGAGGCAATGTGTGGGCTGGAAACAATATCCGCCGGAAATCTTTTCTAATGTGAATGAAAATAATTCATTGACAAGGAGCGGAATGCGGTGTATCCTTAGCAGGAGCTCAAAAAGGAGGGATTCCCATGCTGCGGATTACAAAGGATCCCACAGAACGCCGGCAAGAAATTTTAGATACGGCCCTGAAACTTTTTTGGGAAAAGGGCTATGAAAAAACCTCGATGACCGAGATTGCCCAGGCCATGCAGGTGGCACAGGGACTGTGTTACCGCTATTTTCCATCCAAAGAGGCGTTGTTTCAGACAGCTGTTGATCAATATGCCCAGCGGCAAGTGGATCAGATCGCCAGCGTATTGAGAAAACCAGGTCTGACACTGGTCCAAGTGGTGGAACAAATGCCGACCTTTCTGGAAACCGAGGCGGAGGACAGTGCCATTGCCAAGCTCTGCCATGGGCCGGAGAGCGAAAAGCTCCATGGGCCGCTCTCCATGGCGATATGTGCCAAACTTCAGCCGTTGGTGCAACAGTTGTTGGAGAAGGCCAATGAGCGGGGAGAGGTCCAGATTGCAGACCCGGAGACGGCCGCCTCTTTTTGTGTCTATGGACAGTTGGGCATTCTATGGAATCAAACGCTCAGTGGAGAGGAGAGAGTACGCCGCGTCAAGGCATTTTTAATCCATCTGCTGACTACATTTTAAGCAAAGACCCTGCTCTTTTTGGGCTGGGACTCTTTTCGGCAAGTAAATGAATGAAATTCATTCAGAAAAGGAGAAAAATATGAGTAAAAATTTTGATATCATCCATGGCAATCCCAGCCAGTGCTTGTTTGCCATGGTGCTGCCGATGATGGCGGCGATGTTTTTGAACATGGCCTATAATTTGGTGGACAGTCTATGGATTGGAAACCTGCTGGGAGAGTCTGCCTACGCGGCGCTGACAGCGGCGACCCCAATCCTTTTGCTGCTCAATTCCATCGCAATGGGGGCGACCAACGGGGTTGCTATTTTGCTCTCTCAGGCCATTGGGGCGGGGGAGACACGACGAACCCGAACCATCCTGTTTACTTCATTTATTTTAAGTATTGTGTTTTCTCTTGGGATGACAGGATTATTGGAGGGAATGGTATCCCCTTTGCTTCGGTTTCTTCAAGTTCCATCGGAGCTGTATGAAATGACTTGTCTCTACCTGAGGATTTATTTGATTGGGTATGGGGCGGTTTATCTCTATTGTTATTTTGCCGCTGTGCTGCGCAGCTTTGGGGATACGGTGTTCCAGATGCTGGCCATGCTGGTATGTACTGTACTCAACGGCGCGTTAGACCCGCTGTTGATTCACGGATTTGGATTGCAGGGCGCGGCAGCGGCGACGGTTTTGTCTCAGGGAATTTGTTTGGGGTTTATGGTGTGTTATCTGAGAAAGAAAGCCTTGTTTTCTTTCCATGCTGCTGATTGGTCCGGGAAGGAGCTTGGCACCATTTGCTTAAAAAGCCTTCCAGCGGCGTTTCAGCAAAGTATTCCTGCCATCAGCACCAGTGTGCTTACTGCGATAGTCAGCGGTTTTGGGGTGACCGCCCTGGCGGCGTATGGCGTGGCTGGGAAGCTGGAGCTTCTTCTCTTCTATCCAGCGATGTCCTTTCAAATGGTTTTGACAACGATTGTGGGTCAGTGTATAGGGGCCGGACGCCGTGATCGCGCGTGGGTATACTGTAAAACGGCTTTGCTTTGGGGCGGAGGTCTGTTGATCATTCTCTCCTGCGGTGTTGTGGGACTGGCTCATCCTTTGTCTGAACTGTTTGTAGACAGTAAGGCTGTGGCGGAAGTGGTGGCCGGATATTTCCAGGTGGTCAGTGTGGGATATCTGTTCAATATGGAAACCAACTGTTTTCTGGGGGCAGTCAATGGGATGGGTCATCCAGGACGCAGCATGCTTTGCATGGTACTGTACTACTTAATCATTCGGATTCCGTTGGCCTGTCTGCTCTCCTCTGCCGGGCTAAATGGGATATGGGCTGCTGTTTTGTGTAGCCATGTGGCAGCGGTGGTAACGGCGTGCCTGCTTGCCAGGGGATTGGCCTCCAGAAAGAAAAGCCCCATATAATCCGTCTTTCGCAGCAAAAAAGCTGCGAGGGATGCCGACAAAGCGGACATGGTCAGATAGGTAGACAAAGAGAACAGACCGCTGCCGCCCATGGTGGATACACATTCTGTAAAGGAAGGCTGAGAACGGATGATGAGACAGAACGATAGGAACATTCAGTGGGACACTTCTCCTTACATGGCGCGGCAGACTTTACAGTCCGCGCATCCATTGCAAATGGGCTTGGAAGCGCAGGGAGATGGGCCCCAGGAGAGGCGTGCAGAAGACGCCCTTGTGACGGAAGGGGAGGGAGAGCAGAAAGGGAATCCGTTCCTCTGCTCGGATTTGGTTCTCACAAGCCACGTGAAAAAATACGTTTTCCCAACCGTTGCCCCAGTCTTCCGGCAGACAGGCGGATACTCTTTGGGGACGCTTGGTTAGGAGGAAAAAGATGACATCTGGTCGCATGCGAATCATATCCCAGGCATCATCCCGCCATGGGTCTGCTTCCGGTAAGAAAAAATCGGAGGTCATGCACACCCAGAGCATTTCACCACGCCTAATTTTGTATTGGCCCCGCCGGTCTTTTTGGAGCGGGTAGGAATTTTTGTCCGGTAGATATCTGCGCCGCTCCGGCCGCTTTTCTGGTCCATGGAGCAGTACCGGCACCCTTCGCTGTACTTATGACAGCCGTGCCAAGGATTCCAAATGTCATGCATGCCGATTTTCGTGTTTCCAATCTTTGATCTGTTCCAGGCGAGCTTTCCACTTGGCCTCTTGCCCCTGGTCTGTGGGCTGATAGTAGACCCGGTTCACCAGAGTGTCTGGGAGACATTGTAGGGTGGTGAGCTTGTCCGGGGCATCATGGGCGTATTGATAGCCTTTGCCGTAGTTTAAGTCCTTCATCAATTTGGTGACCCCGTTTCGGAGTGCTAGGGGGACAGGCTCCGTCAACTGGGTCAGGGCGTCTTGTTTGGCACGTTCATAGGCCAGGTACAGGGCGTTTGATTTGGGTGCCAGGGAGAGGTAAACCGCAGCTTGGGTCAGGAAAACAGAGCACTCAGGCATTCCAATGAAATGGCAGGCCTGATAGGCAGCCACAGCGATTTCCAAGGCACGGGCGTCGGCCAGTCCGATATCTTCGCTGGCAAACCGGGTCAGGCGTCGGGCGACGTAAAGGGGGTCTTCTCCTGCTTCCAGCATCCGGGCCAGCCAGTAAACTGCGGCATCCGGGTCAGAATTTCGCATGGATTTGTGCAGGGCGGAGATCAGATTGTAGTGTTCCTCTCCATTTTTGTCGTAGAGAAGGGACTTTTGGGCGGTGCACTGTTCCAGGGTCTCTCTGGTTACTGTAATGGTATTGTCGGAGACCGCTCCGTTGAGGACCACCATTTCCAGGGTGGATAGGGCGATTCGCGCGTCGCCATTGGCAAAACGGGCAATGTGCTCCAGCATGTCCGGCTCGATGAGGATATGCTGAGCCCCAAAGCCGCGGGGGTCCTGCAGGGCCCGGTTCAGCAGCTGGACAAGCTCTTCTGAGGTTAAAGCGTGGAGCACGAAGACCTTGCACCGGGAGAGCAGAGCGCCGTTGACTTCAAAGGAGGGATTTTCCGTGGTAGCCCCGATAAGCAGAATACTTCCCTTTTCTACAAAGGGAAGGAATGCGTCTTGCTGCGCTTTGTTAAACCGGTGAATTTCATCTACAAATACAATGGTGCGGGTTCCGAATCTTCGGTTGCTCTCCGCCTGCTGCATAATGGCGCGGATCTCCTTAATCCCGCCGGTAACAGCGGAGAATGCAATGAACTCTGCTTTGGTGGCATGGGCAATCACTTGGGCTAAAGTGGTTTTTCCCACACCGGGCGGCCCCCAGAAGATCATAGAGGCAAGCTGATCCGTTTCAATCAGCCGGCGGAGGAGCTTGCCTTCCCCCAAGAGATGGGTTTGCCCGACGTATTCTTCTAAACACTGAGGGCGGAGTCGGGCGGCCAGGGGACGAGGGGGCTCTTGCCCGAATAAGGTATTTTGTTCCATGGTGGGTCCTGCTTTCTGCTTGCGCTTGGTATTTGTTTATGGTATCACAGAGTTTGAGAAGCTTCAATAGAACGGGCTTTCTTTTGTCGCTGATCCAGTCCAGGAAAGGGGATTCCATGGTTTTTGCGGGCTGGCATGGGACCGGAGGGAAGGGAAAGAGAGGAAGAACGAGAAATTTGACGGAAAAGGTATGGGAAAGGGGCAAAAAAATCTGCGAACAAACGAAAAAAATTTTCTCTCAGTTCTCCCGTTTTTTGCAGAGTGTGCTATAATAACGGAGAAATGGTCGTGTAACACCGAGATACTTTTAGTAGGGAGGACAAGGAAATATGAAAACCCTGTACAACGGAAAGACGAAGACGGTCATGCTGGACGAAGCCACTGGTGTGGTGAATCTCTTCTTCAAGGATTCCGCCACGGGAGAAAACGGTGTCTTTGACCCCGGCTCCAACACCGTGGGCGGCAGTGTGGAAGGCAAAGGAAAGATCGGCCTGAAAATCTCCAAGCACTTTTTCGAAATCATGGAGAAAAACGGCATTCCCACCCACTATCTGGGCGCGGATGTGGAGCAGGGCCTGATGCAGGTGCGCAAGCTGACCGTGCCGAAGCTGGAGTTTGTGCTGCGTTATTACACGGCTGGCTCTATGTGCCGCCGGTTTAGCCTGGAAGAGGGCATTGTCTTTGATCCTCCCTATACGGAGGTCACATTGAAGGACGATGAGCAGGGAGATCCTCTGATCAGTGAGCGCCTGTGCATCATGAAAGGGATGCTGGCCCCTGGTCAGTACGACGAGGCGCTGGGCATTCTGGTCAAGGTAGGAGAGGTTCTGAAGAAGGAACTGTCCGCTATGGGCCTGACGCTCATTGATTTTAAGATTGAGGTAGGCTATGATGAAAACGGCAAGATGTATGTGGTGGATGAAATTACACCTGACATCTGGAGAGTCCGGGACGAGAAGGGGAACATCCCCAACCAGATCGACTGCGCGAAAATGATTCTGGAGAAAATTTAACAGCGTGATAGAAGGAACTTCCTCCCTGCTGTACGGGGAGGAAGTTTTTTACCCCAATGGAGGGCAGTACACTCCACAAAAAATTCAAATTTCTCTGGTATACTACCATTTGAGGTGAAAAAGAATGTTTCGAATTTTAATTGTAGAGGACGAGCCTGATATTGGGGAACTCCTCCAGACCTATTTGGAGCATGCCGGGTATGTGACCCGTTTGGCCCAGGAGGGACAGGGTGCGTTGACGCTGTTTTATCAGGAAACCTTTGACTTGGTGCTTTTGGACTTGATGCTCCCCAAGATGGACGGATATACGGTCTGCCAAGCCATCCGGGAACAGTCTGACGTACCAGTTATCATGGTGACTGCGTTGGACAGTGAGGAGCATCAGCTGCAGGGCTTTCGGTTCAACATTGATGACTACGTAACCAAGCCCTTCTCCATCCCCGTTCTGTTGCAGAAAATTCGAGCAGTTCTTCGCCGGACCACAGGGCACGCCGGAGATGAGCCCATCTGTTATCGGAACCTAACCTTGGATTTGGAGGGATATCAGGCCTATTTGGGAGGAACCCCTGTCGATTTGACAAGGCGGGAGATTGCACTGCTGCGGACCCTGTTAGAGAACCAGGGGCGGGTTCTAACCCGGCAGATGCTGCTCAACCGTGTGTGGAGCTACGATTTCTACGGGGATGAGCGAATTGTGGATACACATATCAAAAATCTACGAAAAAAATTGGAGGCGGATTATATTGAGACGGTGCGCGGCGTGGGTTACCGAATGGAGCGGGAAAATAAGACGTAATCTGCCGGTGAAAATTTTCTGTTTTACCTGCCTGCTCCTGTTGGCTGTCTGTATTGTGACCTACGGTCTGATCGCCTGGATGATGCCGGTGACATACCAGGCAGACAGAAACCGCGTGTTATCGGAGCAGGCGGAGAGTTTGATCCAAGAGTTGAGCAAGACTACGCTATCTGCGTGTGGCCCGCTGCTGGAGAAATTTGCGTCGGATTATGATGCCCAAGTGAGTATTTTAGATGAAACTGGTCAGCCGGTGGCGGGGACAAAGGACCTTGCACAAACAGAGGAGGAAGAGGGCCGGGTGACGTTTAGCCAGATTCAAACGGAGGAGGGCATGACGCTGCAAACCAACGAATCAATACACATTACCCAAACCGTTGCGACCCCGTTTTCTTTTCAAGGCAGTCAGGATGTGTATCAGCTGATGGTGGTAGGCAGAATCCGAGGGGTGAATCAAGCAATGGAAGCCTTGGGGAAATTATGGCCTTGGCTGCTGGCCTCGGTGGTGTCGGTGTCTATTTTGGGGTCCTTTTTCTACGCCCGCTATGTTACCCGGCTATCCCGCGCCATGGGGGCGCTGCAGGGGGCGAATGAGGCGCTGCGGCGAGACATGGAACGAGAGCGGGAAATGGAGCGGCAGCGGATGGAATTCTTTGCCGCAGCTTCCCATGAACTAAAAACACCGATCACCATTGTCAAAGGGCAGCTGGGAGGGATGCTGGACGGGGTGGGGGTCTATGCCGACCGGGAGCGATACCTGGCCAGAAGTCTGCAAGTGATGGGCAGCATGGAGCGTTTGGTGGGGGAACTCCTGACCCTTTCCCGGATGGAAGGGGAGAAGGTCCGCCGTGGCATAAAGCCTCTGAATCTAACCGATCTCCTGACTGCCTGTGTGGAGGAATACACGGACCTCTTTGCCCAAAAGGAGCAGACGCTGCATGTTTCCCTTGCGCCGGACCTTCAGGTACCGGGAGAGTGGAATTTACTCTCCAAGGCGGTCTGCAATCTTTTAACCAATGGAGCCATGTATTCCCCGGACGGGGCGGAACTTTTTCTCTCTGCTCGGGAGGAAGGGGAGCAGATCTATTTCTCTCTGGAAAACACAGGGGTTCACCTGTCAGAAGAAAGGATTCCCCATCTGTTTGAGGCCTTTTACCGGGGGGAGGGCTCTCGCAACCGGCAGACGGGCGGAAGCGGTTTGGGGCTGTACCTGGTGAAACGGATTCTGGAATACCATTGTGGGGAGATACGGATTAGAAATACCGCCGCTGGAGTCTGTGTGGAAGTTTGGCTGCCCAGAACCAACTCCACAGAAACTACAACTTCCTGCTAAATTAACTCCATATTTTTTTGCTATCCTTTCCTTGCTCTTAAAAGCAAGGAAAGGATTTTTGCGATGAAACTACAGATGGAACATTTAACCATGACCTATCCCACCGGAAAGAAGGCGCTTCAGGATATGAGCCTTACATTGAGCAGTCCCCAGATGATTGGACTGCTGGGGCCAAATGGAGCGGGAAAGTCCACCCTGATGAAGCTTCTGACGGCGGCGCTGCTTCCCACCCAGGGAAGCATTTTTGTGGACGCGCGGCCCCTGGCCAAAAGCGAAGGGGCCTTGAAAGCCCAGCTTGGCTATCTGCCCCAGGACTTTGGACTTTATGAGGAGCTAACGGTAACCCAGTTTCTGGACTATATGGCTGCCTTAAAGGGCATTCGTGCCCCCAAAGCAGAGATTCGGCGGGTTTTGTCGGACACCAATTTGACGCCGCAGCGGCGAGCCAGGATTCGTACCCTTTCCGGCGGGCAACGCCAGCGGGTGGGGATTGCGCAGGCGCTGCTGGGCTCCCCTCAGCTCTTGATTTTGGATGAGCCTACCGTGGGGCTGGACCCGGAGGAGCGGATTCATTTCCGCAACCTATTTGCACAGGAGGCCAAAGATAAATTGGTTCTGCTGTCCACCCACATTATTGAGGATGTGCAGTCTGTGTGTGACCGTCTCATTGTCATTCATGGAGGAGAGCTCCTGTTTGACGGACGCCCTGAGCAGCTGGTTGCCCGGGCCCAGGGACACGTGGGGGTGTTCCAAGGCTATCCGCCCCAAGGAATTTCCTGCGAGGTAACTGCCCAGGTCAACACAGCCGGAGGAATCTTATGCCGGGCTGTGGCGGAGAAACTGCCGGAGACAGTTCAGAAAGTAGAGCCTACCTTAGAGGATGCCTATGTCTATCTGGTGGGGAAGGAGGGGAAGCGGCCATGACAGTTTGGCGTGACCTTCGAGTGGAGTGGATGCGTCTGTTTCGGTCCAAGGGAACCTGGCTGGCATTGCTGGCCGCTTCCGCTGCCCCCTTGGTGGGCTATGGACTCTATCAGCCCGCCGGGGGCGGTACAACCGCGGCCTTGGTTCTTCTGAATCCCATGCTGACAGGCGCGCTGGGCGGGGCGCTTGCGTTTGCGGTGTTAACTTTGTCAGAGATGAACCGGGTCAAAAAGGGGAGAATGGGACCCTTGACAGACAGTGTGGTCTCTCCCCTGCGGATGACTGTGGTTCGGACCGCTGTGCTGATGCTGACCGCAGTGGTGTCCTCTCTGGTGACCAGTCTACTTTACCTTCCCTATACCTGGTACCGGTTGGGGGAGACCTTTCAGGGAAAGGAATATGTCCAAGTCGTCCTGCTGTTTTTGCTTCCCTTTCTGGAAATGACGGTTTTGGCGGCTGCTGCGTTTTACCAAATATTCCAGCGGGTGGATGTCTGTGTGCTGCTTCTCCTGGCACTTTTGCTGGTGGGACTGGGCCCTTGGAGTCAGGACACCTATTTGCTGTACTGGATGGATTTGTCCAACCTGGGTTTTTCCGGAGACTTAGGCAATACGACGATTTTCCGGCTGGCGTGGTACAGCCGCTTGCTGTGGCTGTGCCTCTTTGGCGGGCTCTGGATGGGGTCCCTTCTGTGCGTTCGAAACCACGGCAGGGGTATTTTTGGCTCCATGGCTTGCTATGGGCGAAAGCTCTACTTGCCGCTGCTGGCGCTTTGTCTTCTGGCAAGCGGAGCTGGCTTGTATTTCCGCCAACCTTACCTGGACCATGCTCCGCCTGTCTCTTTGGATACCGGAAATGTAACAGGGGGAGGGACGGCCTATTCCAGCATGGAGGAGACGGAAGAACCTACGGTGGTCATTCATAAGACGCAGCTGGAGCTGCTGGTTCATCCGGAACAAGGCACGGCAGAGGGAAACGCGACCTATGAGGTGGAAAACATCAGCGGTACGGAACAGGCGTGTCTGCTGGATATTAATCCGGGCTATACCGTTGAGCGTATTTTGGTGAATGGAGAAGAGGTTCCGTTTACGGATCAACACAACGATCAGTTTATCTCTTTGAAAAATATCTCCCTCACGCTCCCTGCGCAAAAGAATTTGCAGGTGGAGATTTCCTATCAAGGGCGCATTCAACTGCCTGCGAACACAGGGGTGTTGGCCATTTATGATGAGATCACGCCGGAGTACATCAGCATGGGCGGCAATAGCGTGCTTCCTGCCCTTCACGGGGAGACGGCGGAAGATTGCACCTTTACCGGCCGCGTTACTTTGCCGGAGCAGTTGCAGATGGTGTCGAAAGGAAAGCCGGCGCAAGTGGTGGGAGAGGGGGAAGGAACCCGAACCTGGCATTTGGAGGGAACGGGACTCCGCCCGGCCTTTTTCGCGGGAAACTATGTCTGTGTCAAACTCAAGGGCACAGCATTCCCGGTGTATTTCTGGTATAGTGCGACCCACCAAACGGAGTTTACCTCGTTGGGGATTGAGCGTTTGCTGACAGACACCGTATCTTACTGCACGGCGCATTATGGGGCGCTGCCCTATACAGAGGAGTATCCACTCAATATCGTGATGACCAGCGCCCACATGATGGGCGGTGGTGCCGCGGACAATCTCAGCTATATGGGGGAACTTTTCTTTTCGGAGGACAACCTGAAAGCCCCCTCTAAGGGGGCCAGTGCGGAAGAGGTGATTGCCCATGAAATTGTGCACCAGTGGTGGGGCAGCCAGTGCCCCATCATGGATCTGGAGAATACGGATTGGAGCGCGGAAGCTCTGACCTGCTACACCACATACCGGATGATGAAAGAATGGAAGGGAGCGGACTATGCCCAGCAGTTCTACGTGGACCAGTGGCAGACGCGGTATGATGATATGATGGATCAGTTTTACCTCCGCCATCCGCAGTATATCAGCCGTTTGTCAGAGGAGCATCAAGCCTCTATACAAGCCCTGATCTTTGACGCCAGCACCTATGGAAAGGCACCTTTGCAGGTGAAACAGGCGGAGACCTTGGTGGGTGGAGAGGCGGCAATGGACGCTATCCTCCAAACCCTCTTCCAACATGGGGGGACGGAGATGCCTCCCTATGTCACTTGGCAGGACTTTTTGGATGCCTGCGGCCTGACAGAGGATCAGCTTGCGGTGAAAGGGGGACATGGAAATGGTTAAGATTTTCTACTATGAGCTTCGCCGTCTGTTGGGAAATCGGTTTACCGTTGGCTTGCTCTTGGTGGCCCTGCTATATGGGTACTGGACCATGCGAGGGGAAATCCTGTTGGGTATAGCGAATACGGCACCCTTTTCCCCTTGGAGTTTTGGGGCTTATCTGGCCGAAATGATGCCATTGCTCCTGGTGGCTCTGCTCTGTTTTCTTTCTATTCTCACCTCTGACACAGGAAAACGGGTGGAAGTTTTGATTGCGGCAACCCCGCTTTCCCAAGCGGTCCACTGCCGGATTCGGTATACTGCGGTCACGGTGGCATTTCTTGTGGTCACAGCAGTGCCTGTGATGTACGCCGTTGGATTTTATGGGATCATTTTTGGGGCGATAGACTGGAGCACGCTGTTGCTACCCCTGGTGATAACTGTGTTTCCGCCTTTCTTGCTGGTCATGGGCACGGGGCTTTGGCTGGGACGTGTGCATCATAGACTCTTGATGGCGCTGGTGGCTGTGGTTTTGCTTCTGGCAGTTGTGCCGGTGCCGTCTTGGATGGACCTTTATGGAGGAACTTTCTTTTCCTCTTATCCGGATTCCCTGGGGGTTCTGGACCCGCCATTTCAGCTGCCGGCCTCTGTGATCGCCGGAAAAGTGACGGTCTCTGCCTTGGGAGCAGGATTCCTTGCCGGTGCGGCCCGGTGAAAAGAGTGAGAGAGCAGGACAGCAAATGCTGTCCTGCTCTCTGTGAAACAAAGGAATTTTAATCAATGGCCCGCAGGCGTTCCACGATGCTCTGCTTTTCCAGGTTTCGAAAACAGAGAACAGGAATGAGCCAGGCGAAAACGAGAAGGATCGGAGTGCAGAGAAGAAGGGGGAATAGTGTGAATTGGAAGGTATAAAATCCATCTGCGGTCATCGCACGGACCAGGACGCCGACCACGACAGCGCTGAGCAGATAGGAGAGGAGCAGCGTGATACCGGCGTAAGAGAGTCCCTCCAAGGTCAGCATGGTTCGCAGCTGCCGTTTGGTCATACCCACACTTTGGATCATGGCGAACTCCCGCTTCCGGGAGACAATGGCGGTGACCATACTGTTGACAAAGTTGAGTACGCCAACCAGGGCAATCACCACGCTGATGGCGTATCCCATGACGGAGGAGGAGCGGGTCTGTGCTTTGTATTGGTCTATCATGGTTTGCCGGGAGGTGATGTTCATACCAATGGCTTGGGTTTGCTGATAATCAGTGAGCAGTGCAGAGACTGCGTCCAGACTTTCATCGGCGACGTTAAAATAGAATTTCCGCAGATGATTTTGCGGGAAGAGCTGGGTAAATACATCGGCCTGCAACACCAGAGGAAGGTCAAATGCGGGGGTGGTTCCCGCCACCATGGGCTGGAGGGGAGAGAGGATTGCCATGACGGTAAATGTCCGTCCTTCTATCTGAATCTCTTCTCCCACCGCATAAGTGGGCAGGCCGCCGGATTGGGCCTCTGCTGCGGGCCCGATGGCAAGGACATAGTTTCCGGTGGCAAAAGCCTCTGGATCATATGTCCCGTCCAGGAGATAATCTCCGCTGGCGGCGGCCTCCAGGATTAACCCGTCTGCGCCATAAACGGTGTGGGGGAGGGTGGCACCGGCGACCGCTTGATCGAAGCTGGCTTTCCAGGTGGGGAACATGGGGTCGTAGGAGGCAAATTCGTCCAAACGGTCTTGGGTATAATAGGTGGAGAGATTCTCCGCAGCCTTCTGGCTGACGGGAAGGGACACTTCTTGGGCGTACAGCCGGCCAGTGGCCTCCACAGTGCCCAAGCGGTTGAGCTGATCCAGGAGACTCTGCTGAATGGTCTGGCTGTTGGGGTCATACCCGTCGGCACTTTGGTTTGTGGCATCATCCAGCTGGAAGTCTGCCACGGAGAGGTCCAGGAGATATTTCTCCACATCGAAGCTGGCGTTCTTGGCGTAGAAAAAGCTCATGAGCACCAAACCAAGGGTAAGGGAGCAGAGGACAAGAAAGGTCCGTTTTTTATTACGCCACAGATTGGCCCAGGCCATGGCGGCCAAGGAGGCGCCCCGCCGCCCTTTTTTCTCCTTCTTTCTGGAGCCTGGGGCGGCATCTGTGTACCGCAGTGCTTCCACTGGGGAGACCTTTCCGGCCAGCCGGGCGGGAAGGAGGCACGAGATGATAACGGTCAAGTAGGCAAATAGAGCTGACCCCACGAAAATCAGGGGATGGACGGATACTGTGGGGGTAAAATCCTGGGTGGCGATCAGAATTGGGACCAGCTGATGCCCCAACAGATACCCCAGAACGAGTCCAAGGGGAATCCCGATGAGGGAGAGCCGGTTTCCCTGCCCGAAAATGATGCGTCGGATCTGCCTTTTGGTGGCGCCCAGGGTTTTCAGCTGACCATAGAAGGCGATTTCCGAAGCCACAGAGATTTGAAACACGTTAAAGATGATCAAATATCCAGCCAGAAATACCAGTACCATGCCCACATACATGGGGATATTTTCCGCGAAAATCATTTGCTGGGTCTCCGCGCTGTATGCCAGGTTGGTGGTAAATTTCACCTTGCCGGTCAGGCCGCAGTCTGCCAGAATTTGTGCGGTTTTTTCCTCGATTCCATCGGCATCGGCAAAGGTCAGGCACAGGTTTCGGGTGCCGAGGATTTGCCCCTCTGCCGGCCCCTCGGCCCCGCCGCAGGCGGATAAAGCGAAGTCCTCGCTGACCCAGGCCATGCTGGCGTAGACGGATTCGTTGCCCTCCCAGAAACCGCAGAGGGTAAATGTGTTGGAAATTGATGCACTGCTGGAGAGATCGGGGCGCCAAGAGAGGGTGACTGTCTGCCCCAGGGCAGGGGAGATCCCCAGCCGGTGCAGGACTTGGGTGTCCAGGGCAATTTCGTCGGCCCGCTGTGGCAGCCGGCCTGTTGTGGGAGAGGCAAAGCAGGATTCCGCGTAGGAATCGCTGGCGAAGCGAATCTCCACCTGACGACCGGCCAGAGCCTGATTTTCCACGGTGCCCACCAGAATGGATTTGCCCCAGGACACCACGTCTGGGTGAGAGACAATTTTTTCAATTTCCGCATCAAGAATGGACTTGGTGCTGGTGTGTGCTGTGGTACCTGCCTGCCGAAGATACATCTCCGTCATGTTTTGGCCCATGCTCTGGGATAGGGTGAACAATGTGGTGAACATCATGGTGGTCAGCAGGATGGCGAGAATGGCCACCAGATTGCGGCTTTTGCTGCGCCGAAAGGTGCGGGCGGTGAGCGTTCCTAAGATAGAGGTCTTTCGTTTCATTGTGCTGGCCTCCTTAGGGGTGAATTCTGCCATCCTCAATGCGGATGACTCGGTCGGCCTGGGCGGCAATGTCCGGGTTGTGGGTAATCATGACAATGGTTTGGTGGAACTCTTGGCTGGTCCGCTTCAGAAGGGCGATGACCTCCTGGCTGGTTTTGGAATCCAGGTTGCCGGTGGGCTCGTCGGCCAAGACAATGGCCGGTTTGGAAGCCAGGGCCCGGGCGATGGCCACCCGCTGCTGCTGCCCCCCGGACAACTGGTTGGGCATGCTGTTCAGTTTTTTCTCCAAGCCAAGCAGGGTGACGACTTTTTCCAGGAACCTTTCGTCGGGACGTTTCCGGTCCAACTGCATGGGCAGAACAATGTTTTCATAGGCACTGAGAATCGGGACCAGATTATAATTCTGAAAAATAAAACCAATTCTCTGCCGGCGGAAGACGGTGAGGTCTTCATCCTTTAGCTTTCCCAGTTCGAAGCGGTCCACCTTGACACTGCCGCTGGTGGGACGGTCCAATCCGCCCAGCATATTCAGCAGTGTGGATTTTCCGCTGCCGGAAGTACCGATGATAGCGACAAATTCACCTTGGTGAATGGAGATGGAGACATCATCCAATGCCTTGACCAGATTCGGCCCTTGGCCATACTGTTTGGTTAGATGCGATGCGGTTAAGATTTCCATGGTTTCTCCCTCGTTTCTTTGGTTTCAACGGTAGGTACAGAATACCATCTGCCGCAAAAACCACAAGAGAAAATGCGTAAATTAACACGGAGAAGGTAAAATCTAAAAAACATGAATGCAGCGCCGCCCCAAAGGAAGGGGCGGCGCTGCAAAATGTTATGAGGGAATCGGCAGGAGAATTTTTAAGGTAAAGATTCCGTCCTTTCCATGGGTGAGACAATGCCCGCCGTATTTTTCCACGGTACGTTGGATGTTTGCCAAGCCGAAGCCGTGGAGGAAGGGGTCTTCCTTGGTGGTCCGACCGTTCCAGACAAGGGAAGAAGACATGGTGTTTTCCACCAAAACCAGAAGCATGTCTCGAACCCGGGAGGTTTTCACAGTCACCAGGCGCTGTGCGTCTGGAAGTTGCATACAGGCTTCGATGGCGTTGTCCAGGGCATTTCCGAAAAGCGTGCTGATATCCAAAGGGTCCAAGAAGTGACCGGCTTCAAAATGGATGACCGAGGTAAAGTCAATGGACTTTTCCCGGGCCAGCCTGGCTTTGTCCCGAATGATTGCATCCAGATACTCATTCCCGGTATGCTGATAACTCTCATACGCCTGGAGCTGGTCCTGGAGGGTCTGAGCGGCTTGGTGAAGAACAGGACTGTTTTCGGATTGGGACTGCAAAACCAAAAGATGGTTTTTCATGTCATGGTAGATCTGACGGACTCGTTCCTCATCTTGAAGGCGGTCCTTGTAGTAGGTTTTCTGTTTCTCCAGGGCCTGGGCCCGGTAGGTGGTTTGGACCGAGGTACAGATATAGGCGGCCAGATAGATGCAGCCAAAGCTGGAAAAGATGGAGGCAAAACAGATGGGGTAGACGATAGCAATGTTTTCCGGCAAAAAGCAAAGGATGGTAAAGATAGCCACAAATGGAGCCAGCATCAGGGTATCTACAATCAGCCACATGGAGGACGTCAAACTGGCGGAAATCTGCCCCAGATATCGCCGGAGACAGAACCAGGCCAACGCCCAAAACAGCAGGCGAAGGAACAAAGCTGCGGTGTGGAAGAGAGTGCTCCACAGGTAGTCTTCAGGGGACCAGGGGATCAGACTGGAGTCGCCGGATGCGCCGGTAAAGGAGAAAAATAAGCGGCTGCTGGTATCAAGCATCAAATAGTTTATGGCGATCAGTGCAGGGTAGAAAACCAGTACGGCAGCGGCTTTTGCCATCCAGCGGCCCTGATGAAACAGCATGACATAGAGAAGAAATCCAACCAAGACACCCAATAGATTGGATAGGTCGTTGGAGTAGATAATCACATCTGCAATATAGCAGAAACAGAGAAAGGCAGGAATCCGCAGGCCCCAATGCTTCCGGACAGGCAGAAAGGTATGCAGCATCCAGAAGAAAAGAAAGGTGTACAGAAGAGATAAAATGGTGGAAAGCACTTCCAGACATAGAATCACAGCAAATCCCCCCAGTATTCCGTCAGGCGCTCCATAAATTCCTTTCGTTTGGGCTGGCTGATGGGGATGGTTTCTCCTGTGACCAGTGTGATCTCCAGCTTTTTGACCCCTTTTACGAAAAAGAGATTCACCAGGTAACTGGTATGACACCGGGCAAACCCCTGTCCCTGCAAGGTGCTCTCCATCTCTTTCATACTTTTGTAAGATAGGATATTTTCCTGTTCTGTATGGCAGAGCAAGTTCCGGTTAAAGGTCTCGATGTAGCGCAGGTCCCGCAGAAATACCTTATATTTCCCTGTGTCATTGACGATGAGCAGAAACGGGTCTGGTTCTGTTTGCCGACGGGCCAGGAATTTATCCATCTCGGCCTTGAGACGGATGTATTGAAGCGGCTTTATGATGTAGTTGGTTGCCTGGTATTGGTAGCCCTCCAGACCGTATTGGGTCAGTGTGGTGAGAAAAATGATTGCCACCTTGCTATCCAGCTTTCGAATCTGCTCGGCAGCCCGCAGACCATCCATAGCGCACATTTGAATATCCAGGAAAATGAGGTCCAAGGAGGCATCATAGGGATCGACCAGATCGGCGCCGTCCCGATAGGTGCTGATTTTAAGGGCAATCCCGGTTTCCTGTGCGTAACGGGTGAGCAGGGCATTCAGGTGCTGGACAAAGGTTTCCTCGTCGTCACAAATTGCTACATGAAGCAAGCAGATCATCTTCTTTCATTCGAGGTTCGCCCTATTATATAAAATTTTCAGGAGATTCTCAAGAGAGAACCAGGGAAGAGAGAACTGGAGAAAATGAAGAAATCGCAGACCGTTTTGAAACGGTCTGCGATGGAAGGAACAGGGACTCAGTTGGCCTGCTGGCTGCTGAATTTTTGTCTCACAGAATCAATTTTTTTCTGTTCCGCCTGTTCTGCCGGGTACCAGCCTTTCTCTGCCATCATGTCATAGATGGTGTCCTGCATTCCAAGGGAATCATGCAGCGCAGTGCTGAAGGCCTGGTGGACGCTGCTGGTGGAGGATTCAATGGTGCCATGGAGGAAGAGATCACAAACGCCCTTTTCCAGCAGAAGGATATTTTCCATTAAGTTTTTATCACCCATGCTTGTGCCCTCCCTTACAGTAAGCCATAGAAACGCTGAAAAATTTGTTGGTGCTTCTGCGCCATTTGCTCGATGCAGGTTTTCAGCTCAATGTCCTGGAGCTGGCTGGCGGTCTCTTTGCACTTGCTCTGAAAATACTTCTCATGGCCCAGTGCATCTTCTAAATACAGTAGTTCTTTGGATGTCATGGGATCACCTCTTCCATTGTAGTTGTACCCCCCGCCGCTGGGGATCAGGTACATGGATATTTTGCCAGTGTTGGAGAGGATTATTCATTCTAAGCTGCATGAGGAGGAACGCGTCAGAGGAAGCGGGAAGGGACCGGTGACGGGCAAGACGGTGTCAAGGGAGGAGGGGTTCCTGAGAGGCCTGAATCGCGTGAAACTGGAATTGCAGGGAGGTGACGCCGCGGAATGTATTTTCGCCGATCGACCCCAATAGGTCCACGGTGCTGGGGCAGCCTAAGGACTGGTAGGCCTCCGCGAGCTGGAATCCTACGGCGTCCGCAAACCGGCCAAACAGCTTAATGTGTTCCTGCTGTTTTCCCATCTGGCGATGGGTTTGGGTACCTTTGGAGACCAGGCAGTAGTTTCGCAGCGCAAATACTGGCTTTTCAACCCCCTGCCCGTAGGGGGCATGGGATTTGAGGGTTTCCAGTGCGGCGGGAAGTTCATCCTCGGAAAGATCCAGGTCATAGTACAGCACGTCTTCCTGTTCGGGCAAAGGGTTATCTTCCATGTACTGGACCATGGCGCGTACCATTTGGGGATAATGTGCCTGGGAAACGGTGATGCCTGCGGCGCCGGCGTGTCCGCCGGCTGTTTCCACATAGGGAGAAATGAGAGGGAGGAGCGGGGAGAGGTCAAAATCAAGGTAAGTTCGTCCGGAGCCCTTGAGCAGTTCAGGGTTTCCCATCACACTGGAGAAGAGAAACGCCGGACGATGAAAGGATTCCGCCAGTTTGCCGGCAAGGATACCCAGAATTCCCTCCGGCATGCCAGGACAGCAAACGGTAAGAAGGGGCGCTTGGCTTTGTTCTTCTGCGGCTGCGGCGGCAATGGTGAGCCAGTGAGTGACCAGGCGTTTCCTCTCTTCATTGATCTGCTTCATTTTAGAGGCAAAGACGAGAGACTGGGTATCATCTTCTGAGAGAAGGGCTTTTAGAACGGAGGAACTTCCGGCATTGTATAAACGGCCTGCCGCGTTCAGGATTGGAGCAATTTGAAATTTAATGGTATCCTCATCATAGGGGCGGTCCGCCAGGTTGAGAATGGCCTGGATGCCGCTGGAGAGCTGATAGAACCAAGTTTTATGGTTGATGACCCGAAGCCCTGCGATCACGAGATACCGGTTGTCCCCTGTCAATGGCACCACGTCGGCCAAGGTACCAATGCAGGCCAAAACCAGCAGGTCGAAAAATAGACCCTTCTTCTGCTGGGAAGACTCCGAGGCGCATAGGAATTCGGCCAGTTTATAGGCCAGTCCCGCGCCGCAGTAATGTTCGTACCCATTTTTTTCTGGGAAGATATGGGGGTCTACAATGAGATCTGCTTCCGGCAGCGTATCCTGTGGGAGGTGGTGGTCCAGGACAATCACAGTGTTTCCGGCCGCTTTGGCGGCGCGGATGGGCTCTATGGCGGATACACCGTTGTCAATGGTGATAATGAGAGAATTTGTTATGCCTTGAATCAGAGACTCCGAGATACCGTACCCATCGGTAAAGCGTTTTGGAATGATGGTCTTTGTACGCACGCCAAAATGGCCGAGCAGCTTGACCAGAATGGCGGTGGAGGTGATTCCATCGGCGTCGTAATCTCCCACAATGACAACAGGCATGCCCTGCGTTATCGCACAGGCCCGGATACATTCTGCTGCCTCTGGGATGTTCTGAATTCTATTGGGTTCTATGTGGGAAGGAGAGAGCAGTTCCTCTTCTGTCAGGCCGGACATCTCCTGAATGGCTTCCAAGACAGAATGATAGGTTCCCCGTTTTTTCCATTGTTGCATATTCGTTCCCTCATTTTATACCTATGTTATTTTGACGGGGCAAATTATACCATACAATGGGAAAAAAGGTCAAATCCTGGCAGAGTAGCAATGTTTCTCTCAAACTGTGCAGAAGGTCTGGTCAGGAACATAAAATTTGTGATACAATACATTATTATTTTATCCTAAGATGATGAGGTTAGGAGAGAAAACCATGGTTGTTTTAATTGCGGGAGCTTCCCACACTGGGAAAACCGCATTGGCCCAGAGCTTGTTGGAGCAGAAGGGATATCCCTATCTGTCGATAGACCTGCTGAAAATGGGACTGATTCGAAGCGGACAGACCAACTTATCCCCGGAGGATGACGCGGAATTAACGGAGTATCTATGGCCCATTGTGCGGGAGATGATCAAAACTGCCATCGAAAACCGACAGAATTTGGTGGTGGAAGGCGGCTATATTCCATTTGACTGGAAACGCGGCTTTGACACAGTGTATTTGAAAGAGATCCGCTATTGCTGTCTGGTGATGACGGAGAGATATATCGACCACCATTTTGATGAAATTAAGGCATTTGCCAATGTAATAGAGCATCGAGGGGATGATTCCTGGTGTACCAAGGCACGGCTCCAGGAAGAAAATCAACATAACCTTGCAATGTGTAAGAAGTATGGCCTGGACTATAGTTTGATTGAAGATTCATACCAGGTGACGTTCTTTTTGTGACAAGGCAAAGGACTGGTGGGGGAGAGACCTTGACTCGCTTCCCATCAGTTTTTTATTTGGTCGGGCTATCATTGACAAAAAAGTTCGTCCATGGTAATATGAAGCTGCCTTCACGAGAAGCGAGCTTCATATTTTAGGAGGAGGCGCCCATGAAGACAAGGGTAAAAGAACTGCGAACAGCAGCCAAAATGACGCAGCAGCAGTTGGCGGATCTGGTTCGGGTTTCTTCGCGGACCATTATTTCCATTGAAAAGGAACAGTATAATCCTTCCTTGATGCTTGCCTATCGCATAGCGCAGGTCTTTGGGACAACAGTAGAGGACCTCTGCTGCTTGCAGGAGAACAAAGCACTGGAAGATCAGCAATATGAGGAAGAATGACAGGAGAACAGAAAGGAGGAACTGTTGTGAAAATATATAACAAAAAGGGATGGGTTCTCGGGATGGGAGAGATTCTGCTGGGAATCGTTGGTGTGTGCATCTATGTTCAAACGGGGTTTCAGACTTTTGATTGGAAGGCTGGAACTCTGCTGATTCTTCTCTTTTCGTTTGGCGTAAGCGGTATTGTGAGAAGCTGTTCCAAGGAAGCGTCCAGAGAGGACCGGATTACACAGCGGGATGAGAGAAACCAGTACATTGCACTGCGGTGCCGGGCAAAGACGATGGAGATTATGACCTATTTCCTGTTTGCCATGGTGGCCGGATGTATGATTGGCTATGGAATAACAAAGGACACAGCGTTCCTGTGGCTGCTCATAGGAGCGGGAATTCCCTTTGGCGTGCTGCAGATTGTCTCCATTGTGCTCGGACTTTATTATGAGAGAAATCAGTAAATGAGGAGGATTGTGATGAAGATTTATGATAAAAAGAAATTCTGGAGTGGGCTTGGAATTCTTGCGATTGGAATACTTTTCTTTTTCTACGATCTTTCTTCTCCTTCTGCAAATGGGTTCCAGGCAAAGTGGAACCTCATTCTCGGCCTGATTGTCATGGCGTTTGGGATAGCGGACAGCGCCCGGGCGCTGTCCAGAAAAAAGACGCGGGAAGCGCGAATCGAGCAAATGGACGAGCGGAATCAGTTGGTGCGGCTTGCCAGCAAAGCGAAGACTTTGGACATTATGCAGGTGTTACTGTTTGTGGTTATGGTGGCTTCTTTGGTAGGTCTGAAGAAAACAGGGTATCTCCCCTTTGCAGGCATGGCCCTGGCCGCGGGACTTTTCGTGGTGCTGGTCATTTTTATAGAGCTTTTTGTGGGAATGTACTACGAAGAGAAGAAATAGGGAAGGGGAGAAGAACCATGTCAAAGCATATGCGCCCTGTTTACGATGAACGGGATGACGAAATTGATGCCCATTCCAAAAGCCGTGCGTGGGATTTTGTGGTGGTCTGTATTGAAGTCTTTACAATTTTGTGTGTGGTAAAAGGAAACACAGCCTGGATCGGGTGCCTTGCGCTACTTTTTGCAGGAATGGCGGCGAACATGATGTACCGTTTTGACGAATATGAGGAAAGGGCATACTTTCACGGCGGATTGATCTTGGGGGCCATTGGCCTCGCTCTGCTGATCTGGTTTGGGGTCCGTGGATAGAAAGGGGATGTGCAGCGGATGGAGATGCTGGGGGCGATTGTTCTGGTTTTTGCATTGCAGAAAATAGCGGCTTTGCTGTCTATTCCGGTTATTTTGGGTATGATTTGGGTCAAGGGGAAGGCGAGCAGAATGGATGGAGAGGCGTGGGAGCAATATTTTCGACAGGTCAGTAACCGGCAGTATGTGGTTTTCCTGCTTGTTTCCTACGGGATACCTCTGCTTTTGCTCTCTGCCCTTGGGTACTGTCTCTATGATTTTCTTTCCCTGACAGATCCTCTCATTTTAGCGGGTCTGACCTTTTTGTTCGGCATCTTTCATATGATCCGGAAATTGGATGATCACAAACGAGAGTTATGGGAGAAACTTAGAAAATTGGGATGATGAGAAAGAAGAGGCGCAACGACAATCGTTGCGCCTCTTTTTTGATAAAATGCAAAATTAAACCCGTTCAGACACCAAATGAAAGCCAGCTTGGGTCAATTCCTTTTGAATTTGCACAATTTGGGCATGATCCCTTGTTTCCAGTCCCAGCTTGAGGAAGCAGCTGGTGATGGCCATGTTGGCATCGGAGCGGTCGTGGTGTACAGAGACCACATTTCCACCGCAGCGGGCAATGATTTCAGAGACTTCCTGCAGCTGGCCCGGTTTGTCTGTCAGGGCAATGGTGAGACTGACGTTTCGTCCGCTGGTCAGAAGCCCCCGGGTAATCACGCGGCTGAGAATATTGACGTCAATGTTTCCGCCGGAGACGATACAAACCACCTTTTTCCCTTCTACCGGCAGTTTATGAAACAGGACAGCGGCAACACTGACGGCGCCGGCGCCCTCTGCGATCACTTTTTGCTTTTCGATGAGGGCCAGGATGGCGGCGGCAATCTCATCTTCACTGACAGTAACGATCTCATCCACGTATTGTTCCACCAACTGGTATGTAATGTCTCCGGGATGCTTGACTGCAATGCCGTCGGCGAAGGTCTCTGCCTGGTCCAGCGTGATCGGGGTGCCTTCTTGCTGGCTTTTTACCATGCTGGCGGCGCCGGCGGCCTGGACCCCGTAGATTTTTACATTGGGATTGAGGTGTTTGATGGCGTAGGCCACCCCGGAAATCAGTCCACCGCCGCCGATGGGGACCACAACGGCGTCGGGATTTTCCAGTTCATCCAAGATCTCCAAGCCGATGGTGCCCTGGCCGGCAATGACTTCGTCGTCATCAAAGGGATGGATGAATGTGGCGCCGGTATCTTCCTGGAGCTGGAGGGCAGTGGCATAGGCGTCGTCATAGGCGCCTTTTACCAGGCGGACTTCCGCTCCCAGCTGTTTTGTGGCTTCCACCTTGCTGATGGGAGCACCGTCCGGCATACAAATTAAGGACTGGATACCGCTTTGCGTTGCCGCCATAGCGACCCCCTGGGCGTGATTGCCTGCACTGCATGCAATGATGCCGCGGCTCTTTTCCTCCTCTGTCAGCTGGCTGATTTTGTAGTAAGCGCCCCGTAGCTTAAAACTTCCTGTCTCCTGTAAGTTTTCCGTTTTCAGATAGAGCTCACATTGCTTGGAGAGCTTTGTGGCTCTGATGAGGTCGGTTTTTCGGGCCACTTTTTTGAGCACAAAAGCGGCGTGATATATTTTGTCAAGGGTAAGCATCCTGTTTCCTCCGTACCGTTTATTGTTTGAATATCTCTTGATTTTTTAGTATATAGTATTTTGGGGCGGGGTGCAAGAGAAAGGAGCATGGAAGGGGAGGTATCTCTGCATGAGAAGAAAGAGATGGCATCCTTTCTTTTGATTGCCCTATTTACTTTTTGACAAAAAAAGAGTATACTACGATTGTTAGCTTATGCTAATCAAAAGACAATCCCGTATACCATAGGAGGTAACCTTATGATTGCACAGACGACCTATCCGTTCGCGCTTCCTCCGCTGCCGTATGCCTATGATGCTTTGGAGCCTTATGTGGATGAAGCGACCATGCATTTTCACCATGATAAGCATCTGAAAACCTATGTGGATAACCTCAACAAGGCACTGGAGGCCTATCCTCAATATCACACCTGGACATTGGAGACACTTTTGACAAAGCTGGAGGAACTGCCCGATGGTCTGCGAACCGCAGTGCGGAACAATGGAGGCGGGGTCTATAACCATGATCTTTTCTTTGATCTTATGGCGCCTGCCGGTCAGAAAATATCACCTGCGGTTGCAGAGCGTTTCGGTGGGGAGGAAGCTTGGCAGAAAGAGATGAAGGCTGCGGCGCTGGGACAGTTTGGTTCTGGATTTGCGTGGTTGGTGGCTGATTCCTCTGGGGACCTTCATATCATTGCCCTGCCGAACCAAGATAATCCGCTGTCTCAGGGGTTGACGCCCATTCTTCCCCTGGATGTTTGGGAGCACGCTTATTACCTGAAGTACCAAAATCTGCGGGCAGATTATATTGATGCCTGGTTCCATGTTATCAACTGGGATGGCGTAAATAAAAGACTGCATCGAGGGTAAAAGAAATGACACGACGTACGTCGTGTCATTTCTTTTACAGACCCAAAATGAAAAAAGAGACGTATTTACACAGGGGGTGCCTCTTCCTCTTCCTCGACAGGCTGCCATGCCGCGCCGAAGTCGATCTCTTGAAAGAGCGCGGCCAGGCCGGTAATCTGCTTCAAGCGGAGAATTTCGTCCTTCTCCATGCCCAAGTGTTTGGAAATCCATGCGTCTGACCGCCCCAATTCATGCAGTTCCTTGATGATATTGCTCATCAAATCCACGTTGTGGGTACCACGGGCTCGATTGTGGCGGATGGTGCTGGCCATCCGGTGGTCCAAGGGCTTGTCGATGATGCTGACTGGCAGCATTCCGTTCTCCCGCGCATAGATGTCTGGGTAATCCAGCATAATGCGGTAACGGTGAAATCCGTCTACCAGGATGTATTTGTCCCGCTCCTTATCATAATAGCAGACAACCGGCATCGTGTAGCCATCTTGTTTGATGCTGTCATACAGCAGCTTGAGCTCAGGCGGGGCAACGGCGTTGGGATTGTATGTATTTGGCTCGATCTTTTCCACAGGAACTGCGGTCACGTGATACACGGGGCTTCTAAACTTCATTTTGAGTCACCACCTGTTTGTATTTTGCCTTCAGCACGTCTATCTGCCGTTTCTGTTCCCGCGTTAAGCCAAACCCCATAAAGCGGCAGGTATGATCGTTGCGAAGAATGCAGTAGCACATACGCTTCCAGCTGGGAACGTCCTTTGTGGATTTAATGTCGTCGGTATGATCCGGGATTTTCCCTAAAAAGATGACCCGGGAGTTGCGCATCACCGTGTAATTGGACACGCCGTTGCGCCGGATATGGTAGCCATGGGCGAGGAGTTCTTGAATGGTTTTCTCCTCCAGACCACCTCCTGTTTTGTGCCAGAAGTTCAGAGAAGTCTGGAACTTCTTGATGTAGTTATTGCGCAGTCTGGCAGGGAGCGTCGCCAATAAGAATTTGGTGTAGGACTCCCAGGTATGGCCATCCGGCAGGGAGAGTCCCCGATAGGCCAGTGCTTTGGTTTTGCCGTAAATGGCACCGAAATTTGCCCCCCGAACCCGGCCCACCAGCCTGGTCCAAATCTCAGGATCGATTACGCGGTAAAGGTTCAGGCTGTCTTTTGCTGCGTCGTTAAAAGGGGAAGCCACCCGCATTTGGCTCGGTTTCAAGCCGGCCATATAATATAAATCGTATAGCCGATTGTAATCATAGCCGAACAAGGCGTTGGCGTGCCAGATATCGTCGATGGACCAGTCATAGAGAGGGGAGGCGGCATAGGTGTCCTTGAACTGCTTGGAGATCCAGCACTGTTCTCGATAACCGTATTTTTTATTCAGAATGCCGCTGTACCGCTGCAGCGATTCATCGGCGCGGATGCCCAGCAGACAGACGGTTTTCTGCTTTCCATGAGAGAGCCGGTACCAGCGGCCAAACTGCTTGGCCAAGTCCTCCTGATGCATCCGATATTGGTAGGTCGTTATGGGGTTGTTCTGTAGGTGAATTACATAGGGATGCTGCGGCATGGGACGGACCCAGAGCTCTTGCTTGGTATCATCCCACGGATACCAGTACATTTGGTAGCTGCTGAAGCAGGTCCGGGCCGCCATGGGAAGGCAGACCCAGTACAGTTCCACCATTGGATCTTGGGACAGTCTCTGGAAGGTTCGCTCTACATATTCCGTTGTAACGGTGTATTGGGCTTCAAAATCCTGATGAAATACCCCGATGGGTTTACTTGGGTAGTATTTTTTTTGGAAATCCAGAGTTAAGTTTAAGAGAAGACCGCTATCTTTCCCACCGGAAAACGAGACAAAAATATTATCAAATTCTGTAAAAATAAAGTGCATCCGCTGCTGAAAGGCTTCATATACGTTTTGCGTTAGGTACTGCCGTGTCATACAATCATAACCTTTTCTATTCCAGAGACAGGAAAAATCATCCAGTTTATGTTGCAGTTTATTGTATCACACTTTGTCGAATTGTGAAATATATTGTCGAAAAGTATTTTAAGAAATTTAATGTCGCCCAGACAAGCTATCTGGAATGCCTGCTTGGACGAGTATGCCAATGGGTATTTTTGATGCAAAAATATAAAAAAGAACCACGGCAGAATAACTGCAGTGGTTCTCTTCTTGGTGGACCTGATCGGATTCGAACCGACGACCCCCACAATGCGAATGTGGTGCGCTCGCAAGGTGGTAAGTTTTCTGCCCACGGACCGCAGTGTATGGTTTGATGAAAATGCTATCAGACCATGCGGGTCAAGATGGCCGAGGAGCAGAAGAATCTGAGGCAGAAGCAAAAAATGTGGGCATTGAGGAAACCAATCCTCGACACCCACATTTTTGCGTTACAGGAGAAAATTCAAAAATTAGAGCTGGAAATCGATAGAATTGTGATAGAAAAAATTATATGTCAAATCTAATTTGATTTATCTTGCAACTCATAACTTTTCGTTCCGTTATTTTATCATCGGAGCCGACTTCGCCAAAAAGCAAGGGCGAGTCGGGAATGTGCTTGGCGAAATTTGAACGCACTGTTTTTTCACTATAATTTGCGTAACAATACTTACAGCCATTACGGCATGAATTATATGCTCCGATATCAATGCTTTCAATGCAACCGCACTCAAGACGTTGACTTTTATCTTTCCCTATGTCGAGAGGACATTCTAACAGTTTGCTTAGTAAGCGATCATCTATACATCTGGCATGTTCAATACCGTATTCCTGTAATTCAATACCTTCTGCACAAGTATCAATTAGTAGACCATAGCTATGGGCAATTGCAGCTAACTCTTTCGCAAGACTCTTTTGAGTTTCTTCTGGAAAATCACGTAGAGATAAGCCAGAAACATTTTTTGAGGTATTTCGGTAGAAATCGATAAAGCTGATGGTACATTTTTTTGTATATGGGCTTAATTCTTTTGCGATTCTTTCGAAATATCGAATATGGTATTCTGGAGTATATGTGTCGTTTAGAAAAATAGGGTCATATCTCCAGATAACACGATCAGGACCAATCATATCCGATAGTTTTTTAAATGCAGGAATAATATGTTTCTGCTTATTAGGAACATGCGCCTCAACATCCTGTGCATACGAATTAAGTGTAAACTGAAAATAATACATATAATCGTGTAAAATCTTCAATTCATTGAGCATTGGAATTGGGTTTTTGGTCCAAAAAACAATCCCATCAACAACATCAGGGTTCAGAGCTATCTTGCTTATCTGGTGCGCATTCATGGGATTTCGAACCAGTACATAGCCATCCATAACTCGATTGAAAAACCAATTTGAATAGTATGTTGGAATGTCTGTTCGTCGACTGGCGCTTATAATCACAAATCACACCTCTTTTCTAAACTCAAATATTTGCCAATGAGCTTGCTTGCAAGTAAGTATTGGCCACCAGCTGAGTCTTCGCTCACAATCGTCTTCACAGTGTTCTCCAGTATGACTATATCCTATGCAAGACGAATGCAGCTCATCTTTCAAGAAATCAACAACTCTCCAAGGGTGGCGAAAATCTTCGTCAACGTCTTTGATTTTCTTTTCACGCCAATCTTCAGAAAAATGACAATATATGTTAGGATCGTCATCTGAGTGGAATCCATTTTCAAGCATAGCTTCAAAAAGGGCTCTTGTCCGACACACATCTCGTTCCATGCTGCCTCTGTCTGTGCGTAAGGAAAACATAAAGAAAACTGTCTTGCCCATCGGAGTCTTTTCGCCGAAGAGCTTTCCAATTTGCGACATTGCAATGACTGGAAATTCGCTTATAGATTTCGGGAAAATATACACATTAGAAGAAAGTGTATGTGCCCGAAGCAGGCAGTCAATGGCATCATTACATTTGAAACGCACATCGTCTTGAATCCGCGCTTCCATTTGATACGCCCAGTCTATCGTATCTATCCCTCTATAACGAATATCACATGACCGAGGGACGACATTCGCGAGTGCCCAATAGTCCAGCATACTTCCGCACCCAATGGAAGTAACAGATATATTTTTTCTGAAATTCGTTCTATCGAGCAGAGTTCTATACATGCATTTGTATTCGAAAGAGTATGCATATGCATAACGAAGCAGATACAGTTGCTGAACATGAATATTTGAATAATCAGGAATTTTTCCTGCATCAAAATGAACACTCTTTAAATCGCAGAGTCTTATGCCGGAATGCACATAGTCTTCAAATTCTTCCAAAATATCATCCAAATAGTCGTTGATAGTGAACATTTAGACACCACCATTCAACATATTTATTAAATATCTAACGGAAACTGGCTACTAAAAGCAAAAAGCTACATTTCGTCTTAAAATGGAGAAATACAACTTGCTGTTTGGTATGAGTAGTAGGGGACAAACCCACACAAATTACTCCGCTGAAGCCTAAAGGTGATGTAACCTCAGTGACACATTTGAGCTATACCGATGTATGAAGAAAGTTCCTGACCCGTTCTATAAGTATATCTTGGGTATTAGCACAGGGACGCAGACGATTTGCCCACTCACGTCCCGGATGCAACTCGTCCCAGGGCGACTTTTGCTGCGCATATCTTCCACTACCTGGATCGTGGTTTCCGAAACCATCCAATACACGATTCCAGATAGGTTGGAACTTTTCGATTAACAACGATTCAGCAAGAGGAATCCAGATATCATCCACAACAAGGTATCGGCAGAAAAAATCGGATTCATTCAGGTTCTCAGCGGCCTTTACGGACTCAAAATGTTCATTAAGCCTTTTATAAAGCGCGGTGCCGGGGTCACCTCCAAGGCCAAACCCGCCCTTCCGGGCGCCAGGAGGAACCGCTTTCCCCACATAGATGGGGCGGGAAAACATATTATCGCGATTGACTTCAGCCAGGTTCTGATAAGCCTCAAAGTCTCCTGTATAATATATGGCATAGATGCCAGCGCCCTTGAACTTTTCCGGGGGCAAGGGGTGTATTGGGCTTTTTAACATTGCCGAAGCAACGCTTTCACCCAAGTGCCGTTTGTCCAAGGGGTTAAAAGGAGCAGGCGCAAGAATATTTTCTTCTGGCATTATTTTTCCACCCTCCTAAGTTCCTTGATAACAGACTCGCCAATCATCTGCGCGAGTCTTACTGGAACGGCGTTTCCGATTTGACGCATACTTTCGGTCCAAGATCCGAAGAAAAGATAGTCATCAGGGAAAGTTTGAATACGGGCACTTTCACGAACGGTATAATAACGTACTGAGCCGTCATCCAAAACAACTGTGTTTTCACCGCCTGGGACACCATGCGCACCCGCTTTAATAGTTTTAGAGGGCTCGTCCAAAACGCTTCCAGTATGACCAGCATATGACCGAGCTCCCGGGCGAAATTCATGGTTCGCTATTTTTAGGGCGGCTTTGCTTTGGGGATCTGGCAAATCGCCTATCGCGTCTCTAACCGTTTGCCAAGGTTTTGGCGCCTCTTTCACATCTGCGTATTTGGAAGCAAACAGCTGAGCTTTTTTTAATTCTGATGCTGTTGGTGTGGTACGATGATTGGAAGCTACTCTGTGAGATTCCCAATATTCACCTATAATATATTTTTTATAAAGAAGCGCTTCGCGAGAATAGTCTCCCTCAGGGAAAGACCATTCCACACCCAAGTTTTCGCGGAAACCAACAATTACAACTCGATGCCTTGACTGAGGAACACCATAGTCGGCAGCATTTAAAAGGCGTGAGACCACATTGTATTTCACTCCGGAATAGTGTCCGCTGGTGTGCAACTTTTCTAATATCGCCAAATGCTCGAACCAAGTTTGGCTCTCCGTTCGAATTACATCAGGGTATGTTAACTGGAGAAGAATGTAATTAAAATATGTGGAAAACGACTTTCTCAATAGACCCTTTACATTTTCAAATACAAACGCTTTGGGTTTTAATTCTCTTACAGCTCGTACGGCCTCTGGAAACATGTCTCTATGATCATTGTATGCTTGATGTTTTCCTCCCAGAGAAAAAGGTTGGCAAGGTGGTCCTCCAGAAATTAGTTGAACTGAAAAATCCAAAGAAGAGTAATTAATTTTTCGAACATCAGACTGAATCACATGCCAGTCATGTGCTGGAGGATATCCGCTGGAAATGTTCCCGCGAAGAGTATCGCAGGAGTCTTTATCCCATTCAATTAATGCACGATGATGGCAGCCTGCCAGTTGCATACCCATGGCTAAGCCACCCGCGCCGGTAAATAACTCGATTGAATTAATGGTCATACTTGTCTCCGTCCATAAAAAGGTGAATTCGCTTTTCGAGGGAAGTACGATTCGATTTTTTCATCTCGCATTCCCATATTATTAGGTATTCCCACCCAAGCTGTGTCAATTGTTTGTAAACCTCCCTGTCATGGAAGACATTTTGAGAAAGTTTCTTTTCCCAAAATTCAACATTGCTTTTGGGTAGACGTGTATTCGAACAGCCTGGATGGCGATGCCAAAAACATCCGTGCAAGAAAACTACTTTTTTTCTTTTTACAAATACTAAATCCGGCTTCCCCGGCAACTTACTCCAATTGCTGTATCGATAGTGATAGCCAAGCTTCCAAAACAGATGCTTAAGCTCGACCTCGGGTTTGGTGTTTTTGTTTTTAACAAGTGCCATCTGCTTGCTGCGTTCTTCTCTTGTCATGTTATCCGACATAAAACCACCATCCAAGATTATCATATATTATATGGGATTTTTCAAGAATAGACAAGGAAATCCGCTGCAAAACTTTCTCTGACAAATTCCAGGGGCGCTTTTTGTTACTCTTGATGAATGGCTTTGGAACTAAAAACATGGTATTGTCCTGTCTAAAGAGGTGGTTCGCAATGAATGACAAAGAAATACAAGAAAAATATGAACGCTCTTTTAAAGAGCTCACAGACACACTCTCTCCCCAGCAAATCAAACTCTTTGAGTGTTGGTTTGAGGTAGCATGCCTACTGTATACAACCAAGATAGTCGAAAATCGTAGTTTAGGACTACAAGAAGGACTAAGAATAGCGAGAGAACTGATATCAATCACAGGAGATGAAGAATATGGTTTTTTCAACAGTTAGCCAGCAAAAGCATCATTTGCTGGTTAATAGTTCTCGGGAAAATACAAATTATCAGTAACCATTTTTTAATCCTGTGGTATTGTGTGTTGCTACCGGGAGGTGCAACACATGAAAACACGACTCAAGGATTTGTATAACTGCTTCTATACCCCACCCGAGTTTTCGGAGCAGAAGCAGGAAGTGGAAGAATGCCACCAAGCACTGATTCAAGTGCTGGAGAAGCCGGAACGGCGGCTGGTACTACGAATCATAGATGCCCAGAGTCTGATGGCGGAGGAACGCTCCATCGACAGCTTTATCTCTGGATTTGAGCTGGCGTGGCAGCTCTCCATGGAACTGAATCAATATGAAAATGAGCGCTCAGTCTCTCGCTGTACGTCGAAGAGATCGAGCTCTCTTTCCATGTCCGGAATGGAGGAAGCAATATGAAGAAACGAATCATCACTGCTGCAACATTCGCAGCCTGTCTGGCCCTGTGTGCGGCTATGTGGCCACAGAATTAACCAGCCGGGGAAACAACCGCACTGCCCACGCCAGCCGCTGTAATCGCCACACAGCCCGAAGTTCCGGAGATAGTAGAGATGGAAGAAGTCATACCGCCAGAGGAAGAAAAGGCAGGAGCAACACTGCCGGAACTGGTCGAGGAAGCGGACATTGTCCCGGAGCCATCGCCTGCTCAAATGCCCCCATCGAGTAAAGTACCGGTTCTACCTGAACAGGATGTCACACCCCCACAAGAACCAGAACCTACCCCGGCACCTGACAGCGAACCGGACAACATGGTCTATGTGCCGGACTTCGGCTGGATAAAAGGCCAAGGACCCAACCATGCGGAATACGCCGAGGATATGTACGAGAATGACAATAAAATCAGGATCATGGAATAAATAAAAAACAGTGCGGTATAAGGACAAAGCCTGGTGCCGCACTGCTTATTCTGCATTCTGCTCCAATGCGTCACTGAAGATCTCATGGACGTGGATCAGCGAAACAACTTCACAGAGAAACCGCTCCGTCAGCTCCTTTTCGTCCAGCCAGGTGGTCTGCGGCGGCACATAGTAACCAGAATCACTCTCCGCCTCCGCTTTAGCTCTGTGAATGGCTTTCTGGATGGAGAGCCACTGGCCATACGCGCTGCCGTTCAACTGCTTTTTCAGTTTCCGGATGGCGCTCTTATAAGCTTTCTCCGCGCTGCTGGGGCCGTTGTAGTTGAGCCGGATGGCCAATTCCTGAAAGGTCATGCTCTGCTCGTTGGGCTGGCCGATCACCAGATAACAGCGCACCAAATTCAGCTCTCTGGGGCTCAGCACCTCCTTCATGCGCTGCAGGAGCAGCGTCCGGTGCATGGAGCGGTCGTAGGCCCTGGCCGGGTCGCCGCCATACCCCAGGTCAAAGACGCCCTCGCCCAGAGACTCGATATGAAACACAGTGCGGTATTCTTCCAGCAGACGCCTGGCGACTTTGGCGGAGACCGTCAGCTTCTCCTGAATGGCTGGCAGTAGATCCGTTTCGACATCTCGCTCATGCGTGGCATAGAGAAATGCCACCTGGCGCAGCTGGCGGTAACGGTCCAGCGGTAGCGACAGAGAGAAAGAACCCTGGGCGGCGCAGTCCCGCATGGCCGTCTCGATGGCGGAGGTCGCATAGGTCAGCAGCTCCCCATGGATGGGTCAAACCGCCGCGCCGCGTCCAGCAGTGCCAGCGCACCCTCCTGCTTGAGGTCGTCCACCAGAAAGTCCTGAGAAAACTGCTCGCAGTAGCTTGCGGCCAGCATGGTCAGGTATCCCTCGTTCTGGGAGAGCAGGAGCGGTGCGGCCTGCGGATCGCCATTCTGTATCCGCAGGGCAAGCTCCTCGTTGCTTGGGCAGAGATCGTCGCAGCGGTACATACTCACGGCTTTTCCTCCCGGGCAAGGCGCGCTCTCGCCTGGGCATAGATCGCTTCCTGCTCCATATCGCGGGCATAGCCGCTGGCGGCATAGTCGTTGTCCATGAGTGCCTTATCCCGCAGGCTCTCCGCCACATACAGCGCTTCATTGCGCAGCTCATCGGAGATCTTTGGTGCTTGCGGATGGTGTTGGTGCGGGTGGTGAACAGGCGGTAGACCGGGTGCTGTTTGTTTTGCTCCTTCTGCCGCATCATGGCGCCGTACTGCCGGCAGGTCATGCGGGGGTCTTGGGGTGCAATGCCATCGCAGTATTTTGGCATATAGCCGTTGGTGGTGAGAAAGTATGTCCCGCAGCCGCAGCACCGGCTGGGCGCATGGCCGTGCTGCAGTCCGTTCATCAGGTCAAAAATGTAGAAGCTTATGACATGGTCAAAGAAATACCGGTTCACAAATACGGTTTCCTTTTCCTGCTTTGGGTGCCGGGCAAAGACATAGGAGGATCTCAGCTCTGGTGTGATGGTGAATGGCTCAATATCCGGTACCGGCAAATCACGCATCATACTCCAGAACCATTCACTGTTGAAGCAGTCGTGGGCGGCCATGGCGAAGTAGGTCTCCGTCCGCTTCTTCAGCCGCCGCAGATAGCCCTCCTCAAAATATCGTGCCGCCACAGCGAAGTGCTGGATACCCAGGGGGATACTGAAAGCAGCCACCAGATAGCGTAAGAAAAATTCCCGAGCAGGCGAATCCAGCTTCAGCAGATCGTTGTGGGAGGCTGGGGAAAACAGCACCTCCAAAGTGTGTAACTCCTGCCCTTTGTCCATCAGGCTGTATGGCGGACAGCGCCACAGGGCGTCCAACAGCTTCTCCAGAGAGGTGCGGGTCCCGTCCAGCAGTTTGATAAATTCACTCCGCCCGACCAAGGCCAGGGCCTTCACCTGATGGCTGATGGCCCCGCCGTGGGTGACCAGCTCCCGCATAGTCTCCTCGGGAACATTCAACAGTTCGGCGGCAAAGTGGCCGGTCGGGTAGACAGTCTCGTTGAAAAAGATCTGATCCCGCCAGACATCCATTATCAGATGCAGGAAATTGTTGTTCTGCCTGCTTCCCAGTGGCATAGGGCCACCCCCTCTGTCCTATATCTGTTTTCTGCCTGTCTTACGATATTCTCATTTTATCAAAATACCCCCAATAATCAAGTGAAAGGAAAAACTCCTTTCGAGAAAGGCGCTCACTGCGGTGGGCGCCTTTTTCATACTCAGAACAAAGGAGGAATGATTCATGAACAAAAATATCCTGCCGCTTCGCACGGTGGATGGAGCGGCCCTGATGAGCCAGCCCCTGCGTCCGCCCAATTTTGTGGTGGACACCCTGCTTGCGCAGGGCCTGCACATCCTGGCAGGCTCCCCAAAGGTGGGCAAGTCTTGGCTGGCTCTGTGGCTGTCCGTCATGGTGGCCAAGGGCGAACTGGTCTGGGGGATGTCCGTGAAGCAAGGCACCACCCTCTATCTCTGCTTGGAGGATTCCGTTCTCCGCATCCAGAACCGGCTCTTTGAGATCACGGAGGACGCACCAAGCAGCGTCCACTTCTGCACGGAGTGCGACCTCATTGGACAGGGGCTGGAGGAGCAGGTGGAAACATTCCTCACTGCCCACCCGGACACGGTACTGGTCATCATCGACACGCTGCAGATGGTCCGTCCGGCTCGCGACGCAACCTACGCCAACGACTACCGAGACCTCTCTGCTCTAAAGCGGATCGCGGATGCCCACGGCATCGCTATCCTGCTGATCCATCATCTGCGGAAGGAAACAGCTGACGATGTGTTCAATCGCATCTCCGGCACCACCGCCATCAGCGGTGCGGTGGATTCCAGCTTCACGCTGGTGGAGGAACGGCGGGGCAGCGGCAGGGCGAAGCTCTCCTGTATTGGCCGTGACATTGAATATCGGGAACTGACGCTGGAGCGCAACGGTGAAAATGTGTGGGAGCTGGTGTCGGACAGCCGGACACAGCCGGAGCTGCTGGGCGACCGCATCGTCTATCTTCTCTCTGAACTGATGCGTGACCGAACCGAATTTATCGGCACTCCCACGGATCTGTCTGAACGAATCGACCCTGTGGGCGTGGAGCGCATCTCGCCCAAGAAGGTGTCCCGACAGATCCTGCAAAACCTTGACGCACTAAGCAAAATCGGCATTTCCGTTGTGGTGCGCCGCAGCAACGGAAAGCGGCTTATCGGGCTGCGCCGTGCCGGAAGTGACGATACCCAGGGTGTCCCGGCGGTCGACCCTGTTGACCCTGCCGGGGCGCTGTGCGGCGATTTGCGGGCGATTTCCGAGTATGGCGAGTAAACCCCCGCAAAGCAAGAAAAACGCCGTGTTGGGCCGTTTGTGGCCGAAGGAGGAGTGCGGGTGTTCGGCTCGGGAGAATCACCTCCTTGGAGGTGGCCAGCATCGCGTTTGTCTGGTCACCGGCACAGCCGCCGCCCGTCTTCCGCTTGTTTGCGGGGCGCTGCCCCACACCCCATTTTTACGAAAGACTGGAGGAAACCACATGAAAAAAGATATCAAATTCAGCACCCGGATGGCATCCGAAGACCGGGAGGCCATCAAGAAATTGGCGAAACGCTCCGGGATGTCCATGAGCGATTATGTGACGGCCAGCTGTCTGGGAAAGCAGGTAGTGGTCGTCGATGGACTGAAAGAAGTGCTCAAGGAGCTGAAGTCCATCGGCAGAAATCTGAATCAGCTTGTCACCCTGGCGCACATGGGGCGCGTCACGGTGATCAATCTGGACAGTGTGCGCCAGGCGTTCTCTGAACTCTGTGCTGCTGTCCGGTTGATCCTGGAACGAAAGCGGTGGTGAGAAATGGCGATCATCAGCTTCACCAATTATAAGCGGGGCCAGACCACCGGGTGCATAGGAGCTGTGATGCGGTACACCATGCAGAACAAGAAAACCGAGTGTGACGGTCAACAGTTGGTCACAGGCATCAACTGCCAGCCGGAATCTGTCTACGCGGACTTCATGACCACCAAGCGGCTGCATCACAAAACGGATGGCGTACTGTTCTACCACATGGTGCAGAGCTTCCCGAAAGGTGAAGCGGTCGACCCGGTCACCGCTCATGCAGCGGCATTGAAGCTGGCTGAGTACTATGAGGGCTATGAAGTCCTGGTCTGCACCCACACAGACCGGGAACACATCCATTCTCACTTTCTCATCAACTCGGTCAACTTCGATACGGGAAAGAAACTGCACATCGCAAAGGAGCAGCTCCAGGAACTGCGGCAGCGCAACGACCAGGTCTGCATAGAATTTTCTCTTCCTGTGTTCCAGCCCAAGGACAGGAGGCGGAAAAACAAGACCATGACGATCGGTGAGTATCACACTGCGGCCCGTGGCCAGAGCAAGAAGCTGCAGCTCATGAATCTCATCAACGACTGCATGCGCCACGCTTCCAGCCGGGAGGAGTTCATTGCACTGATGGAGAGCGAGGGCTATAGGGTTCGCTGGGAGGAATCCCGGCGGAACATCACCTACACCACGCCAAGCGGCTGGCGGTGCCGTGACCGCTTGCTGTTCGGGGACAAATATCTGAAGGAGAAGATGGAATATGAATTCAGGATTAGAAAAGAAATTATCTATGGACGAACTGTTGGAAAAGAACCGTCCCGCGCAGATGGTACAGACCACGCCGCAGCTCCCGGCACAGGAGCTGACAACGCCTCCCGAAGTGCATCCCATGAAAGCGGAGTGGGAGGAACTGCTGAGCAGCCTCTGCACGCTGGGGTACCACACCGAGAGACAGACTGGTTATCTGAAGAAGGTCAACGAACTGCTGGCGCAGCTTCCGACTCGGACGCAGATGGACGAACTGCTGAAAGCGGTGAAGCATCTGGAGCAGATGAGCGAACAGGCTGGGAAGCGGAACGAAAAGCGTTTTTCTCTGCCCGGCATCAGGCTGCCCAGACTGCGGCTGCCGCACCTGGATGGTCCTACATGGGCGGTCCTGCTGATGGGGACGGCAGCGTTGCTTCTGCTGTGGTGGGTCTTGGGTACCGTCTGGAGCAGTCTCAGCCTGATGCTCCCGTGATGGACAGCACCACCATGCGCCCGCACACAGACAGGAAAACACTCCGCAAGAAGCAGCAAAAGAAAATCGCCCAGGGCCACGCCCAGGACGATCACGAAGAAGAACAGACTTGGCAGCAGACTATGTAAAGGAGGATGATCACATGAGTTATCAGCAGGCAATGTATGATCGGGAGCATCCCCGATACTCTGAGCCGACAGAATATATCACGATGGAAGTGGACGGACTGATTGTTGCTCTCCGCTTCAAAAACATCGTTACACAACCTGGCACAGTGTCGGAAATTGAGCAGACACTGTTGATGGCGCAGGACTTTGAAAATCTGAACAAGCCTGCTTGATTCAGTAGACTTTTTACCAGTGGTGTGGGATACTGTGTGTGCATATGAACCTTGACAACTGAATGAACAGCAAACCATATGCACCGCAGTCCTACACCAGAAAGGACAAGGTGCAATCATGGAAAAAAACAAGAGAGTATATTGCCTCTATCGAGTCTCTACCAAAGGACAGGTAGAAAAAGATGATATCCCGATGCAGAAACAATACTGCCGTGAATTTGCGGAAAGCCAGGGATGGACGATCATCAAAGAATTTGCGGAAAAAGGTGTCTCGGGTTTCAAGGTGGCTGCCGCTGACCGTGACGCCATTCAGGAGATCCGCCAGGACGCTGAGGAACGGAAGTTTGACATCCTGCTGGTGTTCATGTTCGACCGCCTGGGGCGGCGGGATGATGAGACGCCCTTCGTGGTGGAGTGGTTCATCCGCAACGGAATCGAAGTGTGGAGCGCAATGGAAGGGCAGCAGAAGATGGATGATCATATCGACAAACTGCTGAACTACATCCGTTATTGGCAGGCCTCCGGTGAGAGCCTCAAAACCTCCGCCCGAACAAAGACCCGCCTGTCGCAAATCGTGCAGGAGGGGCGGTTCCGTGGCGGGATTGTCCCATATGGATACCGCCTGGAAAAGCAGGGGCGCTTCAATAAAAAGAATCATGAAGTCAACGAAATTCTGATTGACCCGGATGAAGCCGCTGTGGTGCGCATCATCTTTGAAAAATATGTCCATGAGGGCTTCGGCGCACAGCGGTTGTCCCGGTGGCTATATCACAACGGCTATCTCAATCGAAAGGGAACCAACTTCGCCAATACCACCATCATCAAAATGCTGAAGAACATCATGTATGTAGGCATCCTGCGCAGTGGGGAAACACGCTCAGAAATCTTTCCAGAGCTGCAAATCGTTCCTCTGGATCTGTATGAGCGGGCACAGGAGCTGATGGAGGCCAGGACAATGCACCACAATGAGGTGCCCTTTAACTCCAAGGGGAAGGCGCTACTCTCCGGAATGGTCTACTGTGCCCACTGCGGTTCCAAGCTGATGCTGACCACCAGCAGCGGCAGACGTGCCAAGGGTGAGCCCAAGCGGGAAACCCGCATCCGCTACGCCTGCCACTACAAGATCCGCCATCCTCAGGACTGTGATGGTCAGACCGGATACTCCGGCGAGAAACTGGACGGCATCGTTGATAAGATTGTTATTCGGCTTTTTGAACGGATGAAGACTGCCCCCAGGAGCCAGCTCATTCAAAAGCAACGGGAGAAGGAACTTCAACTGGCAAACAGTTCGGTGGCCAATCTGGAGAAGCTCCATGCCGCCACGGAGCGGGAGCTGGAAAGCTACAAAAAAGAGATCATCAAGACCATCAACGGGACTGGCAGTTTCGGAGCAGATATTCTCGGTGAGATGATAGAGGAAACCCGGAACAAACTGTTGGATCTGGCACAGGAATTGGAACAGGCCAAAGCAAAAGCGGCTGATCTGGAGAGTTCTGCCGTTGCTATTCAAAAGGAGTATGATAAGATCATGACCTGGGCCGACCTGTATGCGGGAAGCAGCATCGAGGGTAAGAAGATGATCCTGCGGCAGCTCATTGATCGAGTAAATATCGGCAAGAACTTTGAAATCGAAGTAGAGCTCAACATCAGTGTGATACAGTTCTTCGACTTCCTGCATCCAGAAGGGGACAGGAGTGTGTACTATCGCGCTTCCTGAGTGTATAAAAAACTCGGGAGATCTCAAAACGAGATCTCCCGAATGTGGCAAATGACCCTAATTGTGATACAAATGAACCCCTTTTTGCGTCAGGGGGTTCACTTTGTGTAAAGGGGGTTCACTCCGAACCGAGAGGGGTTCACTCTGTCCACCTCAAAAGCAAAGAACAACTCAACTGCCGAGCGAACTAACCCTGCGGAGGTAGCAGCTCTTTTATTGCTACCCGCAGTTCTGTCCCAACTTCATATCCTTCATTCTGATAATGAGACTCAAGCGTTTTATGGTAGAAAATTAAAGAAACGCCGCAGTGTGAGGATTCCTCCAATGCTGACATAAGACGTTTCCCTATGCCAGCCTTCCGGTTTTTCTCTTTCACAAACATAAACTGCGGGTACAAGGTATCGCAGAGAACTCCGCCATATATAAAACCGACAAGCTCTGTTCCCTCATATGCGACAAAGCAATTATCCCGGTACTCTTTATAGCGTAGCAAAGCCCCTGTTGTCGCTTTAACTTGTGGAGAATACCATTCTGAATCATCACACAGATCACCGAATTGCGGTATATCAGAGAACTCAAACTTTTTAATTTGAACGGAATCCTCCATACGTTTTGCACTCCTCAACTCCGCACCCTACCTTAAATAGAAGGGCACTACCTACAGTGCTTATTTTAGCACAGATAGTCGCACATTTCCAGTAAAAAAACAGCCAAGCCCACAGGCCACTACACCTGTGGGCTTGGCGCTATTCTGCGGTCAAACCGTAATCTCATGCCCTGTCTGGAACTTAAAGGTCAGCCGCCCGTCCCGGTGGACGGTCACGGTGTCGATGACCGTGAGCCAGAGTCGATCATCGAACTCGGTGATGGAATCGCCGTACTCCGCCAGCTCGAACATAAAACCGCCGATATCCTCGGATTTGGCTTCCCGCTGAGCCTTTGTCGCCTGGAGCTTCTCCAGCTTGGCCTTGGCGGTTTCGTACCGCTCTGCCAGGCCGTTGTAGCGTTCCAGGTAAGCGGCCTGGTCCTGCGCCGTGGTGGAATTCTCCTCGATGCACCGCTTGGTTAGCTCGGCCACCACCTCCATTTCGGAAAGGAGCGCCGCTATCTCGCTGTCCAGGGAGCCGGTATCGGTGAGCGCCGCCTGCATGGTGCGGCACTCGTCCAGCAGCCGCTCTTTGTCCGCTACCAGCGCATTGAAGGCGTCCAGGAACCGAGCCTTGATCTCCTCCTCGGTCAGGTGCGGTGTCTGGCACTTTTCTTCTCCGGTGAACTTGCTGTTGCACCGCCAGATAGTGCGCCGGTATTTGTCGGTGGAATGCCAGACCTTGGAGCCGAAGTAACCGCCGCAGTCTCCGCAGACCAGGCGGGAGGAAAAGATGCTGTTACCGCTGTAGCTGCGCCCGATGGCTTTCCTGCGCTCCAGCTCCCGCTGCACCAGTTTCCACTCGGCGGGGTCGATGATGGCCGGATGGCTGTTCTCCACATAGTACTGCGGCACCTCGCCTTCGTTTTTCTTCTGCTTTTTGGTGAGGAAATCCACCGTGAACGCTTTTTGCAGGAGGGCATCGCCCTTGTACTTCTCGTTTTTGAGAATGCTCTCCACCGTGCTTGCCGCCCACTTTTTCTTGCCGGCGGGGGTGGGTATCCCTTCCCTGGTAAGAAGGCTGGCAATAGAACCTGTGGTCTTTCCGCTGAGAAACAGGCTGTAAATCCAGCGGACGGTTTCCGCTTCCTCCGGCACAATCTCCGGCAGACCGTTGTCGCCCTTCCGATAGCCCAGGAAGTGGCTGTACGGCAGGCTGACCTTTCCATCGGCGAAACGCTTTCTCTGTCCCCAGGTGACGTTCTCCGAAATGGAGCGGCTCTCCTCCTGCGCCAGGGAGGACATGATGGTAATCAACAGTTCGCCCTTGCTGTCCAGGGTGTAGATGTTTTCTTTCTCGAAGTAGACCTCCACACCCTTCTCTTTCAGCTTACGGACGGTCACCAGGCTGTCTACGGTGTTCCGGGCAAACCGGCTGACGGATTTCGTCACGATGAGGTCGATTTTCCCATCGAGCGCATCCCGCACCATTTGGTTGAAGCCCTCGCGCTTTTTGGTGTTCACCGCCGAAATGCCTTCATCGGTGTAGACCCTTACGAACTCCCATTCTGGCTTGGACTGAATGAAGCGGGTGTAGTAGTCCACCTGGGCTTCGTAGCTGGTGAGCTGCTCCTCGCTGGAGGTGGAGACACGGGCATAGGCCGCTACCCGCCGGCGCACCACAGCGTTTCGCGCCAGGTGCGTGATGGGCTGAATGGTGGGCGGGATGACCGTTACGGCTCTTGCCATTTCTCACCCCTCCTTTGCGCCAGCGCCCGCTGCCGGGCGATTTCCTTCATTTCCGGCGTCCAGCTCTTGGCCCTGGATATGTGTTCCCAATGCCGCTCTGCCGTGGAGCCGTCTTTGAAATGGAACACCAGGGTCTTGTCCGGGGGGGCATCGATGCCCTTGACTCTTTACAGGAAGACGCCCTCATCAAACTGTGAAAGGCCGAGTACCTGGGCGGCAAGGTCGTAGAGCACCTTCTCCGGGATCTGGGATGTGCCGCAGGAAGGCAGATCTGTCTGCACCGCAGTTGGGCAGTTCCAGAAATGTCGCTTTCCGCCGGTACATCGCTTGTAGTTGCGACCGCACACCGTGCAGGTAATCATGCTGGTAAAGGCCGACCGCCGGCGGGGCCGCTTGACCGGGCTATTCTCCGTAATTCCGGTAAGAAGCTCCTGGGCGGCATCGAAAGTGGCCTGGTCAATGATAGCTTCATGGGTGCCCTCCGCATAGTATTGGGGCAGCTCACCCCGGTTCGGAATTTCCTTCTTCTCCAGATGGTTGTTCCGGTACTGCTTTTGCAGGAGCGCGTTGCCCAGGTACTTCTCATTGGACAGCATCTCCCGGATTCGCATGGAGTTCCACTTTCCGCCCAGAACACCAGTGAACCCTCTCCGGTTTAGGTCGATGGCCAGGCTGGTAAGGGATTCTCCCTCCAAAGCCCTGCGGAATACCTCTTGCACTACCGCTGCCTTTTCCGGGTCAACGGCCACGCGGCCCTTCTCGATTTTGTACCCGAACAGGAAGCGAAGGTTGACCAGCTCACCGCGCTCGAAGCCCCGGCGAATCCGCCACTTCTGATTCTCGCTGGCGGAGCGGCTCTCTTCCTGTGCGTAGGAAGCCAGGATGGTCATCATCAGCTCTCCGTCCGAACTCATGGTGTGGATGTTCTGTTCCTCGAAATAAACGTCAACCCCCAGAGCTTTCAGCTCCCGGACGGTTTCCAGCAGGGTCACCGTGTTCCGTGCAAAGCGGGAGATGGATTTCGTGATGACCATATCGATGTTTCCGGCGCGGCACTCAGCCAGCAGGCTTTGAAACCCATCCCGGCCGTCCTTGGTGCCGGTGAACGCTTCATCGGCGTAGACCCCGCAGTAAAGCCAGCCAGTGTGCTTCTGGATCAGCGCGCTGTAGTAGCTCACCTGCGATGACAAAGAATGCAGCATGGCATCCTTCTCGGAAGAAACTCTGGCATAGGCTGCGACCCGCTTCAGGCTGGGCCGCATGGGTGCGGGGAATGAAATTTGTTGAATGGTTCTTGCCATTCCGTCACCTCCTTGTCCAGTGCATATTACCTCTCAAAGGGCCTGTTATCCAGCGATTTCGGCGATTCAAAGCGGAATATACTACACGAAGATACCTCGTGCTTTTTGGCGATAATTGTATCAATTTTGCAGTAGTCATCCTCGCTGATGATGCCCTGGCGGAGCATATTCCTGGCAAGGCTCATGGCGGTCTGATAGGCGGTCAGCCGCTGGTACAGCTCATCCATCGGCGCTCACCGCCTTTTTTCCGAGCTGCGGCATAGCAGGTGCGGGAGCAGTAACGCCGGACTTTCGCACCGCTTTGAAACGAGCGCCCACAATAGGCGCAGTTAAAGGTGTAGAGGGTGCGCTTTCCACCCTTGTCGGGATGGTCGTTCCACCAGGAGATGCGGCATGAGTCCGAGCAAAACCGCTTTCGCTTTCGGTGGGGTGTCTGGATGATGGGCTTCCCGCACCTCTCACAGATGTCTGGAACGGCAGCGGCATTCTCGCCAGCGGGATGGCGGCGGAGGTAGGTTTTCACACTGTTGACCGGCAGGGCCAGGGCGGCGGCGATTTTCTTATACCCCAGCCCTTCCTGACTGAGTTTATGGATTCTGAGCTTTTCGGCTTCTGTCATAACAAGCCCCTTTCCGAGAGGCATAAGGCACTTCTCACCTTACAGCCACGGAAAAGGGCAAATATGAGGATGACAAAAAAATAAAGGGGTGCAGCCACGAAAAACATGACTGCACCCCTTCGGCTGGGCGGATATTCAGTTGGGGATCTTCAGCTTCTGACCGCTGTAGATGGTGTCGCCGTCAAGGCCGTTGAGTGCCTTGATCTCCTTGTAGCGAACGCCGCTGCCCAGATACTTCTCGGCAATGCCCCAGAGGATGTCGCCCTTGACTACGGTGTGGACGCGGTAGGTCACCGCCGCGCTCCCCGCCAGCGCCAGGTCGGAGACCCGCACCGGAGACATGATGGCGTTGGCGCCGCTCTCGTTTTTGTTGATGACCGCACGGTCGCCGGAAACCTCGTAAACATACCACTTCTGCTTCCGCACCCAGGCGGGGATGGTCTGGCCGCCGTAGTACTTCGTCCCGGTGATGGTCACCAGATCGCCGGCCTTAATTTTACCGCCGGGCTGCTCCGGCTCCACAGGCGTGTCCGGCACAGAGCCGCCCAGCTTGTCCTTGACCGCCGCACGGAAAGTGTCCATATTCTTCCCGTGCTTCGGCCACCAGTGCAGCACGTCCCCGTGGTTGGACGCGATGCCCAGGTCATGGCCTTCGCAGTGGCAGATGATGTCCTGCTCTGTCAGACCATAGAGCTCGCAGAGATACACGCAGAGATACACCGCCTCGTTGTAGACCTTGTCCAGATAGGCGGCGTCCGTGAGATAATCCTCGCAGATCTCGAAAGAGATGTGGGTGTCGTTGCCGGAACCGGCGCAGTGCCAGCCCCGGTAGTCCCACGGCAGGGTCTGGTAGGTTGCCACAGTCCCATCAGCCAGCTTGCCAATGAAGGCGTGGACGCACACCTCCCGGTCCATGGACTGGTTCCAGTGGTTGTTGTACTGGTTCTTGCCAAGCAGTCCGTCATCCGGTCCCACGTAGCGTTTGAGCCAAGGGTTGTTGGCGCCGGTGGAGTGTACCATGATGCCCTTGGGGGTGATTCGGCGCCCCGCCTTGTAGCAGGCGTTGTTGGTGAAAATCAGTTTATGCAGATTCATTGTCGTTTCCTCCTTTGTCATGCAGTTGTTCCAGCACGTCTTTCAGCTTCTCCGGGATGGGCAGGCCCAGGTGTCCGGCGTTCTCCAGGAAAGAGATGCCCTCATTGGACAGGTAGAAGAAGATCACCGCCGTGCGCAGAGCGCCGCCCTCTCCCAGCACATACACGTCCACCAGGTTGCCGATGCCCACCAGCACAAAGATGAGTACCTTCCGGCAGATGCCCTTAAAGCCCACGGCGCTGGACAGCTTCTTGTCCGCGATGGCGCACATCACACCGGTGATGTAGTCCACCAGCACGAAGGCGATCAGCGCGTAGAGAAAACCGTCCACGCCTCCCAGGTACCAGCCCAGGAAGCCGCCCAGGGCGGAAAAGGCAAGCTGGATGCTGACCCAGATTGATTTCATTGTCTCGTCCTCCTTTGATTTGAATATGGAAAAGACGCCCCCCCGGCGGGAGCGCCTTTGTCCTCATGTCAGCCATTCCGGTTTCTCCGGGATGGTTTGTGTGTTGGTACCGTCCAGCCATGCGCGGTACCAGGTCTTCAGCTCCGAGAGCTGCTCCCCGGTGAGAGCGTCATACCACAGCCGCCCCCGGTTGATGACGGGGAAGCACTCCGTCTGCCGCCGCTGACGGTATGCGGTTTTCGCCGCCTCTGCCTGTTCCGCAGCGGCCTGTGCGTCATCGAAGACCAGGACGCCGTCCTGCACCCGGTAGGCGGTAAAGTGCTCCTCAAAATGAGAGAGGTCAGCCGGTTCCGCCGCTTCCACAGCGTCCAGCAGATCCCCCTCAAGGGCGTAGCTCACCACATAGCCCTGTTCGTTCAGCAATACTTTCATAGGCGTCACCTCAGTTGACCCCGAATACACGGTTGATCTGTCCGTTGCCGTTGCCCATGGAGAGCGTCACCAGGGAGCCGGAATAGGACAGGTTGAAGGATTTGTAGTTGGACTCGTCCGCGATCTGGAAGGAGACAGCGGAGGTAGTCAGCATGATCTTCGGCACCACCAGGGACGCACGGGACGCCGAGCTGTTAGGCCGGCCTATGAACACATAGAAGTTGTAGTTCCCGTAATTGAAGGTGATGCTCCCGCTGGTCAGCGTCCCGTTGTAGAGGGATGTGGCGCTGATGCCCAGGTTTGTCCGAGCCGCCGCTGCGGTCTTCGCACCGGTGCCGCCGTAGGCAATCGCCAAGGCGTTGGTCAGCGAGATGGACGTCCAGGAATTCCGGTCATACGCCATTTTGACCGCATAGGGCGTCGCCGCCAGCGAACCACTGGTAGAGTTCAGGCTGTTGGACAGCATGGTGATGCCGTACCGGGCGGTGGTAGCCGGGAGACAGTTCAGTGCGATCCACCACGTCCCGTTATACACAAAATGCACCATCTGGTTGGCTGTCCACATATTTGCGTTGACGTAGTATCCGTTCGTTCCGCAGATGGCTATAGCCCCGGTCCCGTTCACATTCATGGACGGAGAGGTTGCCGTGTTGGCGTAGGTGAACTGCACCGCCAGCAGCGCCCCCTTCTCCAGCCTGAACTCATCGCAGGTGACCACCTTTGTCTGTGTGGCGGCGGCGGTTTCGCAGACGCCGAAGTAGGGTTTGTCAAAGGTGTAGTCGATGTCATCCGGGATCAACGTCCCCTCAATGCGTGTGTCTCCCACCACATGAAGCGCCGCCTCCGGGCTTGGGGTATTGATACCCACCATCTTCTTGCGAAGCGCCACCAGGGGCGTGCCCTGGGAGACAACGAAATACAGATCCAGCGAGGTCAGCGAATTGAGCTGGTCGCGGATCTGCAGGTGGAAGTCATAGGACGATTCGGAATCAAGGTTGCACAGCTCCAGATTGGAAAAGGAGAAGCTGGAACTGGTGGCGGTCACCGAGCTAAGGATGCTGGTGTAGCTGTTGTACGAGGACGCACTGGTGAGCTTATAGCGGTACCGAGCATAGAGCAGGCTGTTCTTCTGCGCCCCATCCACCGTGATGGGCGAAATGCTGCCATTGAACACGAGCTGCATCTCGGTCTCGATGTCGTTGGTGCGCCGCAGGGACACGTAGTTTACCCTGGGTTTCGAGTACGGCGCCACAGTGACGCTCTGGGTAACGGATGCGGTGTATCCCCGCGAGTCCGTCACCGTTAGGGTGATGTCCCGTGTGCCGGATGTGCCGATGGTCCCCAGGGAGAGGGCCGCGCCTGTGGTGTTGGATTTCGTCACGCCGCTGCACACCGCCGAATAGGACACGATGGAAGCGCCGTTCCTCGCCGTAGCGGTTCCGGGGGTGACTGTCAGCCGGGAGTAGTCCTGGATGAGCACCTGGTCGTTGTCCGTAATGGCGGTGGTGGTCGAGTAGCTGTCAGCGAAGGTGAATCCGGAGATGCTCGGCCCCGAATTTGCCTGTGAAGTTCGGATGGTGCAAGTACAGGTGGATGCGCTGCCGATCTGGGTACTTCCGCTCTTGGTTACCAGTTCGATGGTGGCGGTGAAGGACTTGACGCTGGCCATGGCGTTCAGCAGCGTTGTCCGCTCCGAAGAGGTCAGGGTAATGGTGCGGTTAGCTGTTCCCGCCGACCAGATGCGCCCCGCCAGGGACAGGTAGGTCGTGGAACCGTTTTTGATGGTGATATAGTTGGTGTAAGCGGCATTGTACACTGTCACCCGCAGGGAAAGGCTGATGGAAGCAGTGTCCGCCGCAAAACTGCCGCAGCTTAAAAGCACCGCGCCTCCCAGGGTCTTGGCGGATATTGTGGAAGAGGTGCCATACACCTGGTTGGCGCGCTTTCTTGCCCGTACCCGCACCGAGTAGGTGGTGTTGGGCGAAAGCGTGGAAAGGGTGACGCTGGCGCTGGTCCCCGCCGTGGTGGAGAACTGCGTCCAGGAAGTACCCCCATTCAAGCTGTACTGCCAGAGGTCGGCGGTGGCCGAGGAGGATGCGGAGATCTTAAACCCATTGGCAGTGATGCTGGAAACCGAGCAGGACACCGTGGGAGCGGAGCGGTCAATGCTATTCAGGGTTACGGTGGTGGAAGCTGTAATAGTTCCAATAGACACACCGGAATAAGTGCCGGAAAACCGCCACGAAGCGGAAAGTGCCACGCCGGATTTCGTTCCATCCGCATTGTGGCTGACCCTCACGGTCTTGGTCTTCAGCAGCTTCTTTTTCCAGCCGCTGGAGTAATCCTCGATGGCGGGTACGGTGTAGGTTTCGCTGACGCCGTTGATAGAGATGGTGGAGTCGCTTCTCGCCCCAACATCAAGGGTATAGTAGGACAGATACACTTTCAGGGTGACATCGGTATAGTTGGCGGTCACGCTCTGTGCGCCGCTCCACTCGCAGTACAGGCCGAAGCTGGAAACGGGATAGTTCTGAAATGTGCCGCTGAGAGCCATTGCTCCACCTCCTTAGTCCAGAATCACGATGTTCAGCCCCTCGGACGCTGTGGCCATGGGGACGAACTTCGTCTTGCCCACCGTGAGTTCGCCGTCCACGGTGGTTTTCTTTGTGATGGTCTCATCCTTGTTCAGGGAGAAAATCTTTTCCTCGTTGTAGTAGCCGGAGAATTCCGTATTGTTGATGACCGTCCGCTGGGCTGAGTCCGCGTTGGACACCTCGATGCCCCGGCGGTCGATCTTTACCTCGGAGGTGTAAATCTCATTGGGCGCCGGCGTCCATTTGTGAAGAGACGCCCCCTCCGTCAGCATGATGTCCGAGACGAACAGGCTGGCATCGCGGGAGTAGATTTTGATGGTGATGACGCTGTCCTGCACGTCCGGGAGCAGAGCGGTGTATTCCGTCCACTCAAAGGACACCGAGGTATTGAACAGGTCGATCTCCGTATCGCCGTTGATGACGGCCCGGACATAGGCGTTGTAGGTGGAGGTTTTCTTGGCCTTCACCGTCAGCCGGTAGGCCTGACCCGGCACGATGCTGTCCACCACCTGGGTCAGCGTACTGTAGGCGGCAAGCTGGAAGCAGGAGTTGGACACGGTACTGTTCTTGGTTTCCGCACCCTGCTGGGCGGTGATCGTCCCGGCATAGGTCCAGTCATCGGAAAGGCCGTTTAAGCCGGCGGAGTTGCGGACAAAGTTGATGCCGCCGCTGTACTGCTCCTGCATGGTGAGGGACAGCCCGTCCACCGACTGCTGAAGCTGGGACATCTGCCCCTCGATGAGCCGGAGGTTTTCCTGCTCCTCCGTCAGCTCCCCGGTGACGTCCTCCACCGACTCGGTGAGGTCGGCCACATAGCTGTTCAGCCCATCGATGGACTGCTGGAACTGGCTGACCCTGCCGCTGACCTCCTCCAGGGAGTCCGTGGTGGCATAGGCGCTGAACATGACCTCGCCGCTTTCCAGATCCCACCAGGAGGAACCGTCCTGGGACTGGATCACCCCGGCCTTAATGATGTTGGCGATGAGAGAGCCGGAGGTGATGAAATCCGCCACGATCTGCCCATCGGCGGTGATGGCGGTTTCATAGGGGCCGTTGTAGCCGCTGCCGGAGAAGCCAAGCCCCTCCACATTCCACCGCCAGACATTGACCGCATCCTCGATGGAGGGCTGGTCAAGAATCAGCAGCTCGTAAGGAAGGCCGCTTTCACTGTCGGTGTGCAGCACCACATAGCCGCCGGGCTGACCGGTGATGCGGTCGGTGGCGTTCTGGATGGCGGAGTTCATCAGTGCTGGGAAACGACCAGCCTTCTCCGCCGCTTCCTCCGCGCCGGCTTTGGCGTCCGAGACGTTGTTCAGCAGATTGGCCTTGCCGCTGCCCAGGGTGACGGACACATACTTCTCCGCCAGGGTGTCGTAAACCGTGGTGATGACTTTTGCCTTGGCGGTGATGCCCAGAGCGGAATGCCGGATGGTCACGGTATCGCAGAGGGACACCCGCTCCAGCACGGCGGCATACTCCGGCTGCTTCCACAGCGGCTCGAAAGAAACGGTGAGCGCGGGAACCTCCACCCCCAGGGGATTGTTCGCCAAATATGTCTGCGCCTTGGTGCGGAGAGCATCCTCGGTGATGGCTTCTTCCTCTCCAAAGCTGTCGGTAAAATCCCGGATGAGGGTCTTGCGCTGGGACAGCGTGGTGTCCGCAATGGGAAGCAGCACCTCGGTGAGGGTGACCACCGTTTCGCTCCCGTCCTCGGCGGAGATCACCGCGTAAGGCAGCAGGTCGGTGTACACCTCGGTGATATCACTGTCGTGCTCCAGCTCGGTGAGGTTTTTGCCGTACTCGATCACCACTTCGGTATGCTGGCCGCGCCCCTGGTGGTGGATGACGTGGAAGTTGTCCCACTCATACTCGCCGCCCCACAGATCAAGAAAGGAACCGGCCACGCCGCCCAGACAAGCACGGACGCTCTGGGGCTTGGCCACGGAGAAGGGCTTTGCCTCGGAGTAGTCTGTCTGACAGGTGAAGCTGTGGGCGGTGGCGGTGTTCTGAAACACGCGCTGCATGGCAAGAGCCGGTGAAATGCTCTCGCTGGACCAGGTCAAGGCGGCGATATTAGAGAGGTCGTAGGAGATGTGCTGGGCATACACCGTTACCACGCTATCAATGGGCGTGGTGATGCGGTAGATGCGGAAGGCCTGGTCATCGGCGGTATCATTGGGTTTGGCCTTGATGATCCGCTCAGAGGACAGCTCCCCATAGTTCCTCCCTGTGACGGGGTATTGGAGCACCAGCTCGTAGGTGCCGTTTCGCTCCTCGGTCACCTCACAGGAGATACAATCGGCCAGCACGCCGATGCCGTAGGTGGAGAAATCCACCGCATTTGCTTTGAACAGAACCGGAATCATAGTGTCACCCACCTCGGCTGTACCACCAGGCTGGTCACCGTCCCCACCCAGGAGATGGTGTTGACGCCGGGCTGCAGCCTGGGAAATCCGTCCCCGCTGACCTTGTCGTTCATGGGGGTCGTGCCGGAGTAAAAGTTCATCTGCTCACTGTCGCAGACGATGCTCCCGTCCAGCCCGGTAAAGACCCAGCTCTTGTTCTGACCGCCGCCCTGTATGGTCAGGGTAACCGTCCCTTCCCCGGTGAGGGTGAGGATAGGCAGAGACTCAAAGCTCTCCGGGTTGGTCACCGTGGAGCCGGACTGTGTGAGGGTGATGGGCTCAGTCCCCGCCACACTGTAACGGAAGGGCTGGCAGGAGAAGCTGACGGTGAACACACCGATGCGGTTGAGCTGATCCTCGATGTCCAGGCTCCCGGAATACACCGCCTTTCGTGTGTAGAGGGTATCATAGCTGTCGGACAGGGTGTGGTAGGCGTTCTGCTCCCCATAGAGCCAGGCCTCCTTGACCTTGGTGATCTTCTCCGCCAGTTCGGCGATGGACTTGGCGGGCAGGAACACGGAATAGGTCACCTGCACATTGGGGTAGCGGCCATTGGGCAGGATGAGGTCGCCGTTTCTGCCGGGGATGGACTGGAAGGTCACATCGTACTCCGGGGCAGAAAACACATTCTTGCTCTCAATGCGAAGCCCCATGTCCAGGGACGAAACCCCGTTATACACAAAATAGTTCATGCGAAGACCACCCCTTTCCGCTTGGCAAACTGGCCGGCGGTCACCATGATCTCATTGGTGAGCTGCCGGATGTCCTCATTGGTATAGTTGTTGAAGGTGCCGATGTTCAGCTGCAGGACGAAGCCGCTCTTCCCAGCGCCGCCGGAAACAGCGGAGGCCATGGCGTTTTCCATGCTGCCCTTCACGGAGAAATCTGTGGGCAGCGCCGTGGTCATATCCTTGGCGAGGTCCTGCATGACCCCGTTGATGTCCTTGCTCATGCCCTCGGCGGCTTTCACCGCCTGACCGCCGTTGTCCACAATGGAACCGGCAAGGCCCTCCACCAGCATTTCGCCCACCCAGGCCATTTCTTTGGAAGGCGAGTTGATGCCGAAGAAGCCCAGGATACCGTCCCAGATGCCGGAGATCCAGCCGGACACTTTGTCCCAGATCCATCCGGCCAGTGACTGGATGCCCTGCCACAGGCCGCGCACCAGGTTGGCGCCCACCTCGGCGATCTTGGAAACGCCCTGACCGAGGGCCGAAACGATCCCCGTGATGATCTGCGGGATTGCCTTCACGATCTCCGCAATGATGGTCGGGAGATTCGCAATCAGGGATACCAGCAGCTCCACACCGGCCTGGATGATTTGAGGGATGCTGTTGATAAGAGCGTTTACGATGCCGGTGATGATCTGCGGGATAGCCGCTACAATGGTAGTAATGATCTGGGGCAGCGCCTGGATGAGCGACACCAGCAGGTCGATGCCCGCCTGGATGATCTGCGGAATGGAGTTCAAAACGGCTGTGATAATGCCTTCGATGATCTGGGGAATAGCCGCGACTATGGCGGCGATGATGTCCGGCAGAGCCGCCACCAGCGAGGTCAGAAGCTGGATGCCCGTCTCAATGATCTGGGGGATGGCGTCCAGCAGGAAGGTCACGATGCCGTTGATGATCTCCGGCAGGGCCGCGATAAGCACCGGCAGGGCGTTGAGGATGCCCTGGGCCAGTCCCGTAACCAGCTGCAAAGCCGCGTCCAGGATGAGGGGCAGATTGGCGATAAGGGTCTGGCAGATCTGCACCACCATCTGCACAATGGTGGGAACCAGCTGGGGCAGTGCGGAAGCGATGCCGGAAGCCAGGGTTGCCACCACCTGCATTGCCGCCTGTAAAAGCTGTGGCGCCAGCTCGGTCAGACTGGTGACGAGCTGGAGAACAATGGACAGGGCGGCTGCGGCCAGTTTGGGCAGCGCGTTCACAATGCCGGTGACAAGGGTGGCGATGATATTCACCCCGGCTTCCAGCAGTACCGGAAGGCTGGCGAGGATGGCTTCCCCGATGACCGGCACAATGGTGGAGAGCTTCTCCATTAACACAGACACCAGGCCGGAGATGCCCTCGGCAAAAGTCTCGGCAGCTACGGCGGTGCCGTTCAGCACGCCCTGCAACCCCTCGCCCATGAGGGACACGAAGGGAATCATGGCGGTAAGAACATCCGCCGCCATGGTCTTCAGCGTGGTCATGATGGGTTCCGCAATGGCGCCCAGCTGGGCGTAGGCGTCTGTAAGGAGCGCCTGGGCACGCTGGGCTTCCATCACATCCCCATTGAGGGTTTTGTAGTTTTCCGCCGCTTCCTGGTACAGGCCGTTGAGGGTATCGGTGATGAGCGCGGCGCGTTCCTGCTCGGAACTGCAGCCATCCAGCGCCGACTGGAAGGCCTCCTCATTGACCCCTGCCCAGTTGAGGGCGTCCGCCAGCTGGCCGGTGATGGTGCCGGTCTTGGCGGTCTCATTGGCGGCTTCGGTCAAACCTTCAATGGGAAGGCTGTCCCCGAAGGTGGCCCACACGCCGGCGGCGATATCCGTCCACTGCGCCAGCTCTTCCTCGGTGGAGCAGAGCTTGGCGAGGTGGTTGACTGCTTCCACGCTGCGGTCCTCTTCGCCCAGGATGGCATAAAAGCCGGTGTAGGCTTCGCCGGCTTGTTCCGCCGTAAACCCGGCGGTGGTGAAGGCTGCGTCCAGCTTGGCATGATCCTCCCGGTATTTCCGTGTGGATTCCGCCAGGTCGAGGAAACTCTTGGTCAGCCCGGCGAGGGCGGCGCCGGCGGCGGCAACAGCGGCACCCGCCGTGACCGCCAGGCCTTTGAGGACGGAGCCGACCTTCTCCAGCTTGCCGGAAGCCTTATCGGTCTTGTCAGCGGCGTCATCGATCTCATCCCCGAACTTGTCCGTCTGCTGGGCTGCATCCCGCATCTCATCGCCCATGGAATCGATGGCCCTCTGGTTCTGGTCAAGCTCCCGCTCCATGTTGTTCAGAGAGGCCTGGGCATTGTTGAGCTGGATCTGCCACTGCTGGGTGCGCCGGTCGTTCTCCCCGAAAGAGGTGGAAGCGTTCTCCAGCGCCTTGCGCAGGGTCTCGATTTTCTTCTTCTGGGTATCGATCTCCTTGCCCAGCACCTGATTCCGGGCGGTGAGGGCTTCCACGGAATCATCGTTTTTGTCAAACTGGGACTGTACGACCTTCATTTCGGAGCCGAGGACCTTGAAGGACTGGTTGATGTCCGCCAGCGCCTTCTTGAATTCCTTTTCGCCCTCCAGCCCGATTTTCAGGCCAAAGTTATCCGCCATCCGTGGTCACCTCCTTCAAAATGGCATAAAAAAAGCCCGGATTACTCCAGGCAAAAGAAAAGAGCCGATGACTCGACTCTTTCCAAAACTCGATTCAGTTTCCTTGCATTTTTCGGAGCTGGGCGTCAATATCCCGCCCGCCGTACATGACGCAGAGCACCGTGACGGTTTTTACCTGGTGGTTTGGGATGTAGAACACCAGGTAATTGTCCACCGGCATGACCCGGAGGTTGCGGCTGCTCCATGGCTCTCGGTCGTAGACCCGGAACCGCTCCGGCATCTCATCCAGCTTGAGGATGTTCTCCTCCAAGCGGTCCAGCTGGCCATTGGCGTTTTGCTCCGACTGAAGCTCCACCGCGATATAGCGGTAGATTTCCCGCAGGTCGTGCTTTGCTTCCGGGGTCAGCGTCACCTCATAGCTCATACGCCCAGTTCTCCACGCAGTTCGTCAAACGCCTGCTTTGCAGGGATGACTTGCCCGGCCTTCATCTGGGCATAGCCCTTCTCCAGTTCCGTATCCATCTGTTCTGCCGTCATACGGCTGACGTCCAGCGGATGCTCCGGGAGCTTTACCTCGAAGGGCAGTCCCCGCTGGAGGATGACCTGCTTGTAGAACATGGTGATGGCATTGGACGCCGGGATGCCCAGGGCGCTGAGGATGGCTTCTGCCTGTTCCTTGACCTCCGGCTCAATGCGCGCATACAGATTTGCCGACTTTGCCATATCCAAGACTCCTTTCGGGATTTATGGTTTCTTCCTCGTCTCCATTATACTCTGTTGTGCGGACAAAAGCAATACATTATTCAAATCCCGTAGGGAATCACATCGTCAATGGTCAGCTCCCGCTTGGGCTTCGCCAGGCCGAGGAACTGCTTGTGGCACTCCCACAGATCCAGCAGCAGGCCAAAGGGCAGGAGCATGGTTTGCTCCGGAGTAAAGCCCAGCTGGGCGGTGCCGTAATAGAAAAGCCGGGTAAACAGCTCGGCGTCTGTTACCCGACTTGCGCGTTTTTTGAGTCCATCTCGCTTTCGATATTCCGCTTGGTGCCCTTATACATGGCTTCCATGATGGCTTCCTTGTACCCCGCCAGCTCGAAGGGAGAGGTCAGCAGCTCCACGGCGTCCTGGGTCAGCGGCTCCTTTTTGTCCTCCGGGTGCTGGAGGTTGTGGATCAGCACGCTCTGATTGGCCAGCAGGGTGATAAGCCAGATGATCTCATCAAGCGCCATCTCAAAGTTCTCGGACTTCATCAGCCTGTCGCCCAGGTTCTCCAAACCGCCGTAGCGTCCGGCGATCTCCTTGGTGGCACGGGTGGTGAGTACCAGCTCATACTCCTTACCGCCGATGGTGATGGCGGCGCTTCGCTCCTTGCTCATGGGTCAGCCCTCCTTACGCGGTTTCCAACGTGCTGTAGTCCGGCTCATACACCTCTTCGTACCAGCCGGAGATGGTGGCAGGCAGCACGCCGGTATCGTCCTCGGACACCTCTGCCTTCCAGGGGTGCTTGCCCTGACCGTCCACCTTGTTGCGGCGGGTCACAGTGCCTTCGATGGAAGGGGTGGAAAATTCAATGCTCTCACCCTTGGTGGTGAGGTTGGTGGCGGGGATGCCGAACTTCACCCGGTAGAGCCAGAAGTAACGGTACTTGCCGTTGGCCTTCTTGGCGCGGAAGCCCACAGCCACAGGGGTGCCGCCGTCCTCACTGGTGGAAACCAGCACCTTATTTCCGTCAATGGTGGCGCCGGTCAAGTCTTGGGCAACGGTAACGCCGATGTCATCCACGCCCAGGGTCAGGGTGCCGCTCTGGAACTCCTTGACCACGGCGGCGGCGCCATCGTCCGCATACAGCGTGGCTTCCGCCAGCTCCACCGAAAGCTCGGCGGTCATGGCCTTTGCCAGGGGGTGGGGGTCGCCGTAGGTTTCGTTGCCGGAAGTATCCTCGGTGATTTTGGCATAGTACAGCTTGTCCAAGCCGATAGTAGCCATATCTCATTCCTCCATTTCACCGGCGAGCCGCCGGTGGCAATTCGCGCACCACCAAGCCAGGTAACGCATCCTTGCCGCCCGCGCCGCTGCGCCGTTTGTAATTTAAAGTTGGTATAGTTTCGCCACGTCAATGGCGTAGTGGTGAAAGCCGGTATCATCCTCATGGGCGATATACCGGCGGTCGGTAATGCAAAAATCCGCACCCAGCAGGGCGCGGACAAGCGTGTCTTTGATGGCGGTGTAGCTGCCCTTCACGAACAGGGACAGCCGCGCCTCCTGGGTGTCGTACCCTGGGGAATCATCGGCATGAAGCGCAAAGGTGTCCACCATGGGCGTGATGACCAGGTAAAGGTCGGGCGGCACGCCGGAAAAGACGCCGGTCTCCACCGGAATGGCGCAGGTATCCGCCACGGTCTTCAATTCAGAAAGCAGACTCACAGCTTCTCCACCTCCTCTTCCAGCTTGCGGATCATGGCGCTGGTACAGGCCTTCCGGGACGAGGTCTGGGCGGGTTTGAGAAAGGGCTTCGCCGGCTGGCCATTCTTGCCGTACTCGATGATATTGGCCAGCATGGCGTTGCTGCCGCCATCGGAACGCGGCTCGGCAAAGCCGACCTTGATGTTGTGGTTTCCGTCCCTGTCCACCAACGGCGGGGTCAGGCCCAGTGAGCGTTCCAGCTCACCGGTGGAGCGGGAGTCATATTTTGTCCCGCTTCCAATAACGGAGGAGAGGTTGCTTCGCACCTTTGCCAAAACGACCTCGCCGCCGGCTTCCAGGACACGACCGGCGATCTCATCTGTTTTGCTGCCCAAAAGGGACAGCTTACGGAGGAACTCCTCCGGCATTTCTACTTTCACTTTAGCCACCTGGCTTCACCACCTTTGCCATGACCTCCAGATACATCCCCCGGCCCTTCACGTCTTCCACAGAGGTGATCTCGAAGCGGTCGCCATCGCAGAGGAGCACAAGGTCTGTGGTCACGGATACACCGGGAATGACCCGGAAGCGGAACAGGTCGGTGGCTTCCCAAAAAGCCGCCATGTTTGCCCATCTCTCGCTTCCGTGCCTTCCTTCCCGGTATGCCCGGACGGAGGCCTGGGTGACCTCCTTTTCAGATTTGAAGCCCTCCGCATCCACGGAGACTTCCTTTTTTACCAGGTCAATAAAGGTGTTCATCTTTCCAAAGGACATACTCACACCTTCCATTCCCGGTCAAGCCGGAGAAGTAGGTTCACGGTGTGCCACACCTGCTGACCGGCCTGCACGTTATCTGCGAAAAAGCCGCCCGTGCTGCCATCCCTGGACTCGTAGAAGTGGGATGACAGCATGATGACGGCCTGTTCAGTAGTGGGCGGCATGGGGTGCTCCTGGTAGTACCCCGCCGCAATGTGCTGGTAGCTCTCCGCATAGGAGATGGCGGCGGTGATGAAGCGTTCCAGCAGCTTGTCATCGGCGTCATGCTCCAGGATGAGGTTTTCCTTGACCTTCTGCAAAAGCTCGTCCATCATCACCACCGCCTTTCTATTATGCAGACGCCTTCTGCGCCAGCACCTTGATGGCCTCCGACAGGATCAGCTTACCGTCCACGCGCTGGGTGGCCATGAAGCCCACCTGGCCGGTGGTGGCGAACAGCTCGTTTAGACGCTTGAAAGAGCGTCCCTGGCGGTCAGCGATCCAGTAGTAGCTGAAATCACCGAAGGCGATGGTTTTGGCGCCGGCGGCGATGGCGGGTACATAGGAAGAGGTGTAGACCGGACGGTTCAGGATGGTATCGGGGGTCCCAGCCGTGAGGGAGGGCTGCCACAGATACTGACCCTGGTTGTCCTTCAGCTTGCGGATGGCCTTGAACGTGGAGTCGTTCATCACCCAGACCGCCTTTCTGCGGTAGGGGGATTTCAGAGAATAGAACAGATCGATCAGCTCATCGGCGGTAATGGCGGTGGAGCTGGCGGCGGTAACGCCGGTCTGGGCGCCGCCGGTGGCCGCAAAGATGCCGGTGGCCTTGCCGCTGCCATCGCCCACGAAGAAGGCTTCCTCCTCCTTGGCGCCGATGCGGCGGGCAAACTCGGTGGAGATATACGAGGGCAGGTCGAACACACTGTCATTGAGCAGCTCATCGGACACCTTCAGGAAGGTACCCAGCTTGTAGGCGGACAGAGAGGTCTGGTCGAACACCTCATCGCTCTCGGTGAGTGCGTCCTCCTCATCCAGCCAGACAGCGGTGCCGTGACTGGTCACAATGGGGATCTTGCGGTCGCCGCTGGAGGTCTGGATGACCTTGGCCAGGCGGCGGAACACGTTTTCCTCCTCCAGAGCCTGCACCAGGGTGCGCTCATATTCGTCCGGCACCAGGTAACCGCCCTCGCTGTCGGTGCCTTCCTGCAGGGCGTTGCGGATCTCGTAGGGGTTGCCCTGCAGACGCATGGCGTTCCAGAAGTTCCGCTTGTACTCATCGGAAGCGCGGCCCTTCTTCTCGGCCTGCTGGTCGCCGGCGGGCTTGCCGGTGATGGGCTGGCTGACCGGCTTGTTCAGCTCGGCGTCCAGAGCCTCGCGGCGCTCCATCCGGGCGATCTCCTTGCCCAGATCGGTGATATCCTGCTCCATGCGGGAGTAGGCGGCGTCATCCTCGGCGGACAGGGTACCCTTATCGGTGCGGTGGGAGTCCAGGAAAGCCTTGGCGGCGTCCCAGGCCTTGGCGCGCTTCTCGCGCAGTTCCAAAATAGTCATGGTAGTTTTCCTCCTTTAATGTTTCAAAAGATTGAGCCGCTCGTAGAGATCGCCTACAGAGCGGCCCTTGGGTTCCGCCTTGGGGGCGGGTCGGTTGGTTTTGCATTTCTCGGCGATCTTGTCCATGAGGGAATTGACCACCGCCGCTTTGGAATACAGCATGGTGACCGCCGGGGGTTCCGTGTCCTCGATTTCGGCAGGGCGCTTCATCACCTCATCGGCGAAGCCCAGCTCCACCGCCTTTCCAGCGTCCATCCAGGTTTCCGCATCCATGAGGTGGGAGAGCTTGGCGCGGGACAGACCGGTCTTGATCTCGTAGGCGTTGATGATGGAGTCCTTGACGCTGGAGAGCATCTCGATGGCCTTCTGCATCTCGCCGGTATCGCCCATAGCCACGGTCATAGGATTGTGGATCATGAGCATGGACACCGGGGACATGAGGACCCTGGTGCCCGCCATGGCGATGACGGATGCGGCGGACGCCGCGATGCCATCGATCTTCACGGTCACATCGTGGGGGTAGTCCATCAGCATATTGTAGATTTGAGCCGCCGCCACACAGTCGCCGCCGGGAGAATTGATCCAGACGGTGATGTTCCCGTCCCCGGCCATCAGCTCCTCCTTGAAAAGCTGGGGCGTGACGTCATCGTCAAACCAGCTTTCCTCGGCGATGGTGCCGTTCAGATACAGCGTCCGTTCCGCCGGAGCCGTCTCTGTCTGGGCTTGATTCCTCCACTTCCAAAACTTCTTCATCGGCATTTTCCTCCTTTCCGTCATCGATGGATTCGGTATTTGCAAAAGCCCCCGCGTCCTTGAGCGGGAGCATATTGCCGTTGATAAGGTACAGGTCGCCGCCCTCTTCAGCGGGAATACGGTCGAGGTTTTCCAGTTCCCGGATGTCGTTGGCGGACATCCAGCCGTTCTGCCGACCGATGGCGTACCCGTTCATGCGGCTCTGATAGTCGCCGCGAAGCAGACCCTCCAGATTGAACTTCACGAAATACTGTGATTTCTCATCCGGCAGCAGGAGCGACCGGTGAATGGTCTGCTCCCAGCGGATCACCCAGGGGTCCAGCGTGTATTTTACGAACTCCAGAGACTGCTGCTCAATATTAGAAAAGCTCGACTTTTCCAGGTCGCCTACCATGTGGGGCGGCACTCGGAAAATTCGCGCGATCTCATTGACTTGGAATTTTCGCGTCTCCAAAAACTGCGCCTGCTCCGGCGAGATGCCGATGGGCGTGTACTTCATGCCCTCCTCCAGCACGGCGATCTTGTTGCTGTTGCCGCTGCCGCCGAAGGTGGACTGCCAGCTCTCCCGCACCCGCTGGGGGTCTTTTATGGTGCCGGGATGTTCCAGCACACCGCCGGGGGCCGCGCCATTGGCGAAGAACTTAGCCCCGTACTCCTCGCAGGCAATCGCCATACCGATGGCGTTCTTGGCCATGGCAATGGGACTGTATCCCACCAGCCCATCAAAGCCCAGACCGGGGATGTGCAGCACATCCGAGGGCGGCAGGTTGACGGTAACGCCCTTCATGGTGGGAGCATCCTCTGTGCTGGTGGTGTACTGGTAGTAGAGCCGACCTTTGGTGTCCCTGTCCACCACCATGCGGTTTGGCATCAGCGGATAGAGAGCAATGACCTCGCCCTTGCCGTTGCGGATGATCTGGGCGTAGGCGTTGCCCCACAGGAGCAGATGGGTCATGAGCGTCTCCCGGAATACGAAGGAACTCATCTCCGGGTTCGGCTCATCGTGGAGAAGATTATAGAGCGGATGGTCCAGCGCCTTTTCCTTCCCGCCATCCTCCTTGTAGCGGTAGAGGTGCAGCGGCAGACCCGCCACCGCTTCCGCCAGGATGCGGACGCAGGAGTACACGGCGGTCATCTGCATGGCGGAACGCTCATTGACGTTCTTGCCGGCGGTGGAGCCGCCGAAGAAGAAGCTGTACCCGCTACCGGATGTCCGGTTCTGGGGCTTGTCGCGGGATTTGAACAAGCCGGAAAAGATGCCTATAGGCTTGACCTCACTTTCTTTTTATTTTTGGATATCCAAATACTTGACAGAGCGAGGAGAAAGGTGTATTCTTTGATTACAGCCTTTCTGGATATCCATTAAATCAAAGGAGATGATAAAATGCTTGGTAGGCCTAAAAAGGAAGATAGCCGCGAAAAGCAATACCGTGTCCGCCTCAATGATAAAGAGGATGAAATGCTGGCTTTTGCCAGCAATGCGACTGGCGTTCCCAAGTCTGAAATCTTTAGAAAAGCTCTGCAGGAGTACTGTGAAAAGGTAAAACTCCAGCAGGCAGCAGAAGAAATTGGGGATGACACATCATGGGAAGATGACCGCATTAGTCTACAGCGCGCTGTTGAATGTCCCTATTGCAAAGCGAAAAATCGCATTGACCTGGAAGATGAAGGAACTGTTTCTACTTCCGAACGGCAGATGGGTGATGAGGTAATTTATGAATTTGAGAATGTGGAGTGTCAGTGCCATAGCTGCGGACGATCCTTCACGGTGTCTGGATATATTAGTGAGTACCCCATTGGGGCATTCAACGCTGAGAGTCTCCAGGTGACACCTATTGAACCTTTGCCAGATGAAACAACTCACGCTGTTGTTTGCCGCGACTGTGGTGCAGTGCTTGAGTCGGGTACAAAACAGAAGCTCTGCCCCGATTGCCGTGAAAAGCGCAAAGCCAAGTGGATGGAGCGCCTTAAGGCTGGGGCAAAGATTGTCGGCATTATCGGTGTAGCGGTGGGTGCTGCATACTTGGCTACAAAGGGAACCGGCGACTCCGATGAATCGACAGATGACTTTGAGCCGGAATCCCTGGGTGATGACTCTGGTCGAAAATTCAAACTCCTTATGAAATACCCCGATGGTACCGAGGAGGAAGAAGATGAACTCTTCGATTCCGAAGAAGAGGCAAAAGAGTACGGGGACTACATGATCTCCTGTTCACGGGAAGGTGCGGAAACACTTTATATGTCTAACCCAGGCGACTACCCTCTGGAGGATTATGAAGACCCCGATTATGAAGTTATCGAAACGGAGTGATCAACAATGTTGGTGCTTTGTATCAACTACGCCTGTGACTGGGTTTAAATAACAAACATGGGATGCCGGTATACCTGTCCCATGAAGGAAATCGATGGTGAGCTGTACTTCCGTTTTAAGAACCAGTGGCATCGAGTACGGGATTACACCTCAGAACTGACATCAGAATTTCGCTAATAGGCAACCTATAAAAACAGCAGCCCTCTGCTGTCATAGACCGACTCGCTGGTGTCGTTGCCGCATCGGATGGCCCGATCAAGGGCCATAACGGTGGCAACGGCGCCATCTATTTTTTCTGTGGACTTTTCCTTGTCCGGTTTGATGTTCCCCACCGGGTCGGTGCGGATGTAGATGTTGTCCATCATCCAGCGGAGGACAGGATGTCCCCCATGGGCGATGCGTTCCTCCAGCACCAGTTTCATTAGCTCCTTGGTAGGCGGGGACATATCCTTGAAGCCCTGTCCAAAGGGAACCACCGTGAAGCCCATGCCCTCCAGATTCTGCACCATCTGCACGGCGCCCCAGCGGTCGAAGGCGATCTCCCGGATGTTGAACCGCTCTCCCAGCCGCTCGATGAACTTTTCGATGTAGCCGTAGTGGACTACATTTCCCTTCGTGGTCTGGAGGTACCCCTGCCGCTCCCAGACATCGTAAGGCACATGGTCGCGGCGGACGCGCAGGTCGATGTTGTCTTCCGGTATCCAGAAGTAAGGCAGCACGGTGTATTTGTCCTCCTCATCCAGCGGCGGGAACACCAGCACAAAAGCCGTGATGTCCGTGGTGGAGGAAAGATCCAGCCCGCCGTAGCAGACGCGCCCTTCCAGATCGTCCTCGGAAACCGGGAACGCGCAGGCATCCCACTTGTCCATCGGCATCCAGCGCACCGCCTGTTTGACCCACTGGTTCAGCCGGAGCTGGCGGAAGCTGTTTTCCTCGGCAGGGTTCTGCTTGGCGGACTCACAGGCGGCTTTGACCTTGTCTATGCCCACCGTGATGCCGAGAGAGGGGTTGGCCTTCTTCCACACCTTGGGGTCTGTCCAGTCATCCCCCTCATCGGCGCCGTAGATGACCGGGTAGAAGGTGGGATCGATTTTCCGGCCTTCCAGGATGTCTTTGGCCTTTTGGTGTGTCTCGTAGCAGATCGAGCGGGTATCCGTCCCCGCCGTGGTGATCAGGAAGTAGAGGGGCTGCATCCGGGCGTCCCCGGAACCCTTTGTCATGACGTCAAAGAGCTTCCGGTTTGGCTGGGTGTGCAGCTCATCAAAAACCACACCGTGGATGTTGAAGCCATGCTTGGAGTAGGCTTCCGCCGAGAGCACCTGGTAGAAGCTGTTGGTGGAATGGTAGACGATGCGCTTCTGGGACGCGAGGATCTTGACCCGCTTGGAGAGCGCCGGACACATCTTCACCATATCCGCCGCTACCTCAAAAACGATGGACGCCTGCTGACGGTCGGCGGCGCAGCCATACACCTCGGCGCGTTCCTCACCGTCCCCGCAGGTGAGGAGAAGCGCCACCGCAGCGGCCAGCTCCGACTTACCCATTTTCTTTGGGATCTCGATGTAGGCGGTGTTGAACTGCCGGTAGCCGTTCTCTTTGACCACGCCGAACAGGTCGCGGATGATGCGCTCCTGCCAGTCGATCAGCTCGAAGGGCTTTCCCGCCCAGGTGCCTTTGGTGTGGCAGAGACACTGGATGAAGCTGACGGCATAGTCCGCCAGGGCTTTGTCGTAATGAGACCTCTTGGCCATAAAGGGTGTGGGGGTGTATTTCTTGAGCTTTCTAATGTCCGTCACCTCCGTAAAATGAGCATAAAAAAACAGCCCTTCGCGGCTGTAACGAGGAACAGAGCCTTCCGGCTCCATCCCTGTAGGGTGTTATGTCGTGGTTGTTTTAGTTCGCCTTGCTCATTGCCCAGGCCATGGCGTGCCCGTTGTCGATGAAGGTCTCATCCGAAACGCTGACCAGCTTGATGTCGCCTTCGCAGGTGTGATCCTCAGTGGTGAACCGGTACACAGCGCCGTAGTAGCTGCGCCCGTTGGAATCGTAGAAGTACCCGACGGCGAGGATGCGGTCGCCAAAGGTAAGGATGGTCCCCAGGTTGTTCATCAGCTTCATTTCCAGGTTTTCCGGGGTGGTGGCTTCGGGCAGGCGGTAGGCTGCGGTCTTCTGGGCGGTGGTTTTCTTCATGTTCGTGTCCTCCAATTCGGCGGTGTATTCCCTTTCGGTGTACACATATTCGCTCTAAAGGCGGATAATAGCAAGCGATTTCTCAAAATATACTACACAAACCTTGCCGGGTGAAACTGTGCAGCTTACGGGAAATCATCCCTTGAGGACATCGACCAGCCAGCCCGCTGTGGGGTGGGCTTCGCCGGTCAGCTTGTTGACCACCTGGTATTCGGTGTCGATGTAGTGGAGGGCCTTGCCAACCTTGACGAAAATGCAATCCTCATAGCCGGGAAGGTTGCTGCGGTAGACGCGGGCCACCCGGCTTTCGCCGTTGTAGGACTTGCCATCCCAGCCGTTGAAGGTGAACTCGATGCGTTCCTTGGTGTGGGTGAACAGTTCCTCAAAGGTGCGGCGGCTGATTGCAATGCGGTCAATCAGTTCAAAGTTCTCTCGAATCTGCCATGCTTTCATCATTTTGAATTCCTCCTGAAAAGTGGTGTTTTCCCTTTCGGTGTGTACATATTCGCTCTAAAAGCGAATAATAGCAAGTCAATTCGGAGGAATATACCACACAAACATGGCGTTCAGATATTGTGTGTTTTACAGCTTCATTCCGACCTCAGACAGCGGTGGATGGTCTGGATAATGGAGTCCTGCTCCTCAGGCGAAACGCCAATGCTGTCCAGCGCCTCCCGTGTGCCGCAGTCCGGGCAGATGAGGGTCTCGTTGTCCAGCCGGGAAAGCGCCGGAGGTTCGTAGTAGGGCTTGCCGCAGCGTGGGCAGATTGACAGGCGGCTGATGTTATCTTCCTTCATGGGGCTTCATCCTTTCTCTGCTGTACCGACAGGCTTCCAGGAGCTTGTCAACGGGGAATCCGAAGAACCGGTAGCCCTGGCCGCAGATGCTCAAGTAGCTGCTGGCGGGAATGCCGTAGGGTCGTTCCTCTCGCATGATGTACACGAAAGCCCTCCTGCGCCGGAGCTTGCCGGTGCAGATGCCTTTGACATCCAGCGTCATCTCGGTTTTGTAGTAGAAGCTGGGGTACCCTTCGTAGCGGTCCAGTGCCAGCTCATCCTGGTCGGTGACCTCCCAGACCGCAACGGGGACCGTGCATCCCTTCTTCGGCTCGACCGTGAGATAGGAGCCAGTCTTGCTGCCCTTGAACAGGAGCCGGTAGTCCTGCAGTTCCGAGGTGCCGATGATCCGCGCCCCAGGACAGCGCCAGCGCATTTGCTGGACGTTGAGGTTGCTGCCATAAGCGATGTAGTACCTCTTATCTGTCATTGCCCTGCTCCTCCTTTTCCACCTTTGCCAGAATCCTTTCAGCGCATTCGATGTAATTACCGATTGCTTCATCAAAGAGTTCATTCCATGTCACGCGCCGTCCCTCCACTCTGGATCGCAGTTTTTTCAGTTCTCTCAATTTTTCCACCAGTTCTTGCGGAAATCGTATGTTGAGTGTTTTTCTTTGTTCCATTTGGTATCCATCCTTTCCTGAAGGACTTAGGTTACTTGTCCTTCTACCACCGAAAGCCCGCGTCAGCGGGTTCGGGGGCCTCTGGGCGGCGTCCTTCAAGCGGCGGCTCTGCCGTTGCGGAAGGCTGCGTCACCGGAAAGGCGGCGGGTCAGGATGTCTCGTGCGGTTTCGAACTCCTCGCCGATGAAGCCCAGGCGGAGGAGCCAGGTGCGCATGGCGTATTTGGGGTTTTCGGTCTGCTGAGGCTTGGGACTGGCAGTTCGCACCGTCTTGGCCATCTGGCTGAGCGCCAGGCAAAGCTGGATGTAACTCTTCAGCTGGCCAGCGTGAAGGCCGTTGCGTTTACCATTGGAGGGAGCATCAAATTGGAAAAGCCGGAACTCGACCGTGCCTTTGGTGAAGGTGGCGTGGAGGTTGAGCATATGGTAGCGGCTGTCATTGTAATGGTGGCTTCTGCCGTAGTTAGTGCCCTGGCTTCTGTACCAGATGTCGGCAAGGTCGGCCATGGTGGTGGGCTTCCTGCGGTTGAGCTGTTCCAGGAAGCGAGGGTCTACTGTGCGGCAATACCGACTTATGCGGTAGTGGTCGAGATCGAGGGCTTCGGCCAGCAGGCTCTCATGGCTTGCCATGATGTTGGCCAGATTGCGCAGGGTCTGCGGGGTGTGGCCCTTGGCTCCAATGTGGATGTGGACTCCGCAGCCCCTGGTGGAGTCGCTTTTGGCTCCCGCCTTGCGGAGTCGGCGAATCATCTCCTGCAGGGTTTCCATGTCGGCGTAGGTCAGGATCGGGGTGACCATCTCACATTTTTCGCTGTCTGGGCCGGAAATGGAAACGTCCTTCTGGAATTTCCATTCGCGTCCCTGGCTGTCCCATGCGCTCCAAGTGCTGTACCCGTTGCGGTGGGCGGTGTTCTCATAGCGCCCGGTGCCAAAGAACTCGGCGGCGACCTTTGCCGCCCGGCTGCGGTCGATGTTGTTCATCTCGACCTCGACCCCAATGGTCTGCTTCTTCATTTCCTCGATTTGGATTCTCGTTTTCTCGTTCATGGTTCTACCTCCTGGTTGGTGTTGTTTTCCCTTTCAGTAGTGTCATATTACCTCTGAAGGCACACTATATCCAGGACTATTTGAGCCATAAACTACACGATCTTGTGGTCGGAAAACTGTGTATCTTACAGCGCCTTATTCCCCAACCTTGCAGCAGACATCTTCGCCAAAGGCCACGTTCAGGCCGCTGCCGTTGTCCCATGCTACCAGGATGCTCCCCATATCGTCCACACCCAGCACCGTGCCTTTCGTCCCAATAGGCGGAGCCTGGGGATCATCCATGCGGATGAGTTCCACCCGTGCGCCCTTGGGGTAGCGGGAGCGGAGGAGCGTCAGCGTTTCTTTACTCGGAAGCCGCATCGTCCGCCACCTCCTTCTGGGGTACCGCCTTGAAAGCGGAGCTGCCGGTCAGATTCCGTAGGAGAATCTTGCGCTCCTGTTTGTACTCCGGGCCGATGAAGCCCAATCGGAGGAAGCAGCGGAAGGCGTATTTGTCATTCCCGGTATCCCGCTCCTTGGCGGTGATGCGCTTCTGGTTCCTGGCCATCTCGCACAGGGCGCAGATGAAGTGGTCATAGGCCTTGACCTCCTCCGGCGTGGGCGTCCCGGCAAACCAGGGAAAGGAGACCTTCGTCTCACCGACTTCAATGGGTAGCTCCTCCACCCCAAGGGCTTTGCGGATCAGGCTGCCCTTCGCCGCCGTGATATCCTTGAGGTTTTGCAGCGCCGCTTCAGAGAACAGGCTGGCTGGCATGGAGATGCACAGCCCGTCCACCTCGGCGGGAGACGGCTCTACAGTCTCGGATACCTCGACCTCCTGCGGCTCGGCGGTGAAGCCCTGGCTGTCCAGCGTTTCGATGAGGTTTTTGATCTCCTCGCTGTCGGCCCGGTCATCAAAGGCGACGCCGCCATTGCGGTCGATGGTGAAGTAGTCCACCTGGTAGGCGAAGCTGGGCGCGCCCAGGTATTTAGCAGGAGCGCCGGTGATCTCGCTGATAGCGGTCACCAGCCGCTTGCGGTCGGCACCGGTCAGGTTGTATCGCAGGGTCATTTCTCGTTCCTCCTTGATTTTTGGTAGTCACATATTCGCTCTGCGGCCCCCAAATATCAAGTCAAATAGAAACCTGGGATTGTAGAATTATGCGGGAGATAATTGTGTACTGAACACAATGCCGGAGAGGACGAACCAGACGCAGGGCAGCGCCACGCCGTTGCCCCACATCTTGTATTCCGCCGCATCGGAGTAAGGGGCTTTCAGCCATTTGACGATCTGCCGCTCCGTCTTGGGCTTCACGGAGGGATTCACGGCTCTTCGGTGTGTCTCCCAGACCTCCGTCCAGAACGCGATGTCCTCCCTGGTCGGCTCCGGGGTTTCCAAGCCAGCGCACCACCAGTCCGGGAAACCCTGCAGCCGGGCGCACTCGGTGGGTGTCAGCCGCCGCACGGTGTAGCCGCTGTTCACAGCGGTGGGGTCTTTGTAGTCCCGTGCCATGAGTGTAGGAGAAGTTTCTTTTTCGACCTGGGCATAGCTTCCGGTGGTCATAGCGTAAACCACGGCAATCCCGCCTTGATTGCAGCCTGGGTTCCCGCCGCTGGTATCCAGAGTACGGGATGTCCGCGCTTTGTAGATCCCAGCGTGGGGATTGCTGGAGAGCATGGCCTTGGACTGGTCGGAGGAGATGCCAAAGGCCACAGGCTCGAAGAGGGCCTGGTCGTTGTTGCAACCCAGCGTAGCGGACTTGTCCTCCTGGATGAGCGGCCCTTTCCCGCCTCCCTCGCAGCCGGAGCGGATCTTCATCACCAAGGGCACATTCATCCCGCCTGTCCCCATGCGGGAGGTCAGCGTCTGAACGGTACCGTCATCGGCGATTTTGATTCGGCTGTCGATGGGGTGGCTCTCCAGCGCAATAGCAGCAGGAACCACGCCGGCCCGAAGCGTAGGGGCGCGCTCCGGCTCAAAACCGATACCCCGGCTGTCCGCCGAGTGTTCGGTGCAGAAGCCAGCGGCGTCCAGCACACAGGGCAGATGCCCATGGTGTTCCGCCCGGAGCGTGGCGGCGACTTCGCTGGACACGTCCATGCAGCTCCCGCCCTGGTCGTTCAGGCAGATGCCTGCCGCTCCAGAGCCAGCCGCAGGATTTCTGGCAGCTCTTTGCCACGCACGGAAGCCCTCCGCAGAATACCCTGACAGGCCTTCGGACTCAAATAGTACTTGTCCGGCACCCCAGCCTGCAAAATCTGCGACAAGGAAGATGCGGCGTCTTCGCTGGGGGACTCCCCAGTGTTGCGCGTCAAGAGTGCGGTACGCAACGCTCCACTGCTCTCCCATGTACAGGTCGGCGTAGGGCCAGAGGTTTTTTTCAGGCATAGGCACCTGGGCGCCCGGCTCCTTGATCCCGATGACCGCTTCGAGGACGGCCTTGAAGTCCTCTCCGTGATTGGAGCTGAACGCGCCGGGGACGTTCTCCCATACGATGTATCTTGGATATTTGCCATGGGTGGCATCCCTCATTTCCTGAATGATGCGGATGGCCTGGTAAAAGAGGACGGATTGCTTCCCGTCCAGGCCGGCCCTCCGTCCGGCGATGCTCATGTCGGTACAGGGGGAGCCGAAGGTGATGATGTCCACCGGCTCGATCTTCCCGCCATCCATCTGGGAGATGTCGCCGTAGTGTTTCATAAAGGGAAGCCGCTTTGTGGTCACCCGGATGGGGAACGGCTCGATCTCTGAAGCCCACACCGGGGTGATCCCGCAGAGCAGACCGCCCAAAGGAAAACCCCCGGAGCCATCGAAAAGACTACCGAGGGTCAAAGCTGTATTCAATTCCATGGGCGCCTCCTCAGAACAGCGGGATGTCTTCCGCATCGTCCCCAGCCACCTCCTCATAGCGGTAGGTCAAGCCGTCCCGCTGGAGGGATACACCGTCCGCATTGCCCACCTGCTCGATGTACCGCTTCACGATGACATCGCAGAACTTTTCATCCAGTTCGATGGTGCGGCAGATGCGGTCGGTTTGCTCACAGGCGATGAGGGTGCTGCCGGAACCGCCGAAGGGGTCCAGCACAATGGCGTTGCTCATGGAGGAGTTGAGAATTGGATAGGCCAGGAGCGGGATGGGCTTCATGGTGGGGTGGTCCTTGTTCTTCTTGGGCTTATCGAACTCCCAGATGGTGGACTCTTTCCGCCCGGTGTACCACTGGTGTCTGCCTTTCTTCTTCCAGCCGAAGAGGATCGGCTCATGCTGCCACTGGTAGGGCGAGCGGCCCAGTACCAGGGACTGCTTCTTCCAGATGCACGTCCCGGAGAGGTAGAAGCCGGCGTCAGAGAACGCCTTTCGGAAGTTCAGCCCCTCAGTGTCCGCATGGAACACATAGATGGAGGCATCGTCCGCCATGGCTTCCTCTGTATTCTGAAACGTCGCCAGCAGGAAATTATAGAAGGCGGCGTTCTCCATGTTGTCATTCTTGATCTTCCCGGCGCCGCCCTCGTAGTTGACATTGTAGGGCGGGTCGGTGATGACCAGGTTGGACTTCAAGCCCTCCATCAGCAGGGCGAAGGTCTCCGGCTTGGTGCTGTCCCCGCAGACAAGCCGGTGCCGCCCCAACGTCCACACATCCCTGGCTTTGGTGATGGTAGGCTTCTGCAGCTCGGCGTCCACATCGAACTCGTCATCCTTCACCCCATCTTTCAAGCTATCCTTGAAGAGGTCATCAATTTCGGCTGGGTCAAAGCCGGTGAGGGATACATCAAAATCGGCGCCCTGCAGGTCGGAGATAAGGAGCATCAGCTTGTCCTTGTCCCAATCGCCGGAGATTTTGTTGAGGGCGATGTTGAGAGCTTTTTCCCGTTCCTCATCCATCTCCACCACCACACACTCCACCTCGGTGACGCCCATGTCCATGAGCACCTTCAGCCGCTGATGACCGCCCACCACCCGTCCGGTGGACTTGTTCCAGATCACCGGCTCTACATAGCCGAACTGCTCCATGGAGCGTTTCAGCTTGTCGTATTCCGGGTCGCCGGGCTTTAAGTCTTTGCGGGGATTGTAGTCGGCGGGGATGAGGTCGGCGGTGTGTTTACGTTCAATCAGCATACTTTTCCACCGCCTTTCTCAGTTCCTCAGTCTTGTCGAGGTTCTCCCAGCTGAACTTGTAGCCGTTGAAGTGTCCGTAGGCGGCGGTGTCGGCGTAGATGGGAGCGCGGAGATGCAGCAGGGACATAATGGCGGCGGGCCGCAGATCGAACACATCCAGCACCGCCAGCCGAATCACATCCTCGTCCACCCTGGCTGTGCCAAAGGTGTCGATCTCCACAGCGGTGGGTTCCGCCTTGCCGATGGCATAGGAGATGGACACCTGGCATTCCTCCGCCAGCTACGCGCCCACCACGTTCCGGGCGATAGCTCTGGCCATGTATGCGGCGCTGCGGTCCACCTTGGTGGGGTCCTTCCCGGAGAAGGCTCCGCCGCCATGGGCAGCAAGACCGCCGTAGGTGTCCACCATCAGCTTCCTGCCGGTCAGTCCGGTGTCGGCGGCGGGACCGCCCTCCACAAACCTGCCGGAGGGGTTGATGAGGATCTCCACATCCTTGGGGAAGTCGAAACGATCCAGAATGGGATACAGAACCTCCGAGATGATCTCCCGGCGAAGCTCCTCCAGATCCTTGTCCGCATCGTGCTGGACGGACACCACGATGTTCTTGGCGCTCACGGGTTTCCCATCCTCATAGGCCACGGTCACCTGGGCCTTGCCATCAGGGCCGACGCCACGGATGGTCCCATCGTGCATGGCGTCATCCAGTCCTTTGCAGATTTCATTCGCGAAGACCACCGGGACGGGCAGACGGGTCCAGGTCTCCCTGGTGGCGTAACCGTACACGGTGCCCTGGTCGCCAGCGCCGGTGGATGCGAACACATCCTCGCTGCTACCGTCCCGCACTTCCAGCGCGGAATCCACACCGCCGGCAATGTCGGGACTCTGCCGGTGAACATAGACGAACACGATGAATTTCATGGGGTTGTAGCCCACCTTGCGGAGGACTTCCCGGACCACCGAGCGGATGTTGATCTTCGCCGCGCAGGTGATCTCCCCGCAGACGAAGATTTTTCCCTTGGTGGCCATGACCTCACAGGCGCAGCGGGAATAGCGGTCGTGCCGCAGGCACTCGTCCAGAATGCTGTCGGCGATCAGGTCGCACAGCTTGTCTGGGTGGCCGCGCCGCACGCTCTCAGCCGTTTTGTATTTTGTCATATCAGTTTCCTTTCCGAGCGGACAGCAGCCGCTCCATCACATCGTCCTGGGGCGTGGCCCCGCCATACTCGCTGGAACAGTTCTCCTTGACGATTTGGTAGATCTCCATCCACAGGCGGTTGGTCTGGGACATGAAGTTCTGACTCATCGCCACATAGGGGCTTTGAATGGCGTTCCCCGTGGTGGGGTGCTTGGCGAGGAACCCGTACTCGGTGATGGCCTCCTCACACTGTATCCAGCGGGCCACGCTCATGGCGTATCGCTCCAATAGCTGCGGGGAAACGAGAGCGGCGCAGCCCCGCTCCGCCAGCCAGGTCCAGGTCTTTTCATAGACCTCGGCGGCGACCAGCGTCTTGCCATCCTTCTGGGTGGCGGACAGCATGGCTGACGGTTTCGGCATGGGCTGACCTTCTAAATCGGCTGTGTCCTGAAAGTCGATGACAGTCAGCTTCCTTCTGCCGGGATTGCCCTCGGCGATCTTGTCTACGAGGGGCTTCTTCTTTGCGCCGGCACCAGCACGGGCACCGCCGCGGTTGGTACCGTCTTTGGCCACAGGCTACCTCCTTTCTCGGCCTGGGGTATATACCCCCTTTGAAACCGCGATTTTGTGCGCGAGACCCCCAGCCCGTTGCACGGCCCACAGGCTGTAGAGATTTTTATTCCCCTACCGTCAGTTTTGTGCTATACTATGTTTGTAACATTAGTTGGTTATGGTGACAATCATGTCCCTGCTCAACGGAGTCCCAGTCGACACAGTTTCACTCTTCTTGACGGTAATTCAAACAGCAATTGCTATTGGAAGTTTAAAGGGGGAACTCGCGATGGTAAACGGGTATAACACGGTGGTATGCGGCGCGCACGGAGTGGCCTCGTTGTAACTGTGGACTCCGCAGGGGAAATGTGAGAAACCTTAACAAGTGCCCATAGCAGGTTCGAATCCTGCCCGCTCCGCCATATTGGAGACTACCCTTCGGGGTGGTCTCCATTTTTTCTGTGCCAGCGATCCCCGCGTTGGGCGTGGATTCTGGCGTGACAGGATTTACAGAGGGCAACGAGGTTGTCCCGTGCGTGTGTGCCACCCTCGGAAAGAGGTACCTTGTGATGCACCTCCTCAGCGGGAGTCAGCCTGCCATCCCGCTGGCACAGCTCGCACAGCGGGTGCTCCTGGATGTACCGGTCGCGGATGCGCTTCCAGGCGCGGCCATACCTACGGCGTACAGCCGGGTCACGGTCGTACTTCTCGTAGCGTTTAGCTTCCGCCTTGGCGTGCTCCTCGCAGAACCTGCCGTCCGTCAGCTTGGGACAGCCGGGGTACGAACAGGGGCGCTTTGGCTTTGTGGGCACCATTCCACCTCCTTCCGGGCATAAGAAAAGCCACCGCAGGGGTGGCCCCACGATGGCTTCGCTTGATTCTTTTGGCAATTATAATGGTACCACGGGGCGGCACTCTCATTCAATACATCGAACTCTCATGTTTCCTGGGGACGGGAAATTCCCGCAGCGCCCAGTCGTGGAGACGGTAGATGTGCTGGATAGAGTAGCCCATGTCCACGGCGATTTTTTCCCAGGGCATGAAGCACAGATACCGCTTCTCCAGAAGGAGCTGGTACTCGGCGTTGGGGATGGATTTCACCCGGCGGGTGATTTCCCGCTTCAAATCCACCAGTTCATCGATGTCGTGGTTGATCTCGTTCTGCAAATCCACGATCTTGACCACCGCTTCCGCCATCCGGGACTCGGAGCGGTTGGGGTTGCGCGGCATCCCCGTAAGGGTGGCCGTGGCATGGGTGGCCAAATCATTGAGAGCCGCGACCTGCTGGATTTTGGCGTTGATCCGGGCGTCCAGAAGCCGGGCTTGGGATAAATATTCTTTCGCTGTCATTTTCGCACCTCCAGATCCGCTTTGACTGCGTTGATCAGAGCCGACTGCGCCCGTTCCTTCTTTTGAAGGGCGGACATGATCCGCTCATCAATGGTGTTCTTCGTGATAATGTGATGGATGACCACAGTTGTGTCTTTCTGCCCCTGCCGCCAGAGCCGGGCGTTGGTCTGCTGGTAAAGCTCCAGCGACCAGGTCAGCCCGAACCAGACCAGGGTGGAACCGCCGGACTGCAGGTTCAGCCCATGGCCGGCGGACGCCGGGTGGATGACCGCCACCGGGATCTTGCCCTGGTTCCAATCGGCGATATCCCGGCTGGTCTTGATCTCCCGGACGGTGAACCGCTCCCGGATGCGCTCCAGGTCGTGCTTGAACCAGAGTAGGCCACCAGGACGGGCTTGCCGTTAGCGGCTTCGATGAGGTCCTCCAGGGCGTCCAGCTTGCGGTCGTGTAGCCGGAGCACCCGCTTGTCCTCCCCGTACACCGCGCCGTTGGCCATCTGGGAAAGCTTGTTCGCCAGAGCTGCCGCGTTCCCGGCGTCCACCTCTTCACCGTTCAGGGAGAGCACCAGCTCCGCCCTCATGGTGTCGTAGGATTGCCGCTCCTTTTCGGAGAGGTCGACCTTGACCTCGTTGACCACGCATTCCGGCATATCCAAATAGTCGCCGGCCCGCATGGAGATGGTGATGTCGGAGATCCGCTCATAGATGGCGTCCTCGGCTCCCGGCAGGGGCTTGTAGGAGAACACCACCTGGGCGTTGCGCTTGTCCGGCTGGAAGTAGGCGCTGCGGTACCGGGTGATGAACCGACCCAGGCGTCTGCCCATGTCCAGCACCCGGAACTCCGCCCATAAATCCATGAGTCCGTTTGAGGAGGGGGTGCCGGTCAGGCCCACGATGCGCTTCACGCCGGGCCGCACCTTCAGCAGAGCGCGGAACCGCTTAGCCTGGTAGCTTTTGAAGGAGGACAGCTCATCGATGACCACCATGTCATAGTCGAAAGGTAGCCCGCTGTCCTCCACCAGCCACTGGACGTTCTCCCGGTTGATGATGTACACACTGGCCCTCTGCAGGAGCGCCGCCTTGCGCTGGGCTTCGCTGCCGACCGCGACCGAGTAGGTAAGCCCTCGCAGGTGGTCCCACTTCTCGATTTCACCGGGCCAGGTGTCCGCAGCCACGCGGAGCGGGGCGATGACCAGCACCTTGCGAACCAGGAAGCTGTCCAGACAGAGGTCGAAGATGGCGGTCAGGGTAATGACGCTCTTGCCAAGGCCCATGTCCAGGAACACCGCCGAAACGGGATGCTCCAGGATGAAGTCCGTGGCGTAGGTCTGGTATTTATGAGGACTGTATTTCATCCAGTATCCCTCCAATCTGCTCTGGGCTGTCGATGCGGTACACCGGAAAGCCCAGCGCTTCCAACTGCTGCTTCCGCCTTATCTGCAAAGGCCGGAGCGCCTTGCCCGGCGATTTCAGCTCAATGAAGGCGATTTTCCCCTTGGGGAGGAGCACCAGGCGGTCTGGCACTCCATCAAACCCTGGACTTACAAACTTGGGTGCGAGACCGCCCATGATTCGGACGGCCTTCACCAGTTTGGCTTCAATGGCTTTCTCCCGCATATTGGCCTCCTGTGTTCCGGGAACCGAAAAATCCCCTTATGCGCGTATATGCGTGTTTCGCGTGCTGATGACCCTTATTTCCTTTATCTTTCGATATATAATAAATGTTGGGAACACAGGAACGCTGCCCCTGGGAACTTGTTCCCGAAATTTGTGCCTGAGCGTCTCTTCATTGGGAACACCCCTTCGGAACAAAGACGTACTGCGGCCCGTAGAGGGGGATGCGCACCTTGCTCTCCGCCCGTTTCCAGCCCAGCCGCGCCAGGATACCCGTCAGCTCATTGCTGTCAGTGCGACGCAGGTTGGCCCGTTCCTTGCCGAAGCACTCGCACCAGATCTCCATGTTGGACACACTGGTGCGCTTCACCGTCCCCTTTTCCTGCAAGTTGCCGAAGTCGGAGCCGGCGAGGAAATTGCGGCGTTCAAAGAGGTCCATCTCCGCCCAGCGTTCCGGCAGAAGGGTGTCCATATATTCCCGCACCAGCCCCTCGCGCTCATCGGACTCCATGGCTTCCCGCTGCTCATCCTTGGCCAGCGCGTCCATTTCGGGAGAGAGGTAGAGCTTCTCACCCTGCCGCACATACATGAGAGCTTCCGCCCAGATCTGGAGGATCTCCTCGTGGGTCAGGTTCCAGGACTGCTTCTTTCCGCTGCCGGGGGTCTTGACCGGCCAGAAGCGGCGGTTGCCGGTGGTGTCCCGCAGATACCCGGACTCGGCGTTAGTGGTGCCGAAGAACACGCACTGGCGCAGATGGGGCGTGGCCCGTTTGCCGAACGCCGCCCGGTAGATGTCGTTCTGCCGGGAGAGAAAGGAGCGCAGGGTCTCCACCTCAGCCTTCTTCAGCCCGGCCAGCTCACCGATCTCCAAGATCCAGTACCCCTGGAGCTTCTCGGCGGCGGTTTTGTCCTTGGTGTCGCCCAGGTTCAGGCTGTCCGAAAACCACTCTCCGGCCAGCTTGGCGATGAGGGTGCTCTTGCCCACACCCTGGGGACCGTTGAGCACCAGCATGGAGTCGAACTTGCAGCCCGGACGCAGCACCCGGCTGATGGCGGCGCAGAGGGTCTTCCGGGTCACCGCCCGGACATAGGCGGTGTTGCCGGCGCCCAGATAGTCCACCAGCAGGGTGTCCACGCGGGGAACCTTATCCCATTCCGGCAGACTTTCGATGAACTCCCGAATGGGATGATAGGCCCGGTCATCCGCCACTTTGGTCACGGCGATGTCGTAGTTCCGTGCGGAGAAGGTGCCGTAGTGGGCGTCCACATAGCTGATAAGCTGGGCGTCATCGGCGTCCCGCCAGAACTTGGAGGGATGCTTCCAGGGCACCTCGCCCTTGATCTCCATCCCGTCCAGGAGCTGGTTGAACACCACGCCCTTGAGGTTGGGGTCGTTCTCCAGAATGAGGGTCAGGTTGTGCAGGGTGTTCTTCACATGGCCGGACTTGTCCAGCTCCAGGCCGTTCTGCCAGTCCTCATCGGAAAACTCGGCGCTGGCCTGGGCGATGCGCTCCTCGGCGAAGACCGCTTTGACCTTATCGTCCGCCAGGGCAAGGTCGCTCATGGCTTTGAAGGAGGGTAGCTTGCCCGGCGGGGTGTCCAGCCCCACTTTTTCGTCCAGCTCCCGGAATTTGTGGAGCCGCACCAGGTCGAAGGCGTTTAACAGCTTTCCGCAGACCGGATCGGTGGCGTGGTGGCTGTAGGCAAACTTCCCATCGTACACCACTACGCCGGCGGCGGAGTCTGCGGGGATGTAGTCATAGCGCCCATTCATAGCGGACGGTTCGTAGACATCGGTGAGGAAGGCTTCAATGGCTTCCTCAATGGTGTAGGCGCGGCAGAAAGCGCCCACGATACCGGTCTTTTCCAGAGGGTCGGCCTGCTGGGTGATGCTCCGGCGCACCGCTTCGGACTGGCGAGAGGAAACCGGCCAGGTGGAGGCGTCGTGCCAATCGGCGTACTTGGCGAGATAGGCGTCCGGGTCCAACAGCGGGCCTTCCTTGGTTTTGTAGAAGAACTCGCCGTTTGCGGAGGTGGAAGGCCAGTACATCAGGCGGCAGGCTTCATAGGTGGTATCGTCAAACAGGTCGATGCCGATCTCCTTGGCTACCATCCGGGCCACAGCCGGATACTCCTCCTCGGTGATATCGCGGGCCAAGGGGATGATCATCCGCAGCCGGGGATGCTCCGGCGTGTGTTTATGGGTGGAGTAGACGCAGCACTGAAAGTCGTGGAGCAGGTCGATCTCGTCCCAGACCCCAGGTTTGCCGTAGTCCATATCCAGGGTGAGCATGGAGCGGCAGAGTACCATGCCGTTCTTGCGCCTCCCCTCCCGGAGCTGACCGCCCACGAAGCCGCCCACGTCCTTGATGTTGTCCTGGGCGCCCTTCTTCAGCTTGCGGTATTCCTCCACGGTCTCCGTGGTGCGGATGGTGGAGCCGACCCTGGCGCACAGGTCTTCCCAGGAGATGTCCCGGTTCTTCCACTTCTTATCCATGCGGCTGTTGCCTACAGCGATTTTCATACGGACACCTCCTGGCAGTTCTCCGTGAAATAGCGGATGGTCTGGCCTTTGCGCCTGGCCTTCTCGATCTCGATGCTCATGCCTTTGGAGACGGTGTCCCCGAACACCCACAGCTCGGCGCATTTGGTGAGCAGAACGATGTCCATGAACAGGGCCAGATCCCGCTCCCTGGGGTTGGCGTCATCCATGAACTGGGGAAAGTACAGATGGGGCGCGATTGGGATATACCCGGCGTCCACGGCGAAGCGGCAGTAGCGCACCGCCTTTTCCTGGTTGCCCTCCAGATCCCCGGAGAGCGGTGAGCAGATATACACGACCGGACGGAAGGAGCGGAGCTTGCGCGCCTCGTTCTCAATCCGGGTCAGGGCTTCGTAGGCCGTAGGGTCGTAGTAGCCCTCACAGTTGAATTTGTTGATTCCCATAAGGGTCACCTCAGTCTTTCTGATAAAAGTCGCAGACATAACCGTCTGCCCGGAGCAGCAGCCCTTCCGCCCAGGCGGGGGTCTGGCCCATGATAGCGCAGATGTCATCCAGGGATGCGTCCGCCGGAGCTTCGATGACCGCTTCGTCATGGACGTGCATGACGATTGAGTACCCCGCCGCTTCCAGCCGGCGCATGGCTTCCACCAGGATGTCGCGGGCGGTGGCCTGGACGATGTTCTCCACAAATTTGGGGCCGTAGCTCTCCAGTCGCAGCCACTTTTTCTGTTCGCCCACACCCTCGTAGGTGACGGACTCGCTGCCATAGCGGTTGACGCCCATCTTGGGCTTCACATACACCAGCTTTCTGCCGGAGGGGAGCGCGATGAACATCATGCCGCTTTGGTAGAAGAAGCGGATGCCGTGCGTCTCGGCGGGAACTCTGTCCCGGACGCAGGTAGCGGCGGCGCGGTCTACATCCCACCAGAACTTCACGATCCGGGGGTTGGACTGCCGCCATGCGTCCACCAAGGGCTTCAGCTCTTCCTCGGTCAGGCCGTAGTTCAGAGCGCCCATGGCTTTCAGCGTCCCCACCGAGCCGCCGTAGCCCAGGGCCAGCTCCGCGATTTTGCCCTTCTGCCGGAGATGGCCGTTAACGCCGTGTTTGACCACGGGGACATGGAACATCTGGCTGGCCGAAGCGCAGTAGATGTCACCGCCCTGGGCGAACACCTCCTGCCGCCACTGCTCTCCGGCGATCCAGGCGATGACCCGCGCTTCGATGGCCGAAAAGTCCGCCACGAAGAAGCGGCATCCCGGCTTGGGGATAAAGGCGGTGCGAATCAGTTCGGAAAGCACCAGCGGGACGGAATCGTAGAGCAGCTCCACGGCGTCAAAGCGCCCGTCCCGCACCAGTGTCCTGGCCTGTTTCAGATCGGGCAGATGGTTCTGCGGAAGGTTCTGCACCTGGATGAGCCGCCCGGCAAATCTGCCGGTTCGGTTGGCTCCGTAAAACTGGATCAGCCCACGGGCGCGGTCATCCGGACAGACCACCGACTCCATGGCGGTGTATTTCTTGACGCTGCTTTTGGCCAGCTCCTGCCGCAGGGACAGGGCCAGCTCCACCTCGCCCTCCGCATGGAACAGAAGTTCCAGTACGGATGCTTTGGAGAGGGACTCGGCTTCCACACCCTTTTCCGCCAGCCACGCTTTGAGCTGGGCGGGGCTGTTGGGGTTCTCCAGCCCGGTGACCGAGCGGGCCTGTTCCAGATGGGTGCGCTTGAACCGCTCGTCACAACGGATGGCCTGGGTCACCAGGGTGCGGTCCAGCAGAATGCCCCGGTCGTTGATGCGCTGGTCGAGATGGTAGTTCTCCCACTCCTCCTGGGAGACCGGGAAACGGGACAGTCTCTGCTGGATGGACATCTCCGTCTCTACATCCCGGAGGTTGTAGGCTTTGAAGGCGGCCCACTTCTCCGGCGCGTCTGTAGGAAGGCGGCGAAAGGTGGAGCCATCCCTGGCCTTCGCCGGTGTGCAGAAATAGCGCACCAGGTCTTTGCCCTCCTTGAGTTTCTGCTTCTCCAGACCCAGCACGGCGCCGGCCCCCTCCAGAGAGAGGGGCAGACCCAGGGTAGCAGACCACACCATGGTGCAGTACCAGGAGTCGGGGTCCAGGTATTGTCCGACAGGGTACCCCAGGTGCCGGGAGAGACACACCCGCTCGAACTGTGCGTTGAAGGCCCACTTGGACACCGCAGGGTCTGTCAGCGCAGCCAGCACATCGGCGGGGATGCGTTCGCCGATGGTGAGATCCACCACCCGGACGGGGCCGCTGTCCACGGAATAGCCGAACAGCAGCACTTCAAACTCCGGGACCTGGCAGTAGCGGTACACGCCGCACTTGGCCAGCGGCTCCGGGGAAAAGGTTTCAATATCGATGGATAGCGTTTTCATAGGATCTCCTTTCCCGCAACGTAAGGGCGGCAGAGGTCGCCCTCCGCCACCCTCGCCGGATGGTTGTTAGGAAAGGAAATCGTCATCGAAATCGGTGGAGAAGTCATCAGCGGCAGAGGAACGACCACCCAGAGGTTCACCGTCCCGCACCTTCTGGATGTTGCCCAGGCCGCAGGCGATGCTGCGGTTGCCGTTGGAGTTGAAGGCGTAGAAGTTGATGGACACACGGGCGTAGCAGCCGGAGTAGACCTCGGCGCGGTCCAGGATGGGCTGCACGGAGCGGTCCACAATCTGGGGTGCGGTGGTGCTGTTGGCGTTCACGAAGTAGGCGCCCTTGTAGGCTTCATCGTCCCGCTCCAGATCACCGTCCCGCAGGGGGAGCTTCAGCGCGGCCTTGTTGGGGATCTTCCCGCCGAACTTGGCGGCTCCGTCCTTGATGGCGGCGTCCACGGCGGCGTTGATGGCATCGATGGTCTTGGTGTCGGTCTTGGGGATGATGAGGGAAACGCTGTACTTGGGGTTGCTTCCGTTGATGGAAGCCGGCTCCCAAACGTTGGCGTAGGACAGGCGGACAACACCGGTGACCACCTTGGTCGGGTTCTTGTGATTGACAGACATATCGTTATACCTCCGTAATTTCAGTAAATTCTTGGGCGGCATCCATCGTGCTGATGGCCGGACGCCTGTCGGATACCGGAACCAGGGTCGGCCTGCCCTTGGGCTTTTCGACCAGGCTACCGAGCACCTCGGCAAAGGCCTTTTTGCCCATGAGCTTCTCCATCTCGGTGATGGGGATGAGGGTCTTCTTGAAGATGTCGTGGTACCCGGCGGCGTTGGCGGCGCGGATCACGGCTTCCTCATCTGTGTACTTGCGGTTGGTGCGGCTCTCCACCAGCTTGAATCCGTGCCACACCTTGCCGTGGTGGATGGCGGCGTCCTGGGCGTAGGCTTCGATTTCGCCGGCCCACTTGGTCAGGCCGGGCAGACGGGAGAGTATGTCCTCGATCTCCGCATCGGTGAGGAGCGGCGGCATGGCGAACTCGTACTTGGCGAGCTGGAGCTTGGCTTCCGCTCTGGCGCGGCACTTCACCGCCGCCTTGCAGAAGGTACACCAGGGGCCAGGAACATAGTCCCCTTCACCCTGGTAGGCCATTTCCGCTTTAGTCTTGAGGGTGTGTTCCACCCACTCCATGAGCTGCTCCACGGAGATGGTCCAGGTGGACACGTTCTCTCGGCGGGGCTGGTAGATGCTCATGTCAACCTGGGTAATGTCATAGAGATGGTCGAACTGTCGGAGCGCGCCCAGGGCGTACAGCATCATCTGGGGATTTTCCTCTGCGTCTACCAGGACGCCCTGCCCGTACTTGAAATCGATGATGTGCAGGAGCTTGTCCGCCACGATCAGGCAGTCGCCGGTGCCGAAGCCGTCCGGCACATAGCAGGAGAAGTCCAGCCGCTGTTCAATGAGGACAAGAGGGTCGGCGCAGAGCGCCTTGGCTTCCTCCAGCTGTTCCAGCACAAACTCCACATACCCATCGGTATAGGCGTCCATTTCATCGCAGTCATATGGGCTGACGGGCTTCCGGGAACGCAGCTTCAGTGCCTTTTTGAGCTTGTGCTCAGCCAGAGCGTGAGCAGCGGTGCCTTCGGCTGCGGCTTCCGTCTCCCGGTCGGCGAACTCCAGCTCCAGCCGCGCCGAGGGGTTGCAGTGGAGCCATCGATGGGCGCCGCTGGCAGAGAGAACAGCGTGTTTGGAGGGCGGCATCAGAGCACCTCCGCATCCTTCAGCAGAGCCGGGTAGTGCTTGGGGTCCACCGACGACAACTTCGGAGCGCCGTACTTCTGCAGCAGTTCCCGGACCGCTTCGGTCTTCCCGTCATGGCTTTTTTCAGCCAGCACCGCCCGAACCTGCTCCAGCGTGACCGCCGGCTCCTTGGGAGGAGACGGAGCGGCCTTCTGTACCGGCTCGGCTTCCGGGGCTTCTCCCTGGGTCATGGCGTCCGCCAACGACTGGAGACTGTCGGCGAGGGAGCGCATATCCTCCACCACATCCAGGAGGAGTTTGATCTTACTCACAGGCCGCACCTCCCTCCGACAGCTCGGTGATGTCCAGGGATTCCACGGTGTTGCCGGGAATGAGGATCATCACCCGCTCTTTGCGGCCCAGGAGCCGGGTGAGCATCTTCTCCCGCAGGGTCACACTGCGGCATCTGACCACCCCGCCGTTCTGCGGCTCCTTGGACACGCTGATCTTCAGCTTGTGCCTCATGGCGTTCATCCTTTCTGGAAGGCTGCTTTTCTTGCTCCTTCCGACATACGGCCAGGAGAAAGGCCGAATATGAGGGTCAGCCCAGAAGTTTTTTCAATTTCTTTTTCACGGTCTGCAAACGGTGGGAAATGGCGGACTGCGTCACGCCCGTCCGGGCGGCGTAGTCGTTGACGCTCACGTTTTCAAAATAGATGGCCCGGACCATTTCCTGCTGGTCGGGGGAGAGCTGCCGGATTGCGGCGTGGAGCCGCTCCTCATCGGTGGGGCCGGCAAAGAGAGCTTCTAAGCCGGAATCCTCTACGGCGTAGTCCATGCCCTCGTAGACCTTGCCCTCCAGCGAGTAATGCCGGCGGGTCTCCTTATGATCGTTGTTGTACTCCTGGCGGTCCAAGTCAATGAGGATCTCGCCCCAATCATCGGGGATTTCGATAGAAACAGTTTCTCCGTCAGAAAAATGGTAGCGGTACGCAAACATAGTGAATGCCCTTTCCCGACGAGAAAAGGGCACCACAAAAGGCCAAAAAACTCGCCGTTTTTTTTAACGGGAGCCTTTGGCTCATTTTCAAATATTGGTTGTCAATCGACTTATCACGGCCTCACCTCAACGACTTACAACTTTGCGAAATCCAACAAATGGCCTTGAGGTTTTCACAGGGCATATCTAATCGTTTATAGCGTCAGCCGCCATAGTTGGTAAGGTTAATTAGGTCGAAAGCAGAAACTTCCTGTGCTCATGGTCATACGAGCACAGGAAGAGATTGTATTTTTGTATTTCTTGCGATATAATATGAATTAGTTGGGTTTGATATGGACTTCCTAATGCAATAGGTTTCTGTTATCTTGAAAGATGTCTGAGATTTGGAGGAACAACTTGTGACAACAAACGAATATCCTCGCCTGTGCGGAGGCACTTTCTTCACGTTGGTGTTGCAAGCCCTCCGGCAACGAATGAAAGCGAGAGAACATTATTCTGGTGATAGCGATGGCCTATCCGATCCAGAAGTGCTGGTGGGTCTGATTAAGGTAATCAATCCAGATTACACAGATCCCGGCAAGGAGAATCTGAAAGTCACAGCGAACAACTACAAAGCCTGCAAAATATCGAACAGCACATACCTGCCTTTTGATGATGAACAGGTAATATCGGCATTTGATTCCAAAGTGAGAACGGCCTATCAATCCGTTCTAAATCGAATGATCGGATTCGTGAATGACTTCCTTGATATAAGTGAGGTGGTACATAAGGACGTCAATCTTGTACGAGCGCTCATCGATTTGGTCCAACAGGATCAAACCATCCAGGCTGGGGACGAGTTCTTTGTCGAGCCAAATGGAGAGAAAAAGAAAAAGGCCGCACTTGGCGACCTTAAGGAAGTATGCCTCCCATCGTTCCTACTTGGCATTTGGCATTATGTTGTTGTAAACCGAAAGGACAACAGCATCGGCAAGAAGACCTATGATGCATGGTGTCCATCTACAGGCGGAGGTCAAAGAAAATATACAGCTCACATGGGCGAAGGAATTCTGGAAGGTCTGATTACCTATTTAGTGGATACTGTAGATAAGCCAACGACGGATGCTGAGCCGGTCGAGACTGTCATCATTGAGGATGAACAAAAACAGTCGGTCCAACAGACCGTAAACAATCCCTTCGTATTTAATTTCAACCAGTATGGCAACAACGGTACACAGATAGGCCATGTTGAGAATTACTATGGCGGTAAGAAGGAGGATTGAGCCTATGAGCGATGATACACAGATTGCGAAGATTGGCAACAATCTTCCTCAACCGGGCCGGCCGCAGCAGCCGATTCAGGCAAACCTGAATCAGTACGGAAACGATAGTACACAGATTGCGTATGTTCAACACTACGACGCCACTACAAATCAGACGGTGCTCATTATGCAAGGCGCCCAGCCAGCCGGTGGAACTGTCGTTGGACAAGGTGTCACATTCAACTATGACTGTTTCAATTTCTTTGTCCTCGGAACCGAGCAATATGACGGCCCAACATTCATTGTTCCAAAGAATCGGGCTTTAACAGAAAGCACGTCGGACGAGATGAAGGCACGGTGTGCCGCACTTACTCCAGAGGCGATTGAGATTGTTAAGACTTTTCCAGCACTGTTTTGTAGTGAGAATCATAATTTCACAAAAACCGATCCCGATCACATGGCCTATTACGGTTATGTGACGGATATAAAAGTGCAGGATAATGGAATCAAAATATATTTCACCAAACTGAATGCACTGCCTCAGCAGGTCTTGATAGACCTTGCTGCAGATCTATGCATTGGCGGTGCAAAGGCTTATAACGAACTCAGTCGGACGCATTGGGCAATCAAGCGAATTAATCTGGTGGAGGTTCTTGAAAAAGCAGGATACAGAGTATTCAAACTTTAAGCTTCACGGTTATGCAAAAATGGAGGTAACACGATGAGCCGCGAATATGAAGAAATGCAAGTTGAGAAGTGGGTTAATCTGGAAGATGTGGCTGAGCATCTAAGCATTAGTCAAGATACAGTTCGCACATGGATAAAAGAAGGAAAGCTGCCCGTGTACAGGGCCGGTAAACGATATAAATTTAAAATTTCCGAAGTGGATGAATGGGTTCGCGAAGGGAAAATTCAGGAGTGAGATTAGATATGGAAATAGGAGGGTGAAAAACGGATGCAACGTAAGGTTCCTTCGGCAATTGCGAATATTACGCTCAATAGAGCAACCTTTACAGATGTCTTGATAGACGGACTCACATTCGTCAACTTTTTCTATGGTAATAACGGTGCAGGGAAATCTTCTATCGCCCATGCTATAGCAGAGGATGATGGTGTTGTCTGGGCCGATGGCAAAACCGTCGACGACTTTGATGTGCTCGTTTATAATCAGGATTTCATCAACGACAACTTTGTAAATTACGGTGATCTCAAAGGCGTCTTTATCTTTGGTGAAGAGGATATCGAGGCCAAAAAGAAAATCGCTGAACTCACAAATCAGAAAAAGCAGAAAATGGATGCTCGTCAGACCGCGCTTGATGAGTACAAAAAGAAGTCAGACGGTCTCGCATCTGCACTGACGCAGTTCCAGGACACATGCTTTTCTAAGACGGCCAGTATTCGTCGTCGCTTTGAAAAGTGCATGGACGGTAAGAAGCAGAAAAAGAACTTTGCAGAAGCCGTTCTCGGTGAAGTGAAACCGATTGACCACGATCTGGCAGAGTTGGAGCGTCTTTATGACGTTGCCTTCGATGATTCGGCCAGAGCGTATCCAGAGTTCAAAAAAGCAGCTGCTACCACCTACGGTAGCCTCCCCGGAAAGGATCTGCTCGACAGGATGATTGTCAGTAGCAGCGATACGCCTTTCGCAAAATTCATGAAGGCCCTTGGTGACACTGCTTCTGACTGGGTTCGTGATGGCCATACCCATTATGCTGGTGCAGCTGGCGGAAAATGCCCGTACTGCCAGCAGAGGCTCCCTGCGAACTTTGAGGCAGATATAGCTGCTACATTTGACGCTCAGTACCAGCAGGACATTCGTGATCTTGGTCAGTTCCAGACTATATATGAAAGAGAGACCAGAGAGATTGTCCGGGCGATTCAGGCAAATGCCAGCGACGTTATGCCGACGATTGATCTGATGGCTTATCAGGAAAAACTCGCCTTGCTGGAGAGCAACTTTGAAATCAATCGCCAGCGTATAGCTGAAAAGGTCAAAGAGCCTTCGAAGACTATCTCACTTGAGGACACTGACACGCTCCTGCTTGAGATCGGTGCCATGATCGATGAGATCAATAAGCAGATCAAGGCAAACAACGATGTTGTTTCTGCTAAGCGGTCCAGTAAGACGAAGTGCAAGACGGAAATCATGCAGTATCTTGCGTTCATGCTTGCCGCTGATGTGAAAAGTTACCAGGACGAAGTGGCTCGTCTCCAGAAGGAAATCGAGGACGTCACAGAGCGTGGAAAGAAGCTCAAAAAGGAAATTGGAGATCTTACCACAGAGATTTCTGCCCTGAACAAGCATAATGCAAACACTGAAGCGGCCATTGATAGTATCAATAAAATCCTGCGGGACTCCGGTTTCCAAGGCTTCGGCATTCGTGCCAAGACCGGTGTAGAAAATGTATATGAGGTTATCCGCGAGGATGGCTCCGTGGCCGAAAACCTCAGTGAAGGCGAGCGTAACTTCATCGCATTCCTGTACTTCTACCATCAGGTTCGTGGCAGCATGAGCAGCGAGGAAATCAAAGAGAAGATCGTCGTTATCGATGATCCGGTATCCAGCATGGATAGCACAGCCTTGTTCCTCGTCAGTGCAATCGTCCGTGAGATGGTCAACGTCTGCCGGAACAATACCGAGTACCTGAATCCGAAAGTTCCAGGCGACTACATCAAGCAGCTGTTCGTGCTGACGCATAACGTGTATTTCCACCGTGAAGTCACTTATCAGCAGGTTGGATATTATAACTGTACGTCTTTCTACATGATTCGGAAAAACGACAACATTTCCACCATCAAACTCTGTAAGCGGCAGAGCAAGGAGATTCCGTCTGAAGAGGAGAATTATAATCCGGTTCAGAACTCCTATGCTGCTTTATGGGACGAGCTTCGTGACCTCCAGTCTACAATTCCGGCATTAAACGTGATGCGACGTATTCTGGAATATTATTTCCTACAGCTTTGCGGCTATGAAGGAAGCGATCTTCGCGAGATTGTGCTGGATGAACATCGGAATAAGTTCATTAAACAGGTCGAGGGTGAGAAGCCGGATATGACCGACTACCAGCTGGCGTCTTCTTTGCTGGCCTATATCAACAATCCTAACGGCATCAGTGACGGGCTGAACTATGTGGAGGATTGCGAGGATGTTGAGGCTTATAAGAGGGTCTTCAAGATGATCTTCGATGCCCTCGGTCAAATCCAGCACTACAAAATGATGACTGGCAAAAGGATCGAGTCCTGATCATTTTAGACGGATGAGTATGTATGATAAGGCAGCAAAGCTCTGCCGAATGAAAAGCGAGGTAACCAGCATGGCTGATAAAAAGATAATCGATGCAATGTGGGACGATTCTCCGGTAGACGTTTCTACAGAGGTGAATTTTATATGGTCCATCGCCAATAAGCTGCGTGGTACATATCAGAGCGATAAATACAAGGATGTCATCATTCCGATGGTCATCATCCGCCGCTTTGAGTGCGCTCTTGCGCCCACGAAGGCCAAGGTCGTGGAGACCTATAAGGCGAATCCAAATTATCCGGCGAAAGCGATGTACCGTCTGTCCGGATTCCAGTTCTACAATACCAGTGAGTTTGATCTTGCAGAGCTGGTCAACGACTCCGACCACCTGGCGGCCAACTTTAAGGCATACATCCAGGGCTTCTCTGCCAATATTCAGGATATTATCCGCAGCCTGGATTTTGACAAGCAGATCGACAAGATGGACAAGAACAATCGGTTGCTCTCTGTGGTAAAGGCGTTCTCTGAGTTGGATCTCGATCCGCACACCATCGACAACGTGAAGATGGGCTACATATTTGAAGACCTAATCCGCAGATTTTCTGAAAATGCGGAAGCTGGCGACCACTACACCGGCAGGGACATCATCAAGCTGATGGTCAACATCCTGCTGGCGGAAGGCTGTGATGATATCTTTGATGACGGAAAGGTCATCACCGTATTGGATCAGGCGTGTGGCACGGGTGGTATGCTCTCCACCAGCTATAATTTCATCAAGCGCTACAATCCCTCTGCCGATGTGCGTCTGTTCGGTCAGGAAATCAACCCGGAGTCCTATGCCATCTGCCTGGCCGAGATGATGATTAAGGGGCAGAACGCCGAAAATATCTGCTACCAGGACACCATGAAGGCCGACCGCTTTAAGGGCACGAAAATGCGCTTTGTTATCGAAAATCCGCCGTTTGGAACCCCGTGGGGCGGCAAGGACGCTGCCGAGGGTGTGGAACAGGCGGTTCAGGACGAGTACAAGAAAGGCTTTGACGGACGCTGGGGCGCAGGTCTGCCGGGCTCTGGCGATATGCAGATGCTGTTTCTGCAGTCTGCCGTAGACAAAATGGATGAGCATTTGGGCCGTGCCGCCATCATTGAAAACGGCAGTCCACTGTTTTCCGGCGGCACATCTTCCGGCGAAAGCCAGATCCGCCGCTGGATGCTGGAAAACGATTTGATTGAGGCGATCATCGCCCTGCCGGTGGATCTGTTTTACAACACAGGCATTGCCACCTATATCTGGGTGCTTTCCAAGAACAAGCGCCCCAAACGCAAAGGAAAGGTCCAGCTAATCGACGCCTCCAGCTTTTTCAAGAAGCTGCGCAAGGCCCTAGGTGACAAGAAAAACGAAATCTCTCCCGAAGACCGCACCGCCATTACCAAGCTGTATGCGGACTTCGCGGAGAACGAATATTGCAAAATTTATCCCAACGAGGAGTTCATCTACCGGGAGTATGTAGTGATGCAGCCTCTCCAGCGCAGCTATGCCATTACGGCGGAGCGCATGGAAGCGATGTTGTCCAAGGGGTCGCTGTCCTCCCTGTATGACCAGGCGAAGGTCGATGAGATAGAAAATATGGAGGAGCCGACCGGCAAGGATTTAAAGAAGTTGGAAAACTACCAGCACAATCAGCCGGTCTATGAAGCCATTATCGCTGCACTGAAAGAAGCTGTATCGGATGAAATCTATCTCTCCCCGGCGGCATTCATGCCGGTGCTGACTCGTGCGCTTGCCAATGTGACCGCGGACAAGAAGCTGCTGGAGAAGATCGCAGACGGGCTATCTGCGATGGACAAGTCCGCCGAAATTCAGCGGGACCGCAAGGGAAATATTCTCTATGATAAGGAGACCAAGGATACGGAAATCGTCAAGTGGGAGGAGGACATCAAGGACTACATGGCCCGCGAGGTGCTGCCCCATATCCCGGACGCCCAGTGGTTCTTTGAGGAGAATCTGGGAGCCAAGAAGCCGGTGGTCAAGACCGGTGCGGAGATCCCCTTCACCCGCTACTTCTACAAATATCAGCAGCCAGTGCCCAGCGAGGAACTGGAAGCCAAATTTATGGAGCTGGAGCTTTCGGTGTCGAAGCGTGTGACGAAGCTGTTTGAGTGAGGTGGTGGTAGTATGAGAAAGATGAAAGATAGTGGAGTTAACTGGATAGGGCTGATTCCTGTCGATTGGAAGATTGATAACCCGAAATATCACTTCACACAGAGGAAAGATCGTGCACCACAAGGAATGGTACAGCTTACCGCCTCGCAAAAATATGGAGTCATTACTCAGTCTGAATATGTGGAGCGAACAGGTGCAAATATCGTTACAGTTCAAAAGGATTTTGATATTTTAAAGCTCGTATGTGCCGGGGACTTTGTAATACACATGAGAAGCTTTCAAGGCGGACTGGAATATAGCGAGAAGACTGGTAGCATTAGTTCTGCGTATGTAATGCTGATTCCTCACAAAACAATTCGTGTGCCGAGATATTATAAATGGTTTTTCAAATCAAGTAACTATGTTGATGCGTTAAGTAGCACATCAAATCTTGTACGTGATGGACAGGCAATGCGATGGGCCAATTTCATCCAACTGCCGATTACGTTACCGCCGGAAGAGGAACAAAACCGAATTGCTGATTACCTCGATGCCAAATGCGCCGAAATCGACGCCCTCACCGCCGACATTCAGACTCAAATCGACACTCTGGAGCAGTACAAGCGCTCCGTCATCACCGAGGCTGTGACCAAGGGGCTGGAGCCGGATGTGGAGATGAAGGATAGTGGGATTGCGTGGGTGGGGATGATACCGGCACATTGGCCTCTGCATCCTGTGTATACCTACTTCGGCGAGAGAAAGAACAAGAACAGATTCGGCGTGGAAGATAACTTGCTGTCTCTGAGTTATGGCAGAGTTATCCGCAAGGACATCAATACCAGTGACGGTTTGCTTCCTGAAAGCTTCAACACCTACAATATTGTTGAAGCTGGAGACATCATCATCCGCCCGACTGACTTACAGAATGATAAGCGTAGCCTGCGTACTGGCCTGGTTAAGGAACACGGTATTATTACATCGGCGTATATTGACCTGTGTCCAATCAAGGAAGTAGATTCGAGATATTTTCACTTTCTGCTCCATGCCTATGATGTTATGAAGGTGTTTTACAACATGGGCAATGGTGTGCGTCAGGGATTAAACTATTCTGAGTTTTCCCGATTGATGGTATTTGAGCCATCGTATGACGAACAGGTAGCTATTGCGGACCACCTTGATGCGAAATGTGCTGAGATTGATGACACTATCGCCCAAAAACAAGAACAGCTCTCCACATTGGAGGCTTACAAGAAATCTCTCATCTATGAGTATGTGACCGGAAAAAAGGAGGTGTCCTGCGGTGAATAATGTGTTATCTGAAAAAGACTATCAGAAATTCCTCCTGGAGCGGCTGGCAGACAACGGCTATGTCATCCGTAAGGCATCTCATTTCGACCGTCTGTTTGCGATGGATCGAGAGATGCTAATGAAGTTTCTGGCTGACACCCAGCCGGACACGATGGATTATCTGCGGAAGATATACAAAGATGACCTGGAGGACACCATCGTCAGCTTTATCAACGCAGAGACGACTAAGGCCAGGGGCAGTCTGATTGACGTGCTGAAGCACGGCATTGAGATCTCCAACCGCCAACTGGATCTGATGTACACCAAGCCCGCCACCACCTTTAACCCGGAGCTAACGAAGAAGTATGGGCAGAATATCTTCTCCGTCATGGAGGAGGTCTGGGCCAGCGACAAAGAGCGGATCGATGTGGTCATTTTCCTGAACGGTCTTGCAATCATCTCCTTTGAGCTCAAATGCAACACCGCTGGACAGTCCTATCAGGACGCTATTTACCAGTACCGCACCGAGCGCAACCCTAAGACCCGTCTGTTTCTGTTTAAGTCAGGCTGTCTTGTGAACTTTGCGATGGATTTAGAAGAAGTCTACATGACCACCAAGCTGGCGGGCGAGGCCACTTTCTTCCTGCCTTTCAACATGGGCAACGGTGAAGGTGTGACCGCCGGGGCGGGCAATCCGGCTTTTGAGGACAGATACAGCGTGTCATATATGTGGGAGGATATTTTGACCAAGGATACCGTGCTTGACCTCATCAGCAAGTTCATCTTTGTAGAGGTCAAGGAAAAGGTGGACGATGAAACCGGCAAAGTGAAGCGTTCTGAGAACCTCATCTTCCCGCGCTATCACCAGCTGGATGTCATCCGTAAGCTCCTCGCCGATGTTCGGGAAAACCGTACCGCTCAGAATTATCTGATCCAGCACAGTGCCGGTTCCGGTAAGACCAATTCCATCGCTTGGTTGGCTCACCGCCTGACTTCGCTCCACGATGCCGACAATAAGATCATCTTCGACAATGTCATCATCGTTACCGACCGTGTGGTAGTGGACAGGCAGCTCCAGAAAGCCATTATGGGCATGGAACATAAAGCCGGGCTGATCCGGGTGATAGACGATAAATGTAATTCCACTGATTTGGCGATTGCCCTCAACGGTAACACAAAAATCATTGCCACTACCATCCAGAAGTTTCCGTATATCGTGGACAGCGTGAAGGGGCTGAAAAATAAGCGGTTTGCCGTCATCATTGACGAGGCCCATTCCTCCACCGCCGGTAAGGATATGGCCGCTGTTACGATGTCTCTGGGCTCCGGCGAGCAGTTTGATGGCGATGTGGAGGACATGATCTCCGACGAGATCAAGCGCAACGGCAAACAAGCCAATGTGTCCATGTTCGCCTTTACCGCCACTCCGAAGCCTACCACCATTCAGCTCTTTGGTCGCTTGAACACCAAAGGTCAGCGGGAGGCTTTCCATGTCTACTCCATGAAGCAGGCCATCGAGGAAGGTTTCATTTTGGATGTATTGCAGAATTACACCGAATACTCGACCTTCTACCAGATCAATAAGGAAATTGAGGATGATCCCCGCTGTAAGACCAACGCAGCCAAGCGACAAATCGCCCGCTTTGTAGAGCTGCATGATACCAATATCTCGCAGCGGATCGAGGTCATTGTAGAGCATTTCCGCACCACCGTCATGCAGGAACTGGGTGGCCAGGCCAAGGCAATGGTTATCACCGCCTCTCGGCAAGCCGCCGTGAAGTATCGTCAGGCGTTTGAGGATTACATAGTGAAAAAAGGGTATGAGGGCATCCACGCCTTGGTAGCTTTTTCTGGCAAAGTGAAACTCCCAGATGATGAAACCGAATATACAGAGGCTTTTCTGAACGGCTTTCCGGAGGATCGGCTCACAAAAGAATTTGATACTGATGCCTACCAGGTGCTGTTGGTTGCAAACAAGTATCAGACTGGATTCGATCAACCGAAACTATGCGCCATGTATGTGCTGAAAAAGCTGCGTGGGGTGAATGCGGTCCAAACGCTTTCACGCTTGAACCGTATCTGCCCGCCTTACGATAAAAAGACTTTTGTCTTGGACTTCGTGAACAGCTATGAGGATATGAAAGCTGCATTTGCACCTTATTACACGACTACGCTTCTGTCAAATTCCGTGACGCCAAACGCCATTTACGACCTGGAGGCCAAGATCGATGCCTATGCGCTATTTGATCCTGCGGATATCGACAGTGCAAACGAGATCCTGTATGCGGAAAAAGTCACCGGCAAGCAGAAGCAGCGGCTGACCTTCTTCCTGCAAAAGAGCAAAAAGCTGCTGGATCACTATGAGTATGAGGAACAGCGAGAAGCGGTTGCGGCCATGCGCAGCTTTGTCCGCTACTACGAGTTCTTGTTGCAGGTGTCTTGCTTTGAGGATGTCGAACTGCACAAGAAGTATAACTTTATCGCTTACCTGCTGGCGTACATCAATATCAAGCATCCTGGTGCCGGTTTTAACCTTGACGGTAAAATTAAAGCATCCAACTTTATTCAGAAGAAGGGTGAAGAGCACGTTTCTCCAAACCTGGTGGCAAAGCCGGTGATGAAACTGCCCACGGCCGAGCACTTTGGCCTTACGGAAGACAAGGAGCAGCGGCTGTCAGAGATCATTGATGAGATAAACAGCCGCACCGGAAAATCCTATGATAACGATGTGGTGGTCAAGGCCATGCTTCAGATCAGGGATATTCTGATGAAATCAGAGAGACTTAAGACCAGCGCAAAGAATAATACGCAGACAGACTTCGAGTTCTCCTACTTTGATGACATTGACGATGCTCTCATCGAAGGGTTGTCCCAGAACCAGGATTTCTTTTCCCTTCTGCTTTCCAATGAGGAGATGAAACGGCAGGTTTTGGGTATCTTCTCCGAAGAAATCTATAAGAGTTTACGAGACGCATAGTGAGGTGATTGTATGTTTGAGCAGTTCCGTTTGACAGAGGTACTGGTACAGTACAAACAGAATTTCGTTTCAAAGTTGTGGGGCGAAGAAAAATATAAATGGGAAGCCGTGAAGTGGTTCCAGGATAATTGGGATGTGAATGCTCCTGACTTTGCAGAAATGTTAAACCGCTCCCTGGACAAGACCTATAATCTGCTGGCGTCTGCTAACAATTTCCCGAAAGGCATGATTGTTGGCTTTGCTAAATCTGCGCCTGAAGAAGTGCGCGCCATGTTTTTATCGCTGTATGATGAAAGCAAAGATGTGTACGAACGAATCAATGCGTTCAAAATGCAGTCGACTGTTCTGCTGGAGAAGTATGGAAACGGAGCTGCACAGCACTATCAGTACGAAAATGCCATCAGCACATACCTTTGGCTTCGTTTTCCAGACAAATACTACATCTATAAATTCGGCGAAGTAAAAACAGTCGCCAGCGAATTGGAATCGGACTATCGATTTAAGAAAGGTGCTTATGCCGACAATATTCGGAATTTTCTGAAGCTGTATGATGAGATCAGCGTGGCGCTGAAAGAAGATACGGAATTGGTGAACCTGTTCCAATCTCAGCTTACGGACACCTGCTATCCTGATCCGCAACTGAAAACGCTGACGATCGATGTCGGTTTTTACATTAGCAGATATTATTCTCAGAAAGAGGCTTCCGCTGCTGCGACTACAGAATGGTATGGTTCAGATTATGACCCAGGTCTTTCTGTTGATGACTGGTTGAAACTTCTGAAGGATGAAGCTGTCTTTACCACCGGTGCCCTTGAAATTATGAAACGTATGAAGGATTACGGTGGGGTGGCTTCCTGCACACAGCTTGCCGTGAAATATGGAGAGACAAAGAACTTCTATAATTCAGGTTCTGTTGCATTGGCAAGGCGGGTATGCGATTCCACCGGCATCACCCCGAATGCCAGAGAGGACGGTTCTATACAGTGGTGGACAATCCTATACACAGGCCGTGACGCAGGAAAGGATGAGGATGGAAGTTTTATTTGGAAGTTAAGAGACGAGCTTTCAGCAGCCCTTGATAAAGTAGATCTAAGTAGCATCGAATTGTATGTTGCAGCGGCTCCCGGAGAGCAGGATCACGGCTATTGGTGGCTGAATGCCAATCCAAAGATCTGGAGCTTTTCCGACATTGCGGTTGGCGAGGTTCAGGCATACACACTTTATAATGAGAACGGAAATAAGCGTCGTATCTTCCAGAACTTCCTTGATGCGAAGGCTGGGGATATGATCATCGGATATGAATCGAATCCGGTGAAGCAGATCGTCGCCATCGGTCGCGTCAGCGCAGAGCAGGACGGCGAGAAGCTGTTCTTTGAAAAGGTCGAAGGCCTGACTTCACCGATTGATTATGCGACCTTGAGAGGATGCCCGGAACTGGAGCGTATGGAGTATTTTCAGAATCCGCAAGGTAGCCTGTTCAAGCTCACCAGAGGCGAATTTGACTTCATCTTCGATTTGATTCGTGAGGAAAATCCGGCAGCGCAGGAAGCCTCCATTGATGCTTACACAAAGAGCGATTTCCTCGATGAAGTGTACATGACCGAAAAACGCTACGAGAACCTTGTGGCTGTTCTCCGCAATAAGAAGAACATCATTCTGCAGGGTGCTCCCGGTGTTGGTAAGACTTTCGCCGCAAAACGTCTGGCGTGGTCCATGATGGGCGAAAAAGATGATAGCCGCATCGAGTTCGTACAGTTCCACCAGAACTATTCCTACGAAGACTTCATGATGGGCTATAAGCCGGTCGAGGACGGCTTTGAGTTGAAGTACGGTATTTTCTATCGTTTCTGCCAGAGGGCTGCCAACCAGCCGGACAAGGAGTTCTTCTTTATCATTGACGAAATCAACCGTGGCAACATGAGTAAAATCTTCGGTGAGTTGCTGATGCTGATCGAAAAGGACTACAGAGGCACAAAAGCGACTCTGGCCTATAATGGTCTCTCGTTCTCAGTGCCGAAGAATCTTTATATCATCGGCATGATGAACACGGCAGACCGTAGCCTTGCTATGATCGACTACGCGCTTCGTCGTCGTTTCAGCTTCTTTGAGGTGGAACCGGGCTTCGATTCCGAGGGATTCATTCATTATCAGAACGGTCTGAACAACGAGACGCTGAATGAACTTATTAACAAGGTGAAGGACCTGAACCGTGAGATCACTCTTGACAAGTCGTTGGGTAAGGGCTTCTGCATCGGCCACAGCTATTTCTGCGGCAGGGATGTATGCACCGAGGAATGGCTGCACTCCATCGTTGACTATGACATTCTTCCGATGCTCAGCGAATACTGGTTCGACGACGCCAATAAACTCCAGCGTTGGGAGAACATTCTGCAAGGTGTGTTTCAATGATTAAAGATAAGAGCATCTTCATAAAAAATATATACTATATGCTTTCGTATGCCTTCACGACACTGAATCAAGGCGGCTATGAGGATATTGCCACTGAAGAGTTTGAGAACATGCACAACCTTTTTGCCGCAATTCTGGCGAAGGGCATCAGCAGACAGTTGAAACAGGGTCTGTATCGGGAGTACCTGAACAGGAAAGAGGATGTTGCTGATGTTCGTGGCAAAATCGATATACCGGGAACCATACAGAATCGCCTCGCCAGGAAACGGGTACTGACCTGCGAGTATGACGAGCTTTCCGAAAACAACCTTCTAAATCAGATACTCAAAACGACTGTTATGCTTCTACTCCGGCACACGCGGGTAGATCAAGAATACAAGAGTGATTTAAAGAAGGAAATGTTGTTCTTCTCGAATGTTGACACAATCGATCCAACCACGATCCGCTGGTCGGCTATTCGGTTCCAGAGGAACAACAATACCTACCGTATGCTCATCAGTCTGTGCCAGCTCATTTTGGAAGGAATGCTTCTGACGACTGACTCTGGAGAATACAAGCTGGCTTCCTTCGTAGATGAACAGCGCATGAACCGCCTGTACGAGAAGTTCATCCTCGAATACTATGCTAAAGAATGTCCGCAGGTGACAACAACGGCCTCACAAATCCCATGGGCTTTGGATGATGGTATTGGGACGATGCTGCCAGTGATGCAGAGCGACATCATGCTGACCAAGGATGATACGGTTCTCATCATTGACGCCAAATACTATACGCATACGACGCAGACGCAGTACGATGTCCACACACTGCACTCTGGCAATCTGTATCAGATTTTCACTTACGTCAAGAACAAGGATACAGGGTTTGGTGATAAACCGCATACGGTTTCTGGTATGCTCCTTTATGCCGCAACGGATGAGGCTATTCAGCCGGACAACAGCTACCAGATGAGTGGCAACAAGATTAGCGTCCGAACGCTTGACTTGAATCAAGAATTCTCCGAAATTGCTACTCAGTTAAATACGATTGTGGACGAACATTTTTCTGCCAGTTAAAGCTCTATTGGAATTCCTTTTAATCTGCAAAGATGAAACGATAGCCCACAAATTAAACGATACCCATAAATCAAACGCTGGCCGCTACTGCTCGGCGCCTTTGCAGACTGGGTAGGCAACAGGCTATCGCTTTATCTGATGGAGGCTGGGACTGATAAAAGCCAGAAACCCCTTGAAATCAGGGCTTTTGGGCAAAAAGAAAGCACCGCAACCTTGATACCCATTGTATCAAAATTGCGGTGCTTCTTTGGTGGACCCGAAGGGGATCGAACCCTCGACCTTACGGATGCGAACCGTACGCTCTCCCAGACTGAGCTACGGGCCCAAATCAACAGTTCCAAAAACAGAACAGGAAAACAAAGCAATATGAAATTATAGGTGTGGCAGAAAACCGAACCCTTTGCGCTCCCAACCGCGCTACAGGCCCAAATGCTTTAAGCAAGACTATATTATATCAGGAGAATTTAAAAAGTAAAGTCTTTTTTGAAGAAAAAACCGGAAAAATTTTAGAGGCGGGGAGAGAAATAGAGAAGCCCTGTGTGAAAAACAGAAAAAGAAGTGAAAGATTTTTGAGAGAGCTTCTTGATTCTTTTGGGAAAATGATGTACAATACAAGCCAACAGTCTGCCAGATACCGTATCGGTGTCGGGCATGGCCGCACTAGTCGGGGAGATAGCGGTGCCCTGTACCTGCAATCCGCTGTAGCAGGGATGAATCCCGGACCCCCGGAGGCCTCTTGTTTCGTTAGTTGCCGGTAAGCGGTGATGATAAATCGGTCCTGCGCAACGCAGCACTGTGAACCGTGTCAGGCGGGGAACCGAGCAGCACTAAGCAGAACGCCGCGTGTGCCGCAGGTTTGCCGGTTTTGAGCTGGCTGCCGGTGAGACAGGAATGAGAGGTCCTTCAAAGGCCGGTGTGCGGTCCTGCCGGATCCCGAATGTGTCTGGCGGACTGATTTTTGTGGGCAGAGGAGGAGAGCGGGTGTATCAGGCGCTTTATCGCAAGTGGCGCCCCCGCACCTTTGACGAGGTGGTGGGGCAGCCCCATATCACAGAGACGCTGAAACGGCAAGTGGCGACGGGACGTTTATCCCATGCCTACCTCTTTACGGGAACCCGGGGGACTGGAAAGACCACCTGTGCCAAGATCTTGGCTCGGGCGGTGAACTGTGAGCATCCTGTGGACGGCAATCCCTGCAATGCCTGCCCCGCCTGTCTGGGAATTGAGAACGGTTCTATCCTGGACGTTTTAGAATTGGACGCCGCCTCCAACAACGGGGTCGATCAGATTCGCGCGCTGCGGGACGAGGCGGCCTATACGCCGGCGGCGGTGCGTAAGCGGGTCTATATTGTGGATGAGGTTCACATGCTGTCCACAGCGGCATTCAATGCGCTGCTGAAGATTCTGGAGGAGCCTCCGGCCCATTTGATGTTTATTTTGGCCACGACCGAACTGCATAAGGTGCCCGCCACCATCAAATCCCGGTGTCAGCAATTTGCCTTTAAGCGGATCTCTCCTAAGGCGTTGGCAGGGCGACTGGATTATGTTGCCCGCCAGGAGGGAATTCCGTTGTCAACACCTGCCGCAGAGCTTCTGGCCCGTCTGGCCGATGGTGGGCTGCGGGATGGATTGTCTTTGCTGGATCAGTGCAGCGGGGCAGAGGGAGAGCTCAACGAAACCGTTGTTTTGGACGTTTTGGGATTGGCGGGAAATCGTCGAACCGCCGAACTTTTGGACTGTGTGGCCCGGGAGGACACCGCCGGCGCGTTGGAGGCGCTGGATGGCCTTTATCGGGATGGTAAGGACATGGGGGCGTTGCTGGGAGAGCTTGCGGCATTGGTCCGGGATCTTCTGATTCGGAAAACCGCGCCGGAGGGCGGCCAGGGACTTCTGACAGGAGGGTATGAGGAGCGCACCATCCGACAGCTGCTCCAGCGGTTTACCTCCGGGGAGCTGGTGCAGATCATGACTCTTTTGCAGAGAGCACAGGCGGGACTGTACCGTAGCAGCAGCCGGCGCTTCGACGTTGAGCTCTGCCTGATTCGGCTTTGCGACCGCCGTTTGTCTGAGACCGAGGAGGGGATTTTGTCCCGCCTCAGCCGTTTAGAGGAACAGCTGTCTCAGGGAAGCATCCCGATACAGCAGGAGAAAATCGTCTCGCCGCCAGAGGAGAACGCTTCTTCAAAGGAACCAATTCCTGCGGAGGAGACACCGCCGTGGGTGCCGGTGTCTCCCCAGGAGGAAGAGGAGACGTTTGTCTTTTCGGAGGAGGATGTGCCCCCTTGGGAAGACGCTGGATTTTCCTCTGGCCCATTCGATGTGCCGGCTCTGTCTCCCGACGTAAAGATGGACAGAGAGAAAAAAATGCTGACGGCGAATGATGAACAGCGGGGGAGGCATCCATCGGAAGAGGTGCCTTCAGGACAGTGGCCGGCCTTTTTGGCTACCCTGCGGGATTTGCCGCCTATGGTGCATTCCTTTTTGCACAAGCCAGAGTCTGTAACGGGAACCTTTGAGGAGAGGACCCTTACGCTGTGGGTGGATTCAGAACTGACGAAAGGATTCCTCAGCAGGGGAGATACCCCTTCCCTCCTGGAACGTGCGGCAGAGGCCTATCTGGGGCAGCCCCGGCGGGTGGTTTTCAAAGTGGGAAAACCGGAACCGGCGGAACGGCGGAATCCCTCTGCCTCTCAAGCATTGTCCCATGCGGAAGTCCAGACTCCGCCGGAAGGGGATAAATTTGATGATCTGCTGGCCTTAGGCCGGCAATTTGGAAATTTTACCGTGAAATAAACTGGATTTAAAGGAGCGAGAACACGATGGCAAAAGGTTATGGACGTCCCCCAATGGGCCGGAAAGGCGGCAAAGGAATGGGCATGGGAATGCCCGGCCTGAACATGGATATGATTAAGCAGGCCCAAAAAATGCAGGCAGATATGGAGCGAACCCAGGCGGAGCTCCAGGAGAAGGAATACACCGCCACGGCGGGCGGCGGCGTGGTCTCCGCCACAGTGGATGGCAAGCATACGCTGAAGGCATTGACCATCGACCCCGAGGCAGTGGACCCGGAGGATGTGGAAATGCTCCAGGATATGGTGATTGCTGCGGTCAATGAAGCGGTTCGGGCGGCCATGGAGGACATGAGCTCCAGCATGGGAAAAATTACCGGCGGAATGAATTTGCCCTTCTGAGCGGGAGAAGAGGAGGAAGGTTCCATGAAGATTACATTGCTGGAGCCCCTTGGCATTCCAGAAGAAGTGTTGGCACGGTATCAGTCCCGCCTGGAAAAGAGGGGACACCAGTTCACTGCTTATGGAGAGAAGACCACTGACCCGGCTGAGCTCATCCGCCGCACCGGGGAGAGTGAGATTGTCATTCTTGCCAACAACCCCTATCCTGCGGAAGTGGTGGAGGCTGCGCCAAACCTTAAAATGCTGGATGTGGCATTCACAGGGATTGACCATGTGGCTTTGGATGCCTGTAAGCGCAAGGGGGTAGTGCTCTGCAATGCCGCTGGATATTCAACGCAGTGTGTGGCGGAGCTTGCCATTGGCCTGACCATCGCTTGCCTGCGGAACATGCCGGACTGTGAGACGGCTGTCCGAACCGGCGGCGTAGGCGGGGCGCTCCGTGGCCGCGAAATTGGAGGGCGTACTGTGGGCATTGTGGGAACCGGCGCCATTGGAACCATGACAGCCCGGTTGTTCCAGGCTTTTGGTGCCAAGGTTATTGCCTATTCCCGCACGGTTCGTCCCGAGGTAAAGGAGATGGGGATTTCCTATGTCTCCTTGGAAACACTGATGGCGCAGAGTGACATTGTGTCCCTGCATTTGCCCAGCAATCCTCAGACCAAGGGGATGATCTCAAGGGCCATGCTGCAAAAGATGAAACCCACGGCCATTCTCATCAATGTGGCCCGAGGCGCTGTTGTGGACAATACCGCTTTGGCGGAAGCACTGAACCAGGAAAAGATTGCTGGGGCTGGTATTGATGTATTTGATATGGAACCGCCCCTTCCGGAAACGTATCCTCTTTTGAGGGCAAAACACACCGTTCTAACCCCTCATGTGGCCTTTGCCACAGAGGAAAGTATGCTTCGGCGTGCGGAGATTGTGTTCCGGAATGTGGAGGCCTACCTGGACGGGTGTCCTGAAAATGTGTGCCCCCTTTGATGGAAGAAGAGAAGAAAAAGCTCCCTTTGTACTCTGAGAAACGGAGACAAAGGGAGTTGTTATATGCTGCATTATTCCGGGCGAGGGGAGAAACTATCCGGGCAGAGTTCTCGTACTTTGGCTTGAATGCCTTTTAGGTCTACAAAAGTATCCGGACCTTTCAGGGGGTCCCGCAGGACCGCAGAGGGGTGATAAATGGCAGTCATTTGCACGCCGGCCCGGTCGAACCATTGCCCATGCTGCTTGGTAATACGAAATCCCTTGTCAATGATCCGCATGGCGGCGATTCGGCCCAAACAAACGATGATTTTGGGGCGGATCAAGGCCGTTTGGGCGCGGAGATAACCAATACAGGCGTCCTGCTCTGTGTTCAAGGGGTCCCGATTGCGGGGCGGGCGGCATTTGACGATGTTGGCGATGTAGACCTTGGAGCGGTCCAGGTCAATCAGGGACAACATCAAATCCAGCAGTTTTCCGGCGGGGCCTACGAAGGGCTCCCCCTGCAAATCTTCCTGCTCACCGGGACCTTCTCCAATGAATAAAATGTCTGCCTGCCGGTTTCCCACGCCGAAGACAACGTTGGTGCGGGTCTCTGACAGGGGGCAGTTTTGACATTGCCGGCATCGAGCCTCTAATTCTTCCCAGGTGACCATAAGGCGCCTCCTCGTCCGTGCTTGGCGAAACATGAAGTTTCCCGTCGATGTTGCAAACATTATACCAGCCGGAGGGAGAAAAGGCAACGGGGATCAGGTTTTTGGCTTCGACTTAAAGAGGACAGCGGCAAGGTAGCCGAAGAAGACAGCAGCGGTGATCCCCCCTGCGGCAGCGGTCACGCCGCCCAATAAGGTCCCCAGAAAGCCGCTTTCTGCGACTGCCTTGGACACCCCGCGGGCCAGGTTATATCCAAAGCCTGTGAGAGGGACCGTAGCACCTGCACCGCAAAGCTCTACCAGATGTCCGTACAGTCCTGTGGCGCCCAGGATGACACCCACCACCACGTAAAGAACGAGAATTCGTGCCGGGGTGAGCTTGGTTTTGTCAATCAAGATCTGTCCGATGAGACAGAGAATGCCGCCGCAGAGGAAGGCGGCCAAATAGGTGCTGGCGTCACTCATGATGCACCTCCTTTCTCCGTGGTGATGGCCACGGCATGACAGATTCCAGGGATGCTCTCCCCCTGCATGGTCGCGGTGGGAGAGTGGAGGGCGCCTGTCCCGCAGAAGAGCAGGTTGCGGTAGGTTCCCCGCCGCATTTCTCGGAGAAGGTGCCCTGTAAGCACTACGGCACTGCATCCGCAGCCGGACCCACCGGCATGGACATCCTGGGTGGTGGGATCGAAGAGAAGGACACCGCAGTCGTCATAGCGGCCTCTCAGGTCAATGCCATCCCGTTGGAAAAAGTCTGTGACAATTTCCTTTCCCAGGCTGCCCAAGTCGCCGGTGACGATGAGGTCATAAAAGTCGGGGGAGCGTCCGGTTTCCTCAAAATGGGCGTGGAGTGTGGCGTAGGCGGCGGGGGCCATGGCAGCCCCCATGTTGTTGGCGTCGGTAATCCCCTTGTCCACCACTTTGCCTGTGGTGACATGGGTAATAAAGGGACCGGTTCCTTTGCGGGACAGAATGACCGCGCCGGACCCTGTGGTGGTCCATTGTGCAGTGGGCGGCTTTTGCCCACCGTACTCCAGAGGGTTGCGGTACTGGCGCTCCGCCGAGCAAAAATGGGAGGAGGTCAGAGCCGCTGCGTAGGAAGCAAAGCCGCCATCCACTAGCATGGCCGCCAGAGACATCCCTTCCGCCATGGTGGAGCAGGCGCCGTATAGGCCGAAAAAAGGGGCGTTCTGTGCCCGGAGGGAGTAGGAGGTGGCAATGCACTGATTCAGCAGGTCTCCGGCAAAGACATAGTCCAATTGATCGGATGAAATCCCCGCTTTGTCCAGGGCATAGGAAAGGGCCTGCTTCTGCATTGCCGTCTCTGCTTTCTCCCAGCTTTTTTCAGCGAAGCTGTCATCCTGGCTGGCGAAGTCAAAGCAGCGGCCCAGGGGACCTTGTCCCTCTTTCTTCCCTACGGCACTGCCAAAGCCGGCAATGGAGGGAGGGGAAGTGAGGCGGACGGTCTGCCGCCCAAGTTTTTTCGTGTCCAAAGCATTCTCTCCCTTGATTTGGATTGTGCCTTTATTGTGTGTTTTCCTGGCAGAATTATTCAAGAGAGGCAAAAAGATGTTTGGCTTCTACAACAGCCCGCCGCCAAAAAGAAAGGCCTGGACTTTCCGGCCCCTGCTGTACTATAATAAAACCATCACCGATTGACAACGGAAGAAAGGATCTGGAGTTATGGCAAACGCAACATTAGTCACACAAAAAGTGCAGGAGATCCACCTGAGCAATAAATTAGAGAAATCGGGCCAAATTCAGCTGGACAGTTCATTTTCCCTCAACGTGAGTTTTTCCTCCGACGGCAGCCGCTGCGTGGGAAAGCTTCAGCAAACCCTCCGGGATAAGGAGTTTGTGGGAGGCAAGTTTACCATGACAGTGGAACTGGTGGGTATTTTCAACTGTTCCAATGCGACGACAGACGAGGTGAAGCGCCAAGTGCATGGGGAGGTCTATGACCAGCTTTTTCCGTACATGCAGTCCCAGTGTGCCAGCCTGGCTGCTGCCTCGGGGGTTCCCGGATTGATGCTGCGGAAGGTCCCCATTGATCCGAACAACATTGCCATCAATAAGAAGGGCGGCCCAGACAACGACCGGAATCCCGACGGGGGGCCCAAACTGACGCTGTTGGAATGAAAAAGACCCTTTATCAGGACCTGTGGGAAGGGGCGGCCGGTATGGAGCCGGCAGTTGCCCTGCGGTGCGGGGACCAAAGTCTTACCTTCGCTGCCTTCTTTCGGGAGATTCTTCGGGCGGAAGCAGGGCTGCGGGCGCTTGGCGTGCAGTCAGGGGATTTGGTGACCATTTTATCCCTGAACACCCCTGAGGCGGTGATTGCATTTTATGCCATTGACCGAATCGGTGCGGTGGCCAACTGGGTCGATATGAAGCTGAGCCCAGCCGAAGTAGAGTCCTATCTGACACGGGCAAAGTCTAAGGTCGTTCTGGTTTTAGAACTAATTTTCCAAAAAGTATACGCCAACCGTGGGCATGCGCCGACGGAACATTTTGTGGTACTTCCTCTGGCTCCCTATCTCACGCCGGAGCTGGGGCGGAAACTCCGGGTGGGCGTCTGGGAAGGGGAGAAGGGACCGGGGTGTGTCTCCTGGAAAGAATTTCTCCAAGATACAGGGGAATCTGTTCCGGAATCCGCCCGCTGGGAGGAGCCGGTGGCCATCACATATACCGGTGGAACAACAGGCCCGGCCAAGGGTGTGATGCTCTCCCGCCGGGCGTTTCGGGCCTCCCTGGAGCAGTATACCCAGGTGGGGACGATGTACGGGAGGGGGGGAGCCACGTTGGTGCTTCTTCCGCTCTTTTCAGCATTCGGCCTGTGCCAGTGTGTTCATGTGCCGCTGTGCCTGGGCATGACGATTATCCTGTGCCCTATGTTTCGGCCCGAGCAGTTGGGAGAGATGCTGCGGCGCTATCGTCCGGAGCAGGTCAGCGGAACCACCTCCTACTGGCAGCTGCTTCTCCAGGACCCGTGGGCGGACCAAGCCGACCTGTCTTTCCTGCAGGTCCCACGCTGCGGCGGCGATGCCATGACGGCGGCGATGGAGCGACGGATCAATGATTTTTTGGCCCAGAGAGGCTGCCCCGCCCGGCTGATCAAGGAATATGGAATGTCTGAGGTGGCTGGGATTGTCTGTGTCAGCTATGGGAACTGGGAGGCGGGGGATGTGGGACGTCCCCTGCCGGGCTGTCGGATCATAGCAGTGGACCCTGAGACCGGAGCGGTCTGCCCACCGGAGGTGCAGGGGGAGCTGATCATTCAAAGCAATACAGTGATGAATGGATACTACGGCGTGCCGGAGGCGGACGCTGAGGTTCTCCGTCCTGGCCCCGATGGGGTCTTATGGGTATGGACCAAGGATTTGGGCCATCAAACCGCCGACGGCAGAATTGTGGTCACGGGGCGAAAAAAGCGCATGATTTCCCGCAATGGCTTTAAGATCTTTCCTTCTGTCATTGAGGAGTGCCTTTTGCAGGAGGATCAAGTGGAGGCCTGCGCAGTGGTGGGAGGCAGGAATTCCAGAGGAGAGACCGTTCCTGTGGCCCATATTGTCCCCCAACCAGGGACCGATCAGGAAACCTTGGAGCGGGCACTTCGGCTGCGCGCCAAGCAGGCGCTTAATACGTATCTGATTCCCGGTATGTACTGTTTCTGGTCACGGCTTCCTTATACGGAGCGAGGAAAGCTGGATTATCGAAAGTTGGAAGAAAGCCAGAACACCAAGCCGTAAGAAAAAGCTGCGTTGGTCCCGCACGCATGAAAAAGTGTGGCGTATGGTCTTATGGCTTCGTTTCTATATTGTGCTGGGGAGATTGTGTTCCATCCTCTGCAAGATCGGAAGACAGTGCCTGCCGTTGGGCGGCATTTAAGTTTCGCGTGGCGTCCAGTGCACGCTGGGCGGCCAAGAACCCCAGGGTGGTTCCGAGTTGGGTGATGACGGAAGCTGCCGCCGCCAGTTGTTCTTCGTCGAGACGTTCCGATAGGAGATTGGCAAGAAGGGTGACGATGGCGTTTCTTCCGCTGGCATCCATAGTTTCATCACCTCAGAAATATTGTATGCGGCAGAGCTGACATCTGCCTTTCCTGGAAACACGGGTTCCCGCCGGAACCCGTGTTTTTGCATGAACGCATCTCTGTGGGCATAGGGTAGTGCAGGAAAGCCGGCAGGGAGGGATTCTATGATTTATGTGGTGCGGAGCGGAGATTCTTTGACCAGTATCGCGAAGCGGTATGGGGTCTCTTTGGAACGCCTGCGCAGCGACAACGGCCTTTTGTCGGAACAGCCCCTGGTGCCAGGGCAGGCATTGGTTGTTTTCATTCCGAAGGAGACCTACCAGGTTAGGTCAGGAGACACGATCTATGGCATTGCCCGGCAGGCGGGAATCTCGGCACGGGAGCTGATCCAGAGAAATCCGTCCCTTGCCCAAGGGGCGCCTCTTACGGTGGGGGAGCATCTTACCCTTCGCCTGAAGGAAGAACCGGAGGGTTCTCTGATGGTCAATGGCTATGCCTATCCCCATATAGAACAACGGGTTCTCCGGCAGGCTATGCCATATCTGACGGACCTATCTCTCTTTTCCTATGGATTTCGGGAGGATGGAGCACTGGTTCCCTTGGCGGACAGCTGCCTGCTTGCGGAGGCCTCCCTGTTTGGGGCAGGGGCAGTTCTGGTTTTGACTTCCATAGATGAGAGCGGGACCTTTTCCTCCCAGCGGGCATCCCATCTGTTTCAAGATCAGAGGCTGCAGGAGGCTGTGCTGGACCAATTGCTCCAAGTGATGCTGGAGAAGGGATACCTCGGGCTGGATGTGGATTTTGAATATGTAGAGGAGAGAGACAAAGAGGCGTTCTTTCACTTTTTGGGCAGGGCCCGGGAGAGGCTTCATCAGGACGGCTTTTTCCTTCACGTCGATCTGGCGCCCAAAACCCATGCCCAGCAGCCTGGACTGCTGTATGCCGCCCATGATTACAGTGTCATCGGTGCCATTGCGGACTCTGTGCTGCTGATGACGTATGAGTGGGGATATGCCTACGGCCCGCCGATGGCGGTGGCCCCTCTGCCCCAAGTGGAAGAGGTATTGCAGTATGGCGTGACAGAGATTGCTCCGGGAAAGATTCAGCTGGGAATCCCGAACTATGGCTATGATTGGACCCTTCCCTATGAGCCCAGCCGCCGGGCTGCCACCATAGGGAATCAGGAGGCGGTTCGGCTGGCAGGACAGGTGGGGGCGGAAATTCAATTTGATACGGTATCTCAGGCCCCCTATTTCCGATATACACGGGAGGGAATTGCCCATCAGGTCTGGTTTGAGGATGCCCGGAGCATTCAGGCAAAGCTCCAACTGGCGCTGCAATATGGGATTGGCGGTGTGGCTTATTGGAATTTGCTGCGGCCTTTTTCCCAAAACTGGGCGCTGCTGAGCCAGAAAATCCGGATTCTCAATCGGCGTGAAGGTCCGTAAATAGAGAACAGGCGCGCTCTCTGTATTCAGAGAAACACGCCTGTTTGGGGGAGATCATTCAAATTCCATCAGCATCTGCGCGGAGGGATTGTTGTTGCCCGCCAGACGTACCATGTCATATCGCGTCATATCTCCCATGTTCATTTTGATGCGGACCAGATTGGACTCCTGGGCTTCGGGGACGATGTCTGGAACAATGGCGACACCGTGGCGGGCCCGGACCATCAGCATTTGTGCATTGGTGCTGTTGGTTTGGGCGAACCGTTCCGGCACAACACCAAATTCCCGGAGAAGCATTTGGCGGAGCATATCCATGGAATTTGGCCCGGTATCTTCACAGTTTGTAATGAGACATTCCCCCCGCAGCATGGAAACCGCATCTCCCTGGGGATACTTGGCGGCAATGGCGCGATCAGCGACCAGGTAGTTGTAAGCCTCAAACATGGGTCGGGAGAGAATGTCCTCCTTGGCAAAAGCGTGCTCACAGAGAACGTTGGCCAAAATCACGTCCAATTCTCCGGATTTTAGTTTTTCTGTCAGCGCACCGTAGGGGTATTGAAAAATATCCACTTTAATTTCTGGATGAGCAATTAAGAAACGGGAGAAGAAATCCTCCGTATGTCGGGATTCGTACATGCCGATTCCCACTTTAACGTGGCCGCGATACTGCTCTGCAATGGCGATGAGGCGCTTTTTGGTGTCTTTGTCATAGCGCAGCATAAAATTAACCCGTTCATAAAAAAATTGGCCCGCATCTGTCAGCGAGACGGAATGGGCATTGCGGTTAAACAGACGGACCTGCAGTTTTCCTTCCAGAGAGGCAATATACTGGCTGATGGCGGTTTGGGATACAGAGTGTACTGCGGCAGCTTGCGTGAAACTCAGACACTCGGCCAATGTAACAAAGTATTCGATTTTTTTGTTGAGCATAGCATAGGCTCCTTTTCAGACGCAGTATCGTGTTTTCTCCTTCTGATTGTGCAATAATTATGTGAAAAAGTCAAATCATTCTTTTCCTCGGCGAGAAGATGGGAATATGACAGTTTGGCTCTCGCCATAATTCGTCAGGCTGGGAAAGGAAATGTGATAGAAAGAAATATTATTTCATTAAGAATTGACAGAACGCCTGGTATCTGGTAACATACTACAAACGCCAAGTGCTACTTTTCAAGACGGGAGGAAACAAGTGCATGAAGATTCTCCTGAATCAGGTGACGGTGTTTCGAAAGGGAACTGCGGAGAAGCTGTCTGTTCTCGTGGAGGACGGTCGTATTGTTTCTCTTTCCAAGGAGGCTCCCACCCTTTCTGACGCCCGTGTGATTGAATTAAAGAATGGTTCTTTGTTTCCCGGTTTCGTAGATGTCCATGTTCATCTCCGTGAGCCGGGTTTTTCGTACAAAGAAACCATTGCCACAGGGACGCGGGCTGCGGCCCATGGGGGATTTACCGCCGTGTGCCCCATGCCCAATTTGAAGCCGGTGCCGGACAGCTTGGCACATCTGCGTCCTCAGTTAGAGGCCATTGCCCGGGACAGCGTGATCCATACCTATCCCTATGGCGCCATTACCGTGGGAGAGCAGGGGGAAACGCTGGCCGCATTGGAGGAGATGGCTCCTCATGTGGTGGCTTTTTCTGATGATGGAAAAGGGGTGCAGGATCCGGAAAAAATGAAGCAGGCCATGCGGCGGGCGAAGGCACTGGGCAAACTGATTGTGGCCCACTGTGAGGACGAGAGCCTCATTCAAGGCGGTTATATCCACGATGGTGCCTATGCAAAGGCACACGGACACAGAGGCAATCCCTCCGCCAGCGAGTGGAAGCAGGTGGAACGGGATTTGGCGCTGGTACGGGAGACAGGCTGTGCCTACCACGTCTGCCATGTGTCCACCAAGGAATCGGTGGAGCTGATCCGCAGTGCCAAGCGGGAAGGGCTGGATGTGACCTGTGAGACCGCGCCGCACTATCTGGTATTCCATGATGGAATGCTTCAGGAGGACGGGCGATTCAAAATGAATCCTCCCATTCGTGGGGAGGAGGACCGGCAGGCACTCATTGCCGGAATTTTGGATGGGACAGTGGATATGATTGCCACGGATCACGCGCCGCATTCCGCCGAAGAAAAAGCGGGGGGACTGGAAAAAAGCCTCAACGGCATTGTGGGGCTGGAAACGGCGTTTCCTGTGCTCTATACGGAGTTGGTGAGACCGGGGGTTCTTACCCTTGCACAGCTGATTGACCTGATGCACACCAATCCGGCCAAGCGATTTGGCATCGGTGCGCCCCTGGAGGAAGGGGCAACGGCTGATTTTACGGTATTTGATTTAGATGCGGAAGAGACCATTCAGCCGGAGCACTTTCTTTCCATGGGAAAAAGCTCTCCTTTTGCAGGCCGGAGCGTATTTGGAACGTGCTTATTGACCATCTGCGGCGGAAAGATCGCCTGGCAGGCGGAGGGGGGAGCATCCCGATGAAGCGAGGAAAGTTTACGGTTCTTCAGAATAAGGAACTGGCGCCGGCTACGTTCCGAATGGTTTTAGCGGGAGACACAGAGGCCATCACCGCGCCGGGACAGTTTGTGAACATCGCGCTGACAGGGAAGTTTCTCCGCCGCCCCATTTCCGTCTGTGACTGGAATGAGGCGCAGTTGACTTTGATTTATAAGGTAGTGGGGCAGGGAACGGCACAGATGAGTCAAATGGTGCCGGGGACGGAGTTAGACCTCTTGACTGGCTTGGGCAATGGCTATGACTTGGAGAAATCCGGGGACAAGCCCCTGCTGATTGGAGGCGGGGTTGGGATTCCGCCGCTGTATGCCTTGGCCAAAAAGCTCATTGCACAGGGCAAATCGCCTCGGGCTATTTTGGGGTTCAACCGGAAAGAGGAACAATTTTTGACTGCGGAGTTCCGGGCATTGGGGATTGCAGTCTCTTTGACCACGGTGGATGGTTCCCTGGGGATCAAAGGCTTTGTCACAGATGCCATGCCCCAGACAGGATATACCTATCTGTATACCTGTGGGCCTGCGCCCATGCTTCGGGCCATCGACGAAAAGGCTGTGACCTCGGGACAATTCAGCTTTGAGGAACGGATGGGCTGTGGGTTTGGAGCCTGTATGGGATGTACCTGTCAGACCAAGTATGGCAGCAAGCGAATTTGCCGGGAGGGCCCCGTGCTGGAGAGGGAGGAAATTCTATGGTGAAGACCGCAGTGACATTGAGCGGCGTTTTACTGGACAATCCCGTGATTCCTGCCAGTGGTACGTTTGGATTCGGATATGAATTTGCTCAGTGGTATGACATCAACTGTCTGGGTGCCATCAGCATCAAGGGAACCACCCGGGAGCCTCGATTCGGCAACCCGGCCCCCCGGATCGCGGAGACGGCAGGGGGAATGCTCAATGCGGTGGGACTGCAGAATCCTGGGATTGACCGGGTGGTGGCTGAGGAGCTCCCCAAGCTGCGGGAGGTCTATCAAAAACCGATTTTGGCCAACATCAGTGGGTTTTCTTTGGATGAGTACGTGACATGCTGCGCCAAGGCGGATGCCTCACCCTACACGGACCTCATTGAGGTCAATGTGAGCTGTCCCAACGTCCATCATGGGGGTATGAGTTTTGGAACAGACCCGCACATGGTTTATGATGTGACCCGGGCGGTGAAGGAAGTGTGCCGAAAACCAGTATATATGAAGCTTTCCCCCAATGTGACAGATATTGTATCCATTGCCCAGGCCTGTGAGGAGGGCGGGGCCGACGGATTGAGTCTCATCAATACCCTCATGGGCATGCGGATCGACCTGAAAAAACGGGCGCCTGTTTTGGCCAACACCACAGGCGGTCTTTCCGGACCAGCGGTTTTTCCCGTGGCGTTGCGGATGGTTTGGCAGGTCTACGAGGCGGTCCATCTGCCCATCATTGGGATGGGCGGCATCCAAAGCGCGGAAGATGTCCTGGAAATGATGCTGGCCGGAGCGACCGCTGTGCAGGTGGGGGCGGCTAACTTAGTCAATCCGTTTGCCTGTCAAGAGATCATCGACAGCCTGCCCGGGCTCATGGAGCGCCTGGGCATTCAAGAGATCAACGAAATCATTGGAGGTGCCCACAGATGGGAAAAGATGTGATCATAGCCTGCGATTTCAGCAGCAAAGCAGAGACCTTGGCATTTTTGGACCAGTTTTCTGGGAGAAAGCCCTATGTCAAAATCGGCATGGAGTTGTTTTATGCCGAAGGCCCGTCCATTGTGCGGGAGATTAAGGCAAGGGGGCATCAAATCTTTTTGGACCTGAAACTCCATGATATTCCCAACACAGTAAAAAAGGCCATGGCGGTTCTGTCCCGACTGGACGTGGATATGATAAACCTTCACGCAGCGGGCACCCGGGCGATGATGGAGGGTGCGCTGGAAGGGGTAACCCGACCGGACGGCTCTCGTCCCTTGGTGATTGCGGTGACCCAGCTGACGTCCACCAGCCAAACGAGAATGCAGGAGGAACTGCTGATCCCCAGAACGATGGAGGAGACCGTCATGGCTTATGCTGCCAACGCGGCCCAGGCCGGATTGGATGGTGTGGTCTGCTCTCCCATGGAGGCGGGAAAGGTCCATGAGGCCTGCGGCAGAAACTTTGTGACCGTCACCCCTGGCATTCGGTTTGCGGAGGGAGACAAGGGGGACCAGGTCCGTGTGACAACACCGGCCCAGGCAAAGGACCTTGGTTCCGATTATATTGTGGTGGGCCGTCCCATTACCGCTGCGGCAGACCCGGTGGCCGCCTATGAGCGTTGCGTGAGAGAATTTACAGATTGAGGAGGCGATTGCCATGAAGACAAAGATTGCGAAAGATTTGCTGAAGATTCAGGCGGTGTTTCTCCGTCCGGATGAACCCTTTACTTGGGCCAGCGGGATCAAAAGTCCCATTTATTGTGACAACCGCCTGACCCTCTCGGATCATCAGGTCCGTTTGGATGTGGAGAACGGCCTGGCGGAATTGGTTAAAACCCATTATCCCGAGGCGGAAGCCCTCATGGGGACCAGCACTGCGGGGATTGCCCACGCTGCCATTACCGCCCACCTGCTGGCGCTCCCCATGGGATATGTTCGCTCTGGCGCGAAGGATCATGGTCGGAAAAATCAAATTGAGGGCAAGCTGGTTCCCGGACAAAAGGTGGTGGTGATTGAGGACCTGATCTCCACCGGCGGCAGTGTGCTGGAGGTGGTGGAGGTTCTGCGCCAGGCGGGGGCAGAGGTTTTGGGCATTGCCAGCATTTTTACCTATGGAATGCGAAAGAGCGTGGAACGCCTGGCCGAGGCTCAGGTGAAAAACGTGAGCCTGACCGACCTGGACACGGTGGCCCAAGTGGCGGCGGAAGAGGGGTATATCCGGACAGAAGACCAGGCGCGGCTGCTGGCTTTCCGGGACAACCCCTCCGATACCCGTTGGATTCAGAAGTAACCGGCTGGCACAGCCTTGTTTATGTCTTACCGTGAACAGAAAGGAAGGGGCAGTGTATGAAGCGAGATCTGATTGACATTACGGATCTGACGGTGGAAGAAATTGACGAGCTGATTGCCAAAGCGGAGGATATCATCGAGCACCCCGAGGTTTACCGGGAGAAGTGCCGGTATAAAAAGCTGGCAACCCTTTTCTATGAACCTTCGACCCGAACCCGTTTGAGCTTTGAGTCAGCCATGTATGAATTGGGGGGACAGGTGCTGGGGTTCCATGAGGCCCAGAGCTCTTCTGCCACCAAGGGAGAAAGTGTGGCGGATACCGCGCGGACAGTAAGCTGCTTTGCGGATATCATAGCCATGCGCCATCCCAAGGAGGGTGCGCCGCTGGTGGCGTCCATGAAGGCTACGGTTCCGGTGATCAATGCCGGTGACGGGGGACATCACCACCCCACGCAGACCCTGACGGATCTGCTGACCATCAAACGGGAGAAGGGAAGACTGGATTCGCTGGTGGTTGGCTGCTGCGGTGACCTGAAATTTGGCCGGACGGTCCATTCCCTGATTGGTGCGATGTCCCGGTATCCGAATGTTCGTTTTGTGCTCATTTCCCCTGAGGAGCTCCGTGTGCCTGAGAGTGTGCGTACCGACCTGCTGGAGAAAAACGGCATTGACTATGAGGAGACCACTTCTCTGGAGGAGGCTATGCCCCAACTGGACATCCTCTACATGACCCGGGTGCAGCGGGAGCGGTTTTTCAATGAGGATGACTATGTCCGCTTGAAGGACAGTTATATCCTCACCCCGGACAAGCTTCGGACAGCCAAGTGGGATTTGGCCATTTTGCACCCGCTGCCTCGTGTCAATGAGATTTCCATTGCCATTGACGATGATCCCCGGGCCTGCTATTTCCGACAAGTTCTCTGTGGGAAGTTCATCCGAATGGCGCTGATTCTGAAATTGTTGGAGGTGGAGTGAGATGATCATAGGGACCATTGTAGATGGCATTGTCATTGACCATATCCCCGCAGGGCGGGGCATGGACCTCTACCGGGATCTGGGCCTGGATAAGCTGGAATGTGAGGTGGCGGTCATCAAAAACGCCTCCAGCGGCAAGTATGGAAAAAAAGATATTTTGAAAATCAATGAGGTCATTGACCTGAACTACGACATGTTGGGTTATATTGATCCTCACATTACCGTCAATATTATCCGCGGCGGAGAGCGGATGGAGAAAATTCATCCCCACCTCCCAGAGACGATTACGGGTGTCATCCGCTGTAAAAACCCTCGCTGTATCACATCCATTGAGCAAGAGCTTCCTCATATTTTCCGGTTGACCGACCGGGAACATGGTGTTTACCGCTGCTTATATTGTGACACGAAGGGCGGAAAACGATAAACGAGTAGAAAAGACTTGCCAAAGGCAAGCCTTTTCTTTTCTAAAGGAGAATTTGCCTTAGCCTGGACAGGGAGAGAGGGCTTGTGGTCCTTCGTGGAATATGGTAGAATGATAAAAATTGTGGAGGGGAAGGAGGCGGTATTTTCATGCCGCAAATCGTAAGCAATCTGCCTTGGCTTGTGATCTGGGTGGTTGTCTTTTTGGTACAGAGCTACTTCTTTCGGAAGAAAAATTCCTTCGGGTCCTTGATCCTTTTGTGGCTGACCTTATTGGTGGGGATTTTTTGGGATCAGGCCCTCCGTGCGTTGGTACCGGGGATTCCTGAGATGTGGCTTTTTGGAACCCAAATTTGGATTCTCTTTCTCATTGTGGCGGTGCGGCACTACCTGAACTATCGAAAAGGAGGCCGTGGCCGGGATGCTTCCGGGGACAAAGCGCCAGAGCATCCTATGGAACCAGGCGAGGAGGGGGAGACTTCGGGTTCGTCCACGAAAACAGAAGAATAAAACAAGCCGTGAGGGATTGCTGTGTCGAAGCCCCTCACGGCTTGTTTCTGTATGGGTTGGAAGCAATCAACAGAAGCTTTGCTTTTCTGCTGAGTTGTTTGATCTCCCACTCTCGCCGCATTGCTTCCGTTTTGCTGTCAAAGACCTCGCAGTAGACCAGATGTACTGGGCGGCGGGGACGAGTATATTTCGCTCCAGTGCCGGCATTGTGGGATGCCAAACGCCTCTTTAGGTTGGTGGTCCAGCCTGTGTACAGAGTGTTGTCAGCGCAAAGAAGAATGTAAGTATAGTTTTGTTCCATGGCTTTTCCCTTGCTTCCTGCGAAAAAATGTTGTAAACTATTCAATTAAGGAAGTAAAATCATTGGTTTCCCGGGAAATCCGGGTGAAAATCGTTGTCTTTTTTCTGGACTGGATGGGAAGGAACGGAGGATGGCGGCTCCCAATAGGGGAAAAGAGGGGTATCCCTGGAAAACCAACATAGATTATACCGAAAGGGAAGGGACGACGCAACCGTTTTTGTGGTCGATTCTTTCCGGTGGGACAGCAACCCGATAGAAGATAGGAGAACAATTTTGAAAAATCACTATGAAAAAGAAGTGAATCTCACCTCCACTTACTCTGACCGCCGGTGTGAACTGGGGATCTTTCAGGCCGCTTTGCTTTTGCAGGATGCGATGACAGAGCTGTTTCATCAGTACCGCTGTGATGCCATTCGACTGGCTCAGACGCATCAGGTGGTTTGGGCTGTGGCGCGGACGAAAATCTGCTACGACAAAGAAATGCTCTGGATGGATCATATCCGGTTAAAAGTCTTTCCTGTAAAAGTATCTCCCATTTCCATTCATTTGAATGTCCTATTGGAGACATTGGACGGAGAACCCCTTCTCCGGGCACGGCAGGAGATGTGTGCCATTGACGTGCGGGACCACAGCCTTCGACGGGTAGACAGTACGCCATTTCCTATGGACATGGATTTGCTTCGGCCCGTAGTCACGGCGCCCTGCCGGAGAATGAAGCTGAAGCTGGGGGAGGAATGCTTGGTCTATTCTTATCAGGTCCGTACCATGGACACGGATTTGAACCACCATATGAATAATACCAATTATATTCGACTGATTCTGGACGCCCAGCCATCCTCGTTTTGGGATAGGTATCGGGTACAGGAATTTGATGTGCACTATGTCAATGAATCGGTGGAAGGAGAGGAGATTCAGGTTTACTGCCAGACGGAAGCCCAGGAAATGGCTGTGCAGATTAAGCGAGGTGAAACGACACTGGTGAAGGCGTTTTTGCAGTTAGCGCAGCGGGAAAAATCAGAATGAAACGCTCTATTGTCCTGCATGGCCAGCAGGTTTCCTATGAACTGACGAGAAAACCCGTGAAGTATGTTAACATTCGGGTACGGGCAGACGGTTCCGTGAGCGTCTCGGCGGGAGAGTGGGTTTCCGAGGGACAGATAGAGGCGATTTTACAGGCGCGTGCATTGTTTCTCCTGCGTGCTTTGGAGAAATTTTCAGCACAGGCAGACCGCCGCCCGGCGCCGTTGAGCTATCGGACTGGGGAGCTGCTGTATTTACTGGGAAAACGATATGTCTTAGTGCTGGAGCAAGGGGAGAAAAATACGGTCTGTCAAAAGGAAACACAGATTGTCTTGACGGTGAAGGAACCGGAGAATGCCGCCCTGCGGAAAAGGGTTATGGAGGCTTTCTTGAAAGCCCTGTGTCTCTCGGTGACGTCTTCCCTCTGCGGTGCCATTCAGCCATCTATGGCGCATTTGGGAATTCCTATGCCGGAAATCCGAGTTCGTTCCATGACATCCCGTTGGGGGAGCTGTACGCCGGGCGCCCGGCGGGTTACCTTTGCCCGGCAGTTGGTGGAGGCGCCGCTGACCTGTATTGAATATGTGGTTTTCCATGAGCTGGTTCATTTTCTCCATCCAAACCACTCCAGACAGTTTTACGCCTGTCTGGAGGCCTTTGTGCCGGACTGGAGAGAGCGGCGACAGGCCCTCAATGACTATACGTACCGATAATATTTTCTGTCTCATTTCACAGCACAGCGTCAAACGCTGTGCTGTTTTGTTTGGAAAAGAAAAAGGAAAATTTCCCAGGCCAGTTGCATTCTGCCGGAGAATCCGCTACACTGAACCCATAGGTTTTACAGGTTGCACAGCGGCCGTGTGAAGTCATATGAAATTACCCAGAGTTGGGAGGAACCAGAAATGAAGCAACCCTTTCGAGCTATCATTCCCTTGCTTTTCAGTGTGGCGCTCCTTCTGAGTTTGACCACCACGGCCAGTGCTGCGTTTTCTGACTTTACAGATGTCAAAGGACACTGGGCAGAGGGCACCTTGCACCAGGCCTATGATGACGGTATCCTGAAAGGATATGACGCCAAGACCATGGCGCCCAACCGCAGTGTGACCATGGTGCAGGCGGTGACCATTCTGTGCCGAGTTCTCCATGTGACGGGGCTGGGGGATATTTCACAGTTTGAGATTCCGCAGGATGCTTGGTATGCCCAAGATGTGGCGAAAGGGGTTTACGCTGGATTGCTGGAGGAACAGGATGCCCAGGTCCTAAACGACCCCATTCCCCGGGGACAGGCTTTTATCTTGTTTGGCCAGGCGTTTCAAGTGGTTGGCGCACAGCCGGATTTGTCTGTACTGGACCAGTTCCCCGATACTGCGTTTCTGACAGGAGAACAGGCCCGTGCCGCAGCGGCTTTGGTGGAAGCGGGAATCGTCTCCGGCAGTGGGGGGGCGCTTCAGTTGGACCGCCCTCTGACTCGGGCGGAGTTTGCCACGATTCTGTATCGTTTGGCCGATCAATATATCCCAGCGGCAGAGTATGAAGGGCATATTGGAACCGGATCGGTTCTTTCCGGAGATGCGGAGATCGTAGGGAGAACAGTCGGCGATTTGTGGTTTGATCAGTCCTCTTCGAATATTCACTTGACGGATGTTACCGCGTCTTCCGTTACCATTCGCGCAGACCGGCTGGAATCCCTGAGGCTGGACGGCACAGGGAAAATTGGACGGTTGGTGTTGGCCGCAGGGACTGGAGACGTGGCGCTGACGCTGCCAGATACCTATTCTTTGGAAACCCTGGCTGTGGGCGAGGGAACGGGCGCGGTATCTCTTGCCGGAACGGTCTCCCGGCTGGAGGTCACAGGGGAGGCCCGGACCATTTCCATTGACAGTTCTTTGGACGCGCTGGTGGTTTCAGGCAGTGGAAACACCATTTCTGTGAAGCGTGGGTGTGCCATTGGACAGATTGTCATTCTGGGCACAGACAATGTTCTGACGCTGGATGGGACCTCGGATACCCTCTTGCTGGCGGGACGAGACAATACTGTGCGGGGCAACGGACGTGTCACAGAGGTCCAGTTAAATACGCGTTACTACACCCTTACCGTGTCCAAAAAGCAGCTGATTCCCTGGACAGGATATGATATTAAAAACGTCGAAGTGGAAGTGGAAGCCCCTGCGAAGCTTCCTGCCGGGGAGTCGTTGAAAGCAACGGCCCATCTGACGGTACCCGAAGAAGACCTGGGAAAGCTGTGCACTGGCTCCTGGTATCTCAATGGGGAACTGATGTCCCAGGCGCCTGTACGCCTGGGACAGGGAGACCCGGTTTCCGACTTTCTCCCCAACTATACCCATGATCTCAAGTTAGACGGAACAGTAAAATTTGTTTTAAGCTATGAAAACAATGATGGGGACACCTTTACCAAAGCGGCCTCTGCACCTGTTGCACTGGAGACCTTCCCGGATTTGGGTCTGGCTGACGCGGAGATCGAGGTGGTGCTGCCGGAGGTTTTGGAAGCAGGACAGGCGCTGATTGCCACAGCAGAGGTTAATACACCGGAGGTGGGACAGTCCTGCATGGGCTACTGGTATGTGGACGGAGAGGAGGTGGCTTCTGGCCCCCTGACCCTGGGAAGCGGTCCAGCAACGCTGGTGTATCGCTATGATTATTACTACGGTATGCCGGAGACCAGTACCGTCTCTTATCGTCTGACATACACAACCCAGGATGGCAGAGCGCAGGAAGTAACCGGGGCCTCTCAGCTGACCCTGGAAAATTTCCCGGATAACGGCATCGCCCGGGCGACAGCCACACTCCAAGCCCCTGCCAAGCTGGAGGCGGGAAAGACACTGGAGGTGACAGCTTCCATTCAGTATCCGGAGGCGGGGAAGGCTTGTACGGGGACTTGGTATGTGGACGGTGCGCAGGTTGCTGTTCAGCCGGTTTTGCTGGGTACGGATACCCCGAAGCTGTCTCACAAATACAAATATACTGAGGATATGAAGCTGACCTCGGAGATCAAGTTTGTCCTCTCCTATACCACAGCCGATGGCCGGGCACAGAAAGTTACCGCGAAAAAAACCATCCAGCTGGAAAATTATGATTATCTGTACTACCATGGTCTGACCGCTGAAGATGTGCTGAAGACTGTCACCAGTGGTTATGCCGGCAACTATACATTGGCATGGGCGCAGTCTCACGATTATAAACCAGAGATCAAAACTGCTTGGGTCAATCTCAAGGGATATAAGAGTGATACAAAATATCTTGTTTGGGTCAATTTGACCTACCAGCGTGTGAATATTTTTGAGGGATCGCAAGGGAAGTGGAAGCTCATTCGAACCTGCCTGTGCGGCTCGGGCACCAATGCCACGCCTACTATCCGCGGGGTCTTTACCACCTCCTATAAGCAGTCGGCCTGGGATTATGGATCATACTACTGTGGCCCCATTGTCCGGTTCTATGGCTCCTCTGGCTATGCCTTCCACTCCCGGCTGCAATACTGGCCGATGAATTCTGACCGGTACTACGATGCCCGAATTGGATTCCCGATCAGCCATGGATGCCTGCGGATGTATAATGAGGATATCTGGTGGATGTACAATAACATTCCCAATGGAACCACGGTGGTGGTCTATTGATGGGGAACGGGAACCAAGGAAAGTCGGAGAAACAACGAGTAAAGTAAGATGGCGGCTTTCTATATACAAAGGAGAAAATGGTCCCCCCGGCTG